>ENA-ORXT01000003-ORXT01000003.1-marine-metagenome-genome-assembly--contig:-NODE-3-length-395631-cov-10.251839_pt1 | contig 395631 bp, 343 predicted proteins | sample MGYA00237868_ERZ511482 | MGnify/ENA metagenome assembly ERZ511482
GTAAAAAGTGGTGAGGACTTTGACTTGAAAGATCGTATCAGCAACATCGCTATACCGACTTTGATTCTATGGGGTGATGCACTATTTTTGTGACGTAATTCCATCGAATTAAACTTAATGGGGACTACTTAGTGTTATTACAACCTCTGACACACTATATGTAGTGTTCGTGTGTTCAGATTTTGCATAATATGCCGAATATACGTATAATACGTGTTATAGGGGGTTTGATATGTCGACAAAAAATATTTCTGCTGTTGAGTTTCAGCGGGAGTTTGGTCGGTTTCGGTCGATGGCTCACCGTGAACCGGTGACCATTACCAACCATGGGCGTGCTGATGTTGTGTTGATTTCGCATGAGCAGTATTTGGCGTACCAGCAATTTGAACAATATGCTCCAACAGCGCTGTATGTGAATGAAATCCCCACAGAGACAATAAAGCAGTTCGGTTCGATTTCGCTTTCACCAGAAGGGGAGCAGTACGATAACGAAATTGATGCGCCTGAATGACAACGAAAAGTTCGTTACCGCAAATTGGTGAAGTTATTTGTCATGCTTACTTGTGGCGCAACCAAGCAGAACGTGGACAAACTGAGGGAACCAAGGAGCGACTTTGTGTTGTTGTGCACATGCAAGAGGAAGGTGAAGGAGGTACTCGACTGTATGTCGTCCCCATTACGCACACTGAACCGTTTGATTCTGAACGCTCTGTGAGTTGCCCAGTTGCCACGAAACGGCGTTTAGGTTTAGATGAACAAGCATCATGGATTATCACATCAGAGTTGAATCATTTTAAGTGGCCAGGTTTTGATGTACGACCAACACCTGACAATCGTCCATCCTATGGGTTGTTGCCGAATGCACTTACCAGCCGAATTATCGAACAAATTAAAAACAATTCACGTGACCAAACACTATCGTCAGTCAATAGAGATGAGTAGCCTGCCTACGAAGTATCGTTATGGTTTACAAGCAGTTTGCAGATGACTTTCATTTTAACGATCTGTAGAGTTGAGACAATAGGGTACAGACGTCAATTAAATCCGTACTAAAGGTATTTCTACACATTTTAGATTGATTCGGGTGATGTTAGGTGCTTTTCGCACCATAGCAGAACAATCCGTACTAATGCTATATGTACTTATTATAGACCTGCATAGATTAGAGTTAATGCCACGTCACGAGACACGCTCACTTATTCCAACCCTTGGTGTTCAATAAATTGCATTTTCGGATATTTTAATTTTTAATTGATAGACTTTAATTGAGCTGGCTGTGAATTTACGGAACCCGGTCAGTCGACACTTGAGATATTGAGTTCTGCAAAATCAGTCTTCCAAAAGCAGGATTTGATAAAAAGGTTCTCGGGAATACGAAACCTGAATCTATGCATACCTAATATAGTTTGGCTACCAGCCGATGGCGAATTTGGTGCAGCGTTAGGTGCTGCCCGTCTCGGTATGATAGCAGCGACAGACCTAGCGCCGACCAATGTGATACACCGCCGACGATCAACGAATCGATAGAGCCTGACGGGAGTCTGCGCGATGCGTTTAATGACGCTTATCAACACTTCCGCACATCTTATCCGGTGATCAAAACTCTGACTTAGAATTTATATCAGTCAGTTCAAGAATATCATTGATCTCGTTCGCGTCATTTTGATATTCTAAGGTGTAGCTGGTTCGACGGAAGCCAAATTGGTAATTGGGATCATCAAATATGACGATAATAAATCAAACACCTTCAAAACAACCGTTGCCGCAGACACGTTCGCCGATAAAAGAGTCTGTCCAAGAGGAAATGGCAAAGTACTTCCATTTGCTTGACGGCCAGACGCCACTTAATCTCTATCGCTTAGTAATGCGCCAGGCAGATAAGGCGTTGATAACGAGCGTACTGGAAGAATGTAATGGCAACCAAAGTAAGGCTGCTTTATATCTTGGATTGAGTCGAGGTACATTGCGCAGTAAAATGTCCGATTATGGTTGTATCGACAAAGCCAGCCGCGCGAAGGCAATAATAAGGTAAGTACTGTTTCGTTAACTGGTAGGATACAAACGAGTGATTTTGAATTACGCGCGACACCAATCATATGTCTGATAATCGGATTTGGCTGAACCCTCGTCAAACTTAACTGCATTAACAGTTACGACGCAGAAGAGGCTGTAAATTAGATTGTGTAGTGCGTCCAGCTAAGGCTGGAATGTTCGGAGAGAGGAAGATTCTCTCAAAGGTAATAATCTCAAACCTTTTAGCTAGGGTAGCAGGATGGCGGGAAACCAAGATTCTGAAGCCTACCGACAGGGCCAACATTTAGATTGGTCTGCGAGCTATTAGGCCGCAATGATACTGAACGCATAGGTGGCCTCGTAATTATACTCAGTGGAAGATCTTTCTACACAAAGGAGAATTCATCAGATACACGCGAAATGAGATCGTTGCGCGTGTGTCCACTGGCGAGGTGATAGCGGCGGCATGATAGCAAGGACATTCTAAGCAACTGGAGAAGCCCTCATCATCCCAGTCGAAATGGCTGGAGCAAGGTAGGTTGTATAACCGAGAACCGGGAAATCAATCGAAGATGGCAGGGTGGCGGAGAAGCCCGTAGTAGTGTTGAAGCGGAGTAACTTCTGTGGAGCGAAGGGGCTTTACTGTTTATATCGTTTTCAACAAAAAGTGAGGCAGTAGCGAATGACAAAAACGCTAGTTAACCTGCAAGAGCTGAGGCGGAAACTCTATCTCAAATCAAAGGCTGAGAAAGGCTGGCAGTTTTGGGGGATCTATGTTCATGTGTGCAAATTCGAAACGTTGCATGAGTCTTACCGTTTAGCAAAAGCGAATAAAGGAGCGCCAGGAATTGATGGCGTCTCTTTTGCTGATGTTGAGCAGGATGGCCTCTTCACATTTCTAGATGCTATACGTGCCGAGCTTGTGGACGGTCGTTACCGACCACTGCCCAGCAAAGTGCATAAGATCCTGAAATCTAACGGCGAGTATCGTACTCTCAAAATTCCGGCGATCAGAGACCGCGTTGTTCAAGGAGCACTCAAATTAATGCTTGAGCCCATCTTTGATGCGGACTTCCAGCCGGGATCGTTTGGTTATCGCCCGAAACGAACAGCACACCAAGCTATTGATCGTGTGTCTGAAGGGCTTGTTAAAGGCAAGACCCGTGTCATCGACGTGGATTTAAAAGCGTACTTTGATACGATACGGCATGACAAGTTACTTGAAAAGGTAGCGCGGCGGATTAATGGTCCACGGATTATGCATCTGCTAAAACTGATATTGAAGTCGAGCGGAAAGCGTGGTGTAGTTCAAGGTGGTGTGATATCACCATTACTGAGTAATATTTACCTTAACGAGTTGGATATGATGCTTGAAAAAGCAAAACAGACAACTCGAGATGGAAAATACTATAGGTTGGAATACGCACGTTTTGCAGACGATATTGTGATATTGGTTAGTTACCACAGGGGTGCCGACTGGTTGCTTAAAGCTGTGAAATACCGGCTTATGCAGGAGTTGGACAAGCTTGGTGTATCACTCAATACCGACAAAACCAAAGTAGTTAATTTGCGCGTAAAACGCGAATCATTTGTTTTCTTGGGTTTTAGCTTTCGGCAAAGAGATTATTCTCGGCCAGAGGCTGGGCACATAAAAATGCCAAAGTCTGGGGCAAGAAAAGCTCTGCTAAGCAAGCTTAAGATAATATTCCGCACTCTACGTTCAAGGCCGACACTGTGGGTTGTTCATTCGATCAATCCCATTCTACGAGGCTGGGTAAATTACTTTCGAGTAGGCAACTGCTCGAGCTGCTTTGGTTATATTAAATGGTGGGTAATGCGCAAGATACGTCGTCATATGATGCGGTCGAGATTGCGTAGAGGGTTTGGTTGGAAGCGGTGGAGTAATGATTATTTTTACCATACCTTGGGGTTGAACAGTGACTACAAGATTAAGTATCAATGGCCATGAAAGCGGCTCTTTCAAACAAGGCTGATAGATCTGAGACTAAAGTAGACAGGTAAGCGTAGTGCGGGAAATCCGCATGCTGCGTTTGAGGTGGCAGGGGTTGAAAACGTGTTCGGCGCGCGCCAATCCTTGACCCTACTCTGCTCATTATTGATTAACTTCTATTTGGAGAACAGTAATGAGTATGACAATGGACCAAGACAAAATTAAAGCGCTGGCACTGGAGCTGGCCAGAGACGTTAAAACCCCGGAAGACTTAAGCGCGTTGAGTACTCAGTTGACCAAGATTACGGTAGAGGCTGCATTGGGCGCTGAGATGGAAGCACATCTGGGTTACTCGCCACACGAGACCACCGGTAAGAAGAACAAGAATAGCCGCAACGGCTATTCTTCGAAGACCCTCAAGGGTGACCATGGGGAAGTGGTTATCGATACACCTCGTGACCGTGATGGCAGCTTTGAGCCTGCCCTGGTTGCCAAAGGCCAGACACGCATTACCGGCATGGACGATCAAATTCTGAGTCTCTATGCAAAAGGTATGAGCACACGTGATATTGTCGCCGCCTTTCAAGATTTGTATGGCGCTGACATTTCAGCGGGGTTGGTTTCAAAGGTTACTAACGCGGTTATGGGGCAAGTCGTTGAGTGGCAAAATCGACCACTTGATGCTGTGTACCCGATCATCTACCTCGATTGCATCGTGCTTAAAATTCGCCAGGATAAGCGCGTTATTAACAAGGCTGTGTACCTGGCTCTAGGCGTCAATCTGGAGGGCCACAAAGAGCTATTAGGCATTTGGATAGCAGAGACTGAAGGTGCAAGTTTTTGGCTGCAGGTGCTCACCGAGCTGAAGAATCGCGGGGTTCAAGAATTACTGATCGCCTGCGTTGATGGACTGAGCGGTTTTCCTGACGCGATAGCCACCGCCTATCCAGACGCTAAAGTGCAACTGTGCATCGTACATATGGTACGCAATGCAATGAAGTATGTGCCTTGGAAAGATTACAAGGCAGTCGCAGCTGATCTTAAACTCATCTATAAATCAACCACTGAGCAGGAGGCCAGCCTTGAGCTTGATCGCTTTGCCGAGAAGTGGGACCACAAGTATCCACAAATTAGCAAGTCTTGGCGTGCGCACTGGCCCAACCTGATCACGTCATTCGAATTTCCTGATGATATTCGTAAAGTTATTTATACAACCAACGCGATTGAGTCACTTAACAGCGTTATCCGCAAATCAGTAAAAACGAGAAAGCTATTTCCAAGCGATGATGCAGCAATGAAGGTGGTGTACTTAGCCATACAGGCAGCATCAAAGAAATGGACTATGCCGATTAGGGACTGGAAACCAGCGCTAAACCACTTTATGATTGTGTTTGAGAAGCAGCTTGCTCCTCATGTATGAAGCGAGCAGATACACAGAATCATTTACAGGCTCCCGAATCTATTAATGGTCTAGTAACTATAAGTGAACTCGTAGACATGTAATAGAATTTTTAATATTTACATTTCCGACGTGACGTTGAAAAACATCAAAATGAAAGATTCATTGCTCACCGCCATATTCGTAAAACGAAGTACACCTCTCTGCCTGATGGTGTTCCTATACGCTGTTTCAATAACAATAACTCACGTCTTGTCATACAAACTGATATTGCAGTACTAGAGAGTATTTAATTGGCCCTCACTTTTTTCTGGTACGCCGCTTTGTTGCAGTCTTTCTAGACCCGTGCTTCTCGAACACTTCATTCGTTATTAATTTGTCTGTATCTGTCTTGCGTATGGCATAAATTTGGGTTCGCATCTCCTTTGCGTTGCTGTCGATGTCGGCGATAACGTTTGGGTATTTACCTAACGTTCTGTTTTCATAATCATGTATTGAGCGAGGAGCAAACCTGCGTAATTCAGGAATCCACTGTTTAACGAACACGCAATCTGGGTCCTGATCAAGTAGTTGCTTCCTAGGACTGTAGATACGTACGGCGTTCAGTCCAACGACACTTGCCTGCATTTGTATCTGTGAGATATGAATGCCTGGTTCGTAGTCTCTAAATACCCTGGCTAGTGGATGTAAGATGGCAGTCCAAGATTGTTTTAGTCCAAAACACGCGGTCGTTACCAGCATTGCGCGCATGCGAAAGTTAATGAACCCTGTTGCGCTTAAACATCGCATGCATGCATCCACAATAGGCATGCCTGTTCTTCCCTCCATCCACGCCTCGAGCAAGGCAATATCATTTTCGTACTGCATATCGCTGAACAACGGATTTAATGGACGATACTCAGCGTCCGGCTCACTTTCCAACCGTTGTATAAAGTGATCGTGCCAGTGCAATCGAGATTGAAATGCTCGCAAACTCTTGCGCCATTGCTTGGCCTCAACGGATGGGTCGTCTTTAAGTTCTAAGGTTCGCGCAGCAAGCTTATAAAAGACCGTGCGAAGGCTTATGGTGCCCCACGCCAAATGCACCGACAGACGCGAACCTGCTACGTCTGCTGAATTTGGAGAGGATATGCCGCCAGCATAGCCAAAGCCCCGCACCTCCAGAAACGATGCTATGTCATCGCATGCGTAAGATTCACTGACTGGCTGCAATAACTTCGCATCTATCGATATCCCATGATTCTGAGTTCCAAGCGAACTTAAGTCTGGTAGGGCGGTTGGCCAGTCTGATGGAGTCCAGTGCTCCAGCCTTACCGGTTCTGGTAGCAGTTCACTTTCAAACAGCCTTTGTTTGATGACCGGTTGCCTTAAGCTACGGTCTTTCAGTCCCCTTATTACCCCACTCTGCGGATACTGATGCCACTTAACACTGTTTTCTGCACACCAAGCGCTAACAGCTAGATCACGTTGATACGTAATATTAGACCCTGTTTCCTCGTGACTGAACAGAGCATCGAACGGCGTTTGTGCGTAAAGTTCAGCGAGTAGTGTAACGAGCTCACCGTGCGGATAGTAGAGTTCACCACCACGTTTATTCAACCCGTGTTGCAGTTCAGCGAGTGCTTGCCACCAAGCGTCAGCATGCAACAGTGACGTCTCGTTTGCCGCCAATAAGCTAGGCTCTAACACGAACATAGCTGCAACACGTTTGGATTGAGCGATCGCTTCTGTAAGCGCCGTATTATCACTCATACGCATGTCTCGCTTGACCCACCATATCGATCGGTCATAACGTGGTGTATTCATCGTATTTTCCAAGCTGCCATCGCTGTTTTCCTCTGCTTCATTCAGATAGTTCGTCTACCTGTCCTCTATCTGGATTCCATTACGGTTGGTTTGTTACTTAACCGATTGCTACCAGCGTCGAGAAGTAATTCTAAAGTGTATGAGACGAATTGATCTACTTTGTGTGGAGCTACCGTGCAGGCTTTTTAACCTAGCAAACTTCCTATCATTCATAGACGTGCCAGATCAATAGATTTGTCATTCTGTTTGTCAATCGAATTAAATGATGATCGCCCGGAGGTTCTTAATTAAATGATAAAACGCTAGCAATTATCTCACTAAGCTTGCGTCTATCGAGTTGTGTTTCTTACGTTAATACTGATTACCTATCGTCCGGCTGTGCAGTCAACTATTAATCTATCAGTATTGGCTCTCTATCAATGATCACCCTGAGATGAGCTCATTGTGTGCTACTGACTATGGCGTTCACTTACTTTATCAATTGACACTGTTTTGGCACTCACGATGACAGTCAGTCTGGTAGTCCTAACTACTATCGGAAATTTATAATTTCTGTAGTAGGGCTTTGCACATTATGCTTCTGTCGAGAGATTAACCATTTCCACAATTATGCGGCTTGCGTATTAGCAACGAACTGCATAGAGAATCGACATTCTGTCTCATAGATCATACCGATATCGACCGTGCCATTTATATTAGTTGCGAATTACGGCTTAGCGTGCAAAGCCGCTATGAATCCCACGACATACCCGCGGGACTTTATCTGACGAGCTCATTGATGCGAGCTGGCACAGCAAGATACGATTCCAATGACAGATTCGACAGGAACCTATTTGCCTACATTGTCGGCACTATTCTAATTGCTCTCTACAACCTAGTATTATCAGCAGCACGCGCAATGGTGTCCCTTAGGTCCGACAAGGACACAGGTTTAGTTAAAAAATCGTCAGCTTTTGCTCTAAAACACTGTACTGCAGCTTGCTGGCTCTGATCACCAGTGAGAATAATAAAACGTGCTTTACTCGAATCGCGCTTCTCTAGTAGGAACTCAAGGCCACTGCCATCGGGTAATGTTAGATCAAGGAGCACCAACGCTGGCGGTGTGTGAGATATCAGTGACCTAGCAACTGCAAGAGTGGTCGCTACCTCAGTCGAGATTCCCTTTGCTCTTACAACCCGAGCGAGTACCGAAGCCGTATTGGCGTCATCCTCGACAATCAGCACGTGTTTATCAAGATATGGTTGATTCATAAATTTTCCACCGTTTGCTAACCACTAACGGCAGTTAGTCAGTTTAACTACTGTTCGTCAAACTGCGAGTGTCCACAATCAAATAGAGCACAGTAACCAAGATCACTTCTATGGCAGTAGGGCGCTGCTGAAAGTAGCTCGTTATTGCTGATGCCACTATCATAAGTCGGTTTTTTCAGACCCAGCTTATGCAAAACTCTTTACCATTCAAATCACAGCCAACCTCAAGTTGACAAAACATCCGCCTTTCTACGGTTGTTCAGCGATCCGTTAACCTCATTGCCCAATAGCACTGTCTCTATTACAACCCATCTCGTACTCTCTCAAGTCGCAATTCGTGGTCGTCGGGTTAAGCGATGCACTGACTTACTGGTAATGCTACAGATTTATCTGCGTTAGCGAACCAATAAGTAGTATTACATCGCCGTATCGATCTAAGCTAGACCGATACGTTGCATCATCAATAGAGCTCTATGAATGTCTGTGCTACAGATACGCATCAATTCAACCACCGAAAACCGACGTGAACGTATTGATCCAGCTTGCGCTCTCCTGGCCGTGTGTCAAACTGCAAATACCGCAGCCCCACAAATCCGGTTATGTTCGATGTCAGTGGCAATCCAACGCGATAGTTAAAATCAATAACACGATCTGATTGTCCGAACGTTAGAATATCGGGTGAGTAACTTACTTCACCTGAGAAGCGCAGTGGGACACGCCGTGAAGGTAACGTGTAGACTATCTCTGCACTAGCTCCTAAGCTTATAATGTCGCTATTCTCAAAACCCAGTAGACCGGCAGTCAATTTTGGACCGAAAGAGATGGCTAACCCTCTGATTGAGAGTAAATTGGAGTCAAACAAAAAGGAGGCTGTTATAGCGTTATCTCGTTCTTCACTAAACAAAAAAGCGACCCTTGATTTATCGTTATTAAGACCAAGCATTGAATTCTGTGTTTCATACTGTATTTCGGCTGCTTTGTCGCTGGCGTAAAGTTGAAAAGTAGATTGCTTCTCATCGTCGACACTCGGTACAACGACCACCGAACTAGTTAGCTCGGAGTTCTGTACTCTGCCAACTGATTCGGTATTGGCCTGCACAGCTGATGTTTGAAAGCTCTCCATGTCATCAGGATCGACTCCTGCCACGACAGCCATCGGTGTGAGCAACATACCTATCATCAATGTCGGTACAAACTGTTTCTTAATCATTACTTTGTATCTCGGTGCATAAAAAAAACTGAATTTGAACATGTTGGAAAGTTAAACGATTGTTGGTGAATCTCAACCTACTTCGAGTACGACGTTATTTACATCGTATTCAGACCAAATGTGCATGGCATCTTTGGCCCCAAGTTTAAGATGGGTCACTGAGCGCCATTCCACAACTGAGCTATTAATCTACGCACGTTATTAGATCTTATTGTTCGTTTACATATCAACAACAGGTACCGAATTCAAGTCTTTAACTACTAGGCATGAAGTTCATATTTATAAGTGATGTCTAGGTTCACTTCCGGTCGAGACGATAAAGTCCATGTCATTTTCCCGAATCTGAGTACCGATTGTCTAACCAATGGAACGTTGTATATCGTCAATCGATGAGTTAGTTAAGGTTTTCGCAAAGTCCTTCATCAGGAGACGAAGCGCTTTCTTATTCAACGATGGTCGAATTTGCCCAAGTGTCTGAGGATCGGCAACAAGCACTAGATTATCGAAAGTATCCTTGTGAGCCATCCGGTTCAGGCGGACCGCTATCTGTTTCGCAAATATGGCTTCATTAGTATCCTGCTGTGAAGATTCTTTAGGCCTGTTACCGGCCGGCCCGTCGCTGTCTAAATCCTCTGGTTCCCAATCCTCCATCTTCCGAAGATCGAGCCCACCATCGGAACCGTGGTTACGAAATAGCTTCGCCTTGTGACCATCTGCGACAACTACTAGTGCGTTTAGCGGGTATAAATTACTCAGTATTATTCTTTACACTCTTTTCTAAAATAATCTGACTGTGTACCGGCACATCTGCCAAGAGCCCTACATACAGTTGGGTTGTCACAATAGAGTTCGTTGCGAGTTTTTTATCCTGCGTCTATGAGAGTACTAACCTGATCAACTGTATGCTCGAGACAGACCGTATAAAACAGTCTGTCTCGTGCGATCGACAAATTGCCTGTTCCAGCGGCGCTAAAGTTCACGGGACCAGACAGTCGTTACGGCTAGTCGATAGAGCTCAGCATTTTATTGACTTCGTCATGCGCTTCCTCTTTAGTCTTACCGTACTTTTCCTGAATTTTCCCTTCCAATTGATCTCTGTTCCCAGCAACCTGTTCCTGCTCATCGTCTGTAATGTCGCCCCAAGTCTCTTTGACTTTCCCAGTAAACTGTTTCCAATTACCTTCTACTTGATCCCAATTCATAACATCAAACTCCTAATGTTTAGAGAGACGAAACTCTATCACGCTGATTGAGTGCACGTAGTGAGCATCAGCTTATGTCGTAATATTTTCATTTATGATCGTAGATTTTACACTCGCCGTGTAATTGAGCCGATACACGTGTAGTGTGGATGATCACACAAGAGTAGGGCTTCCGTTAATGAATACATCAAGCACACGAGGCGTTATCAGATGTGGCAAGTACGCTGACAGAACACAATGAGACACTAGGCCACTACGCAACGGAGCTTGCAGAATGGCTGCAAAGCTTTAACGAGCAAATTAAGACTAAATCGCTCGATGAACTAGCGTCGGACGCAAAGCGGCTCGCTAAAGATAACCCAGCACTGTTCATTCTTGGCGCAGTGACTATCGGTGCTATCGGCGCACGGTTCTTCAGAGCCTCAGACACTACCAACAGTCAGATGAGTGATTCACCCTCGTTGCATGGATACGCGGCAGATGAGCAGTCGCTTGCAGGTCAATCCATTGGCAATACGACTGAAGATAAATCTAATCAAACAGTAGGAGCATCTCACCTATGAATTACCAAGACCCTCACATAGCACCTCCAGTTGATCGGGAGCACGAGGCGGAGCGACACTCAGAGGGAGCCTTGAGCCGTGTATTTACTGACGTTAGTGACTTGCTGCGCTCAGAGTTGACACTGGTGAAAGCTGAAGTTGCTAATTCTGTGTCAGATGCAAAAACAGGAGCAGCTAGTTTGGCCGTTGGCGTTGCAATCCTCGTCCCAGGGGTGATGCTGCTGGTGGTGTCGGCGGCGTTGGCTCTGGCGGCCTTCACGGGTTTAGCACTGTGGTCGTCAACACTCGTTATCGGCGCGGCAGTCACGATCGTTGGCGCTATCCTATTGATGACAGCAAAGAGCAAATTGTCAGCTGAGAACATGAAGCCAACACGCACGCAAGCGATGCTCGAAAAAGATAAGAACCTAGTAGAGAGGAAATTGACATGAGTGATTTTGACAGAGACGCAGACCAAGACGTAGATTCGTTGGAGCGTGAAGTGAACGAGAAGCTGCGAAGTTGGACCGCACACTGGATGCAGTAGAGAAACAGCTTTCACCATCTCAGCTAGTGGATCAGACAATGGGGTATCTCCGTGAGCACGGCGGCGATATGACACAATCAATCGGCCGCTCTGTAAAGGAGAATCCGTTCCCACTCGTGTCGACTGGCATTGGATTAGCTTGGCTGATGGCTTCGCAATCCTCCAACCGGTCAGCGCAATCCGATCGTCACTCCAATTACTACCGAGACAGACTCGTAACTGGATACGATAATCCATACCGGTCAGCGGATTTCCAACACTTAGGGTCTAACGGGACAGCTGCTCCATCAGGTGAGGCTCAGGTATCAGCTTCAACAGAGCATAATGGCATAGGCGGACATAACGGTGATTCGCTGCGCAAAAATGTCAAGGATAAAATTGATCAATGGGGCGATCGTGCAGCTGAAGCTCGTCACTCCATGGGACAACAGGTTCAGTCGATGAAGCAAGGTGCTGATGAAACAGTAGAGCAATGGCAAGAACGCACAGAAGCCACGTTGAATGACCTGCAACAGTCTGCTTTTGACACCGGTCGCGACATGCAGGCCCGAAGTAAAGAGGTAGGTGATTGGTTCCAAGAGCAACCGCTGGTCACAGGTGCGCTGGGTATCGCTGTTGGTGCGCTCGTAGGGTCGCTGATACCGTCAACACGTCTGGAAAATAAGCTCGTTGGAGAAACGGCAGATTCTGTAAAGATTAAGGTCGCAGAGGACATCACGTCTAAGGCAACCGATCTGTCAGAGCAGGTTGAGGATGTTGCTGGGCAGCTTGAGACAAAGGTGAAGAACCAAGCTGACGAATTCATAAACGAATCAACTGCAGTTTAAATCGAAACAGCTCAGTCAGCTGCACGGATGCAGCCGCTGAGCATCACTCGGTCCTAGTGCCTACCGCTCACTCTATCGCTGCTATAGCTATAAGATTGGAGGCTGTACGCGGTTCACCAGAGGCTATGACTACCTATCGTCGGCATCAGCCTGATCGCACACTCAAACTCTAGTTATATACTTGATAATACAGTTACCGCTCCTTCAACAGGCGGCTTTATTACGCGATTATTAGGGCGAATAGCTTAGTAATGTTAACACCAAGCGATTATGTCGCAACTAATTATCAAGGGAATTAGGCCGTCACTTTCCCTTGGTAATGACATTACTACACTTAATAACATTGCGAGAACCCGGCTGTCTACTTGCAGCTAAGGATGTCACGCAGTAACAGCGCTATCTCCAGTTCTACCCGGGTCAACTTCGATGGAGAAGGGATGCCTAATTTATCAGCTTCTCGCACGAGTTCTTCGAGAGTCCATTGCTCATACACTTGGCTATCATGCCCGTAGCGACCAGGTGATCTTGTACTCGTCATTTAAGACGTGCTTGATCGTTGCTGTGACCGATTAACATATCGGGCTCCTTGTCATTATGGACGAAGGGTATACGCTCTTGTCTTGGTATGTATACGGGCTAATCGTTGGAAGACTCGTGACTCATGCTCTTGCCACAGCAAGTTAAAAATGGCTGGCCATCGTTACATGGACATGGCTTCGTTACTAGTACCTCAAATTCACATTTCTCGCACAAATAACGATCACCTTCTGTAGGCTTTTGCTCTTCACTCATAACCATTCCTCAGTTTTCAATAAATTTAGTACTTGCAGGCGTTACCTGTCCCAACATCTTCTTGCATAGCAATGATCAACAAACTCGCTGATATTTTTCTTGGAGCCCAGTCTGATATAACCAGCGCGCTCGTCTGGGGCATCGATTCCCGCATGCTCCAACAACGAGCTAGCCGTGTCGGCGTACAAGACAAACTTCTTGTGCACGTCTGCATCGGCCAGGAATTCGGACACTGCAGGTTCGGCTAGCAGGCTTTCCACAGCATCTTCAGCAGGTATCAACACGATTGCGTCGAACAGTACTGATGGGCCGCCCTTTATCATCTCAGCGATGTCTATTGCATTGCCATTACTGTCTTGAACGCCATCAATGGTCTGCGCGATACACTTGACGTTCACACCATGCTGTTTACCAACCCTCTTAAGCTCCTTTAGCGTATTAGCCTTCGTGCCCTCCGAGACAAGTACTCCAATTGCTCGACCCGAGATTGTATCTAACGTCGTTTTCAAGATACTCAGTGAATCACATACGGGCAAGTCCTTTCGAGGCGTCACCTTGGGCTTTAGCGCTTTCGGCAAGGTTGTTACACCTAACCCAGTTGCAACCGACTGCGCAAGATTCTTATCAACATTAATCAGTGATGCCAGCATCCGCTCTCTAATTGCTGGCGTCTCCACTTTGGATAGCTCAAACACCAGAGCATCAATAATATGGTGCTGCTCTATCGGGTTCTGACTATCGAAAAATTGGCGTGCTTGGCTGTAATGATCAGCAAAATGTTTAGAACGTTGGCGACCTTTCGTAGCGGGCTGGCCAGAAGCTCCATCGTTATCACCTGACGTAGGATGAGAGACAAATCCTCGCTGATGATCCTCTCGCGGGTTGGGGCTATCAGACCATGAATTTGGCTCATAGTTGACTCGACCCGACGGGTTCTTCATCGCCATATGCCCATCCTGATGGAAGAGCGCAACAGGGCAGCGCGGCGCGTTAACAGGTATATGGGTAAAATTAGGCGAACCCAATCGCTTCAGCTGTGTATCCAGGTAGGAGAAATTCCGACCTTGCAGAAGTGGATCGTTCGTGAAATCGATACCTTTGACAATGTTTTGAGTACAGAACGCTACCTGTTCTGTCTCAGCGAAAAAATTATCCACATTTTTGTTTAACACCAGCTTTCCGATTGGTCTTATGGGGACTAACTCTTCGGGTATCAGTTTCGTGGCATCTAGCACATCAAAATCGAACTCGTCAGCGAACGCATCATCGAACACCTGCACACCCAGTTCCCATTCAGGGTAGTCGCCTGAATCTATCGCATTCCAAAGATCACGTCTGTGATAATCAGGGTCCGCGCCATTGATCTTGACCGCTTCATCCCACAGTACTGACTGCAGACCGTGAGACGGTTTCCAATGAAATTTGACGTACTTCGCCCGAGCTTTACTGTTGATAAGCCTGAATGTATGGACACCGAAGCCTTCCATAAAACGCAAGCTGCGCGGGATGGTTCGGTCAGACATTGCCCACATCACCATGTGCATGGACTCTGGCATCAAGGAGATGAAATCCCAAAAGTTATCGTGCGCAGATTGCGCTTGCGGGAATCCGCGATCGGGCTCTGGCTTCACGGCATGTATCAGGTCAGGAAACTTCATCGCATCTTGAATGAAGAATACAGGTATGTTGTTGCCGACCAGGTCCCAGTTGCCTTCCTCAGTGTAAAATTTAACTGCAAAGCCTCTGACATCCCTTGCTAAGTCAGGTGAGCCCGAGCTACCGGCAACGGTCGAGAAACGAGTGAATACCTCAGTGCGCTGCCCAACATCTTGAAACAGGTGTGCACACGAGATATCTTTTAATGATTTTGTTACCTCGAAGTAGCCTCGTGCACCATATCCACGAGCATGCACAACACGCTCAGGTATGCGTTCGTGATCGAAGTGAAATATCTTCTCGCGCATCACCTGGTCTTCCAACAACCCAGGTCCACGCTCACCCATACGCAAGGAATTTTGATTGTCGCTAACTGGCATACCTTGTTGCGTGGTTAGCGTCTGCTGGCCATTCTTGGCTGTTTGATGAGTCTCGCCACCGGGCGTAGTGCGACTCTTCGACGCCTTAGCTGATTTCGATTTTGCTTTTCCCCCCGAGACGTCTCGTTTAACGATCGATTTTTTCTTAGCCATTCTAACTTCCTTATGTACATTTATATACTGTGTTACGTTAGTAACGATCATGAGAAGTAATCGTGCTGATCAAATAATATGTGGAGCAGTACTCAGGCCAAAGCGTTTAACAAAGTTAACCTGTATACATCAAACAAACTTACCACTATCGGGCCGGTGCTCAACCTCACGAATCAGCAGACGATTCTCAAAGCGCAACGCAGACCGCGCTGGTTTATAGCGCGTATACATATCTTCGATTAACGTTTTTCGTTGATAAGCGACAGGCAAGTAACGATACAATTTATTCTCGGTAATGTTTGGCTGCGCGATTACGCCGTTCTTCTATTTGCACTACGACGTTCTATTGTGAAATTGTTACAAGCGTGAATTGATGCTACCAGCTATGAAATCAATATTCGTTGTAAAAATTGCACCGCACTTGATCGTGGGGTCGATCAGCTTAGCACTTGCAAATAGTTCATTACTTGTATACGTTAAAATAAAAATGTTAGAGAAGTTAAGAGCCAATTGAGCTAGTAAAAGCCGTCTCTATTGTATTGAAAAACAGTAAAAGGCTTGGATGATCCATGGACGGTAAACGCGAAGTTTGCTGATTTCTGAATGTTGATAATCTTTCTACCGGGGCGTCCAAGTGCTGGATTGGCAATAGGTCATACAGGTTAGGATGTGGCACGTTGGACGAGTTGCATAATGGCCAAGGTGGTGGAGTAAAGAGATGTTTTTCTTCACTAGTGTCCCGTTAACTCAGGGATAAGTATGGCCTGACTCCCCCGAGTTGTTACAATGTAATTGCTTAATAAAACGTTGTAGCAAAGGACAAATCAGGCCATGGCACATTGTAATACGATTCTCTCCCAAATACTAAAATTGGTTCCGAGACATGAGTTTGAGGTACTGGCAAATAAGCATCATAGCGGCCGAATGTTCCGCAGTGCTTCTCGCTGGTCACAATTTGTGATCATGGCTTTCGGGCAACTCTCTGGACGGCGCAGCTTGCGTGACCTAGTTGATAACATCTCGGCTCAGCAGCAGCGTTTATATCATCTTGGATCTGCAAAACTCTCACGCTCCAACCTATCTCGAATCAACGAAAACAAACCGCATGAGCTCTATCAGTCGTTATTCGCTGCATTGCTCAAGCGTTGCCAAACTATCGCCCCAGGTCATGGCTTTCGGTTCAACAACGAATTATATTCGATGGACGCCTCTACGATCGACTTGTGTCTTTCGGTTTTTCCTTGGACCTCATTTCGCAAAGCTAAAGGTGGGATCAAACTTCACGTAGCAATGAATCACAAGGGACACCTGCCAGAATTCGTCACTGTGACTGAAGCACGAACACATGAGGTTAATGAAGGACGACGCGTGGATTTTCCGAAAGACAGTATTGTCGCTGTGGATCGTGGGTACACAGATTACGAATGTTATAAAACCCTTTCAGGTAAGGGTGTTTACTTCGTTGCACGACTCAAGTCCAACGCAACAACTCGTATTGTAGAGCGTCGAAAAGTTGATCGTAGTAAAGGGCTGTCTAGCGATCACACGATTGAATTTACCAGCGTGACAACATCAAAACGCTGCCCGATTGCGTTGCGCCGCATTCGTTATCGTGACCCTACAACGGGTAAGCGCTATGAATTTCTAACCAACAATTTCTCACTGGCAGCCAGCACAATCGCTGCAATATACAAGTCTCGTTGGCAGATCGAGCTGTTCTTCAAATGGATAAAACAGAACCTGAAAATCAAGACGTTCATGGGCACCAGCAAGAACGCAGTCATGACACAAATCAGGATTGCGCTTTGTGTCTACCTGCTGATCGCGTATCTGAAGTTTCTGTCAAAATCAAAGAAATCGATGCAGCAGATTCTGAACCTTTTGCAGATGAATTTGTTTGAGAAATGGTGCATTCACGATTTGCTGCATGGCAGATCGACCGAAAGAATACCTATTAATCCTGACCAGCTATCCTTTGCCGAAAAGTTAACGGGACACTAGTGGTTTTTCTTATAATTTTGTGATTGCTCTAAATATTATGTGTTCTTGGTTAGTTTCAGCTAACAGGATGGTCAAATACTGCATATCGCCTTCTTGCACTCATTACTAAAAAGCGTTTCATAATTTCAATTTGTTATTTACAATGGATCCAATTGACTGAGATGTAGTTGAATTATCCGCTGAATCGCATACGTACTGGAGTAATGCAGCTCCCGATCGTTTTTGTAGTAGCCGTTGTTCAATTCAGACTCGACATACTGGCCCACAGTCCATGCCAGCAGCATCAGTTTCGCTCGCCATTTTACCCAGTGAACCGTGGATCCAGCGATGCAAAACGACATAGGAACAAATTCGAATGAATAATCTCGGTGTTGCGCTCATTGTTGAAGACGATGCGAACAGTGCAGCAGCTGTTGCCAGAGTGGTTGCCTCTCTAGGGTATGAGACAGTAATCGCTGCCACTTTAGAGACAGCAAAATTTGAGCTTGAAGCTAGATCGCCAGCACTTGTGCTTCTCGACATCGGTTTACCTGATGGCAATGGGCTCGATTTGACTAAGCATGACAATGGCGCCAGTAAACCACATTTCATAGTCCTAACGGGGGATGATTCCAAGGAAGTGGTTATTAATAGCCTGCGAGCAAACGTGACTGACTTTCTGCAAAAGCCAGTTACCATACAAGACCTTAAGAATAGCGTTGCTCAGCTAACCTCTATAACCGATACTGTCGAGCAATATCCCGACCTACTGCCACCGTTACCCATAGTAAATGGCGACCGACCACTATCGATCGTATTTAAGGGTAGTTCTAATCTAGTAGCAGAGCTTAAACTTAGCGTGTCAAACTGTGCCAAAACAAACCTTGACAGTATTATCAGCGGTGAAGTTGGTGTTGATAAACATGGTATTGCTTACGCTGTGCATGTAAATTCAAAACGGCCTGGCAAGTACGTTTGTGTAGAGGGCTCAGATTTCGAATTCAACGCTTTCAATTCAACAAGCAGCGCTATGCAATCTGACCCGAGCAGTCTAATTCGGTCATGGCTTGCCCTTGCTGAAAGCGGCACACTGACTATCAGCGATTTGGCCTTAGTTCCTTTGCCACAACAGCAGTTATTAGTGCGTATGTTGGGATCACAAAATCAGTTATCATCGAATATTGCAAGTGCTAATCCGCAACACAGCCGGTTACCGCCACGTATCATCGGATTGATCAATGAGCCATGGGAACAGTCTGTTGAGAACGGTACACTGCTACTAGCGCTATACCTTAGACTTGCACAGTATGTAATCAAGGTTCCATCACTGGTCGATAGGAAGGTAGACATTGTTCAATTGGCCGACTGTGTTGTTGATCGACTGAACAGTGAATACGGGACTAACAAGTTGCTGGCCGAAGATGCAATAGAGCGGATAAAGAGTTACACGTGGCCGGGTAATATACTTGAATTACAAAATGTAATGACGCAAAGTTTTGCTAGTTCAATTCAGAACATTGTCGTCGATCCTGGACTGATCTCGTCAGCTAATCCAACTAATCGCGATTCCCAAACAGTAGACTCGCTTGTGGGACAATCGTTCTGGGAAGTAGAAAGAACTCTGCTCTTTGCTACGCTGCAACATAATAATGGAGATAAACAAGTGACAGCGAAATCTTTAGGAATCAGTCTGAAAACGCTCTACAACCGGATTAATGCTTACAGTTGATCCAAAGCTTAGCTGGACTTCGAGTTCCCCCAGTTTGGATATAGGCGAAAGCAACGACATCCAGCTGACGTTATGTGCATTGGGCATGGCTCTCGAGTCACACAATCTACTTCAAAAGTTTAGCGCAGCATCTAGACAGTGAAGCAATTACACAGCCGAGGGGTAGGTGTGGAGCACGCTTGCAATCGATTTACTAATTTTTTAGCAGCCGACGGTCATGCTGTCAGATCAGTCACGACGTCTCGATGTCTTGAATCCGCAATTTTGCAACTTGAGAGAAGGTTCCATCTGGAAATTCGTCCAGATAGGCCTGAAGTTCCCCAATGGACTCACTATCTTTCACGGTTTCCCGTAACGACAGCTCAAGCGCGTGGGAGTCTGAATTTGATTGATCAGCTGCAACCTCTTCAACGGGCACATCAAATGCTTTTTCATTAACGACCGCATTTCCGTCCTTAAAGCGGATCGCATAAGCGCCAATCGGCTCAATGATATTCTTGACACTCTGCATACCAAGATCATCGAACACATAGGCTGTCTGTTTGTCCACGTAATCAAAAACCCCTCTTGACACGCTAATCCCGCCGGTCTCACTGATACCTTCCAGCCGAGAGGCGACATTCACCCCGTCTCCGAATATATCAGACCCCTTTACCATCACATCTCCAACATTTAAGCCAATTCGGAACCAGAGAGGATGCTTATTTTCAGGTTTCTGATTATGAGTAAACAGTTGTTCTTGAATATTTACGGCGGCTTCCACTGCACTGAGAACACTGGGAAACTCTGCGATGACGCTGTCTCCAGCTGTGCTCGTGATTCTGCCATGATATTCAACGATAATGTCATCTGATATGTCGCGCAGTTTTGTCAGCGCGGCGAGCGTCGCCACTTCATCGCGCTCCATATGTTTTGCAAAGCCAACGACATCAGCGGCGAGTATCGCCACTAGCTTGCGTTCAAGACCTGGTGCAGACTTTACCGGTTCCAATGACTACTCATACTCACTGTGGCTAACTACCTTAGGCAGATCTAAGGATATCATGACATGGCCGAATATGAGTTGGGAGCAACATCAATGACGCCATCTTTTCGTGGCGATGTTGATTTGAGCGCTTCTCTATACATGGATTGGACTGATACTGCAGTGGAGAGCACAACAGTAAATTACTCACCTACTACCTCAGGCGCTTTTTAGTAAGTGCGTTCACTATCGTTAACTCCACAAGTATAGAAATACTAGTGACATTTATTATACGACGCGCTTGCTAAAGACAGGGCTTCGGTAATCGTATCATATTAAATTTGGCCGATTTGAGCGTGAGCTCAAACGGCCATTTACTTCAAAGTAGAACTAGTTCATCCATCGCAAAGCACTGGTCCCGTTAAGACATTTACCATAAGTAGAATCACGACTGCTTCACACAGCACGCTATATCCGACAGCAAGTTCTACCGTCGCTCAAATTACTTTACAACCAATGAATTTTTAACTGATACAACACCGTCAGTGCCTTCCGCTATTTCTTGGGCCGCCATTTTTTCTATCTCACTATCCACGAATCCGCTCAAAATGACAGCATCCTTAAAGGTCTCCACCTCTATTTGCAGTGCACTCGTCCTGTCATCAATGGCCAATTCCGCTTTTACTTTAGTAGTAATCGCTGCGCTGTCTAAATACTCGCCCGTGCTCTCACCTTTCGGTGTTCCGGCACAACCTATCAACATCAGCGCTAAAAACGCCATGGTGACTACGCTCACTATTTTTTGTTTCATCTAATACTCACTTGAAAGGTAGTTATTTCCGAATTGCTTAATTGCTACTTGGAGTCGCCGTCGTCACAAGAGGCTAGCATCTTATCGACCTCATCGCGTGCCTCGTCCTTAGTCTTGCCATACTTTTCCTGGATTTTACCTTCCAGTTGGTCTCTGTTGCCAGCTACTTGATCCAACTCATCGTCAGTCAGGTCGCCCCAAGTCTCTTTTACTTTTCCAGTAAACTGTTTCCAGTTGCCTTCGATTTGATCCCAATTCATAATACAATTATCCTGTTTATTGAACTAACGTTTCTGTAGATTAACGTGTTTTGAAAAAAGTTGTGCAGCATGATGTAAATGAAGCAGTTACAAACCCGTTAAAGACGATATATGTCTTTAAATTCAGCATTTAAAGACTCTTTGTATATTTTACATATAACCCGCGACCATCTGACGATCAACGAGTTCTGCATAGAATCCATACCTATCAAAATATAGGCTACCTGATTGGCTGCTAAATTATCTTCATCGTATCTTTCAAGCACTCTAAGTTAAGCAGTGCCTTTGAAGGGTTTAACTTCAATTCGTACAGCGTTTGTCTCGCTAGACAGAGTAGTAACATATTAAGTTTAGCAGTGACAATACTGCATCTATACACTGGCCACTACTGAACCGGTGGTAGGTGATAGCCCAGATGGTAAGCTCGGCCAGTGTAATTATTATAAATAACATACATTAGAATCGCTGATAGAATTACCGCATCTGATCATTAATGCTGATTTCCAGAGACGGATGAGACTTGAAACGAACTTGATCAGCCAACACAATCGACAGTGAAGTATTTGATCTGCCACGGTGTTGTACACAGCACACCTGCAATGTTTGTGTTAATCCCAAGCCGGAGCTTTAATATCAGATTAAATCGACTTTCTACTGAGTAGTTACACCGGCAACACTGCTCGCACTACGTAAGGACTGTCGATTATTCAAACTGACTTAGAAACCAGGCTTAAGAGAAAGCGCAATTAGCTTTGAAACCAAACCTCAAGTAATAGCGTGTTGAATGAATTCAAAGCAGTGAAGATTCAACGCATTGATAGTGGATAATATGTCTTGAAATAGACTATTAACAAATTAACACAAAGGAAGCAATTTTATGAAATACGTTCTTACTTTACTTAGCGTGCTGTTTATGGCCAGTTGTACGCAAGAGACGCAAAATAAAATCGGTCGCTCCATTCAAAACTGGACTGGTACTGACGGTATCCTGGAAGTGTATGCAGGTGAAAAGTTGGTCAAGCGGTTTGTGAAGATCGATAAACTGACTACTGCATCTGGTACGAGTACGGGGGAATCTCGACCTTATCGGTTTGGCTACGGCATTCTTGATGGGAATCTGAATGGCAAAGCAGATTCTGGAGAGCGTAAAGTCTATTTTGAATTTAGCGACTATTCAACATCGTATGTGTTTTTTGCTGATCCTGAATAATACCCGGTGCTGCACAAAGCTGCATGAGTAGATCTATTTTGGTTATTTAGATTTATTCATAACGTAGCATTACATAGAAAATCAGGCATCGAAGAAAATAGTTCAGTGCAGTTGATTTAATCGCGTGGAAGCTTACTAACACAGTCGCTCTGTATACGGGTCAGCTCAGTTGCCAATAATACAGACACTATGTTGGTTCATAGAGATCTAACAGGAGCATTACCTTAGTGGACGAAATCGACGCTGATACTAGCAGTATTTTTGGAAAGTTAGATGTGTGGCTGGATGGTTTTCTAAAACTTCTGCCAAATATAGCAGTAGCGGTGGTGGTATTTATCATCGCTATCGCGATTGGCGTTGCCTTGTCCAAACTGGTTCGCAGAAAAGCGAAAAAAAACGACAGACCCAGCTTAGGTGACGTCGGCGGATCGCTTGTCAAATGGGGAATCATACTGTTTGGTGGAATGCTAGCGGTCACCATAGTTGCACCGTCCGTAAAACCAGCAGATATCATTGCTGGGCTTGGTGTTGGATCTGTTGCTATTGGTTTTGCGTTTAAGGATATATTGCAGAATATGCTAGCTGGTGTGTTGATACTTGTAAGACAACCCTTTGAGCTTGGCGACCAGATTGTCTCTGGCGGGCATGAGGGGACCGTCGAAAAAATCGAAACAAGGGCTACGTTTATCAAGACGTATGATGGTAAGCGAGTGGTAATACCGAACTCAGATATATATACCAATGCCGTGACTGTTAACACTGCATTCGACACTATTCGAAGCGAATACGACATTGGTATTGGTTGTAATGATGATTGGGCAAAAGCAAAGACTTTGATGATAGATGCCGCAAAAGCTGTAGAGGGGGTTGTTGAAGACCCGGCACCAGAAGTTATTCCGGTGGCTTTCGCTGATTCATCGAATAATTTTCGTCTGCGTTGGTGGACTAAATCTGATCGCGCGACAGTGATTCATACCTTTGGTGAAGTGTTGGAACGTGTATATTCAGCGTTGGACCAAGAAGGGATCGATATGCCCTATCCGACGCAGGTTGTATTGTTTCATGACCAGACAGAAGATACTGACGGTGATCGCAAGCGTCAACGAGAGGGTTGGCCTGCAGGAAAAACAGAGGTACCAAAACAGCAACGTATAGTCGATGGTCTGGTATCAACAAAAACCGAGATACAATAAATCATGTAACAGCGATAACCCAGATACGTGGTAGTGGCGGTGCAGTGACCATAGCGGCAGTGATGCGCTCCCGAAAAGTTACACTTAAACCAACAGTGTTGGGTACCCTTGAAAAGATGTCAAATTCTCCACGTTCCTCAATTATCCCTCTCGAAGATTATTCGTTTCCAGATGCACCTACTGTTAATAGGGCAGCAGCCTGGTACGAGTTAGTACGGCAAAAGTTCTTGCAATCGCGAAATAAGCGCACTGTGACCGATGACCATCTGAGTCGGACAGAACTCAGTACCTTAAAAGAATTGATAGCTGAACCTGAATGTCGCCCACTACTGAGTTCATTAAACGATAAATGTAGAAATCCGGACGAATCGTTTCTTGAGCTTCTAATCGTTCCACCCTGCGACAGTGCGGGCATCATTGAGTGTTGGGCCCGAGAGTCCGGACACCAAGTGCTTGAGCCACCTTCTCGCGATGTACTGTGTTCGCAACTAGCACCGGAGCTGCCACAGCTTGAAGGTGATGGGCTTCTCGTTATCCCGCGGCTAGAGCATTGGTTTATACGCCATCATAGAGGACTTCGCCATGTCAGTTCATTATTGAAAATGATTAGACAGTGCGATCGTCCCGTTCTGGTGAGCTGCAATAGCTGGTGCTGGCGATACCTTGCGCACGTGGTGGATACAGACCTTGTACTACCAGAGCCGATAGCCTTTGAAGCGTTTAATGCTCATCGCCTGCGCGACTGGTTGCATGAACTATCGTCAAGCGACGGCACTGACAATGTACGCTTTCTTGATGTGAATGACGGTCACGACATCATGCGGCCGATGATATCAGCGTGCGGTTTGAAGAGCTTGCAGACCTTAGCCTTGGTATTCCATGGGTAGCTTGGCAACTCTGGCGACGATCACTGCGCACAGCTGATGAGCGTGAGGCAGAAGAAACACTTGACAGTGAAGAAAGCGGCAAACCCAAGGCTACTGAAAAAAAACAGACTAACTCGGATATTAAGACGCTGTGGGTCACCAACAACCCGTCACCGCTAATTCCGCTTGGGCATGAACCTGAGTCGCACCGGTTGTTGCATGCATTGCTGATTCACGATTCACTCAGTGTAGAGGAACTAGCGGATGTGTTACCGAATATCGGTGAGTCCAAAATCACATCGGCGCTGATACGAGCAGGCTTTATCGAGGTGTTTGATGATCAGTTGCGTGTTCGAGCATCGGCCTATCCAGCGGTAAGATCCGGTTTGTCAGCTGCTGGAATTCCGACGGGGGCTATCTAATGGATGAGCTGAACGATTCAAACGAGAAAGCCTCCAGCCTGATCAATAATCTCGACGACATCAGCTTTGGCCTGATCGTAATAATTATTGCGGTGAGCTGGATGGCTATCGCGGCAGCACGATTCCTGCTGCCAATGCTTGCAAGCCATGTTCCCAGTCGCTTCAGGTTGTACTTGCTGACGTCGGTGCCCATCATACGTCTCGTTGTTTTAGTGGTGGCGATCGTCATGATCATACCCATCATTTTCAACATCACAATGCAAAATTTCTTTGTGATTGCAGGTGCTGTGAGTGTAGCCCTGGGTTTCGCCTTTAAAGATTTGGCCACCAGCCTGATTGCTGGAGTGGTGGCTTTGTTAGAACGTACCTATCGTCCGGGCGACTGGGTAAAGGTTGGCAAGGATTATGGTGAAGTACAATCGGTGGGCTTACGCTCAATACGCCTTCGTACACTGAATGATGACATCGTCACCATCACTCATGATCGTATCTGGACAGAGAACATCAGTAACTCCAACGACGGCGATGCCACGCTAATGTGCGTTACTGATTTTTACCTTGCGCCGCTACATGATCCTGAAAAGGTCCGAATGGCACTGATGAATGTTGCTATTACCAGTGCCTATCTCAATTTCGATCGTCCGGTAAGCGTAATCGTTAGTGAATCACCCTGGGCTACTCACTATCAGTTAAAAGCGTACCCCTATGACATGCGTGATCAGATGCAATTTAGCAGTGACCTTACTGTTCGTGGCAAACAAGCTATCCGGGAAGCAGGTGCTGAGGGTGCGCATGCACCAGCGTCGGTAGATTGCGCATAGGAGAAATTTGACCCAAGAAATGACAGCTGATTTATTTTATACAGGTGTTGCGTTAATCAGTTTAACTCTTACATCTCCTTTGGTGTTTTTAACAATATGCCAATTGGTGAATCACTCTGCTGCTGAAACCCTATGCAAATATCCTCGCCGTAACTCAGACAATGATTGTCTTTATTGTTTGTAATCTTTTCAATTGGTGCTGCTCGAACTCGAATTCGAAAAGCTTTGATGTGAATCGCAGTATAGTCGAGGATTACTTGGAAAAGCCTTGAGAACCAGCTGTGAATACACCAATATTGAATATATCAGAGATTTGTCATGGATAAACGATCGCTTGCCTGGATGTCAGCCATAGTGGTTTTGGCTGTTTGCGCATACTTACTTTCTCCAATTCTTACACCATTTATTGCCGCCTTCCTATTCGCGTATATCAGTAACCCATTAGTGTGTTGGATAGAGGGCAAAGGGCCGTCCAGAACGATCTCAGTGTTGATTGGATTTGGCGCTCTCATTTTAGTAACTGCACTGATCGCGCTTACACTCTGGCCAATTGTTTATGATCAATTCGCACGGCTGATGGAAAATGCGCCTGAATACATTGATCGTATGCACTCCTGGGTTCAATCCAACATAGGCCTGGTGGCCACAAATGCTGAGCCAGACGTACAGGCCCAGGATAAGTTAGTCGAAACTGCAAAAAAAGTTCTGCCTGAAAATGGGGAAGCAGTGGCAAAAACTGTCGGGGCCATCACTCAATCTGGTGTGATGTTACTTGCTGGCATTGTAAATTTGTTCCTAATTCCGATCATCGCGTTCTACTTATTAAGAGATTGGCAGAGGATGTCAAATGGATTCAATGAATTACTTCCTCCAAGTAACAGACGACTCATTATGGATTTAACAACGCAAGTGAACCAGGTTTTGTATGCGTTTATGAAAGGGCAGGGTTTAGTTATGCTATGTCTTGGTGTTATGTACTCAGTAGGACTGATGTTGATAGGATTGCAATACGGTTTGATTATTGGCGTTATTGCCGGTCTTCTGAGTTTCGTTCCGTACTTGGGCACTGGTGTGGGCATGCTAATAGCGTCAATAACCTTTTTTATGCAGACGGGTGAATTGATTGACCTTTGGTTGATTGCAGTCGTGTTTGGTGTAGGTCAGTTTGTGGAAGGAAATATTTTGACTCCAAAACTGGTCGGTGATCAGATCGACTTGCACCCTGTCGTCGTTATATTTGCCGTATTGGCGGGCGGTCAGTTGTTTGGTTTTGTTGGAATACTCTTAGCCTTGCCTCTAGCCGCTGTGATTTGGGTCGTTGCTAAGAGGCTACGCGAAGATTTCAAAACAAGAGACTTGGGAAGGACAGAAGAACACGCTTAGGAAGCAGATCGAATGCTTCTGCAAACATAGGCCCTGAATAGTCACCCATTGTGTAAATACAATGGGTGACTATTTAAAAGTTGATAGAAAGGCTCCCAATTTACAGTAGGCCAGAATACGTGCAAGAATTGGTAAGAACCACAATCTCAAAAACGGGGAGGTTGGACTGAGGTACTAGCCTTCAACGCAATAGACTAAAAAGTTTGCCTGCGTTTAAAAACAACCGACAGAGGTTCTTGATAGCTACATGAAATATCGACAACATCGTGTTGTACTTCAACACTACGAATTAGAACTGGGCCCGTTGATCTTGGAGAGCACAGTGTCGTTATCCTCATTATTGTTGTCGTTCCCACCCTTTTCAGAAGTGTCGGGCTGAGACCCTTTATTGTCAGGAAACACATCAGTTTGGTTTTCACCGCTCTTGTCCGATTTGTCTCTCTGTGATTTAGGACCGTTTTGTTTTTTGGGTTGAGTCGTTGTCATATTAACCTCGTTAGCACAACTGCAGGAATTGCATTCGTTCAAATACTGTACACCAGTACCCGAGCCTAATGAATTAGTTTGTAATATTGACAAGATCATTAGCACCGCTATTTGTCAGTGCACGGAAAATATAATGACGACAGGGTGCAAGTCTTGCACTCGTACCAATCACCGGCAGTCGGAACTTCAGTTTAACGTATTGTTATTTTTTTTAAATGCAGACTACGTATCTCAGTTTTCGGGGCGCTCAAAAAAATTTTAGGCGTCCTTGATTCAACATCCTAATATGTCGCGATATCACTTCATTCTGGTTTCCACCACATGCGATAGTTAATACAGATGCACTCATTATTTCACTGGTCAATGCGTCAGTTTTCTTTCTCGCGGTTATCTGAGCTCGACTGCGGCAAGCCTCGCATAACGAAAGAAGCCGTTATTCCATGTATAAAAATGGAACCCACGATCGCAACCGAAGCAACACGCCACGCAATATCCATGGAAGCAAAATTGCCGTGGCTAGCTCCATAGGCAAGGTAGAAAACGCCTCCCATCCCTCGAATTCCAAAGCTTCCAAGTGCTCTTTTTTCGGCTTTTGTCATGTCCAGTCGCGACGCCGCCAACGTGCCTATCACCGGGCGTATTATAATAACCAATGCTAATCCGAGCATTACCTCTGACCAACGCAAGCCATCCATCATACCGCTGACAACCAGCCCACCGAACCAGATCAATAACAGCGCCAATAGCAGGCTTTCAAACTGTTCTGAAAAAACGTAAGGATGCTTGATATACGGGTCGTGAATTTCATGCCCTCGTACATAAGAGCGACCGGCGACGGCTGATGCGAAGACAGCAAGAAACCCGTAGGCAGAAATCATCTCTACCAGACCGTAACAGGCAAATGTCGCCGCCATCATCGTCAGACCGGCATCATCACCGCCGGCATCACCCCAGCGCGAATATACAAGTTTTGCTACGAGTAACCCGAATGGCACACCGACTAAAACTGCTGCGACCACGCGATACACTAAATCGAAACTAAACCAATCCCAAAACCAGGTAGCATTCCAGAAAGGTGTGGCGAGCTCACTTGCGCTAAGCCCGACCAATGCAAGCGCTAAATAGACAAACGGAAAAGCCAGTCCGTCATTGACGCCGGCTTCTGCTGTGAGTCCAAGCTGTACAGGCCCCCCGTCACCTTCGGTTGGTTTGCCGACTTTCACCGCACGTGCAAGTACCGGATCAGTCGGCGCAAGGGAAGCCGCGAGTAGCACAGCAGTGGCAAGCGGTAAACCGATAAAGGTTCCACCCAATGTCATCACCAACATCGTCACTGGCATTGTCACAATCAGTTGAGTCCAGACAGGGCTCCAGGACTTCCACCCGAACGGTTTGTCGATGGCTAGACCAGCTCCTGTTAGGGAGATGATGACAATGATTTCAGTAGCGTGTTCAACAATTTTCAGCTGGGTTGTGGTCGCCAGCGGGTCGGGCAGAAAAAGTGCAAAAGGTGACAGCGCCAGAGCCGCCCCAGCCAATATATAAAATGGCGGTGCGGCAATAAAAAGGCTGTTCCTGATGCGCGGTGCTATAATCATTCCGAAAAATGCCAAACCCGCTGTTAGGTAGAACACGTCGCGAATGTCAATACTAAGTATGTCAGTCATTTTTCCTGCGTTTTCGCAGCGAATTTAAGTTCGCCTGCGCCTAAGGTGGGGAATCGGAGAAATTGTGAACGATATCGAATACGCGCCTCCGCTTTAATTGTAACCAACTCCTTGGCTCCTAATTGATAGGTAATCATTTCGATATCAAGAACACAATTCGGTGATCAAAATTCAATCTTGTTTGATGTGATATATCGCCAGCTCTATTTGCTTTTTACAATTCACTATTGAAAGCTTCCATTCTTGCGATAGTTGCTCCAGTTCGCCAAAAGATTCTGTTAGAAGTAATTTCGCTAGATCGTTCAATGTACAGTTAACATATAAATACTCTGCCAAGGTACCCGGTTTTATCATTTTGACATCCAAGACTAAATTCCAATTTTAACGGCGGTGATATCCGGTGGGAAATTGGAGTATAGCTGTTAACTGTATGTCTAATGTCTGCAGTAAAACTCCTGTAAAGCCTACACAAGATTGACATGATTCTCTCAGATCGATCATTACCCGGTGGTCTTGGTATAAAAGCGTATAACGATATTCTTGGTAAAAGCGACGTTGGTCTGTTTGTTCAAAAAAAGCTTTCTCGTAAACTAAAAAACAAGTTTTCAGAATCGTTGGATAAAGCGCCTTTTTTACTTCCCGTTACTGATATGATTTTGAGGCGCAACTTGTCTGATTGGTTCGTCAGTAATCAAATCCGTCCTCACATCATCGCTGAGTTTGACGACGTGGCATTACTAAAAATGTTTGGTGCTGGCGGCAATGGCATATTTCCCGCCCCCTCAGTGATTAGCGAAGAAATTGAAAACATGTACAAAGCACACCTAATTGGTATCGCAGAAGGGGTGGCTGAAACACTTTACTCTATCACACCAGAGCGCAAACTGAAAAACCAAGCAGTTATTCGAATCAATGAAGTTGCGCAGGAATGGCTAACGGACTAGGCAGCGACACCGAAGACAATAATTATTTCTAGACCAATGTTAAAACAAAAAATCAATCGACTACTCGAATGGCCGTACTTCGAAACGATCATTCTTTGCCTGATCATCATTAACTCCATCACGTTGGCACTCGAGACCAGTGATACGGCGATGAATGTAGCCGGCCACTGGATCTCGCTTATTGATAAAGTATTCCTGTCTATTTTTGTATTGGAGTTGGCGTTAAGGTTAATTGCGGATTTTCGTGGGTTTTGGAAAGACCCGTGGCGCATTTTTGATCTTTTCGTGGTGGCCATTGCACTATTACCTGCAACTGGATCTCTCTCAATCTTGCGATCATTGCGTATTTTAAGAGTCTTGCGCTTGATATCCGCCGTTCCTGCAATGAGGCGTGTTGTTTCGGGTTTGTTAGGAGCCATGCCTGGCATGGCGTCGATCGTTTTTCTGATAGCGCTGATCTTTTTCGTATTCTCTGTTATTTCAACAAAATTATTTGGTGAAGCATTCCCTGAGTGGTTCGGCACACTGGGCGCTTCGGCCTATACCTTGTTTCAGGTGATGACATTAGAAAGTTGGTCTATGGGAATTGTCAGACCGGTTATGGATGTCTACCCATTAGCCTGGATGCTGTTCGTGCCGTTTATTATTCTAACTGCCTTTACTGTACTTAATCTGTTCATTGGTGTCATCGTAGACGCTATGCAAACGGAACATGAATCAGCAGCTAGCGAGGAACGGGGCCAAATGATCAATGACAACGAACTCATCCTCGCTGAGGTAAGAGCGTTAAGACAAGAGCTAAAGGCACTCAAATGATTTAGGTCGCGGCGGGCTTTGTAATGCGTCCGAGTGTCGAAATCTCTGGATTGGGTCGTACGCAGGGAACGAAGTCTTCACAAGGTGTGTGCTTTCTTGGCTTTCTGATCTGTCTGTGAAATTCGTTTTACAAGCGTCGTGCTGCTAGCGCGGACATATACTCGTACTGTGAAAAAATGGAGCCAGGCGAATCAAAGGGCTTTGATTGACACCTGGCTCTAAACCTCCAACATGAATTACTGCAGATTCAATGCAGTAAAAAGCGACTGGTCAGCTCGTTGTAACAGCACCGCAATAGGCTCATTCCTGGGCGCTTTTTTCACTAGATCGCTTAATTGTTTTACCGATTTTACGTCTATTTGGTTGAATGAAAGCAGAACATCACCTTCACGAATGCCAGCTTGAGCAGCGGGGCTAGCCGGATTCACGGCGTTCACTGCAACGCCTTTTCCACCAAATTTTTCCATTTTCTTAGTGCTTAGATCGGTAGCTGCTATTCCTAAAGTTGACGTGGCATCATTTAACCGATCAACGCCGGCTTTTGAATTGAGCGCAACTTCGTCTTCCAATTCACCGATCGTAATTTCCAGGGTGATTTGCTTGTTTTGACGTAGTATGTTGACATCGACTTCCTTGCCTGCGCCAACTAGGCCAACCAACGGCGGTAGATCGGATGATCGGTTAATCTTATTACCATTAAAAGAAAGTATAATATCCCCGCTTTTCACTCCTGCAAGTTCTGCCGGACTATCATCGGTCACCTGAGAAACAAGAGCACCGACTGGGCGGTCTAGCCCGAACGATTCGGCTAGTGGCTTGTTTACGCTTTGTATCGCAACCCCTAACCATCCGCGACTGACATAACCATTGTTCTGAAGTTGATCTACGACTGATTTGACCACGTTTATAGGTATGGCGAAAGATAACCCCATGTAACCGCCAGAACGCGAATAGATTTGCGAATTAACGCCAACCACGTTCCCTTCCAGATCAAACAGTGGACCACCCGAGTTACCTGGGTTCACGGCAGCATCTGTTTGGATGAACGGTACATAGCTTTCATCGGGCAAACTTCTTGATATCGCCGACACGATTCCCTGAGTAGCTGTGTATTCAAAGCCAAACGGAGACCCAATCGCCAGGACCCATTGGCCTACATCAATAGTGCTCGAATCACCTAAGGTAACAACTGGGAGCTTGTTCGCATCGATTTTTAAAAGCGCTATATCGCTTCGTTCATCACTGCCCACTAACTCGGCTTCAAACTCACGTTGGTCAGTCATTTGAACTGTGATTTTCTCACTGTTATCGACAACATGTGCATTGGTAACAATGTACCCATCAGGGGAAATGATGAATCCCGACCCAAAACCTGATTGCAGCTGTGGGCGTTGTTCTGGAAATCCCTCAAAAAATCGCTTGAACTGAGGTGGCATTTGTTCAAGTTGGGGTTGAGCAGGGGCCTGTGACTTTCCAGACACAGTGATTTTTACAACCGCTTTTCCTTGCTCTTCTACCAAAGCTTCAAAATTGGGTAATCCAAAGTTTTCAGCTTGGGCAGTACTAAAAACACCAAATAGCGATAGGCAGGTAATCGATGCAATGGCTAAGGCTTGTCTGCATGTGATACCAGCGCCTTTGACTGATATGGAATTCATTGTTTGGTTCTCCTTTTAAATTAATAACTGTTGGCTTTGATTAAGTTGCTGAAATTACTCTAAGCTTGTCACAGGTACTTTTTCTACTGTGTTATATCTGGCTGATACGTGTACCCCGAGGATTATCGCCGCAACAGCGTAGACTCTTTCGAAAACATACAAACCGGTGTCGCTCAGGCCGAAATCAGTTACTCCAGTAGTCAAAACGAATAAGAGCATAAGTCCCGACCAAATACCCGCGCCCATAACGATCCAGCTTCGGTAATTTAAATTCTCCGGAAATAGTTTCATGCAATTTTTCCTCCTGAATAACGCTAGTAGTCGATTAACGAATTTAGCATCCAAATATTTTTTTCATGCACCGCTATTCTCTGAGTTACCAAATCTGCTGTGACTTCATCGTCAGTATCCGCTGTTAGTGAATAGAGCAATTTGGCTGTTAGAACCACCACGGCATGATCTCTCGCTAATTGCTCTAACATTTCGTTGGCAGTCGGGGAGCCGAGTTCATCTTTAACATCGGATAACTCAGCAAACGACGTCAACGAGCCTGGAGCGACAAAGCCGAGCGCCCGAATCCGCTCTGCAATTACGTCAATGGAGGCTGCGAGTTCAGTGTACTGAGCCTCGAACAACTCATGTAATGTCATGAACATGGGGCCCCTGACATTCCAATGGTAGTTCTGTGTTTTGAGATACAGAGCATAAGAACTGGCTAATAGCTTAGATAGTCCGTCTGCAACATCCAGTCGACTAGCATCGACCGAACCCAGGATGCTTTCTAATTGTGCTACTTCGGTTTCTTGAACTTGTGCAGTTGTCATCAATTATCTCCTGTATTTACTATGTCTGTACAGATTATATGTGGTTCAGATTATTGGATAAAAGTCGTATTATTCGTATGCTATATGCTATTTAAGATTTATTCGAAGATTTAAGAACCCCCTTAAACTGGGGAAACATCAATGCTGGTCTGTGGAAACAGCGCCCACTTTCGTGTGCGCTGTTAGTCAGACAATTGCCGTTAGCTGGATATCGAGTCCCACAATCCCGACATGGAGTCTTTCATACTGTCGAAGAATCCCGTACCGGATTTACCATCGGACGTGCTTGATTCGATTTCGACAAGTTGGGCATAAAGATCTTCGTATTCATCCTCGCTGCCATAACCCAGCAACTCCGCCATCTCCAGCTGGTTTCGTGCCTCTGTAAGTATTGTGCCCAGCTCTTCATTTTCATCTTCGCTACGATCTACCTTCACAGTAAGTTCTTCAGCCTGATCAAGTAGCGCTTCGGCACGCAAGACTGGTAACGGAACAACGTGTTCTGAAACCACTACAGTATTGAGCGCAGTCTGCAACGACTCCTTCGCTTCGTCTATCTTGCCTTCATCGATTAGCGGTGCTATGGCGGTGATAGCATCTGGATAGGTTGCCAGCGGCAGTTGGTCAACACTGATAACGACCTCACTTCGTAACACATCAAGAAGTCTCCGTGCCTCGGGAATATTTCCATCCTTAAGCACATCTTTCGCCTGCTCAATGGCTGTTTCGATTGTCTCTTTGGAGGCCAGCAGATCGTATTTCATAACATGCGTATCTATCGGCGCGAGTGCCAACTCAGGATCGCGGGCGACGATGATCTCAAGTTCGCCTGTTACCTCAGCCAGCGCTGCAAGTGCATCATCAGAGCGTTTCTCTTCCAAAGCGGTCAGCGCATCCTTGGTCTTCGCCAAGGCATTTTCAGCTTCTTTAAGAATTTCTTCTCGGCGATCCGAAAAGACTTTATCAGTCTCTGCCTGAACATTATCTTGTACCGACTCGACGAGTGGTTCATTTCCCTCAGGCACAGGCATCTTATCCTGAGCAACTGCTGTGCCTCCTAAAGTTATTGTTATCGCAGCGATGAAGGACAACCATATTCTTTTGATATTTTTCATTTCTATGTCTCCTAAACGAATTGATAGTGTTGGCGGCGCGCTTTACAATTTGCTAGCCGGTCCCTGTGGAGTAGGACTAAAATGATACTTTTCAAGTACCGATATTTGAATCGCTGAGCATGGCCGGTATGCGCTCTGGAATCATCTCTCTTAAAACGATAAGCGGCGTAGAGCGAGATGATCTCGCACAAGCAGGAGGCCGTACAATATTTTCTTAACTGGATCGGTGTTGCACATCCTTTATAAAATAAAACGATAAATGCATAGCCGATCCAGTCTTATCCCTAGACCTACCTTGGTCATAAGATATTCTATTGCTATCTCCTCAATGTCACTGGGCATCAATGCTAATTCGTCGCAAAGTTGTGGATGTAGACTTAGGAAGTGATACCGTTAGTACACCTGCACGATAGCTTGCCTGTGCTCCTTCGTCATTTACAGCAACGGGTAATCGAATAGCGCGCTCAAAATGCCCATAAGCGCGTTCCATAACATGATAATGACCACGTGTCTCTTTACGCGACAAATTCTTCTCCCCGCGAATAATCAGAATGTCATCGCGAACCTCTATATCAAAGTCTTTAGCTTCCAATCCCGGAGCTTCGAGCATGACCTGTAGGGTGTCCTTGTCATCAGCCACCTCGGCGGCCAACAGTCCCCACCGCGATGCTCGATTGACGATATGCTCTTCAGTGTTTTCGGTTTCGCTGTGCAAGGTTTTGGGTTGAAATAGCGTTAGCGCATCCCCTGCGCGCTCCCGAAACTCTTTCCAACCCTCAGTCAGCGAGTCCCAAGCGGTAGATAGACCCTGTCGAAGTTGGTGCAGTGTGCTCATGTTTTTATGCCTCCCGAAAATTATCAAAATAAGTAGCCGCTCCGTGGATAGGGTCAACGAAACTGACTTCAAGCAGAAGATCAAACGATTAAGGTAGACATCATTTGCAACTCAACTAACGTGGCAGTTTGGGCGCATTAGGCATTGTTTTATTTAGTATTAATTACTGGATGCGATGACTAGTGCGACCGTTTACTGTTGTGTAAGGATAAAATAAAGATGAGGGGACCAATGAATGGTCCCCCCAAAGGGGTAGGAGTGGGGTTCACTCCAGGTGACGATCAATGTTACCGATTAGGCAGCGACTTTTATGCGCCGCGGTTGTGCTTTGGCCTGCTTGGGAATCGTGATCGATAGCACACCGTGCTGATTACTCGCCTCGACGTTTTCAGCATCGACTGTGTCAGGCAAAATGAAGCGACGGTGAAATTGCCCATGCCCGCGCTCAGCACGGCGATTGATCATCTGTTCATCCTCAGGTGTCGCTGGCAAACCGCGCTTACCAGAAATGGTCAACACGCCATTGTCTAGCGTTAACTCGACAGCCTCAGGATTAACGCCAGGCAGATCTACAAAGAGTTGAAAGCGGGAGTCGAATTCTTGAATATCGACAGTAGGCATCCAACCGGAAGTTGCGCCACTACTCTCTGCATCAGCAATGCCATTGAATAGACGGTTAATTTCGCTTTGAAGATTGCCCATTCCCCACGGGTTGTATTTAACCATTTGCATAACGTTTAACTCCAAAAAAGTTGTCATTTGCGAAGCAAGCAATGCCTTGCTGGACATGGAATAGGATGCTTCACCGCTTTTTCAAGTCCCACGACATTTTTTCGATTGACCTGAAAAGTTTAAAATCGAGCCTATTGCCGCTAGCAGACCGAGCTGCGCGGCAGTCCGGTCTACGCAATGACAACATCCACTGTATAAAATATCAGGTTAAATTTGTGAACTCGGACTCTTGAAATTTTCAGTAAATTCCGTATAAATAAACATGCAAGGGGTGCATCGTGCACCTCCGAAAACGTAGAGGAAAACTTTTTTTAACGACATTGGCGGGGTAACTGACGATGAATATGACCGGAGTAACTGCGCTTCCAGCGCTACAAAACAACTATCAGCAATACACACAGCTTGTCGAGGCGTATCCACGACTCGAAGAGGACGAGGAGCGTTCGCTCGCGAATCGGCTGGTTCGCGAAAACGACCTGGAAGCTGCATTCACTTTGATCACCTCCCATCTACGATACGTTGTGTATATCGCGCGTGGGTACAAGGGTTATGGGTTACCGCAAGAGGATTTGATTCAAGAGGGTAACCTCGGTTTGATGAAAGCGGTACGTCGGTTTGACCCAGAGCGCGGTGTGAGGCTGGTGGCCTATGCAGGCTACTGGGTACGCGCGCAGATTCACGACTACGTGCTCAAAAACTGGCGAATGGTCAAGGCGGCGACCACCAAGTCCAAGCGAAAACTTTTCTACAAGCTGCGGGGCGCTAAGCAGCAACTGGACTGGTTGAACTATTCTCAGGCTGAGGATATAGCCGACTCTTTAGGAGTGGACGCAAGTGATGTTATTGATATGGAGTCTCAGCTGTATTTATCCGACCAATCCTTCAATACACCTGCGGCAACATCGTCTGATGAAGTATGGGCACCAGAGCAGTTTATTGAAAGTACGGAAGTGTCGCCGGAAGACTGGGTGACTGGATTTAATTTTCTTGAATGTGCCTCGAGTGAACTGAAAGAGGCGATAGGCGCGCTTGACTCACGCAGTCGCGACATCATCGAATGTCGCTGGTTGGCTGAAGACTCCGAAAAGGTGACGCTGCAGGTCTTGGGTGAGCGATATGGGGTGAGTGCTGAGCGTATTCGTCAGCTTGAACGCGCTGCCATCGCCCAATTGCGCGAATTGATTGTTCCACGTCTGGGCGTCGATCAATGCGATATCGAGCTTCCTCGCCAGCGTAGCGTAATCTCTGCATAGGAGCTCCGACGCGCTCACTTAACCAGGGGCAGTCGCATCGATTTAGGCGGTGCGACTGCCATTTTCGGAGTCAACACGATCGTTGCATAGAACTAGTGCGAGCACGATGCAATTAACAGCAACATCGTTGATTTCAAGTTGTACCAAAAGCGCCGAAAAATTCTAATTTTTTCATACTTGAAAAAGGATGCAAACAACCGATTCTATGGTGACAAAACGGGTTTCGATGAACTGCTATGGAATATCAAGATTACTACAAGCTGTTGGGAGTATCGCGTTCAGCAAACGATGAAGACATAAAGCGAGCTTATCGGCGACTCGCCCGCAAGTACCATCCGGATGTCAGTAAGGAGCCAGATGCTGATGCGCAGTTCAAGCAAATGAAAGAGGCGTACGAGGTACTTAAGGATCCTAAAAAGCGGGCGGCTTATGACACGTTCGGCGCGAATTGGCAGACTGGTGAACGCGTAGAAAAACCAACAGGGTGGGACAGTGGGTTCAGCTACCAGACGAATGGAGCCGACGACATAGAAGGTTACAGTGATTTCTTTGAATCACTGTTCGGACGTGGGACGCGTTCAAACCATGGCGGATTCTCCGACCATCAGCAACACCCAAGAAGGGACGGTAACGATGTCAACGCTAGCGTCGCTATTTCACTCGAAGACGCCTACCGCGGCACAACACGGCAAATTTCATTGGATATAGCGGACCAAACTGATACTGGACAGTTCGCTCGCAAACGCCGGACATTGAATGTGCGTATCCCCAAAGGGATTACTGCTGGACAACGCATTCGCCTCGAGGATCAAGGTAATCCTGGTGTAGGAAAACCGTCTCGATCGGGGGATTTGTATTTGAGCGTCACGTTTGAACCACACCACTTTTTCGATGCACACGGAAAAGACATACATATCAGCTTACCCGTGGCACCGTGGGAGACAGCGCTTGGCCGAACGATTAAAGTGCCTACACTTGGCGGCCCAGTTGATCTGAAGATTCCCGCAGGAGCGAAGAACGGGCAGCGTTTACGGTTACGTGGTCGCGGCTTGCCAGGTAAACCACCGGGAGATCAGATCATTAAGCTGGTGTTAACATTGCCCCCCAACACGAACGCTAAAGCACGTGAATTGTACGAAAAGCTCGAGCAAGTGCAGTCATTTAATCCTCGTGCTGAATTGGGAGTGTGAGATGCGAAATAAATCGCTGAATAGCATCGAAGGGGTCGTGTTGGATCTCACTACCACATTTACGACTCAAGAGTTCTGTCGTGTGGTGGGATCGGATATCGAGTTTATTCGTGCATTGGTTGACGAAGGCATTCTCGATCCGATGACCGGTTCGTCTCAGTGGTACTTCAATGCTGAGGACCTGGTAAGAGCGCACCAAGCACAGCGATTGATGAGTGACTTGGGTATCAACCTAGCGGGCGTGGCCTTGGTTCTGGATCTTCTTGCGGAACTGAAAATGCGTTAGTGAAACAACTTGAATTGGGGCGTAGACGCCTTATCTAAACGGTATTCTGATTCGATTATTGGATCGATCGTGGACTAAACCACAACTGGATAAGGAGAATTTTTCATGAGTAAGATTATTGGTATTGACTTGGGAACCACAAACTCTTGCGTTGCGATTATGGATGGCAAAAATGCTCGTGTCATTGAAAATAGTGAAGGCACTAGAACAACGCCGTCTGTTGTCGCTTGCAATGACGACGGAGAGGTCTTGGTTGGTCAAGCGGCCAAGCGACAAGCTGTTACCAACCCGCACAACACGCTGTATTCGATTAAACGCCTGATAGGACGCCGTTATAACGACGAGGTTGTGCAGCGTGACAAAGACATGGTGCCCTACAATATAGTCAAGGCGGACAACGGAGATGCTTGGGTCGAAGCCTCCGGTGAGTCTATGGCGCCTCCCGAAATATCTGCCCGCATATTAACCAAAATGAAACAAACTGCAGAGGAGCATCTTGGCGCTAAAGTCACTGAAGCAGTCGTGACCGTACCAGCATACTTTAATGATTCACAGCGTCAAGCCACCAAGGATGCAGGACGTATCGCTGGTCTAGACGTGAAGCGTATCATTAACGAGCCAACTGCTGCAGCACTCGCTTATGGATTGGACAAACAGGGTAGTGATCAGAAGATCGCAGTCTATGATCTCGGCGGCGGCACCTTCGATGTATCAATCATCGAAATCGCCGAAGTCGATGGTGAACAGCAGTTTGAGGTTTTGGCAACCAACGGTGATACGTTTCTTGGTGGTGAAGACTTTGATCTGAGTGTGATCGAATTTCTGGTCGAAGAGTTTAAGAAAGAATCTGGAGTGGATCTAAAAAATGATCCGCTTGCTTTACAGCGACTGAAGGAGGCAGCAGAGAAAGCCAAAATTGAGCTCAGTTCAGCGCAACAAACGGAAGTCAATTTACCGTTTATTACCGCTGATGCAAGTGGACCCAAACACTTGGCAATCAAATTGACCAGAGCCAAACTTGAGTCACTTGTCGAGAATCTACTCGAACGCTCGGTAGCACCATGTGAGCAGGCGCTGACAGATGCGGGCTTAACAATAAAGGATATCTCGGATGTTGTACTGGTTGGCGGACAAACGCGCATGCCGTTAGTGCAAAAAAAGGTAAGCGTTATCTTCGGACGCGAGCCTCGCAAGGATGTTAATCCCGATGAGGCGGTTGCCATGGGTGCTGCGATACAAGGGGCGGTGTTGTCGGGAGATGTCAGTGACGTATTGCTGCTGGATGTTACTCCGTTGTCCCTGGGAATTGAAACCCTTGGTGGAGTTACAACCAAACTGATCGAGAAAAATACGACTATTCCTACGAAGGCTGCTCAGGTATTCTCAACTGCCGACGACAATCAGTCCGCAGTCACGGTGCATGTGCTACAAGGGGAGCGTGAGAAGGCAGCTGACAATAAATCACTAGGGCAATTCAATCTCGAGGACATTCCCGCCGCGCCGCGTGGGCAACCGCAGATTGAAGTGAACTTCGATATTGATGCTAACGGCATCCTTAGTGTGTCAGCGAAGGACAAGAACACAGGCAAGGAACAGTCGATAGTGATAAAGGCTTCATCCGGGCTCGCGGAATCTGATGTACAGCGAATGGTAAGGGACGCCGACGCGTACGCAAGCGAGGATAAACAGTTCCGAGAGTTGGTTGAAGCCCGTAACCGTGCAGATCACTTGATTCACGAAGTAAACAAATCACTCGATGCACGAGCGGATTCAATCGATGCTTCTATGAAAGATGCTACTCAGAAAGCCATCACTGCCTTGGCGTCAGCTATTAAGGAAGATGATCCAGAGAAGCTTGAATCTATGACTCAGGTATTGGCAGAGCAGCTACAGAAGTTGAATGATGCTCCGGTCTATCAGAACGAAGGCAAGGATGATAAGACGGCATCAAACGACGCCGTAATGGATGCTGATTTCGAAGACGTTAGTGATCAATATCGTCAGACTGGCGGCTAAACTTTTTTTGTAATTCATGGGCACTCTTTCAATAGAATGGGTGCCCATGAAGAGACATATTTATCAACAATTGATAAGAAATCAAGCTACGAGAACAAGCAAGTACGTTTTTATATAGTGTCGCTTATCACAGCTTACTACGAGTTTGATCCCAATCTTCTCTATTTCATCTAACGAAATTTCATCTTTCCCCCGATCGTAGAGTAGAGTAGGGCAGTTTTCGGATCGGAGTGCTCTGCGATTTGCTGGGCAGGCGACACTTGCTAAGATCAAATTGCACTGACTTTAACTACAGTAAAACTGTAACTTCAAATTTATTCCCGCTCAAACCGAATCCGTTCAACCTCTTCAAGAGATCAAGAGAGACCTTATCGGAGCTGTGATCATACAGGCCAGTAGTTCGTGGGTCGGCATGATTTGCCCATTCCTGGGCTACATTCATGTTATCGATAAAGTGATTCTGCCGGCTGCTTCGTAACTTTCGAGTAGCAGACAACTAGTTATTACAATGCTAACGAAGATATGGATAGTAATTAGGGGACTATGAAAAGACCCCTTTTTCTATAGTCGAATTGTATTTGTAATTACTGCTCAAAGACTGGAGCGTGAGCACGTGAGCAAGCAATCTAAATAACGAGAACATGTAAATACGTTCGCGGTCTCGCTCACTTCGAGTTAGATTCCAATTTTCTCTACTTCATCTAACGAAATCTCATCCGTCCGCCGATCGTAGAGCAGGGTAGTTTTCGGATCTGAATGCCCGGCGATCTGTTGCGCATGCTCAAGCTTCGAATCTTCGTTCCTTAAATACGCGGTAATCCCCGTACCCCGAAACGTGTGATTACAAAGCAGGGCTGCGTTACCCATACCCGCTTGCCGGCAACGCCGTTTGAACATCGCTAAACATTCGGTTCGGTGTAATCGCTTTTCATTCAACTGACCTGAACGACCACGCAGCGTGCGGAAGAGGGGCCTTCTTCTATACCTGCCGCATCGATGTATTCACGCAATTATTGTTCTAAATTGTGATGACACGGTACCTCATGATCTTTGCCACCAGTCGATCAAATTCGGCAATGGTAAATCGAACGCTGGTGCTCGTATTTTCCTTATTACCGTTGGCGGCGACGGCGCGTGCACCTTTGGTAAAGCTCTTGGGCAGCACCAAGACGTCTTCAAGTTCATAGCCACGGGCAAACTGCGCTCCTAAGGGTAGCAACTTCGCGTATACGCAGCAACGCCATCTCCTGAGCTCGCAGGCCCAGCTTGAAGCTAATCTGGATCAGAAGAGCGTTTTTCTCGGGGTAGCGGTGGTTTTCAATCTCATCGAGCACGCTCTGCAGCTCGTCATTGGACAAAACCTTCGCTTGGCCGTTTTTCGCCACAGGGCAGCACTCAGACAATTAGGATACATATCGGAGTATAGACACTAGGGAGTACAGGTAGGGAGTACAGGTCAATTAAATCCGTACTAACGGTATTTGTACACATTATCGGAGTTTGAGTGAACTAGCTATGCAGCTCCTGTGTTTAATTCTATTGGGATTTAAGTAAACGGATCAACCATCGGCACACCGGTTTTTCCAAAATCTTTGGTGTTTCGGGTGACCAACGTTAAGGAATGCGATAACGCCGTCGCCGCAATTAATTTGTCGATGGCGTTTTCATGGTGCGGTATTCTTAAACTTGCCCAGATTAAAGCGACATCATTATCAATAGGAAGAATACGGTCCTGGTAGTCTTTTAATATAGATTCCAACCAATCAGAAAGCTGGTTAGCTTGTTTAGTATCACCACGATGCCGAATCATGCCTACACCTCGATAGAGCTCGCCAACCGTCACCACAGACAGATAACAATGCTCTTGAGCGGCACTGACTCTACTCATAAACTCAATCACGCCACGATTCACCGATTGAGCCTTTCTCAGCTCACTGACGATATTGGTATCAATTAAATACATCGCGCGAGCCGGCATCATCTTCACGTTGAAAATCCCCATCATCACCAACAGCCGGGATTTTCATGAGTGCTTCTGCCAACGACACGCGTTCGGTACCGCGTAAGGCACGCTCCAATATTTCTCTGTGCTCAGATTCAGCGCTACGGTTATTTGCAGCCGCACGCTGTTTCAGTGCTTTAACCAACTTAGGATCGACATCTCTAACAAGCAGTTGTGGTTTCTTCACAGGCACACCCTAGGACAAGGATTGATTACATCTAGGCGGCTATTATATCAAATATAGCATAATGTTATCCAATTTCATATAATCATGATTATGCTCTGTAAGATATTGATATAATTAGTTATATTATAGATCATAAAGGACGTTATGATATAGGTGCGACATGAAGTCGATAGTTTGATTGTGGCCAATCACACTGGATGTGTGGATGCCACCTGTTGTTTCACCAACAGTACTTTATGAGGATGTGCGGAGGCGGTAACGCACCGTGCCAAGCCCTCGGACAATGTAGCTTTCGTTCAGCGAAACGAGTGCAGGAGCCGCGAGGTGATTGCATGACTGCCAATGCCACGGCGGTCGGGCGCTAAGGTTGGTCGTAAGGTTAACAGAAGTGAACTCATGCAGCGTCGTTATAACGAACAAGCCAAAGGCATTGACAGGCTTGAGCCAAAACGGCACCGGCTGTGGGAACACGGGCTTTATGTTCCCGTGTCGTGAACACACAACACGCCCGGCGTAAGGTGAGAACCTAACCGACTGTGTCAAACCATCGGAACATGGTAAGCCCGTATACCTCCTCAGTTGAGGACAGTAAACCGCAAGGGATACTCATGGGTATGTGGGTATGGGAGAAAGGAAAAAGCGAATGTCGGGCTGTAATCGCTCGAATAAGGTTTGCGTTAGGTGGATTGATTTTCACTCTACAACATCAGCCTGCGCGAAAGCGCTGCCTACTTCCTTTTGGTCTTTCATTACGATCAGGTTTGATTAACTGACTGAAGAGGAAAAGCAGATGACGGTAAACGCAGTGTGCGTATCCGGTGCATCCTCTCACCGAGGTGTTAACTGGGACAGCATTGACTGGGTCTCGGTGAACGCCAACGTGCGTCGGCTCCAATCCCGTATCGTGAAGGCAACCGAGCAACAGCGATGGGGCAAAGTAAAAGCGCTTCAACGTCTGTTAACACGCTCTTTTTCCGCTAAAGCGATGGCGGTTAAACGAGTGAGTGAAAATGCCGGTAAACGAACACCAGGTGTTGATGGCGTTCGTTGGAATACCAATCGGCAAAAAGCATCAGCCATATCAAGGCTTCGACAGCATGGTTACAAAGCCAAGCCGTTACGCCGGATTTATATCCCTAAAAGCAACGGAAAAACGCGGCCGCTTGGCATTCCCACAATGCATGATCGTGCGATGCAAGCGCTGTATCTGTTTGCTCTAGACCCTTGTGCCGAAGTGTGTAGCGACCTGAGCTCTTACGGGTTTCGGGTTGGTCGCAGTTGCGCCGACGCGATGGAGAAGTGTTTCATCTTGTTGAGCAAGAAGACTTCTGCACGTTGGGTTCTGGAAGCGGATATAAAATCCTGCTTTGATAAAATTAGTCATGAATGGCTGCTGGCCAACGTCCCTACGGAGAAACGAATACTTCGTCAGTGGCTTAAAGCTGGGTACGTCGAGAAACAACATTTCCATCAAACGAGCGCGGGCACGCCTCAAGGCATCATATCCCCCGCTCTGGCCAATATCGCTTTGAACGGCTTGGAGGCACGTCTTCGTGAGGTGTTTCCTAAGGCGAAAACGATGGCTCAGAAAAATCGGGTGTACTTCGTTCGCTACGCCGATGACTTTATCATCACAGCAGACTCTAAGGAGTTGTTGAATGAAAAAGTGCGGCCGTTGGTGGAATCGTTTCTGCAAGAAAGAGATCTGCAGCTCTCATTGGAGAAAACGCAGATCACATCGATTACTGATGGGTTCGACTTTCTTGGTCAACATGTTCGCAAGTACAACGACAAGCTAATCATCTCTCCATCAAAGAGGAATGTAAAGCTGCACTTAAAGGCAGTCCGTGAGTTTATCTATGCTCATCGTTCGGCCCGTGCTGGCAACCTGATCGTTCTCCTGAACCCGATCATTCGGGGTTGGGCTAACTATCATCGCCATGTTGTGAGCAAGCGTACGTTTGTTCAGACTGATCATGCGATTTTCATGGCACTGTGGCGTTGGGCGCTCCGTCGTCACCCTAATAAAGGTCGTCGCTGGATTGCGGATAAGTACTTCCGTCAAGAAGGTGATCGACATTGGGTGTTTTTCGGGTCCGTCTCAGGGGCAAAAGGCTGCGACAAAGACGTGCAGCTATTCAAGGCGAGTAGCCTGCCTATTAAACGCCACCCGATTGTGAAGGACATTGCCAACCCGTACGATGATCAGTGGGCTGAGTATTTTGCCCGCCGGTCCAGTAAGGCCAAGCGCTATCCCTCTCACTCAGCCATTTCACCGGATGCTGCGCATTATGTAATATAGTGCGTTTGAGAGGCTTGAGCCGTATGCGAGGAAACCCGCACGTACGGTTCTTAGGGGAGAGATCGGCCGCAAGGCCGCTCTCTTACCCGACTATCGACAGTCGAAAAGCCCATATATGGTAGTTTCGTTGTGAGCTCATCGACATAGTTTCAACATGTGTTTCATGTTATGATCTCATGAAACCGATATGGAACTATCCATGAGCACTAATAATAAAGTCGTTAAATTTCCAAAAGATCGCTCCGTGCGGCAGTCAGTGGCTTGGTTTTGCCGACTCGGAACGAGCGGGCATAAAAAATTGGCAACGCTGCAAGCAGCCAACGAATTGCCTTTAGACCGAGTAGTAGTTGATGCATCGATGTGGCCGTATCAGAATCAATTAGCGAAATCTCTTCAACGGGATGGTGCAGAAGTTGTACTCGATACAAAAGCGGCCGAACTCGCATCGCCTTCGCGCTCTAAAGGTTCTAACGCTAAAGCACCGTGGGCAAACATCAACAACGGCGCACCTTTAGGGCCGAATTTGTATCGAAAAAAACATGCGTCTGATCTGATCGGTGCGATCGCACGGTTTTCAGTCGAAGCTGATGTCGATACTGTATTAGCGCCTGGACACTACCTTGGCGATAAAGATTTTACAGACTGGTTAAGCGTTGACGTAGAAGCATGCGAATATCTTCGACGCTGTCTTGACAAAGAAGGCGGCAGACACATTGCAATAGACTATAACTTGATATTACCTCACACAACTGTTCGTGATGCCGCTGTACGAGGTGAAATAATGGCCTCACTGGCGGACTTACCAATAGATAACTTATGGGTCCGAGCAGGAGCCTTTGGTCATGATGCAACAGCGGCGGGTACGCGTCACTACATAGAGGGACTTAGATCTCTACACAATTTAGGGCGACCTATTGTTGCAGATTACTTAGGAGGTCAAACCTCTCTAGCCTTGCTAGCGTTCGGTGCCGCTAGTGGTGTGGCACACGGTATTGGTGAGCGTAATCGGTTTGCTACTAACAGTTGGGAAAAACCCTACGCCCAGAAGAAAGAGGGCGGAACATTCGGACGAGCAAAGCGGGTTTCTGTGCCGGGGCTGGATAAATCGTTAACTATTCCAGAGATCAACCTACTGGCGAGCGCTAGACACGGCAGGCGGTTAATTGGCTGCGAAGATAGGGAATGTTGCGCACAAGGTCTTTCCGAGATGTTAAAGCATCCGCTAAAACATACAATTAAGCAGACGAATATTGAGCTGTCAAATCTACAAGCTATTCCCGACGATCATCGAGCGACACACTTTGTCGACAAGATGCTTGCGAAGAGCGCAAGATTAACAACGCGTGTCGCATCACTTCAACCAAATGAAAATAAGGCCGCAGAATTTGGTGTAGATAGTGCCAAGTTGATGAAGTCATTAAAAAAACACGGCGAAACACTTGACCGGCGTCTCCATGTATTGGAACAATTAGCTGAATCGACAGACACTGCGACACATCGGTCAGCCCCGGTAATTGTTCGCGCCGGAAAACTAGGAGATGATTTGTCTTCGCGATCAGGAGAACAATGACAATGAGCACTGCCATATCTAGACATATCGAGGAGCTTGAAACAGAAGGAGGTTTGAAGGGGACAGATATTGCGAATTTAGCTTCGGTTTCTAAGGCAACCGTATCTAGATGGCGTAATGGAACAGCAACTCCACAACCGGTTAATGAACTTCGTGTTTCCGATCTTTACTACATTGTTGAACGTCTTCAGGAGTACTACACACCAGATGAAATACGAATTTGGTTGAAATCACCTCATCCACAATTAGACGGCGAACGGGCTTTGAACCTCATCCATCTGGATCGAGCTAAAGAAGTACTTGAAGTTATCGCAAGGCTGGATGGAGAGGTGTACATCTAGTGGCAAGAAATCGCTTTAGGGATCCTTCGCTCCTGGATGCACTTGAAGCGCTAGAGGCCACAGGATTGGCCACGTCACTGTGGCGAGTATCACGCGAAATTCGTGACCCATGCCAATGCTCAAAGGGTGGCGGTCGCTGGGATGATACAACCTTTGATGTTCTATATACCTCTGCGTTAGAAGAGGGGGCTATGGCTGAGATGTATTTTCATATAAGACGTGGCCAGCCGGTAGTGCCATCAAAACCTGTGTATCGGCTATACGAGCTGAAGTACTCCGCAGACAATCTATTCAATTTAACGGATTCAGATATGCTGGCATCGGTTGGGATTGATATGTCGGTATTTGGAAAATTAGGTTACGGAAATCGTTCCTTGGAATATCAACAATCACAGGCGATCGGTGAAGCTGCAAACTACCTTGGGTTCGATGGAATAATCGTTCCTAATGCAAGATGGGACACCACTAACATTGTGGTCTTCTGCGATCAAAGCTCGGCAGAATTGGCAGATGATACCCAAAACGGAGAAATAATTGATTGGAGCGCATGGCGCGAGCGAACTGGTGTCTCGTAATTGAACATTTCTCACGGAGCGCGTGACAATTCGCGGTATGAAAGTTGGGGCAAGCAATGACCTGGGAAGTTACGGATATTGTCGAAGAAAAATGTGAAAAGTGCGGATCACTTTATCATGTGACGTCTAAGAATTTCCCGGCAAAAGATCGCGGCATACAAAATTGCGAGGTTTGCGGACATGAGATGCGAACTTGGAAAAGCACGGTTGACTACTTCTACGAACTCGTGAAACGTGGTAATGCACGATAAGGTTCCGTATGAGTAAACAAACAGCAATCATGGCCATGAATATAAAGAAAGGGCCCTCACCAGAGCAGAAAGCTGAAATTGATCGAGTTAGAAGACTATTTGATAAAGATTGGATGCTTGACACAAAAATGATGGAAATCAAGCGGAAGCCTAAATCGATTATACGGGCGATACGCGATTTCTTTTGGCCTGTCCGGCATGATGTTTTCGCTCTCTACTGGTGGCTTAAATGTGAATTCCGTGGCAATTCTGATACTGGTGCATCCCTTATACCTTTCACGTTTCCAATAAATCACGACAATATGCCAATACCGGGGTATCCAATCAAATACGAGATTGTAGGCGACTGGACAATCCCGAAATCAAACTTATGGTATCTAAAAAAGGACCATTAGCGCGGATTTCCCCTAGCGAAATATTGGTCACTCACCAAATCGGTATGGAGCGTTTACTATCCTTTATTAAGGTATGGTGGCCCCTTTTGGGATTTGCCGGAGCTATCCTAACTGTTGTTCTAAGACTTCTTGAAATAGGAGCCTTTTATAAATGACACCGCTCAAGCAACAGAGCAAACCAGAAAAGCATCCGAATTAACCAGCAATGGCGAATTTGCTTTGTCTGGAAAAACGACGGGCCACATGATGTGGAAATCGTTGACTAGCATTGAAGGGGATAAGCCAATGACAGCACGTAACAGAATGCGCCCAGTACATCCAGGTGAAGTGCTACAAGATGAAATCGACGCACTGGAAATGTCTGCGTCAGCCATCGCCGCCGCGTTGGATGTTTCCGCCAACAGAATCACAGCTATTCTCAATGGTGATCGAGCGATCACTGCTGACACGGCACTCAGGTTGTCGCGCTACTTGGGAACTTCCGCTGAGTTCTGGTTGAACCTGCAAAAGACGTATGAATTGCGGCTTGCGGAAATTGAGTCAGGTGCCAGTATAGAACGGGCGGTGAAGCCACGTGCAGCTTGAGTGTTTCGGGTGAACGTATTCGATTCGACAATGATACCTTGTAGGTTGATCCATCCGATGGTCGCACTGTTGGTTTACCCCTTTCGATCGTAGCTACCCATGCTAGCGGGTCAATCATTCGAATTGATCGGGCGTTTTATACTTTGGAAGAGCCATTGATTCACATCAAGAAGAGGCGTTCGCCTTTACCGTATATTTATCCAATGTACTGCAGCCGTAGTCAATGAGGATCATCAGCGAAACGTACTAACACTCTCTTTACTTTCGAGGTAAACACTATGCAATTTACAAAATCAAAGCCCGTATTAGTTATGGCTGTGGTCTGTGTTGGAATTTTGATAAGTTCGCAGGCTGCATTAGCACACGGCAATTCAGAACGTAATAATGGAACTGATTCTGGCATGATGGGCGGACAGTACGGCTCTGGCATGATGGGCAATTTAGCCATGCTAGATTTAACGGACGAGCAGGTTGGCAAAATCACCAAAGAGCAAGACAGATTTCGTAAGGAAGCGTGGGAAATAATGGGGCTGGAACTGGATCAACAGCCTATATTGCGCGAAGCATTGTCAGCCGATGTACCCGATCCAACCGCTGTCGGCCAAGCCTATGGAAAACTATTCGAACTTAAACGCCAGATGATTGAAGAGAAAATCATAAGCGCCAATAAGATCCGATCGCTTCTCGACGAAGACCAGGTGAACAAACTCAAAAAAGCTTGGTCGCAACCCAATCGATTTGGAGATAACACGCATTCCGGGAAGGGTTCTGGAATGGGCAGTAACATGATGCAAGGTAAAGAAAACTAGAGGCTTGGTCTATGTAAGCGGGCCTACTAGTTAATTAACATCAACTAGTTTGCATCAGTGCACACTATCAATATGCGCACTTGAAACGATGTATCGTTAATTGCGCGCGTGCTCTTACAGACACCGCACTAGCTGTCGTTCGGTGTACTCAATAATGGAACCAAACTTGGACTCCATAATAATGAATACAAAAATAGTTTTGCTCGCATCTACCTTGGCACTATCTGGCTGCGGCGCTGGGATGAACCCAAATTCTGGTTCATCTTTTGATCCAACGAGACAGTATGCGAGTAATGGCGAGCGAATCTATTTTACCGGCATGAATTCGAATGGCCAGCCGATTGCCTCACAAAGCGGTGATGCACAGCTGGGTATGCATCGGCAAATGCACGGTGGTAGTTGTGCGTCCTGCCACGGGGATGATAGAGCAGGCCGTCGGCTCTATCCGCGTTTTTGGATTAAAGCACCTGCATTAACCGCCAAGAGCCTATTTGGCGGCGACGATCACGGTGACGGCGAAGAATCTGGGCACGGTGACCATAAATCCTACGACAACGCCACTTTGGGCCGCGCTACTACCGAGGAACTTGATCCCAGTGGTGCGTTGTTGAGTTCAGCCATGCCACGCTGGTCAATGGAGGAATCAGATTTAGCGGATCTGGTTACCCACTTAAATCAATAGGGCAACTAGTTATTTAGACTGCACCAACGAGCCTTCGTCACCATCAACAGTGGTGGACACGCTGAATCCGCAGCACTACATGTGCGCAACGGTAACATGTGAAGCAGCGTACGATTCTGGGGATGTTTATGCATCCGATCGGGTTAACAATTTCAGAGCAGGAAGTTGTCATGAAGTTACGCTTGCTGCAGAAAACTTACGTTAGTTTGTAGAGATCCAGTTGCGTTAGGCTTGAATACGTGTTTCTTCATACAGTCACTGTGGCTAGTTCGATGCTGTTTATTGGGGGAGCGATGTGAACTAAAGTTAGAAGCGGCATGCAACTTTGCTGCACAAACTGCAGGCATCGCAGGACAAGAGGTAATTGAAGCTAGTCAGCTTGAATTGAGGGTCGATACTTATACACTAACGCAAATTGAATGATGGGTATAACTATCCACTGCATTAGCGGTGACAGTCCAACACTAATAATTGGAACGATAGGCATTAGATCAGAATAGGCCCAGCTCTGTCGAATATCGACGTTTAGCCATTCGCTAAATAACGTATAGGCCAAGCCAAGGGCAACTGTCATAATCAACACGTGACGTTGACGGGTGAGAGGCCAATTACTACCGCTCATCAGCCATATAGCGATGAGCAATGACGTCATGCCAATCATTAGATCACCGATAGTGCAATGCACGATGGCATAAAGTATCTCGCTCCACGTGCCGGTCTTCCACAATGTGTAGAGCGGAAAATGCAACACTTCCCAAATCAGATGCAACGATAATCCGATCGAACCGTAAAGTAAAAGTGAATACTTACAATGCCCATATAGGTGCTGTCGTAGAGTGTGTGTGATCGCCATAACTATTATTTTTATTTAGTCTGCAGTTAGAGTGAAGAGTCGATGGTGCATTAGAAATTCGAACCTCCAATTGATGTAAATCAACAATCAATAGCCTGTTCTTACGTACTATTTAATTTTGGTAGGGATAGAGGACAATGAAAACTACAAAATCATCAAGTGTATTGTTCCTGCTGTTTAGCCCGCTGACTGCGATGGCGAATCAAGGTAGATGGTACGCAACTGAGCATATGTGGGGATCTGGTGGTTGGATGTGGGGGTCTATGTTTATGTGGATAGTATTAATCACACTTGTAATATTGGGAATTCTCGCGTTTTCAAAGTTAAGTCCATCATCGGACACCGGTTATGCCGACCAATCGATAGAGTCCACGCCTTTAGAGATTTTGAACACACGGTATGCCAAAGGTGAGATCAATCAACAAGAGTATGAAACGCAAAAAAAAGCTTTGCAATCGTAAGAATACGTAATTATTAGCCTTGGAACGGGACAGTGATATCTTGATTCTTATAGGGGTTTCACGTGGTGGCGTATATATTTTATTCGGATGAAATACTGCTGACGGGCTAAGAGCTTTTATCAAAAAGTGCGATCTTTTGACTTACTTTCCTGTAAATCTATTTACGATAGCTCTTACCGACGTTTTTTAAACTTTCTCAACTTCTTCCTCAGTCACGTCCTGATAGATCGTCGTAGTGGCTGCGGACTTATGACCAAGTATTTTGGACTGTCTTAAGATGCTCACCTTCGTCTTGAGTGAGTTTGGTGGCAAGAGTTCGTCGACCAGTATGACTACTTGCACGGTCGATTCCCGACCACTGACATAGCATCGTCGCGACATGGTCCTACCAGGTATTGGGGCTATAGAATCCACCTTATTGAGACAGCAGGAGAGGGTTGTTGGGTTTCAGACGCTTCTGGTTCGCCACACAGACTGAATGTGGCTAGAGCCCCAAGAAGAAATCAAAGTAGCCCAGTTAGCACCAATTTGCCTGTAGTGCCTAAATTCTTCGCAAACCAGATTTGTTTAAAATTGAGATGATCAGTTCGCTGGCTTTTTGCCGGTGTTGACGGTGAATTTTTTGAGCAAGATCTTTGTCGCCTTTGAGGATTGCAGAATAAAGTGCGCTGTGATCTTCATTTGATTTTACTGGAAGGGGGCGCATGTGCAGCGTGATAGATCGTGCTCGTCTTACTTGATCATTAACAACATTGACCATGTCTTCAATGTATTGGTTTCCGCCAAGTCTTACGAGTTCGGAGTGGAACGCCTCATCGGCTTGTGCCCATTGCTCTCGGTTTTCATTGCCCAGTGCAACTTCCATGTCGGCAATAGCCTTTTGAAGGGCCATTAAATCGCTTTTGTTTAAACCCGCAGAGGCAGCTCGTTTAGCGGCTACGCATTCCAACTCGGTGATAATTTCATAAATGTCCGCCATGTTTTCGGTGGATACGGATTTGATACGCACACCTTTTCTCGGCCGCACTTCTAACAAGCCATGGGCTTCCAACATCAAAGTGGCCTGCCTAACAGGAGTTCGTGAAAGTCCAAGACGTGCCGCGAGTTCGGACTCCAAGTGATTACTATCGGCTAACAGTTCGCCAGAAAAAATAAGGTGTTTTATCTCTTTAATCGCAATTTGCGTTGAAGTTAGTTTATTTGAGTCGCTCATTTACTTACCTGAATGCGGGTGCCCGCAGTAGCGGAACGGTAGATCATATCAACTTGCGTCATGATTCGCAGGTAGTCTCTCGCCAAATTCTCGAGCGGTGTTTCATGCAATAGAGCTGATACTAAGTGTTCTTGTAGTGCATAGACGCAGTCGCCAGCAAAACCCGGCCAAGATTTTGGTTCCAGAAGTACCGTCCGACTTGTGCTACCACAATGACGAAGTGATACTTCGCCATTGCCGTGTAGGTTTATTTCTCCGAGAGTGCCTTCTAGAATTGCCTCCCCAAAGGTTAATCGTGTGTTTTCTGTGTCGTGATCGAGTAACCGGTTGCCATCAAGTAAGGCTCGTTTACCGTCTTCATAGCCAAGTAACACAAAGCCTGCGTCTTCACCTTGAATCACTGGATTCAACGTTCTTAAATCTGCGTAAATGTTGTCCGCATAACCCAGTAAATATTGGAAAGTATCAATATAATGCACTCCGGTTTCGTGCATCAATAGCTTCGGCATGGTTCGAAAATAGGGCTGGCGATCCAAATACGCATTCTCACCATGCCCATCGCCTGTCCTTAAACGAAAACTAAGTTGTAATACTCTGCCAACCAAGCCTTTATCTATTGCTTTTTTCATTACACGAAACCAAGGTTGGAAACGGAAGTTTTCATGTATCACCAAATCGATGTTTGCAGCGTCTGCCAGAGCTATGGCTCCTTTTGCTTCTTCTATTGATGTGCAGAATGGTTTCTGGCAAACGATAATCTTTATATCGTGTTTTACAGCGTCCGTGATCAAATCTAAGTGACTGGTTGGTGGGGTTATGATATCGAGTATATCCGGCGCTTTGTCATTCAACATGTCCGAGATCGAGGAGTAAGCTTTTTTTGCATTTGTCTGTTCAGCCTTATCCAATGATTGATCGGCGCTTGCTATAACTTGCGTATCAGGGTGTCTATCCCATGCTTCGTAGTGAAACTGACTAAAGTAGCCCGCACCAACACAAGCCACTGTAATGTTATTTGAATCACTCATCCCAGAAGCTCAAGTACGGCGTTTCCAGCTTCACTTGTGGAGGATTCGCCTCCAATATCTGGTGTGGTAAATTTTCCTTCTCGAACCACTGCATACACAGCATCTTGCAACCTTTTACCGTCGTCAATAAGTGCTGAATTGCTGTGTTTTTCGCCCAACCAGTCCAACATCATGGCCGCAGACAAAATCATCGCGAACGGGTTTGCGCAATCCTTTCCAGCGATGTCAGGCGCTGACCCGTGGCAGGGTTGAAAAAGAGCATGGTGCTCGCCAATATCAGCCGATGGCGCTAAACCTAAGCCTCCCATAAGTCCCGCGCCCAGGTCGGACAAGATATCGCCAAACATATTCTCGGTGACCATGACATCGAATACCCATGGCTTTTGCACCATCCATAAAGCGGTCGCATCAACGTATGCATGATCGGCTTCAATGCTTGGATGTTTTTTCGATTCAGCGTCGAATATCTCTCGAAAAAAAGCAAACGCACGAAATACATTGGCTTTGTCTACACAGGTAACCTTCCCAGGGCCTTGTTTTTTTTGCTGCCGAGTTTTCGCTAACGCAAAGGCAAATTCAAATAATTTTTCACTGGTAGCGCGAGTAATTTTTAACGTCTCGGTTGCTTCATCAGCAGTGACTTCACCTTTGCCCTGTGAGTAGAACAAGCCTTCGGTACTCTCCCGTATCAACACAATGTCGATGTAGTCGTGATCTTCGTCCAACTGCAGCGGCGTGTTTTGGCCTTTAAAAATGCGCACTGGTCGTACCCCTGCAAACAGATTCAATGCTTTCCTAAGTTCTATTTGAGGGGAAATTTCTGTGCCATCTTCATATCGGATGGTGGGCAAGCCCATGGCCGAGAGCAAAATAGCATCCATCTCTTTGGCCGCAGCCAGTGACTTGGCAGGAAGGGATTCCTGTGTCCTCGCGTAGTGGCTAGCACCGGCTGGCAGTCCTGTGAATTCAAGAGAATAGGCGTTCGATTGTTTGGCTAGAACATGAAGAATGGCCAGGGTGGGCGTCATAATTTCTGGCCCAATGCCGTCGCCAGGGAAGACGGCAATCGAGAAGTTGCTGCTCATTGTATTTCCTTGATTAATCTCAATTTATGCACCACATACGGCTCATTATTATGCATCACTGAGCTTATTAATGCATTCATTAATGTACTTGACTATGACTTTTCTATAAATTACATTATCAAATCCATTGAAAAATTCAATAGTAACTTGGAGTACAGGATGGCATTACAAAATTTGAAACGCTTCATCACGCCTTTGGCGCTTGGTTTGGCGACACTTGGGTCTTTGGGCAGTGGTACAGCGGTGGCTCAGGACTATCCGTATCGCGACATCACTACGGCTGTGGTATGGGGCGCTGGTGGCGGTACTGACAGCATCAACCGAATGATCATGTCGGAAATGGAGAAGCATTTACCCGTTTCGATTAACGTCATTAATCAGACCGGTGGCGTTGCCGGTTCTAATGGCATGGTTTACGTGATGAATCAAGCCGATGACGGGTACACGCTGGTCGGCCTATCTGAATCGAATGTGACCGCTGCCGTGCAAGGTGGGTGGGATAAGAAGTTTGATTTTTGGCATCCTTTTATCGTAGGTGGCTCGCCAGATTTAATTTCAGTTCCCGCTAACAGTCAGTACAACACGCTTGAAGAATTGGTAGAAGCGGCCAAAGCCAAGCCCGGGTCAATTCCCGCTGCGGCGTCGGGTTCTGGTTCCATCCATCATCTGAACTTGCTAGCCATTGAAAAGGGCGCAGGTGCAACGTTTAAATTCATTCCCTACAAAGGTTCTGCACCGGGTCAAGAAGCTGCAATCGCTGGCGAAGTAGAACTGGTCATCACATCCTTAGCAGAACAAGCTCCGTTGATTGAAGGTGGATTGTTAAAGCCCTTGGCAATGTTAACGCCAGAAGACGCCACGCTCGGCGATGCGGTGATTCCATCCGCTTTCAGTATCTACGATGGCTTGGATGCGTACTTGCCACTTAAGCAGGCGATCGGATTTGCGGTTCATGCGTCAAGTAGTGACGACGTGAAGAAAGCATTAACCGATGCGTTTGACAAGGCAATTGCATCGTCAGTGGTTTCCGAATGGGCTGCCGCTAACTACTATGACGTTGGTGGGCAATCGGGCGACGAAGCCTCGGCGATTTTCAAGAATCTAGAAAGTACATTTGCATGGACACTAGACGAATTGGGTGTTGCCAAAGTTGATCCTTCTTCCTTGGGTATAGACAAGCCGTAAGTCGAATCATATCAGCGGGCTGAATTCATCGGCCCGCTGATTTTGCGGAATGTCCAGAGGGCGTAAAGTGGAACCAGTATCTGAGAAAGCGATGATGCGATCCCGAGATTTCCTTGTCTCGCTTGTTCTAATCGCGGTGTCTTTATTTTTTCTTTGGCGAACCTCGCTTCTTCCATTCTTAGACAAGAGTAACAATGGGGTTCGTATAGGAGACTGGTACAACTCAGCTGCGTTAGTACCGTTTGGTCTGTTTACATCGTTGTTATTAATCTCTCTTGTGTTGTTGGTTATTGCAGTTAAGGAAGGCGGTGCAAAAATCACTGTTGAACGTCTTGGGCTCGAGTCCAGTGAAATCATGCGAGTGCTCTCCCTGGCAGTGATCGTATTTTTCTATATTTTTGCATTGGTACCGAGAGTAGATTTTATTCTGTCTAGCGCATTAATTATATTGGCAATGGTATTTGGTTTTCATCGGGCAACGCCATGGCGCAAAGTCGTGTCGCTTACAGTCGTTAGTGCCTCTGGTCTTTACAGTTTGATTATGCGTTTCCCTCAATCTGAATGGGGCAAATACCACGACGATGATCTGGTTACTTTGGTGTGCTGGCTGGTGCTGTGTGGTTTCACACTCGTCGTTGCTGGAAAAGAAAAGTGGGCAGAGAAAGGGCTGGCAATCGCACCGGTACTTTCATTCATTGTGCCGCTGTTTTTAGTGTGCAGTATGGCCTTTGGGTTTAAGCAGAATGTTCCTAACCGGTCTGGGTTATTGTTTTCAAAAATTGAATATTTTTACTACGTGAGCTGGTTGCCAGCCTGGAGAGGTTAGTTGGATTTTGTATTCTCTCAGCTTCTCGGGTTTTGGGATGCGTTGTATCAATTGGCTAGTGACCCGGTAACGTATGCCTATCTAATCGTGTCGGTTTTTTTAGGCATCGTATTCGGCGCTTTGCCAGGGCTCACCGCCACACTCGCGGTGACTATTCTCACCGGATTCTTTGGTAATAAATTCCCTGTAGAGCAATCCATGATTGCGCTGATTGGTGCTTATGTTGGGGCGATTTACGGTGGTAGCTACCCCGCAATATTATTGAACATCCCCGGAACCGCAGCAAGTGCTGCTACTGCAATGGACGGACATCCTTTAGCGAAAGCGGGGCGTGGTGGTGAGGCCTTGGGCATAACGACAACGGCCAGCTTTATAGGCACATTAACGGGTACTGTTTTTTTATTGGTGTTCGTATGGCTACTCCTTCTCGTGTCTAAAAACATCGCGTCACCAGAAAAAGCTCTATTAGCGTTGTTTGGTGTGTTGTTGTCTGGAACGTTGATGAGTCAAGACCTGGCAATTAAAGGCTGGATCTCTGGTTTAATTGGACTGTCGATGGCAATGGTCGGAATGGACCCGATATTATCGGAAGTGCGATATACGTTTGGTTGGTCTTACTTGTTGTCAGGTTTCCAAGTGGTCCCTGTGTTAATGGGTGCGTTTGCAATACCTCAAATTTTAGAGGGTATGCGCTCAGTAAAGGCGACACACAAGCCTTTACCTGTTGGGCGTATTTTGCCCAAATTCGGAAGTATTTTTAAGCGCTTAGGAACGATTACGCGCTCTGGAGTCATTGGCACCGGTGTTGGCGCGCTTCCCGGGGTGGGCGAAGATGTTGCCGGCTGGGTCAGTTACGGCGTTGGGAAGAGCGTCTCAAAAAATGGTCACAAGTTTGGCAAAGGCTCAATCGACGGTTTAATCAGTGCGGAAGCGGCAAACAATGCTGCGATAGGTGGCGCGCTTATACCGCTACTCGTGCTAGGCATTCCAGGTTCCCCGCCTGCCGCAGCCTTACTTGGCGCATTGAAAATAAATAACGTAATACCAGGCCCCACTATCGACCCAGATTTTATACTGCACGTGGTAGCCATCTTGGTAATGGCATCATTTACCATGTTTATCATGGGCTTGTTTACCGCTAGAGTGTTTATTTTAGTCTTGCGTATACCGCAAACCGTATTTTTACCCATTGTTTTGGTCTTAACTACGATCGGTAGCTTTTCCGTAGGCGGTGGTATTAACGATTTGTATTTGATGCTCGGTGTCGGTTTAGTGGTGACGCTTATGAACACAATGAAATACCCTGTCGCGCCCTTGGTTATTGGGGTGATTTTGGGAGGCCTATTTGACGAAACATTTCGTCGCTCATTGCTGATTTCGGACGGGGACTTTTCTGTCTTTTATTCCCGGCCTGGCGCGGCTATTTTATTTGCTTTAAATATTGCCTTAGTTTTAAGCCAACTTCCAATCAAGAAATTATTTCGTGCCAAAAAGTAGAGGGGTTTTTGCCGTGTATGTGATAATTGTAGAATTTAATTTGTCGGAAAATAGTTTTAACGAGTCCTTAGAGATGATTTTGTTGAATGCGAAAACATCGTTGGACAAAGAAACAGGCTGCCATGTATTTGATGTCAATGTTTCCGGTGAAGTTGACAACAGAGTTCTCTTATATGAGGTTTACGAAAATGAGATTGCGTTCGAACTCCACTTGTCCAGCAATCATTTTATTGATTTTGACCGAAAAATATTGCCGAATGTAATCTCCAAATCGGTCGCTGCGTATTTTAAAAGGAACTGATCATGTGGGAAGTATATGCAATTAAGTATGCTGACAGATCCGATCGTACACGAGCTGATAGTTTTATTCTGAGTGATAGGCAAGAAGAGCCGCACAGTATTGATTATTTTGTATGGGTATTGCGTAAAGGGGAAGAGATCATCCTGATTGATACGGGTTATGACTCAAACGAAGCAACAAGGCGAGGGCGGCCCGTGCGCCGAAGTCCTGAGCGTGCGCTTGCGCCCTTAGGCATAAAGCCAGAAATGGTTAGTACCATTATCTGTACACATTTACATTACGACCATGCAGGTGGACTGCATCTATTTCCTAATGCAACGGTGCATTTGCAAGCGTCTGAAATGATCTACGCTACCGGCCCTTGCATGTGTCACGGTTTACTTCGAGCACCCTTTTCCAAACAACACATATCCACGATAATTGATCGTCTATATTCGGACAAGTTAGTTTTTCATGAAGGAGATGGCGTTATCGCTGAAGGTGTTAGTGTTCACCGGGTTGGTGGGCATTCTCGTGGTTTACAGGTCGTTCGGGTCTGCACCGATTCAGGTTGGATGGTGTTAGCGTCTGATGCTAGTCATTTTTACGAAAATTTTCTACAGAAAAAAGTATTCCCTATTGTAGTTGATGTTGAGGATGCATTGAATAGCTTTGCCACTATTCAAACATTGGCTAGTGATAAAAGACTGATTGTGCCTGGGCACGATCCACTGGTAATGACTTATTTTCCCATATACAAAGAAGAGTTTGTTCGGCGTCTTGATAAAGGCCCCAATGGAAGTTGTCCATTGTGAAGATTGGAGTGATAGCAGATGATTATACGGGGGCATCTGATATTGCTTTGGTTTTGTCTGAGTCCGGGCTCGCCACCATGCAATTTAATGATATTCCCAAGGAACACATAGATTTTCGTCAAATAATGGCAGGTGTTGTTGCACTCAAAAGCCGTAATTTACCGGCGAATGAAGCGATTGAAGTCACCTTAGAAGCCGCGCATTGGCTTCTGAACCAAGGGGTTGATCAAATCATATTCAAAGTGTGCTCAACGTTTGATTCTACTGAAAGTGGAAATATTGGGCCCGTTACTGAAGCGCTTGCGAACTTACTTGATGTGTCGCACGTTATCGTTTGCCCGGCTTATCCTGAAGCAGGCAGAACGGTGTATCAAGGGCATCTGTTTGTGCATTCAGCGCTATTACATGAATGTGGGATGCAAAACCATCCATTGACTCCTATGACCGACTCGGATATCCGTCGTGTCATGCAAGCGCAATCCACTTGGCCGGTTACGCACATCAATCTTGATAAGTTGCGCGATGAAGATGATGCCTTGGAGGATCAAATTAATTTACTGCCAGCATCACATGTCATCATCGACGCAATTGCTGACAAAGACTTATCAGTGATCGGTTTAGCCGCTAAAAAGATGCGCTTGCTAACCGGTGCTGCGGGAATTGCGCGTGGATTGCATATCCACTATCCTTCGTCTTCGCAAGCATTTATGCCATGGCAGGGCTCAAAAGATAGGGCAGTGGTAATGTGTGGATCTTGCTCTGAACGATCACGGGAACAAATACGTTGTTACAAGAAAAACTGGCCATCACGAGAAATTGATGTATCACAATTGGTAAAAGGTGGTTTTGACTTTGAGGAATTAGTGAGTTGGGTTGTTAACCAGCCGACGGATCAAACTCCTTTGATATATACCTCCGCAAATCCTGATGTCGTCACTCTACTGCAAGAAGAGTATGGAATGCAGAGAACGGCGAACGCTGTGGAATCACTATTCGGAACTCTTGCTGTTGAATTGTACCAAGCAGGTTGCAATCGATTTGTAGTAGCGGGAGGGGAGACATCCGGTGCAGTTACATCAGCATTAAATGTAACTGGGTTCGAAATAGGTCCGAAAATCGCAACCGGTGTGCCAGCAATGAAGGCAGCGGATCAGGATATTTACCTAGCGCTGAAATCGGGTAACTTTGGTGACGAAGATTTTTTTGAAACGGCTCTTGAAGTGCTTTCTAGGAAAATAGGGAATTATAATGCTTGATTGGAATGACTGATACAGTGCTACGCGAGCAAATTTGCTTGCTGGCAAAATCCCTTTTTGATCGGGGACTAACCAGGGGGAGTTCGGGAAATATTTCGGCTAGGTCAAAAGATGGTGGCTTATTGGTTACTCCGACCGGTTCCTGTTTCGGTAGGCTTGATCCCGGTGAATTAAGTTTGTTTAACGAAGGTGGCAAGTTCGTTGGTGGAAAAGAGCCAACCAAAGAGATGCCATTGCATACGGCGTTCTACGAAACTCGCAGCACAACAGGTGCGGTGGTGCACTTGCATTCTTGTTATTCGGTAGCGCTGTCAATAATGGAAAATGCCAACGAAGACAATTTTCTACCTCCCTTGACACCTTACTCGATAATGAAACTTGGCAAAGTTAAATTATTACCATTCTTCCTACCAGGTGATCCAAACATGGCCGATGCAGTTCGTGGGTTGGCCGGTAAACGGTCCGCCGTTATGCTTGCGCATCATGGCCCTGTTGTGGCTGGAAAGGATGTTGAGGCCGCTTGTGTAGCGATCGAGGAATTAGAAGAAACAGCGAAGCTTGCCATATTAACCCAACCCTATTCAATTAAACATATGACGAGCAAGCAGGTTGATAAGACGGTGCATCGCTTCAATGTAAATTGGGATTAATCGCGAATGCTAGATATATTTAAAATAGTGAGCTGAGATAAATATCGCGTTCCACAAACACTCAATACGCAAGACACATACAATAGAGGGGATTACTTTAATCTATCCCGTTTTATTCGGACAGTAAATTTGATATTTTTTGACTAAATAAAAATTCCAGTTGAACCCAATAAGCTTTATTTATTTTTGATTGTATTTATATATATCGGAGTATAGACACTAGGGAACAGCAGATCAATTAAATCCGTACTAATGATATTTCTACGGGTTTTGTATAGAGACCTGTACCTTTGATTTCCAGTGCGATGAATTGTATTAGCGCCTGTTGAAGTAAAGAGACTGTAGTTAGCGCAAGGAGTAACGCGCATCGCTATGCTGGGGACAATTTTCATTGTAAAAAGTGTAGGTTTGTCCGTGCCCTTGAGTTGTTCCAGGCAAAGCAATTCCACCAGGAGATTGATCAAAGTATACTTCCTCTGTCGCCATGTAGCATACGGCTAGCACGTGATCAAATCGTCGGTCCATAAAAAATGCGCTCGTCATAGCTTGTAAGCCAGTAGCTGTCTCAATAGTATCGCCAGAATTATCTGACAGACGAAGCATTTCAGCAGACGTAATGTCTTGAAATTTTATAAACAAAACTCCTGGCCGATCTCCGGTTAGTTGGTTCTTGGCGGCGCTTTTTAATTCGACAAATAGATTCTTAATTAACTTGTTGTTTTGATTGCTTTCGAACAAAACTATAACCGCTCCATATTTGGAGCTAGCTACGCAGAAGCAGTGTGGATTTTCTTTCGCAAGCTCAATCTGAAGATATGCTCGAATGTGATCATTTGATAGTTCTTCACCAGGAAGTTCAGCAATTGGGCTACCTTGAATTGGGAGGCGATCGAGCGTGATAGAAAATTCCCCATCTACTTCCACATTTTCACCGCTGGATAATACAGAGAGAATCGTCGATCGAATTAGCTGTTTTACTTCATCTGAACCCGATGAACGCGCCACGAAATTCACCGTAATAACAGCGATATCTGCAGTATTATTCTTCAAAAGCAAATTCTGAATATCTTGCTCGAAACCCGATGCTAGTTGATTCACATGCTTCTGAGTAATTTTACTTCCAGCATCGAAGCCCACAGATTTACACTCTGCTTCGATTTCGATATTGTCTCGTTCAAGTAGAAAATCGAATCCACTGCCAGTTTCTATGTCATGGCATCTAACTGTAAATCTCAAAGAAAACATTACGCCGATTATATCCAACTCCAACTGTAATGGTGCTAACCCCTTCTCTGACTTTATTCCATCGATCAACATCCCGCGCAGTCTGTTTTGCCCTTTCTCGCCCACTCCTTTGTGCGTGTTCACAAACATATAAATGAATGTGAACAACGTGTATTGGTCAGGTGAGCTCTTAATATCAGGAAGCTTTCGATTCAGGCGAAAATATCGCATTGTACGATCAATCTCAAAGACCAAATTGTACCGATCATGAAAATAGGACGTATTAAAAGGATTGTTGTTAGTCGCCGTGCGAAGAGTCTTGATCCTTCGCTCCCACTCTGACCAACCAACTATCTCTACGAAAGACTCTAGATATTGAACTCTTTCAGAGTCTCTCAACTCTACAGAGAAACATAAAGGATGGGTTGGAGCGCTGTGAGCTAGGGTATTCAAGGAAACCGTCCAGGTTATTGAGCACTGCTGAATTGAACGTCAATTATCCAAAATATTGAACGGATCAGCGTTGTAAAATTCCTTTCTTTCGATGGAATATTACCTACATATCTCAAAGAGCTTATGTTTAATAGAGCTAGTGACTCGGAGCTATTGTTATATTCTGAATATCTGCATTCTTAGATTTCAAATTTAACATAACACCCGTTCTACGCCGTTGACAGGGTGTGTTTTAGTTGAATTATGTTCTAGCTGCGCATTCGTGATCCGCACGGGTCAAAAGGAGGCTCGTGCAATATCGTTGCATTGCAACGCTTGCCAAGGATTTCCACTTGCAGTTCAATTTTTGAATCAATGCATGCCAACGGTGCTGGAATATAGCCCTGAGCAAGCGAAAGCTTTACGCTATGACCGTAACCGCCTGAGGTTACCCAACCAACAACACGCCACTCGCCATCACGTTGCGCGGCAGGTACGGGATACTCGTCGCCAGACGCGTCGAATCGTTTCGCACCGTAAGTATGGACAGCTTCTACGCTGCCAAAATCTGTGTCACCGCACTTTGCCCAGATGGGCTCATCGCCCATGACATCGGTGTGTTCGGTATCGATAGATAGTGATGTGCGTTTTAATCGAGGTCCTTCGTCATATTCTGCCTGAGCTTGCTCTCGACCGATAAAGCGATTTTTAGATAACTTGATGAACCTGTCCATGTCAGCCTCATAGGGGCCATAGATTGGTCGAAGCTCGGCAAACCAAGTTGGAAAATTCTTTTCGAGGCGCATGGAGAGTAGCGCACGCATACCAAAGTCTTTAATCCCAAATTCAGCCCCTGCGTCTTTGAGTGCAAGATAGACGCGACGCTCATAGGTCGGCTCCATCCAAATTTCAAAGCCAAGATCTCCTGTATAGGTAACGCGATTGATCATGCATGGACATCCTGCGACATCAGCTGCTTTGAAGTCTAGGAATGTAAAGTCCGTTTTGTCGACCGAAAAATCAACCAAAGGTGCTAGTACTTTGCGTGCCATTGGTCCGGCAATTGACAGGCCAACCAGTTTTTGCCCGAGTCGTTCCAGTTGAACGGAATTATCTTTTGGCAGGTGCTGTTCAAACCAACGTTGATGATAAATTTGAGCTGCAGATGAGCCCCACATCATGAATTCGTTATCGGTGACCTTGGCGATAGTAAAGTCACCGATAAGTTTGCCACGTTGATTCAACATGGGGGTTAGAACAACTCGACCTGTACGCGGCATGGTATTGGTCATGAGTTCATTGAGCCAAGATTCGCTGTTAGCGCCGGTAATGTGATATTTCGCAAAGTTTGCGATTTCGGTTATACCGACGGCAGTTCGTACTGCATTGACTTCAGCTGCAATATGTTCAAAGTCGTTTGAACGGTGGAACGACAATACATCTTTTGGTTCAACGCCTTCGGCTGCAAACCACAATGGTGTCTCTAACCCCCAAGTGTCTCCCATCACTGCATTGTTTTCGTTGACCATCAAATCGTAGAGCGGGGTGGTTTGTTGGGGCCGACCTGCTGGTAGTTCTTCGTTCGGAAACCGAATAGAAAAACGGCGCGAATAATTCTCGCGTACTTTCGCATTGGTATAACGCAAGCTAGTGAAGTCACCGAATCGAGAAACGTCCATACCGAACACGTCATGCCCGGGGTCACCATCAACCATCCAATTAGCCAACGCCAGACCGACACCGCCACCTTGGCTAAAACCTGCCATTACCGCACACGCGCACCAAAAATTCTGTAAGCCCTGAACGGGTCCGATCAATGGATTGCCATCGGGTGCGAAAGTGAATGGCCCGTTTATCGTTTGCTTAATACCGGCGTCGCTAAAGCCTGGGAAATGAGCTGAGCCCATCTCTAACGATGGTGCAATTCGATCAAAATCGGGTTGAAGTAATTCATGTCCGAATTCCCAAGGCGTGTTTTGAGGGGACCAAGGTTTGCAGGCTTTCTCATAAGTACCCAGTGCCAAGCCATTACCTTCTTGACGAGTATAAATTTCTGCTTTGAAATCGATAACGCCAACCAACTCTTGTCCGGTTGTTTGATTAAATTCGATCACTTGTGGAATGTCATCAGTGATCATATACATGTGTTCCATCGCGAGTACTGGCAATTCAATACCAGCCATGCGGCCAACTTCTCGTGCCCACAGACCACCGGCGTTAACAACGTGTTCTGCGCGGACCGTGCCTTTTTCGGTAATGACGTCCCACCCGTCGTTTATCTGAACGAGATCGATAACGCGGTTACGCAAAACAATGTCAGCGCCGAGTGTTTGCGCAGCTTTTGCATAGGCATGTGTTGTCCCAGATGGGTCAAGATGACCTTCAACAGGATCCCAAAGGGCGCCGACAAAATGAGACTCATCCATCAAAGGAAACATCGCTTTGGCTTCTGATGGTGTGATGATCTCGGTGTTCATGCCCAGAGCTCGGCCTGTGGCATGAACATACCGAAGAAAATCCATTCGCTCTGTAGAATCAGCCATCATAACGCCGCCAGTGAGATGTAACGAACACGATTGACCTGATATTTTCTCTAATTCATCGTAGAGTGACACTGTATAGGCTTGTAGTTTCGCAACGTTTGGATCACCGTTTAAGGTGTGAAAACCTCCAGCGGCATGCCACGATGAACCGCTTGTTAGTTCAGAACGCTCAATGAGCATGACATCAGTCCAACCTGCTTTGGCTAAATGATATAGAACAGAGCAGCCGACAACTCCACCACCAATGACAACAACTCGAGCTTGTGCTTTCATTTTCTACTTCCTATCATTGATGGTGTTAGCGCTATTAGTTGAGTGGAATCGCGTTGTTGTCTTTATTTGATTGATAACTGTTTGAGAGCGATTCGTATTGTTGCGTTATACGATCGATTTTCTCAGCCAAATCACTCGATTCACTTCCACCTAGCTCTGTGCTTAACCGTCGTAGACTATGGCTATCCCAAAAAGCGTTAGTCGTTCGATATTCACCGGGATCAACATCGAATACTTCTTTTAGGATTTTCAAGTCATGTGGAATTGCGAATGAATCACGTGAATCTTCATGACTGAACAGGTAGAAGAAGTTATCGAACCCTGCCCAAGTGATAGCAGACATGCACAAGCTACACGGTTCGTGTGTTGACAAAAACAATAGCTCTTCAGGCGCAGGGCGGGTTTCGACAGGCATTTCATGATAGCGCTTTAACGCATGCATTTCTCCGTGCCATAAAGGGCTCTCTTGTTCGTTATTTGTTTCTGCAAGCAATAAGGATAAATCTGATTTGCGCAAAACTGCTGCACCGAATACTTTGTTACCTTGTGCAACACCTACTTCTGTTAGCGGAATAATGTCGTTTTCAATGACGTCAAGCAATCTTTTGATCAGTTCAATGGTTGGTTCGGGCCGAGGCATTAATGTGCGTTTCCAGTTTATTGATATCTAAATCTATTGTGTGGGCAGACTCGAGTCACTCTGTCCAAAAATGGACAGCTCGTGTCACATCGCCCATGTCTAGCCTAGCTGAATATCGTTCAGACTAAAACTGTGATTTATGCTGGAAACGACACCAATTCTGTAGTTATTCGAATAACATGAACAATGCGTAAAAACTGCTCATTCAGCTCGACCATTTCGGGGCGAGCTAAGCCTGTTATGCTTTTGATATTATGGATAAAAATAATACGGAACTTCCTGGTTCGGTCGTAGACGACATTGTCAAAGCGACGGGCGCCTCTAGCGTGCGAATTGCCAACAGCTTGCAGGAGTTGTGGAGCGGTTACGGCCGTATAGTTCAATTGCAATTGTCGGGCATATCAATTGATACAGCGATCTTGAAGCTCATCGAACCACCTTCAACAGCACAGCATCCACGTGAATGGAACACAACAGAGTCTCATCAGCGAAAGATTCGTTCGTATGAAGTGGAAACGCATTGGTATCAACGTTTTGCAAGTCAATGCGGTGCTGATTGTAAAGTCCCTATCGTTATTGATGCTGGTAGTAGTGCATCCAGACAATGGATATTGATGGAAGACCTGACAACGGCTTATCCTCGCCGGTCTGCTAACTTGAACGTTGCGCAGGCACAAGTTTGTTTGACTTGGTTAGCAGCATTCCATGCCAGGTTTCTGAAGTGTGACCCAATTGGCCTATGGCCTATTGGAACCTATTGGCACTTAAACACCCGACACAAAGAACTTGAAAGTATGCCAGACGGGGTGCTTAAGGCACGCGCATCTGAGCTTGATAGGCGATTAAACGAATGTCAGTATCAATGTATTGTGCATGGCGATGCGAAAGTGGCTAATTTTTGTTTTAGCCAAGATATGAACAGTGTTGCTGCAGTCGATTTTCAATATGTTGGAGGTGGTGTTGGCATCAAGGATGTTGCCTACTTTCTAGGCAGTTGCTTGGATGAAACTACTATTGAACAATATGAATCAGTACTGTTGTCGTCTTACTTTAGTGCTTTGCATGAGGCTATATCGACCAAACATAGTCTTGAAATGGCTAATCGGGTTGAACAAGAATGGTCAGGACTATACGCAATTGCATGGACTGATTTTTATCGATTTCTGGAGGGATGGATGCCAGGTCACAAAAAGATAAACAATTACACAAAGCAATTAGCGTTGCGAGCTTTCGAGCAGCTAGCAGAGAACTACTAGCTGCGTTAGCTGCAAATAAATTCTACGGCTTTAGCAACGACGGTATCGTCTGCAATGATACGTCGGTGACCTAACCCTGGCATAGGTTTTAAAAGGGCTGATGCATTCGCTTGCGCAATGGCTTGCGCTTCAGTGAAGAGTACTTCCTTGTCATCCGGTGCATGCATAATTAAAATATCTGCATTCACACTTTGCAGTTGTGAAGCCACATTAAAATCATCTGTAACTCGGCCCGATAGTCTTGTGACATTGTTGTGCAGTGCCGCATTTGCTTTGGTGTTCAAGCCAACCATTGTCGAGAAGTCGTTAAATATCTTGGCCATCGAGTTAGGAGAGCTGATCAACACTATTTTTGATACGGGAATGCCGGGGTAATCTGGAAGAGTACCGCTGAGCGCTGTTCCCATGACCGCACCGCCCAAAGAATGTGAGATAACCACATCGAAACCACCCAATTGTGAGCAGGCGGCGTTTATCGCTTCAACCCCTAAAGGCAGATGGAATGTTCTGCCCGATGATTGGCCGTGACCGGGTAGATCAAGAGTGATCACGCGAAATCCAGCTTGCTGAAGTGGGGCAATAAACTTTTGCATGAACCCCGAGTGGCTTTGCCAGCCGTGGACTAACAAGACTGTTTTTGTCATTGCTGATGCATGCGTATCATTGACGACAGCGTGATCAGCAGGTATTGGTTTGAATTCAAACGCTGCAATAGTACCTCCTGAATAGGCTATCAAATGAGGTTTTGCCTGCGCGAATTGCTCTTGTGCTTGAGCTAATATTGCGTGAATTTGCGGTGATTTTTTATTAACTTTGAATGTAGTGCAGAACAAGCGAAACGCCAAGCGACCAGCAAGTTTTGGGGACACCAAACTTGCGAGAGAAAAGCATAGACGGATAAACGTTAACAAAAATTTGTTCACGGTGAGTCTCTTAAATTAAAGTTGAAATGCAACGAAAACTAGTCAAACAATATTTGATGTTCTTTCGCATTGTTGATCGCAGTATTGCATTGCAATGAGTCAATTGCGGTATTGCCTGGTGACGTCCTGGTTTGCATGAGGTTGTCGGCAGATTGTATGTGTTCACCCGAGTTACTCAATACGTGGAACAGCTCGTGTGCCAATGCAATTCCAGTGTCTTCGATGCCGTTCATCAACCAAACGCTATCTTGCAACCATGGTCGTCGTCGCGTATTTCCTCGACCAAATGCTTCACCATCGAACGGCGTTAGCATACGGGTATTTCGTGCATAGAATATCTTGATTGGCTTGAATTCAGTATTATCATTATTTAGAGCCGAGATAAGCGTTCTTGACGAACCAGTTTCAAGGTCGCGTAAGTAAGATGGTATTGATAGTTCGCTAATAGTGACAGAGATGAAAGCAATGTTGCATTGCGCCAGAATGTTCTCAGCCTTTAGAAGGCTGTTGCGTACGAGCTCTTTCGACCAGTCTTCGTGCAGCACAAAAACACTCAATGGTAGCTTGTAGGTTCTCTGTTCTGAATCTGGCTCTACTGGCTTTTCGCGCGTTAGTGTTTGTACCCCAATAAGCTTAACTTCTAAGGTATCTTCTGCAACTGGGTCGGCGATGTATCCGCCACCAACGTAGCGCGAGCTACTTCCATCTGCATAGCGCCGTGCCATTTCTTTGATAATATCATTGGCTTGCCATTGCGGATTATCGCGCAACAGTTTGGCCGCCAATGCGGCCGCACGTGGAACTGCATAACTTGAGCCAGAGCCGGTCGATTCATTACCCTCAAAATCTATTATGGGTAGCTCTTCAGCTGGAAGCAGGTAGTCGACTTTATTGCGACCCCAATTGACGCGCTCTGCAGGAACGGCGAAATCGTCGGCAGAGGTTACGACCAATAAGTTGTCAATGTCCAGTGATGCAGGATATACCGGCTGTTGATCAATATTCCGCCCATTGTTGCCTGCAGATGCAATAAACAAGATATCAGGGTGATTTTTAGCAGCGATCGCGAAGCTATTCCACTGCTCGGCTTTGTTACCACCCAGTGGCAAGCCAATAATTCGAACCTGGTTGTCTGCTGCATGCTCGACCAAGTTTTGCATGCGAGACATGTCGGGCCTGGGGTAGCGATACGGGACTAAATCGATGAATGGTGCTTCTTTCAGCAGCAAAGATGCGGTACCGGTGCCATGGCGTGTGATTTGAAAAGGCGACGCGCCAAAATGTGCGTCAAACGGCAGTGTGTCGTTGTCCCAAAAATCGTAGCCAATGAGTTGTCCATTGATATCACGAGCTAGTCTTGCATTGATCTGGGGTAGCGTGTAATTGACGCCTGAATCGACCATACCAACTCGTATACGATTTGAGTCTGCGCTGATCTTGCTTGATACGGGCAAGGGCGGGTTCAACAACTCAGTCTTTATTATCGTCTCAGTAGCGGGGTCGAGAATGAGTAGTTCCAGTGCTGCTAAGTCGTTGTCGTACGTCAACTGTCTGTGTTGAACAGCGACGCATTCTCCATCCAATATCCATTGAGATTGCGGGAGGTCAGCTATGTGGGTTTCGATTTGCATTGACGACAATCCAACTACTGATTGAATTGCCGTCCAGACAATGTCTAATCCATTCACTGTTGTACCCGAGTAACGCAAGCCGTTGAGCCCACGTGGGTTCGTGTATGGACTACTGATGACGCTTTTTGGCAGTAAATGACTTTTATCATCGACCGCCCAAGTGGGGTTATTACTGTTTTTGATGGAAATGCAGCTTGCTATCGCTGTGGAAGACGCTGAGGGCTTGGCCGTGGCTGACACGTCTGCTTTGCTTACACTCACCGTAGACAGCCAAAACGCGGCAGGCAGAGTCAGTAAAAGCAATAGTGGCTGGCATTTTGCGCCAATACCGTCGAGTGCGGCCAATGTCTGAACCTTGAATTTTATGTAATAGACCTCGGGCATATTACCAGCGATGGGACGTTTACCGACCGGCTAATGGATTGATATTAAGCTGAATATCAACGCTTTGACGATATTTTGACGTAGACGGGTTACATGAATGTGTCGATTGAGGCTCGATAACGCCTTCTGTGGCCATTTTCTTGCATCTTTTGTGGCTCTGTTGATCATGTCTGTGCGTTTAGACTTTGGTCATTGTAAAGGCCATGGAATAAGAGACCCAACAGGTTAGATGTCAGCGTTGTTCTCCAAGCATTTCCCTAAAGGCAGTCAACTTCGAGCGTTAGCGACTCGTTCTGCTGTTGCTGTGCGTGCTTGTGGCAAACAAGTACGAGCCAAAGCGCCCATTCTGTCGACAATTTCGATTAAAAAATCAAGTAAGTGGGTTGCTAAGAAAGTCAGTAAGAAAACCAATTTGGTTCGACGTCAGCTTACTGGCGGTATGATTACTGGCCCGCGGACGTTAGCAGACAACATACGGTACTTCGCAAACCCAGGTCCTGACTTTGAATACGCAGAACAAATCGACGGTAAGCATTTAGCGTCACGTGCCCGAACGATTGCATTCTACTTGCCGCAATTTCACACCTTTCCAGAAAATGATCAATGGTGGGGTAAAGGTTTTACCGAGTGGCGCAATGTAGCGCGTGGTACACCGCGTTTTCGCGGCCATTACCAACCGCGTATTCCTAGAGACCTCGGGTTCTACGATCTGAACAATATCGAGACGATCAAAGCTCAGTGTGATCTTGCACAGCTCAATGGGATCGATGCGTTTTGCTTTTACTACTACTGGTTCAATGGCAAGCGTTTGATGGAAAAGCCGCTTGATCTGTTGGTAGATTCCGACATCGACCAAGAGTTTTGCATCATGTGGGCGAATGAGAATTGGACGCGTACCTGGGATGGTCTTGAAAATGATGTGCTTATCAATCAAGATTATTTAGATGAAGACGAAGATGCCTTTATTGCTGATACTGCACGCTATATGGCGGATTCACGCTATGTTCGAATGAATGGCCGGCCGTTATTTATTCTCTACCGACCAGGCTTGCTACCTGATGCTAAATCCACGATTGAGCGGTGGCGTCAAAAGTGGACAACACTGCTCGGGGATGCACCATTGGTAATGATGGTTCAAGGTTTTAATGAGGAAGACCCTCGTGTTTTTGGATTGGACGGTGCGGTTGAATTTCCGCCACACAAAGTATGTGCAGGCCTTAAAAATATAAATAATCGATGCCATAGCCTAGATTCTAATTTTAAAGGGCTGGTGCGCGACTACGCTGATGTGGTAAATAAATCATTAAGTGAGCAGACCCCAGAATTTCCATTAATTAAAACCGTCTCTCCACACTGGGATAATGATGCTCGGCGGGAAGCGCAGGGAATGACCATGCATGGCTCCACTCCTGCGCTTTACGAAAAATGGCTCAATGGGTCGATCGACTTCGCCGTTCAAAATCCGGTACAAAATGAATCAGTGGTCTTTGTCAATGCTTGGAACGAATGGGCAGAGGGTGCCTATTTAGAACCAGATGTCCACTACGGTCATGCGTATCTCAATGCGACGCAACGTGCAGTAAAGGGTTTGTCGCATAGTGGCGATCTGAACCGTATACTATTGGTCGGACATGATGCGCATCCGCATGGTGCGCAAATGATATTACTGAACATCGCTAAAATCTATAAGCAGCAGTTTGGGATGCAAGTGGTTATTGTCCTAAAAGAGGGTGGACAACTTCTGCCTGAGTATCAAAAGTTAGGACAAACGGTCGTTATAAAAAAGCTAGTTAAAAAAGGCTTGACGGGTTGGCTAGCGAGTCAGAACTTCTCGAGCGCCATTTGTAATACTGCGGTTACTGGGGATTTAATCCCGACGCTTCGTGCTGCCGGAATTCAGGTGACGTCACTCATTCATGAGCTGCCAAATTTAATCAAAGACTATAAGTTGGAAAAACATGTACAGACCATTGCTGCCTGCGCAAACCATGTTGTATTTCCTGCACAAAAAGTTAAGGATGGTTTTTTCGAATTCATCAATACCTGCAATGCAAATGTTGCGATAAAGCCACAAGGCACCTACGCGCCAGTGAATTTTAATAGCGCTGATCGCACCAATATTCGAGTGTCACTGGGAATTAAATCAAGTGATAAATTAGTGTTGGGTGTTGGGTACGCCGATTTAAGAAAGGGATTTGATTTGTTCATGGATACAGCTCGTCGCACCGTTCGCCATTCGACCGACGTACATTTTGTGTGGGCTGGCGGTGTATCTAGTGATATGAGGCGCTGGATTGCATCCGATTTTACGGATCAAGCTGATGGCAACCAGATCAATAATGATCAAATACACATTGCTGGATTTACCGATAAAGTCACTGAGTATTATTCGGCCGCCGATGTACTGTTCGTGCCGTCTCGCGAAGACCCTTATCCAACCGTTTGCCTTGAGGCGATGAACGTTGGTTTACCGGTCGTGTTGTACCGGGGAATGACCGGTTTTGACTCCCTAATGGAGTCGCACGGATATCTTGTCGAATTTGGAGATACCGATGCATTAGACAGTGCGCTAAACGCTGCGCTGAACGAAACCGACGACAAGCTTTGTATAGAACGTATTGCCCATGTCAACTCTAACTGTCGCTACGATGACTACTGTTTTGATCTATTGGCGCAACTTCATCCTAAATTGAAAAAAATATCTGTCGCTATCCCAAACTACAATTACGCTCACTATATTGAGCAGAGACTAGCTTCGATCTATGCGCAAGACTATCCCGTATTTGAAGTCGTGCTTCTGGATGATAATTCTGATGATGCCAGTGTAGAAATTGCTGAACGATATGCGCAACGTGCCAGTCGTGCATTGTCTGTGCACGAAAGTGATGTCAATAGTGGAAGTGTTTTTAAACAATGGCAAAATGCGACGCAGATTAGCCGTGGTGATTTCTTATGGATTGCCGAGGCTGACGACAGCGCTGATACAAGCTTTTTGAGTACACTGATTGAATCAGTTAACGCAGATACAGGGTTGGCATTTTGTGATTCTGTCCAAATAGGTGCTAGCGGAGAGCACTTGTCAAAGAGCTATAAGCACTACTTTGCAAATGTGCATCCTCGTTTATTTACTCAAGATTTCAATATGTCTGGTATTGAGTTTTGTCAGATCGCGATGGCTGTAAGAAATGTGATCATGAATGTGAGTTCTGTACTTTGGAATAGACAAAAATTAATGAGTAGTATGGATACGTTGGGCGAGACCATGCACAACTACGATTTGGTTGGTGATTGGCTTATTTACATCGAGCTATTAAACGATAAAAATACTACGGTGTCGTATGTGTCTGATGCGCTAAACGTACATCGCCGACATAAGACGTCGGTGACTCATGCGATAGATTCACATCAACACCTAGATGAAATTGCGGATTTGCATAAGTTCGTCATGTCGAATTTTGATATTGATCCGGCTGTAGAGGTATTAATGAATAACTATATTAGCGAACTGTCTGAACAGTTTGGCGTAGACATGTTGGAGCTAGAAAAGGCAGCCTAATATTTATTTAATCGTAGCGTTTGGTGAGTAGTGTGCTAAACGCCAAACGTAAGCGGTGTTGAAAGCCTTTCCTAAAAAATCCTGCTTCAAGCATAGAATAAAGCAGGTTTATTCTTGAGCTTTTAAATACTAAGTACTTTCGAAAGATAGTCAATAGATGGATTTTTTCGTCATCAAGAGGCGGGAATTTCGAAGTGTCATTCAACAAGGCGTCAATCACATTCAATCGCTCGTCTTCCTTAAACGGCAATCGATAGTCACGTTTTACAAAGCCTTTCCAAGACTTACCGTCAAACAGCCGAGCTGCGCCAAACTTGATACTGCCAGTTGAGTTGCTAGCATTGGTGTCGTGAATGCGGTAGTCCACCAATGTATCGTTAATTAAAATTCTTTGACCGTGCAGTTCTGCTAAAACTGCTAGCCAGTAGTCGTGGACATGTAAATCTTTTGGAAACGGTTGTGCCATAGTTGCTAAGGTACGATTCATTAGGACTGTATTGCCCATAACGCCATTTTGTCCCAACACAGTGGGTATTGATCGGGCGTTACTAATTTCATATCGTCTGTATTCTAAAAATGAAAGATGGACCGTTTCTTTGTCGGCGTTGATCATTCGTAAGTCGGAATGTGCGAGTACAGCAGTCTGTGCATCAGATTGTTTTTCGGCAGCTTGAATAGCCTGCATGCCTTTTGCTATTCGATCGACATGCCAAATATCATCTTGATCGCATAAGGCCAAATAATCGAAACCTTCGCTGAGTACTTGTTTAATGCCCGATTCGAAGTTGGCAACATAACCATGGTTTGCTGAATTGATGGTAACGGTTATGTCTAATTTATTGTTGTAGTTGTGCAGCAGGTCAATGGTATTGTCGGACGAGGCATCATCAAAGACTCTTATGGCAATAGGCCAGGATTGAGCCAAGAGGGAATCTAGTTGTTCTTGAATATGACGTGCGCCGTTGTAGGTGCACAATACAATAGCGACCATTGGCTGTGATGTAAGGGTTGACATTATCCTAGTGTCGCCTCGGGGTGATGCTTATCTGCGTTGAGTTCACGTTGCCACAGGCGCTTCATCAAAAAAACTTCTTTCTTATGATTTAATTTTTGTACTGTACTGCGTTGATGGCTAAGCCTGCGCGATTTAGATTCGTGATGGTAAAGTTCTGCAGCTGGTGTCCAAATGTTATCGTAACCGGCTTGTCTTACCTTCAAGCACAAGTCAACATCATTAAACGCAACACTCAGTGATTCATTGAACCCATTAACCTCATTGAACAGTTTTTTGGATATTAACATGCAAGCAGCTGTCACGGCACTCACCACTTGTTCATCAAGCAAGTAATTGTCACTACCGTTAGAGCCGCGTTTTTCGTTCTTGTACAGATGCCCTGCAATGTTTTTAGCATCGAGGTATACGCCAGCGTGTTGTATCGTATCGTCTGGGTAGTAGAGCATGGCACCTACACACCCAGTGTTATCTCGTGTAAGTGGTGTGCTGAGTGCGGTTAGCCAAGTCGGCTTAATGATCTCAATATCGTTGTTTAAAAAACACAGATTTTTACCGGTACTTTTTGTGGCAGCTAAATTGTTGATAGCTGAGTAGTTAAATTTCTTGTGGTAGGAAAGAACCTGTATTGATGCGAAACTATCTCTGGCTTGGTTGTTTGTTAGGTTTTTGAGAAAGCTCAATAGCTCCGGTTGGTCGCTGTTGTTATCAACAATGATCAGTTCTATCTTCTCGTTGAATTCGGCAGCAGTGTCTCTTAATCCATCGACTAGCCGGGTTAGCATCGTCGCATGGTTGCGTGTCGGTATGATAATGCTGGTGTGTATTTGAGAGACGGCCGACATGTTTTGTGATTACGAAAACCGTTTGCTGTGAATGTAGTCGATGGCTAAGGGTAGCAAAATACTCGCCATGGTTTACTTAATTGAATCAGTGTCGTCAGCGGGACGGCTTATTTTGACGTCGAACTTTTGACGAGTCTAGATTTTAAGGTCTTGTAAGTAGAGCTGATACAGTTTGGGCTCCATGATTGAGTTTACAGGAACGTCGATTTTAGCGATGTCATCGGCGAACACCGTGGCGGCATGCATGACCTCTTCATTGATAAACCGTGTCTCGACATCAAATTGAAACTCACTTGGTATCACATCATCTGCGCGTGCCATGTGAAAGCCCCAAATGCCAAATGAGGGTATTGACGCTTGGAAGCTGAGCGTGTCATCAAATACATAATCGAGTGTTTTTTCAATGCACCAGAAAGTGCGGGGCGTAAAAAAGGGTGATGAGCTTTGAGTCACAACAATGCCGCCGACAGCAAGACGCTTTCTGATCATGGTGTAAAACTCTTTAGAGTAGAGCTTATTGATTGCCTCGTTGTGTGGGTCTGGCATATCGATAATAACGCGATCGTACGCAATGCCTGCTTGATTGATAAACGTAAAGGCATCCTCATTAAAGATGGTGAGCTTTTCACTCTCCAAACTGTTTTCATTAAGCTTTGCAAGCATCGGAAGTTCACTGCTCACACGAGTCATTTCTGGGTCTATATCAACCAGATCAATTCTTTCGATGTCGTCGTATTTGAGTAGTTCACGAACGGCAAGGCCGTCGCCTCCACCAAGGATTAGCACATTTTGCCGGCGACCAGGCACGCTCATCAATGGGTGTACTAGAGATTCGTGATATCGGTATTCATCACGCGAAGAGAATTGGATATGCCCGTCTATATAGAGCCGGCTATCGGGAGTTGTGTGTGATTGAGTCACCACAATACGCTGGTATTGAGTTTGTTTCTTGTAGATCACCTGGTCAAAATATAAATGCTTCTCTGCATAGCTGCTGAGCCGTGTACCAAATACTGTGAACAGAACCAACATAGCTAGTACAGCAATGCTTACCCAGAACATTAAACGTCGCCGGGGCAGGAAGTCTTTGAAAAAGTGTATGTTGACCAGTGCAGTAAAAATAGTAATTAATCCAATGGCAAATGATGAACGGATGAGGCCAAGATGCGGCAGTAACAACAGCGGAAAGGCTACTGAGCCAATCAGAGCGCCAAAGTAATCCAGTGCTAGAACATTGGCTATTGAGTCGCGGGTGCTGTTTTTGTTAGACAGGATGCTGGTGAGTATGGGTATTTCCATCCCTACCAGAGCGCCGATAGAAAAAATCAAGCTGAACATCACTGTTTCATACAGTGCCCGTGTGAACGGAAATGCCATCAATAACAAGAGACTGCATACACCCCCAATCAAAGAGATCGCAATTTCAATCGCAATAAAATTCTGTATTAAATTATCGTTGAGCAGTTTCGTCAGGTATGAGCCAACACCCATTGAAAACATGAAAAAACCAATGGTCAGGGAAAATTGATAAACGCTGTTGCCAAGTAGGTAGCTTGAGACGGTACTGATAATGAGCTGGTAGGCAATGCCGCAGAGTGCGACGATCAGAATCGATACTAGGAGTATCGTGGTCTGCTTGGAGGTAAGCTTTGAGTAAATGTGCACAGGGTTGTTAAAAAAACGCCTTCTAATAAAAACGAAGGCGTTTATATAAATCCTAAGTAGTTGATGCGAATTATCGAAAGAGATAATGCGCTAGGTAGTGGTTGTGAGTTATCACAACCAGATTTGGCAACTACTTACCTCTAGAGTGACTGCCAGAGCCTGCACGTTGTTTCGCACTCATTTTTGGAGATGCCTTTTTTGCTGCAGGATTACTACCCGCTGTACGTTGTCGTCCAAGCATGCTACCAATCAGGTACCCCATTAATAAGCCACTACCTGAGAACCCGCTTTCACGCACGTACGATTCTGCTGAGGCAACAAGACGTCCGTTGACTTCATCCACTTCTACTTTAAACAGCTCTTTTTCGTCACTGTCGATTTCTTTATTGCTGTTCTTGTCGTCAAATACACCAAAAGCACCATCGACTTGTGCCTCTACGCCAAGTTGCCCCGTGTGCATCGCCGGTTGGGCTGCGTTCAGGTTATTAGTGTAAACCAGCGCAAATTCATTCATTGCATTTTCTTCGTTGATATCACTTCGACCACTGTCCTCAAACTGATTCAGAGACTGAGCCGCAATGTCGAGTGCCTGGTCGAGATCTGGGACTGGTGTTCCACCGCCACCACAACCAATCAGTAGGATTGACAGCGCTGAAACACAAGCGGCGATTGTTGCTGACATACTGAATTTTTTCATTGTCGATTCCTTATCGAAGGTGCTGGTGGCTACAGATGCCAAGAAAAATGCTGCTCGTGCAGCCCGTCTTCAAAATAATCTTCCAACATGCCTGCGTTGGAGAAACCTGCTGAGAAGAGTGTATCCGCAATTCCTGCGTAAGTGTGCGGGAAAGACAGAAAAACAGCCCGCCCATCGCGCCCCTTTACATCACTCAGACCCAGCTGAACATCGTTGGTATCGAACATTTTCTTATTTTTCTCTGTCCAACCAAAGCTATATGCACCGTCTGTTTCAGCAATCTCGAAAATGGAGTTGAATTGAATTTTTTGCTTTGACGGCCCCGCAACGGGTATTTGCGACTCTTCAGGGCTGGTCAAGCGCATACCGAGGATGGTCATCGTTTCACCTTCGTCGTAGTAGTCACGAAGGACTAATTCTTCGGTGAATCCTATATCTTTATAAAGGTGATCTGCTGCCGCATATATACAGACTAGTGTGCCTGTGTCATTTGGCTCGGAATAGTCGCTGATTTTGACAAACAGTTTGCGACCACCTGATGCACGCAAAGATTCAATGAGGTCATTGATCATCTTGCGGCCGTATCCTTGGTTGACGAAATCTTCGTGGACGTAGGTCCAGCTTAGCCAATGAGTTTGTTCGCAGCCAGGAGGGCTGGCATAGCCTGTGACACCAATAACGGTGCCTTCGTGTTCAAATACGAATTGATCTTGAAGTCCGTGCGATGATTCGTAGCCCTCGCGAGCTTCGGCTGCATCGTCATCGTCATGAGAATTGATGATATTGACGACCACATCAATATCGGTTTGTTGCATTGGTCTTAACAGTTGCATAGGGCGTTGTTAGTAGGCATAGGCTTTCGGAGGTAGCTCGGGAGTGAGATCGTCAAGTAATCGACCACGTAAATGTTCGCTGACGTTAATAGTCTCAGTGCGGAATGCGTTTTTAAAGATCGCTATTGCCTTCTCAGGTTTTGTCTCTCCGCACATGAATATATCGAGTGCTGCGTAATCTCTTTCTGGCCACGTATGGATGCTGATGTGGGACTCAGCCAGAACAGCAACTCCTGATACGCCTCCATTGGGCGTAAAGTGATGCAAGTGAATGTGTAGCAACGTTGCGCCGGTTATCTCGACAGCATCTCGCAGTGCCTGTTCGATGTGAGCAAGATCATCCAGATTTTGGGCATTCCAGCAGTCGAGTAAAAAGTGTCTACCGGCGTACGCAAAACCGTTTTCTTGGATAAATAGATCTTTCGACTTATCTGGGTCTGTGTGCATCGGCCAGTGTTCAGTCGAATCCGCTGTTGTGCTCATCGTTTTTGTGTGTCCTTCTTGCGAGGTTTTTTGGCGCGCTGTAGATAGAGTCTATTTGACATAAAAATGGTCGGTAATACAAGCTCTGGATGACGATGGATTATTAAATATGGTTAGTTTTTAAACTTAAGACTAAGCTCGCCTAGCCTTTTTAGATGAGTGGCTCTTAAATAGTGCAGGGAATGTTAATGAAAGGCAATCCTTTGCCTTTTTTCAGATCGTTAATGGGTAATGAAATAGCCTCTACCAAAGGTTAGTTTGCGTTGGTTCGTAGAACTACGGACTGATATACACCGGCATCACCATTCGCATCAATAGCACGTACATTGTAGGTATATTCGACACCTGCATTTAATCCTTCGTCAAAAAAGCTCAAGCCATCGAATGCATGGACTAACTCGCCATTACGCTTGACTTCATAGCCTGTCACTATTGAATTATTTGATACGGCAGGTTGCCAAAATATTTCGAGCGCAGAATTTGAGTAAACTTGGCCAGATAAATCTGTGACGCCTGTAGGTCCAGTGCCACTATCGTTACCAATCATTTTTACAGAAATGCTTGCAACTGGATTGTTCCAGCCATGAATAGCGGAATTGATATCGCTGTAGCCTCCAGTTGGGTCAAGGTCTCCAAGCACACCGCGGTGAACAGTAACAAATCCTTCAGCAGTTCCTGGAACGCCAGAGCCGCCAGTACCAGTACCGGTTGCAACGACAGGAGGTGGAGCAGGGAAGCCGGCTTCGCCAGGAGCACCGCTGCCAACAATTTCATTGTTTGCTTCTGTACCAGCATCGTAACCGCGCGCTGTGAATCTCGAAGTTGTGCCTGCGCTATCTGGAAGTGCAACTGAGTTGAGTCCAACAAAGCCATCGTTTGTTGGTAGCAACATGCCTGCGATCGATAAGACTGTGTTTGAATCGCTGCTATTAACGGTGATGGTAGTCGTCGCCCCTGGTGCAAGTAATCCTGTGTCTGTTCCAACACTTGCTCCAACACTTTCTAGGAGTGCCGCCATTGATGAAACATCTCCACCTTCTGCGATAGCTTGTAGTTGAGTTGATGCTTCAGTGCCTGTTTGGAACATAGCAACATCTGGGGAGTGAGCACTCACAATAAGCGGTGTGAAATGCACGCCGGCAGTAAGGTTAGTGATGGATACTTCGTATTCGGCTGCGCTAGCCAGACTCGTTACACTCAGTGCAGTAGTGGCTAGTGCAAAAGCTATAGATTGTTTAATCATAGGTGTCTCCAATTAGTATAGTTTTAAGTACGACATTGCTCACAACGTTTCATTATAAAAATTAGCGTTGATTGCAAGATGAAAAATGCTTCACCCACGTAGAGACTGGGACGACGAAAAAAAGTTCTGCTCGTTGAAAATAAAAACATAGACGAAGCTAATCGACTAACAAGTTCGTTTGTTTTTAATTGGGAGTATAGATAGGTCAGCTATATTCAGAAGTTGGATGTTGTGCACAGTTAAAATCAATAAGGCATAAGATTAACGTTATTAATTGAACTTCCTTGTTCATCTGTTTACTAACCGTGCTGAGACTGCTGAGACTGCTGAGACTGCTGAGACTGCTGAGACTGCTGAGACTGCTGAGACTGCTGAGACTGCTGAGACTCGTATTAAGTTTATTTAAATAAAAATGAATTTATATACAACGCCCACCGTCAACTTCCATGCAAACACCGGTAACCATTGACGCTTCATCCGAGCACAAGTAGCAAGCTGCATTACCCATATCTTCTGGTGTAGAGAATCGACCTATTGGTATTGTTGAAAGAAATTTTGCTCTTATCTCTGGCGTATCCTCACCCATAAATTGTTTTAGTAAAGGTGTTTCTCCTGCTACTGGATTGATCGCATTAACGCGAATGTTAGATGGGGCCAGTTCTACTGCCATGCCTTTTGTGGCTGTAATCATCCAACCTTTCGAAGCGTTATACCAAGTCAGATTCGGTCGCGGGCTCACACCACCCGTCGATGCAACGTTTAATATTGCACCATGTCCTTGTTGCTTCATTGTTGGAATGATGTGATGTGCTGTGAGAAAAACAGATTTTGCATTAATCGAAAAGACTCGGTCAAAATCGTCTTCAGATACCTTTTCCATTGGCATGGGTAAATGAGTGACGCCTGCGTTGTTGACCAGTATGTCGATCTGCTTAAATTCTTTCATCGCTGCGTTGGTTAATTTTTCAACATCAGTTGAAGCGGATACATCGGCCTGAATCGCAATGCATGAACGACCAAGTTCTTCAGCCAGTTTGTCTGCAGCCTCGATATTCAGATCAACAATAACGACCCGTGCGCCTTCGGCTCGAAACTTTCGCACTATGCCTTCACCAAACCCCGATGCACCGCCTGTGACAATGGCTACTTTGTTGTTCATTCTCATCGTTGAATACCGGTGACTAATTGAAGTGAGCAGTAATTCTAACCTCGATGCATCAGTTCGGCCAGTGCGGTAGTGAAAAAGCGGGTGCAATAAAAAAGGCTTCATTGCTGAAGCCTTTGTACTGCGTCTGCTTGTCCAGTGAACTTAAAGCACTGAGGGTGATCGACTAACGACGACTCAACAACATACGTAGAATGCCGGTTCGGTTTAGGTAGTACAGCAGTGTCATGATTGATGCAATCGCCGCAGCTAAGTAGGTTAAGAAAGCTGCATTAAGCACCGTGCTTGCACCACCAACTTCTTCTGGTGTAACGATGCCGGCATCAACCATAGCGGTTTTAGCACGAGCGCTGGCGTCCCACTCAACCGGCAGGGTCACTACAGAAAATATAACAGCTGCAGCAAATAGGGCGCAACCAAGCAGTAATACGGGCATGCCGAAAACAGGAGCCAAAGACATTAGTAAGCCTCCAACCATGATGACTGGCATTGACATTTTGCTTGAAATGTTCGTTACCGGCACCAATGTCGAGCGCATTTTCAACCAACGATAGCCTTGCGCATGCTGTAAGGCGTGGCCAGCTTCATGACAGGCTACACCGATGGCCGATATAGAACGAGCGTTGTAGACTGGTTCCGATAAGCGAAGCGTTTTCACACGTGGGTCGTAGTGATCGCTGAGTCGGCCCGAAACAGGTTCGATTTTACAGTCAGTCACACCTTGACGTTCGAGCATCAGTTTAGCCGCTTCTGCACCCGTCATATTGGCCCTAGTGCCGACGTTTTCATACTTTGAAAATGTGCGTTTGACCATCCAGGACGCAAGCCCAGACAGCGCCATGCCCGGTAGCATCACCATTAGCATGTAGTTCATATCAAAACCCATCATCGTACAATCTCTCTCTTAAACTCTAATATCCAATACAGTAATAGTAAATCAAGCACAGCGCCAACTTACTTCTGATTTGTAAAACTTTATGGGAGTAGTGGTTAGATGCGCATCTGTACCGGCTAACCGGGTTAGCTGTAATGGAATATAGGGTCGAAGCGACTGATTTCAAGTCGATTTTGGTGCGCCGCGACTGACCATCCACACGCCTAAAGCGGCCACACCCATGCCGATCCACGCGGCAGGTGCCATGGGTTCGTTGATCGCTAGCCAAGCCAAAAATGCTGACATGGGCGGCACCAAGAAGAACAACGCGGATACACGTGTGGCCTCACCCTTGCGAATCATCATAATAAGTAAGCTGATGGCAAGAATGGAGTTAAAGACCACCAGATAAAATAGCGAAAAAGCAAACGCTACTGTCCATCTTATGTGCATTGCCTCCGAAGCCCAGGCGAGTGGAAGCAAGCAACTTGTTCCAACGATATACTGAATTAGGTTTGTCGTAAGAGGGTGCTGGGATATGCCAAATCGTTTCTCCCATACCGTGCCGATAGTAATGGCAAACAGCGCAGCTACACAATACAGTAAGCCCATGGCGGTGGTGAGCTGTACACCCATGTTGGCTAGAATGACGATTGCCGACCCGACTAAGCCGAGCACAAGCCCAGCCCAAGTTCGTTTAGATACTATTTCTGTCGTGAGCAATGGAATGATCATGGCAACAAAAACCGGTTGCAGGCTGGTGATAAGTGCAACGGCTCCTGCAGATGCACCTATCGCAAACGCTTTATAAGCTGTCCCGAAATAGACCACCTGAATGAGAAAACCAACGACGATGATGTGCAGCCATTCGCGGCCCGTCTTTGGTAGGGCAGGTTTGAACCAGAGAAATAATGGCAATATGATCGCAACAACACAGGCATAACGAAGTGCCAACAGCGTTAGAGGATCGGCGTCAGCAATGCCAATTTTTGCAACGGTAAACCCTGCCGACCACAATAACAAGAAGATGAGCGGTGCCCACGTGGTCAGCTTCATATGACGACTGGTTTAAGCAACTTCGTGCGCAGGCATACCAACTAACTGCTCGTATACTGTTGGGTCAGTAGCGCCTTCGGTACTGATAACCAACACTCGTGAGTTTTTATCCAAGCCTAGGTTCTCACTGACAGTTTGATCAGACTTGGCTAACAGGAACCCAGCCAAACCAGTGACACCGGACTCCCCAGATACCAGTGGTGCGTCGCCTGCTGCACCGGTTGCCAGAAACTTCATGGTTGAGATGGCTGTTTCATCGGGAATAACCAGTACATCGTCTATTTCATCGAGTAACGTTTTAAACGCAATGAGTGATACTTCTCCACATGCAAGCCCTGCCATAATGGTTGCAAGATCGCCATGCACTGGTACGGGTTTTCCAAGCTTGATGCTTTCGTAAATGCAGGCAGCCTGATCTGGCTCGACAATAACGATTCGAGGTTGTGCAGATAGGCATCGATCTCTGATGCGACGTGTAATCGCTGCTGCAAACCCGCCAACACCGCCTTGAAGGAACACATGAGTTGGCATGGTTCCATCGAGTTGGTCAAGAGCTTCATCAGCCAATACTGTGTATCCACGCATAACGTCGGCAGGTATTTCCATGTAGCCAGGATAGGAAGTATCTGACACAACGATTCGATTATGCTTTGCAGACTCTTCATCGGCAACGCGGATTGAATCGTCGTAATTTCCATCGATACGGATCACGGTTGCGCCATATTGTTCGATCGCTGATTTTCTGCCTTCGCTGACCTCTGAATGAATATAAATAACGCAGCCGCAGCCAAAGGTTCGTGCACCCCATGCCACAGAGCGACCATGGTTACCATCGGTTGCACAGCACACTGTGATTTGCTGAGTCAGGTTTTCATACTGGCCATCTGTCAAGTCTGCAAGGCTGATTGGTTTACCGAGTTGCTCGCTGACATGTTTCATCAAAATGACGGATACAGCATAGGCGCCACCGAGTGATTTAAAACTGCCGAGATCGAAGCGTGACTGTTCGTCTTTGCAATGAATTGCATCGACCTCTGCGTGTTTTGCCAGTTCAGGTAGTGCTAACAATGGCGTGGCCTTATAACCAGGCCACTCGCTAATTGCTAGGCGAGCCTGTTCACAGGCTGCGGGTGAGAGCGGATCAGTGTCGCTGACCAAGTCGAGTTTTTTAAACGCATTTTGGATATGCACCAGTGTTGCGTCAGTGTTGATGAGTGAGTTGGTCATGATTTTAGGTGCCGGTAAACAGACGGCCACATTATCAAAGTACGGAGCATTAATCCTGCGTATTTACGACGATACTGGGTAAAAACCGCTAACAATCAGGTTGGAGCCAACTCGCATGGCATTCTGGCTGCCAGTGCGAGGAGGCTAAAGGTGTAGGCAGTGAATTTTAGGTTAGGCAGTAGTTTTGGATTCTTTCTGCAGCGACATGGGGTTTATGTACTTATAACCATGCTGTAAGCGCAATGTGAGTACGTAACGATGCTTCTATTCATATAATGAAGTTGAACTATCCACACGGATCTAGATCAGAACCGTGGCCAAAGGCTATTCCAAACCAATAAGATTGTGGAGATCAACCAATGATAAAGAGATCAGTAATTCAAAAAACTGCGCTAATGAGCGTTGTTGCTATGAGCGTGCTCGTTTCGGCGTGTAGTTCAAGCGATGATGATGCCACCGTCGTGGATCCAACCACTGGTGGTGATACTGCAGGTATTAATCCAGATGGCGCTGTGGATGAAGGCGCATCAGACGGTGGTTCTCAGTTGAATCCTAATTTAGAAACTGTGTCTATTTTGTTGGATAGCACGAGCACAGTTCCACCTGCAAACGTCGTTGGAGCTGCTGGAGAAGGTAGTTTTTCAGTAGACACCAGCACCGGCGCCGTTGCAGGTTCAGTCACTGTGATCGGGTCATCTGGTCCCGCAAACGCTGCGCATATTCATACTGGGGCGGCCGGAGAAGCGGGTCCGCCAATCATTTTTTTGGTGGCGAACGATGACAGCACGATGTGGAGTACGCCTGCAGATGCAACGCTTGACGCCGCTGGAATCGAAGCGTTTAACGCAGGTAACCTTTATATCAATGTTCACACAGAAGCCAACCCTGCCGGAGAGCTGCGCAGCCAACTTGTTGATGCGGATATTCCAGCCGCTGGTAGCGTGACCATTACCTTCCTTAATACGTCTGAATCTCAACCAATGACACCGCCAGTGGTTGCGCTGCACAATGCACCGGACGCTGCTGAGAACGGCATACGCTTGTTTGAAGTGGGTCAGACTGCAAGCACTGAGGTTGTAATGATTGCAGAAGATGGTTCTTTCGACGCATTGGCAGCGGTTGCGACAGGGCAAATAGCGGCAGGTACGGTTAGTGCGGCTGGTGTTGCAGCACCTGAAGAGGGTGGTGCGTTAGCGCCAGGGGCTAGTTCTAGCATTAATTTGCAAATCGAAGCACCTAACCAAGTGCTGAGTGTCGTGTCAATGGTGGTTTGTACTAACGATGGTTTTAGTGGTATCGATTCACGTCCGTTATCAGAAGATGCGACTGAAACATTTTTTGCACCAATCTACGATGCGGGTTCAGAAAATAATGTTGAGCAGCTGAGCTATTGGGTGCCACCATGCAGTGGTCCTGAATCTGATATGCCAAGTAGCAACCTAGGTGATGACGAGAACGGATTGATCACTTTGCATCCTGGTCAGACGGCTGCCGAGAATCCGGATTTTAACTTTCCTGGTGGATCTGAATTACTGCAAATCACTGTAACTCGTAACTAGTAGCCAATCTGATAGGGTCACCGCGTGTTTGTGCACGTGGTGACCTTACTTTCAGAGCAGTATCACTTTTCAGCATCAAAATTCATCACACCTGATCGGCAGCTACCAACGTTATCGCAAATGGTATGTTCCATTTCATGGCGATATTTCACGATGATGTCCAACTGAGCAACCGCGCCTCCATACGGTAGCCGGATTCAAGTCTTTTCCAATTTACCTAAACAGCGATTTTTGACTCCGGTACCGAAAAACGGCGTTAATAGCGCTGTGCATACACATTTATTGCTTGGTGATTGTTGGTGTTGGCTGAACTCCCCAATTTTTGCATATTTAAAAAATACAATTTGTATATCTATAATATTCTGAGGTAAGCTGCCATGGTATCCAGATTATCCAGCTGAAAATGAAAGAAGGGCGGCAGAATAAAAAAGACGAAGTAGCAGCTCACCTAAAGATGCAAGTACTGACGCTTGAATTAGCGCCAGGTGCCGCGTTGGATGAAGCGCTGTTGAGCGAACAACATGGATTGTCTCGTACGCCGTTGCGAGAAGTTTTTCAACGACTTGCTGGCGAAGGCTTCGTTAACCTTGAAACTAATCGTGGTGCATCGGTCTCATCGATGGATTTCGATACGATGCGTGCGTTCTTTCAATGCGCCCCAATGATCTATGCGGCAATTGCGCGTTTGGCAACTGAACAGGCAACCGCGGCACAAATTGCTGAACTAAAAAAAATTCAGCATCGCTTTAGCCAATCAGTACAACGTGATGCAGCAGGTGATATGGCCATAAACAATCATCGCTTTCACGAGCAATTGGGATTGATGTCTGCATCACCGTATTTAATTCCCAGTCTTGGACGTTTGCTGATAGACCATACTCGAATGAGTCATCGGTTTTATCGCACCGACAGGCAAGCATCGCGTAGCCGTGTTGCAGACGCTTGTGATCAACACGATCAAATGATCGAGTCAATTTCGAATCGTACCCCAGCCATAACCGTTGACTTGACCTTGCAGCACTGGGAGTTGTCTCGTAATGAGATAGATAAATACGTTCAGCCCGATCCTTTACCCATCAATGCGCTCGAAACACCTGCAGAGGTTTTGTAAAAATGAAATTTGAAGGAATCTATACGCCGGTAGTGACACCACACACAGCTGAGTTTGAAATTGATCAAGATAAGTTTGTGCAAACGATCGACATGCTGATTGATGCAGGGGTAGCGGGTTTAATTGTCGCTGGTACAACGGGTGAGTACTACGCCCAATCTAATAAAGAGCGTCTCATGATGATGAGCTTGGCAAAGACGGCCATAAAAGATCGCGTGCCGCTTATTGTTGGCACTGGTGCCATAAGAACGGAAGACAGTATTTTCTTTGCAGAACAAGCGAAAGAGGTTGGCGCTGATGCTTTATTGATTTCAACCCCGCCGTACGCTTACCCAACATCGCGTGAGATAGCGCTTCATGCACTGGCCGTTGATCGAGCTGCGAATCTGCCGGTCATGTTGTACAACTACCCTGGCCGTATGAGTGTGAATATGGACGAAGAGACATTGGATAGGTTAGGGCGGAGCCCCAATTTTTGCGCCATCAAAGAAAGCTCTGGCGATCCTAATCGCTTGCATATGCTTGCTCGTGACTATCCGCATATACAACTCTCTTGTGGCATGGATGATCAAGCATTGGAGTTTTTTGCGTGGGGTGCGCGTTCTTGGGTTTGTGCAGGGTCAAACTTTGCACCTGAGGCACACATTGCATTGCATAAAGCTTGTGCCATTGAGGGTAACTTTGATAAAGGGCGGCGCATTATGTCAGCTATGTTGCCGTTAATGAGAGTGCTGGAGCAGGGTGGTAAGTTTGTGCAGTGCATTAAACACGGACTCACACTTCGTGGTATCGATGCAGGGCCACCACGCAAACCCTTACAACCTTTGAACAAGGACGACAAACGAGAGTTGGCCGAAGTCATTCGAACTATGAACACAACCATCGATAAAATTGAACTGGAGAGTGCATCGTGAGTGAACTGCTAACACGTGACGAGTACACCGCCATCGCTGCGCAAATAGAGTTTCCACGAACGGCGTTTATCGATGGTAAATATATCAGTGGGTCAGGTGCGCAATTTACATCAATCAATCCGGCAACCGATGAAGTGCTTTGCACGATCTCGGGCTGCAATGCAGCTGATGTCGATACGGCGGTATCTAAAGCCCGACAAGCATTTGATCAAGGTGCTTGGGCGAATCTCCACCCGTCGGCACGCAAAGACGTTTTGATTCGTCTGTGCAAGCTAATTACTCGCAACCGGCGCGAGCTTGCCGTTATGGAGTCGTTAGATAGTGGCAAACCAATTATGGATTGTGAGCTTATCGATATCCCTGAAACCATCGATACCATCAAATGGCATGCAGAAGCTGCCGACAAAATATACGACCAAACGGCTCCAACGCAGGATGATGCTATTGCGATGATAGTGCGAGAGCCTATCGGTGTGGTTGCAGCGGTATTGCCTTGGAATTTTCCATTGCTTATGTTGGCATGGAAAATTGCGCCAGCACTGGCTGCGGGTAATTGTGTGATTGTGAAGCCTGCAGAGCAAACATCGCTAACCGCATTGCGCATAGCTGAACTTGCCAGTGAGGCAGGGGTGCCTCGTGGAGTGTTACAAGTGATGCCCGGTGACGGCGCATCAGTAGGTGAGCCGCTTGGCCTGCATCCTGATGTTGACATGGTGAGCTTTACAGGCTCTACAGATACCGGGCGACGCTTTTTACGCTATTCCGCTGATAGTAATTTGAAGAAAGTGGTGCTTGAGTGTGGTGGAAAAAATCCAGCTGTTGTTATGGACGATGCTGAACACCTTGACCTTGTCGCAGAGCATATTGTTAACGGTGCGTTTTGGAACATGGGCGAAAACTGTTCTGCCTGCTCGCGGCTGATTGTTCATGAGTCAGTAAAGGATGCTTTGCTAGAACTTATTATTGCGAGAACTCGCGATTGGAAGCTGGGAGACCCGCTAGATCCTGCGAATCATTTGGGTGCACTCATTGATAAAGCACATCAAAAAAAGGTGGCAGGTTATTTGTCTAATGCGTCCGGTGTAAAAACGCTGTTGGGCGGTAAAGCTGATGGTGCATTTGTGTCTCCAACTATATTTGATGATGTTGCCCCCGATCATGCATTGGCAATAGACGAAATATTCGGCCCGGTATTGTCAGTCATTACTGTGTCATCAGTAGAGCAGGCGATCGAAGTTGCCAACGCTACTGATTACGGATTATCTGCCAGCGTGTTTACCGCTAATGGTAAACGTGCACTGCGAGCTGCGCGCGCCATTAAAGCTGGAACCATCACAATCAATTGCTACGGTGAGGGCGATATTTCAACGCCGTTCGGTGGCTATAAGCAATCTGGCTTTGGCGGTCGTGATAACAGTATGCATGCGCATGATCAATACACTGAACTTAAAACCATTTGGATTGACCTCTCTGATGACGCTGACGGCGACACTATCTCATGAGTGAGTCTACTGGACCTGAGATGATGCCGGGTCGTAAGCGACGTGGTGGACGTGCTGCTCTGCGTAAAAGTCGTGCGAAGCGTTCTAGTAATATGTTGCCAGCGTTGAAGCGTAAGTTGCCGTTGGTTGAGCCAATGAACGAGGAGCAGGTCGAAAAAATTGATAATGCTTCGATGGCGATACTCGAAGAAGTCGGTGTCGTGTTTCGCGATGATCAAGCCATTGCCGATTGGAAGTCAGTTGGTGCTGATGTTCGCGATGGTGACCGAGTTCATCTTGATCGAGGGCTGATTAAGGAACTGATCAAGACGATTCCTAATAGCTTTACGTTTAATGCCAGAAACCCGGCTAACAATCTGCCTTTCGGTAACGATCACTCTATATTCGTGCCGATGACAGGTGCTCCCTATTTACGCGATCTTGATGACAAGCGACGCGGCCCCACGCTCGATGATTTAGCAAATTTTCATAAGCTGTCGCATATGCTTCCAGCGATTCACTCTAGTGCGCACCACATTGTTGAGCCGATGGATCATGTTATCTCGCACCGACACTTACGCATTACCTATTCATCCATGAAGCATTCAGACAAAACCTTCATGGGAATGACCACATCCGGAAAAAATGCAGAAGATGTACTCGACATGTGTGCCATTTTGTTTGGTGAAGAGTTTATGGAGAATAATGCGGTTGTTACGGGTAACTGTAATGGCAACTCACCTTTGGTTTGGGATGAAACCATGTTGTCGGCTATGCGTGCGTTTAATAAACGTAACCAACCGGTTCTTTGTTCACCATTCGTATTGGGTGGTGCGAACACGCCAGCATCAACGGCACCAGCAGTTGCCCAACTTAATGCCGAAGCTTTAGCAGCATTGGCTTATACCCAAGTGGTTCGAAAAGGTTGCCCTGCTATTTATGGGCATTATTTGTCAACAGTGTCAATGGCCTCTGGTGCGCCAATGGCGGGTACACCAGAAATCAGTTTAATGAATTTCATGATCGGACAAATGGCGCGTCACTATGATGTGCCATGGCGCACATCAAACACACTAGGTGGAGCAAAAACGTTCGATGCACAATCTGGTTATGAAAGTGCTTCAACCATGATGGCAGGCTTGCTTTCAGGTGCTAATTATTTATGGCATTCAGCGGGTTGGAACGAGGCTGGCATGCATTGTTCAATGGCCAAGTTTATTGTTGATGCTGAGCAGTGTGCTATGGGTTATCGAATGGCGGAAGGCATACGCTGGGATGATTTCGATGAGGCGCTTGCAGCGGTTCGCGATATTGGACCAGGTGGTCACTACTTAGGCCATCCGCATACATTGGCTAATTTTCAGGAAGCGTTTTTTATGCCCAAGATGTTTGATAACAATTCAATTGAACAGTGGGTGGCAGATGGAAGCAAGGAAATCACTGAGCGTGCATTGATAGAGGCGCGAGCATTGCTCAACGCGTATGAAGAACCAAAGCTCGACCCTGCAATTGATGAAGCGTTACGCGACTATATGGATCGACGCGAGCGTGAAATACCTGCCGTTGATGCACTTAATACTGAGTACTAAGTGACGTTTCCAAGACAAGCAAGGTGTTCCATTGAAAGTTAGTCGCATGCCTATGGACCCGGGGCCTGCAGCTTGGGATTCGTTGTTGAGCGAGGAGAAATCCCGTGAAGTGTTAGATGAGAGCACAGTGGCTGATTGGATTGTTGTCGGCGCGGGTTTCGCTGGCCTTTCTGCCGCTCGGCGATTAGCTGAATTGCATCCAGGTGATCGTGTCGTTGTACTGGAAGCTTCCCGCATTGCACAAGGGCCTGCTGGCCGTAATAGTGGATTCATGATTGATGTGCCGCATGATTTAACTGCATCTGACTATGCTGGTGATACAACAAAAGACAGTCGTCTCATTCGATTAAATCGTGCGGGTATTGACTATGCACTCGATGCTAAGTCAGCCTATGGAATGAGTGATGAAGCGCTGTCTCTATGTGGGAAAATAAACGGTGCCATTACCAGTAGGGGGGTTGAGCATAATGCGGCCTATGCGCGCTATTTAGATCGTTTATCTGAGCCCTACGAGACGCTGCAGGCCCAAGAGATGAAGTCGCTTACTGGAACAGGCTGTTATCGACAAGGGTTGTTTACTGCGGGTACTGCAATGCTGCAACCGGCTATGTACATCCGTGCCCTTGCATCTGGAATAGAATCTAATCGATTGCGCATTTACGAGCAAACACCGGTTGTTGAATTAATACGTGAAGGCTCACAATGGATTGCTAAAACGCCGCGTGGGCAGGTTACGGCACCTTGCGTCATATTAGGTGTTAATGGCCACCTAGAGAGTTTCGGTTTTTATCAAAAACAACTTATGCATGTATTTACCTATGGCTCAATGACCCGAGCACTCAGCACGCGTGAAGTCGCTGCGTTGGGTGGTGAATCCAATTGGGCTTTAACGCCTGCCGATGCATTGGGTACAACGGTAAGACGAATCTCAGGCACGGGTGGTGATCGACTAATCATTCGCAATCGAGCAACATTTGACCCGACACTCAAAGTGAGTGCTAGCCGTATCGATCGTGTTGCTCGAAACCATGATCGCTCTTTTCATTATCGATTTCCACAATTAAAGCACGTTGATATGGAGTATCGGTGGGGAGGACGTTTATGCTTGAGTAGAAATAACACCAGTGTGTTTGGTGAAATCGATACGAATCTTTTTTCTGCTTGCTGCCAAAATGGATTGGGCACCGCTAAGGGTACTATCGCTGGCAAATTGATCGCAGAATTAGCCAGTCAACAAACTTCCGCTCTTCTGAAAGATCAAATGTCAGATCTTGAACCAACGAAGCTACCACCAGAGCCGTTTGCGTCAATAGGTGCTAGTGCGGTTTTGCGTTGGGGAGAGTTTCGTGCAGGTAGGGAACTATAGCCATGTTGGTGGTCGTTGCTAGTGGGCTTTATCGCTACATGCATAATTAGGCTTGTTTCTACAGCTTCATTCTTGTTGGGTATTACAGTTATCGCTGCTGAAATGCCGCCGTCAGCCGAACAAATCCATATATTGTTCTCGTAACAAATTCTTTTGAACTTTCCCCATCGTATTGCGCGGTAGGCTATCAACCACGATTAATTTGCGCGGATGTTTAAAGCGTGCAAGTGATTCGGCTATAGCGGCTTCAATTGCAGCGATATCGACACTGTCTTTGTCTGCCACTAATACCCCTACAACGGTTTCGCCGAAATCGCGGTGAGGAACTCCAACTACCGCGCTTTCGCTAACACCTGGTTGATCATCCAGAATCAGCTCGATTTCTTTTGGGTAAATGTTGTAACCACCAGAAATAATAAGGTCTTTGTCTCGGCCAACAATGCTGATGTAGCCGTCAGAATCAATTTGCGCAAGATCGCCTGTTATAAAAAAACCATCTTCGCGTAATTCTTCTGCAGTTTTTTCTGGCATATTCCAATAACCTTTAAAAACATTAGGACCGCGAACTTCTAATTGACCAATATCTCCAGCTGGAACAATGTCACCGGTGGCTGCATCCGTTATTTTTACTTCAACTCCGGGAAGTGGAAATCCAACTGTCCCAGCACGACGCTCCCCATCATACGGATTCGATGTATTCATATTGGTTTCTGTCATTCCATAGCGCTCTAAAATACGATGACCCGTGCGTTGCTCGAATTGAACGTGCGTTTCGGCTAATAACGGTGCTGACCCAGATATAAACAAGCGCATTTTTTGCACCAGCGTTTTGTTTAAACGATCATCGTCCAGTAGGCGTGTATAAAAAGTCGGGACTCCCATCATGCTGGTTGCGTGTGGGAGTAATTCAATTATGCGGTCTGTATTAAATACAGGTTCAAAAATTATCTGTGCACCTGATAGTAGGCAGACATTGGTTGCTACAAACAGGCCGTGCGTATGAAAGACTGGCAAAGCATGTAGTAGCACGTCGTTTTGTGTGAATTGCCACAGCTCATGTAAAGCCTGTGCGTTCGACAGTAAATTCTGTTGCGTCAGCATCGCACCTTTTGATCGACCGGTAGTGCCAGAGGTGTACAACAGTGCTGCAATATCGTGCGCTGATCTATCAACGGTTTTGAATGTGTCGGGTGCTTCGTTGACAAGCTTAACCAGTGTTCCATTATTTCCGTCCGCTGACAGTGTGAGCGACTGTGTTTTGTGCGTATCGCAGATCGACGCTAAGCTGTCTTGCTCATCAGGGGTGCAAATGAGTAGGCTGGCTCCAGAGTCGCTGAGAAAGTATTCAACTTCGTTAGCAGTGTAGGCCGTGTTTAATGGTAGGTAGACAACGCCACTCTGCACACATCCTGCATAAAGCGCCAACGCCGAAACTGATTTTCCTATTTGAGCAATAAGCCTGTCACCGGGTTCAAGACCTGCCGCTTGGATGACAGTAGCAAATTGAGCTGAACGTTTTATGAAGTCAGCGTAGGAAAGCGAAGTAGCACTGATTGGGTCTGCTATGAGATTGCTTTGGCGTTTGGCATGTGAGGCGAACAATGCATCGTAGAGTAGGTTAGACATTGGAGCAACTTAAGGCTTTGTGTGATTACAGAGCCTTATTATCCAGTATTTGCGCTTTTTTGGCAAAGTGCGACGTTTTTGTAGAGCCTAAATGCTCTTTCCCATAACCGCATTTGGTAACCAAGTTGCGATGCCAGGGAATAGGCATAACAGGAGGATGGCAATAACCATGCAAACGACGTAGGGCAGTGAGCCTACCAGTATTGTTTTAAGCGATATATCTGGAGCAATCCCGTTTATCACATACAGGTTGAGCCCAACCGGTGGACTGATAAGGCCGATTTCCATATTGATGGTGAGCACAACAGCAAACCATATCGGGTCGAATCCGGCAGTGGTAAGAATAGGCAGCAGAATAGGTGCGGCCATGAGTATGACTGCAACTGGCGGCAGAAAAAAACCGGCTATTAACAGAAAGATATTGATTGCAAACATGAGTACCCAACGATTCACGTCGAGTGTTCCAATCCATTCTGCAATAGATTGGGTGATGTACAGGCTGGAGAGCATATAACTGAATACGCCAGCTGCAGCGATAATAAACAAAATCATGACACTTTCGCGAGTGCTATCGCGCAGCACATCCCACAATGCTCGCGGATGCCAGAGCTTATAAATAATGACCGCAATTAAAAGACACAGTAAAGCGCCTACAGCGGCTGTTTCCGATGGAGTAGCAATGCCGCCATACATGGCATAAAGCACGCCAACGATGATGAATATAAAAGGTAGTACGCGGGGCAGAATTTCGAATCGTTGCCGCCAAGTATAAGAACCACTGTTGAGCAGTTCGGTATTGCCGGACTTTAAAGTTGAATAAAGTGACCACGCCATAAACAAGGCGACTAACAAAAGCCCTGGAAAGACACCGGCGAGAAATAAACGACCGATCGAAGTTTCTGTCGCTATTCCATAAACAATCATTGTGACGGACGGGGGAATGAGAATGCCTAAAGTTCCACCAGCTGCAATGGAGCCTGCGGCAACCCCATCTGGGTAGCCTCTTTTACGCATCTCTGGAATACCCATTTTTCCGATAGCTGCACAGGTGGCAGGTGATGAACCTGACATAGCGGCGAACAGAGCGCAGGCTCCAAGATTAGAGATAACGAGCCCGCCGGGTACCCGTGTCAACCAGCGTTCCAATGCTTCGTATAAGTCAGCACCTGCACGGGTTGATGAAATAGATGCACCCATGATGATAAACATGGGGATAGATAACAGCGCAAAGTTATCCAGTTTGCCGAAGAAGATCTCGGGCATCAGCTCGAGTGAACGCACTCCATCGAAAACGATGAGAAACCCTGCCGATACAATTAATAATCCAATGGCGACCGATACACCAGAGAACAACACCAAAATAGTGATGAGAGCAACCAATGCTCCGAGTGCTAGCGGGTCCATTATGTTTGCTCCAAACCAAATGGTTTGTCTGCGCCAGTAGTAACACCAACTAAGTCTGCGAATAGTTGCAAAAAGAGTAGACCGAATCCAACTGGTAAAGCCAGATAGGGTATCCATAAACGCACACCCCAGACTGTGTCTGATTTCCAATTACGCTCGAACGCCACATGCCAATAATCGAATCCGTAAAAAACCATCACGGCAATGATCAATAAAGATAAGCCCAGGGTAAAAATGTGCAACCATCTACGTAACCGCATCGGTAAGTATAGCGGCACCAGGTCAACGTTAACGTGTCCCCGAAGTAGTTGCACATAAGGTAAGCCGAGTAAAGTTGCGGCTACCATCAAGTACACTACCGCTTCTGTTTGCCAAATGGTTGATTGATTCAGAACTGATCGTACATAAATCATCTGGCATGTGATCGCAACAGCCGCAACAATCATTGCGGCAGAGGTCCAGCCCGATACACGAGACAAGTGCCCAACTGCTTGGATAAACAGATCAGACTTTTTTGAATCGCTAACGTTGATTAAATCTGCGGCCATTGCGATGCTCTCTTTGACTTATTCTACTGCTAAGGCCATATCAAGAAGCGCTTGACCATCCGGCACTTCTTCTACAAACGCCTTATAAGATGTTTCTTGTGCGATAGCACGCCATGCAGCGAAATCTTCTGCACTCATTTCGGCGATCTCAACACCCGCTTCACGAAACACTTCAACCGATGCAGCGTCTTGCTGTTTCGCTTCGGCAAGATAGAAGGCTTGTGCTTTTTCAGCACCCGCTCTCAATGCGGCTTGTTGCTCAGGCTTTAGCCCTTCAAAAGTTGATTTGTTCATCAGCAATGGCTGATACATAAACCACAAGGCAATATCACCCGCTGGTGTGTAGCATTTTACTTGCTCGTATATGCGGTACGAAACAAAGGATGAAGACGATGTGTTTGCAGCGTTGAGTACGCCGGTTTGCATTGCGTTGTAGATTTCTGAAGATGCCATGGATGCGATTGATGCGCCAGAACCTGCCAGCATTTGTTCAAATGCTTTTCCCGCTGCTCGTGTCTGTAATCCAGCAACATCTTCTGGTTTGGTTATACACTTGTCCTTGCCAACGAACCCGCCAGCAAGATAACCATGCACTAAGACCATGACATCGTCTTCAGCCATTTTTTCTTCTAGGGCGGCCATGAAATCAGATTCACTGAGCCTTGCTGCGTGATCGTGGTTCTTAACCAATCCTGGCATCAGTGTGAGGTTAAAAGCGGGTTGTTGTCCGCCAGCGTAGCTTAATGGGAATACGGTCATGTCCAATTGACCGCGACTTAATGGCTTGTACTGTTCACGCGGTTTGAATAAAGACTTTGAACCGAAAATCTTAATGTCAAGATCAACATTGGCAGCGGCTGCTTCGTCTGCGACAATTTGCGCCACCTGATGTCTGACATCTTTATTGGACCATTGGTGCGATAGTCTTAGCTCGGTAGCTTGCGCCGACCCATATGCACACAACAGAGCTGTGAATAGCGCTGTTTTTAAGTGATATTTACTCATTTTTCTCTCCTCCAAGATTGAAATTAGTATAAAGCGAACAATGGAGTGTATAGAAAAATACAGCTGTCGTATAATTTGTGTTCTGCTTGCCTGTAGCGTTGCATCTCTACGTTATAACTAAACCTTAAAGAAGCTAAATTATGCAATCGACCAATCTTCCTGAAACCTTTTCCGGTGATGCAGCGTGGCTTGCGAAAGACTTACTTAATCAAAGTTCGGCGTGGCTTACAGAAATCGACGATGTCCAAGTAGCGGAGTTGGTACACGCAGCACGACATTTTCTGGCGACAGGTAGAGACATCGGTGAAATAAGTGCAGATCTTTTTCCGTTGAATTCGCTAAAACCTTATGTCAAAACCTTAAAACAAAAACTATTAGAAGGAAACGGCGTAGAAGTTATTCGTGGTTTACCAATCGCGAACTATACGCTTGAAGAGGTTGCCTGCATTTTTTGTGGTATCGGCTCGCACCTAGGCATGGCTCGATCGCAAAATGCCCAGGGACATATTCTTGGGCACGTGCGCGACGCTGGTCTGAGTTCTAAAGACCCTAATACTCGTATTTACCAAACATCAGAGCGGCAGAGCTTCCATACCGATAGCGCCGACGTAGTTGGACTGCTATGTTGGAAGGATGCCAAGCAAGGTGGAGAATCACTCTTAGTGAGTGCATTATCCATTTACAATCACATGAATAGCCATCGACCTGATTTACTGCAATTACTTTTTGAACCGATTGCAACCGATCGTCGAGGCGAAATTCCGGTTGGTGCAAAGCCGTATATGGAAATCCCGGTGTTTAATTGGTTTGAAGGATTCCTATCCGTTTTCTACCAACGCCAGTACATTGAAAGTGCTCAACGTTTTGATGGAGTGCCAGAACTCAGCGCAAAACATATTGAAGCGTTGGACTTATTTGATTCATTGGCCAATGACCCCGAGTTGCATTTTAGAATGCAGTTGCAACCGGGAGATATGCAATTTGTTTATAACCATTCGCAACTGCATGATCGAACTGGGTTTGAAGATTGGCCGGATGAGAATCAGCGACGCCATATGCTCAGGCTCTGGTTATCAATAGAGGGCGACAGGCCGTTGCCTGAATGTTTCAAACAGCGTTATGGCAGTATTGAAATTGGTAACCGTGGCGGTATTGTGACTGAGCAAACACGTTTGCACGCACCATTATTTGCGTAATTGATGAGTGAAAATTAAGTTGACTAATAAAATGGCAGACAGAGCATGTGCCCCTTGTGACTCCAACATTCAAGTATTGGAGCACGAACGCGTTAAGGCATTGATGTGCGAGTTACAAACAGATTGGATGCTAAGCGACGATAGTGCATCGATAACAAGACGCTATTCGTTTAAAGGGTTTGCTAGATCTGTTTACTTGAGTAATCTTTGTGTCTGGTTGGCAGATCAAGAAGGGCATCACCCCGATATCGCTTTTGGTTGGGGTTATTGCCAAGTGACCTTAACAACGCACGACATAAACGGACTGTCTGAAAATGACTTTATTTGGGCTGCAAAATTAGACAAGCTAACATGGCATACTTAGCACTCCGGTGAGGGTAGGCGTATTTCTGCATTGCTATCGAACGTGTCGGCTATTTCGGTGTCATCGCCGATGACCAGACTCACTTTGCCACCTGCAATTTCGGCATCGGCAACTCGGATTTTACCTAGCTCACTCACAGGCATAGTGTCGTCCACATCTATAGTGAAGCTAATAGATTGTCCCGGTGCCAACATGCCTATAAGTACAGAAAGTGTGTTGTCGCCATCGTCAACGTTATCTGAAGATATCAGTGATACATCTCCTTCGCGTGCCTCAAAAGGCTGAAATACTTCGACGCCGGCACCTGTGGCAGTCGTGTCGAAAATTAACTTACCCATTGTTTCTGATAAGTCCACCGTCATGACAATTTTATCGAGAGCACATTCCCCATTGTTGGTAAGAGAGAACCAGTCTTTTGGTGCACTCTCAACAAAGCGTATATCTAAGTCGGCATAGGCTGATTGGCTAAGGCAAAATAGAGCGCCGCTAAGGACGAGCTGACGAAGATGCGAAGGGCTTAGAATTTTCATGTGCGTAGAAGTTCGAAGTTTATTGGTTATTAGAAGTTTACGTGTTTTGAGTGCATTCAGTTTACATTAGCGGCTAAAAAATAGGCTTAAAGCTAACTAATGGTGTCTCACCATCCAAGTAATGAGCTATTGCCCGTATCGCTTGGCATCTTTCAAATAGTTTATTTCATCCGCTGTGCTTTGCCTGCCAAGTACGGTATTTCTGTGTGGAAACCGTCCAAACCGTTCAATAATTTCCATGTGTTCTATCGCGTGCTCGGACAAACCCAGCGCTGCAAAGTAGGGTAGACCCCTTTTCTGATCGCTGATATTTTCCGCATGCATGAGCGGCATGTATAAGAATTGTTTTTGATCTGTCGTCATGGACTGGTCTAGCTGTCGTTCGATGGCTTGATTAGTAAAGTGTAGCGAAAGAGGGTCTGATGCAAATGCGTGAGGTGTGCCTCTGAACATATTTCGGGAAAATTGGTCCAGCACGATAACTGACGCGAGTGCTTGCAGCTTATCCGTATCGTCTGCAAGATCTGTGTTCTTGGACAGTTGTGTGTGGATTGACGCAAAGCGTTTTTTGATTGTTTCATCCAAAATTGTGGAGGACATAAACCAGTCCTTTTTGGTTAATTCTTCAAACCAGAAGATAAGTACATCTTGGTGCCAAGATTCACTGCTCATAATGAAGCTCCAACATCGATAAGGATAGTAACGGTTATCTGGAACCGTCAGCGAATAGTTAATGTTCTACCTGAATAGGTTGCCGCAATCCTGTATTTCTTAAGCCCAATGGCTTTTGCCCTCTGTGAAGTTGGCCGATTTGAGGTTACGCACGGTCTGGGGTACAGATCAAAAGAGTATATGTTCTTGAAGTTTACGCATGAGCATGATTTTCGAAGTACACGCAACTGCTCGAGAATCAAGCGGGCAAGGTCTCTCAGAGCCATCGTCAGACTAACGATCAACCAATTTTTCACGATAGTAAAATAAATAACAATTTGTGTAAATGACAACATAGCCGTATTGTATTGGAGAGAGGTCTTAAACCGAGGCCTGATCACTGGAGAGAATATGAAATTCAAAAATTTCTTTGTAGCTGCTGCGGCAGTGAGCACAATGATGGTGGTTGGCGCAGTACAAGCGCAGTCACCAACGTTTTTTCGTATAGGTACAGGTGGTGCCGGTGGCACGTACTTCCCGATAGGGGGCACTATCGCCAATGGTATTTCTGCACCTCCTGGCGCGCGAGCTTGTGATGAGGGCGGTCAATGTGGTGTGCCTGGGCTTATTGCGATCGCGCAATCCACCACAGCGTCGGTATTTAACAATGCAGCGGTTCAAAACGGCGAACTTGAGGCAGGAATGGCAGCGGCGGATGTCACTCGTGCCATGTATATGGGTGAAGGAAAATTCGAAGGCAAGGCACACCCAAAACTTCGCGTTATTGCAAATTTGTATCCTGAAGATTTGCACATGGTCATGCCAAAGGGTGTGTCTATTGATAGCTTGGCCGACTTAGAAGGTAAGCGAGTTGGTATTGCACAAGCAGGTTCTGGTACTCAGGTTGCTGTTTTACAAATGCTTGAAGCCTGGGGTATCACACGCGATAATATTGAAGAAGCAGAATTGAATAACAGTCAAAGTGCTGAACGACTGGCAGATGGTCAATTGGATGCCTACTTTTATGCCGCTGGATGGCCTGTCGCTGCAATGGTGCAACTCTCGTCTACTAAAGGCATGAGCCTGCATTCGTTTTCAGAAGATGATCTGAAAAAAATCAACGACATTATTCCAGCTTATATTCCATCAAAAATTCCTGGTGGTGTGTATGAGGGCGTCGACTCAGATGTACTGACACCGGCTGTGAGTGCACTACTGGTTGTGTCCTCTGACCTTGACGAAGAGTTGGTTTATGGCATTACTAAAGCATTGTGGAATGACAACACTCGCAAACTTCTGGACAACGGGCATGCGAAGGGAAAGCAAATTACCCCTGAGACTGCTCTTGATGGTGTTATTGCGCTTGGTGTTCCGTTACACGGCGGTGCTGAAAAGTTCTACAAAGAAGCTGGCTTGCTTGAATAGATAAGCCTGAATACCACGCATTTCTATCTAGAGAAGCGTTTGAGTAGAACGAAACTGGCGGCCTTTGATTTCATCGGCCGCCTTTTTTTTAAAGATCGAATCAGGTAATACAAATGACTAATTCTGAGCCAGACAATGAAAGCTTGTCAGACGAAGAGCTTGCTGCCATCGAGCGAGAATATGATGAGGGGTCTGCGACGCGCGAAGTAGGGCCGACGGCTGGGCTTGTACTGCGTGCCGTGGCGTTGCTATTCGCCGTTTATCACTATTTGACCGCAGGTTTTGGATTGCCAGCTGATCACTGGCACATGGGATGGCATTTGACGGGACTGTTTATTCTCACATACGCATTTTTTCCAATCGTTAAATCGAAAAGTTTGTTTGCTTTGAAGGTCAGTGCGTGGCGAATTGGGAATATCCCAGTATACGATTTGGTTTTTATGGCTTTGGGTGTGTTGGTCTCGCTTTACGTAGGTTTAGCATGGCGTGGTATTCCTTTTCTAGGAATAGAAGAACAGACGTTTCGTATGGGAAACCCAAACTCGTTCGATGTTGTTTTAGGCGTCATTATTATTTTACTGGTGCTGGATATTGCGCGAAGAACCCTAGGCTGGGTATTGCCGTTTATAATTTGTGTGTTTATATCGTATGCGCTTTTCGGTCCAAGTTTTCCGGGCATTTTGCAGCATCCAGGCGTGCGATTTAACACGTTTGTATCGAGTATGTACTTTCCACAAGAAGGTATATTCGGTGTCACGCTATGGGTTGTTTCCACCATTGTTTTTCACTTCGTACTGTTTGGTGTTATTGCGCAAAGAACCGGTTTAGGAAAACTATTTATAGACAACGCCACCATTCTTGCCGGTCGCTATACTGGAGGTCCTGCAAAAGTGTCAGTGGTCTCATCTGCTTTTTTTGGCACGATCTCAGGTTCATCAGTTGCCAACACCGTATCGACTGGTGCACTGACCATTCCGAACATGAAACGTATGGGGTATCCCGCTCATTTTGCTGGAGGTGTTGAAGCTGCGTCCTCGGCTGGTGGTCAAATAACGCCGCCTATTATGGGTGCTGCGGCATTTATCATGGCTGAGTTTTTGGAAGTGCCGTATACAACTATTGTGATCGCGGCGATATTCCCAGCGCTATTGCATTATGTTGGCGTGTTCTCAGTGGTTCATTTAATGGCCCGTAAACTGAATCTGCAGGGTATGTCTAAAGACATGCTGCCAAAATTCGCTGAAGTGTGGAAGTCGGGTTGGGCAAACATCATTCCCCTTATAGGTTTACTACTGGTGTTGTTTTCTGGTTACACCCCGTTTATGTCTGCGTTTTGCGGAATCTCCCTCTCTATTATTTGTGGCATGGCGCGTTACCGAAACCCAGCCACTTTGATTCTGCCTTTGGCGTTCATCGCCTTCGTCTTATGGAAGTATTCGACTGGTGGATTTGAACTGCCGATGACGATAATGCTAATCGTAGGTTCACTTATTGCTCCGGTGAATCCGCAGCAGCGAATACTGATACCTGAGATGGGCGAATCGTTAGAGTTGGGAGTGAAATACGCGCTTGCTGTTGGTGCGGCCTCTGCAGCTGTTGGAATTGTTGTTGGTGTTATCAACACCACTGGTATTGGATTTCGGATTGGTTTTATGGTGACGCAAGGTGCAGGCACCATGGCCTCATCGCTCTACGAATTCATCAGTTTTAGTGGCTTAGAGTTGTTTGCTATAGAAGATCTGACTCTGTTTATATCCTTGGTGCTGATTGCTATGGCGTGCATATTGATGGGGGCGGGTATTCCAACCACGGCGCTGTACATTATGCTGGTATCGGTGGCACAGCCTGCGCTTGCACAGCTAGGTGTGCCACCCATCGCTAGCCACTTTTTTGTGTTGTACTACGGCGTTGTATCTGAGATTACACCGCCGGTTTGTACCTCTGCTTATGCGGCGGCGGCTATTGCCAATGCCAATCCGTTTCGCACTGGCATATCAGCATTCACGCTAGGGCTGGGTAAGATTGTAGCGCCAATGGCTTTTGTTTACGCCCCCGTGCTACTGATCGTATCGTCTACTGGATTTGATCTACTGACGTTTTCGTACACAGCCACCAGCTGCATCATAGGCGTGTTTTTTCTCTCCGCAGCCGTTGTTGGTTTTTTCAAAGCACCGATGGGGGTGTTGCAACGATTACTGTTGGCGGTGTCCGGTATTGTGATGATCGCTCCGAGCTTCCAAGCAGACTTAGTGGCGCTTGCAATTGCATCGCCTGCATTGTTTATACAGTGGCGAGAAGCAGGTCGGGCAAGTTCTACGGCGAAAACGGTTTGATCGACGGCGTGCAAGCGAGCTAATGGTGAATCAACAGTCACGAGTCCACCGCGGTTAGCTGTCCAAGCCAGTTCGGTCGGATAACTTCGGCGATAACAACCGAATTGACGGATATCGTGTCCAATTATGGCGGTAAGTCGCGGTACAATGTCCCCGCGGCACGTCGGTCGAAAAGACAGATGGCCAGTTTACTCACAAAAAATTCAGGACAGATCGATGGCGAAGAAGTCGAAAACCGTTATTTTTGACACCAATCCGGGTCGTAACGCCCAGACCTACGGCATAGCCCGCGAGCTCGATACAGATTTAGATCTCATTCATGAGCCATCGGTAGGGGTCATTGGAACCAAAGGTGACAGCCAATGTTATTTGGGTGTGCAACGAAAAGTGGAGGCAATTCACGAACATTTGCGCACACGATTGGGTCGTGCCGAAGGCCAAATGCCCATGCGATTAGTGCAACCTGAATACACCGTGGCCACATCCGATGGCATGCGCAATGGAACTCGCGAGATGCGCTACTCACTGATTGGCCGTGAAGTAACACACGATACAGTGTGCGAACATTTGAGTGCTAGCGGGCTTGAAGGCACTATTGCAGTTGTGGCGTGCGATAAGCCGCCAGTAGGTACTTTGGCAGGACTACTTGAGCACAATCGACCGGCGATCATTATGTCTGATGGGCCTATTCGTCCCGGTGTCGACTCTGCTACAGAACAACCGATAGACATCGTGACTGTATTTCAAGCGGCAGGTAACCCAGATGCAGATTTCAAAAAGCGTCTTTCGCGTGAAGCCTGTCCTGGTTACGGTAGTTGTGGTGGCATGTTTACCTACAACACCATGCAAACTTTTATTGCTGTAGTTGGTATGCAGCCGCTGCATATGGTTGCACCGGCATCTGATGATGCCCGTCGTTTAAATGAATTTCCAGAGCAATTGGTTAGTTACCTTAAAGGAATGATCGATCGTGGTCATACGCCTAGAGACATTGTTAGTCGCGACGCGATTCGCAATGCCGTTATTGTTTCGATGGCAGTCGGTGGTTCAACCAACGTGCTTTTGCATGCGCCAGAGATTGCACGCGCTGCCGGTTTTCGCAGTTTTGCAGAAGATGTAATGTCACCAGAAGAGTTTAATCATCTGTCGCAAAACGTCGTGCCCGTACTCACAGATGCAAGACCTTATGGCGTTTACTCAATGGTCGACATCGATGATAAAGGTGGCGTTCAAGTTATTGTTAAAGCACTTTTAGATGCGGGTTTGTTAAATGGCGACACGCTAACTTGTACGGGTGAAACACTGGCACAGCAGGTTGAACGACTTAACACTGTTGATGTCGATGGCACTGTTATCTATCCAGTAGAAAAACCATACAAACCAACGGGTGGGCTTCGTGTATTGGGTGGCAACTTATCACCAGAGTTTAGCTCTGTACTCAAATTGGCAGGCGTTGAAGGTGGTTTGGAAAATAATCGCTTTGTAGGACGTGCTCGAATTTTTAATGGTGAGCAAAGCCTAATAGATGCTTTGGAAGATGCGCCAGAGAGTTTTGAAAATCACGACATGGTCATCGTGCGCTATGAAGGTCCGAGTGGTGCACCGGGTATGCCTGAAATGCTTGACTCAACGTCCAGGCTCACAACGCTTTGCCGTGAGAAAGAGATGGTTGTTGGTCTAATGACAGATGGTCGATTTTCTGGTGGTTCAGTTGGTTTGGTTATTGGTCACGTTGGTCCAGAGGCGGCATTGGGTGGGCCCATCGCGCTCATTCACGACGGTGACGAAATTGTTGCGGACCTTGATACTAATGAGCTTAACTGTACTGCATTGCAAGACCCAGCAACGGTCGCGTCTCGCAAAGCGGTTTGGGATCGGCAAGTTGCGGATAACAATGGCATTCACCCGCTGTGTGGTGAGGTCGATACACGATTGTTAAACCGTATGCGTCGCTCTGCTGTATCGGCGGTTCATGGGGCCGGTATGCACCCAGATCGTGATTTGTGGGTACCTGAACCTCGCGATGATAAAAAGAGTGGGTTTGTACCACAGAATAAATATCGCGAAGGCTCGCAAAAAGCGTTTTAGTTGTCGTAATTTGTGTTGTGCTCGTTGGATTCTTTATCCATCGAGTACAACGTTAAGCTAAGCGGCAACTATTTGGAAAATAGATTTTCGACACTGTCATCCGCTCGCTCCTTCGCATCATCATCGCTGCTACTACCGTTGACGATAGGTAAGGGGTCAAGTTGCTTCCATAACGGTGAAATTGAAAATAGACTCGCCATTAACGCCCCCCCTCGTAATACCCAAACAAGAAAACCTGCCGTAATACTCAAAGAAAAACCAGTAATGGTATCTCGAGCAGCTGTGTTGCTGCCTAACGATTCTGAAGCACGCTTTAAGTCTTTCTGCATTTTCTCAAAGCTTTTGAATAAAGCTGCGGTGGTATCTTGAGTAACAATTGCCTGATTCGCATCTATGGATATAGGGTCCAGTGAAAGTAGCGACGCTATCTGAAGTTCAACCGAAGCTTGTGCGGACAATGTTGCATCGCTTTTTATTGAGTTTTCAGGCGCTGTCATCTCATTCACGATCTCTACCATTCTTTCTCTATTCAAACTCGATAGGTTTTCAGGTACTTCTATTGAGCCAAGAGATATATTCGAGCTTGTATCCGAACCTTGCGATGAATCTTCAGTAGGTTTCACAGGTGAATTGTCTGATGCTGCAAACTGTGTAACTGCTGAACTACTTTCGCTTTCGCTTGACGCAACATTTACCCAAGGCGAAATGACCATCAAGTCGTTTATGGGAATCGGTGCAGCTGCGCTCAATAATCTCTCGCGAACCTGCTCAACGGGCTCGGATGTTAATGCACCAAGCGATGGTTCTGGTTCTGGTTCTGGTTCTGGCTCAGGCTCAGGCTCAGGCTCAGGCTCAGGCTCAGGCTCAGGCTCAGGTGCGATGGTAGTGGACACTGAGAGCACAAACTCAGTGATTTCACCGATGCCATCATCAACCGAAAATTGTAGTTGTTGGATTCCTCCAGAATCTCCCGTTGAAACTATGTCAACCAGCCCGGTATCCAGATCTTGTTGTGAGAAAATAGTCGTGGGTATGCCAGCGACATGGATTGCGAAGTTTGTTGATACAGTTTGTGCAGAGTAAACAATAGACGCTGGATTGTGATCGACGTCAATGGATCTTAGTATGCTGCTATTTAAATTCAGAGTGCCGGTTTGGCCAATTGTTATGGGAGTGTTAACCACCAACACCTGTTCGTCATTAATAGGGTTTACTAGCGTATTAATTTGTACTGGCTGCGGGCTAAGTGAATCTATTACTTGAGCTTGTAGGTTTGATAAATGACTTATTGAAATTGCATCGGTGATTGGGCCTGCATAGCTGCTATCCACGCCGTACACGCTTAGCGGAGGAGCTGCGCCATTGAAGTTCAGTGACGGTGCGAACCGAAGGTCACTTGTAACAGGCAACGTCAGTGCATTGTTGTCGGACACCACACCGATGTTTTGCCATGTACTATTGGGTAATCGGTATTGCCATACCCCATCAGCCGATACTGGGTTGTTTACGATCGCAACGGCACTGAGTGAATCACCGCTATCTGGGTCCGTAAAGTTGGCTGATAGTAGTTCATCAAAACTTTGTCCAGAGGGCTCAACGTCGTCTTCATCAATGGAAACTAGCGATGCCGGTAGTAATGTTGGTGATTCGTTTATATCCGAAACGGAAACAGGGAAATTCTTAGTCAACGTTTGGCCTGCCGTATCTCTGACTTGAACACTTATTTGATGGAAACTATCAGACTCAAAATTCAGAGACGATGTTGACGCACTTAGAACTTCACCGGTAACAGGATTAATACTGAATCGTCCGCCGGCATCAGTTATAAGCGTATAAGTCAGTGCGTCATCAGAATCAACCCCGGTCAGATTACCAACCAAACTGCCATCCAATGAATTTTCGTTGATCACTAACGGTGCTGTGGCAATGATATCGGTAGGAGGGTCGTTCACTGGGTTTACCGTTGTGTTAAGCGCCACAGCGGTTGAGCTAATGAATGAACTTTGCGCTGAGAACAGCGTGTTGCTGAAGTGTGCGTTCACGGGTGTACCTGCCAAGTACGAGCTGTCTATCGCATGTATGAGCAGCTCGGTTGCTGGCCCATTATACTGAGCAGCTGGTACGAATTTTAGACGTTCACTGATCCCCAATACCAGCGTGTTAGATTGTGTAACCAGTCCAATGTCATGCCATATCAACGCAGAATCTTGGTATTGCCAAACACCAATTGCCGAGTCTGCATTGTTCTCTATAACAGCAATCGCTGTGAGTGTTTGACCAGCATCTGGATCAGTGAACACCGGTTGAAATAGATCCAATATTGAAGATCCCGCAGAATTAACACCGTCCTCATTAATAGAGGGCATTGCTATTGAACTGCTTAAACTAGGCGACTCATTCTCATCAAGTAAAGACACATCCATTTGAGCATCTATAAACTGCAATGCAGGGTCGCTCGCTCGCACTGTAATCGAGTGTACGGATTGTGTTTCGAAATCCAGTTGTGCACCGATTGCTACAGTGATTTCACCGGAAGCTGAATCTATGCTAAATCGAGCGTTTGCATCGTCAACCATACTGTAACTTAATGTTGTGTCATCCAAGTCAGCACCAATAACAGTTCCAACTAAAGAACCTGCCAGTGCATTTTCAGTGATTGCCAATGCAGTGGATGAATATAGCTGGTAAGGGATATCGTTTAGCGCGTTAACTGTGGTGTGCAGTGATACCGCGCTCAGGCCGATGGCGCCGTAGTGCACTGTAGACGATACATCGATATACAGTGGGGTATTTGTCGAGAACGCCCCGTTGTAACCATCATCTAATGCATGAAGTTGAAGAGGGGATGGTGTGCCGTTGTAGTTTGCTAAAGGTTGAAAACGTATATAGTCACTTTGTTGCACGACCAGTGCATTAGTTGGTGATACATTCCCCACTGGGAACCACGTGAGTCCATCAGTCGAGTGCTGCCACTCGCCATCCACACTTATAGTGTTACCGGAGATCGCAACACCTGAAAGGCTAGCGCCCAGATCTACGTCGATAAAAGAACCTGAAAATAAATCATTAACGCTTGCACCAGGCGGGTTTAAGTTGTCTTCTGCAATACCAGTCAAACTAACCGATGAAATAACAGGTGCTTCATTAGTGTTGGAAATAACGATGGTTGATACGTTAGCGATTGATTGACTCGTAGAATCTGCTGCACGGATATCCAACGCAATTGTTGGTATTGTTTCATGATCTAAAGGTGAAGTTAATACAATTTGATTCAGGGTATCTATCGCAAAGTACTTGTTACCTGGCGATTCAATCGTGAAGTTAAGTGCATCATTTTCTTCATCAAATGCGCTTGCTGAGCCAACGACAGTACCCACTGCTGTCGATTCACTTATCGACGATGGTAATATCACGCTATCTATAACGGGTGCATCGTTTATTGGTGCTATGGTGATACTAACGGTTGTGATCGCTGAGCCTCCGGCGCCGTCAGAAATCTCATATGAAAAGCTATCGAATGTGGTTGGGCCAGCATCGTGGAGATAATTGAAGCTGCCATCGGTTGCAAGCGTGAGCAAGCCGTTTGATGGGTTGCTAACAACCGATGCACTCAATAAGTTGTTTTCAATGTCGAAGTCGTTAGTCGTCACGTTACCAACAAGATTTTCGCCTTCGGTGGTGTCGTAGTTATCCATTGTAGCGACTGGTAAGTCATTGACAGAGTCTATGGTTGTTGTGAGTTGAACATCCTCTTCGCTAGCAAACCCATAGATTTCAGCACCACTGATATCGATATAAATAAGCGTAGCAGCGTCAGAATAATTGCCTCCGTAGCCATTGTCCAAAGCCCTAACAAGTAGTGGGTCTGGCGTGCCGGTATAGTTGGCTGTTGGCGTATATCGAATGAAGCTTGACTCGCTTATCACCAAGGCGGCCGTTGCTGACACCGTTGCGATTGGTTCCCATGTAGTGGCGTCAGACGAGAATTGCCATTCCCCGTTTGCAGTTAGGGCATTTGCTGTGATTGCAATTCCTGTGAACGATGCACCGATATCAGTATCGGTGAAAGTACTGGAAAATAAGCTTGATACCGTCGCGCCAGGTGGGTTGGCGGTATCCTCGAAAACGCTATTTAAACTTGCTGTGGAAATGACTGGTGCCTCATCAGCGTTGGTAATAACGATTGAGGCTGTTTGAACATCTGTCTGACTTGTCGCATCTGTCGCTCGGACGACCAACGCAATTAGCGGTACTGCTTCATAATCTAGCGGCGCGCTTAATACGATTTGGTTAAGAGCGTTTATAGTGAAGTAGGAATCGCCAGGTGTATCGATAGTTAATGAATAAGTATCATTTTCTTCGTCAGTTACGATGATTTCGCCAACGATAGTTCCAACAGTAGTTGATTCGCTTATCGTAGGTAAAACGACTATTGAATCTATATTAGGTGCATCATTTGTCGGTGTAATAGAGATGTTAGCTGTGGCCACGTTGGAGTTGCCAAAGCCATCAAATAACTGATAAGTAAAAGAGTCTGATGTTGTAGGTCCACCATTGTGGAGGTAGGTAAAGCTGCCATTTGCCGTCAGTGTCACTGTGCCATTGGCAGCAGGAGTTACCAATGAAGCGGTTAACGCATCATTCTCTTCATCAGTATCGTTTAAGATCACATCGTTAGTAAGGCTTGCACCCTCAGTGGTGTTGTAGCTATCATCGAGTGCAACTGGCAAATCATTGATTGGGTTGACAGCCGTTTGAAGTTGCACGTCCGATACACTGGCAAAGCCAAATGGCGCAGCAGCACTAATGTCTGAGAAAACGGTTGAACCTAGTGTGGTGAATAAACCTGTGTAACCATCGTCAATAGCTCGCAGTAGTAGTGGGTCTGGAGTGCCGCTATAGTTGGTTGATGGTAAATAGCGCAGCGAGCTCGACTCTGCGAGCATCAGGGCAGCGCTTGGCGATACCGCCGATACAGGTAGCCATGTTGAACCGTTCGTCGAATACTGCCACTCGCCGTTTACGCTAATTGTGTTTCCGGTAATTGCCACACCAGATAACGATGCACCGATATCGACATCATTAAAAGTGCTTAAATACAAATTTGATATCGTGGCGCCAATTGGATAGATGGTGTCTTCAGCTATGCCCGCCAAGCTTGCAGATGAAATGGTCGGTGCTTCGTTATCGTTGGTTATTGAAATTGATACGCTCTGCGTGCTTTGAAGGTTACCGGTATCAGTTGCTACAACATCGAAGGCCAACGATGATAAATTCTCATGATCTATTGGGGTTGATAATACTATTTGGTTCAATGAATCTATCGTGAAGTATGCGTCACCAGGTGTACTGATCGTCAATGTGATTGCATCACCGTCCGGGTCTAATACGCTAATTGATCCTATCGCTGTTCCCACAGACGTCGATTCGCCTATGGATGGCGACAACGTTACTTCGCTAATTACCGGTGGATTATTAACGGTGGTTATTGATATGTTGGCTGTGGCCACGATGGAATTATCGGTGCCGTCAAAAAGTTGATAGGTGAAAAAGTCAGCAGTGGTTGGTCCTCCATCATGTGTGTAGGTAAAATTCCCATCTGCACTAAAGACCAAAACACCATAGTTAGGATTAGTAATAACAGTTGCGCTAAGCGTGTGGTTCTCGACGTCACTATCGTTTGTTGTTACTGTGCCACTGATAGCGGCACTTTGATCTACAACGTAGCTATCGTCAACTGCAACTGGTCTGTCGTTGACCGAGTTGATAGAGGTTAGTAGTTGTACATCTGATTCACTGATAAATCCAAACGGTCCAGCATTGTAGACTTCAAGATAAGCTTTTGCCGAAGCAGAGGTGTACAAGCCGGCATAGTTATCATCTAATGCCCGAACGCCAAGAGGTAATGGATCACCATTAAAATGACTGGATGGCAGGAATCGCAGAAAATGGTTGTCGGCCAGCACTAAAGCTGTTGCTTGCGATACCGAGTCGACGTTGTACCAAGTCGCTTGGTCCGTTGAGTACTGCCACTGTCCTTCTGTCTGAGGTGCGTTGTCAGTAATCGCAATTCCGGAAAAGGATGAACCGGCATCAACGTCGGTAAAGGTCGTCGAAAAGATACTCGACACCGTCGCACCCATTGGGCTCTTCGTATCCTCGGCAACGCTGGGCAAGCTTGCAGAAGTTATTATCGGAGCTTCGTTTTCATCATCAATTGCGATCGTGATGTTGGTAATGCTGGAATGACCGATCGAATCTGTCGCCCTTATATCAAAAGTTAAATTTTGCGTTGTTTCGAAATCTAAAGGTGCACTTAACGTCACTTGACCTAACGTATCAATTGCGATCAACGCACTTGCAGCGCCTTCAATTACAAGAGTAACTGCATGACTTTCTTCGTCACTTACGGATATCGAACCAATCATTGTTCCTACGGTTGTCGACTCAATGAGTGACGCAGGTAATGTACTTGCGTCAATGATTGGCGCATCATTGATCGGTTGAATAGTGATCGCGACGGTTGCTAATGAAGATGAGCTTGTTCCATCTGTGATTGTGTAGGTAAATGAATCTGACGTTGAATTTCCGCCATCGTGAGCATAGTCGAAGGATCCGTCACTCAAGATCGCTAATGTGCCGTTTGATGTATTGCTGTATGTGTCAATGGAAAGTGGGTCATTTTCAGCATCTGTGTCATTCGACAAGATATTGCCTGAAATTGCCTCACCTTCTGTTGCAGAGTAGGTGTCATCGTTTGCAACTGGCCCATTGTTCTGTGCTACTACCTCAATGAGTAAGCTCGGATTGCCAAACGTCATCGCACTATCCGTTGGGAGACCAGTGGTGTCGAGCTCTACCCGGAAAGCATCTGCACTAAATGAACCAGTATATGAGCCATCAAGACCTCGTACTGATAGGTTGGATGGTGTGCCAACATAATCTAGCGCAGGGTTGAACCGTATAAAGTCACTGCCGGCGATAGCGAGAGCAGATGAATGCGATACTGCACCTACGGCATACCAGTTGTTACGATCGGTTGAGTATTCCCATGTTCCTTGCGATGCGTTGTTAGGGTTAACGTTGATAACGACGCCTTTGAAATAATCACCCTGGTCCACGTCTGTGAATACTGGGCTGTATAGGTTATCGAAAGAGCTACCAATAGAGCTGAAATTGTTCTGAACTGTAGAAGGCATCCAAACGCCGGCCATTTGTGGTCGATCGTTAACTGGGCTTACCACCGTGTTTAACTCCACGTCAGTATTACTTGCATAGCTTGACGGTGTTGCGACACTAACATCGAGCTTAACCGGTGTAGTGGCATCCGAGAAATTTCCAACGTAGCTATCATCCAAAGCTCGAAGCTGTAGCGAGTTAGGCGTGCCATTGTAATTGCTTGAGGGGTCGAATCGAAGCAAGCTTGACTCAGCTAGCGCCAATGCAGATGTGGGTGAGACGGATGCAATGGGTTGCCAAGCTACGCCATCTGTCGAGTATTGCCATGCACCGTTTGTAGATGTCGTATTGCCTGTTATAGCAACACCAGACAAAGATGAGCCAAGATCGACATCGCTAAAAGTAGTTGCGAACAGGTCTGATACAGTTGCACCAGTTGGGTCTGCTGTATCCTCTGGAATACTCGCCAGACTTGTCGATGAGATAGCGGGAGCGTTGTTGGCAAGCGTGCCTAGCCAAGTTTGTTGGACTGAATCGCTGACAACTGTATTGGCTTCAATGGCGCCATGCGATATTTCCAGATCCCAATCGCCATCTACGAGTGCGTGCCCGGTAATATCGTTACTACTGGCAACGTCTGCACCGGTTAATTCGGACAAGGAACGAGCAAAGGAAGCTCCTTGTTCAGTGGCGGATAAATTACAACCGTATAGTAAAATATCGCCGTTGCTATTCAACGATTCACCCCATTGTTGTAAAAGTGATTCGTTCTCTTGCAGTGATGATTGGGTAATTAGTTCGTTACCGATGAGTAGCGCACCATCGGCGGCATGTGAGACTACGTGCACGGCGTTTAAATTATCGAAGCGCTGGATTATCTCAGTAAGAGATGCTATTGCATTCGAGTGAGGGTCCAGTGTTAGTATTGCAATGTTATCGCTGTTAGTTTGTTCTGATTCCAGCAGATTCAGTAGGGACCGTAAATCGGTCTGCGAGTCATCAATGATGACAATTTCGGTGACACCGGCAAGTGAGGTCTTTAAGGGATTTCCGAGAAAGTTTATTTCATCATTGGTGTTAAGCGCGGTCCAATCTAGTCTTTGATCTGTGGGATCGTTAGCGACTGAATTTTGCGCAGAATCGATAAGCGCCAGAAAGGGTGCAGCGTCGGCCGAGTACAACACTCTGGGTTCGAGTGCTTCGATACGTGCAACTCTCGGCACTGTCTTTTTTTTTGTACCCTTTTTACTCACAATGTTTGCTTAAAGTCCGTCTTAAGTATGCTGCTTGTCTCTTCCAGCATTTTGCGTGAAGGAGTTCCATTCCGTTATTCTCGTTTTCGGCGCCGCTCGGTAAAACTGCATTGAAATGTGTGAATCAGTTCAAGTGCGTGTTACTAAATGAGAAATTGGTCACAGTCGTTCGTAAGTTTGTGTTCTGAGGCAAAAATAGATGGGTTCGCGAGCTCGTGAGGAGCTAAATTCTCAATAAATATCGGCTGATTAATGACCATTGATAATGGTCGAATGTATGATGTAAATCCCACCTAGGTAGCATGTAAAATTTTAAAAACGAAAGTAGCCAGTCGAATGATGATCGCTGATGAAGTGATAGCAATGATTGATATTTTTGTTCGCTGTAAAATTCAGTCGAATTTTAACAATGTCGCTGTGTGGTCCCATTTCATAAGCAGCGACAATAAATCTTCACAACGTATTCGTGTGCTGTGAGTGTTGCGGCATGGATGCAGATAGATCCACTCTTGATCAACTAAGGACTTTTCAATGAGGACCTGAATTGATTTCGAATGATCATTTATGATGGCAAGTGGTGATACAGAGCCGGGGACAACACCAAGGTATTGACTCAGCCGTTCTGTACTTGCAAATGCGAACTGTCCACCGGTGAGTTGAAGCTTATCTCTTAGGCCTTTAAGATCAACTTTGCGGTCCTGTTCGACGACCAACAAAAACATACGACCTTTTTTATTTCGTAGAAATAGATTTTTCGTATGCGCGCCCGGCTTATCAAAATCCACCTTTTGGGATTGCTCAACCGTGTACAGCGGCTCATGTATGGTTGTCTCGTGTTCGATACCATATGAATCTAACGCTGCAAGAACTTGCTCAACGGTTGCGGCTTTGTCACCGTTGGCGAGAGTAAGCGTTTCTGGGTCAGGTCTATCAGAATGTGTCATATTTTGACCTTATCATTTATTTGAACTTAACAATGTTGTTGAGGTGTCTATTACCGGAGGTGCGATATGAGTGATCAAGCAATTGCTGCTAAAGGTGCTTGTCTGTGTGGCAATGTTACGTATGTGGCATCGGTTAAACCGAATGCAGGTGCTTGTCACTGTGGTATGTGCAGAAAATGGAGCGCTGGACCGTTTATGTCGGTGCACGTAGATGGGCAGGTGACATTTATGGGTGAACAGAATATTTCAGTCTTTCATTCGTCAAAGTGGGCTGAGCGTGGCTTTTGTAAAGTTTGTGGTTCTAATTTGTATTACAAACTCCTGCCCAGACCAGGATATCCAAATGGGGAGCTCAATTTATCTGCCGGCTCGATAACCGAACAAGACGGTCTTGTTTTTGATCATGAAGTGTTTGTAGATCATGCGCCAAGCTGGTATCACTTCGCTGATCAGACAAGCCGTCAGCGAATGACAGAGGCACAATTACTTGCTCAGTTCGAACTAGCAGATGAGTAGATTAGGCATATTTTTCTAAGCCAGTGAGATGAACATGACTATCGTGAAACCGTCTTTTACTTAGTTGTCGGTGATTTATCGCGCAAATAACGTTAATATATTGACGCTAACTCGTGATGAATTCGATTTACTTCGGATTCGGCACGTTCAATAAATTCACTTATAAAGCTCAGATAATCTCATCATGTTTGCTCGTATCTCATTGTTATTAAGCAGTATTGCTCTGTCGTTTTTATCAGTCACAACACTTCAAGCTGCCACTTTCCTTGAATCAGGTGGAAAAGTTGTTTTCGAAGCAGAATCGTCGTCAGCCACAGGTCAGTGGTCCCGCGAATCTAAAGTGGGTGGCGCTAAGGGTGGTTCCTACCTTGTTTGGAAAGGGCCAGACTTATTCAGCGGTAAGGCTGCCGGTCGGGATACATTGCGCTACACATTCCGTATCCAAAAAGCGGGTAATTATGAAATGCGCTGGCGCTCATACATCGCAGACGGCAACAACCCTACAGAAGCAAACGACAGTTGGGTTCGGTTTCAATCAGGTAAAAATATAAATGGCCAGCAAGCGATAAACGGTTGGAACAAAGTGTTTCAAAATCAAGCTAAACAATGGTCTTGGTCGGCGAAAACTATTGATCATGTTGGAAAACCGATAAGACAGTATTTTAGTAAAGGTGATCATGTCATGGAAATATCTGGCCGATCACATGGACATGCAATCGACAGAGTCGTATTGTTTCGATACGCAGAAATCAGCTTTGCGCAAAATAAATTCGATGGCTTTGGCGTTTCGTCAACAGTAGGTGGCAAGCAACCACCGCAAGAAGACGCTGACGATCAGGCTAAAGCAGACGCACAGGCTAAAGCAGACGCACAGGCTAAAGCGGATGCACAAGCTAAAGCAGACGCACAAGCTAAAGCAGATGCACAAGCAAAAGCGGATGCGCAAGCAAAAGCGGATGCACAAGCTAAAGCAGACGCTCAAGCAAAGGCGGATGCAGAAGCGCAGGCCAAAGCAGACGCGCAAGCAATAGCACAAACACAGTCAGAACCACAAGCAGATGCATCAGAGCCAACGCCTGAAGTGACTCAAAGCAAGTCTGTCGTTGCGCCGACAGCAATTGTTGAGGGTAATACAATAAGTTGGAACGCAGTTGATGCAGTTGCCATCAATGTGCACGGACAAAATGGTGAGTGGCTTGAGTCTTTAGCCGGGGATTCAACGCAGTGGTCAGCGACTGCTAACGGTTCTTACTACATAGTTGCAACCAATGATCAGAGTTGGGAGTCTTGGGGGCGTTCAAATACGGTAGAAGTTGTGACAGATACTGCAACGGCTAATAGTGATTCATCAGTGATCAGTAGTCTTTACAATAGAGTTTACTCAACCACAGCCGCTGAACTTTTCTGGACAGTTAAAGCGTCGGATAGTTTATATGCGTTCGAACTTGAAAAAGACGGTGTAGTCGTTTTCAGTGGGGATGCTGGTAGCTATTTTGACGATCAGTTAGCTGCAGGGATTGCTTATCTCTACACGCTGAAAGTGGTTGATAATGGCACGGTTGTAGATCAGTGGAACTTGAGAGTGGTCACCGAAGGGCCAGTTGTTGGTGAAAATGCATTAGCTGACGACTCGCAATCAGGTGGCACCAATCAGGTTCAGCTAAGAGGGTCCGTTTATTCACAAACCGCATTGGAGTTAAACTGGGACCGAAGCACACAGCCTGATGCATTTGCAGTCACTTACAACCTTTATCAAGATGGTCAATTAGTGTCTGATACAGATGCGATTAGCTACTATGTTGATGGACTTAATGCGGGTCAAACGTATCGATTCACGCTGAAGTCGCAGGATGCTAATGGTGTCGAAGGAGAGGGTTACAGTATTTCTCTTACCACTAACACAGCAAACTGATTTTCTGAACCATAGTGACTCAATCTTTAAGTCCTAAGCTCAGTTAACGAGCAGTACAAATGGCACCTTCTGGAGGTGCCATTTGCTTTCCCCTGACACATTTACCAGCGTTTGATGAGCAAGCCGGCAAATCGTTGATGTGCAATAATCGGGCATCTGTAAAGAGAAGCCTACAATGCAAGACTACCAACGCGATTTTATCCAGTTTTCAATTGAATCTGATGTCTTGCGGTTCGGTGAATTTACCCTCAAGTCCGGCCGAATCAGTCCGTATTTTTTTAATGCCGGGTTATTTAACACTGGTAGCCGATTAGCCAAATTAGGTCAGTTCTACGCGGACGCGATAGTGAGTTCGGGAATTGAGTTCGATATGTTGTTTGGTCCAGCGTATAAAGGCATTCCATTGGTCAGTGCCGTCGCCATAGCGTTAAGCGAACATCACGGTATAGACAAGCCGTGGGTGTTTAATCGCAAAGAAGCTAAGCAACATGGGGAAGGTGGTTCTTTGGTTGGGGCGACACTTAACGGGCGTGTACTCGTTATCGATGATGTCATTACTGCCGGAACAGCTATTCGAGAAAGCCTTGAATTAATTCAGTCATCAAATGCAAGCCTTAGCGCGGTGTGTGTCAGTATTGATCGTCAAGAGAAAGGGCAGAATGAACGATCGGCAATTCAGGAAATAGAGCAAGACCATGATGTGCAGGTGGTTACCATTGCACAGCTTTCCACCTTAGTCGAATTTTTGCAAGACCAGCCTGAGCACAGCGAAACGGTTGCTGCTATTGAGGGCTATCGAGCCCAGTACGGAGTGTCTGTATGAGTTTTAATCAACCGCTTGGTGGTAATGAAATGCCAAGGTTTTCAGGTCCAAGCACGATGATGCGCTTGCCTGCACAAGACAATGCTAAGGGGCTCGACGCATGCTTTGTTGGGATTGGACTAGACATTGGTACATCACATCGACCAGGCACCCGGTTTGGCCCGCGTCAAATCAGACAAGAATCATCAATGATTCGACCTTACAACATGAAGATGCAACTCTCGCCGTTCGATCACTTGCAGGTCGCTGATATTGGTGATGTTCCGATCAATACGTTTAATTTGGAAAAGAGCGTTGCGATTATAGAGTCGTTCTACGACGATATAAACCAACACGATACTGTTCCGTTTACGTTAGGTGGTGACCACACCTTGGTGTTACCGATCATCCGTGCGATGGCAAAGAAGCATGGGCCTGTCGGTATCATTCATGTTGATGCACATGCGGATATCAACGAACACATGTTTGGTGAACGTATAGCGCACGGCACACCATTTCGACGCATGGTTGAAGAAAAGCTGGTTAATCCTGAAAAAGTTATTCAGATTGGGTTGCGTGCAACTGGTTATGAATTAGATGATTTCGATTGGTCACGCCAGCAAGGCTTTCGAGTGGTGCAAGCTGAAGATATTTGGTATCAGTCATTAGCGCCGTTGATGGCAGAAGTGCGAGAGCAAATGCAAGATCATCCGGTGTATATATCGTTTGATATCGATTCTTTTGATCCTGCGTACGCACCAGGAACTGGTACCGCAGAACCTGGCGGCTTAACGTCTCACCAAGGATTAGAAATTGTACGTGGTACTCATGGTTTGAACATTATCGGTGCAGATTTAGTTGAGGTATCTCCACCCTATGATACGTCTGGTAACACCGCTGTGCTTGGCGCCAATATACTGTACGAAATGCTGTGTGCGCATGCGAGCCGATTCAAATCTTGAGAAAATACAAACGTTAAAAAGAAACGAACCCTAACCACATGCTCATCCTAGTCAAAGTCGTTTGTTCGTCTCGGCAGTTATGTCTGTGCAAGAGTTCAGTCGATAAAGTTAGTTGCAATCGAATATAGCTTGGAGTAACTCTAGATGTCAGAAAACGATAATAACAAAACTAATTTTGCCAAAGACATATGGCAGAAAGACCAAGACCATTTCACACATCCATGGCAGTTGTTTGATTCGTTTCCGCAAGAGGGTTCATTAATTATGGACAGGGCAGAAGGTGCCTATGTATTCGATCTTGAGGGTAATCGCTATCTAGATTCGGTTGGTGGACTATGGTGTACCAATATTGGTCAGGGACGCGAAGAGATGGCAGATGCGATTGCAGAGCAAGTTAAAAAGCTTGCCTATGCCAGCCCTTTTGTTGATATAACAACGGTTCCAGCGGTGCAGCTTGCATCGAAGCTTGCAGACCTTGCACCGGGCAGTTTGAATCATGTGCTTTATAGCTGTGGTGGATCAACGGCCATAGATTCGGCTTATCGACTCATTCAGTATTATCAAAACTGTCGTGGCTTGCATGAAAAGAAACACGTCATTGCGCGTGATGGTTCTTATCATGGTAGTACTTATGTTGCGATGTCGATTGGTGGTAAGAAGGGTGATCATCCACCTGAGTTTGATTATAAAAATGACAATATCCATCATATATCGAATCCTAATTTCTATCGATCTAGCGGATATTCGTCAGAGCAAGAGTTCCTTGATTTTCTCGTTGAAGAACTAGAACAAAAATTTCTTCAGCTTGGTGCAGACAAGGTCGCAGCATTCTTCGCAGAGCCGATTCTTGGCGCGGGTGGTGTCATAGTGCCGCCAGCTGGATATCACCAGCGAACTCATGAAGTGTGCAAAAAGCACGACGTGCTTTATGTATCAGATGAAGTGGTCACCGCCTTTGGGCGACTCGGCCATTGGTTTGCATCAGATGCGGTATTCGGATTTCAACCAGATATCATTACTTGCGCCAAAGGACTTAGTTCCGGGTATTTACCATTGGGAGCTACGATCTATTCTGAAGAAATCCATGCAGTCATTAGTGAGCAAGGCCACGGCCGGTATTTCGCCCAAGGCTATACCTATTCTGGTCATCCAGTTTGTTGTGCTGCCGCCTTGAAGAACATAGAGATCATGGAACGAGAGAATATGTTCGAGAATGCGCGTACTGTGGGTGACTACTTTGGAGAGCAACTTAAAAGCTTACTCGACTTGCCAATTGTTGGCGAAGTTCGCGGGTATCGACTGATGCAGTGTGTTGAGTTTGTTGCCAACAAGGACTCCAAAGCAGACTTTGATGAAAGTATCGATATTGGCAAAATTATTTCAGATATTGCTGATTCAAAGGGCTTGTTGGTGAGGCCAATCGTTAATTTAAACGTAATGTCGCCACCACTGATCATTACCAAAGATGATGTCGATTTCATTGTTAGAACACTTCGGGAAAGTATTATTGAAGCAATGGATTCATTGGGCTACAGCGCTTAACCATCAATATGAAGCAGACAACACCAGGGCTGGCGGACTACCTTCTTTTGGGCGGGTTAGCAATAATCTTTGGTGCAAGCTTTATTCTCACTAACGTCGCTGTTAGTCATGTTCCTCCGCTAACCGTCGCAGCTTCAAGGCTTCTAATAGCTGCAGCAATGTTATATCCGTTGATGCGACTCAAAGGTCAGGTGCTACCCGCCAGAGGGCGCATTTGGATATTTATCGTGGCGGCAGCTTTGTTTGGAAACTCCTTACCTTTTGCCCTAATAACATGGGGTCAAGTTAGTGTAGATGCTGGGCTCACTGCAATACTGATGGCGATAATGCCATTGATAACGGTGGTGCTTGCTCATGTGACTACAACCGACGAAAAAATGAATCGGTATAAGTTGGTTGGTGTTGCGTTTGGCTTGATTGGTGTCGTGGTTTTGATGGGGTGGGACCAGCTTGGCGACTTGGGGGACAACATGCTTAGACAGTATGCGATTGCTGCAGCAGCTTGTTGCTACGCCATAAACGCGATTATCACTAAAACGCTGACGGGTGTAGCGCGTTTGCCAATGATGACGGCATTGATGCTGGTTGCAACTGCCTTGTTGCTACCGTTTGCATTGTTGTTGGAAAGCCCGTGGACTGTGACAGCTAACAGCGCTTCGATGGCTGCCATTGTCGTACTAGCTATTGGTCCGACTGCACTGGCCACTTTGATCATTTTGAATATTATTGATCGATCAGGTGCTTCGTTTCTAAGTCAGATTAACTTTATGGTGCCGATATCAGGCGTATTTTTGGCTTGGTTGTTTCTTGATGAAGTTCTACCCACGAATGCGTGGGTAGCGTTATTCATTATTCTTACTGGAATTGCGTTAGCTCGTTTAGGCAACGATAAACGTTAGCTTAAGATGCCCGACGGCGTCGGTTGCCGTTTCCGTTGCCACTGCTGTTGCCGCCGCCACTTCTATTACCGCTGCTGTTTCGACCGCCACTTCCACTTCTATTGCCGCTGCTGTTTCCGTTTCCGCTGCTGTTACCACCACCAGATTGTCGCCGTCTTGGAGGTCGAGGTTTGCGTTCAACTACGGTTGACCCCAGTGCTTCTGTATGACCGGTAAAGCCTTCAATTTCAACACGAGGAATTGCTCGTCCAATGAGTTTTTCAATGCCTTTTAACAACTTAACTTCATCGACGTTCACCAGAGATACAGCCTGACCGGTGCTACCAGCACGCCCTGTACGACCGATTCGGTGTACGTAGTCTTCTGAGACATGTGGCAACTCATAGTTGACAACATTCGGCAGGTCTTCAATATCGATACCGCGTGCAGCGATGTCAGTCGCCACTAATACCTGCAACGAGCCATCTTTGAATTTTGCAAGTGCTTTGGTCCGTGCAGCTTGGCTCTTGTTGCCGTGAATGGCAAGCGCCTCGATACCGTCTTTACCCAATTGTTCTGCAAGCCGATTTGCACCATGTTTGGTTTTTGTGAAAACCAGTACTTGAGGCCAATCATGTTGTTTAATCAAGCTGCTGAGTAATTCACGCTTGCGGCTTTTGTCCACCATGTGAACAGTTTGTTCAACTAATTCCGATGCTGTGTTGCGTGGCGTTACTGAAACTTCGCCCGGGTTGTCGAGCAGGCTGTGCGCAAGCTTTCTAATATCGTTAGAAAACGTTGCTGAAAATAAAAGTGATTGGCGTTTTTTTGGTAGTAAACGCAGCACTTTTTTTATGTCGTGGATAAAGCCCATGTCGAGCATTCGATCTGCTTCATCTAATACTAAAATATCAACCTTTGATAAGTCGACAATATTCTGTCCAACCAAATCGAGTAAGCGGCCAGGTGTCGCAATGAGAATATCCACCGGTTTTCGCATGGCCATGCGTTGAGGGTTAATGTTGACTCCGCCAAATATAACTAAGCTTTTTAGTGGCAAATGCTTGCCGTACGTTTTGACGGATTCGGCAATTTGCGCTGCTAGCTCACGTGTTGGTGTCAGTATGAGACAACGCGGCTTGCCCGGTTGGGGGCGTCCTTGGTGGGATTCCGTTAGACGCTGGAGTAACGGTAGGGTAAAGCCAGCCGTCTTTCCAGTCCCAGTTTGCGCCGCTGCAAGCAAATCGCCACCTGCAAGAACCAGTGGGATGGCTTTGGCCTGAATGGGCGTAGGAGTGGTATAGCCGGTATCAGCGATAGCATCCAGAAGCTCAGGCGCAAGGCCTAGCTCAGCAAATTTTGACAAATCAGAAGACAATAGGGTAACCGAGGGTGATGTTAGCCGGTAAGTATAGACGCATCACCTGGATAATAATGCGTTGAGGCTAGCTATTTAATGTTAAAAATCATTTTTCGATGTTACCGACTTCACATCCGCTTCAATGAATCCTGTTTGTCGTTCCATCCGACTCTCTACCGGAACGACTCTTGTGCCTTTTGGTAAACGTTGTCCAGCAGGAGCTGCGGTCGAGAACGTAACGCGATTAAGCTTGAGCATTGGAGCGATCTTTCAACTTGCCCCGTTGCAATGTGTAAAACCCAGCGAGAACGATAATCGACGTGCCGAGTAACGTCCAAAAATCGGGTAGCTGGTTGAATATCAAATAGCCGTACAAAGTTGCCCAAACGATGATCGTATAGTGAATGGGTGCAACGACCGCAGCCTCAGCGACTTCTAAAGCTCTGATCACCAAAATTTCAGCAATGGCGGCAGTTAACCCCATTAGTATGAGTAAGCCCCAAAGTTTTGCAGAATTTGGCAGTACCCATACCATTGGCAAGGGTATGGATATCAGAAAGCTTGCGGTCAGAGCAGTGTAGGCAATGGTTGTTATTGTCTTATCCGTATCTGCCAACAACCGACCAATGACTTGTCGAGCTGAAAACATGGCAGCGGCGACCACCACCAGCATAACGGCCGGGTGGATCACGCTCAAACCGGGTCGAATGATGACTAAGGCACCGACTAATCCGACAATAACGGCAGACCAACGTCGTATACCTACTTTTTCCTTGAGTACGGCAGCGCCAAGAATGGTGACAAAGAACGGGGCAACAAAACTTGCAGCGGTGGCATCTGCAATAGGTGCATATCTAACAGCGAACACGAACAGCAAGCTAGAGAACACGACCAACACGCCACGAGTGATTTGCAGCTTGGGCTGAGCTGTGTGAAGTACTGAGAAGCCTCGAAAGCACAATAGAATTAGCACGCCAATTAGTAATCCAGATTGTCGAAACCAGATGATTTGAATTGGGTGAAATGAACTAGTGAGTATTTTGGCGATCGTGTCACCTGCGCCAAACAAGAACATAGCACACAGCATCAATAAAATACCTTGCTTGCTATTGCTGGTTCGCACTGGAGGAACAGATGCAGTTGGCGCGACAGGGGATATGGAAATGCGAAGTTACTCCAAGTTGTTATATTGCGTCTAGGCGGTGTGTTCAGAGTATGTTGGATCAAATTAGCTCGGTAGTTGGCATCCTACCCGCGACAAACATACTAAACTTCGATGCGGACCCAAGCTTTAAGTGATGTTTTCTCAGGTGATACACTGAGTAGATAGTCATGCTTTTTATACCATTTAGCAAGCAGAATGTTTCAATGAAAACAACATCAACTAGCGGCGGCCACTTACTGGTTAAATCTCTGCAGTCTCTTGGGGTTAAAAAGTGTTTTGGAGTGCCTGGTGAAAGCTATTTAGATGTACTTGATGCTTTGCATGATGTTAAAGAATTAATCCAATTTGTTTTGTGCCGAAATGAAGGTGGGGCTGCATTCATGGCGGAAGCCTACGGTAAGCTTACAGGCCAACCGGGGATTTGCATGGTGACCCGCGGCCCCGGGGCAACCAATGCATCGATTGGTGTGCATACCGCCTTGCAGAATTCCACGCCAATGATTCTATTTGTTGGCCAAGTGGGTACCGATGTTCGTGGTAGAGAGGTTTTTCAGGAAATTGATTATCGAGCGTATTTTGGTTCTGTCGCTAAGTGGGTGGTAGAGATTGATGACGCATCGCGTATTCCTGAAATTTTAAGCCGTGCGTGGACAACCGCTTTATCGGGAAGGCCTGGTCCGGTTGTGATTGCTTTGCCTGAGAACATGCTCACAGCTTATACGAATACGCAACCGTGCAAGCCTGTGCGTATACCCGAGTCTGCACCTCAAACGAAACACATAACCGAATTAACGCAGTTACTAAAGAAGTCTAATAAGCCATTGGTGTTAATCGGAGGGGGTGGGTGGAATGCGGATGGGTGTTTGGCGCTAGAACACTTTGCACAGCAAAACCATTTGCCAGTTGCTGTTGCATTTCGATTCCACGATTTATTTAATAACCACAGTGATTGTTATGTTGGTGAGGCTGGCGTTGGTATGGCACCTGCGCTTCAATCAATTATTCGCAATGCCGATCTCATACTGGCAATCGGGATACGATTTGGTGAAATGACGACTGGTGCGTACACTTTGCTTGACGTCCCTTTTGCGAACTTAACACTGATTCACTCGCATGCATCTGATCGTGAGCTTGGAAAAGTTTACTTATCAGATCTACCAATACATGCCAGTTCGAATCAGATGGCGTTCGCACTAAAAGATGTTTGCGTTGATGGTGACTGGATACAATGGCAACAGCAAAACAGACAAGCTTATCTAGCGGGTTTTGATGCGCCGACTCAGCCTGGCACGGTTGATATGGTTGAGATCACTAAACACCTGCGAACAACATTACCAGACGATGTGATTGTCACTAATGGTGCGGGTAACTTTGCAGCTTGGCCAAACAAATTTTTGCAGTATGGTCCAAAGCAAAGACTGTTGGCTCCTCAAAGCGGCGCAATGGGCTATGGCTTGCCGGCAGCGATTGCCGCTAAAGTGGTCAATCCAAATACAACCGTTGTCTGCTTTGCCGGCGATGGTGATTTTCAAATGAACTGCCAAGAACTTGGTACCGCCATGCAAGCCAATGCTCAGCCAATTATATTGATACTCAATAATGGCAGCTATGGAACCATTCGCATGCATCAAGAAAGACACTATCCTGAACGTGTGTCCGGAACTGAGTTAGTTAATCCTGACTTTGTCGGTTTGGCTAAAGCGTATGGATTTCATTCTGAAAGAGTTAATCACACCAGCGAATTTGTTGATGCATTTTCTCGGGCGCTTGCATCAGATACCGGTGCTGTCATTGAGTTGATGATATCGACTGAAGCAATTACGCCATACCAAACTCTGACGCAAATAAGAAATAAGTAATAGATAATAGGTATTAAAGTAAGTAAGTAAGTAAGAAGTAAGAAGTAAGAAGTAAGAAGTAAGAAGCTAATCAACTAAGTGGTTAAAGCGTGTATGTGTTTGTGTACTAGTTATATTACATTCTTTGTGTTTGAGTAACAGTGCGTCAGTACATTTGTGCGTTGGTGAATTATGTCATTAACTTAAAGGTCATAAGGTAAGTTGATCAGTTAGTTGAGCAAACGTGTTTAACGCTTTATAGAAATAAACTCTTCTCCTGTATAACCTATCGATCCTTCCAGTCAATAAGCAATATATAACTGAGTTATCAGTCGATGTGCTGCACGTCGCAGCATTTCGTGACGTTTGTCTGACAGAGCCTTAGCGCATTTAATGGAATTTACATTAGCTTGCAGTCGTTAACACTTGGTTGCACCGTTAGCTTGGGATGCTCAGTTTCGAGTGTTAGCATCATTTAAGCTAACTAGGATGTAACCGATAAGAAAACCAGTTGTTGCAAATAATTGGTTTGTCCTTTTTATCTGCTGCAGTTGTGTGTGCAATTCAAGTTGTTTGTTAGCTGGGTTGCGCTTCGAACAATCTAATGTAGGAGTCCCCAATGGGCAAACCGATAGCTAAAACGAAACTCATCAATGCCATGTTTGCAAGTACGACAATTGGTGTTGCTTTACTAATACCAATGAACGCAATAGCTGCTGTTGACGGGGATGTACTCCCAGATGCACAACCTGGCGAGTGTTATGCAAAAGTACTCGTGCCACCTGAATACTCCACTGAAACTATAAGCTCACTTATCAGTGAAGCTTCTGAAAACATCCTTGTTGTACCCGCGAAATTTTCTGATGCAACGGAGCAGGTTGTTCTAAAAGATGCATCCACTGTGATAACGGCTATCGCCCCCGTATATGAAACGGTTGAAGCATCAGTCGTTGTTGTGGAAAGCAGCACTCAATGGGTTCGTGGTGGTGTAGACAGTGATATGGGAGCGAGTGACGGCGATATGGGAGAGCTTGAAAGTGCAGGCTATGTGCTTGCCGACGCGAAGCCTGGAATGTGTTTTTATGAACACTACAAGCCTGCAACGATTGAAAAAAATGAAGAGAAAGTACTTATCACTGAAGCAACAGAGACGCTCGAAGTGATTCCAGCAAGCTATACTGCGTCGACAAAAGAAGTTTTAGTTAGACCGCAATCGAATAAGTATTTAGCAAAGCCTGTTAGATTCAAGACAGTGCAAGAAAAGATTCTGGTTGAGCCTGCAAAATCTGTGTGGAAAAAAGGCAAAGGTTTGGTTGAAAAAATTGATAACTTGACCGGCGAAATTATGTGTCGTGTTGAAATACCTGCCGTTTATAAAGAATTTTCTCGACAGGTAGTAGATAGTGCACCTATTGCTACATTGATTCCGGTCCCAAAAATTAACAAGACCATCGATATCTCTGTATTGGATACCGATGCAAAAGAAGTACGTAATCCAGTTGCCGCAACCTATGAGACCGTAGAGACCTTTCGAACTATTGGCGAGCCAAGCTACAGCTGGGCATCGGGCGCTCCGGGAAATGATGATGAAATGGGTAAGCACACTGGCAAAGTCATTTGCTTAAAGGAAACACCCGCTGTTATAAAGACATTTGAGCAAACCTTGGTTAAAACACCAGGAAGTTTTGAAGCTGAAGAGCTAGCAGCAGTGTATGAGGAAGTGCCGGTGCAGAAACTGGTATCTAACGCTGTAATCACGAAAACACCGATTCCTGCTGAGAACCAAACGTTTACTAAAACCACGAAAATAGCTAACTCACGCTTAGAGTGGCGTCCAGTCATGTGTGAGACTAATCTGAATAGCGAGATAATTACGTCCATTCAGAAAGCACTTGGTGAAAATGGGTATGAGATGGGTGGTACACCCGGTGTGATCGATAAAGATATGTTTGCAGCTGTTGAGTTATTTCAGAAAGATAAAAACTTGGCTCAAGGCGGACTGACCATAAGCACCATTAAAGCATTAGGCGTAGAGTTATAGCGCATAATAGAGTGGGGGCAGTTGCACATCGACTGCCCCTTATTGCAATCCTGAACAACATTTATTGTGCGAAAGAAATAAATCCGTGCAACCGATGGCATCGTAAGATGTCTCATGAAGAATCAAAAACAACGCGTTACTGCATCATTTTATTCGCTGTTTACTGGCGATGCTCTCTCCATGCCCGTGCATTGGTTCTACCGTGCCTCCGATATTATTCGATATTTTCCGCCATACGGCATCTCCAAAATGGAGCCAGCGCCTAACGACCACCCCAGTTCAATCATGTCGCTGCATTCCACGCAAGCGGGTGGGCGGCGTAGGGCGCTTGATAAATCAAGCAATCACACGAATGTTGCCTCAACGATGGGTGCTGGGACGCAGTATTCTGGACAAGTTGTTGGCGATATCATCCTGAAAGGTAAAGCTGAATATTGGGGTGGTCAGAGCACGCACTATCACCACGGTTTGAAAGCTGGCGACAACACCTTGAATGCTTATTGTGCAAGGTTGATGATGCGTCATCTGGTCGAACAAGGTGGTTATCACAAAGCTGCGTGGCTTGAAGCATATATTGCCTTTATGACTGCAGATCCGGCACAACATCCCGATACCTATGCTGAATCTTATCATCGTGGATTCTTTGCTAATTTAAAAGCCGGTATGAACCCTGAAGAATGCGGCGCGCTCACGCACGATACCCCGTCGATGGGTGCTCTTGTTACGGTTGCACCCTTAGCTTACTCATTGTTTAAGTCTCACAGCTTGCAACAAGCTCAAGCAATCTGCTGTGAGCATGTTCAGCTCACTCATCCAGATGATGGGCTAATGAAGGTGGTCTGTGCCTATGTTTCGCTTTTACATAATTTCTTTCATGGCAACTCAAAGAGTGCCCCCGGCTCAGAGTCCTCCTCGGATACTCAACAACATTCTGCATTAAACTCTGAAACGATTATTGATGAATATAGCATTGCGGCAAACAGTATTCCTGGCGTGAAGCTTGATAAGTTGTTGCAAAAAAATTCTGGCGATGCATCGATAGTGGGAGGATTGTATTCAACGGCCTGCTATATCAGCGATTCGTGGCCCAGTGTCTGTTATTTGGCTGCAAAATATCACAGTACACCGGGTAAAGCACTATTGATCAATACGAACCTTGGTGGTGAGAATGCGCATCGTGGGGCTGTGCTAGGAAGTTTGGTAGGTGCAGCTGTTGGTCAGTATGATGAATCACTTTTTTCACAACTTCTGAATCTCAAAGAGGTTCAAAGTGAAGTTCAACAATTCAATGATCGGTTTATCAGTTAATAGACTTTAGTTCGCGATAGACTCATAGGGTTTGAATATGGTCAACTAGACATTAGTGTTAGGCTTGCGAATGATTAGTAAATCGTGTACACCTAATTTATAATATTGGTCGCTAATTTCTAAATTCAGCTTTGATGCAGTACGCTATTATGAAGCGGTCGCATTCGTCGGGTTTAAACAATTGCGTTCGTGTCTGTTTTTTATCGACACTCGGCAATGAACCGTCGCTGATTTAAATTTATATAACAGGTGCAATTATGAAGGCTATGTATGAGCAGGTGGATCCAAATGGGTTGCTCGAGTACTCCGTGGTTTATACCGACCGTGCACATAAACCATATGTCGGGAAACTTTCAGGGTGTCATGCGTGAGATCTCGGCAACGCTGAAGCAAACGTACAACGCTCACGCAGCCGTCATCGTGCCTGGCAGTGGTACGTTTGGCATGGAAGCCGTCGCCCGACAATTTGGTAATCAAGCCAAATGCCTAGTCATCAGAAATGGTTGGTTCAGTTACCGATGGTCTCAAATTTTTGAGATGGGCGGCTTTGCGACGGCTGTGAGTGTGATCAAAGGTGCTCGCTTAGAGCAGGGGGACACACAACCTTTTTCGCCACCATCTATTGATGAAGTTGTTGCGGCCATTGCGCGTGAAAAACCAGCAATAGTTTTTGCGCCCCATGTTGAAACCTCTGCTGGCATGATATTGCCTGATGGGTACATTAAAGCGATCAGCGATGCAACGCACGATGTGGGTGGGTTATTCGTATTGGACTGTATCGCTTCAGGCTGTATTTGGGTCGACATGCAAGCGACAGGTGTCGATGTCATTATCAGTGCACCGCAGAAGGGGTGGAGTGGGCCGCCGTGTTGTGGGTTCGTTATGCTCAGTGAAAATGCACATGCAAAAATAGCTGAAACTAACAGTTCTAGTTTTTCTATTGATCTTAAAAAATGGCTTCAAATCATGGAGGCATACGAAGGTGGTGGACACGCCTATCATTCCACGATGCCAACAGAATCTCTAAGGCAATGTCGCGACGTCATGCAAGAGACGGTCGACTTCGGGTTAGCAAAGGCAAAGCAACGTCAACAAGAGCTTGGTGACAGAGTCCGTGTTGTTCTTGAATCAAGGGGGTTTGCCAGTGTAGCGGCAAGCGGTTTCCAAGCCCACGGTGTCGTCGTCAGTTATACCGATAATCCTGCCATGCAAAATGGGAGTGTGTTTGCGCAGCTTGGTATGCAGATAGCAGCGGGTGTTCCTCTCATGTGCGATGAGGGTGACAATTTCAAAACGTTTCGTATCGGGCTGTTTGGGCTGGATAAATTAACGGATATTGATCGCACTGTATTGGCGCTAGAAACGGGAGTCGATAAGCTGTAGATCGTGCTTTCGAATCAGCTTTTTGAAGACTCTTTATTTGAAATCACCGGTGACGGTTTGCATATGATTTTCACCCGACTGTAAAGTGGTTCGCATCCACTTCCATTGCGGATGCAAAGCACAATCGCCGACCAAGGCAAAGCGGGTGTCGATAGCAACCTTCGTTGTAAACCATATCAATATTCACCAATATAGTGAGTATTACCGACAGGGGCTCAAGGCTACGTTGTACTATTTAGATATCTGATTCTAGAAAAAACACTCGATGGCTAAATTCAACATTTCTCCGGCATCTTCCTCTGGTTTTAAAATGTTCTCTGCAACATTGTGCACTCTTCTGATTCAATCGGTAGGTCATGCCCAGCCTGTGGTCTCTGGCAATACGATTACCGTCCCAGATGACGGCTGGTATCAATTCCAGTCCGCAATCAATTACCAAACACTGTGCGAAGGTGTGCTCAGCTGTGAGGTACCTTCCGGTCGCTACATTGTTATTAACCATTCGACCCAGAAGCGCTTCGACAACGTTAACGTTTCCACTACACCTACAAGCAGTGGAGAGATCAGCGTTAACGGCAATGTTATAAGCTGGCCTGTGGGTGATTGGTATCAAGTGCAATCAGCCGATTACACTAGCGTTTGTAACGGTGGGGCATCATGTGAAGTGTCTCCTGGTGTTTACACAGTGATCAATCACAGTACCGGTGAGCGATTCAATGGCGTGCAAGTTGGCGGCGGTACTGTAACGCCTCCGAGTGCTGGTGGCGATGGCATCAATCTCGTCGGAAACACGATCACTTGGGGTGGTGATGACTATTATCAAATTCAATCGTCAACAGACTACCGCACTATTTGTGAGGGTGGTAATTCTTGCGAAGTATCTCCCGGCAACTACATCGTTATCAATCATACAACTGGCACACGCATAGACGACTATGTTGTTGGTGCTGGAACGCCTTTCGGCGGCGGAGGTGGCAGTTCTCCAAGCACACCGCCTAATTTACGTGGCAGCGTCTATTCCAGTTCTGAAGTTGAGATATTCTGGGATGCATCTAACGATGATAGCCTCGTCGTTGGTTACGATATTTATCGTGACGGTGACAGAGTTCAACAGACGTTGGATGGGCGTAGCTTTTATGAATCTTCGTTGGCTGCGGGAACCAACTACGAATATCGCGTGATAGCGATAGACGATCAAGGCAACGAGAGCACGGCCTCAGTTGTTCAGCTTACAACTCAAGGCACAGCTCCGCCAAATCAAAATAACGACACTGTTGCAGCAGCCCAAGCCCCCATTGTTGATGCAAATAATCAAGTCAGCTGGGCATTTGGGCCAGTAGATTCAGGCTTAACGTTAAACGTTGAACCATTCGTTCAAATGCCTTTGGCCAGCAATGGTAACCCTGCGCGTTGGAACGATATGGCGACTTTAGGCGATCGCATTTTCGTTGTCGATGAGCAGGATGGTCGAATTTACGAAATCACAAACAGACAAGTCAGTCTTTGGTTTAATATTGGCGCGGCTGTTCAGTCTTCTACTGGTCGTTCGCTCAATATTGACAATCCCTTTCATGGTGGCGTTCGAGGAATCGCGTTTCATCCCGATTTTGCAAGTAACGGGAAGTTGTACACCACATTGTTAGAACAGCGGCCAGCTGATCCAACCCAGCATGTTTATCTATCCGATGCAGCTGCTATTGATGCAGACAGTGTGTTGGTTGAATGGACAGTCAATTCGGATGTTGTCGATGCGTCAAGTTATCGGGAAGTATTTCGGGTTGGTATTCCTGAGTATGATCATCCAATTAAGCAAATTGCGTTCGACCCTTCAGTGTCGAGTGGCAGTGCGGACTACGGTTTGCTGTACATAGCGCATGGAGATGGCAGTAAAGAATCTACAACCGCTGTTGGTGGGCAGGGTAATGATGCGTTGGGCAAGATACTGCGCATAAACCCATTGGCCAATGGTGCGGCATCGTATAGCATTCCTGGCAACAACCCGTTCGTAGGTAATAGTTCAATGCCCGACGAAGCTTATTCCGTCGGGCATCGTAATCCTCATCATCCAGCGTTTATGAACGATGGAACATTGTTGGTTACAGAAGATGGTCGAGATAATATCGATGAAGTTAATTTGATTGTTGCAGGCGCAGACTACGGTTGGTCGCAGCGCGAAGGTGCTTATGTACAGTTGGGTCAAGCAGGTTTGTCCACCGGTATAAGTACACTACCGGCGAATGATACTGATCTCAATTTCACTTATCCAGTGGCGCAATTTGGACACACAGGTAATGTTGGTGCTGGTTTTACTGGCCAAGCGTTAGGCGGTGGACATGTCATAGAGAACGGGTCGGAATTGGATGGGCAGTATTTCTATATCGACTTTCCAAAAAGCGGTGAAATTTTTCATTCAAGCATTGCGGCCATACGTGCAGCAAATACAGGCGGTGCACCAGTCAATTTAACGGTTGCTAAAACTGGTCGAGCTTCCATTACTTTTAATCACGACAACAGTGATGCTACGGCTGCGCTCAACACCACCATGCGCGAAGTTATTCGCTCAGCAAGTGGTTACGACAACGGTGATCGTGTCGATATTCGCTTTGGGCAAGGCCCAGACGGTGAGCTCTACATGATGAACAAACGCAACAACGTTGTGTACCTTGTGACCAACTCATTGCCAGTAGATGGTGGAAACCTTGGGCCAGTAGGTACTGGTAAGCCATCATCGGACGATGGTACGCATGGGTTTGAAGTGTGGGATACGATGAGTACGGCAGCGCAGGCAGTGACACCATCAGATTGCCTATTAGGTACCGCTGGGCAAACTGGGCCGTTTTACTGCTTTAGTCCGTTTGATCGTCGTCTTATGCGCATTGAGAATGATGGTGGAATAACGTGGCAGTTCCCACTACCGGGTGACAACGCGTCCAATCATATTGAAGCAATCGATTTCATTAATGGTGGAACGGTTGTTACAACAGCAGATGCAACACCATCACCAGACGACTCAGCTTACGATATTTCGCAATTTAATCAAACCGGTGCGTACATTGGTACGGTTCATATCATTCCAGATATTGAAAATCCAAACGGCGTTGATTTCGCAGGTGTCAACCTTGATGGGCTTGACCTGATTGTCACGCCGGGAGCCGTTTATCAGAACACGGGTAGTGATTCATCAACTCAACCGTTCTTGAATGATCTGTATGTCTATGGTGAGTACTACAGTGAAATTGCAGGTGCTGATGCCAGCCGTTTAGATGGTTGGTTGAATGAAGGTGCGTTTAGAGCTCGATTAGACTCACGAACGGGTGCAACGTTAGACACAAAGCTGTTTGCTGGGAAAACGGTGGACCAGACCTTGCAGGAGTGTTCTGTACCTGGTGATGGAAATACGAATAGAGATAGTTGTTCATAATCGTTGAAAAAGCCGTCAGCATGGGTTGTTGGCGGCTTTGACTCTACAAACGATCAATGACGCAATAGATTGATAATAGGTAAACAATCAGTAATTGCGGAATTAGATGCCCATATTTTTCAGTCCATCGATTTGTGATGTCAATCTAATCGATAAATCTTACTTGATCACTGTCCAGCAACTCGGCAATGGCTGTTGGAATTTTTAAGCCATTGGTCACTTCCTCGTCCAATTCAACCTCTAATTGTTTTATACGTTCGAGTCGCTGCAACACAGGATCAATTAGTTCAAATGGGACCACAACCACGCCATCACGGTCCGCAACTATCATGTCTCCTGTTTCCACTTCCATTGCGCCAATTTGAATTGCTAGCCCCACGGTTCCAGGCCCTTTTGCGACAGGGGAGTTTGGGTTGATTCCAGTACACCAGGTCGATAGGCCCACCTCTACCATGCCGGCGTAATCCCTGATTGGTCCATCAAGCACTAAGCCAATAGCGCCATTGTTCTTAATCATGCCAGCGACCCGATCACCACAGCTTGCACAGCCTTGATAGCCGCCAAATGCTGAGACAACGATATCGCCCGGTTGGATATATTTTAACGACGCTAGTAGCGCGAGAATGTCGGCGGGTCCGGTATTTACGGTCAAGGCGGGGCCTGCAGCGTAACAAGCTAAATCCTGTCCGTCGCCCAAAGGCTTGATGGCTGGATAGAGTGCACCAGAACCACCTAATGCATCTGTTACGAACCCTGTTGGGACGTTGAGGAATGCTGATATTTGTGTATCAGTGGGCCGTCGGACTGGTCGTTTGATAGTTAATACTGGTGGTTCTTCGATCATTGTGCTCTCCTTTAATCACCGCGTTTTAATGGCCTATATTCACTCATCATACTGTATCGCCTAAGGCATTGATGACACTTGTCGTATCTAATTGCAGTGCATTGGTACAGGTATACTCGGTGGTAGTTATAGGTACTTATTCATTGTAGTGATGAGTAAAACGTGTGGAGTCACCAAAGTTGTTATTACCCGACTATAGAAAACTAATCGACGATGAAGTCATGGAGTTTATTCATCAAACGCAGCTGTGTTTTCCAGACGATACAACCGATCGGAGTATTGAAGAGCAGCGGTTGATATACAACAGTATGTGCAGCGTTTTCTCGCGCGGTCGACCGGAGGGAGTGTCTGTAAGTGATGATGTTATTAATGATGGCGAAAGTAGGGTGCCAGTTCGTCGCTATAGGCCTGATAGCCTTAACAGCAATACCATCATTCTTTATATCCATGGAGGTGGGTTTGTTGTTGGAGATTTAAACAGCCATGATGATGTTTGCGCTGAGCTTTGTGTAAAAACTGGGTATCAAGTGACCTCCGTAGATTATCGATTGTCACCAGAGAATAAACATCCAGCTGCGTTTGACGATTGTTTGATCTGTGTTCAATATGAGGCAACGGAGAATGAAGCGCCAATTATACTTTGTGGCGATAGTGCGGGTGGTAATTTGGCTGCGGCGGTTGCGCAGCATCTCGTTTTGTTAGGGGATGTTCAATCTTCAATTAAATTGGCCGGGCAGGTTTTGATATACCCAGAGCTTGGTGGTGATACATCGGTTGGCTCTTATGTAAAGCATGCGAACGCGCCAATGCTAAGCGCGGATGAAGCGTCTTTTTATTTGCACGTTAGAGTGGGGAGTGAGCTCCCGCAGGGTGACCCAAGCTTTGCACCATTGCAGGCGATGTGCTTTGCTGGGCTTCCTGAATCTGTGGTGATATCAGCCGAATGTGATCCACTTTCAGACGACGGCAAGCACTACTGTGACGCCATAGTTAATGCAGGCGGGCAGGCTACTTGGATAAACGAGCCCGGCTTGGTACATGGTTTTTTGCGAGCGCGCCATTCGAGTAAGCGAGCGAAGTCGAGCTATGAAAGAATAGTTGCAGCGTTGATCAAACTTGGAGCTGGAGACAATGGGTCGAACCTGTAAAGTTAGACATTAAGTATTTCTAACGATCTCTTTGCTAATTGCTGTCTACTGCGTGTTTGTTCACTCCTGCTCGTAGGTCACCTAATCTGGTTATTGGTAAAAATAATCGCAGATGGTGATAAATAAATTAAGTAGTGACGCCCTAGTAAAAGCGGAAAACGCTATTCTCAACTCATCAGATTAAACGCAGCACTGGTAACATTCTATGTCCTCATTATTTGAACCGCTAACCATGCGCTCATTGGTACTACCTAACAGGGTTGTGGTATCACCGATGTGCCAATACTCTGCATTAGACGGAACTGTGCAGCCATGGCATACAGTGCACCTTGGTCAACTGGCAATGGCGTCTGCTGGAATGTTGATAATTGAAGCGACTGCGGTCGAAGATATTGGGCGTATCACGCCAGGGTGTGTTGGTTTATATAACGATGAAAATGAAGCAGCGTTGTCTGCTTTGCTAAGCAACTTGCGAGAGTTGAATCCGGGCAACACCTCACCACTGTGTATTCAACTTGGCCATGCAGGGAGAAAAGGGTCGAGTAACTCACCGTGGAACACAGGCGCACAACTCTCTTTAGAACAAGGGGGTTGGGAGGCAGTTGCACCGAGCAATATTGAACATCATGAGGGTGAGCTGCCACCGCGAGCATTAACATTGGATGCGTTAGATACCTTAAAAAAGACATTTGTCGCGGCTGTTTTGCGATCAGAAAGGCTTGGTTTCGATGCTATAGAGGTGCATGCTGCTCACGGCTATTTGTTACACCAGTTTTTGTCGCCCATTGCTAACAAGCGTAGCGACCAATATGGTGGTTCTCTCGAAAATAGAATGCGATTCCCATTGGAGTTGTTTGCCGCAATGCGCAAAGCTTGGCCTGAGAAAAAACCAATGGGCCTACGATTGTCTGCGAGCGATTGGGATCCGAGTAGCAGTTGGGCAATAGACGAAGCCGTTGTGTTTAGTCAGGCTTTGCAAGAGCTGGGTTGTGATTGGATTGATGTCTCGAGTGGTGGGGTTTCAAGTCAGCAAAAAATCGAACTAAAACCGGGTTACCAAGTGCATTTTGCACAAGCGATAAAAAAAGCAGTTCAAATGCCAGTGATGGCAGTTGGACTTATCACCGAAGCCAAGCAGGCCGAAAATATCATCACTGAAGGTGAGGCCGACATGGTTGCATTAGCTCGTGGTTTTTTATACAACCCACGATGGGTATGGCATGCGGCGGCAGAGCTTGGCGCAACAGTTAGTGCGCCACGTCAATACTGGCGGAGCTCTCCAGCTAATGCTGGTCGTGTGTTTGGTGATACAAAGGTGGGTCAACGCTAATTGGCTTACTCAGCTGTTAGAACTCGCGCTGTGTTTACTATGTATTCAATCCAGTTGGGACATTGATTACCCCCATAGACCGGCTTTTATTAAATTCCTGCACACGTGCAAGTACATCGACTCCCACTTGACGATACAGATCGAGCAAATCAACCAGCACCCAGTTTTCGCGGATAAGTCCGTTCTCCATACGCCAAAAATCCAGGCTGCGCAACAAAACTTCTTTGTTTGACGGGGCTATGCCCATCCAACCATCACCACTGAGCGTTAAACGCATATTAGGCCAACCGGTTTCGCAAACGTAATCACCTTGTGCAACCCAGTGAGAGTTAAGATTGGCTGATGCATCGAGCTTACGATCGGGCATGCCACGTAAAAATGGAATTTGATGCCAGTTACGAAAACCTGAGATACCGCGGCCGGTGCCAATGCCAGCTGGTCCGTACCAATTAAATCTGGGATGCCAATACTTTTCGAGCTCCATGACTGCTGGGTCCGGGTTAGATGGATACTTGCAAAGATCAGCAAGCATGGCGATAACATGATCCATCGTCGCTTGCCCGTCGCCAGATACAGTTAATCCATCGCAGCTCATGGGGCCTGGTGTGCAAAGGTAGCTACCCAATTGCGGAGCCATGGGCCAGGCGTTAGCTTGCATCATAAGTTCAGGCAAGTCCCAAATGGCTTGCATCTCAACAACCTTGCCGTCCACGACTTTAAAGAACTCGTGGTAGCGCATGTGGGCAAGATGCCCCGTGGGTGGAATACCGAGTAATGGCGCAACAAAGGTGCCCATATAATTGCCCATGGTGCCAACCCAGTCATCGCCTTCTGGTGTTGTCCCAGCCAATATGATCATCTCTCTTCGTTCGAGATCGGGCATGGCTTGGTTTAGCGGTTTGAGGCAGGATTCTAAATAAGCATCTGGGCCGTTGAGTTCGCCGAAGGGATGGCCAATATTTATTTTTGCATCGGACGCAAAGAGCTTGCTTAATGCACTGCGTGCACTTGCTACTTCAAATGTGGATGCGGCACATTGGTAGTCAGCGAAGCAGGCTTTGAGTTCAGATGAATTCATCGATTTAGGTAATGTTAAAGCGTCATTCTATCGCAAGAAAGGTTGGATTAGCACTGTTGAGCAGAACATGTCATAGTTCAGCTTATTCTAAATTAAAACCCATCCTAAGAGCACAGCATGCAATTTCCCTCACCACCACCGTACGCATCTCAACGCTCTGCCACTATGGCTGAAAACATGGTGGTTGCATCTCAGCCATTGGCAGGACAAGCAGGCGTGAGCATGTTAGCGCAAGGTGGTAACGCGATCGATGCCGCTATTGCTACTGCAATCAGTTTGACGCAAGTGGAGCCGACAGGCAATGGCTTAGGGTCTGATGCTTTCGCTATTGTTTGGGATGGCTCAAAACTTCATGGCCTCAACGCGTCTGGTCGTTCTCCGAAAAACTGGCAGCCTAATAGGTTTGCCAGTAAAGGTGCCATACCTGAAGAAGGTTGGGATACCGTCACGGTGCCTGGTGCGGTAAGCGCATGGGTTGAGCTTCACAAAAAATTTGGCAAACTACCGTTTGAAAAGTTATTTGAACCCGCAATAAACTATGCACAAAGTGGCTTCGTTGTGTCACCTATCATTGGAAGGCAGTGGGGAATAGGTGGTGCGCTTTTAAAAGAGCAGCCCGGTTTCGCTGAACATTTTTTACCTAACGGGCAGGCACCCATAGCGGGGGAGCGATTTACTAACCCTGCTGCTGCGCGAACGTTAACGTCGATTGCTGAGACAAATGGTGAATCGTTTTATCGTGGGCACTTAGCTGAGCAAATTGCAAATGATGCTGCTAAGCATGGTAGTGCGTTGTCTGTTCAAGATATGGGGGATAACAAGCCTGACTGGTGTGGCACAGTATCGCAACAGTTTGATCAATTCGCATTGCACGAAATTCCGCCTAATGGTCAAGGCATTGCTGCTTGTATGGCGCTTGGAATGCTGGCGCATACTGATGTACGTAATTATGGTCCTGACGATTCTCAAGCCATGCATTTAATGTTTGAATCCATGAAGCTTGCGTTTAGGGACTCGGCTGCCTATGTTGCGGACTCCGCCTACATGAATGAAGTGAGTGCAGAGGATTTACTTAAACCTGATTATCTTGAGCAACGTGCTCAACTCATCGACCCAAATAAAGCGCAAGATTTCCAAAGTGGTTCGCCTAAGATGGGTGGTACGGTTTGTTTATCGACTGCTGATGCGAGCGGCATGATGGTGTCGTTTATACAGTCAAATTATGCCGGATTCGGTTCTGGTGTTGTTGTGCCAAACACGGGTATCCACTTACAGAACCGTGCTTGCGGGTTTACGCTGGAAGAAGGTCACCCTAATCAACTTGGTGGTGGCAAGCGCCCATTTCACACCATTATTCCCGGTTTCCTCATGGGAGAAACTAAACCACTGATGGCATTTGGCGTTATGGGTGGGATGATGCAAGCCCAAGGGCATGTACAAATGTCATTGCGCACACAACTGTGGGGGCAAGATGTGCAAACGGCAGCTGATGCTCCTCGTTGGCGAGTGATGGATGGGTTGAGTGTTTCAGTCGAGACGTCTATGGACGGAAAATTAATTGAGGCTTTGATCGCAATGGGCCATGACGTCAAAATTGAAAAGCCAGACCATGCGTTTGGTTTCGGCGGGGCGCAATTGATTCACCGATTAGATTCAGGTGGCTATGCGGGTGGTTCCGATCCGCGGAAGGATGGTGGTGCTTATGGATTTTAACTATACTGGCGCCAGAATAATTAAAAAGTATCGATACCGATGTAGGTAGAGTTTACCGAAATTGATTGAAGCGCAATGAGTTGACTGTGCGATACGTCAGTCGATAAATTAGTAGGTAATCGTCATCACGCCTTTATCAATTTCAAATTTTGTACGACGCAAAAACGACATGCCTAGTAGAGCTGTATCTCCAACAAGTCCTTCAGATACGGTTGCTTTAATTCCATTTAGTTTAATGTCCCCCAACTGAATAGTTTTAATGGCACTCTCGTAGGATGTGCCGTAACCATTTGCTGTGATGGTTGTTAGCTTCATGCCTAAAGGTAGCCCGAGCTTTTTAGCAACACTCATCGGTATGGCAACATTGGTTGCGCCCGTATCAACCAAGAACTTAACCGATTCACCGTTGATTTTACCGGTGGCCAGATAATGGCCTTGTTGGTCTTGTTTTAATTTGATGACGATATCGCCATTGGCGGTGGTTTCACTATCAGGCGTTTGGAAGACAAAGTCTAAGGTTGAGAACCAGGCTAGAGCGGCAATGGCGAACGCGGCAAACAAGACGAATTTAAAACGATGCGTTCGTTCTTCCTTAACGACCGCGCCCGATTTCATGCGCGCGATAGCGATGTCGACAACATCATCAGCACTGGCCGCGCCTTTGTTCGAGTCAAGTTTTTCGTCGTATTTTTCCATGTCAAGTAGATTATTTCATGAATTGAGCTGAACTGCCAATGGATTTCCATATCGGTACAAGTTGCACTCCGGTGTCTGTGCTTGGATTCAATTTCCTTTTGAGAGCCTTGTTGCAGTCGGCTAAGAGCCTGTTGTGCAGCGATGTGCAATGAATTTCGATTAACCTGTGTTCTGCACTGCTAGGCCATTTGCAGATCAACGACAGGTTCAGGCCGTTTTGGCCTTCGAAAGACTGTTCTGTACCGGCATAAAATGATATAAAGATCATTGACCCGGCGCCATGCTATTCGCGCTTGTCGACATGGCGTGTCCAACGACCTCTATGTGGGCATGCTCGGGAAGGCTCGCCCAGAAGGCTTGCCCTTCTGCAGAGATCGGGATTGCTATTACTTGCCGAGGACACCATGAAAACAATCATTAATCGTAGACAATTTATTACCGGCGCAGCCGCTGTTGGTATCAGTATTACTCTGCCAAAAGAACTGTTGGGAGCAGACGGGAAAGTCAATTTTTATAACTGGGACACCTACATTGGTGAGACCACTATTGAAGACTTTGAAAAAGCGAGTGGTATAAAAGTTCAGTACGATCTGTACGCTGACAACGATGAGTTATTCGCCAAACTTAAAGGTGGAAACCCTGGCTACGATTTAATCATTCCATCTAATGATTACATCGAACAAATGCTTTCTGCCGACATGCTTGAGCCGCTAGACATGTCCAAAATTCCAAACTCTGTGAATGTCGACCCTGCATTCATGGACCCAAGTTTTGACCCTGGCCGAAAATACAGCTTACCGTACATGTGGGGCACTATTGGCATTGGCTATAGAAAGTCGGCAGTCGATGGTGAGATAACTTCGTGGGAAGACATGTATGCATCTGATAAATACTCAGGCCGCATTGCAATGATGAACGAATCAAAAACAGTTCTTCAGTTAGCGCTTAAAATGATGGGTAAATCCATCAATGATTGGACTGATGAAAACTTGGCTGCAGCAGAAGCTATGATCATCAAGCAAAAGCCACACATCACCGCGTTTGCTCAAGACAACGGACAAGATCTGTTGCTCTCTGGTGAGGTTGATTTAGCGATGGAATGGAATGGTGACATTCTTCAAATCATGGAAGAAGACGACGACATTGGTTATGTTGTGCCTAAAGAGGGCACGTTGCTATGGGAAGATGCGCTATGTATTCCTAAAGGCGGCAAAAACATTGAAAATGCACACGCGCTTATTAACCACCTGATGGATGGTGCAGTCGGTGCGGGGATTGCAAGTTTCATTAACTATGCGACGCCAAACAAAGCGGCCCAAGCGTTAATGGATAAAGAGTATCTTGAAAATCCTGCCATTTTTCCATCGGTAGATGCAACCAGTGTTAGTGAAGCGTCAGTCTATCCAGGCGCTGAATGGACACAGAAAATTGACGAAACGTGGACTCGGATTAAAGCTGCGGGCTAAGCATCATTGAGCTAGTCTGAGTAGCTGTTACTGTTAAGTGCATCGGGTTATACTGCTAGTGGACCAAAACGTGGCCAGCCTGTTATAGGCTGGCTTCGCTGTTTTCAGACGGTTGATTTCATTGGATAGCTACAAGCGCAAACCACTTTCATTTTTGGCTTTCGGTCTGCCAACCATCGGTTGGTTGCTGATATTCTTTATGGTGCCTCTGGGTATCATCTTCTTGTACAGCTTCGGTGAAAACGTCTCTTTGGTTGAGGTCAAAACCACTTGGACGTTTGATAACTACGCAAGAATATTCAGTCCTGAAATTATGACGCTCCTGTGGCGTACCTTATGGATCGCGCTAATTGCTACCTGTGTTTGTATTGTTATTGGCTTCCCTGTCGCACTAGTCATTGCAACTGCATCGCCTTCGGCAAAGGCTTGGTTGTTACTGCTCATTATGTTGCCGTTCTGGACCAACTTGCTTATCCGTACGTACTCACTATTAAATGTTCTTGGTACCCGTGGACGGTTGAACGAGTTATTGGGATGGCTTTGGTTGCGCTGCAACGATTTCTTAGCCTTTATCGGCGCTGGCGATCTTGGCTTGTTAGGTGCGAAGTTTGTCCCAATAAAGTTCTTGGGTACATCCGGTGGTGTCGTGCTAGGTATCATTTATGTCTCTTTACCGTTCGCCATTCTCCCCATTTATTCATCGCTGGAGCGAATGGACCGGTCTTATCTTGAAGCCAGTATGGATCTTGGTGCTGGGCAAATACAGACGTTCTTTCGAATACTTGTGCCGCTGGCTATGCCAGGAATACTAACGGCCTTTATCATCACATTCATACCGGCGCTAGGGCAATTTCTTACTCCAGAATTACTGGGCCGTGGTCAGGTTGATATGGTGGCGAACGTTATTCAAAGGCAATTTAAAGGGGCGAATGACTGGCCATTTGGGTCGGCGTTGTCTTTGATGCTTCTGTATGTAACGTTTATTTTGCTCGCGTTGCGTGCCTTTGGTGATGCTGCGAAAGCAAGACGTGAGGAGCATCGATAGTGAACAAACCGACTCGTTATCGAAACAAATCGAAACCGTTCGACTATTCGCGCAAATGGTCACTGCGTGCAATTTTCTTAGGTGCAACGCTATTTTTATACATTCCTATTGTGGTTTTAATTATATTTTCATTCAACAATTCTCGTCGTGGTGGGAATGTTATTTGGAAAGGGTTCACCACGAAGTATTACGAAAAGGCCTTCAATAATGAAGATCTAATGCTCGCCTTTGGTAACACATTGACCATTGCTGTTATATCAACTGTTGTCAGTATTTTGTTAGGAACGCTCACTGCCATATTGTTCTGGCGTTTTCGTTTTCCATTAAAACCCTTATTCGAAGGGTTGGTAACCTTACCGATAGTGATACCCGAAATATGTATGGGTGTATCTCTGGCAATGTTCTTTTCAAAAATGGGGTGGTTGGGCAATACCAGTGATGTCTGGCCGTTGAACCTTATTAATATCATCATTGCCCATATCACTTTTAGCTTTCCGTTTGCGGCAATGGTGATACGAACTCGACTACAAAGCTTTAATCGCGAAATGGAGGAGGCTGCACTGGATTTAGGTGCTGGTGAGTTCCAAGTTTTTAAAGACATCTTGTTGCCTCATCTGAAACCTGGCATTGTGGCAGGAGCGTTACTTTGCTTCACATTGTCACTAGATGACTTTATCGTAACATTTTTTACTTCAGGCCCAAACACGGTGACGTTTCCGGTAAAAATATATTCAATGGTTCGATTCTCTGTTACCCCTGAAATTAATGCAGCTTCTACGGTATTGATTTTGTTAACACTGTTGCTTACCTTCTTAGCGTTGCGACTGCAGCGCAAAGAAATGGATGGATCAAATGACTGATAATCCAATCGTCTCTATCAGAAATATTTCGAAATACTTTGGTCAATTTGCCGCACTGGATAATGTGTCGCTCGATATTCATGCAGGTGAAATATTTGCGCTGCTTGGTCCATCAGGCTGCGGAAAATCAACCTTACTACGAATTTTGTCAGGGTTCGAAACACCAACGGAAGGCGAGTTACTGTTGGATAATAAAGACCTTGTCCATCTAAAGCCGAACAAGCGACCTATCAACATGGTGTTTCAATCGTATGCTGTGTTCCCACACATGAGTGTGGAGGAAAACGTTGCTTATGGTTTAAAAATGGAAGGGGTGGCCAAGCCTGAAATTACTCAACGAGTTAACGAGGCGCTAGAACAGGTTCATTTGGGAGAATTTGGTAGACGCAAACCGCACCAATTATCTGGTGGTCAGCGTCAACGCGTCGCGCTGGCTCGCGTATTGGTGAAGAAACCACGGCTGCTGCTGCTTGATGAGCCTTTGTCTGCGTTGGATGCAAAGTTGCGTGACGCCATGCGGCTCGAATTAGTGAAGTTACAAGAATCTGTTGGAATTACGTTCGTGATCGTAACCCACGATCAGTCCGAAGCCATGGCTATAGCCGATCGTATAGCGGTACTAAGTGAAGGCAAGCTGCGCCAAGTGGCAACACCTGCACATTTATATCAACGTCCAATTGATGCATTTGTCGCAGATTTTGTTGGGAAAATACACTGTTTCGACGTGAACGCAGCCCGACTTCATAATGACTTAATAACCGTTGAAGCACATGGCTTGTCTGATGTTGTATTGCCCGCATCAGCGGTTGAGCAGCCTACAAAACTCAATGATACGGACAGTTCAAATATGGTTGTCGCGATTCGCCCTGAGCATATCAGTGCCGCACTTTCCAAGCCTACCAATACTGACGCAGCGTTGCTTGGGCGTTTGGGCGATATCGCTTTTCAAGGACAACATTCCATTGTCGAAATCATGTTTGATGATCGAGATTCGTTAAGCGCTGTGGTGCAAAATGAAGAAGCACAAGAGCTGCACAGGGCAGGTCACGGTGTTCCTGTGTGGGCGCATTGGAATGTTGCTAATATGTTGTTGCTACCAAAAGATGCATCCAATGGATCGAATCGATAATTATTACACCGCAACACTGAATGATGACACAGCGTACCCCACGCTCGATGGCGATATAGAGGTTGATATCGCGGTTGTTGGTGGCGGGTTCACCGGCATTGCAACAGCTGTAGAGCTAGCAGAGCGCGGTTTTAGCGTGGCTGTGTGTGAGTCTAATCGAATTGGTTGGGGAGCATCAGGCCGAAATGGTGGGCAGGTTACAGGCAGCCTATCTGGTGATCAAGCGATGCTAACGCAATTACGTCGCTCACATGGCGCTGATGCTGAGCAGTTTGTTTGGCATCTTCGCTGGGAAGGACACAATATTATTCGAGAGCGCGTAGCGCGCTACGCAATAGATTGCGATCTGAAAACGGGACACTTACAAACCGCATGGAAAGAGCAAGACATACCTGAGTATCAAGACATGTTGGAGCTGGCTCATAGCTATGGTATGGCAGATGATGTCGAGTGGCTATCGAAAGATGAAGTGCATGCCATTCTTGATACACCGCTTTATCATGGGGGACTAAAGAACAAACGCAACCTGCACTTACATTCGTTAAACCTATGTCTTGGTGAGGCACGTGCGGCTGCTTCGTTGGGTGTGCAAATATTTGAACAAACGCAAGTGTTGGATATTAAAGGCGGACGCAAGCCTGCACTAAAAACCGCTAATGGCACTGTTCGGGCGAGAAAAATTGTTCTTGCTGGTAACGCTTATCATCGTTTGGCTCGCAAGCAGTTAAAAGGACTACTGTTTCCAGCTGTATTGGGCAACATGACAACTGAGCCATTGGATGCAGAACTGGCGGCAAAAATCAATGCAGAAGATTTAGCCGTGTATGACAGCCGTATGGTGTTGGACTATTACAGGCTTACAGCGGACAACAGACTGATGTTTGGTGGTGGTACTAACTACAGCGGTCGTGATATTCAAGATGTGGCTAAAGCACTTACGCCTTCCTTAGTAAAAACCTTTCCAGCGTTGAAGGATACACGTATCGATTACGCATGGACAGGTACGGCAGGTATTGTTAAGAATAGAATTCCGTTAGTGGGTAAGTTTGAAAATAACGTCTACTACGCACAAGGATATTCGGGCCATGGCATTGCCACCTCACACATCATGGCTGAAGTATTAGCCGAAGCATTGACCGGTACGCTTGAAAGATTTGATGTGTTTGCAGGGTTTTCTCATCAACGCGTGCCAGGTGCGCAAGTGTTTGGCAGCGGTATGCTTGCATTGGGAATGTGGTATTACCAGTTCAAAGACAAACTTGCTAGTTAACTAATACGAGTACTCCATCCCATTGCGCGTATTTGGCATGCAGAACATTGACGCCGTCAGCATTACGGGGGTGGTAATGTTGTAAACAAAGTTGTCCCGCTCAGAATTCCCCTGTTTTTTTTGATACCGTGGTAATAGTCACTGGTAGTCACTCTCACCTAGCTACATACTGCATCCCTACAGCACGCTAAACGATCGCGCAGAAAAACATTGAATATGTCCAAACTATTCCCTCTTCAATCTATTCGGCTAACTGCACTACTGTGTATCGTGACACTGTCCAGCTATGGCTGTTCAGGATCAAGCGATCGCGGCTCTATCGATGCTCAAGCCAGTAGTGAATCTGTGGAAGGCACACTGTCGGGTGATAGCGGAACTCCCAATGGAGGGGCCGGTATAACCGACATGGAATCCGGTTCAGAGCGGCCATTTGATGACGTGGATGGTGAATCTAATGGACCGCCTATCGTTGACTCTCAATTATCAACTCCAGTAGTACCTGACCCACCGTCGCTCGGAACTATCCGTGTCAACTTTGACATTACCGTACCTGCCTACATGTCAGATGAGCTACAGGTAAGGTTGCAATGGGGGGACATAGATACGAACGCTACATGGGAAGGTGATGAAAGCTGGGCCATCTCTGAAGATTTTCCAGTAAACACTGAAAGCCTCCTGGTAGTAACATTCAACGACGGTAACGGCGCAATTACCCTGGGTAGTTTCGAGGCAAATTACAAGGCTGATGCCGATGCATTGGAGAGCTATCAGATCACTGCTGATCAGTTCAACACATCACAGTGGGACAACGATAGTGATGGAGTCAGCAACCTTGATGAGTTGTTGGCCAGCGCTGACCCCGGGTTGTCGAATACTAATTCTGGATCAGGTGGAACACTATTACCTGTTGAAGCGACTATCGAACTAATTGCCGACAAAACGTTTCGCATACGCTGGCAGCCAAGCCCTGCGGCCGACTACTATCGAGTGTTGGAGAACGCAGATGGTGTATCTGGTTACACACCAATTACTGGGGAGCTTGATGCATCGACCGAATTTTTTGATCACCGGGTCGCCTTGCACAAGAGAGTAAATGCCCGTTATATGGTTGAGGCCTGCAACACCGGCGGATGCACGCTCTCGGTTCAGCAGTTGATTGAAGGTCCGTTGGTGTCTGCCATCGGTTATTTCAAAGCCAGTAACCCCGGACCCAGCGATCAATTTGGCAGTGATGTCAGCCTCAGTGCCGATGGAACCACTATGGCGGTGGGTGCCCCAGCTGAGGGTAGTGGTGCCAGTGTGATCAATGGCAACCAGGATGATGATACTGCTACGAATGCTGGTGCGGTTTATGTATTCGTGTACAGCAACAACCGGTGGCTACAGCAAGCCTACCTGAAAGCCAGTAACGCTGGCGCGGGTGATAACTTTGGCACTACCCTGAGTTTGAGTGCGGACGGCAACACACTTGCGGTTAGTGCACCTAGTGAAGAGAGTGCAGCAACTGGCGTTAATGGTGACCAAAGCGATAACACAGTGTCTCGATTCCGCGGATCAGGCACCGGAGCTGTTTACGTCTTTGCAAGAAACGGTGAAAGCTGGCAACAAGAAGCCTACCTGAAGTCCAGCAACAATAAGGCAGACGGTATTGGGTTTGCAGCGGGTTTTGGTAGGAGCCTTGAGCTAAGTTCCGATGGCAATACGCTTGCGGTAAGCGCCTTAGGTGAAGACAGTAATTCAACTGGATTAAATGGAAAGCAGAGCGACGTTTCCGCTATAGATTCAGGCGCGGTTTATATCTTTCTGCGAAGCGATGAAACTTGGCAGCAACAAGCCTACATAAAAGCGGCTACCAGCCGAAGCCGTTTTTTCGGCAAGTCTGTTAGCTTGAGTAAAGATGGCAACACGCTGGCGATCGGTGTCAATGACTTTGTAACTCTACAAACCAGCGGTGTTACCAACAGAGGAGCTGACGCCCGGGACTTCTATGGTGCTGTATATATTTTTGTGCGCATAGATGGAAACTGGCAGAGCCAAGCATTTCTGCGACCTGAAGAAAACGCTTCCTGGTCTGGCTTCGGATCGGAAATCGATCTGGCAGATGATGGACACACACTAGCGATTTCAGGCGCTGGAGTGGTCTATTTATTTGAGCGCATCGAACGCTTGTGGCAACAACAAGCAATTGCAAAACCCAGTAATGATTCAGGCGGTTTTGGTGGGTCCTTAAGTCTGAGCGGTGACGGCAGCACACTGGCAGTTGGTGCGCCAGCAGAGTCAGGTGCTTCGTCAGGTTTACAGGGCTATCAAGGCTCTGAAATCGTGCTTGGTGAATCCGGTGCTGTTTATGTGTTCGGTCGCGGTGATGGCTCATGGGAACAACTGGCTTATGTTAAAGCCAGTAACTCAAGAAATTCTATCCGGTTTGGTACCACTGTAAGTCTCGGTGCGAATGGCGATACGATGGCGGTTGGGGCTATTTGGGAAGGCAGTCCGGCCAGTGGTATCAACGGCAACCAAAGTTACGATGAGTTTTCACGTACGGGGGCGATTTATCTCTACTAGAGAGCCAGCAGAGCTGTTCAATTCGCCTGTTACGTCGTATATTGCGTGCCACTGGCGAGTGCGTTGAGGACTTTAGATGGTCCGCAGACTAGATAGAGCAAAAGTGAGCAGTTGCAGTTATCAGAACCGGTCGAGTATTGAAAAACAAGTCATCGCGCCAGCCAGCAACACGGGGCGCATAACGCCGCCACCTGGAAAACGTGCGCATGGCAATGCTTTTAATAAATCAAACGTGGTGGTATCCCCACCAATTGCGTAAGCTATGGACTTGCCAGATTCAACGGCTAGTGCCACACCATGTCCAGAGTAACCTCCAGAGGAATATGTCTTGTCATCAAGCTTAGCGATATAGGGGAGTCTAGAGCGAGTGATCGCAAGCGTGCCACCCCAAGCGTACTCGAAATGTATGCCTCTAAGTTGGGGGAACACTTGAAGCAGAGGCTTACTGACAACCCGTCTAATGTCTTTTGGAAATTGGTAGCCGTAGGTTTCTCCACCACCAAAAAGTAATCGATTGTCTTTTGTCAGTCTGAAATAGTTGACCACGAATCGTGAATCGAATACGGCATGCCGTTCAGGAAGCAGGGCTGTTGCCCCATCTCCCAATGGTTCTGTTGCAACAATAAAATTGTTGATGGGCATGATGCGCTGTTCTATATCGGCATTCAACCCACTTTGGTAACCATTGCATGCGAGTACAACGTGTGCAGCTTTTACCGAACCCGATTCGGTGTGTACCACCTTGTCACCTTGCGATGATGTTTTGATCGACAATACCTGACTTTGTTCATAAACATTTGCACCAAATTTGTTGGCTATGAGCGCAAGGCCGTAGCTAAGTTTTAGCGGATTGATATGTCCCGCACCATGATCAAGTACACCTCCGTGATAAGCCGGTGAATCTATATATTGATTTAACTGGTTCTTTGAAAGTGGTTCCAATTGATCATACTGGTACTCGTTTGCTAGCGTGTTGCAATATTGGTGAGCTGCTTTGAGATACCTTTCGCGATGGTATGCGCAAATTATTCCTGGCTGATATTCGACATCAATTTTATGCTCTTTACATAGCCCATGTATGGTTGTTTTCGCGTTTTCAGCCACAGACCACAGTGCTTTTGCACGAGTTGAACCCAGCTGTTTAGTCAGTTCAGATTGGGCCGTGTTAAATCCGCTACCCAGCTGCCCACCGTTGCGCCCAGATGCTCCCCATCCAACACGATGTGCGTCTAAGACAACAACGCTAAAACCTTGCTGTGCACAATGCAACGCCGTTGAAAGGCCGGTGTAACCAGCACCAATGACACAGACGTCTGTAGAGACATGTTCGGTAAGGCTAGGATAGGGCTGTGTAATAACAGTGTCTGCATACAAAGAGGGAGCGTGTTCTCCTTGCATATCGTTAGCGAATAACATGCTCATACGGCTTCACACATTGAGTAGTAAATGCTCTCTTTCCCAAGCGCTGATGACTTGCAAGAAGGCTTCTGCTTCGTGCTGTTTGATCGCGCTATAGGTTGTGCAGAATGGCTTACCGAAGAACTCGATGATTTGCTCATCGGCGTTAAACAAATCAACCGCTTCGAGTAAGCTACGCGGAATTGAATGCGGCAGGCTGTAGGCGTCTTTACCGATGGCATCGCGCGGAGTTGACTTGGCAATCATCCCGAGTAAGCCGGCAGCTAAGCTTGCTGCAATTGCAAGATAAGGGTTGCAATCCATGCCCACTACACGATTTTCAATACGTCGATTCGCTGGGCTGGATACGGGAACCCTTAATCCTGTTGAGCGATTATCTCTATCCCATTCTAAATTGATAGGTGCTGCATCGTCTGGGACGAATCGACGATATGAATTTACGTAAGGCGCTATCATGCATAAAACAGAAGGAAGATGATTCTGTTGTCCTGCCATAAAACCATAGAATAAGTCGCTGGGCTCGTCTGTCTCAGTATTGAAAACGTTCTTTCCGGTTTTATTGTCAACCACGCTTTGGTGAATGTGCATAGCACTGCCTGGTTCGTTCTGCATAGGCTTGGCCATAAAGGTGGCAAAGCAATTATTCTTCAATGCAGCTTCGCGAATAGAGCGCTTATAAATGAAAACCTGATCTGCTAGATGAACTGGATCACCGTGCGATAAGTTAATTTCAATTTGGCCTGACCCAGCTTCCTGAATAATCGTATCAATTTCGAACCCTTGCGCTTCTGCATAGTCGTAAATATCATCGATAACCGTACCGTACTCATCCACGGCACTCATGCTATAGGCTTGACGTGAAATACCTTGACGACCCGTTCGTCCAATGGGTGGTTCGATGGGTAGGGCAGGGTCAGTGTTAGGCTTGGTTAAGTAAAATTCCATTTCTGGTGCAACGACAGGGGTCCAACCACGCTTGTGATACTCCGCCATCACATGCTTGAGTACATTGCGAGGGCTTAACGGTACGGGAGTTCCATCCTGGTGATGCACATCGTGAATGACTTGCATAGTGACGTCGCCTGACCAAGGCACGGCCGTCGCAGAACTAAAATCAGGCGTGAGCATCACGTCAGACTCTGTCCATTGATCTTCCATGTCTGGAAGGTCGGCGTACTCACCCGTTATGGTTTGAAAGAATATCGATATGGGTAAAAACGTTGGGTCGCCTTTGGAGAATTTTTTGATTGGCATCGCTTTACCGCGCGATATTCCAGCCAAGTCTGCAACGACGCATTCAACTTCTTCGATTTGGCGACCGGCAAGCCAGGTATGCAATGCATCTGGAAGTTCTTTCATCCATTTTTGATTGTCGATTTTTGGATTGAATTTCGAGGCGCTCATTTATCTGTCTCGGTTTGTTTGTTTGTTTGTTTTTGTGTTTAGAGTCCAATGGTGTCTCGAAGGCCGTACCACCAAGAACCAACGGTTGAGTAGGGTGCTCGAAAACCTTGCCCACCTGGAAATGGATACCATGGAATTTTAGATAATCGATTGAAGCGATCTTTGTCACCTTGTATGGCATCTGACAATATTTTTCCAAATAGATGCGAACCAGTAACGCCGTGTCCGCTATAGCCCATAGCATGATAGGTGTTCGGCCCCGTCATGCCCATTTGAGGTACACGCGTAAACGAGAGCGCAAAGTTACCGCTCCACGCGTAGTCTACTTTGGTTCCTTTGAGTTGCGGAAACACTTTCTCCATATTAGGTCGCAGTTTCGCCTCAACATCGGCCGGATCGGTACCGCCGTATACCGTGCCTCCACCAAACAATAATCGTTTGTCCGCTGACAAGCGATAATAATCAAGAATGTAGCGCACATCTTCTACGCATGCGTCTGTGGGTAGCAGACTATGAGCTAACTCTGGGTCTAACGGCTCTGTTGCCATTACTTGAGTGGATACTGGCATCACTCTTGTGGCAAGTTTTGGAACGGCATCCCCAAGGTAGGCATTTCCACACAGTACTAATGTGCCACAAGAAACTGTGCCATGTTCTGTTACAACGGTTGGCTCAGAATCTAGGTTGTCTACACGGAGTACCCGCGTTTGTTCATAGATTTTCCCGCTAAGTTTTTCTAATGCTGCCGCTTCTCCCAACGCAAGATTAAGTGGGTGTAAATGTCCGCCTGACTTATCTAACAAACCACCTGTGTAGCGCTCTGATTGAACGTGGTTTTGGAGTTCTTTTGCATCGAGTAGTTCGTAGTCGTCCATACCATGACGTAGCCACAAGGCTTGTTTATCTTTTAATTCTTGCATGTGTTTTGCATTCAAACCGACATACAGATTGTGCTTTTTAAGATCGCAATTTATTTCATAGTCTGCAATAAATCGGCGAATGATACTTCCGCCCTCTTGGACCATAGTGCCAATGAAGTTTGCTGTATTGGTGCCAAACTTTTTTTCGATCGTGTCCAGCCCTGCATTGAGCCCGTTAACGATTTGCCCTCCATTGCGCCCAGATGCTCCCCAGCCGATTTTAGCGCCTTCAACTAAAACAACCGATTTACCTTGCTCGGCGAGATGAAGGGCTGTGGAGAGTCCTGAGAAGCCCGCACCAACGATGCAAATGTCAGCGTGAATAGAGCCAACCAGTGCGGGTCGCGCAGGACTCTCGTTGGCGCTTGCAGCGTAGTAGCTGCCAATGTGCTTATCGGTGCCGGAATAGTGGTTTGATGATGAGAACATGGTTCGAAAAGTTATAGTTTGTTGTCTATTGAAATATACCGTATTGCTGGGTCGTAGCGCTAGCCACACATGTTTACAGCACTATGAGCTATTTTCTTTAAATATCGCCCTATACGAGATAAAATTCAGACTGAATATTAGGGAGTATCAGATGCATCAATGTGGATTGTTCAAGCTACTGCCGATTACTGTGTTTGTTTGCTCCTGCACGTTCGGAGAAGGCCCTGAGCTCGTTGATCCTGAGCCCGGAAAAAGCAGTGGTGAAATTGCCAGCAGCGGAGCACCAAGCGCCACGGACTCAACCCAAACGCAAGAAGTCAATGGGCTGTCAACCGACGCTGTGGACGATGGCGACCAAACGAATGGCACGGCAGTTAATGGTGCAGCGGTTAATATGCAAGGTGATCTGGCAGGCGACACGGATGCAGCCACAAGCATAAACGATGTTGATGTGAGTGATTCGAATCAGTCTGGTGAAACGGATAATCCCCAGTCAGCAAATAGCACCGGCGGTAGTCAAGATCCTATCGTGCGGATACCGCGCACTGACAGGGGTAATGCTCCAAAAATTGATGGAGATACCCTCGACTATATTGAAGGTACCGAGCTTCTCGATGGTGAGTGGCGATTCGCTGCACAATTTAATGAGGCTGGAGAGCCGCTAGGCATAAATAATTTTATGTTTGGTAACGCTGATCAATCGCTTTCTGGTAGCTACCATCATTGGGCAGCGGTACACGATGGTGAATATCTTTACTTGGTGGTCATAATTGATGATGACGGAATGCATTACCAAGATTCAAATGAAGAACGTAAGCCATGGAAAGATGATAGCGTTGAGTTGTTCTTTGATGGAAACAATAGTCTGTTAGCTCAATATGACGGGGTAGATGATTTCCACCTCACGGTTAATCTGCAAGAATCGCCGGGTGTTCCGAATGCGAGTTATGGGTCTAGTCCTAACATACGCCAATCGACTCAGTCAGCTTCGTTTCCATCTGATTTTCTCTTCCAAACTGGAATACGCAAGGGGCCACAACCGATAGGCACCGATCGTGTGCGTAAAGACATCTATGAATTTCGGATTAAGTTGTCTGAATTGAATATACAGATAGAGACGCCGTTTGGCATTGAAGTGCAAATGAACGACGATGATGACGGTGGCACAAGAGATGCTAAATGGGCATGGCATCACCCTGAAGGTGTCGATTCAACAAACGACTATACTTGGCAAATTCCGAGTTTTATGGGGACTGCTATATTAATAAGGTAGCTGCGCCTGCGTGACAACGCAGTATCAAGATCAACCTGAATCCAAAATTTAAGACAGATTGGTGCTATTACAAATTTCTTGGTTTACTACCACTGGCTCGTGATTTACTGCCGAAAATGAAGCCAACTATGTTGGCCAATAGAGCAGGCACAAGCAGATAGATTGCGAGTATCACTATGAAATACCATTTAAGGTAAGCCAGCTCCCAGAACTTTTCAGTGTAGTTCACGTATTTACCGAACATGCCTATAAACAAATAGACCACCCCGGCGAGCATGCCAGACACCAGTGCACCGCCGACCAAGTTCCAGATGAAGTCGGACATACCGCCATTTCTACTTGATGCGTGTTTGCGTTGCGATGCCATTCGTTTTAATACCTTTTAACTCGTACTCTGGTAGCGTCTTTGCCTGGTGTGAAATTTAAAATATTCTATCCAAACTGTGATTGAGTTGGGTAATGGCCGGCATACTGGAGTAATTTAGCCAATATCAAACCTTTGGTTCGCAACATTGTGGTTAGCCTCGAGATTTTGGGCTAACCTTTTACCGGTATAAGTGTTGGACAATAATAGTATTAATTCGAAGTTATTGACCTCTAGCTATAGACTCTCGGTGGGCTATGTAGCTGATCGACACAACTAAAATAGTCCCCCCAAGAACGACATAGCTGTCGATGGATTCCCCAAACAGCAAGACTCCTAAGATGGTGGCCCAAAGCAATTGCAAAAAAGTCACAGGCTGTATTACTGAAATGGGTGCCAGAGAAATTGCCTTCGTCAGGGTGACGTGTCCTAGCGTTGCGAGTAAGCCCGTTAGAGACAACAATGCAAGCTCCGTCAGATTAGGAGTAACCCAGTTTAATAGTGCAAGGGGAAATAATGTGATTGCGCAAATGACCGAGAGCGACGCGACAATGACTGAGAGTTGATCGGTATCAATGAGTTTCTTGGTCATCAATATAGATGCCGCAAACAGGGGTGCCGTAAAGAGCTGTGCAACTTGGCCAATAGAAATACTGCTGAATCCTGGTCTGAGAATGATGAAAACGCCAATTAATCCGAAAGCAATGGCTAATAGCCGTCGTGCATACAGTTTTTCTCCGAAAAATATCGCCGCACCAATGGTCATCAGAACAGGTGTTAAATAGCTCAGTGCCGTAACTTCAGCTATTGGGATTCTAGCCATTGCGAAAAACCATAAACACACACCAAGGCCATGGACAATGCCGCGAACAATAAGCGTTTTCCATGCAACCACTTTTGTATTACCGCGAAGAATACGGATAAGAACGGGGGCAAGTAACACGACACCGGCGACGTATCGAATGAACGCTGCTTCAGGTGCTGGAACACGGGTGCCGATATATCGCACAACCACAGTCACACCAACAAAGCAAAGACCCGAGAGTGCCATATATAGCATGCCAGCGCTTGTGCTTGATATGCTCGGGAATTTTGATTGTGTGATCAGTTGAACTCCTTTTGGGTAACATTCGAATACGGGTGGATCAGTGCGCAGATATTATCATTGCTGTCGCTTCGCGAGCGGGTTATTGTCATGGGATACTTTTCATTGAGCTAAGAACGAAGAGCCATTGCAGTTTCAGGGTGATTTGTTTGGGCTTAGTGCAGACTCGCGGGCGCTCAAAATACGGCGAGTCGAAAAAATGTTAATAGTCAGCAGATTTTCAGGTTAACGCCACAATGGAATAAAGTTCTGCTCAATGTTAACTAAACTCGTAGTTCAACGAAAACACAGGTACCAGTGAGTTCATCTGGATGGATTGTTGCGGTGGTCTGGCTTTCAATTCGCAGAGTACCGCCATGCGCTTCAGCGATGAGCTTCGCTAAATGCAAACCTAAACCGAACCCACCAGTTGATCGGGTCCGTGAAGCATCTGTTCGATAGAACGGTTCGGTTACGTGGTCAATATGCTCAGTTGGAATACCAGCGCCTCGATCACACACCGATATGTGCATTGTACTCTCAACGCAATGAAGGTTGACTGTAATAGGGTGGTGATTCGAATCGTGATGTACTATAGCGTTACCGATAAGGTTTCGTAGCAATATTCTTATCCGCGTTTCATCAAGTTCGATTAACGGAAGTGTGTCGACACATTCTATTGTTATATAATCGGCTTGAGTCTCCTCTATAACAGCTTGCACTAAGTGCTGTAGATTGATTGACTGACGCTGAAGCGCTGAGTGCCCAGACTTCATGCGCTCGCTTTCTAAAATATCTGAAATTAAGCTTTCCATTTCACGCAAATCGTCTTCAATCAGCTGGCGTTCTTTCGATTTATCAAGTAATTGTGTGGCAATCTTAGCCCGTGTCAGTGGTGAACGTAGTTCGTGACTGGCGCCCAGTAATAGCTGTCGTTTGGCGTCAAGCATCTGTTCAATGTCTGCGGCCATGGTGTTTATACTTATCGCCAGTTCGCCAAGATCGTTATCGTGCCGAACAGGTACTCGATGTGTAAGATCACCGTTACCCATTTGGCTGACGCCGTATTTAATGTCTCTAACGGGTCGAAGCATACGCCTAATCACTAAAAAGCAAACCGTTAAAACACCCAGCACAGCTAATAGCGCTGGTAGTATGAAACTGTCACGTTGGTTTCTATTATTTTGATGCGCCAACTCATAGAACACGTGGTAATCACCAACAGTACTTTTCAACAGTGTTCGGTTTTCATCACCGCTGAATTCGATATTCCCAGGCACGTGTCTTCTACGTTTAGAAGCGTTGTCGTATCTATCGGATTCATAGAATGAATTCTCATCAAATTCAAGTACTTCACCGTTGGTTGAGTAGTTCGTTTCCGGACCATTGATGTAGATGTTTACTGAGAGTCGATCGGCGAGTGCGCGTGCGTTTTCAATATTGGGAGGGTTTCCAATTTCTGCACTGATAAAGTCAAGGTATTGTTCGAGATGAGGTCGCGCATTCATGCGCCATTGTTGTGCGAATCCGTGTGCAATGATAACAAACAGCATCGCTATCAATAAAACGCTGGTGATGATAAAAACTGCCAGCAAGCGTGCTGTAATCGAACGTTTCAATCGGAGTAGTAAAGAGGTCATATTAATACAGCTGATATTGGTTGTGCATTTAGTGGGTTTGTTTGCCGACAAATGCGTAACCTGAGCCATAAACTGTTTTTATGGGTTCGGCTGGTTTGAGTTTTGAGCGCAAACGACTAATTAGGATATCGACAGATCGGCTAAACAATTCTGTTTCAGTGCCTTTTAATTGATTCAGGATATCGTCACGACTAAAGTCTCGGCCTGGAGATTTGGCCAGCAATAATAAAAGTTGGTATTCCATTGTTGTCAGTACAATGTTTTTTCCTCCGACGTGTACTTCACGTTGAATAGTGTCAATGATCAGTGTGTCGAATTGCATTACGTCGATTGTACGAGCACTTACACTTTTGCGTTTAACGATGGTGTTGACCCTAGCTACCAATTCTCTAGGTTCAAAAGGTTTTGGCAGGTAATCATCCGCACCAATTTCTAGACCGACAACTCGATCGGTTACATCGCCTCGGGCAGTTAGCATAATAATGGGTATGTCGCTGTTGGTTCTAATAGTACGACACACTTCGAACCCATCCATCTCTGGCAGCATAATATCGAGGATGACCGCATCGAAGTTTTCCGCTTTTAGTGCTTCAAGACCAATTGACGGTTTAATAGCAGACGTTATGCTTATGTCGTATCGCGCACAATAGTCCTTTAGCAATGGTGCTAGCTTCTCATCGTCGTCAATAAGTAGTACGTTTAGCATCGTGAATTAGTCATTGCGCTTGTGTTGACCCATTGTGCGGCATTGTTCCAGTCGTCGCAAACAGTTTGATAAAACTTGGAATCCTATATTGTTTGGTGGAGTACAAGCGGTCAGACCGACCGCATGTATTCTTTTCTAAGCTTAATATCTAAGCTTAGTGCTTTGCGCGTCCGCGTTTTCGATCTTTGCGAGAATTCATGAATTCGACTAAGTCTTGCTTCTGCTCGGCGTTAAGGCTGTCCATAAAGTTACCCATTGCGATCACCAAGTCTGGTGCTACCGCATCGACAGTTGCCGTTTTAGCATTGATCAGTTCCAACGCTTTTCCCTGATCAAAAGAGTCTGCACTCACGAGCGCAAGAACATCTGTTTTGGTTGAATCCATTTCACTATGCATAGCAGTTTTGGCTACCAGTACTTGGTCTTTTAAAACCGACAAGGCTTGCTCTTGGTTTGCATCCAGTTCGAGCTTCTTGGTTATGAAACCAACTGCTCGTTCTGCGTGTGCTTCGTGGTCGCCTTTACGATCTTTAGCAGCATAAGCGCCAGTTGCTCCAATAAGGCCTATTGACAAGACAGCAGCGATAGTGATTTTTGTAGCTTTTTTCATTACTTGCTCCAGAAAATTAATTTGATTGAGTGTGCAGATGTAGTATCGACATTTGGCAGTGTGTAAGCATTTCGCTGGTGAAGCAGCTTGTATCAGGGTGTAACAGGATTGAAGATTTATTCGTTAATTGAGTGTATTGAGGCCAACCCAGCCAGCTCTGCCACGAAAAAACTGTATTCAACGCATTTTTCGATGTAAATCCATCAATTAACAATGAAATGGCCAAAAAACGTATTTATCATGCCATTTAAGCGATTTTAACGATTCGAAGGTACAAAGATTGCTGATGCTAAGTGGGTATCTACACCAATTGATTTGACCACCATGCGTATAAAAATCTTCGCCATACCAGCAATTGCATTGTCAGCAATAGCGCTAGTCGCTTGCGATAAGAGCACCGATGTTCACACGCATGTCGAGGGTGCTTCTAAAACAGAGCCTGGCGTATGGCCGCCCATACTGAAAGGTATGCAGAACGAGCAGCCATTGCAGGGCAGTGCGTTGGGGGCAGCGCAGGAATCGGTTGTGGATGCGATGCGAGCGAGGGTATTGAGAAACCCTGGGTTATTGCAGGCATTAGGCAGTGACTATCGTGAGTTCGAAGCAAGTCTTGGACAAGAGAAGAGTGCTAGTAGCGCTGTTTTTCTTTTTTATAACTACTCAACTAATACCACTGTTGAGGCGACTCTGTTTGCTGATAGTGATGTACGAGTTAATACGCAATCTGCATCACTTTTCCAACCCTCAGAGCACGCGCAAGAAGTGCCAGTTGCTATAGGCCTTGGTAGGAATGCGCTACTAGCCGATGGTTATCAATTGGCTGGGCTGACTGGTACAGCAATGCTTGCGTTTCCTCCGTCTAATGAGCTACCAGACGATACAAACACATTTTATACTCAGCGAGTTCTATACGTCACTTTTGGTCCGGGAAATGGTGAGCTTCCTGAATTTAGTGCTTTAGTCAACCTAAGCGATTCGAGTGTGACCAATGTTCGTAAAATTAACTAGGAGCGAAAATATGAAAAGCTTTTTATTAAGTGTTGCGTTTTTCACGTTCCTCGGAAGCTCGGTGGCGCAAGCCGCTACGGTGCAATGGGAAGGTTGGAAGTTTAATTACAGTACATCAAATAATTCATCAGGCTTGGTGTTGACCAACGTCAACTACAACGATAAAAAAATTCTAGCGAAAGCGAGCATGCCAGTCATGCGCGTTAGGTATGACAACGATGTATGCGGTCCGTATGCAGACATCATGTCAACCTATGCGCTAAGAAGCGCAACGCAAGGTGCGCCAAACAACGCTTGTGATAACAAAGCTACCTGTCAACGGACCTTTACGATTGACGGTGAAAAAATGCTTGAAGTAGGTTCTAACTGGCAAATTGGTGAGTATCAAATCTACCAGACATACTATTTTAGTGAGCAAGGATATATGGATTCTCGCGTTTATAGTCGTGGCCTTCAATGTCAGACAAATCACTCGCACCATGCGCACTGGATGTTCGATTTCGATATCGATGGTGCTGAGAATGATCGTGTTGTGCTACCCGACGGAACTATTCCAGACGAAGAGTTCAATTCACGCAAAACGGAATCAGCCTACTGGGACATCGAAGATAGCGTGACAAATTCAAGTGTTCGTTTATCGCCTTCAGCTGACGATGGAGCAGTGAGCGATTTTGCTCAGTGGGACCTAGCTGTGCGCGCAATGAATAACGCAGAGATAGGTCGTTGGCGTTTAGGTGCCAGAGGTGAGATTGGCAACAATTACATGAATAATCAGAACATCAATTCAGCCGACTCGGTTGTTTGGTATGTATCTCATTTACCGCACAGCGCAAACGAAGGGTCTACCTTGTGGCATGCCTCAGGACCACGAATTGAGGTTAATGCTGCTACAGAGCCTCCTCCGGAAGTGCCGCCAACCCCAGAACCACAGCCAACTGCTGATAATTTTCTCGCCAACGGTGGGTTCGAAAGCGGTAAAGCTGGGTGGTTTGACTGTGGCGCCAACACGGATACGAATAGTCTTAGCACAGGCTCTCATACTGGCACCAAAGCTATGGCTATTAATAATGGTGGTTGTTTGTATCAAGAGGTACCTGCAAGCGCTGGTAGTTATTTACAACTGTCTTGTCAGGCGAATAGACGCGGCAATCAGTGGAGTATTATGGAGTTAAGTTATCTAGACACCAACTACAGCAGTCTCGATTCCGACGTTGTTCAGATCAGAACTGGTGTCAACTATACTGAACATGCTGCGAGTGGCTTTGCACCTGAACAAACAGCCTATGCATTAGTGGTGCTGTACAGTGAAGACACCACCAACTTCGACACCTGCGTTTTGCAGGCAGCAACCAATCCCGTTGTCAATCCAGAACCTCCAACAACTCCAGTACCGCCAACGAGCACAGAAAATTTGTTAACTAATGGTGGGTTTGAATCCGATTTGGGTAACTGGAATACCTGCGCATCGAATACTTTGGTGAGTGTTAGTGGTGATGCAGCAGCTGGGAGCAAGTCGTTAGCCGTTAGTAATGGTGGATGCCTCTATCAGGAATTTCCTATTCAAGCTGGACAAGCGTACAAGCTTGAGTGCGACGCAAAACGCTCTGGACAGCAGTACACCAGTATGACGCTGGCCATGTTAAACAGTGACTACGCATCGCTGGCAAAGGAAGAGTTACCAGTGCGCACAACAGCATTCACCCCTTATACAAGCACTGTTATTGCACCTGCCAATAGTCGTTATGGCACTGTAGTGATGTACAGCGAAGATACAAGTCTCTTTGATGCTTGCGAGGTTGTTGCTATGTAATCGATAGCGGTGTTCAGGCGAAGGACCGAATGAACACCGTTTGAGCAGTTTGTGCACATTCGTGCAGGCCTTGTCCGCTCGGTGATTATATATCGAAGATTCCTACCGAGAACATAAATTCCTAAATCAGTTTACCATTGGTGTTCTAGCCTACTGTTATTACACCAATGCGATTAAAAACACCTCCAAATCCTCCTATCGCTGCCCAAATTGCCACTCAATGCGAAGCGCATGACAAGCAGTGGATTGACCTATACGCTTGGCTCAAAGCCGATAACTGGCAAGAGGCTCTAAATGATGCCGCCAAACTGCCTTCGTCGATCGCAGACTATTTACTCGCGGAAAATAAGTATTGCGATCAAGCCACTGAAGAGCTAGTTCCTCTTCAATCGACGTTGGTATCTGAGATGCGTGGGCGTATGGCTGAGAATGACGACACGGTTCCCATGAAAGAGGGTGTTTATAAGTACTCTGAACGGTATATCGAAAATTCAGAGCATGAGCTTTATGTTCGTACTGATCTCAATGGTGACTATGAAGAGTTACTGTTTGATGTGAATATCGAAGCTGAAAAACACGAGTACTTTGAGCTTGGTCAGCTTGAAAATAGTCCGAATCATTGCAAAATACTCTGGACCAGTGATACCTCGGGCGCTGAGTATTACACATTGCGTGTCCGGGTCTTGGAGACGAATTCGGATGATGACACTGTAATAGATAAAGTTGAAATGGCCACATGGGCTGATGATGAAACACTCTTTTATGTACGCCTTGATGAATCCCATCGAGCCTTAAAAGTATATAGGCATATTCTTGGAACTAGCGTGCAAGACGATACGCTTGTTTTTGAAGAAAAAGATAGTCGTTTTACCTGTAGTGTATACACAAGCCTATCGAGCGAATATGTCTTCATTCATACATCGATGAACGACCAAGATGAAGTTTGGTATGTTCCGGTGAATAACTTAACTGCAACTCCTACTCTAATACAGGAAAGGGCGGAAGGCTTGGAGTATGGAGTTGATCATCAAGGCGATAGGTTTGTTATCTGTTCAAATTCTGATGGGGCTGTTGATTTCAAACTCGTTGAAGCGCCAACTGAAACGCCGGCAATGCAATTTTGGACTGATATTATAGATTATCAACCTGGACGTATGATTGAGGATATCGTTGTCTACAAAGATTGGATTGTTTGGTTGGAAATCATCGATGCTTTACCGCAAATAGCCTATATGGATAACAGCTGCGTCATTAAACGCATTGAATTTGATGAAGAGGCTTACTCCTTAGATTTAGTTGGGTCGCTGGAGTTCGATACCTCATCTTTGCTTTACGAGTATTCCTCGCCAACCACTCCGGCTAAAACGATCGAATTCGATTTAGCTTCAGGATTACGAACGCTGCTAAAGCAAGAGTCAATTCCAAGTGGGCACAATGCTGAGGACTATACTACTCGCCGGGTCACTGTCACGTCTTATGATGGTGCTGAGGTACCTGTGACTTTGCTCTACCGAAAAGATACACCCATTGATGGGACTGCTGCCGCTATTATTTACGGCTATGGTTCTTATGGTGCGTCCACTTACGCAGAGTTTAGGAGTGACAGACTCTCGTTAGTTGATCGCGGTTTTGTATTTGCAATTGCGCATGTAAGAGGTGGGCAAGAAAAAGGACGGGCATGGTATGAAGATGCCAAGCTTGATCTTAAACCTAATAGTTTTCATGATTTTATTGCTGTTGGCGAAGCATTGATAGAACAAGGCTACTGCGCACCAGACAAATTAGTATCGTTAGGTGGTTCTGCTGGTGGATTACTGGTTGCCGCTTGTATGAATATGAAGCCTGACCTATTCGCAGGAGTTATCGCGCATGTACCATTTGTCGATGTTCTCAATACCATGCTGGATGATAGTTTGCCGTTAACGCCAAGTGAATGGACGCAATGGGGGAATCCGATTCAAAGTAGGCATGCGTTTGAGTCGATAAGAAGCTACTCGCCGTACGAAAATATTCGACCTGTTGCCTATCCTCCTCTCTATGTTACAGCCGGTGTGTCCGACCCGCGAGTAACGTACTGGGAGCCAACAAAGTGGGTAGCAAGTCTACGAGCAACAAAAACGGATAACAATATTGTATTGTTGAAAACTAATATGCAGTCTGGTCATTTTGGTAAAACAGGACGCTTTGCAGAGCTTGACGATAGGGCGCATGCCTATGCGTTTGCGATTGCTGTGACCTGCTCATCCAACGCTTGATAACACGTTGTGAATGCCTATATTGCTTGAACCTGCGGCACGGTAATCTAGAAGAAATCATTATGAGCGAGTACCAATACCCAAAACACGATACGGCTAATGGTTATCTAACGGGGAAAATTCAACAGAACTATATTCAGTCTGCGATCGTCTCTGGATTACTGCCAGAAAATGCCCATCGAATGCAGCACGTCATTTCTTTGAACGCATCAAACGATTTGACTGTTCCAATTCAATTTTGGCAGTTGTACTCAGTACTTGGTCAAGATCGCATTATAAAAATAGTACGAAGCTTTTATCAACGCTTCAGATGCAATTGAAGCGCTTAGTGAAGATGAGCTAAGGGATGCGCTGACGGCTCGTGGTATTAATGTGAGTCAGATTGTTGAAAAACAGGAATTGGTGAATCAGGCTCTTCGGCTATAGATCGGGCCGCAAACATAGGAAGCTTGTAACTCTCTCTCTCTCTCTCTCTCTCTCTCTCTCTCTCTTCCTCATCCACATCCTCTGTCTTAAAATTTATTCAAGCGCATCATGTCGGAGTCGTTGCATTTATCAAGTTATCGACAAGGTTGTTGGTGTTGTTCGTCATCGGATACGTAGAATTACCAAAAGTCACAACGCCTGAAGCTTTTCACTTACTGTCGTTTATTGAAAATAAACAGACTTAATTTCCCCAAGTTAAATGAATTCCAGTTATCGATACAGGGTGTTGTTTTCATTGAATATCATGAACTCATTCAGGCGTTATATTTACTTCTGATGTATGTAAAGCATTATTAGATCAGTACTATTACCCGTAATAGTGCGATACACCGCCACTTTGATTTTTGATTCAGTGATAGATTTCGACCAATATTACTCAGCAACCTGAATTTCGAATCCGATATGCGACGCAGTCTTCATAATACGCACTCACTTGTGCACACCTTGTTGGCACTCCTGATAGTTGTTTTTTCAGTAACTGTGTTCAGTTCAATGGCGCATGCTGTATCAGTGGAATTTTTCAGCGATAGTGATGGTAGCTACGTCGTTAAAAATTCCTCCACTAGCAGCATTGATTGCACAGCGCCAAATGTCTGCAATGTTGCACCTGGTCGGTACCGCTTAGTTAACTTTGATAATTTCCATAGTGTTTATGTCACTGTTGAAAACAACGGGTCGGTTAGATACACCTATGATGGTGGAGCCGATTTTCCGTTTGCAGTTGCTGCGAGCCTGTTGTCAGAGCCTCAATCAGTATTTGAATCAGGGTTTGCTCGTGTTAATTTTTTAAGCGACAACGACGGGGCCTACTCGGTCAGCAATTCGGCAACCGGCAACATTGATTGCAATGCGCCGGCTATTTGTGACGTTGCGCTTGGTCGATACCGGCTAATCGATTTTAATGGTCTACACAGTGTTTATGTCACTGTTGAAAACAACGGATCGGTTAGATACACCTACGATGGTGGAGCTGATTTCCCTTATGCAGTTGCAGCGAGCGTGAATTCGATTGCGAGTGTGAATACGGTTGTGAGCACACAGACGAGTTCTATTCCAAAAGCTGGAAGCACTTTCTACTGGCAGCTGCAAGGTAATATCGACCTTAATCACAATGTCGATGTTTATGGTATTGATCTTGAGGATAACGAGTTTAATGGCGTCATAAGTTCATTGCATAGTCGTGGGAAGAAAGTGAGTTGCTACATAAGTGCAGGTTCTTACGAAGCGTGGCGTTCAGATAGAAATGAATTCAACCTCAAAAGTGATCTTGGGAATCAGCTGGGAGATTGGCCAGGCGAGTATTATCTTGATATTAACTCAGCGAATGTACGAAGAATAATGCGATCACGCATTGACAGAGCAGTAGCAGCTGGGTGCGATGGGTTGGAGCCGGACAATACAGACGCCTACCAAGCCAACAACGGTTTAGGCCTAACTTCGCAAGATCAAATTAACTATTTACTGTTCCTGGCTAGCTATGCTCATAGTAAAGGCCTGTCCATAGGTTTAAAAAATACGGTCGACTTGATCGCCAACGCTAGTGTAGTTAATGCATTCGACTGGACCTTAAATGAATCGTGTTACGCGTACAACGAATGCAATAAGCTCAAACCGTTCGTAAGTTCTGGAAAAGCGGTCTATATAGCAATGTATGGAACACTAAATTATTCAGCCAGATGTGCAGACGCAGCTGCAAACCGATACAATCTTTCTTTCTATGGGACTAACCAATTGCTTAATGGTACTTCTTTCGAAATGTGCCCTTAAATTTAAGGGCAGACCTGCTGTGATTATCTTATTTTGGTAGAAAACATATCGACGTGAGTGATGGCAATAGTGCCCGCTATCTTGGCGCACAGCGAATAATTTAGTAGTGAATGCAAGCAGCTATTCAGATAAAACATTGAGTGTGGTTCTTGCGCTCAGTGCGTCTGTCTGGGGTTTGTACTGGTTTCCATTAAGAGCCATTGAGCAGGTAGGCATTTCTGGTTCTTGGAGTGTGGTCTATTTAAGCGCGTGTCCATTGCTTGTATTGCTACCGCTGCTGCTGTTTCATTTTCGCAAGTTGTCAGGAGTGTTAGGCCCAACGCTATTAGCCGTCTTATTCTGCGGTTTTGCCTTTACTTTGTACTCAAATGGTTTGGTAGAAACGACTGTTATTAGGGCGACCTTGCTCTATTATTTGACACCAGTATGGTCGACTATCATCGGCGTGATATGGCTGTCGGAGCGTTTAAGCCGTGCAAGAATAATAGCCATTGTTGTCGCGTTTTGTGGGTTGTGCTTATTGTTGCTTGATGGTGAGTCAACTCAACAGCCTCTGAATATTGGCGATCTATATAGTTTTTTCTCTGGAGTGTTGTGGGCTTGCGCAATTGCGGTTTTGAACCGATGGGCAAATATTCCAATATTGCCAGTAGCTGCTTTCATCTTTATTTTCACAACGATCATTTCTGTTTTCTTTGCAGCAGTACTTAATACGGAAGTAGCTCCCACTTTCACCATGTTAAAGGCTGCTTTCCCAACGGCTGCTGTCTGGTCTATTGTGATAATACTGCCTGGATTTTTGATCATTTTCCGAGTGTCGCAACTTCTTTTTCCCGGACGCGTGGGTATTCTATGCATGTCAGAAGTCATTGTCGCCATTATTAGTGCATCGATATTATTGCCTGATGAGCGCATGGCTTTGGTGCAATGGGTAGGTGCTTTCGCCATTGTAGCGGCAGGGCTCATTGATGTGGCGCTAGGCGATAGCTCTAAAGTCGACACGGTAATTACTTAGTGATTTTCGACTATATTCCCTGGTATCGCTGGTGCGGTTGAAATTGACAATGACCATGGAGTGACGTAGTTTTCGAATAACATTCCGTTAAAGCGAGTATCGATTCATGATTCGTTCATCTCAGATCGCCATCTTGGCTACGCTGTGGGCTGCAACGCTGCCATTGCATGCTGCACCTTGCCTGCAAGTCACTCTAACGGGGACACAAGGAGGCCCCCCTGTTTTTAACGGCCAAGCAGGTGCTGGCACTTTAGTGCAATACGGTGATGATGAAAACAATTGCAGCGCGGTGAATCTACAGTTCGATACCGGTAGAGGTACTACTCAACGTTTATCGCAAGCGAAAACGCCAGTTGGGAAGCTTCAAGCTATTTTTCTAACCCATATGCATTCAGACCACACAGAAGGTCTTGCAGACATGATGCAGTTGCGTTGGCACTTTGGTTCTGGAGGACCAAAGGTCGATCTAGTCTGCAGTGAAGATGCTAGTTCACCAGCCGGTCACGTTTTAAGCTGCACAAAGCTTGCGACTCATATAGGCGATGCGTTTATTCAATCCGGTGAAATGGCACAGCGACTGGCCGAGAATAAAAAGCGTCTTGCCGGAGGGCCTGCAGACTTGATCAATACCAATGCATTTAAGCCAACAGGTGAGCCAACAGAAGTATGGTCATCTGGCGATGTAACAGTCAGCGCTGTTGGTTCTCGACATATTCCTGGGCATGCCTCTTATCGTGTTGACACACCAGCAGGCTCGGTTGTTATTGGCGGGGATGCAGGAAATGATGCGCCCAAACCACCGCGTGACAGCTCAACTTCAGCGCAGGTCGAAACACTGGCACAGGGCGCTGACATTGTTGTTCATTCCACCATTCATCCGGTCATGGGGCCTGACCATAATAGTGGATTCCCACCACCCATTTATTTTCGTCAAAGTACAGCAACGGATCTTGGTGCGCTGGCAAAACGCGCAGAAGTAAAACATCTAATGCTGACGCATTTAATTCCACCACTGGGAGCAAAAATGCAGGGACCTTATCCGATTCCTGGCGGTGGATTAAGCGAAATGGATTATAAAGATGCGGTGGCTGAAAGTGGTTTTAGTGGCAATGTTGTGGTGGGAACCGATCTGGTCACTTTGCGATTACCGCAGTAACGGGTATATAGAGCTCGCCTCGGATACAGGTCGTGGCATTTTTCATAGAATGTCAGTTTGAATAATGCAGTACGAAATCGAGTACCAAAGATCGGGCGTCTCTTTGCGCGCCGCCCGATTTTGATTGCCGAGCTGTTACTGACTTACAAGCCCCATTTTGTAGCAGTCTCTGCAAAGAAACCGCCAGCTTGCTTGATTTTGATCCAGTTATTGACGTAGTTAATCCAGACTTGATCACTTTGCGGTAAAAGCATTGCGATAGGTGTTGGAGCTCGTGGTGCTTCAACTTCGATTGCTACCAGTTTGTCGAAGGATTTGGTCAGTGTTGCGCCTTCAATGTTGGACGTAACAAATACATCGGAGCGCCCTGACAGTACATCTTGGTGTTGCAAAGCTGGCGCTTCAATGGATTTGATGTCTGCATTTGGAAACCAATCTTTCACCATTTTCTCAAAAGAGGTGCCTAAAGTTGCAGCAACCTTAACACCTTCTTGATTGATAGAATCCCAACCTTTAAATTTGTCTGCTTTATCAGCAGTTGTGTACGGTTGAATTTGTACTGCAATATAGCTATCAGAGTAACCAGCTGCTTTCATGCGAGCAGGGCTGATAGAGGCTGAGCCAGTCATGTGATAGTTGCCGCCGATTACACCATTGACCAGTGTTTTCCAGTCAGTTGCAACGAACTCGACTTCGACACCAAGATCTTTGGCAAGTTCAGTCATTACGTCGATGTCGTAACCTTTGTAACTATTAGTCGCAGGGTCCTTTACCGTCATTGGGTTCCAGTCGCCTGTGGTACCAACTTTTAACACACCGTTATCGAGGATGTCTTTCAGTGCCGATTGTGCGTGAACAGATGTGGCAGAGACGCTTAAAAGAGCGATAGCCGCCAGAGTTTTTAATGCTTTCATTTATATTCCGAAGGAGGGTCAATCTGATATCGTTACATGCTCGCTAAAAGTTTGCAACCAAGGTTGGATGCTGCACCTAAAAACAAGCATTTCTGCTAACTTATGCACAGGTTTTTTCACTAAGTAGGCCTCGAATTGATCCAAAACCACTCAGCCAACGAACAACCAGTCGTCGCTATGCGCGGCGTATCCAAACTCTATGGTTCGTTTCAAGCGCTCAACACAGTCACCATCGATATCGAGCCAGGCGAGCGCGTTGTTGTGTGTGGCCCATCGGGTTCTGGAAAGTCAACGCTCATTCGGTGTATTAACCAGCTTGAAAAACATGATGCTGGAACGATCACCATTAACGGTACGACGCTCGACGGCAGCAGTAAAAGTTTGCGGTCTATTCACGATAACGTCGGGATGGTGTTTCAGCAGTTCAATTTGTTCCCACATCTAAGTGTGCTGGAAAACTTAACGTTAGGGCCGATTCGCTCCCGAAAGATGAGCAAGGCTGATGCGAACGAGCTTGCTATGAAATACCTTGAGCGGGTTCGAATTCCAGAGCAGGCTCAAAAATACCCAACTCAACTTTCTGGCGGTCAACAACAGCGCGTGGCTATAGCTCGATCGCTTTGTATGGAACCGAAGATCATGTTGTTTGATGAGCCAACGTCAGCACTCGATCCAGAAATGATAACTGAAGTACTCGAAGTGATGGTGGAACTTGCAGAGAGTGGTATGACAATGGTCTGCGTTACGCACGAAATGGGGTTTGCACGTCGAGTAGCCGATACCATGGTGTTCATGGATCACGGAGAGATTGTTGAAAAATCTGATAAAGAACAATTTTTCGAATCCCCGCAGACTGAACGTTGTAAAGAATTTTTGCGACAAATTTTGCCTCATTGAGCTGCGCTGTGAATTACTTCATTCCCCGAGTGCTTGCCCGCGTATCTAAATTTGCTATTGATTGCGTTACGACTGGTATCAATAAAAGCACATCGCAATGCGCAATGAGTTCTACTATGACTAAAGCGAATAACTTGGCGCTCAATCGAAATATCATGACTATAGCGAATGCCTTGCCGTTCAATCGAAATAAAATAATCCAACTGTTGATTACGCTGAGCTGTGTCTTGCTGCTCACCGGGTGTTCGGGTGATTGGGGGTGGTACGTTGTTGACCCGACTACTCCTAAAGGTCAAACAAACCTGAAGTTTTTACTAAGTGGTATTTACTACACCATCGCTTTGTCAGTAACCGCGATTGTTATTTCCATTTTCGTTGGATTGCTGGTTGCATTGCCGGCACTGTCTTCAAACCCGTTTTTGAAAGGCTTTAACCGCGTTTACGTTGAAATTGTTCGAGCTATTCCTATTTTGGTCATGATTCTTTGGGTGTACTACGGAATGCCGCAACTATTGGGCCTTACGGTTACTGTATTTTGGGCTGGCGTCATTGCACTGGCCTTGTCTGATAGCGCGTTTGAAGCTGAGATATTTAGAGCCGGTATTCAGTCTATCGATAAAGGGCAGTATGAGGCTTCGCACACGGTAGCGTTGAGCTATTCCGACACTATGCGCTACGTTATTTTGCCGCAAGCTATAAGACGCATATTGCCAGCATTGGGCAATCAACTTGTTTACATGCTGAAGATGTCGTCCTTGGTTTCCGTTATCGGTATGCAGGAATTGACACGTAAAGCGAATGAGTTGGTGGTCACTGAGTACCGTCCATTGGAGATTTACACAATATTGTTACTCGAGTATCTTGTCTTGATATTGATCGTGTCCGCAGGTGTGCGCTGGTTGGAGCGGCGCCTTGCAAATTAAAATGTGGTTGCAAGCCAACGCGTTTAAAGAAAACTGAGCATACCCAATGACGGCGATATTTTAAAATCAATGAGTACTGCTAACTTCGGCCGTGGGTACAACGCAGTGTTTGAGCAAGGCAAGCTTACGCTGGGAATCGGCGTGCCGCTCGAGGCTTACGCTGGCGCTGTGCCTACAATGAGTAACCCTGTTGCCATGGCGAAGATGGCTGAAAGCAGTGGATTCGCAGCATTATGGTGTCGTGATGTTCCATTGTTTGATCCCAACTTTGGTGATGTCGGGCAAATATGCGACCCGTGGGTGTGGCTTGGTTTTATGGCAGCTCACACATCTAAAATCGCTTTGGGCACATCATCGATTATCCTACCCTTAAGGCAACGCGTCGATTTAGCTAAAGCGGCGGCATCGGTGGATCAACTAACGCAAGGACGACTATTGCTCGGTGTGGCATCAGGCGATCGTCCTGTGGAGTACACCGTTTACGACCAGCCGTTTGATGATCGTGATGCCGTGTTTCGTGAATCACTTGCATTCATACGTGCAACAACTCATCGTCCTGAAGGTTGGGACAACCGCCACGTAGAGCATGCCAGACAGGTTGATATTCTACCGAAAAGCCATAGTGGTGATATACCGATACTTGTAACCGGCAACAGTCGCCAGTCGGTGGACTGGATCGCATCGCATGCAGATGGTTGGTTAATGTATCCAAGAGCGATTGCGCAACAGGCAACCGTGGTAAAGCAATGGCAGCAAGCGGTTATAGCTGCAGGTTACGATTGGAGACCATTTTCTCAGTCGCTCTATATCGATTTAGTTGATAATCCTGATGCTGCAGCTCAGCCTATTCATCTTGGTTATCGCGTTGGTCGAAACGGTTTAATCTCGCATCTTGAAGCATTACAGGATATAGGCGTTAATCATGTACTGTTTAATGTCAAATTCAGTTCACGATCAATAACTGATGTGCTCCTAGAGTTAGGGGAGTTTGTTATTCCGCAGTTCCCAGCACTGCATAAACACCATTAGTAAGCATTCTTGCAGCCCTTTCTTACTAGTTGTAACCAACGGATTCACCGCAATTTCGCTGAATGTAACCACGTTACATATGACAATTATTTCATGCAGCAATCCATAATGTGATCATGCTCACGTAATTTTTCTGAGCTTTGTAGTTATCGAGTCTTTGGTCGAAAATAGTTACATGAGACGTGCGTTGTGATCGCACCAATAAATCTGTAAGAGTTTTACTAAATTTTAGCGGTCATTTATCTGTGGTTTCATTTCAGCTCGTTAGAAGCGCTCTGCACAAAAGGCTTGTAAAAGGTGTCGGCAGACGACGCAACATGATCGGTGCCTGCTTGCTTCTGCTATTTGTTTTATTAATTGTCACTTGGACAATAGTCAATAACAGCCAGAAAGAGTTGATTGAATTCAAATCTAGGCAAATAGCGAACGTGGTTGCGTCCCAAGCAAAAACTGCGCGTTCTCTTTATTCCAAAAGCGTCGTTGCAAAACTAAAACGAGATGGTTTCAGTGCCAGCACATCATCGGATGATCATATTGGCTCGGTGCCCATTCCTGCTCAATTTCTAAAATTATTGTCCCATGACTCATCTGAAAAACATAAGAATGAGTATCGTTTTCAACCGATTAGTAAATGGAACTTAAGCCCAGAGCAAGGCTTGCGAGATGAATTTCAACGTTGGGCTTGGGCCGGACTTGAGCAACAAGCAAATGGCGTTCGTGGTACTCCATCTAGCTGGAAACCAGTGTGGCGAATAGAAGAAGTTAATGGCAAACAAGCGCTGCGATACATGGTGGCTGACCCAGCGGCGAGTATGTCCTGTGTAAATTGTCACAACACAATGGAGAAAACTCCGACTATTCAAGCGATAAGGCAACAGGCAGGTGTGGAAGTTGGTAAAACCTGGCAGCTGCACGATCTGATTGGTGCGCTTGAGGTTATCGTGCCACTTGACGAATCATCGGAACTTGCAGCAGGCCAAACCAAAGACGCCATATTGCTAATACTAGGAGTAGCCATTACTGGTTTGCTGTTGGTAATGGGAATTGCTGCCATTGATGACGCCCGCGGTGCCGTATTAAGAAAAGATCTGGAGTATCAGGCAAGGCACGATTTGTTAACGACCTTGCCTAATAGAGCAGGTTTTGAATTTCAAGCCAATGCGCTTATCGATACGGAGTCAGGGCATTTCGATTCTCACATCGTTATGCTTCTCGATTTGAATGAATTCAAGATCATAAACGACACTCTCGGGCATCAAACTGGGGACGAAGTACTTAAGCAGGTTGCGAGTCGTTTGCGTCGCTGTGCAACAGGGAACATTGTTGTTGCAAGACTTGGAGGAGATGAGTTTGCGTTGATCATACCTGATGCAAATGTGGAAGGTGCCCGCGAGCTTGCAAAAGCCATTGAGCACGCTCTGGATGCAGTGATGGAAATTGGTGAGTACCGGCTAAACACGCGGGCTAGCATCGGTATCGCTCGAATGCCGGAAGATGGAGATGAGCTTAACGAAATTCTTCGTTGCGCTGATGTTGCTATGTATCATGCAAAGAAAAATAAAGCGAGCTATTCATTCTACGACAGCGAATATGATCACAATAGTTTGAATACATTGTCTATCATCAATGATTTCAAAAGTGTGCTTGAAAATGATGGTTTGTCCCTTGTCTATCAACCTAAATTCGATCTAACCGAAGGTGTCATTAGCGGGGTTGAGGCCTTGCTTCGTTGGGATCATCCCGAGTTTGGTATGGTTTCGCCACTACGTGTTATTCCAATGGCTGAGCAATCAGGCCAAATTGGCGCGTTAACTCGGTGGACTATTAACACGGCACTAGTACAGCTAAAACTTTGGCAGAACGAGGGTCACGACATACAAATGGCCGTAAATTTATCCGCAAAAATGCTTGATTCTGTTGATACGGTTACTATGATATTAGAGCTTCTGCAAGTACATGGCATAGCATGTAATCGATTAATAACTGAAGTTACTGAGACGGCGATAATGCGTGATGCATTGCTTGCCGAACAGTTATTGGCAAGGCTGCATCGATCTGGTGTTGTGGTGTCATTGGATGATTTTGGGACTGGCTATTCCTCATTGGCACATGTGCACAAATTGAAGTTAAACGAGTTAAAACTTGATCGCAGCTTTCTCACTAATTTATCCCAAGCTAAGAACAGAGCGATTCTAAAAACAACCATAGAACTGGCCTCTAACCTAGAGCTGGATCTTATCGCGGAAGGCGTTGAAGATGCTGGTACGCTTGCACTTTTACTTGATATGAATTGCACTAAATTTCAAGGTTATTATTTGGCTAGGCCGATGGCTGCAGAGCTGCTGACAAACGAATTTGATAAGCTTGGCACTGTTGCTTTGGATTGGAGTCAAAGGCATGCATCTAGGCTAGGTCTGACTTTGCACAAGCGCGCTGCGTAATGCTCTGCGCAAGCGCTCCATATAAGCGCACCGTGTCTAGCTCGAAGTGATTGTGGTTCCTGCCCTTAAGGCATAAAAAGCCAGCTATTTAACCGTTGTATTGAACGCAATCGATACCTTTCGATTTTTCTTCGGCAAGCAAAAAACTGGCGTAAGGTGAAACATATTGAGAAACACTATCCACAAACGCAATAACTTCTAAATGCAGATGGAACGTGGTTGATGAAGTTCCAAAGTCATTCGAGTAGTAGCCTATAACGTCGCCTTGTTTCACTTCTGAGCCAAATGCAACGTTTAGTGTCCGCATATTGATATGCAGATAGCGGTACCGAGAAATCGATCCCTCTGCCGGTCGTAGGTCGACTGTGTATTTACCAATATAAGAAATTCTTCCATCAACAACTGCGAGCAAAGGAATTAAGTTGGCTATCTCCGGTACAGCTCCACCGCGAACTGCTTTTGATGCCGATACCAACTCCAGACACTGCTCTCTTGTACCAGCATTGATATCAATGCCTTGATGAATGCGTCGGCTAGGGCAGTTGTACGAGTCTCTATCAGTGCTTCTTCGTTCGCAGAAAGTGTCGCGATGTGGATACTGAAAATTTTCCGCAGCACATTGATCTGTGTTGCGTGAACCCAATCCGCCTGGGCTATAAACCTGACTTCGAGCGACTGCTTTTACCGCGCCGAACGGGCTGATCATATCGGGAGCCCAATATTTTCTATCTTCAACTCCTTCGCCACTGCCAGGTGCAAGGTCTCCGGGTATGTAATAGGAGCAGTCAGAGAATTCACTGCTCAATTCGTCAGATATTGTCTCAGGCATGCCATCGACAGATGAGCTGCATGAAACACAGCCGAGCAACAGTAATACAGACACCAATAGAGGTAACTTCATTTTGGTATTGAACGTTTTACCAGTAACGACTCGATGACTTCTCGAACCATTCTTTCGGTAATGCAGTTTTTGCTTGAGTCCAAGGAACACAGCAGCTGAATTGCGTACAAAGCGCCGTATCGTCCAATAGTGATTTGTCCGCCTCCACTGGTTTCTAAATAATCTCCATCAAAATCATTTTGTACTAGGCCATATTCTGTGTCGTTCGTGACAAATGTTCGGTTGCTCGAATCGATTAAAATGGTGAACGTTTCAGCTTCTATAGCTGCTGAATAGCCTCGTTTATCAGTAATGACTTGTGCAGGAGACAAGGGTTGCGAAGGAGGAGAGGTATCACTTAAAACAATCGACTCTGGTGGCAGTAAGAGTGGGACCGACAAAATTGGAGTTGTACTGTTCTGCGATCGAGAAATGGGGGGTGTAGAATTACTGCTGTTGTCGTTGGCATCTTCATTGGCACTATCCCAATCTATGGCTACCGTCGCCTGATCAACTGACTGTGAATTAACGGAATCTAGATTAGATTTATCTGCGGCGACGGACACTGCACAGGCACTGAGAAAGCCACACAGTACGATTACTGATAGGTGCGATGTTAGGAAATTCGGTTTTATTGATTTGAAAGTCAATTGGGCCTACCTGCTTTTATTTTTGAAAATTGGCTGAAGTTGAACATTCTATACTCTATGTTTTGACAACATTGTACTGAACAATAAGGATACAAGTTAGTGAGAGAAGTTAAACTTGCGATAGTTGGCGCAGGTGTCATCGGTCAGCGTCACCTTTTGGCATCAGACAGCATTGAGCACATCAAAATTGTTGCTATTGCCGACCCTTTTTCCGCAGCTAAATCAGTAGCTGATGAATACGACGTTCCATTATTCGCCAACGCTCGCGAGATGTTGGCAGCGAGTCAACCTGACGGTGTTGTTATCGCTACACCGACGGAACATCATCTCGAACCAACCTTGCAATCGCTCGACGCGGGAGCACACGTACTGGTTGAAAAGCCGATCATGGCAAATTTGGAAGAATGCGAACAGACTAACGCTAAATCACTCGCCATGAATCGGCATGTATTGGTTGGTCATCAACGTCGATACTATGGTCTTGTCTCCAAAGCACGAGATCTGATACAGCAAGGCGAGATAGGAAAGTTGGTCGCGGTGAATGGACAGTGGACGATGCGTAAACCTGTTGCGTATTATCAAGCTGATTGGCGTAAAAAATGGCAGGCTGGACCTATCCTAACTAATCTGATTCATGATATGGATTTGCTTCGTTATCTTGCTGGTGAAGTTGTTAGTGTGACCGCAGAGACCTCTAACGCGGTGCTCAATTATGAGAAAGAGGATGCAGCGGCAATTTTAATGCGTTTTGATAATGGGGCGCTCGGCACGTTTATGCTTTCCGATCAAGCGCATTCGCCTTGGAGTTGGGAGCATGCTTTCGGTGAAAACGCAGCGTTTCCACCAGCCTATCAAAATTCAATTCGTTTTATGGGTACAAACGGCTCATTGGATTTCCCCAATTTAACGTTATGGAAATCTACTACCGGTGAAAATTGTTGGAATAATAATATAGCTGCAACTGAGTTTACTACTGAAACGGATGATGCGTATGTCAATCAGATGCTGCATTTTGGCGAAGTTATACGTGGTGAAGCATTACCGCGAATATCAGCACAAGATGCCACCGCAACGCTGCGCGCAACCCTGGCTGTGTACGAATCGGCAGCGACTGGTTCACGAGTGCATTTGCGCAACTAGGAATAATAAGAGAATTGGTAATCCGTTGGGGGCTGTGATATAACAATGAGATGCCGTTGCGCAGCGAGACTCAACGCAACAATAGGGGACGTACATTGCCACTCAATAATCGATACGTGTTAGCTGCGATGGATTCTGCAGGTGAACGAATAGCATTTTTATCAGAATCGTTTGAATGGGTTGGTTCTGCGCGTCAGGCTGTTATATTTCAATCTCAAATTGATGCTAATCATTTTATTGAACAGAACAATCTTAGCGATAAAGCGTGCGAGAAAACACCGGTGCTGAATAACTTTGACCATGTGCAACCATTGTTTGTCACCGTAGATCAAAAAGAGATTAAGAGTGCAGAGAACCCAGATGATGCGATAAGTTTTACTGGTATATACGGTTAAACATAAAATCAATATTGAACCCCTTATGCTTGCCCAGCGGGCATAAACTATTTCGCTATTTCGCTATTTCGCTATTTCGCTATTTCGCTATTTCGCTATTTCGCTATTTCGCTATTTCGCTATTTCCGGTAAAGACAACAATTTGAAAATGGGTTGTTGTCTCTCTTTATCTGTAACTTCACCCTTACGCAAGTCTCCTGCTACACAAGAAATAGCGCTTACTTTTATACCTGCAATTTCACCATCGATGAAGCGGTGGACATGACCGCAATACATGCCACATATATTGGGGAACCGCGACAACAGTTTTTCAAGCTTATGCACATCAATCCAATCTTCATACTGATAGGGGTCGGGTATTCCAACTGCCTCGAACGGTGTGTGATGCAGAAATAACGCAACGGGTTTGGTTGTATCAGCCTCCAGCATGTTTTCAAGATGTTCCAATCGCTCTGCACATAACTTTCCTTTATTGGATGCGCTGCTGAGTGTATCTAGCATGAGTAGCCGAACAGGATGGTGCTCGATAGAATATTGCACCCAGCCTTGTTTGGGCAGAAGGTAGCGTGGGTCTGAAAACTCACTCAATAACTGAGGCCGTTTGTCTTTGTTGCCAGCCATAACAAAATAGGGCGCCTTAAGCTTGTCGAGCAGTTGGCGCGCGATATGGTATTCTTGGGCGAGTCCGTGATGTGTGATATCGCCTGTGTGCACGACAAGATCAGGTGTTTCATCTAACGCATTTATCGCATCTACGCAGTTTTCCAAATCTTTAAGGCGTTGCGGTACATCTTTAGAAATGTGTGTATCGGATACGTGAATAATTTGCAGTGTCATTTTATAACTTCGTTAGCTGAGCGAAAGTACACTCGTTGACAATGTTGAAGAATATCAGATCAAGTTTTTCGCCAACAGTGCCTTTATAGAAATTCCAGTAGATATGAACCAAACACCTCCATCAGTGAGTGAGCTTACCCAACAATTGATAGCGTTTCGTGATGAGCGAGACTGGCGGCAATTTCATTCGTTAAAAGATTTGATATTGTCGCTGAGCTTGGAGGCATCAGAGCTGGTTGAATTGACGCAGTGGCAACCCGAACAAAAATTCGAAGAACAAGCGCAAGAAGAGCCTATGCAACAAAGGCTACGAGAAGAATGCGCTGATGTGTTTTGTTACTTACTACTTGTTGCTGAACGTGCCGGTATTGATATTCAGGAAGCTGCAGCCGAAAAAATAAAAGCCAATGGCATTAAATATCCAGTTGAAAAGTCTCACGGCACATCCACAAAATACAACAAGCTATAGGTCTATTCAATTTTAAAGATCAACCTTTCTGTTGATAGTGCGCCATCAAAATTTCCGCAACTTCTGGTCTTGAAAATTCTACCGGTGGTGCTTTGCCTTCGCTAAGCATTTCACGAACAGCCGTTCCGGACAAAAGGACGAAGTCTTCCTTGGTGTGGTTTGGCGCCTCATTCATCATAACGACCTTGTCGAGCTTCTTTGAGTAAGCGGTATGGTCGGCTTTAAACAATTCAATTTTAAGCGCATCTTTTGGAATCGTATCAAAAATTTCCTGTGCTTCAAATGGTTCGTAGTAATCACCAACACCGGCATGATCGCGACCAATGATAAAATGCGTTGCACCCATGTTTTGTCTAAATACAGCATGTAATAGTGCTTCACGAGGTCCAGCGTAGAGCATGTCGAAACCGTAGCCTGTGACCAGGGCAGAGTTCGCAGGAAAATATATTTCAATCATTTTGCGAATGGATGCATCGCGCACTGGGGCTGGTATATCGCCAGGTTTGAGCTTGCCAAGCAGCATATGTATAACAAGTCCATCTGCATTTAGTCGCTCCATTGCCATATGACACAGTTCTTCATGCGCACGGTGCATCGGGTTTCTAGTTTGAAATGCGACAATGCGTTTCCATCCATGTGAGGCGATACTTTCACGAATCTGTACAGCCGTTCGAAACGTGTCAGGAAATTCTGTTTCGAAGTAGCTGTAGTTAAGTACTTTCACTGGGCCAGCTAAAGCGATATTGCCTTGTGCACGAAACTCCTTAACCCCGGGGTGTTCAGAATCGGTTGTCCCGAATATCTGCAACGTTAGTGTGTTTAATTCTTCATCGGTAAAGACATCAATTGACTCGATAGTTTGCACAGCTAGTACAGGAGCGCCTTCCACGTTTGGATCGAGAAGGGCAATTTGATTGCCCACGTTGATGTCAGAAGAATCAGCGACCAAGTTGAGTACCGGTGTCGGCCAGAACAATCCACTGGAGGTGCGTAATGAATCGCCTACGGATAAGGCATCCGCTTTTGTCATGAAGCCGTCAAGTGGCGTGAAGTAACCGGCAGCTAACATGACCGCATTTCCAGCGGTGGCGGAGCTCACCAGCTTGGCTGGCAGAGTCTGTGCAAGCTTTGCAATCGCTGAGCGTTCAGATTCATCGCGAACATACAAAGGCTTTAGTTCTTCTGAACCGTGCGGTGAAATGAGAGTCGTCATTGTGTATCCCGTTGTTAATTGCGCCTTACATCGACAAATCTTAACGACTGTTTGGGTCGTTTGGCTGTGAGCGCGATCTGCGGAGCTTACAATAAAATCTTGAAAAACTGACGAAATTCGAAACCAATTTGCCGCTTTTTAAGAAGCTTAACGACTTTGATATTAGGGCAGAAATTAGGTGCTTTGGGCCCAATTGGCGCTTGTGGCTTCCATTATTATGTGTGGTAGCGCGGGTAATCGATCACATAACGATCAATTGCCAGCGCCCCAAGTAAAATTTATGGGGGCATTAGTACGTTGAATTGTTTTTGCGGGTCCAAGCCCGCTAAAATCCGACAAAGAAAGGTGGACGCTGAGATTTATCCGCAAGGAAACTCAGGAAATCCATCACCACAGTTACTGAGACTGCGCTGGTTGGCGTGTTTCTGCACTGCTTTTTAGAACACTGCTCGTATGCGACCCGCTGCGGCCGGAGGATATAAAACCATGTTTAGCAATCCATTTTCCGCGATCTCGACGATCATTCCACCGTCGATGATGAAAACCTACGTCGTATTGATGGTTCTGCTTGTTGCTGGTGGAACCATATTGGACATGGTGCACAAGCAAAGTGCCAAGTACTTCTTTGCTAATTCGAAAAAAGCGCAAGCCGGCGCCAGAGTCAAAGTTGGCGGCGGAAAAAAAGCGAGTCTTGCCGTTAAGACCGTTGCTAACGAAGTTTTGACTTCATCTGAGTTTTGCAACTCGAAACGTCGTTTGTCTCATCTGATGACAATGTACGGTTTTATTTTCTTTGTCGTGACGACCGCTTTACTTATTTTCAAGTACACCGGTGGTGACGCTCAAGCGCCAGCATTAGTTGGTCTACTTTGGCATCTAGGCGCTTTATCACTGTGTGTTGGTGGTTACTGGTTCTGGTTCTCCATTCGTGTTGATGTTGCATCAGAAGGTGTCAAGTGGAATCAATTCAACGGTCGAGGCGATCTATTCATTCTAGGTCTGCTTTCGACAGCAACCTTTGCTTTGCTATTTTCGTTCACACAGATGATCGGGCTTGGTGGCATTTCAATGTTCTTGTTCGCACTATTTATCGTTAGCTCCACAGTGTTGTTCGGTTCGGTTTATTGGTCCAAGTTTGCACACATGTTCTTTAAACCTGCAGCAGCGTTTCAAAAGAAAGTGGCACAAGCGGACGGTTCAAATGAAAACTTACCTGCAGACTTCGATCTAAATGATCCAGAGCTACAAAAGAAATTTCCAGACATTCCAACATACATGGGTGTTAATCCGCCTAACATGGGGCAGGGCATCAAGCGCGAAGCTCCCCGTCACTACTAATCGAACCTTGAGTTTCGGAGAATAAACAATGCCTACTTTTGTATACATGACTCGTTGTGACGGTTGTGGTCACTGTGTAGATATCTGCCCTTCAGACATCATGCACATCGACACCACCACTCGTCGCGCATACAACATTGAGCCGAACATGTGCTGGGAATGTTATTCCTGCGTCAAAGCATGTCCGCATCAAGCTATCGACGTACGCGGCTACGCTGACTTTGCACCTCTTGGACATTCGGTTCGCGTTAAGCGCGATGAAGAGAAGGGTGTTATCGCTTGGCGTATCAAATTCCGCAACGGTAAAAAAGATATCGACCTTTTAGCGCCTATCACTACTAAGCCTTGGGGAACTGGTCAACCTCAACTGCGTGACGTTGAGCCGCCAACACAAGAGCAGCGTGACAGTGAGCTACTGTTCAATGAGCCTAAGTACATCCGCTTTGATGATGGCGATATCCATACGCTTGAATCAAATGGTTTGGTGATGAAGCAAGGGGTGACTTACTAATGAAATACCAGACTATCGTTGAAGACGATATCGATGTTCTAGTCTGTGGCGCAGGCTTAGGTGGCACCGGTGCAGCTTTTGAAGCTCGATATTGGGGTCAAGATAAAAAAATTGTTATTGCTGAGAAAGCAAATATCGATCGCTCTGGTGCCGTTGCGCAAGGTTTGTACGCAATCAACTGCTACATGGGCACACGCTTTGGCGAGAACAATCCAGAAGATCACGTGCGTTACGCGCGAATCGATCTTATGGGTATGGTTCGTGAAGATCTACTTTTCGATATGGCGCGCCATGTTGACTCAACAGTGCACCAATTCGAAGAGTGGGGTTTGCCGCTCATGAAAGACCCTAAAACCGATACGTATCAGAGAGAAGGGCGTTGGCAGATCATGATTCACGGTGAATCTTATAAGCCTATCGTTGCAGAAGCTGCGAAAAAATCAGCTGATCAAGTGTTCAACCGCATCTGTGTTACGCACTTGCTAATGGATGACGCAAAAGAGAATCGTGTCGCTGGCGCCGTTGGTTTTAATGTCCGTACCGGTAACTATCATGTATTCAAATCTAAAACGGTCATCGTCGCAGCCGGTGGCGCATCGAACATCTTTAAGCCACGTTCGGTTGGCGAAGGTGCTGGTCGTGTTTGGTATGCCCCATGGTCCTCAGGTTCTGCATACGGCTTGTTGATTACTGCCGGTGCAAAGATGACGCAAATGGAAAACCGTATCGTGCTTGCGCGATTCAAAGACGGTTACGGTCCAGTTGGCGCCTACTTTCTACACCTGAAAACCTATACTTGCAATGGTCTTGGTGAAGAGTACGAGTCTAAGTGGTGGCCTTCACTGCAAGAGATTGTTGGTAAAGAATATCTCGACCCAGAAGTGTCGCACCTAAGCCATCGTCCAATTCCAACGTGCTTACGAAACCACGCGTTTATTTCAGAAGTTAACGCTGGTCGCGGTCCTATTCACATGGTCACCATGGAAGCATTCCAAGACCCGCACTTAGAAGAAATTGGATGGCACAACTTCCTTGGTATGACGGTTGGCCAGGCGGTTCTTTGGGCTGCAACTGACGTTGATCCAAAATACGAAAATCCAGAATTGACTACGTCTGAGCCTTACGTTATGGGTTCACACGCAACGGGTTGTGGCGCATGGTGTTCAGGTCCTGCCGATTTGTCTCCACCTGAATATCAGTGGGGCTATAACCGCATGACGACGGTTGAAGGTCTGTTTGGTGCTGGTGATGCTGTTGGTGGTACACCACACGCGTTCTCATCAGGTTCATTTACTGAAGGCCGTATCGCTGCAAAAGCGGCGTGCAAATACATTGATGATGGTAAGGCTGAAGGCATCAAAATCTCTGACGAGCAAATTGAACGTCGCAAAACAGAGATCTACAAGCCAATGGAAACCTACACGGTTTTCCGTAATGAGATAACAGCAGGTTCTGTAAACCCGAATTACATCAACCCACGTCAAGCGCTCGATCGTTTGCAAAAACTGATGGACGAGTACGCTGGTGGTGTAACCGTGAGCTACATGACCAACGAGAAGTTGTTGAACATTGGTCTTAAGAAGTTAAAGCTGCTTGAAGAAGATCTTGAAAAAGTGGCTGCAGAAGATATACACGAACTGCTGCGTGCATGGGAAATCAAGCATCGTCACTTAACGTCTGAAGCCGTTGTTCAGCATACGTTGTTCCGTAAAGAGACACGCTGGCCTGGTTACTACTACCGCGGTGATCACTTGAAACTGGATGACGAAAACTGGCATGTACTAACCGTTTCTCGACGTGACCCTAAAACAGGTGAGTACACATTAGAGAAAGCGCCGTGCTACCACTTGATCGATGTTGATGGTAAGGAAAACGTAGCCTAATCATCTAGAGGTTGGGGCTGTCGAATTTCGGCAGCCCTTACTTTTGTTTGAACTGCAGCAAAGCTTTTAACCCACAAAAAAACACTGGCAATCTTTGTTGATCGCTATCAGCAAACGAATCAGAACACTAGTCTCTTCTTTAGCGCGAATGACCTATGAATATTATTGAAAACTCAGACGAAGAGATTTTGGCCGAAGCCCATCCGATGTGGGATGACTTGGTTAAGTATTCCAACGAAGGTGAATATGGGAAGTTTATAAAGAAATTCTCTTACGAACTCTTGTTTGGACTTAACGAAGTTGAAATTGGTAAGCAGTTTGCAAAAAGCGAACTCACTAGAAGCCTTGATCCTAAATACGATGTCCTTGGAATAATTCGCCGTGGTGAGCACGTAACGGTCCTGTACCGTATGCGAAGTACGAAAAAGGAAGGTGAGTGGTTGGGACGTTTAGTGCTGGGTTACGACAAAGAAGATGAACTTAAGATATTTGGCGCATCGATATTTTAATAGTCGTTTAAAAGAGGTATGTCTTTAGCCATTGAATGCGCGAGAAATACTTAGAGCAATTATGCAGTAACAGTAACAGCAACAGTAACAGTAACAGTAACAGTAACAGTAACAGTAACAGTAACAGTAACAGTAACAGTAACAGTAACAGCGGTAGTATCAATAGTAGACAGGTCGTTTCTTGCAGTACGAATAGTTCAGTAGTAGACGCTTAACCGGACGATATAGTCCAAGCCTTATGGAGTCAGATTGTGGTTGATATGTCGATGGAGGATCCGGTTGCTGATGGAAAGTTAGTTGAACTAACTTACAAAGTGATCGATGCAAAAACCAAAAGTGTTCTAACTGAGGTTGAGTATCCTATTGGCTATGTGCACGGGCTCACCGAAATTCTCGCCCCGCAAGTGACCAGCGAAATTGAAGGAAAGTTACCGGGGGACACGATCGATGTCCCTATCGACTGCAATAAACTTTTCGGTCCGCGCGATGAGGCGCTTGTGTTCATTGATGACATTGATAATGTGCCAGAAGAGTATCGTGAGGTGGGTATGTCGATTCTCATGGAAAGTGAAGAAGGCAAAACCAAAACCTTCATTGTTACTCGTGTCGATGATAAGAGCATCACTATCGATGGTAATAATCCATTGTGTGGTCGTGAAGTTGTCTTTAAGTTGAACGTTATAACTGTGCGTGATGCAACGGAAGAGGAGTTGGAGTACGGCGGCCCAGTGAACGCAGATCCGGATATTAGTGAGATTGTGGGTACAGATCAAAAAGTTAAACCCATTTCTAGCTAACACAGCGGAAGACGCGACTTGCCTCATCTCTACGCAGAAACGCTGTTAGCACCAGGTCTTGAAGTTTCATTTCAATGGCGCTATCAAAACAATGGTCGTGAATTAATTTCAATTCTCGATGACGACTCGCCCGTGCGAGGAGCGCTTGGTCAAGCCATTGATCGCTATGAGCGCACTGTTTTTGAACTAACCCTGAACAAACCAACATTGATTGAGTGGGCCAACTCGCAAGAGAACTTGCAGGACGCCGCCGACCAGCGTGAACTGCGTCTGGGTGGAGCTCATGTGTTTCAGCAATCAATCGAGTTATTGCAGGGAATGCAGATGATGACCGACCGCGAAGAAGACCCGGTGAAGTTATCCACTATTCATCATAATATTGGTGATGTTATGGGTTTTATTGGTCAGCGTAGTGGCAGTATCCACTTTTTGGAACAAGCGGCTTTGTCTTACGAGCAAGCGTTAGAGATGCGTACTCAAGAGGACAATCCGTTGGAGTGGGGCCAGACGACATACAATTTTGGTTTGGTTATGCAGGCCATTGGTGAGCTTGATGATGACACTGGCATGCTCAAACAAGCATTGGAATCCTGCAAGTTAGCGGTTACGACGATACCTCGTGATGAAGGTGCTGAAGAATGGTCTGGCGCTATGTGTGCGGTCGGTACTTTGTTATATCAATTGGGCACGCACAGGCGCGGTGCTAGAACACTAGAGCAAGCCGTTGTGGCTTTACGAAACGCAACAACAGAGCGTACGCTCGACAAGAATCCAATTGCGTGGGCTGTTGCGCAGAACAATTTGGCCGCTACTATGCAGGCACTTGGAGAGCATGAAGAGGACATAGGGGCGCTTGAGGCGTCTATCCCTATGTACGACGCAACGCTCAAAGAGGTCCCAGCGGATAAGTTGCCTATGGTTAACGCAATCATATCGGCGAACAGAGCAAGCGCGATGTATGCATTGGCGCAGGAATCTGATTATTTAGATATGGCGGAGATGTCTGTCGCAGAATTTAAGAAGCTTGACGATCTGTTTGAGGGCACCGAGTACTCAAGCCTGCGAACCAAGGCACAGGAACGAGTAGAGCAGGGGCAGGCGTTGGTGCGCTCCTTACAGGTTTAGTTGCAGATAAACAATATTCGACAGTGTTTTGCCCTAAACAGTGGCAGAATTATCAGTAAGTACAACACAAAGAGGATGATGTCATGAGTGAACCAAGTAAAGAACGGCCGGTAGTTCCACCAGGTGTGACCGAGTATGTGACAACGACTCAGATGAAGCCGACAGACAAAGGTTTTGTAGGTTATGAAACTGAGTGGGTAGAGTTTCAGAAAGAAGTTAAATACGAGACGCCGAAGAAGCCCTAATTGGTGTTTCTCGATGTTGGGCTGTGGGGCGAGTATGCCCTATGGCCTGAACGTACTACCCTCAAGCTTCCAATCGCCTAAATACCCTTACCCTCTCACACCATCGCTTGTCTTTCAGCCCCCACCATCGTCTTGAGCCAGTTGCTCATTTAATTTAAAGATGAAGCATAGCCGCGCATTTAGCACTGAGATATTAAGTTTGATTTGCTGAGCATGGCACGTGATTGTGCATGTCCAATTTTACTGAGTGTTTCATTGGCTGACCTCAAGCCTATTCGATTTTACTTTTTGTGTTCTAAGTCCATTGTTTTATTGTGTCAGCCACCACGAAGCAGAATGCCTTCACGCCCGACATGGGTGAAGCTAGTCAGTATTAATCGGGAGCCAGTTCACACTTGTGGCTTGAAAGCTTCCGCTGTTATGCCTACGGCATGCGCAAAACCCTTTTTTTGCTGATTAGTTAAAGAATTTCGGCATATAAATATCGAACATTTGAACCAAATTCATCGAATATATCGATGCTAAAATCTGATAATTACGTCTTTTCCAGAACACTGGTTTGCCGTTAGACTTTGCGGTTAAAGTGAGAAAGCAGGAGGTTCGTGAGTTGTAAGCTCGAGTTGTTCTTTTGTTGATCGGTAAGTTGCTTGCAGAAAAAGGTGAACACGTGAATAGAAAAATAATAGTACTTGAATTGAATGAGGTGCCCAATCGTGTAATAGACGATTATGTCAAAAACAATCCTGAGTCTAACTGGGCTAAATTGACTAAGCGCTCTGCAAGATTTGTTGCGGCGACTCCTGACGAAATTCAATTACATCCCAAAATCAGCTGGCAAACGTTTCATCGTGGTGTTCCAGACCATCAACATGGGTTTGTGGAATACAACCAAACCGAAGCTGTTAGAAAAGAGAATTATCCACCTATTTGGGAACTGGTGCGTGACAGTGGCAAGACAATCGGCTGTGGTGCGTCAATCGGTTCTTATCCAATGCCAAACAGTGGCGACAATGTTGCATTTTATTTAACTGATCCTTTCGCTCCTACGTTTGAAACAGCGCCGGAGTACCTTGGGACCTTTCAGCAATTTAACAATATGGCTGTTCAGCGTTCTGGTCGTAACGTTCGCAAGGGTGGGTTTGGATTGTCTGAAATGACTGCTTTGCTTCTGAACGTTCCACGATTAGGGATGACTCCCGGTACGATTTATAAAACGGCGAAACAATTAATAGGTGAGCGTCGTAATAACGCGCTCATTGTTCGGCGTAGAAATGTCCAGGCGCTAATGACATTCGATGTCGTGTTCAAGCAAATTAAAAAGACCAAACCGGATTTTTCAACCATTTTCGTTAATCATGTTGCATCATCTATGCACCGTTACTGGGCGGCAAAATTCCCGGATGATTACATCGAAAATAAGATGCCAGAAGAGTGGCGAAACACGTACTCAGGGGAAATTGATGCAGCAATGAATGATGCGGATAGTATGCTCGGCCAGCTTGATCAGTTTACCCAATCGAATCCAGAATTCACTGTGTTGGTGATCGCCAGTATGGGTCAGGAAGCGATAGAGCATGAACCCACTATGAATCAGCTCATCATTGGCGATTTTGATGCATTTATGCAAACGCTTGGTTTTAGTCAGAATGAATATACCAAGCTAACTGGTATGGAGCCCGAGTATGTCGTGGAATTTAGCGACGCGGATGGCCTGGAAAGGTTTAAGCAAGTGAGTAAAAAGCTTGATATCAATGGTCTGTTGCCAACGGTCAAGCCAATCAACGAAAAACAAACAGGGTTCTTAGTGTTTCAAAATAATATAGATATTGACACTATTGAGGTAGATGGTAAGACGGTTACGTTGGCTGCTGCTGGTTTGGTGATCGACAAAATCCAAGATATGAGTGGCTCCACAGCGCAACACATTCGTGGAGGGTCATGTTTTGTTTTCAACGGCCAGTCTGATCTATCGTCTTATTCCAACTTGGATGTCGAGCACAATCTCGTTTCGATCACATCTTCCGTTTTGGAAGCGTTAGATGTTGAACCTGCGCCTTACATGCAAGCGTCAGTACCTGAAGTGGTTGATGCGATGAGAAAAACAGCCTAATAGCTTGTAGTGTCTTTTAGCATTGACCAGGGCTGGTTTTTTGAGAGATGTATGAACGCTTTGCGGCTTTAGCATGCGAGACGCGAGATATATAATTAATTCCATTAACCAAATGAGTTAAATCGATGAAAGAAGATAGAGATATTGAGAAGGATTATCCAACGTCAGAATTTGTATCGAAATTACGACGTTTAGCTGATGCATTGGAATCAGATGAACAGTTTGAGATACAAATTGCTGGTGAACGAATCTATGTCCCGGTCCGTGCAAAGTACAACATAGAACATGAGCGGGAAGGGTCTGAAGAGGAAATAGAATTTCAAATTAAGTGGTCAAACGACGCCTCTTAAACGATACCGAGCGCACTGTCTTTCAGTGCGCTCGGCAGCTACAAGGCGGTATCCTTATGGTCGAAAATATTTAATGCACGACGGCCTAACCGTTTCCCAAGCCTCATCAAACGCATCTACAACCGTCACTGGCAATGGTGCACCTTCAATAGCCGCAAGGTTCTGTTCCAGATGTTTGAACGAGCTGGCGCCAACAATAATGCCGTGTTCAGCCCAAGGTGTTGCGATAGCTGAATGGTGTACTAACCAACGCACAGCAGCCTCTGCAGGTTCAATATTATTTGACCGGCAAATTGCTGTAACTTCATTAATAACATTAAAGTAACTAGGCTTCCAATAGCGATCTTTGTAGCCATTAAATGTGGCGAATCGACCGTCATCCGGCATTGAATCGATACTTTGATGCTTGCCAGAGAGCATTCCTCCAGCAAGCGGGTTGTACACATAGAAGGCCATGTTGTAGTTTTGCAAGCAAGCCAGTAATTCGCGCTCCACATCGCGAGTAAGAGCGTTGTACATGCCTTGGTACACAACGGGTTGTGGCCAGCCTTCGCGGTTACAGATTTCTGCAATCTCTGCCACTTGCCAAGCTGCGTAGTTACTAAGACCAAATCGTTTAAATTTACCTTCAGAGTGCAATTGAGATACCGCTTGTAGCGTTTCGATAATGGGCGTGTTCAGGTCTGGGGCGTGAAGATAAAAAAGTTCGATTGAGTCGGTGTTAAGCCGTGCTAGTGAAGTGTTTAGTTGATGCTTTACCGATGCGGCAGACAACCCGTCTTCTACCCAAGGGTTAGCTTTACCAGCAATGAGCAGTTGGTTGAGATTACCGGCATCGTTTAACACGCCGAGTAATTGTTCTGTTTCACCTTTGTTGTACACAAAGGCGGTATCGATTTCTACATTGCCCGTTTGTGAAAATGAGTTAATCATTTGCGCGGCAGTTGGTTGGTCAACTTGGTCGCTAAAAGTCATTGTGCCCAGTATGGTTTTCATTTCGATGGCTCCTCTGCTCATTTAATAATCAGTCCTCGTCATTATCACCAAGCATCCGTTCACGCCGCTCCATCTCCTCACGAGTCGCTTCCGCTATTTCCTGCAATACTGAATTGACATCGACATCGCTCTCAACACGTTTGAATTTCCCAGTGAGTTTCATATCGGGGTCTAATTCGCCAGCATCATGTAAGGCCCATAGTTCTTCGGCGTAGCGTGTTTCTGCCAATTCAGGAACGTACTGCGCGTAGTAGCGAGTAATGTTAGCCACATCGCGAGCAAGCATAGCAGGCGCATTGTTATTGCCCGCGGCGTTAACAGCCTGTGGTAGGTCGATAATGACCGGGCCATCAGCGGCTTGGAGTACATTGAATTCTGATAGATCGCCGTGTATCAAACCAACACACAACATGCGCAATACGTATTGCATCATGGTGTAGTGATCTTCAACAACACGCTCTTTTGGAATGAGGATATCGTTTAATCGTGGGGCAACTTCACCTTCAGCGTCGGTAATGAGCTCCATTAAAAGTACACCATCGAAGCAGCCAAATGCTTCTGGAACCCGAACCCCTGCATCGCGTAGTTTGTACAGTGCGTCGACTTCGGCTGTTTGCCACACTTTTTCTTGTTCGTCACGGCCAAATTTTGAGCCTTTGTCCATGGCGCGTTGGCGGCGAGTGTTTCGAACCTTACGACCTTCTTGGTACTGGGCTGCCTTTTTAAAGCTGCGCTCAGCCACATCCTTATAAACCTTGGCACACCGTATGTCATCACCACAGCGCACAAGGTACACAATGGCTTCTTTGCCACTCATTAGTGGCCTTAGTACTTCGTCGACAAGACCGTCTTCAACTAGCGGCTTTATACGTTTTGGTGTTTTCAAAGATTTTCCAGATCAGGTTCTGCTGAACGCGTGGCGTGCGCATCCATCAAACAATATTGTATTGGGCGTATTCTAACCCACTGTGAGGGTTAGGTTTCTGTGAGAAACCATAACTACTCCTCGGGATACTCCAGTAGCTGCGATAAAGCGACGAATTAGCTGCCATTTCTGGCGAGGCTGCTATCATGGCAGGGCCGTGTTCGTTGTCTTCACTGGTGAATCGCCTTCAGGCTTTGACCGGTTTCTGGCCCACAATTGTGCTTTGATCTTGGGCCTAATTTAGAAGGACACTGGCCACGAATTGGGTAAAGCGTTTCGCTTATACTACGACTTGCTGTTTTCCACAGGCTCTGTCGTCAGAGCGTTATTTTAGTCGGATATTGATCATGTCAAAACCAATTGTACTTATTACCTCTGCATCGGGCCGAATTGGCAAAGAGCTTGTAGCGCAGCTCGCTGCAGAAAATTCGTTTGTTGTCCGAGCTTGCTGTTTCAGTGAGAGTAAGTCCAGCTCACTCACTGCAATCGGTGCAGACGAGGTCGTTGCATTCGATCTAAACGATGCTGATACATGGGATGCCGCTTTGGATGGAGTCAGCGCAGTATATTCTGCCTCGCTCGATCCCATGCTTGAAGGGCACCTTGCCTTTTGCAAAGACCTGGGTAAGCGTAAGGATCAAATAAAGCATGTTGTTCGTGTCAGCTGCATGGGGGCTGACACCAACACCGCATCGTACGATGCCGACAAGCATGCATCGCGTAAGGGTGCCGCTATTCCATTAATGCTGCAACATTATTGGTGGGGCGAGAAAGCATTGATAGACGCGGGTTTAAACGTCAGTGTGTTGCGCAACAATTTCTTCATGAATCACTTGCTTAAAACTGATTGTGAAAACATCGATAGTGAAGGGTGGTTTAGTAACCCATTAGGCGCTGCACGTAATTCGTTTGTAGCCACCCGTGACATCGCTACAGCCGCTGCTACCTTGTTAATTGAAGGGCCTGAAAAGCACGCCAATAAATTTTATGACATAACCGGTCCAGAACCACAAACCATGGAAGAGATTGCAGCGGACTTAGGGCGCGCTATGGACAAAACCATTGAGTATCGAGCACAATCGATGGAGAGCTTTGAAACTGATTTCGGTAGCACTCGTGCAGAATTTTTTGAGTATTTATCGAATGGATTTTATTGTCGGTGTAGTCCTGATTTTTATAACATTACTGGGCGCAAACCAACGTCGTACTTTGACTACCTAACCACGAAAGGTGTCTCTGGGGAGACTGGGCTAGAGGAGCTGTGGCAAGGTAATTTGTGGAAGAAAGGTGAAGATGCAATGAAGGCTGCCGCAGAGCTAAAAAAGTAGTTGTCTCTTTCCAGAGCGATAGTTCTATCGCTCCGGGAAAATCATTGATGCATTAAGCTGTACCGTACCGATACCCGAATAAACAATCATAGAGAATAATTTGATGTCAGATTGGACAACCGTTAAAGCACAAGGTGAGCCGCATGCTCGACACGAGAACGGATTCATCGATTTTCAAGGCAAGCTCTATCTTATCGGTGGCAGAAGGGTGCAGCCTGTGGATATCTACGACCCCACCACACAAACTTGGACGCATGCGTCTAAACCACCTATTGAGGTTCACCACTTTCAACCCGTTGTGGTTGGGCATCAAATTTGGATTGTGGGTGCGATGACGGGTGAGTTTCCGAGAGAAACCCCGCTAGAATCAGTGTTGATCTACGAACCTGCAACAGACAGCTGGAGTGATGGTCCGTCGATTCCGCCCGAGCGTCGTCGTGGTGCTTCCGGTTGCGTTCATCATTCAGATGGTTGGATCTATTTAGTCGGCGGTATTATTGATGGCCATCATTCAGGAACGCAGCTTTGGTTTGATCGGTTAAATCCAGAATCGGGTGAGTGGCAAACTTTGCCAGATGCACCAAACAAGCGTGATCACGCACCCTGCGCAATGATCGATAACCAGCTCTACTTTTTCGGTGGTCGCGAAACGGGGCGTCATAACGGACAAGACTATGACGCTTTGTTTGGCCATACCGTTACGGCATTGGATGTCTTTGATTGCACTGCTGGCACATGGTCCACACACGCAGAGTCTTTGCCGATTCCGAATGCTGCCGGTGGAAGTGCTGTGATCGATAAAAAGTTGGTATTCATTGGTGGTGAGGCTGATATGCCAGAGGCATCTGCTGACATGCAGATCTTTGATACGGTCACGAATAAATGGTCGGTCGGTCCTTCGTTGAATCGGGAACGGCATGGCACGAATTGTTGTGTTTTAAACAATGCATTGTGGATTGCAGCGGGCAGTGGTGCTCAACGTGGCGAGCCGGAATTAACCAGCCTAGAAACCTTGCCAATTGCTTTTGTTTAGCGATCAAGCGCATAGTGCTGATCGCACTGACATTATTGTGGTGAATTCAAAACGGTCGGGGCAACGCGCACGGTAAATATAAAGAGGAGTATGGGTTTGCTTGTGCGTTCCTTCTTAGGTAGTAAAGACCGCTGTCTCCTCATGTACCTACGCCATTCCAATGGAGGTTGAGTAAATTTAGCGACATTCTTACCCAATTCCAATGACTTCTTAAAAAGAATCCATTGCTACGGATAAACAAACGCGCCATTATATTTTCGACAGATATCGAACAACGGTGCGCACCAGATAGCAATGAGTCAAAGCAACAAAGTTGTACCGTTGGTTGGGTACACAGACAGACTTTCGGTAAGACCGGGTGAGTCTATCGCGTTTAAGGTGTCGTCTGAACTCAGCGAGCCTTACACAGCGCGCTTGTGCCGATCGATCAGTGCTGATGCCAACCCAAATGGGTTAGGGATTGTTGAGCACGCCATGGACGAAGTGTTTGCGCATAAAATCGTCGAGTCGCGACGTCAAGTGTTTAATCCAGGCTCTTATGCTTTAAGTGAGAGTCCCGTATCACTTGATGAAAACAGCAGTTTCTTGCTGTCTGTGCGAATTTGGCCAGCGTTATTAAACGGCTCTGTACAATCCATCGTGTCTTGGGGTGATATGCAACTGTATATCAACGACAACGGGTGCGTATCAGTTTGCGTAGGTGAGGGCGTCGCTACCACCGATACTGTTCTGGCCATTAGGCATTGGTATCAGCTAACCGTCTCGTTTGATCACCGAGATAAACGCATCACGTTGCAGCAAGCTCGACTTCAGTTGGATAAATCAACCGACGCCATCGGGGTACACAGTAGTGCGATAGCAGGCATTGAAAATCATGCACCTGTTGTCATCGCCGCTCGCATTAGTGAGGGTGCCGTAACTGAACACTTTAACGGAAAAATTGAATCGCCCAAGATACTGAGTACAACAGACGGCACTGATCGCTCATTACTGGCCAGTTGGAATTTTTCGCAAAACATGGGCTCACACTCCATACCTGATGAAAGTCCTAACGTTAACCCTTTATACTTAGTGAACGCACCAGCAAGAGCCATGGCAAGCTCGAAGTGGGATGCCAGTGAGATGTGTTGGCGGCATAAGCCTGAGCACTATGAAGCTATTCATTTTCATGATGACGACATCTATGACTTTGAATGGGAAACTGATTTTACGTTCACCATTGCGCCTGAGATGCCATCCGGTGTGTACGTTATGCGTATTAAAAGTGGTGAGCATGAAGACGCCATGCCGTTCTACGTTTGCCCACCTAAGGGTACTACCACCGCCAAGCTGTGCGTATTAATCCCAACTTTTACTTATTCAATTTACGGCAATCATGCAAGGCCCGATTATGTAGAAACCTGGCAGCGTAAAAATGAAGAGTGGGGTGCGTACCCACATAATCCTGCCGAATATCAGCAGTATGGTTTGTCGACTTATAACTTTCATGGTGACGGTTCTGGTATCTGTCACGCATCACACCATCGCCCATTGTTTAATATGCGCCCCGGTTACATTACGTTTGGCAATGCAACCTGTTCAGGATTAAGGCATTTTCAGGCCGATAGTCATTTGATCAGTTGGTTGCATGAGAAAAGCATCGACTATGACATCATTACCGATCAACAACTTCACGATGAAGGCGTTGCAGCAATACAAGACTACAAAGCGGTAACCACGACAACGCACCCTGAATACCACACGCCAGAATCATGGAATGCACTACTTGACTATCGCGATAGCGGTGGACACTTGGCGTACTTGGGCGGTAATGGTTTTTACTGGCGTATTGCCATTCATACCGAATCAACAGACCTGTTGGAAATTCGTCGTGGAGAAGATGGCATTCGTGCGTGGGCCGCAGAACCTGGCGAGTACTATCACGCATTCGATGGGGCCTACGGTGGTTTATGGCGACGTAACGGTAAACCCCCACAGCAACTCGTTGGAGTTGGTTTTTCTGCACAAGGGCAATTTAACGGATCTCATTATCGTCGTGTCTGTCACGACCCCAAATTCGATTGGGTGTTTAAAGATATAGAGGGCGACATCATCGGCGACTTTGGTTTCAGTGGTCATGGTGCTGCAGGATTCGAGCTTGATCGAATGGATCATAGATTAGGCTCGCCGCACAATAGTACTTTGCTAGCAAGCTCCGAAGACCACAGCGATGACTTTATACTCGTTCCCGAAGAGATGCTCACGCACTTAACTAACGTACCAGGCGAAGATGAAGAATCGCTTTTGCGGGCAGATATTATTTATTTTGAAGTCAGTGGTGGTGGCAGCGTTTTCACTACGGGTTCAATCACGTTTTGTGGAAGCTTGCCGCATAACCAGTTCGACAATAATGTGTCGACGTTATTGAGTAATGTTTTGCATCATATGGATGCGATTTAGAATATCGCGCCTTTTTACGGGGCGAGAGTTTGTATGATAGTGTTATTTGAAGGGTAGAAAAACAATACGCAATACTTAAGCAGTCACAACAACTGCACACAATGAGGAGTTAAAAATGAAGATTAGGAAGTTAGTTTCATTCATCGGACTAGCAGTCTTGATGTCAACCAAATTGGCCGTCGCGCAGGAAGCTGGTGGTAATCTGGTTTATATCGTTCAGCCAGAACCACCATCACTCGCGCCGTACTTATCTACATCGGGCCCTATTGGTTTGGTCGCTCCGAAAATTTATCAGGGCTTACTCGACTATGATCTTGAGCTGAACATTGTTCCCGAGTTGGCTGAGAGTTATGAGATTAGCGACGACGGCTTAACCGTTACCTTCAAATTGCAAAAAGGTGTCACATGGCATGACGGAACTCCGTTTACGTCAGCCGATGTGCAGTTCACCATTATGGAAGTATTGAAAAAATTCCATCCACGTGGACCGAATTCTTTTAAAGAGGTCAGTGAAATCCAAACACCGGATGATCACACGGCCATTTTCAAACTGGATAGACCGGCGCCTTATATGATGCGTGCGTTCGCCGGTTACGAATCTCCTATTGTGCCTAAGCATTTGTTGGACGGTAAAGATATCCGTGAAGCTGAGCTTGGTAATAATCCAGTGGGTACCGGTCCTTTCAAGTTTGTTGAATGGAAGAAAGGCCAATACATTCGTTTAGAGAAGAATGAAGATTATTGGAAAGAAGGCCTACCGTATCTCGATCGTATTGTTGCCCGAATCATTCCGGATGCATCAACTCGAACGGCTGCGATGGAAAGCCAGGAAGTGATGTACGGTGCATTCGGTGCAATACCTAACGTTGATGTTGTACGCTTACGCGAGATGGATGAAATTGGTGTGACCACCGATGGCTACTCCATGATTAATCCAATGGCTTTGTTGGAGTTTGATACCACCCAACCACCGTTTGATAATGCGGCAGTTCGTAACGCAATATCCATGACGATTGATCGTCAATTCCTGATCGATAACATTTGGTTTGGATACGGTAAGGCTGCAACCAGTGCGCTTTCCTCAAACTTTGAACCAACGGGATTGTATAAAGCAAGCGCAAACTATCCTGCAACACCTGATGTAGCGGCGGCTAATAAGATGTTGGACGATGCCGGACTCACAGCTGATGGCGATGGTGTCAGAATTAAAACCACACTTGATCTTATTCCTTACGGTGAAGACTGGCGTCGAGCAGGTGAATACATCAAACAAGCTGTAGCTGAAATCGGTATCGATATCGAGCTTCGTTATGAAGATGTTCCAACTTGGATTAAACGTGTTTACGGCGACTATGACTTTGCCATGAACCTGAACTACTTCTACCAACTGCCAGACCCCGTAATCGGTGTACACCGTCACTACGGTACTGATCAGATTCGTGCAGGAACACCGTTTGTAAACTCAACGCGTTATTCCGATGCAGCGCTTGATGCTTTGCTGGTTGAAGGTGCGACATCGGCTGACCCTGAAGCGCGCAAGGGGGTTTACCACAAAATCCAAGACAAGCTCAGTGCAGACCAACCAGTGGTTAACCTGTTCGAGATGCAGTTCATCACGGTGTTCAACAGTAAGTTGAAAGACCATGACTTTTCTGCCATGGGCTCTTACTCTTCTTTTGACAAGACTTGGTTAGAAAAGTAGTCTGTTATAAAGTTCGGTAAATTGAAACAGCCGGGTAAGCTTTACCCGGCTGTTTTCTGTTGGACACCTTCTAACGTGAACGCTGCTAGAAAACTATGAGTCACAGTGCCAAGCGAGTACGTTATGTACTCAAACGCCTACTTCAGGCAATTCCCGTTATTCTTGCGATTCTTGTCGTCAATTTTTTCTTGCTTCAATTAGCCGAAGGCGATGCGGTAGACGTGCTCGCAGGCGAGGCAGGTTCCGCAACACCGGAATACATGGAACAGTTGCGTCAAAAATTTGGGTTAGATAAACCCCTGCCAGTGCAGCTGGCTATTTATCTTAAAAACGTAATGTCTTTTGATCTTGGTTATTCGTTCCGGCACGACATGCCGGTGTTGAAACTCGTACTCGATCGCTTTGTACCAACTCTGCTATTGATGGTGTCGACGATAATGATAGCCGTGGGCTTTGGCATTGTATTAGGATTGCTCGCGGCCTCAGGCCTAAACACCTGGCGCGACAACGTCATCTCCATCTTTGCGTTAATCACCTATGCAACCCCTTTGTTCTGGATAGGTTTGATGATGATTGTGGTGTTCTCGCTCAAGCTGCATTGGTTCCCAACCAGTGGCATGGAGAACGTGGTGATGTTCTACGAGGGGTGGGATAGGGTGAAAGACATAGCTCATCATTTGGTGATGCCAACCATAACCCTGTCCTTATTCTATTTAGCATTGTATACGCGCTTAATGCGCGCATCCATGTTAGAGCAGGCCGGGATGGACTACGTGGTAACCGCTCGTGCAAAAGGCTTAACTGAGCGACGCATCATGTTTGTTCATGTGCTGCGTAACGCTTTGCTGCCAGTAGTGACTATGGCAGGTGTTCAAGTGGGTGCGCTAATCGGTGGCTCAGTCATTGTTGAATCGGTATTCGCCTGGCCCGGGCTTGGCATGTTGGCCTACGAAGCTTTATTCGCACGAGATCTGAATTTACTACTCGGTATTTTCTTATTGTCCGCACTACTGGTGGTTGCGATTAATCTGATAGTGGACATTATTTATTCCTTTCTCGACCCACGCATAGAGGTGTCTTAAATGAGCTTCTGGAAACTGTTTAGGCGCAACAAGTCTGCCGTGTTTGGGTTGATGATTTTATTCACTGTGTTTTTAATGGCAGCGCTGGCTGGTGTTATTTTTCCAGAAGACCCGTTTAAACTGATTGGTAAGCCAATGTCGGGCCCGGGTGCGAATGGTTTCCTGTTGGGTAGCGACACGTTAGGGCGCGATGTGGCTGCAGGTATTGCCCACGGCGCCAGAACCTCATTAATGATTGCAACCCTTGCAACTGTTGTAGCTGTGCTTATCGGTGGCGTGTTTGGTGGTTTAGCTGGTTACTACGGCGGTTGGGTTGACGATATTTTAATGCGGGTCACTGAGATGTTCCAAACCATTCCATCGTTTATTTTTGCGATCCTCATCGTTGCCATTATGAAACCCTCGATAGAGAGCATCGTGATAGCCATTGCAGTGGTGTCATGGCCAGCGGTTGCAAGACTTGTGCGTGGGGAGTTTATTTCTTTGCGTAACAGAGAATTCATTCAAGCCTGCCATACCGTTGGTATGAGCGATGTTCGTATCATGCTGAAAGAGATACTGCCGAACTGCCTATCGCCGATTATTGTTGCAGGCTCGCTGATGGTGGCCACTGCCATTTTAATAGAAAGTGGTTTGTCGTTTCTAGGCTTAGGAGACCCAAACATTATTAGTTGGGGCTTTCAGATCGGTGCGGGGCGAACCGTACTTCGATCGGCTTGGTGGGTGTGTACCTTTCCAGGCGTTGCCATTCTACTCACTGTGTTGGCAATCAACTTAGTTGGTGAAGGGCTAAACGATGCGTTGAATCCTAGACTTCGGGAACGCACATGAGCCAGTCTACGACGGGTACTCCGTTACTCGATATTAAGAATCTTTTTGTAAAGTTGCCGCGTGGAGCCGAGCGAACTCACGCGGTAGAGAACGTTAGCTACACACTGAACAACAATGAAATCCTCTGCGTTGTAGGGGAGTCGGGTTCGGGTAAGTCGATCACCGCTCGCGCCATTATGGGACTGCTTCCAAGACCACACGTTGTGGTTGATCAAGGCAGTATCTTGTTTAATGGCGAAGACCTAACCAAAGCCAAAGAGAAGCGCTTGCGTGAAATACGCGGTGGTGAGATCTCCATGATTTTCCAAGAGCCAATGACCGCATTGAATCCGGTGATGACCATTGGCAACCAGATTGATGAGGTTATACGCTTCCATACGAAAATTAAAAAGCGTGATCGCCGAGAACGTGCGGTTAATTTGATCACCAGCGTTCAACTGCCCGACCCTGAGCAAATCATAGCAGCGTACCCGCATGAACTCTCTGGTGGTCAACGCCAACGCGCAATGATCGCAATGGCTTTGGCGATGGAACCGAAGATACTCATTGCAGATGAACCGACCACAGCATTAGATGTGACAACGCAGGCGCAAATTCTAAAACTGATAAAAGAGCTACAACAAAGCCACGATACCGGTGTGCTATTTATTACGCATGACTTTGGGGTTGTCGCAGATATTGCAGACCGAGTAGCGGTTATGCAGTACGGGAAGATTGTTGAAATTGGTACGACTGATCAAGTGCTAAACCACCCAAAGCACCCCTATACTCAATCGTTAATGCGTGCTGTACCCAGCTTAGTGCCTCCAATGGTTCGTGCAATTTCAGATGAGCAAGAGTTAGCGGTCAATGATCTGACCAAGACGTTTAAAAGTGGTGGAGGGTGGTTCGGCTTAGGCGCAAAAGAACGCGTAGTGCATGCAGCTGATAGCGTCGACATTACTTTGCACAAGGGCGAGACCTTAGGCGTTGTAGGAGAATCTGGTTCAGGTAAGTCCACCTTAGCTCGTTGCATAGTTCGATTAGTCGATGCAGATTCAGGCACCATTATGTACGACGGCGTAGACCTACGCCCACTGAATCGCGCACAAATGCGCCCCTACCGATCAAAAATTCAAATGGTGTTCCAAGACCCTTTTGCATCACTAAACCCCAGAAGCAAAGTGGGCAACATCATTGCCGATGGTCCACGTGTTTTAGGAGTGGATAGTAAAGAGGCCACAAGGCGTGCACATGAAATGCTAGAACTGGTTGGCCTTGATGACAGAGCGTTCGATCGCTTCCCGCACGAGTTCTCTGGTGGACAGAGACAACGTGTTGGTATTGCTCGAGCATTGGCATTAGACCCTGAGATACTCGTGGCTGATGAACCCGTATCCGCATTAGATGTCTCCATTCAAGCACAGATATTAGAGCTACTTGCCGACATTCGTGAACGCTTGCAATTGTCGATGGTGTTCATAACGCATGACCTTCGAGTCGCCGCGCAAGTGTGTGACCGAATTGCAGTGATGCGGTTGGGAAAGATTGTTGAGATGGGGCCTACTGGTACGCTGTTTGAGAATGCTGAGCATGAATATACACGTGAGTTGTTGAGTGCAGTGCCGGGGAAAGATTGGCGGCCAGATGAGGCGCTTCGGGGTTTGGAGGTGCCAGCTAATGCGGATACCTGAACTCCAGCGAATGATCGAGTTACACCTCCGCAGCGGTGTCGGTTTCAATAAATAGGTATGTTTGATAAAAAATTAGTGGCTCGATTGCCAAAAAATCGTGCTGTTTACTCATCGGCTTGGTTGAACCAATCCCTCATGTACTTCATTACTTCTGGAACGGGCATGTCGTCAATATCCTCTGGCTAAGAGCCAATGTCTTCTAATTGATCTGCTAGATAGGCGTTGAAGTCGTTAAATTCAGACCACAAGATTCTATGGGACGCTGCAGTTCCCAGTGATTCAGTTACAAGCCAATCGCGTATAACTCTTATCGCGGTCTGCTCATCACCGTTATGAGATCTGATATCCGAACCCGCCAGATCAGATAGGGCAGCTTGATATCGGTATTGCGCGGTATCCAAGACTAATATTCTCTTATCAGACCACTTACCGCCTTTGAGATGTTTGCATCCATAGTCAAGCCCAAGCTCGAATGGCATATTCATTCTGGCGAGTTCGTTTGCCTCCTTAGACTCCATACGAGAAAGGTCGTGCAAGCCATATTTCGATTGCTTTATTAGATCGACAATCTTGGCGATTCGAGATTCGGCAGAATTATTTCGCTCTAAAGCCAGGCGTGGGAAGAATCCTAACCGCATTATGGAAAAGACCATTGCAAGCATCATCTGCCGAAACTCAGCATCAAATGGGCAATTAACGAACACACATTTTTCGAAAGGTCCCATTTAGCATCCTTGCTAATGTTTATCTCTTGGAGGGTGGGGGTCGTTGCCATGGCTGGCTTTTTTCTGAATTCGTCCATCTTTTCCATGAATGTAAAATTCAGACTTACTTTTTTTACTGGTGGTTCTTCCCCAATCTACAGCATCCTTCTTTTTCTCAAAAGTTTTGGACGCTTTTATCGCGCCACCTTTTTTAACAGCCCACCCACCTTCCGTGCGTGAAACAACGTGAACAGAGTCTTTTTTGCTTTTCATATAGCTCTCCTTTTCAGAGCAACCATAATACTAACATGCGGTTTGGGCTCTACATGTTCAATAGTTTCATAGGATGGATCCAAACTGCCTAAGAGTAACTAGTCAGCGCCTCTGCAGCGGCGTTTTTAACTTCAATAAGGTGATCAACCCCGCTGCGACTGAACTGATCAAGCGTTTGTTCCAAAGCCGACACCCCCGCGGGAACGTCCACCTTCGCACCTAACGTCGATAAGGTTGCGCCCAGTGCGTGCAGCGTTCTAAAAATATTGTGTGCGCGGCTTTGCTCGCCCATTTGCCCAATTCTGACGATGTTCGCGCCAAACGATCCAGAGATTTCCACCCGGTAGTTTTCAGACATAGTGGTGAGCAGTGCTGTGCTATCGATGCCTTTTGGCACGTTGATACCGACAACAGAGTTAAGCCGATGTTCGGGTTGAACAAATAAGGTTAAACCCATTGCCTCGATACCAGCTTGCAACGCGCTCGATGAACGTAAGTGTCTTTTGAATCGTTCCGGTAGTGTTTCTGTGCATATCAGCCGGAGCGCTTCGTGTATAGCCAGCACGCCTGATACCGGAGCTGTGTAGTGATACGATTTTTGATACCAGAACTGGTCTGCCAATCGAGCATCAAGGCACCAGTGATGCATTGGCGCCTTACGTTGGTTAATGCATTCCCAAGCCGTTGTCGAAAACGCCACTAGGGACACCCCAGGAATAGAGGACAAGCCTTTTTGACCGCCGGTGATTACCGCATCGATTCCCCATTCATCCATATTCAATTCCATGGTACTTAGGGTACAAACGGCATCTACAATGATCAGGCAATGATAATGACGTGCGACTTTGCAGATATCGGCCAAGTCTTTATTGCACACGGTATTGGATGTTTCACCCTGAACGATCGTGAGTACTTTAGGGCGAAGGGATTCAAGGTGTTGTTCGATCAGTGCTACCGTTGCCGATTTACCGGCCTCTACATTGATTTTCGTTACCTGCGCTTCAGCGCGCTCGGCTAACTGGGCCAAGCGGTTAGAGAAAAAACCGTTACACACGCTCAATACTTTATCGCCGGGTTCAACCAGGTTCGCCACCGCCATTTCCATCGCAGCCGAGCCAGGGCCTGCCACCCCAAGAATGCGTGCAGATTCCGTTTGAAACACATACGCCGACATGGTTTTCACTTGATCGATGATCTGCGCCATCGTGTCACCCAAATGGTTTATCACAATAGAATTTGCCGCTGCTACCTTGGCAGGAATGGGTACTGGGCCTGCGCCCATCATGAGTAAGGGCTCGTCTGGTAGGATGTTATCCAGCGGTATTATGTTCTGTGGGGTTGGTATATACACGGGCTATTCAATGTGGTTGCAGGAGTAAGGTTGGTTAGTGCTGTGCGGGTGGACGGTTAGTGTTGATCAAACAATATCATTGAATTCGAATCTATTGTGCCAATGGATACAAATGGTTTGGATTTGTAGGGCTTTGCGGGACGATTTCGAAGCCGGTTCCAGTGTTTAAAGCCACTGGCCTGTTTTGGTATGAGGTGTTTTGGGTACGGCATGGGGTGGAACAGGTTATTTAACTTTACGGTTGTTTATTGAATAGTACCCGACGCGTCATCGGAAAAAGCTCAATCCCATAACGGCTTTTCACCAACCCCCAAATACCCTTAGGGGCAAACAGCATAATGAGAATGGCTGTTGCACCCAGTATTATTAAATACATCGTGCCAAGATCAGCCAAAGTTTCACGCAATAGAAAGTAGAGCAGGGTGCCAATGATCGGCCCTTCAAGCGTACCGATACCACCAATGACCACGATAAAAATAACGAACGCTGTCCAGTCATTCACACTAAATGCTGAGTCTGGGCTGATGCGTAATTTCTGCATAAAAATAAGTGCGCCCAAGGTTGCCGTGAGCCCAGCGGTGAATATATAAACCAGAAATTTGGTACGCCAAATATGAATGCCCAATGATTCTGCTGCGAGCTCATTGTCTCTGATGGCGGTCATGGCAAGGCCGGTGCGTGAGCGTAAAAATAAGAACACCAACCCTATAATGAGAACCAACACCGCCAGAGCCGCCCAATAGCTCAAGCTCTCCCGGCCTGATCGGCTGTCGGCAATGGATTTAACAACACTGACAGGCAAGCTCGTTCCAGAGCCACCGCCCAGTGAACTCATTTGTGCAAACGATAAGCGAAACACTTCTGCAACCACCCACGTGCCGATCGCAAAGTACGCACCGTGTAGCCTGAAGATGAGTGCCGCTACCGGTATGGCAATGAACATTCCCGCTAACCCAACAACAGGCAGAAGTGCGATGGGTGTAATACCGGTGTTCATGGCTAATGCAAACAATAGGTATCCACCAAAACCAACGTAGGCTTGTTGGCCAACGGATACCAAACCTGCGTAGCCTGCTAGTAGGTTCCAAAGGTAAGCCAAACCAAGATATAAAAACACTTCACTTAAAAAGCGCAAATCAGAACGGCCAGCCCACAACGGTGCAGTGCTGAGCACAATAAGCGCCACAGCGAGCACCAACATAAACACATTGCTGCTAGCAGAGTTGCGTGTAATGAGCGTATTCAATGCGAGACCCTTGGGAACAAACCCGTTGGGCGTATGGCGAGAACGGCAAGAAAAGCGCAGTGCCCGGCAAGCTGTTGCCAGCCTGGGTTGATCTGCGCACCTATGCCTTGCGCCACACCTAAGATGATGCCGCCGATCAAGGTTCCCCACAAATTGCCAAGCCCACCAATAATAACCGCCTCGAATCCGAAGATCAGTCTGGCGGGGCCTCCGGACGGGTCGAATGAGGTTCGTGTGCCCAGAAAAATACCTGCAATAGCCACTACCGCTAATGAAAGTGCCATGGCCATGCTAAAGATATGCTTTTTGTTAATTCCCATGAGCTGTGCAATGTCAGCGTTATCCGATGTTGCTCTAAAGGCACGCCCTAAAGCGGTGTGATAGAAAATCCACTGTAAGCCTGCGATAACTAAGACTGCAACAACGAACATAAGCAAGGGCAGCACACCAATGTTTAATGTACCCAGTGGGAGGCTGGCAGTTTCCAACGCGCCTGCATTGAGCTTTTGTGGGTCAGCGCTGAAGACTTCTAACAACCCGTTTTGCAAAATAACTGACAAGCCAAACGTTACTAGTAAGGGAGGCAATATATCGTTACCCATCGTTCTATCAAGCACCACATACTGCAACGCGTACCCCAGTAACGCCATAATGGGTATAACAATAATTAGAGACAGCAGCGGGTGCATCTCAAGGGTAGAGGTAACCACCAACCCAAAGAACGCAGCGAGCACAATCAAGTCACCATGAGCAATATTAACCAAGCGCATAATGCCAAAGATAAGCGATAACCCAGCGGCGAACAGCGCGTATAAACCGCCGATCAAAATACCTTGAAGAATTGCATTAAGCCAAACCATTACTTATATCCCAAAATACGCCTGGCTGATCTCAGTTCGGTTTGCCGTGTCCGTTGCACCCGACAGCGTAACCTTACCTTCTGACAGACAGTAGTACCGATCAGCGATGCTTAACGCTCGATTCAAATCCTGCTCGACAATCACCGCACTTAAGCCGTCACTGATGATGTCGGGCAGGGCGTCATAAATTTGATTGATCACGATCGGCGCAAGACCAAGACTAATCTCGTCGAACAAAATGATTTCTGGGTTTGCCATAAGCGCACGACCGATGGCAACCATTTGTTGTTGGCCACCCGATAACGTGGTTGAACCTTGGTTACGCCTTTCGCCCAAGATTGGAAACAACTCATATACACGGTCCAAGTTCCAAACCCCAGCGCGTTTGCTTTGAGCGCCGATTTTAAGATTCTCTTCAACACTTAATGAGGGGAAAAGCTGCCGACCTTCGGGTACCATCGCAATACCTAGTTTTGCTATCTGATCTGGTCTTAAGTGTCCGATGGGTTGTTCGTTCCAGAACACCATAGTGTTATCACAAGGGAGTAGCCCTGTGATGGTGCGCATCGCTGTTGTTTTTCCTGCGCCGTTGGCGCCGATTAACGATACTATCTCGTTGCTATCAACACGCACGTCTATCCCAAACAGTGCTTGAAAGTCACCGTAAAAGCTTTCAAGTCTCCGGGCTTCAAGCATCGGCAGCCATGCCCATGTAGTTCTCTTGCACGACTTGGCTGGCCATAACCGCATGCGGTTCGCCATCGGCTATGACTTTCCCAAAATCGAGTACGATGAGCCGATCAACCACGGCCAACAACGCATGCACAATGTGTTCTATCCAGATGATAGTGACGCCTTGTGCGCGTATGTGCTGAATGGTTTCTATGAGTGACTGGCATTCTTTATCGGTCAATCCACCTGCTATTTCATCGAGCAACAACAGTGCAGGCTGCGAGGCGAGCGAGCGCGTCAGTTCCAGACGTTTACGTTCCAGCAAAGTAAGAGAACCGGCAACATCATTGGCTCGTTCAAGCAAACCGGTTTTGCGCAGCGCATCGATACTTTGTTCTTGCGCTTTCGCAGGTTTAAGTTGTGCACCGTGAGTGGCGGCAACTAACACGTTCTCATAAACCGACATGGCAGCAAACGGTTGTGGTATCTGGAAAGAGCGCGCGATGCCACCGCGACAACGCGTAGCACTGCTTTGCCGAGTGATATCTTTTGTTTGAAAAACGATTTTTCCAGCATCAGGCTGCAACGTGCCGGTGATTAAATTAAATAACGAGGTTTTACCTGCGCCATTTGGGCCGATGATACCGACGGCTTCTCCACTGGCAATAGAGATATCGATATTATCGGCCACCGTGACGCTGCCGAATGATTTCGACAGGTCACAGCATTGCAGCAGCTCGTGCACGCGTTAGCTAAGCAGCTTTAGCTCACCGCCAACAGGGATTTCAGGGGCTTGTGGATTGGTTGTGATAATAAGCTCCATGTTGTCGCCTTGTTTTTGCCACTGGCCTGCAACCAAAGGTGTTTTGGTGACATTCTTAACCGGGCCATTAGACCAATCAACCTTACCAACAATAGTTGACATATTAGTACCAGCGATGGCCGAGACAATAGCGGCTGGGTCTTCAAGATCTTCTGCGCGTGATACAACATCGCGTACCACTTCGAACAGAGCATGCTTAAAGCCGATAGGTTGTGTCCAAGGCCGGCCAGTTTCTGCTGTGAATCCATCGGCTAGCGCTTTAGCAGATTGATTTGTTAGCGATGAAGTAAAGGGGTGGTTTGGAGACCACCAAATTTCAGAGGTAAGTCCATCACCCCGATCGCCCAGTGAATCGATCACGGATGGGAACAACAATGCTTTACCAATAGTGACGACCTTTGGATTGAAATTTTGTTGGGCGGCTTGCGACCAGAAGGTGGCAAAATCTGGTGGGATCATATTGCCCGTTACAATCTCACATTCAGCTTCTTTGAATGCGGATATGAAACTAGAAAAGTCATCGTTTAATGGCTGATAACGACCAGGGTCGATTAAGTTGTATCCGTTTTCTTTGAGCGGTGGTGGTAGCCCAAGCTTTGCATCGCCCCACGCGTTGCCATCGGCGTCGTTTGGAAATATGCCCGCCACGTTTTTGTTAACGCCAGCGCTGTCCCAAAGGCTTAAGAAATTGGCAATAACATCTTCTAATCCCCAAAAGAAATGATAGGTGTATTCAAACCCTTCGGCTGGATTTCCGTTTCGACCAAAAAAGTAAGGTTGCCATGGGCAGTCAGTTGTTATGCACGGCACCTCATTCACTTCCGCTTGGTCTGCAACCGGATTCGTGGTGTCTGGGGTGGAGGCTGCGACCATGATATCGACCTCATCGCCAAGGATAAGATCGGCGGCAACTTCTGCGGCACGGTTTGGATTCGATTGGCTGTCTTTCGATATGATTTCTATGTCGTAGGTTTTGCCATTATTCTCAACACCACCAGACAATGCTGCTTGCACACCTTTAAGAACAAATTCATCCGCTTCAGCAAACCCTGCCAATGGACCTGTTTTTGGACTAACGAATCCGACTTTTAAGGTTGGATTAGCCGCATAGGCTTTGGTGTGGGTAAGAATGGCAGGTGCCGCGATGGCCGCCCCGATACCCTTGAGTACCGTGCGCCTTGATGTTGATATCTTCATTGATTCCTCCAGTGGTAGCTCAATTCAATATACAAGTAGCCCTATTCTTATCACACTTGGGTGGTTCAACCAAATTATCGGGTGATCTGGAGTTTGTGGCGCTGTTCAACTCGCTTTCCAAGCGGCTTTCACTTGGGCTTTAAGTGTTTTGTCGACATCCTTCACTGATGCAACAGTGACAACCGATGTCAGTCGGTCTGACCAACTTTCACTTGGCTTTGCGGGTTCTAAGTCGTGCTCTATGGGGTCTAACGCAAGGCCAAGGCGAACAACACCTTTCACTGGCCTTGCTGCTGCGAATTGGTATTTTCTTGAGAATGCAGAGAAGAATTTTCTTGGGCCAAGTATGACGTCATCACCGAGTGTAAGTGCATGTGTTTCGATCGCATCGTAGATGGCGCGAAGTTCGGGTGTTTTCCATAAGTGGTCGAGAAGGGCTGCTGGGTTGTCCCAACCTAAACCGGTTTCGAACGCGGCACCTAGAATAGTGGATGCTCTATTGATTCCTAAGCCGTGATTTTCTTTGAACCACTTTAGGCGTTTGGCGTGTTTGGTTTCGGGGCAGGTTTTTGCGATGGCTATCCATTGTTCGAAGGGTTTACCGGTTTCGGTTTCTAAGCCTTGGCGGATTTTTTTAAACCATTGGGCTTGTTTTGGGGTTAGGTGTTTTGGGGTTGGCATTTTTTATCCCATATCATTTTGCCAATGCGGGTGAGTACTTAGTGGGGGTGTTCCCGCGGGGGCGTTTTGTGCAGTGGATTTCGGTTGATGATATTAGTTTATTCACCGTTGGCCAAGTGTATTGTTGAAATTTGTCGCTGACTTTAAGTAATTATTGGGTGGATACTCTCGCTTCCAAGAACACGTGCTCTCGATGAAATTCTAAGTATTCCTTTTGTCCATCGGAAAAAGAACCCACATTAAATGAAAATAAGATATCTCCGGGGGAGACTTCTCGCATGAACTCGTAAAAAGGGTTCCGACCACCACGTGAATTGCGTTTCGGCGACCACAGGTAACCACCGCTGATTTCTTGCTTGTAGGTCTGATTCTGGTTTACCCACCAGAAGCGGATTTGTTGTGTGTTGAGAGGCTTCACTGGGCCAGGATACTTTGGTTTGTGGTACGTGTGCAAACGAGCTAAAGCATAGAAGCACCATTTCGCTCTCGGTTTTCGCTCAACGGAATCAATTAATTGCAGTAAACAAAGTCTGCTGGTACGTGACACTACAGAATCGCTTCATTGACAGCCAGCTTAGTGGCTCGAGCGGGGGACTGAAAATCCCCGTGTCGGCCCCGGGACGCTGGCCGGTTCGATTCTGTCCCTGGCCACCATCTTATTTTTCCTAGTCGTTTAACCTTCAGCATCCATCTCGCGTTTCGAGGAACTGCCGCAGGTAATTACAGTTACATCGAAAGTCAAACAGCGCAAACGTTAGTACCTATACGCTGTCGATCGCTCCATTGTAAAACGGAGCCCTGCAGATCAAACCCAGCACTATAGGTATTGGCGCCAACATTATTAATCAGCAGCCAGTCGCCCTCATTATTGTTTGCACAATCATCCAATACTCTAAGCAAAAGTAAAATCCAATTGTCCAAAGCTTAATCAGTTCAGCAAGATAAACCTTGGGAGTTTGCCGAATGGCTATCCCAAATTAGAAGAATATGAGAAATGGTGATGAATATTAGAATGCGAGCACCTCTAGTTCTTGTTGGTCTACTATGTTTAGGAATGCAAGCCTGCAGCGACTCAGATGTCGGGCCAACGACTGATACAACAACAGATACAACGACCGGTCCCGTTTTAAACCCACTGTCCGAAAATTCAGCGGAGGTATTTGAGCCATCCAGTGTTATTAGAATCGCATCGGGCGAGGGTGGTTTAGACGCTGACCTTGATAGCGGTGATCGCTTTGCTCGTGACCATGATGCCGCTGGTGATATCAATGGTGCTGGAGTTACCGACTTGATCGTTGGAGCACGTTCCGACGACGATGGGGCTAACGATGCCGGTGCTGTCTACATTTTGTTTATGAACGCAGACGGTAGCGTTAAGGCTAATCAAAAAATATCATCGCTAGCGGGTGGCTTTTCGGAACAGCTTGTACAACAGAGCTTTTTTGGATACGGCGTAGCAGGTATTGGTGATTATGATGGTGATGATATTCCTGATGTGGCAGTTTCAGCACCAGCAGCTCCTGTTCCTGCCATTTATATTCTCCACCTAAATAAAGATGGGACCGTGAAATCGATGGTTAAAACTTTACATATAGTTGGACAGGGGCTTAGTGCTGTTGGAGATCTTAACAACGATGGCAGAATAGATCTTGTGGCCGCTCAACCGGGCGGTGCTGATAGTGGGCTTACTCGCTTACTCTTCTTTAATCAGTCTTCTGCATTAATCGAGGAAGATACTGTCACTATCGGGGAGGGAGAAGGAGGTTTTGGCACTGGACTCGTCACCGGTGATAGTTTTGGTGGGCGAGAATCTGCCCTACTGGGCGATTTAGATGGCGACGGCACGCAAGAACTTGCAGTGGGTGCATTTGAATCAGAGAATGGGCTTGGTGCAATCTGGATTCTTTCGTTAGACAGCGTTACTTATCAAGTTGTCGATAAGCGAAAGTTAGCGCCCGGTCTGGCGGGCTTTGATGAGACCGTTCCTCTTACGACTAATGCTAATGGCTCGACAGGAGGACATTTTGGTCATGCTCTGGTCGCTGCAGGAGACCTAAATGGAGACGGTATACCCGACCTTATAAGCAGTGCAAATCAATACAGCGATGGTGTGGGCTATGTGATCTATCTAAATGCAGACACAACGGTTAAAACGTTTACCCGTATCAATGCTGAAGAGGGTGGCTTCGATCTATCGCTTGACACTGATGAGCGTTTTGGTCGCTCAATCTCTATCGTGAATTCAGCTCGTTCAACGGGATATATCAACGTTTATATGGGGGGGGAGGTGTGGGTGCGAATGGCATGGGTGGCGCCTTGTATGGTCTTGAGTTTCAAGCGTGTACATACGAAAAACAAGCGGGTAATCAGTTCTGGAATAACGGAGTAACGCTATTTACAAACTGGAATCATGGAACGCAGACTGTTACTGGGCCTCTGAGTTTTGAGCAGTGTGTACTCAAAGCTGCAGATAGTGATTCGACTAAAATTACGGTAAATGAATCAGATGGAAGATGCGTCATTAAAGATGCGACATCTGTCTTGGCGTCTAGTGAAGAAGGCAGTACGTCGGACGTCCGCTGCTGTCCTTTGTGAGCGTGAGTCGTCATGTGATATCGATCTTCCAGAGAGGATTGTAAAACAGATTCGTGGCGCAGCTTTGTTCGAGAACCGAGCTAAATTGGCGCTACAGCCTCGCTTTGGTGCCATGGGTGACTTCGTGACGGAGCTCACAAGAAATGTTAATTTGAGTGATTCCAAATTCCGCCTATTGACAGTCTTTATTTCCAAGAAAAAGTACTATATTTGTCTTGGAAAAGGAAGCATAGTGGAGCCATGCAAGCTATTGAAAATAAAATACTTTCTAGGATATATGGCCATGGTAGGGGTTGGGCTTTCACCGCAAGCGATTTTACGCATGAATTGAAGCGAGCCATGGTGGATTGGACGTTTCACCGTTTAGTTGGAGAAGGGCAAATTCGCAGGGTCGCTCGGGGCGTATATGACTGTCCCATTGAGCTATTTCCAGAACGAAATTCTACTACCTCTGGTATGAGAATCTCTCTTGCTATACATGCTTAACCTACCGCTTTTTCGCAACAATCTGAATATAACGCGCCGTCTCTTTATAAGGGGACTTATTGCCCAAGTGTTTCTCGAGTGTATGCAGTTTCGCAACGGTTGCGGTGTCGTCATAGCGTGCAGACACACTATGATGATTGTAGAGGCAGAAAACGCCGTAGTCGGCGATTGTGTTGAAGCCGTGTTGTTCAAGCCAATCGGTTAAAAAACTCACTGTAAAAAAAGAGATGTCGGAGTCGAATACGCCTGACTTACCGTGCGGTTCTTCTAGCAATGCGGGCAGGTCACTCAGCTCATAGTCGTCTAGGGCGGCGTCATAAGGCACAGCGTGTTTATTGCGCGTCATTAGCGAGAGTGTTCCACCTGATGCAAGTGGTGCTAACATAGATACCAGCAGGTCTTCCCAGTCATCTGAATATTGAATAACATTGTGGCACAGCAGTAAATCGAAGCTGTCAGCGGGAAAACGTTTTTTTATTTCCCTTATGTCGAAAGAATGAACATTAATACTGTTGCTTATGCTGAGTTCATCGGCATTGGTTTGTAGGTCGTGCAGCATGGACAGGGATGTATCCACCAGATCGACCGAATAACCCATTCTAGCCAACCTTAAACTGTCGATGCCATTGCCACCGCCTGCATCGAGTGTGCGAAGCAATGCGTCTTTGGGTAAGTGATTAAACAGATTCTGCGCTGAGAGTTCGTAACGAATTTGTCCTTTGAGTGTTTGTTGTTCTGTTTTCCATTGTGGCAGGCCTGATTCGAAAGCAATCTTTCGGCTTGTTGCGCGCAGTGCGCGTTTCAGATCGATTTTCCCAGTGTGCAGGGCTTTACCGATTAGCACTCCGCTAATACCTTGATGGTTATAGCACTCGACAACATCATCCATATCACGCACCTCGCCACCGACAATCACGTTGAGCCCGGTGAGTTGCGCAAGCTCTTTGGAGGTTTCTAAATCGGTCCCACTCATTGAACCATCTGGCGCAATGCGATTGTGCACGGCTGTGGTAATGCCTAGGTGGTACATTTGTACGCCAAGTGTCACCGCTGTCACACCGCCTGCCATACGCCAACCGTGAGTCATCACCGCGCCTTCGGGGTCAGTGTTAATAGACAACGCAAATCGTTCACTACCGTGTTTTGCAACGGCCTCTGCAACTAACTTCGGGTTCTCAACCGCGGCCGTACTGATGAGTACGCGAGTGACTCCTATGCGAATCGCCCAGTCAATGTCTTCCATCGTGCGTATGCCACCACCGTATTGCACATAGATGGGAAGTTTGCAGATTCGCTCAACCAGTGGCCAATTATGGCTGGCGTCCTCATCGTGTGTCGCCTCTACATTGATCACATGAATCCATTTTGCGTTTTGCTCTATCCAATGTTCAGCGCACGCTACGGGTTCAAGTAAGTTGGGAATGGTCGACTCATCCTGTTCATTTTCAGTAAAATCGAAAGATTTGCCATTTTTAAGATGCATGGCAGGGAAGATCAGGAAATCATTGGTGTTCGATGGCTTGGTTTGGATAGCTAATGGTTCTCTTTGAGATCAGCGAATGTATAGGTTATAGGTAGGAATTGTTGCACTAACGAACGAAATGTGCAAAGTGCAGTTTGAAAAGTACTCATAAGTGCTTATGCAGTTCGGGCGAAGACACATCGGGTCAGGAAGTGGGGGTGGCTGAGCTCAGCCCATCAACGGAAAATCCAACAGATGGTTCTGCAGAGGCTGAGCGTGCAAACTTGATTAATCAGATCGCACCGAGGTGCATAGTTGTTGGCGAGCCTTTTACGTTAACGGTTTTGGAGCGTAAAACGACTGGTGAAGGCATAGAGCCTGAGCTGATTAACGTTACCCGTTTTGCCTCTATTATCCAAACCAACAGTACCGCTCTGGAGATCATCTCCCGCACTGACGAATCTGTAAGTCTAGTGATGAATAAACAAGATATGGCGTCACTGACATCAGAAATTGAAAACGGATCAATAACCTCTTTTCTTGGAGCATTCGATCCAGGCGCACCTTCATCGTCGGTTTTGCGTAAGCCGGTACCCGGAGGTTGTTATGTTGCACTTCGGCTGGATAATGATCGATACTGCGGTGCCGCATTTGGTAAGGCTGCCACCATTGATTTGCAGTTAATAGATGAAGGAATCTCAATTACTGCCTGTGAAATAGACAATCCTCTCGGCTTACCAATAATCGACATAGCGTCGGAGTAAATGATTTTTCTTTAAGTAGTCGCACGTTCGTCGAGAGTTAAACAGTGGAAACGTCAGTAGCTTATGCGCTGTCGATCGCTCCATTGTGAAACGCAGCCCTGCAGATCAATGCCCAGCACTTTGGGTATGGTCCTTGTGCAATGGCGTGACCATAAGCCATAGGTATTGGCGCCCACATTATCAATCAGTAGCCAGTCGCCCTCATTGATTGTTGGTAGTTCAATATTTCGCGCTAGATAGTCACCCGCAAAGCAAAGAGGGCCTGCTACGTTATAGACTTGCTTAAACCCCGTTTTTTCAGAGCCATCAGCATTAAGTACCTTAAAAACCAGAGGTGCCGCTGGTGCGTAAACATGTCTGGTAAATAGATCAGCCCCTAAGTGCACAAAAATATTCGGCACTGACCCATCACCAACATACTCGACTCTGGTCAATGCGTACCCAGCAGCGCGATGTGTCCATTGGCCGAATTCGGTTCTCAATTGATAGGTTGGGTAGGCTGCGATCAACTCGTTTATTTGTGCAGCATAGCTGTGCATAATGGGCTGTTCAGGGTCCTGCTCTGCAGGCAGACCACCACCAATGTTAATGGTGTCTATCCGCCAGCTGTTGTCATGTGAAGCACGATGTGCGTCTATAGTTTTAGCCAACTCGAAGAGCCGACGGATTGCCTGCATCTGCACTGTTAAATCGCTCATTTGCGAGCCACTGTGCATGTGTAGTGCGGTAATCGGGTGTTTCAGGCAAGCGGCGAGAATCTCAGACTCTATAGTCAGCGGTATACCGAATTTACTTTCATCGGTGCTCACTGCATACATTTCAGGTGCACCAGTATCGATGCCTGGGTTAATCCGTATACCTAACTTGCAGCTAAGGTTGGCTCGGTATCGCTGCAATTCGCTTAAGCTGTTGGCGTTAACCTGCATCCCAGCGTGGTTTGCGCATTGTTGAATTTCTGTGCGTGTTTTGACAGGAGAGTCGAACACAATTTGATGCGGCTTGGCACCGGCGCTAAACGCCAGTTCCACTTCTTCAATTGAAGCCGCTTCCAGATCGAATCCGTGCGCCAGAATGGTTGTTAATATCTGTTTGTGAGGATTCGTTTTAATGGCTACTGCGTGTCGCGTACCTACGGGAAACTCTTTTGTGAGTAAATTCAGTCGCAGCTTTAACACGCGTACGTCGGTAACCAGTAATGCGGTATCTTCGGTGCCTGCAGCCGCAATAATCTGCGGCAGGCTTGCGGTAATTGAATACGAATTGTTCAAGCGTGCTCACATGGTCATGATTGTCCAATAAGAGTAACACTCAATACTCTAGTAATTACCCTCTAATCATCGATTTTTCTTGCGCGCTTTACGAGCGGTAGATCGCTTTTTTTTGCGAGATTTTTTATCGGCTGGTTTTGGTTTTGTTGCTGATAGTTTGGGCAGCAACTCGGGGGCCGTGTCCATTAAAAATCGATCATTTGATGTGAATATTGACTTTCCCATGCCAAAGTTACTGGGGTCTTCCAGTGCACTGGTAAGGTCGTTCACAGCGTTAGAGTTGAGTATGGTTAGGCATGCCTTTGCGCGTTCTAGATTGTACTCGCGTATCAAAAACTGTAAAAATGCACGACTATCATCGATGATATCTGCAGCGTCTTCAGCTTGAATCATGACTTTGCGTGGAATGATAGAAAATAGAATTTCTTCAAATGCTAGCGGTGTTATCGATGCGATCGTGCACGAACAGTAATTAAAGGCCATCGACATAATCAGCGACGCTGAACCGAACTCGCTATCACAGGCTTTTGCCTCAGGCGATGCCAGATACTGGTCTAGCAGTTTGGTTGTAATGGCATCGTGTCTAGCCCAGTCTGGAGAGTTAGTGGCAGTGCGTTCCAGCAACAGTAAGTCGGCGATTAAATCATCTTTTGCACCTTGCGCTTTAAGTACGCGTTGGTAGGGATAGGGGGCTTGTAGCACAACTAAAACGGGTCGGTTCTTCGTCAATACTTGATTGTCGAGTTCTGACGTTCCATTACCTTTTAAAGCGTCGACGAAATTAGTGTCACGCAACACGGAGGGTAAAGTTTGCGCAATAACGTCGAATAGTTCGATGTCCTCCTCGGTTATGGGTCTTAACAGGTTGTCGTCATCAGGGCACATCAAATTGGGATAGGCGTTTGGGTCTGCGACTTTCCATTGATGGCGAACAATATCTTTTCTTATCTTGGGCTCAATATCATTCGCATTGTCGAATGTGAGTGCCCTATGGGGTGGAATCGTTTCAATCGATCCGCGCGCCATTGCATCCATTAATAACCCATACCGCTCGTAACTGTTGAGCGAATCGAATAGAAGAACACCAAACGATTCCTGCTGTTGACCAATGATGCAAAGGACGCCGTCGGTCACTCCCAGCGACTCGGCAGTTATTCCAATGATGCATTCGTCGTGCGGGACAGTTTTCCATGGTGCGAATGTATACAGAGCAGCGGTTGATTCGAAAAAACGACTAACGCAATAGTTGCTGCCGGCAATGTCAGAATAGAGTTGTGGGGTACTGCCACCGCCTACCCATTCACGGGTTTCGTTAGCGCCAGTGTTTTGTGATTTTGGTAGTGTGCTAACAGATGCAGTGGCGACATGATCCGCTGAGCCATATTGGTTGTCTGGGGGTGTCGACAAGGCTAATAATTCTGGCGATATATTCCATCGATCACCTTCAGCATTGGCTACACCAACTGTTTTTTTATTGATCTTAAGCACTTTAACGTGTTGCGTGAACCCTTTTTTATCGACAAAGCTGACCGAATCACCCGGTGTGAATTGCGCAATAGCCTTCTCAGTGCTTTGTGCTGACAGCGCTTTGCTCCGATCTACAATGTACTTATTAACCAAGCGTAAGTCGTCTGTACTGAGCTCAGCTAGATGGGCCAAAATATTTTGTAGGTGTTTTGGGTAGTTTGTAGACAAATAAATTCAACTAATATGCGACCGAGTAAGGGAAACTTTAATGTGTTACGAGTTAAATTTCAAATGCATTTAGGGAAGATTACTCTGTGGGGTTTTTAACCGTAACGGACAATCCTTGCAATGTGCAAGAACGCAGATATCGTGGAGAGTGGCGGATTGGCAAGAACTGAGCGTATTCCTATAGGCGAGAAGCCATGCAATTGACTTGCATGGCTTTCTCGGTATATCGCGGTTAGTTAGAACGCAACACTATTTCAACACGTCGATTCTGTTGACGTCCTTCCTCAGTGTCATTACTAGCGATTGGGCTATCTGCGCCATGACCAGCTGCCGACAATTGCTCTTTGGCAATGCCTAGTTCGCGTAGATACTGCAGTGCTGACGTCGCGCGAGCAAACGACAAAGCCTCATTGCTGTCATATCGGCCGCCTTGGCCAACAGGAATGTTGTCGGTGTGTCCGGTTACTGTAAAAGAAGCATCTTGCGACATGAGTTGAGGTGCGATTTCTGATAGCAATGCTTTGCCGCTTCCGCTCAGGGCAGTCCCTGCGCGATCAAAGAGGCCATTGTTGCCAAGTTGAACTTTGACGGTGTTGTCGTTATAGCTTTCGATGATCTGAGTGCCTTCTAGACCGCCGATTCTGGCTTGCAATGATGCTCCAGTTTGTGCAACCCAATTGGCCAATGAGCTTTGTTTGCTTTGTGCCAGCTGCTCTTCAAAACTTTTTGTTGACGACTTTGAATAAGCCATGGCCCGGCTCAGGTTGTCCTCTGCCAGTGTAACGCTTGCATTTGCTTTCGCTAGATTTTGTCCGCGCTCTTTCGATACAGCGATGGCACGTCGGAGTCTGTCTGCTAGCACTTTGCGATCACTCATCGAACTCGAGAGTTGCATGTCAGTCTCGCCAAGTTTTGCTCCGCGCTCTTTAGAAACAACGATAGCACGTCGGAGTCTGTCAGCCAGTAACTTGCGATCACTCATCGATTTCGACATTTGCATGTCAGTCTCTTCGAGTTTTGCTCCTCGCTCTTTAGAAACAGCGATAGCGCGTCGGAGTCTGTCAGCCAATACTTTGCGATCACTCATCGATTTCGACATTTGCATGTCAGTTTCTTCGAGTTTTGCTCCTCGCTCTTTAGAAACAGCGATGGCGCGTCGGAGTCTGTCAGCCAATACTTTGCGATCGCTCATCGATTTCGATAGTTGCATTTCAGTCTCTTGAAGTTTTGCGCCTCTCGCCTTTGAATAAGCGATAGCGTTAGAGAGTCTGGTGCGCAAAGTATCGCGCTCTGCTGTGATGATTGCGAGTTCATCATTTTCAGCAGCGAGTGCAGGGTTAGTCAGAAACGAACTGAAAACAGTCAATAGCGTTAATGTTAAGGCAATGTAAGTCGGTTTAATCATAGGTAAGTCTGTGTCCTGTTGTTTTGTTTGGAGTTGATTCCTTTCGTCGTACATTTGTGGAAAATTGATTATATTTTTTTTCTAATGGAATTGCTTCCTTATTTGCGAATTTGTTGCATTGGTATCTCAGGTGGATATTGCTAAGTTGGACAGAAAAGGTGTTTATGCGTATTGTATTTGTTCAGCCATAGAGCCTGAGACAATCCACAGCAAGCCAGTTGAGCACACAGCCGGGTTACTTTTTTCTGATAACTGTATAATAATGCATTCCGTTTTGGTAGATTCACAGTGGTCTACCCTGGGTCTGCTGACGCGATGAACTTGGTTCGCAGCCATTTTTCGAGCTCTCGTGTAGCCATGACGTCGTCTCGATTGTAACTGAGAATATCTGCTTTTAATTTCTCTTTAGCTTCGACGTTGCTTTGAGCAAGGAAACGGTTGAATTGCACAACAGACCATTGTGAGCCGGCATCATCGTCCTGCCATTGAAAGTTGACCAAGTCCTTGTGCTTGCAGATGTCTTTTAGGCCATACCCTTGTATGGGTAAAACCAAACTCTTCAATACCGGCTTTTGCATGTCGAACAAAGGTCCAGCGTCGCTGAGTAAATAGACCACAGTTTCATTGTCCTCCATACTGTATCGCTTAGCGTAGGACCGGATTGTGGTTTTCTCATGGTTGGAATAGTGGGCTAGAATCAAGTCTTGGTGTTGTTGTCTGTAGTGTTCGACTTGTGCAAGAAATTGAAGCCAACCTTGTTCATCCTCATCAGTGTGGTCTGTCCACACAAATTCAAAGAGATCTTGCTTACCATCCTTGGTTAATTCAGGGACAAGAAACCCCCATAAATAAACATGTTTTTCGCCATTGGCTGTTAATGGGTTGTCTTCAATATCAAAATGGATCCAATGACCCACCGGTAGTGATACGGGCGCAAGTTGTATGACTTCTCCCGTTAGATGTGACTTGGCTTGAGACACCACTCGCAGTTTTTTCTCGCAGCCTTTCAAGTACGGGACGTCTGGTATTGAGTCAGGGTTGGTTGCAGCCAATTGTGTAATCGTGCAGATGCCAGCATGCTCTAGGGCGCTTGCTGCGCGACCTTGCATCCCATACAGCAGTGAAAGTTCTCCCTTAGCTTCAAAAGCAGGCTTGCAATGTATGTAGTACGGGCATGCGCGGCATTTGCTATGACTATAGCGAACCAGTGGTTCCACTTTGCTCGATAGCAGCTTTCGCATTTGAGTCAGAAATTGGTCAGTAATTTGATCGGCTTCCTCGGCTATAAAGCCTTGCCTCCCATTACCCAGAAATACGATTGCCGGCAGTTGGCTATTGAGCTTTTTACGCAATAGGTGACGATAAACTCCCAGCTGAACCTGTATCTCTTTCTTATTCTCATTGAGTGCAAGTTTTGCATCTGCCGCTTGATATTCGCCAGATTCGTTTAGGATTAAAAAATCTGGAAATCCGATAATTCCATTCTCTTGGTCTAGTAGTTGAGCCTGATAGATGATTGGAGTTCTGTCTTCAATTAAACGGTTGGTGTCTTCAGGTGAGGTGGCTGTTTTCACCGCCGCCATGCTTGAAAGCCGATCTAAGACTAATTGCTCATGCCTCATTCCCAAGTCAATGATCAGTTGCCCAAAGACATCGGTTGCAGGTACAAGCTCTACACGCTTCATGTTGTCCAGCCATACGCGCCTGACGCATGAAGACCATGAATTTGCATCGCTTGGTTTAATAAGTGGGGTTTCGACTGGAGCTGGCATTGGAGATGATTTACCTTTTATTGACGCTGATGTGAATCTAAGCGATAAATACCTGAGGTGACGTAAGATGCGTTTAGACTCAAGCCATGCACCCCATGTTTTTCTCGGAACCTCCATCTCGGGATGCATATTCGACGAACCGATAGTGAGTGTTTGTCAGACAACAAATAACATCAATCCCACTGGTACTTTTCGACCCATATACCAGACCATAACAATCCTCTCAAAACAAGACTAAACCACGGTAGCAACAGAACAAAGCAAGGAATACGTAACGTAATACAAGCCAAAGCACGAGACAAATAGTCTCCATTGGCGGCATTGCCAATAACAATGCTTAATGCTAGTTTTCAACACTTAAGCTCAAAAACTAATTTGTTTAGATCACAGTTGTTTAGATCATAGGAATAGCATACATGGCCAAAGCCATCCACTCAATGATTCGCGTGCTAGAAGAAAAGCGATCAGTTGATTTTTACAACCAAGCCTTCGGATTAGAGGTCGCGGACCGTCTCGACTTCGATAGCTTCACGCTCGTCTACCTAAGCAACAACGAAGACAGCTTCGAATTAGAACTCACCATCAACAAAGGTAACACCGATGCGTATGACTTAGGCAACGGTTACGGTCACTTCGCTGTATCGGTTGATGACTTAGACTCTGAACACAAACGCATTAAAGCACTCAACCTAAACCCGCGAGACATCGTTGAGTTTGAACGCGATGGCACGTTGATCGCGAAATTCTTCTTTATTAAAGACCCCGATGGCTATGAAATAGAGGTGCTACAACGACACGGCAGATTTAAATAATGCACACAGTCCAATTTCACGAACAAGCTTCAAACAAACAACAAGCACATAGATCAAGTTGCTCTAACAAGCTGCAAATAAAAGCAAGCAGAAAATTAAAGTTCCACCCAACAAGCTGCAAATGAAAGCAAGCAACAAATTAAAGTTCCACCCAACAAGCGTCAAGTAAAAACTAGACGAACAAGATCAAATTAAAGTTCGACCAGAACAAGCTCCAATAACATCGGTGTTGAACGCAACGCCGATCCCATCCACAAGTAATAGGAGATATAAGCGTTATGGAATCTATCATTCGCTTGGACAAACCCAATCCCAGTCCAAAAACTGAACTCATGAAACTAACGAGACGCCAATTGCTCAAGCGAGCGGTGGGTGTTTGCGGTGCCTACACGTTAGGCGGCTCATTCTTGGCAGCCAGTGATGCTGTTTGGGCCATGGAGCTTAAATCACTCTCACCTGAAACCATGGCGACGCTTATACAAATGGCACGTGACGTTTATCCGCACGATTCGTTCGGCGATGAGCTCTATGCTGCCGCAGTTAAAGCACATGATGACACTGCAGCAGATGATGCTGAATTCAAAACGCTCATAGAAGAGGGTGTTGCGCTGTTGAACACCAATGCGGTTGCCGCAGGCCACCCAAACTATATTGAAACCGGATGGGAGGCGGACCGTGTGGCTTTACTGCGTGATATTGAAGACACCGATTTCTTTGGCGCCATTCGAGGTGGTTTGGTTGTGGGGCTTTATAACCAACCGGCTGTGTGGGAAAAATTAGATTATGAGGGTCCCTCTTTTGACAAGGGTGGCTACCTGTACCGCGGCTTTGACAACATCAATTGGCTGTAATCGTCCCTACAAAAATTCGGAGAAAAGAACATGAGCTCACCTTATGATTTAGACGACGATTCAGTTGTCGTTATTATTGGCACTGGTGCTGGCGGCGGAGTGCTTGCAAATGAACTTGCGCAAAAAGGTATCAGCGTAGTTGCACTAGAAGCTGGCGGCAGGCACTTACCGCAAGACTACATAAATGATGAATGGCCAAGCTTTGGTCAATTGGCTTGGACTGACATGCGCACCACTTCCGGTAGTTGGCGGGTCGCTAAAGACTTTCCTAACCTACCGGCCTGGATTGTAAAAGCGGTTGGTGGTTCAACGGTACATTGGGCTGGCGCATCCTTAAGAATTCAAGATCATGAATTTCGTGCAAAAACGACTTATGGCGATGTGGAAGGTGCGAACTTGCTTGATTGGCCAATCACTTTGGCGGAATTGGAACCTTACTACGAAAAAGCTGAAGATAAGTTGGGCGTCACTCGCACTAATGGTATCCCTGGACTACCGGGAAACAACAACTTTAAAGTAATGAAAGCTGGTGCAGACAACATGGGATATAAAGACTGTCATACCGGTCGCATGGCAATAAACTCCAAAACGCGAGATGGCCGGGCATCTTGTGTGCAACTTGGTTTTTGTTTTCAAGGTTGCAAGATGGGCGCGAAGTGGTCATCCGCGTACGTTGATATCCCGCAAGGCGAAAAAACAGGTAACTTAGAGGTTCGCGAACATGCCCATGTGCTGAAAATCGAACATGATGACAGCGGAAAAATATCAGGTGTAATGTACGCCGATAAAGACGGTAATCAACATGTTCAAAAATGCCGTGTGGCATGCGTTGCGGGTAACTCAATAGAGAGCCCCCGCATGTTATTAAATTCTGCATCCAGCATGTTCCCCGATGGCTTGGCTAATTCATCCGGCATGGTTGGAAAAAACTATATGCGCCACATGACGGGTTCGGTGTACGGGGTGTTTGAAAACCCAGTGCATATGTATCGTGGCACCACCATGGCCGGCATTATCACTGATGAGTCACGTCATGATCCTGAGCGTGGATTCGTGGGCGGTTATGAGATGGAAACAGTGTCCATTGGTCCGGCATTTTGTGCAGCGTTTTTAAATCCGGGCGCGTGGGGCCGTGAGTTCTCATCCATGATGGACAGCTATAAGAACATGGCGGGTATGTGGTTGGTCGGTGAAGATATGCCGCAAGAATCAAATGGCATAACCTTGTCGGAAGAAAAAGATCAGCACGGCATGCCAGTGGCCAATGTGCACTTCGATGATCATCCTAATGATGTCGCCATGCGGAACCATGCTTACAAACAAGGTATGGCTTTATACGACTCGGTAGGGGCGACACAAACGCATCCGACACCACCGTATCCGTCTACTCATAATTTGGGTACGAACCGTATGAGCGAAAAGCCTGAAGACGGTGTGGTGAATAAGTGGGGTCAAAGCCACGACATCAGTAATCTGTTTGTATCAGACGGCAGTCAATTCACTACGGGTGCATCGGAGAATCCGACGTTAACCATCGTAAGTTTAGCTATTCGACAGGCTGACTACATAGCGGAGCAAATGAGTGCGAAAGAGTTTTAGGTGTCGGTACGGTGAATCAATTGTTTAATTGATTCGCATTAGAGTGTTGGATTGAGCCGGCGTGTGGTAGCGCTGGCTCTTTTTGTGACATTTAGTCCTACCTTAAAACAACAGGCACCATTACTCTTGCCTAAGCACTAGCACCATACACACCCAAGTTGTAGTATCGATAATCCACCACAGGAGCTATCAATGCTAAAACAAAAACAATTACCACTATTCCTTTCACTTTGCTTCACTACCGCATTTAGTACAAGCATTGTCCATGCTGAAAACCGCATAGACACGCAACGCCCCGATGCACCATCGCTTGCAGCCTATGGCGATTATGAAATAGGTACTCGTGCAATGGAGCTGGTGAATCCAGGTCAAGTTGATGTACTGCAATTAGATGCCGCCGGTGATGAGCCTGTAGCCTTACCATTGTACGATCGAGCACTAACCGTACAAATGTGGTACCCAGCTTATCCAGGAGCGCAAGGTAGTAAGAAGCAACGGGCTTTTCTGCGAGATGCAGAAAACGAAGTCGATCTAATTGGTCAGTCAACACTATGGGCCGCACCGGTTATCAACAGTGGCCCTTTTCCATTGGTTATTGTCTCGCACGGCTATCCTGGGAATCGTATGTTGATGTCTCACTTAGCTGAGAACATTGCGTCGAAGGGGTATATCGTGGCGTCTATCGATCACACAGACTCAACCTACCGTACGCAAGCGGCTTTTGGTTCTACGCTACGTAACCGTTCACTTGATCATATTTTTGTGCTAAACGAGATGGAAAGATTAAATGGTGACTCTGCAAGCTTTCTTGAGGGTTTGATCGACACCTCAAACACAGCATTGGTTGGTTATTCAATGGGTGGGTATGGTTCACTCATCACGGCTGGAGGTGGGGTTACTGCCACTTCAGTTGCGTTTCCATTCAGTCCGCCGTTCAACACACTCGGCATTCATGAAAGTGGCAGCGCCACTCACAACGCATTACCAGATGCTCGCATTCGCACGGTTATCAGTTTTGCACCTTGGGGCCGTAACTCAGGATTTTTCTCAGCGGAAAGTTTGGCTGGTGTACAAATTCCTATGCTGTTGGTTGCAGGTTCAGCCGATGATGTCTCTGGGTACGAGACGGGCACACGCGCCATCTGGAACGAAGTTGTTAATGTCGATAGGGCGTTGCTTACGTTTGACGACGCTAACCATAATGCTGCAGCACCCATGCCTGCACCAGAAGAAAGCTATGCATTCAACGAGCGGCTCGGCTTTGCACCGTTTGGCCACTATGCTGATGCGGTGTGGGATACCGTGCGAATGAATAACATCGCTCAACATTTCTCCACAGCTTGGCTCGATACCTATCTCAAAGCAGGTGCTGATAAGTCAGCCTATCTGGATTTAATTCCAAGTTCTAACGATGGTGTCTACGCTGTCGATGAAGACGGCAACTTTACTGATGATCATACGTATTGGGCAGGCTTTCAAGATCGGACTGCGAAGGGGTTGCACTTTGAGTGGTTGCGCGCGGGCGAGCAATCGGCGGAGTAACTAATAAGTGTTAATGAAGGTGCTTCAAATGAAGCACCTTCACTTTAGTTAGATTTATTGCTATACCCAAATTCGTTTTCGTTCCACTCCTACACCCCCTCACTTATGTAATGCCTTTGTTCTTGGCTGCGCCTTGTCATCGAATGAACTGACAGTTACAACGCTCCATTTCGTTGACGCCTCTTTATTTTGCAACAGCACCCCTGTGGTGCAATTGTGATTAAACCCGCTAGGAATATTTTCGATATTCAAAAAACTATTTTTGAAATTAAAATGGAAGTGGCACCATCACATTGCAAAAAAAAAGCTACTCGCACTTGTAAAGCACACCAAACAGTGCTTGATTAAAACCGCAATTTTATAACGCATTGAAAAAGCTATCAATTCTCTGATGTAAAAAGCTGGCATGTTCTTCGACATAGTAATAGTGCTGTTAAGAAAAAATTACACAGGAGAGAACAAGCAATGTTTAGAAGTAAGAGGTCGAAAGGTGTTAGCAATGCAGTTTTTATTGCACTAACAATGGGCATGTCCAGTTTGGCGCATGGCGCTGATACGATTAAGATCGGTGTGTTGCATTCACTGTCAGGAACCATGGCTATCAGTGAAACAACGTTGAAAGACACTATGCTGATGTTGATTGATGAACAAAACAAGCAAGGTGGTGTGCTGGGAAAGCAACTTGAAGCTGTGGTGGTAGATCCAGCATCAGACTGGCCTTTGTTCGCTGAGAAAGCGCGTGAGCTAATTGAAGTTGAGAATGTTGTAGCCACATTTGGTGCTTGGACGTCAGTATCAAGAAAATCGGTATTGCCAGTTTTTGAAGAGCTTAATAGTCCGCTTTTCTATCCCGTGCAATATGAGGGTGAAGTTTCGTCTAAGAACGTGTTCTACACTGGAGCTGCACCCAACCAACAAGCGATACCGGCAGTAGATTATCTAATGGATGAAATTGGTGCTACCCGATGGATTCTTGCTGGTACTGATTATGTCTATCCCCGTACGACAAACAAAATTCTTGAAGCCTATTTATTGGATAAGGGCGTTGCAGCGGAAGACATCATGATCAACTACACACCGTTTGGACATAATGATTGGCAAAGTATCGTTGCAGAGATCAAGAAATTTGGCAGTGAAGGCAAAAAGACGGCGGTAGTGTCCACTGTTAATGGTGATGCCAACGTTCCGTTTTATAAAGAACTAGCGAACCAGGGTGTGTCTGCCGAAGATATCCCGGTTATTGCGTTCTCTGTTGGTGAAGAGGAATTGTCTGGATTCGACACAGCTCCGCTTGTTGGCCACCTAGCTGCATGGAATTATTTCATGAGTGTGGATGATGAAGCCAATGATGAATTTATTACTGCTTGGCAGTCATTCATTGGTAGTGATGAGAGAGTCACGAACGACCCAATGGAAGCACATTACATTGGTTTTAACATGTGGGTAAAAGCCGTAGAGAAAGCGGGCAGCACGGATATGGATGCGGTTGGTGAGGCGATTATTGGTGTGTCTGTACCTAATTTGTCCGGTGGTTTTTCCACGATGATGCCAAATCATCACATCACAAAGCCCGTTCTTATTGGAGAAATCCAAGACGATGGACAGTTCGATATTGTTTGGGAGACGTCAGGGCTTGTCGCAGGTGATGCCTGGTCTGATTTTCTACCCGATTCAAAAGCACTTATTTCTGATTGGCGTGCACCTTTGAAATGTGGCAATTATAACGTTGAAAAAGCAACGTGCTCGGGCCAGAACTTATAACGCATTATTCGATGCGTTGTTCTACCTAAGCTACGACCGCGATGCGCACCATACGTGCGCATCGCATTCCACCTGATCCCTGTCTCGGATAGTCGTGAATAGAATGGTTTATAAACTAGAGCCTAGCGCTATCAGTGCGCACGCAGGCGTGCGCAATATTATTTTGATGGTATTAACTTTGTTTATCTGTCAACCCGCTTTAAGTCAATCTGATATGTCCGGTAGCGTGTTGCAGTCAGTCGTTAATGAGCTTGGGGGTAAGAACAAAAACATTCAAATGCAAGCGATCGATACGATAGCGGCGTCAGGTGACGAGCGACGTAGTCATTGGTTTTCTGCTTTGTTAGCAGGTGATCTCTATGTTCGTAAAAGTGATCAGCGCATTGTTATGGCGGTTAAAGAGGGCAAAAACTATGTACTTAGCGACAGCGATACCGGTCGACAAATTGAAACAGTTAGTAAAAGGGCGATTACAAAAATAAGAATCAACAATGCCATTCGTATCAAATTGAAAGGTATTCTTGGCACACTGGAGTTAGAGAACCCGGATGCCCAGAAGCGCCTGATAGCGGTAAACCAGCTGGTTGGCAAAGTGGACGCTGAAGGTGCTCAGCGAATAAGAGCTTTAGCTGCTGAAGAGTCTAACGATGACGTTAAAGAGTCGATGCAATTATTAATTGCTATTAGTGATTTAACGCAAGGCACGCCTGCGCAAACACAACAAGCGCTCAATTATTCCAAAGGCAATTTAAACAACGATTTGATCAATGCGCTAAGGGTATTATCGGTTAGCACAACTGATAGCAAAATTGCTTCGCAAGCTCAATTGCTAATGGATGATGCGCTGCGTATCCGAGCGTGGTATGCAAAAATTGAAACGCTCTTTTTTGGTATCTTTCTCGGGTCTGTTCTGGTCATTGCAGCCATTGGCTTGGCGATCACCTTCGGTGTTATGGGTGTGATTAATATGGCCCACGGTGAGCTCATTATGCTCGGCGCGTACACAACGTATTTTGTCCAACAGCTGTTACCCAATGCTATCAATTACTCGCTGTTGCTTGCCTTGCCTGCTGCATTCCTTGTTTCTGGGTTCGTCGGTATTCTTATTGAGCGTGGAGTTATTCGACATTTGTATGGTCGTCCGCTTGAAACTTTGCTGGCAACCTTTGGTATCAGCTTAATGCTTCAGCAGTTGGTTCGTACGTTTGTGTCTTCTCAAAACGTGGCCGTAATCAATCCTAGTTGGATGTCAGGGTCGTTGGTGGTTAACCCAGCGTTGTCGTTGACGTTGAACCGATTGATTATCATCGGATTCTGTCTGGTGGTATTCGCCTTGCTCTTGCTGCTATTTAGTCGCAGTGGGTTCGGATTGCAAATGCGCGCTGTGGCGCAAAACCGCCAAATGGCGCGGGCGATGGGTATCCGTTCTTCTCGGGTTGATGTTCTAACGTTTGGTTTAGGTTCTGGCATTGCGGGTATCGCAGGAGTTGCCTTAAGCCAGCTTGGTAATGTAGGTCCGAATCTTGGGCAAAGCTACATCATTGATTCTTTTATGGTTGTTGTGTTTGGAGGAGTTGGAAGTTTATGGGGAACCTTGGTTGCTGGTATGTCGGTGGGCATTGGTAATAAGTTGTTAGAGCCATGGGCGGGTGCTGTTATGGCAAAAATTCTCATCCTGGTTTTTATCATTTTATTTATTCAGCGTAAGCCGCGAGGATTGTTTCCTCAGCGCGGTCGTGCGGTAGAGGAGTAGCCTATGAATCCTTCAAGTCGTCCTGTCTCGTTTCTCGATCGTTGGTTAGTGATTGCATTGTTGCTTTGTCTCTTTGTAGTGCCAATACTGAATATGTGGGTACCTAACAATCACCCAATGCATCTCGGCGTGTTTAACATCACGCAACTAGGCAAGTTTTTATGCTTAGCATTACTGGCGCTCTCAGTCGATCTCATCTGGGGGTACCTTGGTATTCTCAGTTTGGGTCATGGCGCGTTCTTCGCCTTGGGTGGCTATGCAATGGGTATGTATCTCATGCGCCAAGTGGGTGATCGAGGTGTATATGGAAATCCTAATCTTCCTGATTTTATGGTGTTTCTAAATTGGCAGGAATTGCCGTGGTTTTGGGTCGGCATGGATCTATTCCCGGTCGCATTGGTCGCCATCGTATTAGCGCCTGGATTATTGGCATTTGTGTTTGGTTGGTTTGCGTTTCGCAGCCGGGTTAACGGTGTTTATCTTTCGATTATTACCCAAGCAATGACATTTGCACTAATGCTTGCGTTCTACCGTAATGAGATGGGTTTTGGTGGTAACAACGGCCTAACCGATTTTAAAGATATTTTAGGCTTTTCATTGCAAAGTGATTCAACACGTATCGGGCTGTTTTTAGCGTCTGGTATTGGGTTGCTGTTGGGCTACCTGGTTTGTCAAACTATTACGCGATCACGAGCAGGCCGCGTCGCACGAGCCATACGTGACGCAGAATCTCGAACTCGCTTTATTGGCTTTAACGTCGATAGCTATAAGCTTTGGTTGTTTACTTTTTCAGCGATTCTTGCCGGTATTGCCGGAGCTTTGTACGTACCTCAAGCCGGTATTATCAACCCTCGTGAAATGGCGCCGTTGGGCTCCATTGAAATCGTCATTTGGGTCGCCTTGGGTGGCCGTGGCACCTTGTACGGACCAATCATCGGCGCACTAATCGTTAATTATGCTAAAAGCTGGTTCACAGTTGCCTTCCCCGAGTTTTGGATATTTGCGCTGGGTGCACTGTTTGTGCTGTCGACGCTCTATTTGCCAAAAGGTCTTGTCGGCTTGTTGCAAAGGCGGGCAGCAACATGATTAAAAGTAAACCTATCAATCAGAAGCAGGCGGCTAGGCAACGAAATGCGCTGTGGCGACGCGATAAGGTATTCAGTTTTTTGATACCTGAAATTACTAAACAGCTTGATGAGTCACAGCAAGTCTTGCTTTATCTTGAAGACGTTAACGTTGCCTTTGATGGTTTTAAGGCAATTAGCAATCTAAATTTTTATGTTGATGTGGGTGAGCTTCGCTGCGTTATCGGTGCTAACGGTGCCGGTAAAACGACCATGATGGATATCATTACCGGAAAAACCCGGCCTGATACCGGCACAGTCAATTTTGGACGCAATATTGATCTATTGGATTTAACAGAATCTCAGATTGCTCGAGCGGGTATTGGGCGCAAATTCCAAAAGCCCACGGTTTTCGAACAATTAAATGTGTTTGAAAACTTAGAATTGGCCATGGCAGATAATAAATCGGTGTGGTGGAATTTGCGTTGTAAGCTCACTACTGAACAATCGGACCGTATTGCACATATTGCCAAGCTCGTGGGTTTACCTGAACATTTGAGTCATTTGGCTGGAGGATTGTCTCATGGGCAGAAGCAATGGTTAGAAATTGGGATGCTGCTAATGCAAGAGCCATTGTTACTGCTGGTTGATGAACCTGTTGCTGGAATGACGCATCAGGAAATGGATAAAACCAGTGAGCTGTTGCTCAGTCTTGCCGGCGATCACACTGTTGTGGTTGTCGAACATGATATGGAATTCGTACGGTCGATTGCGAATAAGGTGACTGTATTGCATCAAGGCAGTGTACTTGCTGAAGGACAGATGGATGATATTCAACGAAACGACGAAGTGCGTCGTGTTTACTTGGGCGACTAGATCATGTTGAGTATTCGAAACCTCAATCAGTACTATGGACAAAGCCACACGCTTTGGGATGTGTCTTTCGAGATACCAAAAAATTCGTGTACCTGCGTGTTAGGGCGAAATGGCGTTGGAAAAACAACGCTCATGCAAAGCATCATGGGATTAGCGCCAAACGTTGACGGTTTTATTATCTTAGATGGTAAAAATTTGACTGTAGAGCCAGCTGAAAATCGTGCGCCCTTAGGTGTTGCCTACATTCCCCAAGGTCGGCAGATATTTGCCCAGCTAACGGTTGAAGAAAATATACGAACCGGCTTTTTTGCGTCCAGAAAAGCCCATAAAAAAGTGCCTGCTGAACTATATGCGTTGTTTCCCGTACTGCAGGAAATGAAAAACCGTCGTGGTGGTGATTTATCTGGTGGGCAGCAACAACAATTAGCGATCGCTAGAGCACTGGTGCTTGAACCTCAAATTCTTCTCATGGACGAACCCGCTGAAGGCATACAACCCACCATTGTGCAGGAAATAGGGGAGGTTATTCAGCGCTTGACTAGCGAGCGTGATATGACTGTATTGTTGGTTGAGCAAAAACTACCTTTCGCAAGACGCGTTGGCACTCGGTTTGTTGTGCTCGATCGCGGTCGACTGCAAGCGCAAGGCAAGATGTCTGATTTGACTGATGATGTGATAACGCAATACTTAAACGTATAGCGGGGTTAATAACCAGTTCGAATTTGCAGGTAACCCAATCTGTAAGATGTAACTAAACCGAAAGTACTAACCCCTATGTAAGGCGAGAAGGTAATGGAATACAGTTAAGATCATCGGTTCATGAACAGTTGGCTAGCAACATGGCAGTTCAATTAGTTACTGAAGAATTTGCTAAAAAGCGCCAAGAAGCCGCTGAGCAACCCGAACTCAGCGATCAGCAGATCATTAACTACATCTACGATATCGCGCTCGACCCTGGCAACCTTGACTGTTTTATCGATCGCTTGCAAACCGATGCTAATGAGCATGCCGATGAGGCCATTGAACTTGGCCGCATTCAAACACTAAGCGCTCTTCTCGAATCACATTTATCTCGTGCAGAAGAATTCCTAGACAGGCTTTCAGTAGAAGAATCTACTAGTGCAACTCAGCTCGCGTTAGCACCATTCGATTCAACACCGGCTTTGCTGATTGATGCATCACTGAAGATAGTCGATGCCAATCAACCTGCTATTGATGCATATAGCATAGCGATAGGCGACTCATTAGATTCGCTGCCGTTCAAAGACACTGATGTCGATAAATTGTTCACAGCACTCAGACAAATGCTGCGCGATTGTTCTGGCAAAGGTAGCTTACTGGCGTTGAAGCCTGTCGAGACAACAGAGGTCCAACAAACTCCAACTTTGTTGCATGCGCATTGGTTGGATATAAAGTCTGACAAGGTGGTAGAGGTTGCTGGTCGGCGTGGGTTTGCCTTGGTGGTATCCACTGATGTTAGCTGGCCGCTGGCGTTAGATCAAACCTTACAAGAAGTATTTGGACTGACCACTGCAGAAAGAGATATCGTAAGAGGATTAGTTGAAGGAGGCTCTTTGAAGAGCATTGCCGATGATCGTTGTCGGTCGCTGGGAACCGTTCGCTCTCAGGTGAAATCTTTGTTATCAAAGACGCAAACCCATTCGCAATCGGAGCTTATCCGAGTCACCTTATCGTTAATGGAAATTGTTAAGCGATCGCCTTTGTCGGTGCCTGATCAGGCGGGTAACGATAAAGATTCGCAGGTGGGTACGACAGAAAAACTCGCTGCAATAAAAACGCTTACGCTTGCAGATGGCCGTCGACTGGACTATTTAGTGCAAGGCGCGGAACAGGGAGCGCCCATATTGTTTAGTCATATGGGATATGGGCTGATGCGATGGCCTCCGGCGGCATTAGATCTTGCGTTGGAATATAATATAAAAATTGTATCGCCTATAAGGTCAGGATATGGTGAAAGTGATGCAGTAGGGAGGTCCGCTGATATTTTGCAGGTTACGCGTGATGATACGTTGGCCGTAATGGATCACCTCGACATCGATACTTGCACCTATGTAGCGCAGGGAAACGATTTGATTTTAGCCTTAGACCTAGTTGCGCACTTTCCCAAACGAATTAGCTGTATTGTTGGTTTGGGTCCTCGATTACCTTTACCAGCAAATGTTCAGTACGCTGGGATGGGTAAATGGCATCGGTTTTTACTCTCAACAGCGCGTCACGCGCCGCATTTAGTGTATTTCGCCGCAAAAGCTGCGTTTACACTGGCCCAGAAAATAGGTCGTGATCAGATGATTAAAAATGTTCACCGCCAATCAGCTGCAGATCTTGCCACGCTTGAAGACCCCAACATATTTCCTACGCTGTATAAAAGTTCAAGTATCTCGGCAACCAACGAACGCAATGCAGCGTTTGGGTATGCAAAAGAGCTGTTTGCGACCGAAACTGATTGGAGCGCGTTGGTAAGACAAACATCGCATGTGCCAGCATGGTTCGTCAGTGGCATGCAAGACCCGCTAGGTGATCAAGCAACTATAGCGGCGTACCGTGAGCTTTATCCTTGGATTGAAATAGAAGTGGTTGAGGACGCTGGTCAACTTTTGTTTTTCCAACAGTTTGAAAACCTTATTCCTCGTATAGCTAAAACCGCACACAAACATTTGTAGCTCCTCTTTGGTCGTATTCCATTTGCGGTAAGTTAATTTTCCAGTAACTGCGGTATTCACCTCAAGCACATTGCACCTTAATCTATTGGTATTCGTTGATAGGCAGAGGTACAGCAATGTTGTTAATGCTCGATTTGTTTTCCACGCTTTGCTTCGCCTTTGTCGGGGCGTCCATAGCACTTCGTTTGCAGATGAAACTTATAACAGTAGCTATTTCTGCCGTGCTTCCTGCTATGGGGGGTGGTACTGTGCGTGAAATTATACTGGGTAGCGATACTTTTTTTTGGATAACGACTCCGAGCTACCTGTTAGCAATCTTAATGGCCCTTGTCATCGCTGTGTCTCTTGGTCGCCTGAAAAGTCTACCTAAACTGATAAGCCAAATGATGGATTCATTAGGTACGTGCGTCTTCACTGTGGTGGGTGTGCTTGCGGCAATTGAGTCAGGCTGTAGCCCGTTCGTTGTTATTCTTTTAGGGATGTTAACTGGAATAGGGGGTGGGCTTATTCGTGAGATTTTATTTGATAGAGATGCCCTGTTGCAGAGTGCGCCAAGAATAGTGCTTGCAGCATCAGTGGCATTGTTGGGTTCTACGCTGATTCTATTCAATGCAGATGTCATTGGCACAATTTTACTACTGGCACTTCTGCATTTTGGAGTGGCTGAAATACAGTGCAGAAAAGCAGGAAGAAAACGGGACGGGCACGCTAATATGAAGTTGGTAAAGCGCTACTGCAGAAACTTGAATACAGTGGATATCGTACTCTAGATGAACATATGCAATCGATCCGTTGACTACGCGTTTTCGATATTATATCTGAGCGGGTCTATTATGCTTGGCTGCGTTAATCGTTACGGGCCTAGTATGACTAAGCCCACAACAATCTATTACCTATAGAACCCGTTTATCGTTAAGCACTTTTTTAATGGTGCCGATACAATGTTAAGTTTAACGGTTGCTCTTCAATCGCATGTCATCCCTGATTAGCGCTTTAAGCAATGCAATTCCCATTAATATCATCATAAAAGAAAATGGGATGGCCCCGATTATCATGGCGGACTTAATGGCATCGAGACCGCCAGCAAGTAACAGTGCCGCAATAACAGCAGTTAGTATCGCACCCCACATAATGATGTGACTTTTGGTCGCTGCAGACGGTGAGCCACCAGCGTTAATGGTGTTGACAACCAACACGGCAGAATCTGCCGATGTGACTAAGTAGGTTAGTAGTAAAATCACAATTAACACTGATAGAACGGCTGCGCCTTCAGGAAACATAACGTTAATCGTCTGGTATAGCTGTGCCGTTAGGCTTTTGGCAAAGATAGTGCCTTCAGCTGCACCGTTCAGCTCTAGATCGATTGCTGTACCGCCCAACAGTGCGAACCATAGAAAACACATTAAAGACGGTGCAACGATAGACCCCAGCACGAATTCGCGAATGCTTCTGTTTTTCGATATTCGAGCTAGAAAGATGCCTACAAAAGGTGCGAAAGCAATCCACCAGGCCCAATAGAAAATTGACCACCAACCTTGCCACTCACCCGGACTGCCAGCACCATCAGCGGGAAATACCTGAAAAGTTATAGCAGGTAAATGAACAATGTAATCGAATAAGCCATAACCAAGGATTTTCAATGCAAACATGGTCGAGCCGAATATAAAGAAAAAGGCCAGCAAACTAAACGACAGAACCATGTTGATGTTACTCAACCATTTAATACCTTTACCGACACCAGACAACGCAGACAAGGTTGAACACACCATAACCACTGCAAGCGCTAACAACATGGAGCCAGTACTGGGCACTAGGACGCCCTCTGGGTTTGCGGTCATTAACCATTCAGCGCCGGTGAAGTTATAAAGGCCGGCCGAGAATGAGTCTAGCCCGAGTCCAATGGTTTGACTAATACCCAGAATAGTTGCAACTACCGCTGTTACGTCAACGATATGTCCAAGCGGACCAGATAATGATTTGCCAAATAAAGGGGTCAGTGTTGAACGAATGGTCAGCGGTAGATTGCGAGAGTAGGCAAAGAACGACAAAGAAATACCGACTAGTGCGTAGCATGCCCATGCACCCAAACCCCAATGAAGAAAGGAGTAACGATAGGTTGATGCGATGGCCGACTCTGTTTTAGCAGTGACTAAATCGGGTATTGCCGCAAGCGTTCCTGCAGCCACCTGAGCATTGTAAGTGGCCATTGCTGTACTTCCTTCAGCAATAGCGATGCCCGCAGCATCTAATGCTGCTTGAACTTCTAACATGCTCATGCGAACCACTGGATTATCTCCAATGTGCCACATGGGCTCGCCAGTGGCATAGCCAAGCATACCAATGCCGATACCGGCACCGAACATCATAGAGAACCATGAAAAATTTGAGAACTCTGGCTTGCCGCCATCGCCAAGAATAATTTTCCCCCATCTAGGGTGCAATGCAATGACTAAACAAACCACGATAAAAAACGCGACTGCCCAGGTGTAGTAATAATTTAAGTTGTTGAAAGACCAGGTCTTCATGTCGCCAAGTGCTTTGCCTGCTATTTCAGGAAAAATGGCAGCCCAGATGACGATCATAGCAATAATAACTTTTGAAGCTATTGCTACTGTGTTGTTAAAGTTGGCATAGAAGCCACTTTTGGAAGTGGTTATTGGTAAATCATTTAGCGGTGGCTGTATCGCCATACCTTATTCCTCCATTTGGACGTGTATAAGAACTATAATTTTTGTACTTATAAATGTAAACGCTATATGCGCATACACATCAATAGTTGGCGCAAGTGAATTAGGTGTTAACCCGACGAAGTCCTATCTTATTCTTAGGGCGTTGATATTCCTACCGGTAGATGACGGTGTTTATCAAAATACGTATCCTAAAATAGTCTGAAACTGATTATTCTGAATGTACACTCAGAGTAGCGAAGTGAAATCAATTGCCGATATAGCGCCTATTGATTCAGGTTAACTTTGTTGTTGCATGGTGTCCATTTAGCGCTGCTCCCTCGTGTGACTTTAGCTGCTGTAAGCAAGGTCGCTGAAACAAGAGTGCGTAATGCTGCTTGAGATCTAGTAAGTCTTTGCTCGCCTCGTTTTTTTGCGTTTTAAGCGTTTTGGTGTCTTGATATCCGACACAATGGCAAAAAATGGCGTTGAGTGTCGATTAGATGGGTTAGGATTAGGCCTGATCTACCGTACCTGCTAGTCGGTTTCGACTAGTTTTGACCATCTAGAGGTGACTAAAAAGGACAAGGACTCACAGCTCGTACGTGTTCCCCCGATGAAGGATGCACAAACTCTAAACTCTCCGCATGAAGCATCAATCTATCAGCCAGCCGCTGGCTATTCTCAACACTGTAAAGATCGCAGCCAAGAATAGGATGACCAATTGCTTGGGCATGAATTCTTAACTGATGCGTGCGACCTGTTTCTGGTTTGAACCTCACCGAGCTTCGGGCGGGTGAATCGAGCCGTTGTTCGACTGCGTACTGTGTGCGTGCCGATTTTCCAGTAACTTCGCAGATCTTTAAGCGAGGGAATAGCGTATCGTCCTTAGCAATAGAATGTTCGATCACGCCCTCATCGATTTCAAGATGACCTTGCAATACAGCTTTATAATATTTATCCACCGTTCGTTGTTGAAACTGTCTGGTCAGGTGCGCATTCACGTCTTTGTTGAGAGCCACTACCATAATGCCTGAGGTGCCTAAATCCAATCGGTGCGCAAGCGTTGCGGTTGGGAAGTCTTTGGTAATACGGTAGTGCACCGAATCTTTGTTGAGTGGGTTTTTACCGGACAAACTTAAGAGCCCGCTGGGCTTGGAGATAAGCAGTAGGTGCTCGTCTTGGAAAAGTAGCTCGATATCGTTGTGGCAAGGAGGCGCTACAAAGTTGTCGGTTATTCCATTCACGATTGCTGAGTGTATTTGCAAGTGTGGTTACTTAAGCGTTGCCGCAATAACCGCCACTAGCGTCATCAAAAACAAAAACCACTTCATCGCTTTGGGTGAAATATCCATCGCAATATTCACACCTATCCATGCACCGGCAAAACTTCCCAGCGCCAATAAAAGGCCTGGTATCCAAGCGACTTGATCGTTATAGATGAACAAGGCTAAAGCCACACCCGTAAAGGCGGTTGTACAAACAATTTTGAGTGCGTTGGTTGAGATGATGTCGTATCGAAGTGTGCCTGCTAACGCGGCAATTAATACAAAGCCAACACCCGCTTGTACAAACCCACCATAGAAACCAGCGGCGAAAAGCGCTTTCCAAGCACCGGGTGTGTTATCGACGCGTCCTGCAATCGTACCCACTTCAGGAATAACCACCGAGGGTTTGAAAAGTATCAGTGCAGCCATGCCAAGCATGGTTAAAAGCAACACTGGCTTTAGCAAATACGCTGGTGCGTAACTGGCAGCTGCACCACCAAGCACACCGCCAATTAAAGTTGGGACTAAAATACCTTTAAAATCGCCGGTGGGCAGCTTGCCTTTGGAATGGAACTGCTTCATTCCCACAACGGACTGCATCATCACACCTACACGGTTAGTCGCATTGGCAATATCAGCTGGCATACCGGAGATCATTAAAGCAGGAATGGTCAGGTTCGAGCCACCACCAGCCAGTGTGTTGATGATGCCCGCAACTAGTCCAAGCGCCACCAGCAAAAGACCGTAGCCTATGCTCATTGCTTCCATTTATTTAATCTCGCGCCGAAGGTTCGCACCATTCTAGCGGAAACTAAAGCGGTCTGATTTAATAGTTAAGTGCAGATGGTGCAAGTTCTCACTGGTCGATTTTGATATCCACCATTAACTGATCAGACATTGCTTCCAGCGCGTCCTGCACGTCATCGTCACTGACACCGTCTGGTAAACCCAGTTGCAGTTTGGCCCAAAAAAGAATTTCTGAACTCATGGAGGCTTCACGTTGTTCTGATTCAAGTTCTTTGATGTTAACTTTCAGTTTTGTTAATGTTCCAGTGATATCGTCAATGATGCCCTGACGGTCGGCTCCAATCAGCTCCAAAGATAGATCCCTTTCTGGGCCCCGAGCGATGCTCTCACTCGCTTCTTCCATCAAAATGTGAATCTGATTATCCGTATCGTGCACTAGTTGGAGAGTATCTTTTAGTTTTTGTAGCTGATCAGTGTCTACTGAAATTTGTACAAGACCTGCGAACTTGTCGGCCAAGTTCGCCATTCGGCTATCGACCCAGTTGGCGTTATGCTCTACCAAGGCTTCGGAGATTGTTTTAACGATACCTGGCCTGTCGTTAGCTAAAACGGTTATAACCAATGTTTTATTCATGCAAGATCTCCATGGGTTGGGCAACTAACAATCTACTTACTGTTAGCCGTTTGCGCAAACTAAAAATCACCTGCCATTCGATAAGCACGTTTTCTATTGTTTAACGAAGAGGTGTTTAGTGTTTTTCCCCGGATTGGCGTGCAGTGATCTCCTCGTGCAAGGTTCGAATTTCAGTGCTGGCTGTGCAGGCGCAGCGAGAAGGAATAAATGCGTGTATGAAGCATGCGCCACTGGCCTTTATCAGGCGCAGGCTGTAGCTCATTGCGTGCCCCATGTGTTCAAAATAGCCTTCATTGACTCCGTCTAGATGTTCTCTTGTGCTGGACATCACTCTAGCTCCCGTGGTTGATTGAGGGGTTATAATATGTCAATAAGTGGAGTAAATATGTTTAAATACTGACTTAGAGTGCTCATTTACGCAAAAATATACCGAATAATCAGATTATGGTGAAAAATAATAGCGCAATACAGTTAGACAGAATTGATCGCAGTATCTTGGCGATTCTACAAACCGACTCTTCACGCTCGGCTGCCGATATCGCCGAAGAAGTTGGACTAACCACCACACCATGTTGGCGCCGTATTCAGAAGCTGGAGCGTGAAGGCATTATTCGCGCGAACGTATCTTTACTTGATAGAGAGCGACTTGGTCTTGGAGTGGATGTGTTTGTTGCAGTGAAAACCAGCGAACACGACGCAGCCTGGTTAACCGCGTTTGCTAAAACCGTTTCCCAGTTTGATGAGGTAGTAGAGTGTTATCGCATGAGTGGCGACATTGATTACTTAATGCGCGTGGTCGTCGCAGATATTGATTCTTACGATCAGTTTTACCGTCGACTCATTAATGAAATTAAGTTGACTGATGTTAGCTCTAGTTTTGCCATGGAGTGTTTGAAGTACACAACAGCGATACCACTGTAACGATATAACGTTAGTAATGTAGTGGCCATGCTGACACCGAGCATCGCTTAATTGATCTACTTACTTACTTACTTACTTAGATGAATGCGTATTCTGCCACCGGTTCAGTATCAACTTTCATCGACTACGATTTAACCTCCCGATTCTTTTACTGCCTGCATGGCTACAAATGTGGAGGAGCTTGCCACATGAGGCAGTGAAGAGATACGTTCTCCTAAAACGTGGCGGTACGCATTAATGTCCCGAGTGCGGACCTTGAGCAAATAGTCAAAAGACCCTGCGATCATGTGGCATTGTTCGACTTCCCGGATATCCTGAACGGCCTCATTAAACTCTTCGAGCGCTTTCTGTCGAGTGTCGATTAATTTGACCTCAGCAAAAGCTACGTGACCGATATCCAGTAATTGGTAGTTAATCACCGCTTTAAAGCCAGTGATGTATCCGTGTTCGATGAGTTTTTTCAATCTCACCTGACAGGGTGTTTTGGATAAACCAACTCGCTTCGCCAGCTCGGTGACGGTCAGTCTCCCATCCACTGATAGTGTTTCAATGATATTGAGATCATTTCGGTCTAAATGGCCAATATTTAGATTTTTCATTGTTATTTCGCATGAATAATCGCTTTTAATAAGTTTGTAATATCAACATTTGGCAAATAGTAAGGTAAAACGACTTTTACGGCAATGGTACCGTTCCACAGGTATTAAAAATATTAAGAAGCGTACGCCACTCTTAGAGATTGCATTCATGAACAAGCTGACTACCCTTCGTACCCGTATTCGTAACCTTGCCCGCGAAGATGAAAATACGGTTGTAAGTGAACTCATTGCCACAAACGGTCCTACTGATGAGGTGCGCAGTCGCACTAAAAATAGGGCGATTGAGCTTGTTGAGAATATTCGTGAAAACGGAAAACCGGGACTGATGGAAGCGTTTCTGGCTGAGTACGGATTGTCGACGGATGAAGGTGTTGCGCTGATGTGTTTAGCAGAAGCACTGCTGCGTGTCCCTGATGATCAAACCATTGATGAACTTATTGAAGACAAAGTCGCTGCGTCGTCGTGGGGTGAGCATCTGGGAAGTTCAAGTTCTTCTTTAGTGAACGCGTCCACATGGGGGCTTATGCTCACTGGAAAGCTACTCAAAGAACCAGAAGGTACCAAAGTCGCTGAAACGTTGCACAGTGCTGTAAAACGACTAGGTGAGCCCGTCATTCGTATGGCAGCCAAGCAGGCTATGAAGGAAATGGGTCGACAACTTGTGCTGGGTCGAACCATTGCTGAAGCTATAAAACGCAGTAAAAATTCGGAAGAAAAAGGTTATACCTACTCATACGATATGCTTGGCGAGGCTGCACTAACGGCAAAAGATGCGTCAGTTTTTTTTGAGTCTTACCGCAACACAATCCGTTCGTTGGCCTTGAATTCTAATTCGTCTAATGTAGAAAAAAATCCAGGTATCTCGGTAAAACTTTCGGCCCTACATCCCCGTTATGAAGTTGGGCAGAAGGCGAGAGTTATGGAAGAACTTGTGCCGCGCGTGAAAGAGCTGGCTCTTATCGCTAAAGAGGCGAACATGGGGTTTAACATCGATGCGGAGGAGGCGGACAGGCTCGATCTGTCGCTAGATGTTATTGAAGCCGTTTTTCGATCTCCTGAACTTGATGGTTGGAGTGGTTTTGGTGTTGTTATTCAGGCTTATGGGAAAAGAGCGAACGCCGTGATTGACTGGGTTCATGTTTTGGCTAAGGAGCTTAATCGACGAGTGATGGTGCGATTGGTGAAAGGGGCTTACTGGGATTCGGAAATTAAAATTGCACAGGTAGACGGTGTTAAAGATTTTCCTGTGTTCAGCCAAAAAGCGGCAACCGATGTATCATTTATTTGCTGTGCACAAAATCTGTTTCAAGCAACAGACTACATCTATCCGCAGTTTGCCACTCACAATGCGCATACAGTTTCCACCATTCTTGAAATGGCTAGAGACGGCCAGGCTTTTGAATTCCAACGCTTGCATGGTATGGGTGATTCTTTGTATGAAGCCGTCATGGAACGCGAAAATGTCAGTTGTCGTATCTATGCCCCAGTTGGAGCCCATCGGGATTTACTGGCCTATCTTGTACGTAGGCTTCTTGAGAATGGGGCTAATAGTTCTTTTGTTAATCAAATTGTGGATACAACGGTTCCTGCTGAAGTCGTGGCGGCAGATCCTTTTGAAGCGCTAGAACAGAACAGTCATTCAGTCGATTTAACAATAAAAAAACCGGCAGATTTGTATCATCCTGAGCGACAGAATTCACGAGGTTGGGACCTGCGCAATAGCGATGATCTGTCAGAGTATGACTTGTTAAGACAGCCATTTGCTGATAAGCAATGGACAGTTAAACCATTGATCGATGGACATGTTGAGTCTGTCGAGCCAACCGTAGCTTGTAATCCGTCGAAGCTTGATGAGCAGGTGGGTGTGGTTTTCAAGGCAACAACCAATGATGTGGATGTTGCATTGAATTCAGCAATAGATTGGTCGTCTTGCAAACCCGAGATGCGGGCGACGATCCTTGCAAAAGCGGCCGATTTTTATGAGCAAAACTCAGGTGAAATATTTACAGCGCTCTGTCGAGAAGCGGGGAAAACACCTTTAGATGCGGTTGCTGAGATTCGTGAAGCTGTGGATTTTCTGCGCTATTACGCTGCACAGGCTAAATCATTAGGGCAAGAAAAACCGAGAGGTCTGATCACTTGTATTTCGCCATGGAATTTTCCGTTAGCTATTTTTACCGGACAAATATCGGCTGCGTTGGCGGCGGGAAATGGTGTGCTAGCCAAACCAGCCGACCCGACCCCTATCATAGCTATGCTTGGTGTGTCTCTTCTTCACCTAGCGGGTGTACCAAAAAATGTACTTCAGCTCATACCAGGTAAAGGTTCGATAGTGGGTGCAAAGCTGACATCTGACCCTCGTATTAATGGTATTTGTTTTACGGGTTCAACCTCAGTCGCTAAAACCATCAATACCGTTATGTCGGGTTCGCTTGAACCTGACGCGACATTGATAGCGGAAACAGGTGGGTTGAATGCAATGATTGTGGATTCCACCGCGCTACCAGAACAGGCGATAGCTGACATTGTAGTGTCCGCGTTTCAATCTGCTGGGCAGCGTTGTTCAGCACTTCGACTTCTTTATGTGCAAAAAGATATTGCCGAGCAGTTTCTAGAGATGTTATACGGTGCGATGGATGAACTGAGCATTGGAGAACCATGGGAGTTCTCAACCGATGTTGGCCCTGTTATTAATGCATCGGCTAAAAATGAAATTGAAGAATATATCGAATCTGCCTCATCGCAAGGACGGTTACTTAAAATATTAGCAGCGCCAACTCGAGGCTATTTTGTTAGCCCGGCGGTCATTCAAGTTCAAGGTATTGCCGATCTTGAAAAGGAGATATTTGGGCCAGTTCTGCACATAGCAACGTTCGAGGCTTTTGAGATTGAGCAAATCATTTCTGATATCAACTCAAGTGGATATGGTCTTACGTTTGGCTTACACACAAGAATAGATGATCGGGTTGAACAGATCACCTCTAAACTCAATGTGGGTAATATTTATGTTAATCGAAACCAGATCGGGGCGATTGTAGGCTCTCAACCCTTTGGTGGAGAGGGGTTATCTGGCACTGGACCAAAAGCGGGTGGACCTCACTATGTACCAAGGTTTATACGAAGACCATTGGCCAATCATCGTGTCGTTTCTGGTGAGCAAGTCGATATTAATGAGCTTGAAAAAGCGTTGGATGATCTTGCTGCGCCTATTCGTCGTGCGATTGAGACCATTGACCTTCCAGGACCGACAGGTGAGTCGAACCGGCTATCGATATTTCCGAAAGGAACGATTCTATGTCTGGGGCCCACTGTTGAAGATGCCATGCAACAATTGGAGATTGCTCAAAGTGTTGGTTGTGCGGCCATTGGCGTTGTGCCAGATCTAAATAGGGAAGGGAGTGTTTCAGGTTTCCTTGATCGACACTTGCTAACGACGCTGAGCGGATTTGATGCGGTTGCACTTTGGTCAACGGTGGATGACCTGGCTCTTGCAGGATTAGCGCTGGCTAAGCGAGATGGCCCCATCACTCCCATTCTGGCCACGAAAGACATGAAAGATTTGTGCATCCATGAACGTCACATTTGCATCGATACGACGGCTGCTGGTGGTAATGCTTCCTTATTAGCTGCACAGTAATTAACCCAATAGCTGTTAGTATCACGATCACGGTAGCTGCTGCAGTCGATCAATGCATAGTTGGCCGCCAATAATTTTTTAGAATAGCACCAGAAAAACTAGATGCTTACGGCGTATTCCATTTGTTAGACGTTGGAGTCAGGTGTACGTGAAGTTAGAAACATGAAATGAAAAACCGAACGCTCTTGGGGCAGGCCGACATACCAGGTGGTAACCGGGTATTAAAGCTTTATCAAGGTAAGGACGACTGCACCATTGTTATCTCTGGTCGAGGTGAGCTTATGTCGACGCGTAAGCATGCATCAGAAGATGCGCTGGGCACATTGCCCTGTGAGATGCTGAAAGACGTTGAAAGCGCTAGTGTTCTTATTGGTGGCTTGGGCATGGGGTTTACCCTTGCAGCGGTACTGGCTGCAACTGGCGAAAAAGCTAATGTGGTGGTGGCGGAATTAGTACCAGAGGTAATCGAATGGAACAAAGGTCAGCTAGGTAATTATTCCGATCACCCACTAAATGATGCACGTTCAACAATCTATCTTGGTGATGTCAGTGATCTTTTGCGCATTGCAGAGCCGCAGTATGATGTTATCGCGCTAGATGTTGACAATGGTCCTGAAGCATTGAGTTCGAGTGGTAACGATTGGCTTTATTCAGCCGAAGGAATTAGTTGTGCTCGCGAATGTCTTAACAAAGATGGAGTGCTTGCCTATTGGTCTGCGACCCCTGACCCTAGGTTTGCAAAGTTATTGCGTGAATGCGGGTTGCAGGTGTCTGAAAAATCTATCTATGCCCACGGTAGTAAGGGGACTAAACACACGATTTGGCTAACGCAGGTGTGAGCGACTAAGCCTCGCTGTGTGCGAGGCTTAGCGTTCAATCGACGTCGTACTAATTTTATTGACGCTTTTTTCTTCTCAAAGCTATTGGAACCAGTAAGAACCCAAGCAGCAAGAGTTCAAAGCCCGTTGCGCCACCACCATTTCCGCTGCTCTGCCTACTTCCTCCAACGTCAGCACCAGTAATGCTACGACCAACATTGTTGCTGCTATTGCTATTGCTATTGCTATGGCTCGCTCTAGGAGTTTGAAACGCAGGTGTTGCTTGATCAACACGCGTACTACGCACAGGTTGCACTGCTCGTTGTTGGGCAGCCGCGATCTCAGTCGTTCGACGCTGCTTATTGTGACGTTCGATATTACGCGCATCAAAAGACTCATCGCGCATAACAACCATAGAGGTGTGGTCGGTGACTAGTCCGTATTGAACCGCCGTGTCGATCATTGCGCTTTTGTACTCACTATCATCGCCTAAGTAGTCAACCATATCTTGCATGTCCAAAATATTGGCGTAAGCCCAAAGTCGTTCTATTTCAGGATTACGACTATCTTCTTGCGGAAAGTTAAAGCGAGTTTTATAGGTTTTGCGTTCACCGGAAATTTCAGCGCTTAATTTAACCTCAGCGTCGCCGCTGCCCATATAGTGACCAAAAACAGTGAGCTGTTCGCCTCGATACAACGTTTTAGTAATCTTAGGTGTAAGGTCACGTGTTTGCACACCGGAGATTTTTAAGTCGATATCGTGCATAGCCTCGAAGCTAACTTTAGATGTAAATTCCTTCAACTTTCCAACAATGTCGTCACTGTTAGACACGCTGATGGCAAATCCGTTAGACACTTCTGTCATCGCTTCAAGCAAGTTGCGGTTTGCACCGTTGCCCATAACAGCGGTGAACAGTCTTACATCGCGTTTTTGCATGAGCTTAAGGAACTGTTTTTTCTCCGTAACACCGACGTTCGCCTCACCATCTGTTATCAGTACGATGACACTGGTTCTATCGGCATCCAGTGTACGAATAGCTTTGTCCATTCCTGCGTACAGATCGGTGCCGCCACCGATTTGAGTCGACGCAAGCTTCTTGCTCCACAGCGAGACTTCGGCATCATTCGCCACCACCCAACCGTTGGTTAGTTCGCTGATAGTGTCACTAAACCGAATAATACGAAATCGATCTTGTGCATTCAGAGACGCCATGGCCCGCTGTACACCGTCAACCAGTGATGCGTATTTACCTTGCATAGAGCCTGACATATCGAGTACGAATGCCCAATCACGACCTTCCGTAATTGGCGCAAGATCGTTGCCTGGTGTGAGGGTCAACATAAACGTACCGGTATTACTATCGGACTTTTTGTGGGTAACTAGATCTACAGATGCCGGTGCATTAGTACTTAAGCGCCAATAGACAACGATATCAGTATCAAGCGTCCCGGCCATTCCAGAAGTAGTTGCGTTCGTCGTCAATGATGCTTGATTCGTTGCAGCAGCTTCATGCGATTCGTTTTCAAGCGATTCGAATTTAATTTCAGTATCCAGTGTCTCTGACATTGCTGTTGAACCGTTAACCGAATTCATCATCGACACTTGCCAATATTGGCCGTCTGGGTTGGTGATTACAGCTTGCGGATGGGCCGGTAGGCGCAATCCGCTAACAGGAATTGACGAGCGCAATTTTAAATCGAATGAGAAGCGCTCTTGCACCTCTGCTTGTTCAGACCAGAAAGAATTTGCCGCATCGTCGGTACCGCCATTTTCTAATGGATAGACATACCGACCAATGCCAGTATCTAAATCGACTGGTTGCATATACACCAATCGGATACGGGTATCTTGGCCTGAGCGAACAGGCGTTACCTTTATCTCAAAATTATAGTGTTTGTTTTTCTCTGCGATCCCAGCTTCACGTCCAGCCGCTTTTTCTTCCTGATACACAGTACGTGCATGTTCTTTTTCTAACACTTCTCCGATAACAGGTTGGTTGTCAATCCAAACGGTAAATTCAGAAACCGCTGCTTTGTCTGGAACAGGGAAGCGATAGGTTGCTTCTAGGTCGTTAGCTTGTGGATTATGGAATACTTGATTCACTTCGGTTATGGCATATCCGTTTTCGATGACGACTGCTACATCATGAGACTTGATGAGTAATTCCACGTTGCTGTTTGCATTGCTTGGTACCAACAAACCTGCAGCGAAGGAGGGGGCTGTAAAGCTGCATAACCCAAGCGTTAGTCCTAAGAGAATTTTGCGTATACGGTATTTCATGTTGATGCCTCTGATTCAATGTTCGAGAGGTCATCTTTGGCCAAAGGGTAATATTTATCTACTTGTATTGATTAGCGCGTTAAATAGAAGACCAATAGTATATTTTAAATGTACTTTTAAGGATTTCGCGAAGTTCTGCCATTATCGGCTGTTGGTGCTGAGGCGTGCTCTTTGTTAGTTGCTTTCTGTAACGAGCGTAAGGCTTATAATCAACCGCAATGGAAAATTCAAATAGTCAATTTGTTCACGAGTTAGCTGAGTTGTTACCGCCGATAGGGCTGCATAAAGCGCACAAGATAAAACTGATTATTCACGTCGGTACCCCAAAAACCGGCACAACGAGCTTACAAACGTATTTAGGTAAAAAACAAGGGAAGTTGCGAAGAAAGGGTATTCTCTACCCACATAATATTGAAAGGATCACCAACCCTTCTGCTCCAAAGCACCAATGGTTTGAAAAAAATCTAGTCACAACTCATGTGGCGCATTTCTTCGAAAATTTCAAAAACATAGTATCGCAAGTTGATAAAGAGACCCACACCATCATTTTATCGTCTGAAGGTATATACAACTATTGGTGGGATATTCCTGATGAGTCGAAGGCATTATTAAGCCATCTTAGTACGCTTTTCGATACTGAGGTTTGGGTTTGGTTTCGTGATCCGGTTGAGTTTATTGAAAGCTACTATAAGCAGTGTATTCGTAACCCAGCAATTGACGGTAATCCGTGTTACGGCAAAGATTTATCTCTCTCGCAGATGCTTGATACTGAATGGTTCGCACAGCATTTAAATTACAAAGGTTTCGTTGCCGACTGCCGAGCGTTGTTTGGTGAAAGTAGTGTCTCATTGTTTGAATACGAGAATGATGTAGTCCAGGCTGTTATTCGAAAGCTTGGGATGGCAACGCCCCAAGATAATCCGACCCCAAGGCAAAATAGCAGTTTAAATTCTGCAACCATTTCTTTGCTAAGAACAATTAATAAGCTTGATGTAAAAGCGAAAGACAAAGAAATATTGGTACCGCATTTAAAACAGATGAATACTATTCTTCAGAGCTATGCGCAGGATTCGTTGATTGATGAGGAGACAAGAAAAAGAGTGATGGAAATACATCAGCCAGCCACGAATTAATCAGTATTTAGTGACGCTAGGGTGGTTAAGTGTTTCAGTTTTTAGATGGGCTGCAAGTGTGTCGATAGGGCAGGGAATGACTTGTAACTTGTATGCAGGGCACTCGCACCGACAAAAAAATTGTCGGAGCGATGCGTTTACGAACAGTTGGTTACAGTCTGAGCTTACTCAAGATAGGTCTCAAACTCCGCGATGGCGAAATCTGAGCTTGTATTATCAACAACGAAGCTGAGCTTTTTAACCGTTGTTTTTTCAAACTCGATTAACGCGACTCCAGGAGCTAGGCTGTTTAAGCCTGTTGCTCGTGCCAATTCATAGCCCGTTTGGTCATTAACCAATCGCCAGTCGCGTACGCCACCTTCAAAACCTGCAGCTTCACGGATGACGACCTTGTTGATGGTTTCGCCTTGACCTTTCCATTTCAGTGAAACACTACCGCCGTTATAAGCCGGTGTCCACACACTTTCCATTTTGCCGTCCTGTACGTTGGCAAAACTTGAACCGGACTCTAAGCTTTCCCCGTATGACTTTGCATCAAGACTAAGGTTCTGGCTAGTCGGTCCAACGGGTACTACGCTAGTTTCTTCACTATTAGCATCAGCTGTAGTAGATGCACTATAGATTAAGAACTTGTCAGCTGGGTCCAAATACCAATCTCTATTTTCAACACCACCACTAGCAACCCATTTAGAAAAGCCAGGGTAGGCTGTGCCGATGTCGATGTATTCCTCTGCATACTGAATTTGGTGAGGAACGTTTAACACCCATGGTAAATTGGTTTTCGATACGTAGAATCGATCAACACCGTTTGATGCATCATCGCCTGTACCAAACATCGAAACGTCTTGGCCCGATGTCGGCGTTTTATTTGGCATGTGAATTTCGAAGTCTTTCACTTGGCCGTCTTCGGTATAAAGAGCGGTGTTGTTTGAGTCAAAGCGGGTATAACCACCGGTTCCTTCTGCGACTTTATGGGCCGTCAAGAATGGGTTGTAAGGTGGTTTTGCTAAGTACGATTGCTCAACAGCGTTATTAAAGCTGATATCTAAAGTAAACTCTGATGCGTCTTGATTCTTACAGTCAGATACGGTGTTAAACGTCCAACAACCGTCCTCGCCTCTGTCAGCGTACTTCCAAGCATCATCGAAAACCTTGTAAGCTAAGGTTGTTGAGTCATTCATCGGTAAAACTGATTCATTGTTCAGCATTGCACTTTGAACGTTGTCAGCAAATACGCCTTCACCAAACCCGACGGCGAAACCGTTGTGAAACGCAGCGCCTCGGGCTTCAAGAATGTATTTAATAGATACATCTTTAACTCGGCTTTTGCTGTCAATGATTTCTTTTACCTTGTAACGAACAACCATGTCGTTCATGTCGAAGTCGCCCAGCACTGGCCAGTTGTCTTCCGCTAACAATGTAGCCCAACCTTTCTCTGCAGGGTAGTATCGAGCGAAAGCTCGATCTGCATCGTTGTCGTCAATGTCATCTGCAGCCAATACACCATCGTTATCGTTATCAATTTTGGTGTTATCGGTATCGCTAAGATCAGGAATTAAATCGGCATTAACAAGTGCATCTGCAGGGAACACATCCAGTTGTACGATCAAGTCGTTGTAGTCACGATCACTTGAGCCGCTGTCCAGTCTAATGTCTTCGAATGCGAGCCATAAGCGTCGGGTGTTAGTTGCTGTATTCACTTCTTGTTTAGCGATTAGCAACATGTGTTTAGCGTCAGTCTTATCTTCTTCAGGGTTTAACGCAGTCAGAGAATAAAAGTGTTGCCCTTCGTAGCCTTGGCCACGATTGTTGTACCAACCGTTTGCGGCTAGATAAAAACCGATTGCATCATCACCAGCCGTTGGGTCAAGTTCGCCAAGAGACACAGAGTCTCCTGCTCGCATATAACCGCCGCTACCTTGGTAAGACGTATTAGGGAAGAGTATGGTTGCCGAATCTAGCGTCGCTGGGTCAGTCGGTTCAGCGTCTGAATTGTATTTAAAGAACCCGAGTGTATTTCTATAGCCTGCACTTTCTTGAAGAAAGCTGACGGTTACTTTGGCTTTTTTGTTAAAAACCAAGCTTGTTTGTTCTTGACTAGCGTTAAGGTATTTGTCTGATGGTGCTGAGCCTTCTTGAATGATATTTGATAACTGTTCGAATTCTGCTTTGTCCAGTTGCGAGCTGCACTGTGTACCAGCGGCATCGGTTTCAACGTTACAAACGGTTCCCCACTGAGCACGTGGTAGATGGCCGTAGTAGTAGTGATAGTTTTGGTAAAATGGCTGTAGAAAATAATCTGCCTTGATTGCACTACGAGACTGGAAGCCAAGTATATGATCGCTACTTAAATCTGATGGATCAACATCGGTACGTAATTCGGTTGCAACACCAGGAGGGCCAAAAATCCATTCTGCTTGAGGGCCTTCTGAAGACGCTTCATCAACAGGAACAACCGCGGTTGCCGATACGCCCATTAGTTTTGTTTTAACAAACACATGTCCAGTTGCTAATGCATGTGCAGAGACACTCACCGTTGTAGATACACGTCCTTCACTGTCACTGTAGCCGGTATAAATTTCAGCAACTTGCTGTAGCTCAGTATCAGAGGGTTGACGATTATCTTCAGCTGCGGCGACTTGTGGCATTTCATAGACAGAAACACGTGTTTTTGCTGCCACATCACCAGTAGCGGTGTGGAGTACAAACGATAATGTGATTTCTTTGTCACTTGACCAATCAAACAGCACCGGAACCTCTAAATCCGATGTACTAACAGCCGCGCCAAGATTTGGTTGGTTGTTGTCTTCAAGTCCGGCTGATCCACTCCCACCACAGGCGCTCAGTAGAATGGCGATGGAGCATGCGGTTAACGACGATATCTTATTGCTATTATTTTTTTTTCATACGGGTACCTATGTTGATTGGAGCGCTTCCCAGTCGTTGATAGGGTAACGGCCACGGGTGCAGTCAATTTCAGGTACTGTTTGAGTGTTTTGTCTAGAAACAATCGTCGCTTCCTTTCTGGATAGTAAAAATGTAGATTGTTGCTGATATTATTTAGCTAGCGTAGATGAGTTATATCGACCACTAGGGGGTTACATGTTTAAGTGGTATTTATAGCTGGCGCGTTAATTTATGACATACAGCTCAAAAAACGGTGCTAGCTGGGTCTATTCCGATAGTAGGCGGTGATTATTTAGACATCGCTACTGTTCGCAGTAGTAGCTTCAACTTTATATAACAAGGATTTAATCAGTGACTGAAAAACGTGAAATTATCATTGACACAGACCCTGGGCAGGATGATGCGATTGCTCTTCTATTAGCATTGGCGAGTACTGAACTGGATGTGCTTGGTATTACTTCAGTTGCGGGCAATGTGCCGCTAGCATTGACAACAAAAAACGTGCTTAAGGTGTGCGAACTGGCGGACAGGTCGAACACGAAAGTGTATGTGGGATCGGAGCGACCAATGCAGCGAGAGCTGTTTACCGCTGAGTATGTTCATGGAGCAACCGGTTTAAATGGTGCGCAATTGCCTGAACCCAGTATGTCTGTGCAACAACCGCACGCGGTTGACTTCATTATTGAAACTATCCTGTCGCGACCGAACAAGTCTGTGACACTGTGCACGCTGGGACCACTGACGAATGTTGGACAAGCACTTTTGAAAGCACCCGAAATTGCCGCTCGTACAAAAGAATTAGTAATGATGGGAGGAGGCTTGTTTGAAGGCGGTAATGTGACCCCGGCAGCCGAGTTTAATATGTACGTCGATCCAGATGCAGCCAAGCTTACGTTTGATGCCGGAATTCCAATGGTGGTGATGCCATTAGATGTTACCCACAAAGCGTTAACAACGAAATCTCGAATTGATGCCTTTAGGGCGTTAAGAACCAAAGTTGGAACAGCCGCTGCTGAATGGTTGGATTTTTTCGAACGTTTTGACGAGGAAAAATACGGTACCGATGGAGGGCCGCTGCATGACCCTAATGTGATCGCCTACCTATTAAAACCAGCGCTTTATTCAGGACGACACATCAATGTGGAAATCGAGACAGAGTCAGCGCTGACGGTTGGTATGACCGTAGCGGACTATTGGCGTGTTACCGATAGGCCTCGAAACGCAGTTTGGATGACCGATGTGGACAGTGATGGGTTTTTCGAATTGATTCTTGAGCGCCTTGCAGTGTTTAAATAGTGAGACGGCTGGAATTTTGTTACACGACATTGAATGGGTATTTTTGCTTTGTGCATCATCGCCGTAGTGTCATCTGCAGCTGCAGCTAGTAGTTAGTAGTCAATAGTCAATAGTTAATAGTTCGCAGTTCTATATTCAGTCTTTGATCAGTTGCGCTTCAGATTTTTGGAGCACACTTCGCGTTATAGCGATCAGTGCAATAATCGTTAGTGTCCAAAAGAACCAGGTGATCGGGCCTCTGACTAAAATCATGGGATTGCTCCCAGACATCAGCATCGCTTGTCGAAAGTTGTCTTCGAGCAATGGTCCTAAAATGAAAGCGATTAAAAATGGAGCGGCTGGCACGTGTAGTCGCATCATGATGTACCCGACCCATCCCATGACAAACATCACACCTACATCAAAGATATTATTGTTCACTGCGAACACACCAAAAATACACAGCACCAGCACGGCGGGCATTAAAATGCGTTTTGGGACGTCGGCTACAAAGCGAAAACCTTTGATTGCAACACTGCCAACGATGAATAGGAAGACAGAACTGACGATTAAGCCAATGAACAGCCCGTAGACAATATCGACATTCAAAAGGAACATCATTGGACCGGGTTGAAGCCCGTGAACCATAAACGCACCGATAATGATGGCGGTGATGACATCTCCGGGTATGCCAAGCGCTAGTAGGGGAATTAGCGTGGCACCAGCCACTCCGTTGTTACCTGCTTCCGATGCGGCAACACCTTCAATTTCGCCTTTTCCAAAATTTTCGCGGTTGGGGGATTTACGGCGTGCCTCGGAATAACTAAGAAACGCGGAAGGGGCCGCACCTATCCCTGGTATTGAACCCAAGAAAACGCCGATTAAACTACCGCGAATAATAGACTTGAAACTGCGTTTGTAATCTTTAAAGGTCACCTTGCTTTGACCAAGTGAGCGTGCCTGACCAAGATGCGCTTCAGGATGCCAAGCCATGGCAATGATTTCTGGAATAGCAAACAGACCGATGAGTACCGCAATGAAATTCAATCCACCCATCAAACTTGGGTCACCAAAGGTGAATCGATTTGTGCCGTACACCAGGTCAAGGCCAACGGTTGCCAACAACAATCCTAGTAATGCTGCAATAGCGCCTCTTAATAAACTCTCACCGGACACACCGGCAATGATGGTAAGAGAGAACATGATCAGCGCAAAAAATTCGGGAGGACCAAATTTGAGTGCAAAGGAGGCAAGAAAACCGGCAAAGAAAATCAATGCAAGGTTGGAGACCAAATCAGCGGTACAGGATGCCCAAAGCGCCATGCCCAGTGCTCGACCCGCTTCGCCTTTTTCCGCCATGGGAAAGCCATCAAGTATCGTTGCAGACGACGCTGGGGTGCCAGGTGTTTTAATGAGAATAGCCGGAATTGAGCCGCCAAAAATGCCGCCTTTGTAAACACCTAACAGTAATAATATGCCAGTGATTGGTTGCAAGCTAAACGTGAATGGCAACGTTAAAGCGACAGCCATCGTTGCAGACAAACCTGGTATGGCGCCACCAACTACCCCGATGACAATGCCGACGAACAAGGCCAAGAACGCCTCAACAGAGGCCACCAGACTCAGCCCTGCCATTACGCTGTCAAAGAAGCTCATGGCAGTCTCACATAGTGACCTTGCGGGATGGCAATGCCTGCCACGTGCGCAAAGAATAGGTATAGAAGAAGAGGGATGATTACTGCACATACGATGGCAATGACTGGGTGGCGTGTTTTAAATAGAAAGGCGGTGGCAACAAAGACAATCATAGCCGTCCAAACCATACCCAATCGTGGCAAGGCAAACATGGTTAGAATCATGATGAGCGCAAGCCCTTCAAGACGCATCCATCCAGCAAAATTATTGTCTGTAGAGGTTTCTTTTTCGGCGGGCGTCGATTCGTCCATTCGCCATCCAACCAGCAGCAATCCGACTGCAGTCAATCCAGTGAGTGCGGTTAGAACGTATGGCCAGAAGGTAGGCGCAAGAACAATGTTACGAACGTTGGAGGGAGACGATACCCAGTTTGGTATGCCAACAAACCCTAAGAAAAGGGCGATGAGAAGTGTTCCCGCTCCAAGCTTTAGCTGCAGATTTTTAATGTGCGCGGTACTCTATTTTCAGCTATACATGTCAGTCAAACATGTCAGCGAGACGTGGCAGCCAAACATGCGCGACGACTAGAACGTCGCCGCGCCTCTTTTAACGATACAGATAGTCGTTTGACTATCCTTCGATTCTCATTCCAAGCTCATCAACCAATGCGCGGAATGTTTCATACTGACCTTGAATGAACTCGTTCGCTTCAACTGGGTCCATTAATTGAATAACCGATCCACGTGATGTCATCGTTTCATTGAACTTTGCATCTTGTGTAGCAGCTGCCATCCACTCGCCCCATTTGGCAGCGATATCGTCAGGAAGATCATCTGGCCCTGCAATACCTGTCCAACCGACCAACTTATTAAGGTTTGGCCTGCCAAGATCATTAGCGGTCGGTGCATCGAATCCGATAACAGGTTCTGGTGTTGTCACCATTAAAGGTACGAGCTGTTTGTTGGCAATAAAGCTTGCAACAGCGGAAGAGTTAGTGCAAAGAAACGTCGCTGTTCCATTTAATACAGCCGTTGCTGCAGCGCCACCACCTTTTTGCGGAATATGAACCGCTGCATCTAGGGGATTTTCGATGCCAAATTCTTTTAAGACCATGGCTCCTGCAAGATGCAGCAGTGAACCCACGCCTGAAGAGCTGTAGCTAACACCGCCTTCTTTCACTTTTGCGATTAAATCATCCATAGTCTTGATGCCTGATGCTGGGGTAACGGCGCAAGCAACTGGATTGATTTCATAGACCGTCACAAACCGAAAGTCGTCGAGTGTGTACGGAAGTGTGGCTTTCATTGCAGGGTTAACAGAGTGTGAACCAACACGTGCGAACAACATGGTGTAGCCATCAGCTTTTGCGTTTTGAACGGCAACAGAACCGGTTGCACCACCGGCACCTGTCACGTTAGCCATCACCAATGGTTTGCCAACCGCGGTACCCAATGGCTCCGCAATAGTTCGTGCAGAAATATCGGTTGCGCCTCCAGCGCCGTAGGGGATAACCATGTTGACGGCACGCTCTGGATATTCGGCGTGTGCAACGCTTGCCAATGTAGCCAGACCCACACCTATCACGGCGCTCATTTTATTTATTTTCTTATTAATTTTCAATGTCTCCTCCAGGATTGCAATGGCCAATTGCCATCAGCTGCTTTAAAGTGTAATTATAAGTAATGCTTAATAAAAGACAAAATACCTTACAGGTTCTGAAAGAAATGCTTAACAAACAGAGAACATCCTTTCCTTGACTATTCATCTGTTACGCACCTTAGTGGCCATCGCAGATGAGCAGACCTTCAGCGCTGCGGCTGAGATTGTCAATGTAACCCATGCAGCGGTCAGTCAGCAAATGCAGACATTGGAGTCGAGTTTAAATGTCGCACTTTTCGATCGAAGCTCTCGAACGCCTGAATTAACACCATTGGCGGTCGAAATTGTGAGAAAAGCGCGGGTGCTCATCAGGGACTACGATAATCTCATACCATCTGTATTGGACCAAGACGGTTTACATGGTGAAATCAGGTTTGGAGCGCTACCAACAACGCTTACGGGCCTGACCCCGCAAGCGCTTGCATTGTATAAGACAAAATTTCCCAAGATTGTTTTACGTATAAGTCCAGGGCTGACAGAGACTTTGCTCAACGACCTGACAAGAGGGAAGTTGGATGCAGCGTTACTGACTAAACCGCACTTGCTACCCGTTGATTTGGAATTTCGTGAATTAGCGGATGAGCCACTAGAGCTTATAACTGCTCTGGGTGAACAATGTGATGATCCGCTTGAGCTTCTTCGGAATCGTCCGTTTATTCGTTTTAATCGTACCGCAGTGGTCGGCACGCTGATCGATAATTGGATTGTATCGAAACAGCTGCATGTTAATGAGGCGATGGAATTGGATTCGTTAGAGGCGATAACCAGTATGGTGCATGCAAATCTTGGGGTGTCGATTGTGCCAAAGCTCGTTGTGCCATCCGATGGGACGGTGAAACTGAACAGCGTGTCTCTTGGGCCGAGCACACCTAAACGTTGCTTAGGCCTTGCTTATCACAAGCAGCATGTTAAAACGCGAGTGATCGATGAGTTGTTCGCAGCCCTTAAAAAAGTCATTGCTGACGCACCACAGTGACATCAACCGTCATCGTCTTTCTTGCATTGGGTGCAACCGCTGGCGGTTTCGTTAACGGGTTGGCTGGTACCGGTACAGCACTTTTTTCGTTGGGTTTTTACCTAATGGTTCTACCGCCAATCACGGCTGTGGCGGTCGTGTCGGTGTTGGCGACGTTAGCTGGCATCCAAGGACTTTGGGTTGTTCGTGCAGACATCAAGGCGAATAAATCCAAGCTCTTGCAATTTTTAGTACCCGGATTGCTCGGTGTGCCCATTGGTGTTTTGTTATTAGAATTTATCAACGCCGAAACGTTGCGTCTGTTCATTGGAGTGCTGCTGGTTGTTTACGGTGGCTATTTTAGTTTTCGCGCAAGCTTGCCATCGATCACAAAAGCAACACCCAAAATAGATATCTCTGTTGGTTTAGTGGGCGGTGTATTGGGCGGGCTTGCCTCTATGTCCGGTGCGATCCCAGTGATGTGGTTGTCGATGCGTCCGTGGACAAAAGGTGAAATCCGTGCGGTGCTTCAACCCTTTAATATGGTGATCTTAACCGCCACCGCAACCACGCTTTTTTTCAAAGGCGCGTATGACGACACGGCGGTTAAGGCTTTGCTATTGACCATCCCAATTGCACTGATCGCATCTCAGGTTGGTATTTTTGTGTTTGGACGGCTAAGCGATACGCTGTTTCGACGACTGCTGATTGGGCTGTCGTTGCTTATGGGAGTGGGGCTTGTGGTGCAGTACCTGAGCTAAGTCGCTTACATGATTGGCTATCATTGGCCCTTCACTCATCTAACTACGCTTAATCGGGTCGGATAGTGGGCTTTGTTGTTTTTGGCGGTTGTAAGAATCGCTTACAAAAATATCAATAAATTATCACGATCTGAAAGATATACTTTTACCGATAGAGCCGCTAAGCTTTCGAAAAACGCTCAGGTGTGTATTTCCCTATGACGTCCGAAGTCATTCAGGTATCAATTCAGCGAGGGTCAACAGAGGCCTCTCACCATGAGACATTCGAGGTTCCAGCTTATGATAGTCAGACTGTGCTCGATGTGGTCTCTTGGGTGCAGCAGAATTCTGATCCAACATTGAGTTATCGCTTTGCGTGTCGAGTGGGTATGTGCGGAAGTTGCGCGATGATGGTTAACGAAGTTCCTCGTTGGACGTGTCGAACTCATATTTCAAAAGTGCTGGTTGATAACAAAGTAGAGATTGCGCCTTTGCGCAATTTACCGATCATTAAAGATCTGGTTGTTGATATGGACCCGTTCTTTGATAAGTGGGTAGAAGCCGAAGGGGTACATCACGCGACACTAACACGTAATGATCCAATTGCTGCTATTGATGAAAGTAGTCCGAATCGAATTGAAGCCAATGCCGGTATTGAATGTATTAACTGCTCGGTATGCTACTCAGCTTGCGATACGGTCAGTGGCAACAAAGACTACTTAGGTCCAGCAGCATTGCAACGTGCATGGACGTTGTTAAACGATGCAAAAGACGAAGGGCGCAACACTATTCTCGATGCGGTTTCTGGTAAAGGTGGATGCCACAACTGTCACTCGATGGGGTCGTGCACAACTTACTGCCCTAACGAACTGGACCCAATGTCAGCCATTGCTGGGTTGAAACGCGAAACGGCTAAACGCTTTTTAAAAGGGGCGGTTGATGTTTGATATTCAGCTTTATAGGGCCCTAAATGCTTGATATTAGACTTTATATGGCTCAGCGCATTACGGCCTTGCTGATGGCGCCTTTGGTGCTGGGGCATATAGCTGTAATGATATATGCAGTCCAAGGTGGTCTTACTACTGCTGAAATATTAGGGCGAACCCAAGGCTCGTTTTTATGGTTTTTGTTTTACGGCACGTTCGTTACAGCCGTATCAATACATGGAGCCATCGGTGTGCGAACAGTGCTGCACGAATGGGCTGGGTTTAAAGGTGCACTGTTAAGTGTCGCCACGATACTCATTGGTGTTGGACTTTTTGTGTTAGGTGCACGTGCTGTCTGGGCTGTGACGTTCGCATGAAAATAGCGAAAGACATTACTGGCCGCGCCCATCCGTTATGGCTTGCTTATATTTTGCATCGACTGTCTGGTTTAGGGCTTGCACTTTTTTTACCTTTGCACTTTTGGATTTTGGCTATGGCAACGACTAATCCAGCCAAGCTCGATGGTTTTCTAAATTTGACCGATTCCATTGTCGTCAAGTTAGCCGAGTTTGTTTTGGTTTTTCTGTTGGCGCTACACATGTTTGGCGGATTGCGTTTGATGGCAATGGAATGGCTGCCTTGGAGCGCCCCTCAGAGAACGTTAGCAGCTACGGCTGCAGCGTTGTCGTTTCTTATTGCCACGTTGTTCTTTTTGCAGGCGCTGTGAATGATGAAACTCTCTGATATTCAACGTCACGATACCGATATCCTTATTCTTGGTTCCGGTGGGGCAGGATTGTTCGCAGCACTGCATGCACAACAAACGGCACCGACTGGCACGAAAATAACGATGGCTGTTAAGGGGCTCATTGGTAAAAGTGGTTGCACTCGAATGGTTCAGGGTGGTTATAACGTTGCACTTGGTGGTGGTGATACGGTAGAGCGGCATTTCATGGATACCATCAATGGTGGCAAATGGTTGCCGAATCAAGATATGGCTTGGCGCCTTTGTGAACAAGCCGTGGTAAGAATCCGTGAACTCGAAAATGAAATAGGCTGCTTTTTCGATCGCAATCAAGATGGCTCGTTACATCAAAAAGCGTTTGCCGGTCAAACGGCTGATCGTACCGTGCATAAAGGTGATTTAACCGGCATTGAAATCATCAACCGATTAATGGAAAAAGTACTGGCCAGTGGTGTTGAAAAACTGCAAGAGCATCGTGCAGTTGGTCTTATACCGATTAAAGAAGGTAATGCATTAGCGGGTGTGCTTATGATCAATATGCGCACCGGTGCCTTTCGATTAGTGCGTGCAAAGACGGTGCTAATGGCAACCGGTGGTGGGCCTAGCATGTACAAGTATCATACGCCCAGTGGTGATAAAACGATGGACGGCTTGGCGATGGCTATGCGTGCAGGTTTACCGTTGCGTGATATGGAAATGGTGCAATTTCATCCGACTGGTTTGTTAGCGGGTAAGCACACTCGCATGACGGGCACCGTATTAGAAGAAGGGCTGCGAGGCGCTGGAGGTGAGCTAATCAATCATTCAGGTCAACGGTTTATGTTTGACTACGATGATCTTGGTGAACGTGCAACGCGCGATGTGGTTAGTCGCGGTATTTATTCTGAGATGCGTAAAAATAATAACAGCGAACAAGAGGGTGTGTTCATTTCCATGTCACACCTTGGTCCTGAGTGGGTTGCAAAGAAATTCAAGGGTATGGTTAAACGCTGCGCAGATAGCGGCTTTGACCTTGCGGCAGGGAAAGTAGAAGTGGTGCCAACAGCGCATTACTTTATGGGTGGTGTGGTTGTCGATATTGATACACGTACGGCAATGGAAGGGCTATACGTTGCTGGAGAAGACGCCGGTGGTGCACATGGTTCAAATCGCCTTGGTGGAAACGGTGTGGCGAACTCAACGGTCTATGGCGGTATCGCTGGTGACACCATGGGCGCGGACATTCGCAATATGCCCGCGCTTCGTGAACCCGATGAAAGTGTGCTTATTGCCGAACTTGATAGAGCGACCCATCCACTTAACCACAAACCTGATCTGGTATTACCGCTTCGCCAACAACTACAAGAAGTCATGTGGGAAGAGGTTGGTGTTATGCGTAATGCCTTTGGCATGCAACGCGGACTAGAAAGGATTGCGCAAGTGTCGGATGCTTTAATGGATGTTGGTGTGTCTGCAGAAAACTTGGCGTTTAATCTTACGTGGCACGATTGGTTGAACCTTCGTTCGTTGTGCGATATCTCTGAGGTTATTGCTAAAGCAGGTCTTGCTCGCGAGAATTCTCGAGGTGCACACTTTCGAGATGATTTCCCAGAGCCCGGTGCGATGAAGGACAGCGAGTATACTGTGGCTCAGATGGATGGTGCAGAGATTAACGTCACGCGCAAGCCAGTGGAATTCACCATCGTCAGCCCTGGGCAAACAGTTTTGCCTGAATCCGAACCCGAAACGTTGGTTGCAACGTCATGATCAACATCGACCTTATAAAAAAAACTGCCGAACACCTAATGCAGAAAGCGGCTATTGAGATTCCTGAAGATTATCTAGGGGCATTGAAGATTGCGGCCAAGGATGAAGAAAACGAATTACCCTCGTTTGTTCTAAAAGTCATGCTTGAAAATTATGAAGTGGCAAAAGAAGACCGCTGCGCCATGTGCGGTGATACTGGTGTGCCACGCTGGTTTGTAAAATTGGGTAATGAGGCAAAAGTTGAAGGTGGCATGGTGGCGCTAGAGGCAGCCCTTCGAAGTGCCACAGCAACTGCAACTAACGGTGTGCCACTGCGACCCAACCGAGTGCATCCTCTTTGGCGTACCGACCACAATAACAATGTTGGGATAGGTGCGCCTGAAATTGAATATGGTTTTGAGCCTGACGGTGAGTGGATTGATTTAATTACGATTCACAAAGGCGGTTTGTTTGGCACCGATTACCGCATGTTGTTTCCTTCGGATGGCATACAAGGTATTAAGCGGTTTTATCTTGATAGCCTAATGGCGTTTGGTAAACGCGGTTTGGCTTGTCAGCCGGCTATTATTGGCATTGGGCTTGGCGGTTCGAAAGATATCTGTATGTCATTGGGTAAACGTGCATCCACTTTGCGTACTGTTGGCAGCCGCAACTCTGACGCTAAAATTGCCGAGATGGAAGACGAGTTTAAAGAACTTGGGAATTCTATCGGTATGGGGGCGATGGGTTTTGTAGGCAAGAACATGGTGGTCGATTGCAATATTGAAGTGGGTTACTGCCACACAGGCGGTATGCCGATGTCGGTACATGCGTTTTGCTTGTCTTCACGGCGCGCGGTTGCTCGTCTTTTTCCAGATGGTCGCGTTGAGCATCGCACTGACCCAGATTGGTTCACGCCGTATCAAAGGCGAGAGACAATAGACTGGGAACCCACGTTGGAGGCCGCACATGAGCCTGCGTGAAATTCGTCTTTCAACAACACCAACGGCTGCAGCGATAAGTGACCTTCGACTGGGTGATATCGTTTATCTCGATGGTTTGATTTACACAGCGCGAGAAGGTGTGTACATGCGTGCTTTAGAAGACAAAGCCAACATTCCCATGGATTTGCCGACCGATTCTGCAGCCAATTTTCATTGCTCCCCAGCGGCTCGCATTAATCCCGATGGTTCGTTCGACATGGGCGCCGTTACTGCTACAGCTTCTTTCCGTTTTGCCAAATGGTTGCCTGAGTGGTTCGATAAATCGGGCGCAAAGCTAATCGTTGGCAAGGGCGGTATGACATCGAAAGACTACAAAGACTATTTTGTGCCAAATGGTGCGGTGTACTTATCTACCGTTGGTTATGGTACCGGTGCACTATTGGGCCGCGGTATTGAGAAAGTTGAAGCGGTGCACTGGAATGAGGAGCTAGGTCTTGCACAAGCAATGTGGGTGATCAAGTGCAACAACATGGGCCCGTTTATTGTTGCGTCTGATCTCAATGGTGACTGTCTGTTTGAGCGTGAGAACGCTAAGATTGCTAAAAATATTGCGAAGGCCTATGAAGGAACCAAGCCTGCTGTACTAAAGCGCTATGGTGAAACTGACGATCGCTCTGATGAGTTGATTTAGCTTTGTGTAAAAATAATCACGCCGAGTGGCGTGATTATTGGTATCTACACTTTTCTACCTCGAAAGAACGAGATAACTGCAAGGATAAGAAACACAATAAACAGGATTTGAGCGATAGAGGATGCTGAACCAGCAATACCACCAAAGCCCAACACTGCGGCGATTATAGCTATCACGAAAAATGTAATGGAGTAACTCAACATGATTAACTGCTCCTGATAATTAAAAATTGATAAGCTCGTCAAGTGTAAGCATTAATCTTTCAAACAACCATCAACTACTTGAGTTTTCGTAAAGATCACATTAATATTGCAGTTTTTACAAACAAGCGATCATCCTTATGGCGTTACAACTTAATTGTAATCCTGATGCCTTTAGTAGTGAGAGCATTAAGGATCGTGTCGGTTCGCGGTAGGGTCTGTGGGTAAAATCGAATCCAAAAAATCGGTTAAATAGTCAAAACTGTCATTTAAAAATCTTAACGGCAGTGCAACGCCTGCAATAATCCCAGCATGTCCACCCTTGACCGATTGCACGGTAACGGTATTACCTGATTCTCTTATGGCATCTGCAAAAGTGTAGGTGTGCTTTATTGTCACTCTCTGATCATCGTCTCCATGCAGCAGCAAGGTTGGGGGCATACTGCCTACAATGGATTTTGTTGGATTCACCGGCATTGAATTGTCTGTGTTCGGAAATACAGGTGCCACTTCGGGGTCATCTATTGGTAGATCATAGGGTCCGGCTAGTGCTATTAGTGCGCTTATAGGGGTTTGGACTCCAGCTTTTTTGAGGTGCTGAGCATCAGTGCTTAGCAATGCTGTAGTATGAGCTCCTGCTGAATGACCCATGAGAACAAAGGTTTCATCGGCTATCCCTGAATCTGCTTGTTCATACTGTTTAATTGCATTAGCGATATCGACTACGAAGCTTGGGAATGTGACTTGCGGAAATAATCGGTAGTCCGGTATAACAACGTTGTATCCGCGGCGTGTAAGAGCGTGAGCTAAGAACTCATAGTCCACTTTTTCACCTGTCCTCCACGCCCCGCCGTACACGTAAAATATTGTTATTCCATTGCCCTTTTTTGAACGATAGACATCCATTGTTTGACGATCGTCGGCGCCGTAACGAACATCCTCGGTCAGGTTGTAAGCATTGCTTGGCAGCACACCATTTAATATATCTAACGCTGAACCGCTGGTACACGCCATTTGTATGATTGACGTAAAAATTAGCAATGCTGTTAACGCTTTTCTGGAGATCATTCGCGAACCTGAAGTTAAATAGAGTGCTCAAATTGAGTGTAGCACTGAGGCTTGTAAGTAGCGTTTGAATTCCTGGGCGTGAGTAAATATAACTAGACGTGCGGCCGCACCAAACGCTTAAACCTGGTCGTAATTTTTCCGTCCATCAAGAGAGGCAGGCATACGCTCAAGGTGATTTTTACATTAATGGTTACACTGCTGGTGTCATACTCAGATGATCAATCACGGCTTGTATTAACACATCACGAGGAAACTCATTTTTATCCACGAGCATTTTTGCCAACAGTCTATGCCGCTCGGCAATGGGTAGTGCGATTGCCCAATGATCTGCATTCACAACGGCAAGTAATTCGCTGTTCGGAATAATCGTATCGTTACAGATAACCTGGCTATCATTGCGCGGGTCGAGTAATGATAAGCGCCGATAACTACCTTTTAAAATTCGAGAAACTTGTTTTGGGGTAGGGCTAGCCGCTACGGATGCTAGTTTTACGTTCTTTGGCAAAGGGTGATCTAACAGCCATTGCTCACGCCTGTGTGGAGTCAAGTCGTTTATTGCAAGTCCGTCGCCGTATGTATCTCCTGGCAGTGGCATGTATCGTAATAAGGTGTTCACCCAATTTGGCACGGACGCCGCCAGCGGCGTACCGAGTACCACGCCTGCGTAACTAACCAACGCTGAGACCGCTTGATGTGTATCTTCGTGGTTTCCCAGCATGTGAATCGCATCGGCGCAGCCTTTTGAGTACCCGATTATGTTGACAGGCTGACCTGAGCGATCGGCAATTTCCAGCACATGTTTTCTGAGTAGTTTTGCGTTCAGGTCGCAACCAGACCTGCCTGTCACCCACGCAACTTGTAAGTTATAACCCTTTACAGTGAGCCGTTCTCGAGCACAAAAAAGTGGCGCGACTAAGGTGCTTACTGAACTGCCCAGTAGTCCTGGCACGATCAACGTGTATTGATCTGTTGGCTCTACTGCGTATGGCACCGGTAGCAACTTTTCTAAATCGAGTGCAGTAGGGGCGTCGAGATAGATGAGATCACTATTTAATTTAAGGCCTCTGGCCTGTGCTATTTGGTAAAACCTTTGCGCAAACGCACTACGGGAGTCAGTATAGTTTGCATCGATATTTTCCACTTTAGGACACGTCGCCGCGATTGGCATCAATAGCTTGTTTGATCGCAGTGAGTGATTCTGCGGGTAACCAGTTATTTGCTGATGCGTGTACAGCGGCGGCCAAAGTATCAGGTACAAGCAACATATCGACACCCTGATTTGAAAGTGACTTTATCGTTCTTTCCACTTCACTGTCTCGGGCAGCACCACTTACATCCCGTATGTAACACGCAAGAATTTGGTCTGGAAATTCTGCTGCGATGGTTGCGTATATTTCAGGATCATCTTGACCGCTATCACCGATGAGAATGAATGGCAGTTCAGGATAGGTTTGAAGAACGCCTCGTATCTGAGTAAGCTTGTGTTCCATATGCTCGCCCGCAATGAACTTTGATTCGTCAATTCCGAAATCCCGAAGTAGCAATGGACCGTCGACCACTCGGTTAAGCTTCATAAAATCAATCAGAAAATCGTACAGATTCCATGGGCTGCTGGACACGTAAAATACCGGATTGAGCTGCCGGTGTAGTGCTTGGTAGAACTCATCCACACCTGAAAATGCAACACGGGTGCGGCTGGACTCCAGCAGTGTAAGCTTCATCATCTGCAGTAGTGATGTTGCATTGGTTTTCAAAACGGTGTCATCGATATCACTTATCACACCAAATTGGGCATTCGGGGGCGGGGTATATACTTGCGCTTGAACGGTCGAATATTCGGAAGGTCGCTCTGGTAGATTAAGCACTAAAGAGAAGGACGTTGCGCCATCGAGTGAGGGAGTATCGAACGAAAACGTAAAATAACCTTCTTCATCACTTGTCGCTTCATAGAGCGCATCACCAAATTTGGCCTCCACCAATACATTGGGCACCTCATCAGTTTCGAAGCGTCGGTAGCTCTGCTGCAGGTTATTCCAACGCGATTCAATATCGTGATCGATCGGCTTTCGATAAGCGAGTATTCGACCTCTTAGTGTTGATCTCTGCAGATTACCAAATCCTCGATACGCAATTATTTCCAAGGGACTGTGCGGTTCAAAACGGTTTCGCAGTTGATTTTTTAAAAAATCAACTGCCTCATCTGCCTCATGCCCCAGTGATAGCAAGCATTGCTTTAGAAATGATCTTTCTTTATCCATAGGGCGATAATCAAGTGGTTTGTGATTAATAGTCAGATTTGTCGCGCGCCCCACTGTAGTAAGGGGCTTAATAAAGAGGAAGGGCGGACCGTAAACCTTCTTTGTCATCTATTTGACTTTTTGGGCTCGCTACAGCTGGTTTTTGTGAGTGATGCGAGTGTGCTTGGAGCATAACATCATCGGCGTCGATCTCGACTCGAGATTGACCTCGACTATATTCCAGCCAATGATTCCTTAAGATTGCAAATATCCAAGTGCAGGAGTTAACTTTAGTAGGGTCAAACTTTTTAGACGTTCGCCAAACTGTCAGCATGATTTGCTGTGTCAAATCTTCTGATGCTTTTTCTTCAATATCCATGCATAAAAGATATGATTTTATCCGGCCCGCATAATGGTCATATACTTCGATAAAACAGCGTTCATCCCTGTATTGTCCAACGGAGTTGAGACATGTATCTAAATGGTCAGATTGTATTTGTGTTTCTTTTTTTCTCTTTATATGTCGCATTATTTTATCCCACTTGCGCAGTAATTATTTTTGACATGGGCAATGGTGTAGTCAGCAATCAGCGTTACGAAGCCTTTTTCCGATATTAGCGGCCAATGTATGTACGCGTCGGTTGTAGGTGAAACGTGGGTTTGAGTGCAGCACTGAGCATAATACCTACTCAAATGACAGGTATCGTACCCTTCTCACTAAAGGCGGAGATGGTTAAATTTAGACTGTTCAGTTTCTCGATTACCGCGGCTTCTTTATCTTCATCTGTTCCCACGATAATAAGAAAACGTCCTTGATCAATAAACTCTTGCCATTCGTCTAATTGACTGTTGGGAACTGAACTGCCGATCATCACCCCGACCCACATACCGAAGCTTCCACCGCCTAATGCACCGATTAAAGCCGCTGAGCCAGCTGCAACCAAGCCGGCTGCTGGAAACGTTGCCACGACTAATCCGGCTACAAGGCCTGTCGTACTGCCCGCAATGCCGCTTCGGACTACACCTCCAACTATGTCCTTTTCTTCGATTAAAGCCGCATCGGGTAGCGACTCTAGTGCTTTTTTATCCTTAGCCAGCACATGGAAATTTTCATCAGTCAGGCCGACTTTTCTTAGATCATCTAGGACATCTTGCGCGGTAGGTTCGTCGTCAACTACAAAACATAGCTTTTTCATAGATCGTTTCTTTGTTGCTAATAGTAATTGAAGCAAGTCTACGCCAGAATTTCTAGAATTCGTCTATGTTGTAAATTTTACAGAGTGGGTTAGCACGTCAAACACGATTGAGATCCATACGTAGGTCGCGGACAATAGACGCTTTTCTCTATAGATATGAAGTAGGTGTGAATGTGAAACAATGAGGGTGATGCCAAGATAGGTTTTGGCAAGCGCTGGCGAAAGACAGGCACGTACATCTTGAACGAGGCAAGCTTGTACTAGTGCGTAGTCGAGCGATAGGGTAGGCCACCTACGGCTGAGAAATTGAGTGTTGGTTATCGTTTTTTTTGTGCTTGAAAATGACGTAGAAATGCGGCTATCTAAGACTAAACACCAACCGGTTCTCACTTCTAGACTTATACAGGCCTGGGATTTTTAAGACGGTCACAAGTTGCTTTCAATTGGGTTGAGCCAGTTGTTCGACTTGGGCAGAATCACCCATACAATAAAAATGGATGATAAGCCATGAAGCAATTAAAAACACGTTTAGCTACTCAAGCAGTTGTTGTATTAGGGTTACTGGGAACTACTGGTAGTGCGATCGCACAGAACTGGGTAGAGCAATCAAGCATGAAAGTGCCTAGAGTTGAAGCAACTACTATCGACTATCGCGGCGATATGTATGTGTTCAACGGTTTCAAGCCGGGTATCAAAATAGCAAATTCGGTTGAAAAGTATGATGTTGCTACAAAAAAATGGAGCATCGTTAGTTCAACTACTACCATGAACGGATCTGCGGTAACTCACAATGGGGTCGTCAGAATAGGTGCCGAGGTTTGGATTATTGGTGGCCGAGTGGGTAGCCATCCTGGCCGCGTATCAGATTTGGTCTGGATTTATAATTTAGACACTAATAAGTGGCGTTCTGGCCCTAAACTGCCAACCCCTGTAGCTGCTGGTGGCGCTGCATTAGTAAACAATAAAATACACTGGTTTGGTGGTATCGACTCCAATGCACGGTGCGATGTTAATACACACCTTCAGTATGATTTAGGGAAGCCGGGCTCAGGGTGGAAAAACATTACCGCAACCGCTGCTATGCCAAGCCCTCGTAATCATTTCTCAACCGCCGTTGTTAACGGTATTATTTATGCTATGGGTGGTCAGTATGGTCATGACGGCTGTCCTGGAAAAAATACAGACGACACACCTTTAGTACACGCGTTTAACCCAAAAACAAATAAATGGTCTCAAAAGGCAGGTATGCCGAACAAGAATTCACATTCGGAACCAGGTACGTTTGTATACAAGGGTGACATTTACACAACCGGTGGCGAAAACGCTCTAAACAAGGTTTGGAAATACAGCCCGAACTCGAATAAGTGGAGTACGTTTAAAACGTTGCCTGAAGGATTGGTTGCACCGATTGCACGTATTATCGATGGTCGGCTCATTGTTGCCGGTGGCGGTGCACCGATAGCACGTAATGCAGTAGCCACGGTGCGTTCTATCCTAGTCGACAACAATCCACCAGCTGTGCAACCTGAACCTACACCTGAGCCGACTCCTGAGCCAACTCCAGTTGCAGGTTCTAATACGCCAGAAGGTGCAACGTTAATTTCAATGGAAGCCGAGTACTTCGATATTGAAACAAAAACATCATCACATCAATGGGTGCATGTGGCTCGCGGTAACTCAAGCAATGATGATGCAATGATTACAACTCCTGACGAAGGGCAACTAGCTCAGTCTTCTGACAATACGCCAATGTTAAGTTACATGGTGTATTTCAATTACCCAGGTAAGCACTATATATGGGTACGGGGTTTAGGAGACACTAACGATTCAGGTGTTGGCACGAGCGATAGTATCCAGATCGGTTTAAACGGAAAGCGTGAAAGCACAGCGTATACGATGGATCAGTTTCAATCTGAATGGACCTGGTCTCGACATACGCAAAGCAATCCTGTGGCCTCATTGAATGTAGTGAATGCTGGCGTTAATATCGTTAACATCTGGATGCGTGAAGATGGACTAGCTATTGATAAATTTGTTATTACCAGTGACACTGAGTTTGTACCAACTGGCTTTGGCCCAGATGTAACAGACGGAACACAAGACTATCAAGCACCAGTACCACCTGTAGTCAATACGGTACCTGATACCATTGACTCGGTAGATGACACACCAATGAATGATGACCAGGTAATGCCAGAAGTTAATATCGATGATCAAGTAGCGCCGGAAGTCATTACGGACGATCAGGCAATGCCTGAAATAACTAACGACGAGCAAGTAATGTCAGAAGTTACAAGCAATGATCAAGTAGATACAGGCATAAGCAGCGGTGATCAGGTGGTCGAAGGTTCTACTACTGTTGATCAAGCAGAAGCAGATCAACCGACTACTGAAGAGGCGGTTTCGGGAACCTCTGTGCAGACTAATGTGAGTTCAAACAATGGTCTGTTTGGTGGTAGTGCATCAATGGCAGCACTGCTTACACTGTTTTCATTATTTTTAGTCAGAGTAGGGCGTTCTAAGCGAGTTCGTTTAGTTTAATGAGTTTGATCTAGTCAGAAATAGCCAAGCTGTATCAATACAGCTTGGCTTGCAACTCGCAGTATCGTTATGCGTTAGCTAAACCTCGCAACTTATCAAAGTGCTTGTCCCAGCCATTGTCCAACGCCATGATAAGCCCCATTGCTGCATCTCCCGCAGCTTCTGCAATGCCCTCATGAACCAATGTAACTTTAGTGCCTCCTGCAACTTCTTCAAGCGTCCAGTTTACAGTGCTCATACCGTCGCCCATGGGTCCGCCAATAGTGAAGGTATAGATAAGGCTTGAAGGTTTTTTAGCACTCAGTACTTCACCCCAGCACATTTTTGAGTCTACATCGGCAGCATCTTTTAATAATGCATAAGGTTTGCCTTCGGTTAAGTTCTCTGCGGCAGGGTGGAACCATCGGCCGAGTTTGTCTTTATCGGTAAGGTACTCCCAAACAGTTTCTCTTGATGCTGATAGGAATATAGATTTGTTAATTGTGGTTGTGCTCATTTTTTCTTCTCGCGAGTTGTGTTGTTCTGATTGTCGTTTTCAATGACGCTTTGCAGTGATCCCAATGCGTCATCCCAAAACTGATCAAAGTAATTAAACCAATCCACTGTAGATTTAAGACCGATTGGATTTATTCGTGTGACGCGCTCTTTACCTCTAGCGGTGACGGTTATTAAGTCTCCTTTCTCAAGAATAGTTAAGTGTTTTCTAACAGCCGTACGCGTAAGGTCGAACTTATCAACCACTTCTGAAATGGTTAGCTCGGACCGGCCCAACTCCATTAAAATTTGACGGCGTGTTGGGTCTCCCAATGCACGAAAGGAAGATTGCAGCGACTGATTCATGATTCCGACAGGGCGAAATTCATTCTCCCATCCTGATATGCGTCATCGGAGAATGCGAAGGTAACTGACTTAGTCAGCAACTTAAAGTACGCCATCAAAGCTCTCGTGTTCTCAACAGGGATTCTAATATATGACACCATAAGGTGTTATGTCAAGTTGGCCATGCAGATAGTTTTATTTAATCTAATTACATCCAAATGCACACAATAAAAGTATTGAACTAAAAACACCCAAGCAAGTTACACACAAAGCTAGTCAGCACACTCAGCCGAAAAATACGGAATTGCTTTGGGTACAGGGGTGCTTTTGTTTTTTGAATTTGTGCGTTAACGATAAGATGGCGGTTAGTACGCCTAGTCGATAATGGTCTTCATTGCTCCCAACAACTGAGTGACTTCTTCTATCGTGTTGTAATGGCACATTGAGATACGAACGCAGTCTGATAATTGCAAGGGGTTTAGAATATTTCCACTGTAATGATCAGCTTTACGAGTGTGAGTGCGAATGCCCTGTTTTTTTAAAGCAGTTACTATTTCAGTCGATGCTATCCCGTCGATAACGAAAGACACTGTGCCTTTACGCGCAGAGTTTTCCGCTCCACCCAATATGGTCACATTTTCCATATCCTTGAGTCCGGGTAGATTGCCAGAACCCCCTATGAGTGCATTCGTTAGTTCCGTTTCATAACTGTGTATGGCAAAACCAGCTGCTTCGATCCGTTGTCTTGGATCTGTTGCTGTCGATACTTCTCCCCCTAACCAATCAAAGTAGGCGACCACATCTGAGATCGCAGCGTACGCGCCCGTGTCTCTAGTGCCTAACTCCCAATTATTAGTTGGTCCACCGATCAATGCTTCATGTGGCAAGCTAGTTAGTCTATTCGAAATCCATCCGACGCCGTAGCCGTGACGAGAAAAAACCTTGTAAGGCGAAATAGCATAGCCATCGACATCATAACTTTGTAAGTCAAGCTGGCCATGTGCTGCGTGCTGAATACCATCAACAATGATCATACATTCTGGTGCAACGACACGAATCGCTTTCGAAATCGCAGCTACATCAACGCCCATGCCGGTGACGGGGGATGCGTGAAGTATCGTTGCCACTGCCACATCAGGTGTCATCTGAGAGGCGTAATCTGCAGCGGTGACAAGTCCGGTTTCATTGTTATGCTGAACATCCACGTAGTCCATTTCTGCAGCCTTAGCCCAGTGCAGTGCGGCGCTTCGACTAGCAGGATGTTCAATCGAACATCCTATAATTTTAGAACCCTTTGCGGCGCTAAGACAGCAGCTGCGAATCATGCGGAACAACAACTCGGTGCCTGTTTCGCCAACAATAAATTGCCCTGAATTCGCATTCAGGAAAATCGCTAAATCAGATTTGGCTTTTTCGATGATGCTAGTTAGTGCTTTAGCCGCTGGATTGTCGCGCCCTTGATTGTCTGGAATAGCAGCAAATTTTGCTGATGTGTCTACTACTGACTTTAAAGTTAACGCTCCACCTCCATTCTCAAAATAGATACGCGGTCCTTCAAAAGGGCAGTGGTCTACATGCGCAAAACGAGTACGAATGGCAGTGATGAGATCAGGGTTGCTTTTTATCATAATGTATATTGCCAAGTTCGCGCACTGGTAGATCAACGGTTCTCATCTGCCAATTGCTGTATGTCTGCAGTGAATAGCCACAGTATATTACTTAAAGAACACACGATTAAAACCATTCCGGCTCAAGTTGTGGCTCGTCCGACCCCAACGACTCTTTGCGCTTAATAACGTAAGCTTCCATTTCCTCTTTTACAGCAGCATCAATTGGTGGTGGCTCAAACTCTTCTAAAATCTTTTGCCACAATATGGTTGCTCGCGCAGTAGTGTCTTGAGCGCCTTTTTCAAGCCAGCTTTCATGGTTGTTCCAATCGCTTAGAAATGGTTGGTAGAAAGCAGTTTTGTATCGCTGCTTCGTATGTTCACAGCCAAAGAAATGTCCGCCGGGTCCTACTTCACGCATGGCTTCGAGTCCAATTTCGTCCATGTTAATTTCAATAGGTTGTAAAACGCGGTTCATGTGCTGCAGCATTTCGCAATCGGTGATGATTTTCTCGAACGATGCAACTAGCCCGCCTTCTAGCCAACCCGCTGAATGGTAGATTAAATTACCGTGGCCTAAAACTGAACCCCAAAGTGCCATCTGTGTTTCATAAGTGGCCTGCACATCGACAGCGTTTGATGCATTGCAAGCGCTGGTGCGGTGCGGTAATTTATAGTGCCTTGCTAGTTGTCCACCAGCGATGTTGGCAATCGAGTTTTCGGGGGTGCCAAATGCTGGTGCACCTGATCGCATATCAACATTTGAGGTGAACCCACCGTAAATAACGGGTGTGCCAGGGCGAACCAGTTGCAGCAGGGTGATGCCAAGCAAGGCTTCTGCATTTTGTTGTACTAATGCGGCACCCAATGTGGCAGGCGTCATTGCGCCCATCAGTGTGAATGGCGTGACAGTCACTGGCTGCCCTAAGATAGCAAGTTGCATAGCGCCATAAGCCATGCTGTCATCAAGCTTGCGAGGTGAGTTGACATTAATATTTGTCATGACGCACGGTGATTCTTTTAAATCTTCAATTGAAAGGCCAAGAGCGATTGCACAAAGATGTGCTGCATCCAAAGCGCGACCCGCACCAATGCCCTGTGCAAAAAACGGTTTATCTGCGAGCGTAAGATTGATGAGTGTGGTATCCAGGTGTCGCGTATTAACTGGAAGATCGGTAGGTGGTGTCGCCTGATTTCCAAAGAACGTTAAGACATTAAAATACTGACCTAAGCTGACCAGTTTTTTGTAGTCTTCGATATTGCCCATGCGGCGACCGTTTATCTCATCATGAACATTGGGCGCACCGGACACCAGTCCGAAATGTATCGTGTCACCACCAATGAAGAGATCGTTCTCGCGATTGCGGGCACGAGTTGTAAACGATTCAGGCGCATGCGAAATCGCCTCCATCACTAACGAGCGATCGAGTCGCACCATGCCTTGATCGTCTACGTCTGCACCACCTTTGCGAAATACCTCAAGCGCTTGCTCACCGAGAACTTCAATACCTTGGTCTTCGAGCAATTGCATGGATGCATCATGTATCAACTCAAGTTGTTCGGCATTGAGAGCTTCAACTGGAGCAAAACGATTGTGCAATCGTTGTCTTTCCAGCTGAGGAATAGCACGCCGCACTTGCTCGGATGATTTTGATCGGCGACGCCGCCGCGATGTAGTAGTCATGTATCACTTGCCGGTGTGTAAATCAGCGAAAAGAAATTATCTAGTGTGCGGTTCTCGTAACCGAAGTCAGACACGCACGATGCAACGGCTTGACTTGCACTTTTACCGATGACAGGTGATGCAAAGGTATGAAACTTTGCGTGAATATCTTCTATGGGTAACGGTGATTCTGGATCACCATCTGCCTCTGTTGGACCCGACTCTAGAACGCGGCCATCTTTGAGCGTGATAGTGACATCGCTAAAACGTCGTTGCGGAAACGCGTCGTTATAGCGTTGTACTTCTTTCAACTCAATTGCTTGACTTAGCCCAAGCACGGTGTCGACCTTCAGTCCCTTACCTGTGATTTCATTCACAGTGAGTCTGTTATTAGCAAGCGCTGCAGCAACCGGAAAAGGCAAGCTATACTGTGCCTCTTCTGTGGTGGTCGGGCGTGCTGTACTGAGCCTTCGCGATTCGTGAAACGTTCCAATGACCAGTGATTGGACATCTTGTATTTGAAACGAATTTTTTTGTCGTAAGTACAACGCTGCGACAACAGCGGGTTGCGCCCAACGGCAAACCGGGTAGGGTTTGAAGTACTGTTCGCAGATTAACCAACGGTTTCCAAGGTCTGCATACCATTGGCATTCGCTTTCGATAGTGAGTGCGGGTGCACCGGTAAATCCCGATTGTGCTAAATACGCAGACGACACGCCAGCCATAGCTCCCCAGCCGGAGCCGTCTTTGAGCATGGTGGGGTGATCAATGCAGCGCATCATTTGGCTGCGTGGTCCATGATATTCAGCGATACCTAACGCGTGTCGAGTCTGCTCGCTTGTTAATCGCAGCACTCGAGAGCCAAGAGCTGCTGCGGCCAAAGCCACCCAAGCCCCCGATGTATGATAGTCAGGCGTGCTGTCATGCAATGCGACACCTGCGCGACAAGCTAACTCATAACCGATGACCAAACAGGTCAATAACTCTTGTTCTGTGTGTTCGAGTTGGACGTACTCGCCATCAAGAACGGCCAACAGTGCAGCTAATACGCCACAGCCTGCGTGGCCTTTTGCAGGCTTATAACCGTCATGAGCATCAATGGAGTCTATCGTCATACCATTGGCCAATGCTGCGCCTAACGGGCTGCATGCGCGGCCATCAAAGAGTAGTCTTGCTCGTTGGGTGCTAACGCCAGTGCCGAAATGCTGTAAGGCGTGCTGACCAATCATGCTGGATAGATCGGTGCGGGTACCGCTCGCTGCCACCCCTAATAAATCAAGCAGACACAAGCGCGACATATTCTGTACTTCGGTAGGTAGGTCTTGCCAGCGCAGGTCGTGTATGAAGTCATTGGTCTGGTTAGTCACAGCAATAGGTGCTCGGTGAAGTTGTGTCATTGTTAGTAAATTAGGCTAACAATGATATTAATTTTGGGACAATTACTGTAATTTATGAGCAATGACATCACGCCATATTGCTTTTTGCCTGTGTCCGGGGCTGCCACTGTTTGGTCTTGTATCGATGCTTGAGGTGTTTCGTCATGCGAATCGCTTATCTGGATGCGAGGCGTATCATTGGTCGTACGTCACCGAAACAGACGACGTTATCGCCGATAACCATTTGTTACTCCAGTCCACGACACCGTTGGCTGATGTGGTGTCTGTTGATGTTGCAATGGTTGTGGCAGGCTTTGCAGCATGGGAGTTGAATTCTCCCAATCTGATAGCGTGGCTTCAGACGCAATCCGGTCATGGTGCAATGCTCGGCGGAATATCAAATGGCAGTTTTATTCTTGCCAGAGCCGGGTTAATTGACGGCTATATTGCAACGGCTCATTGGGAAGATTTTGCAAGCTTCAGCGAACGTTACCCTCTTGTGCATGCACAGTACACGCGTTGGGTTATCGATCGACAACGCATGAGTTGTTCAGGCGGTGCGGCGACTCTTGATTTGGCGATTGAGATGGTACGCAGAGATCTGGGGGATGACATTGCACGGCGCGTTTCTAGACAAATGTTGCTTGAAGACTTTGAACCATTTCCTGGTCATGATGTTCCCCGAGTTTATGACGGCAGTCATCATTATTCGGCGCGTGTGCAGCAAATACTACGTTGGGCTGATATGGGAATTGAAGGCGACGTGACGGTTAATAGTTTGGCTGAAAAAACACATATGAGTCGTCGAGAATTGCTACGAGTGTTAAAGAAGGAAACCGGATTTACACCGAGTCAATTACTGAAGGAGCGTAGAATAGAACGTGCCCGTTCGCTGATACAGCACTCAGATTTATCGTTGGCCTCCGTTGCTGATACCGTAGGTTTTAGCTCGCAATCACATATGACGGTCCGTTACCGACAAGCCTATGGTACAACGCCTGCTCAAGACCGAAAGGCGTGTCAAAGTCCGAACGATTGATTGCTCTCATTCAAAAACCAATCACGCACACGTTCAATCTTCTGAATGCCTATTTTCACTTTTGGTGTTAGTAAGTAATAGGCACTCTGCGGAGTACACTCATGGTCGTGAATCTTGACGAGTTCTCCGCTGAGCAATTCTGCTTTTATCAAAACATGCGGGATTATCGCAATGCCATGACCAGCCGTTACTGCATCTATTAACATCTCGAACTGGCTAAACATAGGGCCGGTAGGGGCGTGAGCAAGTTTCAACCCGATGCTGTCAAACCAGATCTGCCAAGTTTCTGGCCGAGTAGTATGTTGCAGGCAGCGAAGGCTGAGCAGTTCATGTGGATCGACGACCGATTTTTCCTTATATGACTTTGCTGCCACAACGATCAATGACTCAGGCATCAAGTAGTCTTCGCGAAAGTCGGTAAAAGGAGGGTCGCCTTGTGTGATAGCGATATCGACAAGACTGGGGTCAAGCTCCTCATTCGATAAATAGGTAATGGTATTCACTGTCAGATTGTCGTGTGTCTGGAAAAGCTTCCCCAAACGCGGCATCAACCATCGACTTCCGAGCGTTGGATAAATACCCAGATTGATCGCGCCGCCCGGTTCGTTATGCGCAACCATGGTCAGCTGCAGCATTTCAAGATTCTGCAATAACGGTGAGAGCTCTGCGGCTAACTGCTTTCCCGCAGAGGTAAGCGTTACTCTTTGTCGAGCGCGTAGAAACAATGGCTGCGAATAAAATTGTTCCAGTATTTGAATTTGTCTGCTAAGTGCGCTCTGCGTCAGATGCAGGTGCTCAGCGGCGCGTGCAAAATTTTCTGTGGCCGCAGCTGCCTCGAAACAAAGTAGGGCCGTTGTGGATGGTATTCTTCGGCGCATTGTCGCTGCCTTGGCTGAGCGCTGTGTTGGTAGTTGATCTAATTTACTCATCAACTGTACAGTAAAATCCACTTTTAATGGCGTGTCATTGCCGTATTGTTCGATTAATAGCAACTACATTGATTGAGTCTAAATTATGGACAACGTTGATCTACCCGTTGACAAAAGCCCTACTGGTGCAACAGAAATACTGTCTACCGACCCTGACGTGCTTACGGTTCAACAATTAATGCAAAGTCGTCCGGATACTGAGTCGGTGGCCTTGTTCAAACCGGGCCCGGGAATCTGCCGGTTGGAGATGAAGTTTGATATTCGAGAATTGCAGCTGGCTTTAAATGAATGTCTGGCTAAGGAATCATACAAAGGTGATATGCAAGATCAGGGGTTTTCTGCATTACCGTTGACACAGCGACCAGGCCAAAGTCAATGGACTGAAAACGATTTATCGGGTCGATATTGGTTGCGCGCAGATGATCGTTATCTAGAAGAACCACGCGAGGACCTTGTGCCAGAGATTGAATTTTCTGAATTTAATCCGTTGTTCAAAGGTAGTTATTTTGAACACGTTGTTAGTGAACTGAAAAAACGTTTCCCAATTGGCCGAACACGGGTGCTCTCAAAAGCGCAATACAACTGCAACTCGTGGCACCGAGATCCAGAACCGCGGTTGCACATTCCTGTTATTTCCAATCCAGGGTCGCTTTTTGTCGTCAATCATCATGTGACTCACTTACCTGCAGACGGGTCTGTCTATTTCACTGATACCCGTGGTTATCACACCGCTTTGAATGGCGGGGAATCAAACCGCGTACATATCGTGGCAGCGTTGGCTTACGATCAGATTGCTGAATGATGGTAGATAGGTGTGTCGCAAATCGAATAGATTTACTTTTTCTGTGGCATATGGAAGAGTATGATGTAAATACCATTAAAACCAACTCTAAATTAAGAGGTGAACGTTATGAAACGTAGCATGAAGCATTTAGCACACGTAGTGGCCGTCAGTGCATTGTTGGCCGGTCCTTTTTCATCCGCAATGGCGGGCGAGAACTTGGATCGCATTATGGACAGTGGCACGATCAAAGTATCAACTGATCCTAACTGGCCGCCGCAGTCATTCATTAACGATGACAATAAGATGGATGGCTTTGATGTCGATGTCGCGAAGGAAATTGCCAAGCGCATGGGAGTTGAAATTGAATTCGTCACGCCAAGCTGGGATATCATTACCGCTGGCAATTGGAATGGTCGTTGGGATATGTCAGTAGGATCGATGACGCCGACTAAAGAGCGAGCGAATGTACTCACTTTTCCTGCGGTGTACTACTACACACCTGCAAGCGTTGCAGTCCACAACGATTCTACAGCTACTAGCCCAGGTGATTTATCTGACAAAGTTGTTGGAGCATCAACCGCCAGTACGTTTAGTTTGTACCTACAAAAAGATTTAACGATCGATGCTGAAGGTGCGCCGGATTTTGAGTATCTAATTACACCCTCTGAAATAAAGCATTTTGAGACATCAACGGTAGGATTCGATGATTTACGTTTAGGTGACGGCGTGCGACTTTCAGGAATAGTGACCAGTCTGCCATCGATTATGGAAGCAATTAAAAATGACTATCCACTCAAAGTACTAGGCGACCCGGTTTTTTATGAGCCGTTAGCTGTAGCTATTGATCTTGGTGATGACGAATTGGCTGCAAAAATTGCGGAAACTGTAGAAGCAATGCGCGCCGATGGAACGATGTCTGATCTCTCTACAAAATGGTACGGGGTTGACTATAGTTCGGCCAACTAGGATTGTTAAGTACAGTACTTCCGAAGCTTAACGAACCTATGATGACGCCGTGTATCAAGATACTGTAGCTGAACCAAAGAAACTGCACGACCCAAGATTTCTCGTCTTACTTTTTGTTGGACTATTTGGGTTGGCATTCTTTATTGATTTTTCGCAGTCCTTAGTTGGGCAGCTGCTGACCTTTGTAACCGGTCCGGTAGAAGAGAGCGGCCTTCATGGCCGCTTTGCTTCCGCCTTTTTAGTCGCCTTAATCATGATCGTCAATTTATTTGCGATCAGTTTTTTACCCTTCCGTTATCAAGTCGGCATTGTGTGGGCTCAATTGTTGTGTGTGGCACTAGCCTTCTTCTATGGGTTTGATTTAAATTTAGAGTTTATTCAAACCAAGATCTGGTTCATGGTGTCAAAAGGATTGGCCACGACGCTCTACATATCCGCCATTTCTATTTTCTTTGCAACCTTGTTGGCGCTAGTCGGTGCCGTTGCCAAGCTCTCCAATAATGGCTTTGCTTTTGCAATTGCCAGTTTCTATACATCCTTTTTTCGTGGCTTGCCCTTGTTGATGCAGCTCTATCTGATCTATCTTGGTTTGCCGCAACTTGGGTTTGTTATTGACGCGATACCCGCAGGGATATTGGCTTTGTCATTGTGCTATGGCGCTTATATGACTGAAATATTTCGTGCAGGCATTCAGAGTATCCCGCAAGGTCAATGGGAAGGTGCACGAGCATTGGGCTTCAACTTTCGAAAGGTTATGCGCTACATCATTTTGCCGCAATCCATCCCGTTGATCATTCCACCGACTGGTAACCAGTTTATTGCCATGCTCAAAGACAGCACATTAGTGTCTGTCATTGGTGTTATCGAATTGATGTTTTTGGCTCGAACGTTAGGAAACAAACAGTTCAAGCACATGGAAATGCTAATTACCGCTGCATTGATCTATTGGCTAATATCCATAGTGCTTGAGTTAATTCAAGCGCGAATTGAACGCCACTACAGAAAATCCACCACGAGATAACTTCCAGTGCATAACGAACCAGATCAGGATACGAATCCCATGGTTAAAATGGAAGGCCTCAACAAATGGTATGGCGAATTCCATGTATTGATAGATATCGATCTAAAAGTTGAGCTTGGAGAACGTGTGGTTGTTTGTGGCCCTTCAGGGTCAGGAAAATCTACCCTAATTCGTTGTATAAATCGATTGGAAGCTCACCAACAAGGCTCTCTATTTGTGGATGGAAATGAAGTGCACCATCGCATGGAAGATGTCGAATTGCTGCGCACTAGCGTAGGTATGGTATTCCAGCATTTTAATTTGTTTCCACACATGACCATCCTTGAAAATTGTACGGCGGCACCTAAGTTTGTTTTGAACCAAGACCAAAAGCAGGCCGATGAAAAAGCCATGGAGCTTTTAGAGCGCGTCAAAATCCCCCAACAAGCTCACAAGTATCCTGCGCAATTATCCGGTGGTCAGCAACAACGAGTGGCCATTGCACGGGCCTTGTGCATGAATCCCAAAATCATGTTGTTTGATGAGCCAACATCAGCGCTAGACCCTGAAATGGTCTCAGAAGTACTGGACACGATGGTTGATTTGGCCGAGAGCGGTATGACCATGATTTGTGTAACTCATGAGATGGGGTTTGCTCGTAAAGTTGCAGACCGTGTCATCTTCATGGATGAAGGGCGCATAGTAGAAGAGAACAAACCAGAGGAATTCTTTACTAATCCGCAGAATGAGCGCACGCAGAAATTCTTAAGTCAAATACTGCAGCACTAGTGTTTGATTTTGCCCAGTTGCGTGCAAAAAGTACGCTCCGGCTGCTTTCTCACTTCCATTTTAATAGTCTGAAATTTATTTAAAATTAAAATAAGTTCATTCTGGCTCGTATACTTACTTCCTCGTTTACGCACTCCAACATTGATTGCTCAAGGCTCAAGGCTCAAGGCTCAAGGCTCAAGCCTCAAGGCTCAAGGCTCAAGGCTCAAGACTCAAGGCTCAAGACTCAAGCGCGAACCACGACATTCTTATATTCGCTTGCCTGCGCTGATGCTCCGTCGAATATGCCTCGCTCACGTATCCAATTTTGAGTGGATTCGTAGAGGCTTTCGGAATAGGGTTCGAAGACCAGCCTTTCACCGGGGCCAAATCGCTTAACGTCGACAAGTTTCGCATGCCGCTCGGGCAGTTCGTTTAAGTAATAATGTACGTAAGGCTGATGCATGTGATCTATATCAGCCTGAGCAAGCCGCAATGCTTCGTAGTACTGAGTAACCTGCTCAATACTAACCCCGTCAGGAATCATTGCTGAAATCATAAAAGTACAATCAAGAATTTTCCTAAAGCCCAATTGCTCTACCACATACAGTTGTGGACCGAAAACGGTTGCCGCTGGTGCTAAATTATCAAGTAACTGATCGATACGATCGGAGGGTGTACCGCCGAATTTTAGTTTGATGTCTTTCGTGTCAAGAAACGGTTCGAGTGCTTGAATGGTGGTGTAGTGACTGCCCGATTGGTAACCCACATGAACTTCTATACCGGCAAGCTCTTCCGGGGAACGAATATTTGAATCACTGGGAACGACGATGGCACAAGGAGATATCGAGTAGCACTCGCCCCAAAGTTTGCCATGGTTGTCAGATGCTGCCATGTTGACAGTCCAGTGACAAGCGCAGCTGATCGATGCGTCACGGCCTTCTTCGTACGTTTGATAGGCGCCGTTTTTGTTCTCCTCCACATGGGAAGATGCATGAATTATTTTGGTCGAATTTTTCGTGATTAAAGCATGCGACGACAGAGTGTACTCCTCAAGACCTGCTTGTTTGAAATAGCCTTTTTCATCCGCTATCCATTCCTGAAGACGGCCATGTGGATTAACAACAAAAGGTGCCATGTGACGCTCCTAAGTTACAAAAAACAGCTGAAAACAGGGTACCTTAAATTTATTGAATGGGAAAGATTGCTGATGGTGGCGCTGTACCGCCTACTAGCTAGCTAATACTTTGGTGTAACGAGAATATGGCTGCTTTGATAGCGGCGGTATATCTCATCAATGCGGCTATGTCGGCAGGGCGCGGCATAATTGTGTGCAATTCTGTGCGTTTTGATGTTCTCACGAATTCCGGTAGTATCAAGAACAATGATTTGTTCTGTATCAGCGACATAGGTCGGCTCTGTCTGTCGACTTGATCGCTTGCAATCGACTGATTAGTTTTTATTGAGTCAGTTCTACGTAAATAAGGAATAGAGAATGAAGAATATAAAGAAAATGGTCGCGGCTGTCTGTTTGCTGGCTGGCGTATCATACAGTGCACAGGCAACAGAGCTGAGTTTGGCTTACTTTATGGGGCCAAAGCATCCTATGAATAAAGGTGTGTTCACACCTTTTGGCGATAAGCTCAAAGAGGTTTCAGGTGGTGAACTAACCGTCAAGCAATTCGCTGGAGGTGCGTTGAACAAAGTACCGCCTAAGCAATACTCTATTCTTATAGATGGTGTTTCCGATATTGCTTTTACCCTGCCAGGTTATACGGCCAACGTGTTTCCGAAAACAAATGCACTGAGTTTGCCGGGTGTGTGCGACTCAGCCGTCGCTTGTACCCAAAGCCTTCAGCGTGCGCGTGCGGAGTTAGAGCCTGAATACAATGCAAAGGTGCTTGCACTTTGGGCAAACGCTCCTGCAGTACTCATAACTAAAAACAAACCCGTACGAACGCTTGAGGATTTAAAAGGAATGAAAGTTCGTGTCACATCAAAAGCGGATGCAGCCTTTGTAGAAGCGTTAGGAGCAAGTGCAATTGCACAGCCGGTTAGTGTTATTAATCAAAATCTGGCTAATGGCGTGATCGATGCCATCATGATTGACCCTTCGGCGATCAGGTCCTTTAAATTACACGAAGTTGCTAAACACGTGACGACTTGGTTTCCAGGTTCGGGCTCCCCATTTGCATTATTAATGAATAGGGAAGTGTATGACGACATGTCTGAGCAGGAGAAAGCTTGGGTCGATGAGGCTTCAGGTGAGGAGCTATCGATGAACGCAGGTAAAGCGTATATGGCGGCAGGAGAGGGCGGGTTGAAACTTGCTGCAGACAGCGGATTAGAAATGATTGAGTTACCCGATTCGGAAAAAGCACGAATTAAATCGTTAGTTGATGAGGCGATGGGTTCTATTGTCAATAATAAAGCAGGCGATAAAACCATTGGCGATATGATCAAGACGATGCGCGGTGAATAGAAAAGCGTAGAAGGCTCTCATGCTCGAACGTTTTGACAAGCTGCTATCACAGCTATCCAGTGGTATCGCGATCATTGGTGCAATAGGGATTGTTGCACTCATGCTAATTACTGGCGTAGCTGTGTTTTGGCGATACGTCGTTAACGATCCCATTTTTGGAATAAGCGATCTATCAGTACTCACGTTGTCGATTGTCGCTGGGACATCGGTTTGTTTTGGTGCGCGCAACAACTCACACGTCAGTGTGAATGTGATCAGCTATTTTTTTGGCAGAAAAGTTACGCGGGTAACAGACGTTATCATGCGCACTTTAACGCTTGCTATGCTGCTCGTTGCAAGCTATGCGCTTATTGATAAGGCCTGTGGTTTTGACAAGGCTTGTATCACCGACAATCTCAGCATTGAACATCGCCCATTCTTCTACGTTTTGTCTGCTTGTATGCTGATTTATGCGGCTAACATAGCTTGGCAACTTCTCGTTGGATTAAAACACTTTGGTGGCGACGACCCTAACGAGCCTGCCGACTAATGGATGCTTCAACAATCGGTCTGTTCGGCTTCCTTGGTCTGTTTGTTTTATTGTTCATCAGAATGCCGGTAGGCATTGCCATGATGTTGGTGGGTACAGTTGGTATCTATTTTATTCGCGCAAAGGCGGCGCTTCCAACACTCGCTGGTGAAATTATCGGTGAGGCCATGAGCTATCCGTTGACGATTATTCCGCTTTTCGTCTTAATGGGAAACCTAGCGGGTGTCTCTGGTATGAGCCGAGACTTGTATGATGCTGCACATTCTTGGTTCGGACATTTAAAGGGAGGATTAGCTTCTGCAACCATTGTAGGATGTGCCGGATTCTCGGCTTTATCGGGTTCGTCTTTGGCTGCAGCTTTGACGATGGGGCGGGTGGCGTTACCAGAAATGCAGCGCTATAAATACGATGATGGATTAGCCACAGGTGCTATTGCTGCAGGTGGTACTTTGGGAATTCTGATACCACCTTCGGCTGGGTTCGTCATCTATGCCATCCTAACTGAAGAGAGTATTGCGCGACTGTTTCTCGCCGGAGTTCTTCCGGGTATTTTGTTAACGGCACTGTTCATTATTGCAATTTATATCGTTGTTTGGCTCAATCCCGAAAAAGCACCTCAATCGGTAACGCCCACATCCATTAAAGATAAATTCAGATCGTTAGCTCGAGCTGGTTGGATTATCGGCATTATTTTTTTAACGATCGGTGGTATCTATGCAGGGGTATTTTCAGCAATTGAAGCGGCTGGCATAGGTGCCGCTTTGGCGTTCCTGATCACCTTTATGCGTGGCGCTGTAACTTGGGTAAACATGGTTGATGTGTTCACATCGACATTGCGAGCGACTGGGACATTATTTCTTATTCTATTTGGCGCGTTTGTCTTTAAAACGTTTGTAGGATTTACAGGAATCACATTCACTCTGGCGGAATGGGTTGAGCTTCAAGGGTATTCGGCATCCATGATTGTGATTGCGTTTCTTATTATGTTTATCGTGTTGGGTACGTTTATGGAGGGCTTCGCCATTCTTGTACTGACAATTCCTTTGTTGCAACCAATCCTTGAGCCGCTTGGTGTGGATATGATCTGGTTCGGGGTCATGATGGTCATCGTGCTAGAAATGGGTCTTATATCTCCGCCCGTGGGCGTTAACGTATTTGTGGTTAAGGGTATAGCCGAGGGCGTGCCGCTAAATACCATTTTTCGAGGTATTTGGCCGTTTTGGTTCGCTATGTTGGCGTGTATTATTCTATTACTGCTGTTCCCTCAGATTGCCACTGTTCTCCCAAACACGATGTTCAATTAGAAGAGCTACTGTATCTAGTAAAGATTAACCAAACCGATGTCATTGGCAGCAGCTAGAAACTCACGCGCTCATAATTTGAATCGATAGGGCGCTGTATACTGGTGAATGTGAATCGCTTATCTGCAATAGCTTTTCCTATAGCGACAAAAATGTCGTCACCGCTACAGGTGCTCGAATAAAAATCTGTACAGCTAACAATGCATTTGTAATATCTGTCATCGAAGGGAGTTGGGCTGCAGATATGGCTAGACGCGTAAAAACTCCAGACGAACGCTCGGTGTTCAAAAAGGTGCTCCGAGTTCACCGTATATAAAACGGACCCTGCCGTTCTTTGATGTTCTAGAAGAAGACCAAATTGCCCGTCTTGAAGCGCAAGTCGATTGGATTTTGCAGGACGTTGGGATTGCTTTTCGTGACGACCCCGAATCAATAAAACTCTGGAAAGAATCCGGTGCTAAGGTCGATGGAGATATCGTCAGAGCACCAGGAGATTGGATTCGAAGTCTTTGTGCGAAAGCACCTTCGCAGTTTATTCAACTAGCTCGTAATCCTGATCGTACAGTTACCATTGGTGGCAATCACCAAGTTTTTGCGCCGGTTTACGGCTCCCCCTTTGTCCGTGACTTAGAGCGTGGCCGTCGAGATGGTGACCTTGAAGCGTTCGAAAATCTGGTCCGTCTTACTTATATGCACCCTAACTTACACCACGGTGGGTTCGTCACTTGTGAGCCTTGCGATATCCCAGTTAGCAAACGTCATTTGGATATGTTGTACGCCCACATGACACTGTCGGATAAGCCACACCTAGGTGCAATCACCGAGATGAGTCGCGCACAAGATAGTGTTGATATGGTAGAAATCGTTTTTGGCAAAGAGGTTATGGAGAACCATTGCGTGATCATGGGTAACGTCAACACTAACTCACCACTACTCGTGGATAAAGTGGTAACAGAATCTGTTCGGGTGTACTCCAGCCGTGGGCAGGGCATGGTGGTAGTCCCTTTTATCCTTTGGCACGAAGAGCAGGTTTGCCGCTACGGTGTGGAGGGTCGTTAACGTCATCGAAGATCGAAGATGCACAAGCCGCTTATGAAAGCGCTGACTCTATGCACTCAACGATGCTGGCGGGTGCAAATTTTGTTCTGAATGCAGCTGGTTGGCTTGAAGGTGGGTTGAGCACTGGCTTTGAAAAGCTCGTTATGGATGCAGATCGGTTGGGTGGCTATCGAAAGATGCTGGGACAAGGATTAGATACTTCCGATGAGGCATTCGCTCGAGATGCTTACGCTGAGGTTGAGCCGGGCGGGCATTTCCTCGGGTGTGCGCACACTCATGCGCAACTACAAAACAGCGTTCTATGAACCTGCCCTGAGTGATAGTCAAAATGTGGAAACTTGGGAGGAGGCAGGTTCGAGTGATATGCGGCAAAGAGCGTTCAAACGCCATGCTGGACAATTTTGAGCCTCCACCCATGGATATTGCTAAGCGCGAAGAGCTATCAGCCTATGTAGCGAGACGCAAAGAAGAGCTGCCAGATGCATGGTATTGAATCGAGCCACTTCAAGACTATTTTTTGACAGCAATGGCAATATTAGAAACGGGTATTGATAGGAGCTAGCAGGTAAATCATTGTTTGCGAACGCCTGAATACTAGTATACCATCCCATTCAACTTAGCTAAAACGACTGATTGTTCTGCCGCACCACCTCAAGTAAAGTCTTGTTATTAAAGGATTTGTTTAATATTGAGTAATGTGTGGACAGACGCCTTCGGCGATCAGTCTATGGCTCTTCTGGGAGAGAGAATGTCAGGCGTCAAGCTCGAGAGTATCGTCAAGTGCTACGGAAATATCGAAGTGGTGCATGGCATTGACCTACAGGTAGAAGAAAAGGAATTCGTTGTGTTGGTAGGTCCTTCTGGTTGTGGTAAGTCGACCACGCTACGCATGATTGCGGGCCTCGAAGAGATCACCTCAGGCACACTCAGTATCGACGATCGGGTTGTCAACAGAGTTGCACCCAAAGATCGTGATGTTGCAATGGTCTTCCAGAATTACGCTCTATACCCTCATCTAAGTGTTGCCGAGAACATCGCTTTTGGCTTGCGTATTCGTAAAGAATCAAAAGAACACATCGCCCAATCGGTAGAAGAGGTTGGTGCAACGTTAGGACTCACACCTTATCTGGAACGTCGTCCATCTGATTTGTCAGGTGGACAGCGTCAACGCGTTGCGATGGGCCGAGCTATCGTTCGTCGTCCTAAAGTCTTTCTATTTGATGAGCCGTTATCTAACCTTGATGCGAAGCTTCGTACACAAATGCGGGCTGAGATTAAACGTTTGCATAAACGGCTGGGTGCCACCAGTGTATACGTGACCCACGACCAAGTGGAGGCGATGACATTGGCTGATCGTATCGTGGTCATGAATGAAGGCATCATTGAACAAATTGGGACACCAATGGAGTTGTTCAATAACCCTGCAAATGTTTTTGTAGCAGGCTTCATTGGTTCTCCTCCAATGAATCAATTACAAGGCGTAATCCAAAACACATCCGATGGCGTCGTTGCGAAAGTGAGCGATATTGTTTTCAAGCTGCCAGAAGGTTTGAATGTTGAGGATGGTCAGGCGGTTGTTGTTGGCATACGTCCTGAGCATTTGTCTTTGAATGCCGATGGTGATTCATCAGCGATACCGATTTCACTCGATTTGGTTGAAACGCTCGGGTCCGAAGCACTGCTGCACGCGTCGGTCGGTGATGAACTCTTCATTATGAAAGCTGAAACACACGGCGATATAGATCATCTCCAAACTGTCTCCCAAGTTCATGCACCGAAACATTTAATAAAGCTGTTTGACGCACAATCTGGTTCGGCAATAACTGCAAATACCGGCTTGGCACAGGCTGTCTCGTGAGTTCCGGTCCAGATAAGCAACACGGTCATCTTGTTCGCACCGAGCGTCCAAAGCGTTCGTTGAAACACAAGTTGCAATGGTTTGTTGACCATGTCAGAAATGAATGGCAAATATACTTGATGCTGTTGCCAACGATCATTTGGATGATCGTATTTCTGTACAAACCGATGTACGGTCTTCAAATTGCCTTCAAAGATTACTCAATATTTCGTGGTGTTGCTGCAAGCCCGTGGGTAGGGTTGGAGCATTTTCAAACGCTCTTCTCTAATGACCAGTTCATTAGAGCATTTTGGAACACGATTAAAATTAGTGGGCTGAATCTTTTGTTTGGATTTCCAGCACCGATCATACTTGCGCTGATGTTCAACGAAGTTTTGCATGCACTGTTTAAGCGCACTGCACAAACGATTGTCTATTTACCACATTTTATATCGACAGTGATCATCGCTGGTATCGTGACCACCGCGTTTTCGCCCACCGCAGGTGTTGTTAATACGATCATGGGTTGGTTTGGTATGGATTCGATTTACTTTTTGACTAAACCTGAATGGTTTAGACCAATATTCGTGGGCACCGGTATTTGGCAAGAGGCGGGTTTTGGCTCCATTGTGTTTCTAGCCGCGATTGCTGGTGTTAATCCATCGCTTTATGAAAGCGCCGTTGTTGACGGTGCGAGCCGATGGCAAATGATGTGGAGAATCACCGTCCCTTCAATACTGCCTACGATCATTATTATGTTCATCATTCGAATTGGTAATATCATGGAGGTGTCGTTCGAGTTGATTATTTTGCTTTACCAGCCCGCAACTTGGTCAACCGCAGACGTTGTTAATACCTTTGTTTATCGGCAAGGTTTAGAAAGTGGTCAGTACGATATGGCAGCGGCCGCTGGATTGTTTAATGCGGTTGTTGCCTTTGTGCTGGTCATGGCTGCTAATACTTTGGCACGGCGCTACTCGCGCGTGTCACTCTGGTAGTCGGGTAATGGCCATGAATATGAACATGAACCTCTATTCGCGTGGTGATAAGTTTTTCGCCATCGTTGTGTCCATTCTGATCGGGATGTTCACGATCGCAACGCTGTACCCATTCATATACATTGCAGCTGTCTCGTTTAGTGGTGGTTTCGCAGCTGCTGCAGGGAAGGTTGTACTTACACCTGTTGATAGTACGTTGGCTGCATACAAGTATGTACTGACTCAGCCGAAATTCTGGATGTCCTATCTGAACACCTTTATCTATACGATCGGTGGCACGATAATGAGCTTACTCATTATCATTCCAGGTGCTTATGCATTGTCGCGACCGCAGCTTGTCGGCCGTCGATTCTGGAATTTGTTTGTCGCGTTCACACTGTGGTTTAACGCCGGATTAATTCCGTTCTTCATAAACATGCGTGACTTGAATCTTCTCGATAGCTACTTCGGTATTATCATCGGATTTGCTGTCAATGCGTTCAACTTGATACTTTTAAGAAATTTTTTCGAGTCGCTCCCATCAAGCTTTGAAGAAGCGGCACGCATGGATGGTGCAAACGACTTTCAGGTTTTATGGAAGGTTTATATGCCGTTGTCAAAGCCTGCAATCGCAACCATTACTTTGTTCTGTATTGTCGCGCGCTGGAACGGATTTTTCTGGGCTATGGTATTGCTGCAAAGCGAAGAGAAAATTCCATTACAAGTATTTCTGCGTCACACCATCGCATTTTTATCTGATGATCAAGAGTTCACAGCGACGCTGTCAACCCAACCATACGGGGTTGAATCTGTTACTGCTGCAATTATCGTTTGTTCGATTATTCCAGTGCTCATGGTGTACCCGTTTGTTCAAAAATACTTCGAAAAAGGCATACTCCTTGGCGGTGTCAAGGAATAGCCAATGACAAGAAGTAAAGCTGTAAGTAGTAATGTTAGTAAGTAGTAACCGTAGTAACTAGTAGGAAACAGTAAAACGAAAAACAATAGGTAGTGAAGTTGCAGAAAAGAAGTGCCTATTGCAACCATTAGGAGAGTGCAAAATATGAAGTTAAAAACATTATTATTGGCAATGCTCGCCAGTTCAGCCATGACATCTACGTCAATTGCGCTGGCTGATGAGCAATATAAAATTGCCGACAAGCCACTGGAACTCACCATCCAGATGAACCACAAACGCTACCCTGTGTACAAGGAAGATTGGCCCGTAGAAGTTGAAGCGCGTGCGCTAACCAATATCCATCTTAAGGATGTGACTGTTGGTGCCAACATGCGTACGGATAGTGAAAATACCGGTAAAACAGAAGCATTGAACCTAATGCTTGCGACTGGAAATATTCCTGACATCGTTGGTTCGAGTCGTATCAAAGACTTTGTTAATCAATATGGGCCAGAAGGTGCGTTTCTACCGCTGAACGATTTAATCGACGAGCATGCGCCGAATTTGAAGAAATTCTTCGAGGAAAAGCCTGAAATAAAAGCGGCACTTTCAGCTGCTGACGGCAACATGTATTACATACCGTATCTTCCTGATGGAAAATACGGTCGTGCATATTGGATTCGGTATGACTGGTTGGACGCATTAGGATTAAAAGTGCCAGAAACCGTAGAAGAATATGAAGCGACTTTACGTGCATTCAAAACACAAGATCCGAACGGTAATGGTATAGCTGACGAAGTGCCTTACTTTGCACGTCAGTGGCCAGAGCTACTTCGTCTCGTTACTTTGTGGGATGGACGTTCGTCAGGTTCTGATACGTACCATGACTTCATGGTTGAAAACGATGCAATCGTACACCCTTATGCAGGGGAAGGTTACCGAGAAGGGATAAAGAATATCGCTCGTTGGTATGCCGATGGCCTTATCGATGCAGAAATATTCACCCGTGGTAGTTCGTCGCGCGAATTCTTGCTGTCAGAGAATCTGGGTGGCTCAACGCACGATTGGTTTGCATCAACAGCAGGCTATAACCGGTTATCAACCGAAATTGATGGATTTTCTTTTAAGGCATTCGCACCTCCGGCGTCTATTTCCGGTAAGCGTATTGAGGAGCATAGACGTATACCGATTAAACCAGATGGTTGGGCTATCGGTGGAACGAATAAGCACCCGGTTGAGACCATTAAATATTTTGATTTCTGGTTCACTGAAAAAGGTCGCCGTTTAGCGAACTTTGGTGCCGAGGGTGAGCAGTATGAGATGGTCGACGGTAAAGCGAAATTCACTGATGCGGTACTGAACAGTGATGAACCAGTAAACAATCAGCTTTACGCAGTCGGTGCGCAACTACAAGGCCGTGGATATTTCCAGGATTACAACTATGAGACTCAATGGTCGAATGAATTTGCGCTGGAAGGCATTGCACTTTACGACGAAGGTGATTATTTGATTGATCAGTTTCTGGGCGTGGCGTTTACCGCTGATGAGCAGAAAGTGTATGACAAGTATTGGGGAACGGTTCGTGATTACATGCTCGAGCGTCAGCAAACCTGGATACTTGGAAACGGTGACGTTGAAGCTGAGTGGGATGACTACATCGCACAACTTAACAAAAAGGGTTTAGGCGACGTACTTGAAGTAATGACTACTGCATATAAACGCCAGTACGGCAAATAATATTCGGTAAAACAGAAGAGGGCTGCATTTTATGTGCAGCCCTTTTTATAAATAAACATATTCATTGAAACTGCGAATAAAGTAGAGCCGGTGTTTGTTCGATAACGTTCAAAGCCGATGCCTTGAAAACATGTTCGTAATTGACATTTTTAGTCAAGTTTTATCACTCAAATAAATCATACCAATATGCAAAGCGGCGATAATCAGAGTAATAAATTAGCGATGCTCGATGAGCCATCAGCTGGTCGTCTCACCATTCAGTACTCCCCGGACGCTGACACACTCATCGCTGAAAACCCGCCAAGATTTACTTGGCTACCAACTATTGAGGATGGTGCTCAATACGTTATTCGCATATCCACAGATTCAAACTACGACGCTAAAAACACGCATCTGTTTGAAGGCATAACATTAAATTTTTTCACACCTGACAAAGTCCTGACTGCGGGCAATCATGTGTGGTCCTATGCTGTTTGGTCGAAAGACACCAGTGCGCCTATAACCAACTGGAGTACAGACCGTCATTTCACTGTCAATCCAGAGTTACCCGAAACACCTTTACCATCGCGCAGTGCACGCTACGCTAAGTCGAACAGTGATCATCCCCGACTGTGGATGAATAAAGAACGTATTGCATCCTTTAAAAAGAGCCTCGCTAGCGATCCTGCACATTGCACATGGGATGCTTTCTTTGAGAAATCTGTGATGCCGTGGATGGATAGAGACGTGATGAAGGAGCCGGCTGGGTATCCTGATCATAAGCGCGTTGCCAGTGTTTGGAGACAAACCTATATCGATTTGCAGGAACTCATCTACGCCATTCGACATTTAGCGGTGGGTGGTGAGATAACCGATGATGCTGCATTAACAGCGCGTGCAAAAGAGTGGTTGTTGGAAGCTGCATCCTGGAAGCCGTCTGGCACAACATCACGCAGCTATACGGATGAGTGGGCTTTCCGAGTCAATGGTGCTCTAGCTTGGGGGTACGATTGGTTATATGACGAGCTCACTCCCGAAGAGCGCGACTTGGTTCGCACCGCGTTACTGGTGCGTACACGAGAGACTGCTGATCACATAATCAAACATGCCAACATTCAATTGTTTCCGTTTGATAGCCATGCTGTTAGAGCAGTGTCAGCTGTATTGATACCAGCATCTATCGCATTGCTTGATGATGAGCCAGAAGCGGAAGAGTGGCTCAACTACGCCATTGAGTTCTTATCCACGGTATACACGCCTTGGGGTGATGCACAAGGTGGTTGGGCTGAAGGGCCGCATTACTGGATGACTGGGATGGCTTATTTGATTGATGCAGTCAATCTTCTAAAAAGCTATACAAGCATCGATTTATACCAACGACCGTTCTTTCAAAAGACCGGTGATTTCCCGTTGTATACCAAGTCACCAGACACACGCCGAGCAACCTTTGGTGATGACAGCACCATGGGAGATCTACCATCACTCAAAATTGGTTATAACTTACGACAGTTTGCTGGTGTTACCGGCAATGGGGCATACCAGTGGTACTACGATGAAATTAAACGCAACGATCTTGGTACTGAAATGGCGTTTTACAACTATGGCTGGTGGGACTTAAATTTCGATGAGCTGGCATATCGAACAGATTTTCCGATCGTTGAAGCACAACCGCCTGCAGCCGATGACACATTACGTTGGTTTGAAGGCGTAGGCTGGGTCGCTATTCAAACCAGTATGGATAAGCCAAATGAGCACATACAGTTTGTTATGAAGTCATCAAGATTTGGTTCGGTCAGTCATAGCCATGGTGATCAGAACGCATTTTGTCTTGCAGGTTTTGGTGAAGACTTGGCAATTCAATCTGGATATTACGTGGCATTCAATAGCACGATGCACCAAAACTGGCGACGTCAAACACGTTCAAAAAATGCCATATTAATTGATGGTAAAGGGCAATACGCAGGAAAAGACAAATCGTTAGCGATGCGCTCATCAGGCAAAATTATCCAAGCCGTGCAGCACGATGACCATATATACATTCAAGGCGATGCTACGGCGGCGTATCAGTCGCTCACGCCTGAAGTCACAAAGGTGCTAAGAGATGTGTACTTCGTCAACAATAGCTATTTTGTGATCGTGGATGCTATTGATGCAGACAGTCCTGTATCGATAGATTGGCTGCTTCATGCCAACGCACCGATGGATTTAAGCGCAACCACCTTTCGATACACTGGGGAAAAGGCTGGTTTTTATGGTCAGGTTTTATGGTCTGAAGCTGGCGCTGCACAAATTTCACAAGAAACTGATTTTCCTGATGTCGACCCAGTAGATTATGAAGGCTTACCAGTGAGCACTTGTCTTCACGCAGTTTATCCAAAAGCTATTCGACACCGTATTGCAACACTCATTGTGCCTTACTCAGTTGAAAAGCCTCAACGCATATTCAGCTTTCTCGATGATCAGGGATACGATTGTGATCTGTACTTTACAGACGCTGAAGATCGTAGCTTTAGGGTGGTTGTACCCAAGACATTTGATGTTGGTAGTTAGCCGCACCAGGCGTTAAGAATAATTTGACACTGCGAACATGTATTTCAAACAACGAACAATGGAAAACACACAAACATGAATATAAAAGGTAAGACGGCAATCGTAACGGGTGGTGGGCGTGATATCGGCCGAGCAACAGCGCTAAGGCTTGCGCAGGCGGGAGCTAATGTTGTTATCAACTATCACAGTAGTGCCGACGGTGCGACCTCTGCGGTTGCAGAGATTGAAGCGCAAGGTGGCGCGGCAATAGCGCTGCAAGGCGACATGACTGAAGAGGCTGAGGTTGCCCAACTGGTTGCAGCCACAGTCGAGAAATTTGGTGGTGTTGATATTATTGCGCATGTGACTGGTGGGTTAGTTGCGCGTAAGCCACTACCTGAGTTAACGGTCGATCATTGGCAAACAGTGATGGATTTAAACGCCACATCGTTCCTACATATTGTTAGAGCGGCATTGCCTGAAATGAAAAATGGCGGTGCTATCGTGGTTACGGCATCACAAGCCGCGCGTGACGGTGGTGGGCCTGGCTCAATAGCCTATGCCGCATCGAAAGGCGCTGTTGTGACTATGGTGCGCGGTATGGCTAAAGAGCTTGGACCCAATATTAGAGTTAATTCAGTCTGCCCTGGCATGATCGATACCGATTTTCACAATACGTTTACCAAGCCAGAGGTTCGTACACACGTTGCAAATGTAACGCCGCTTAAGCGTGAAGGCGTATCGGAAGACGTAGCTAACCTAATGTGCTATCTCGCATCAGACGAGGGTGCGTTTATTACGGGTGCCAATGTTGATATCAACGGTGGAATGTTGTTCTCTTAATCTGGTAAGTGACCTCTGTATGCTTCACTTGTCATCACACTGACAAGTGAAGTAGTGGTCGAATGAACGAGGACATTAATACTGCGTTATGAAAATTACCGATGCAACTGTCTTTGTTGGTGGGCCAGGTAAAAACTATGTCACTTTGAAAGTGATGACTGATCAAGGTGTCTATGGCCTTGGTGATGCAACTTTGAACAACCGCGAAACCCTGCCAGCAGCTTATCTAAAAGATTATTTAATTCCAAACCTCATTGGTCGAGACCCCCGAAACAGCGAGGATCTTTGGCAATACTTTTATCGTGGCGCATACTTTCGACGTGGCCCCATTGCGATGGCTGCATTCGGCGCGATAGATATGGCGCTTTGGGATATAAAGGCAAAGCTTGCTGGTATGCCGCTTTATCAGCTGTTCGGTGGAAAAAGCCGAGAGGGTGCATTGGTATATGCCCATGCGACAGGTTCTGATCTTGAAGATCTCATGGACTCAATATCAAAATACCAAGAGCAAGGGTATAAGGCTGTGCGGGTTCAATGCGGTGTACCAGGTATGCCAACAAAAGGCTATGGCGTTGCTGACAAAGGACAGTTTGATAAAGATTTTATTACCGATTTTAGTGGTATACGACCTAAAGAAGAGATCTGGGACACCGATCGTTATATGCGCTTTATGCCCGATGCGTTGTTGCAAATACGCGACCGCTTTGGGCCTGAAATGAAAATACTGCACGATGTTCACCACCGATTACTCCCACGCGAAGCGGCAGAGTTTGCAAAGAGCGTTGAACCGGTTGGACTGTTTTGGTTAGAGGACCCGACACCCGCAGATGATCAAGATGCGCTTAAGCTGTTGCGACAACATTCAACCGTGCCTATTGCCATAGGTGAGGTGTTTAATTCAATTTGGGATTGTAAGCAACTCATAGAAAATGAACTCATCGATTTCATTCGAGTCGCTGTGACTTATGCTGGCGGTATTACTCATGTAAAGCGTATTGTGGACCTGGCCGCATTGCACCATGTGCGAACCGGGTTCCACGGCGCGCCGAGTCACTCGCCATTGTGCATGGCGGCACAAGCGCACATAAATGCTTGGGCGCCGAACTTTGGAATTCAAGAATACCTGACTCTGGGTACACCAGAGTGTGATGCACTATTTCCATCGAATCACCGTATGGAAGGCGGTATGGTGTACGTGAGTGATGAACCGGGTTTAGGTGTCGACTTTGATGAGAGCGAAGCCAAACGATACCGTTATAAACCTGGCAGCCATCCAATTGTTCGACTGGAAGACGGGACGCTTTGGAATTATTAGCGTGCTATCGATATTTTGCAGTGCATCGTGTGACGCACCACTATAAGACTTGCTGTGCAGTGTGCCAGTCAATATGTTGTACTAGTCGTTGAGTATTTTCACTCCTACCTCATCTAAATTTGCAAAACGGATAGTTCTCCCTGAGTAATCAATCCACACCATCCACAGTAGAAATATTTCGCATGGCTTGGCCGATGGCTTTGCGTGCTGTGATGATGTTTTCTATTGTCATTATCGACCTATACCTAGTGTCGTCACTGGGGGACGAAGCGGTGGCGTCCATTGGTGTTGCGACGGTGATTTCTGGCATGGTTCTGGGCACCACGTTTGCATTTGCCAACGCCATGCAAATAAAAGTGGCACAGGCCCATGGTACTGGTGACCCTTTAAAGCTAAAGACGGCGTTTTATTGTGGATTGATCATCAACGTATTGATAGTCGTCGTGGGCATCGTTCTGATTTTGCTTTTTAGTCAATCATTAATTGAGATGATGGCTCATTCAAATGCCGTTTCGACTGGGGCTGCAGGCTACTTGCAGGTGTTTTTGTTAGTGCTGGTGGCCGAAGCCCTCAGCAGCGTATTTACGAGTCATTTCAACGGGTGTGGGCGAACAAAGCTCGCATTCTATAGTTTCTTGATATCAGCGCCAGTCAATGTTGGGTCGAGCATTGTGATGATTTTTGGTTTGTATGGGTTTCCAGAACTTGGATTAGTTGGCGCTGCTTGGGGTTCATTTCTCGGAGCGCTATTGAGACTGATTTATTTGGCGTTCATGTTCTATAAGTCACATGGGTTGTTCAGTGATGTGGCTGGATGGCTGCACGGTCGGCTGACCATAGCGACGCATAAGCAATTTCAATTCTCGTGGCCCATTGCTGCAACTTTTATCAGCATGACATTCGCGAATCAAGCTTGCATGGCCATTTATTCGAACTTGAATGTCTATCAGTTTGCTGCGATGACATTGATAACTCCTTGGATTCGAGTTGCGGGGCAGTTGGGTTACACCTGGACGCAAGCAACGGGGATACTGGTTGCACAACTGCTCGGTAAATCATTGTCATCCGCCGAGCTAGATGAGTTCTTAAGCCGTGCATGGCGTGCGGCATTCGTCGCTGCAACAATCGTTGCCGTACTTTATGGACTTATTATAGTAGCGACTGGTTGGGTGTACTCCGATTTGGCGGAAGAAACTCGCATGGCACTATTGAGCTTCCTACCCATACTATTGCTCCTACCATTTCCGCGCACCTCCAATGCGATTTGTGGCAATGTGCTTCGTGCATCCGGGGATACCAAGTCTTCAATGAATATTCATTTGTCGGCAAACTGGTTGTTCATGGTGCCGATCACTGCGTTGTGTGTATTGGTATTCGATTTTTCAGTTACTTGGGTGTTTGCGCTGTTTCTAATTGAAGAGCTGGTGAAATTTCCGTTTTTTCATCGCAGGTTATGGAGCAAGGAATGGCATGTGTGCAAGGTTTAGCGAGAGCTAAACACGAGCGCTAACCAAGATCAGCCGGCCCTTGCGTATCCACTTCAAACACGTTGATAGTCATTGAAATGAGCGAGTAGTACCCAAGGAGTCCGACAAGGTCTACAACCGTATCGCGACCCAGTTCGTCTATAGCATTTTGGTAAGTGGCGTCTGATACAGAGCGTGAGTCCAATAGTTCTTTTGAGAATGTAAATACGATAGACTCATCATCGTTAGTAAATTCTGGCGTTTTACGGTGTTGAATGGCTTCAACAATGTCTGAGCCTAATCCTGCGTCTATTGCGATAGGTTTGTGATGTTGCCATTCAAACTCAGAAGACCAATGCCGCGCCGTGATCAGAATAACCAGTTCAGACAAACGGGTTTTTAACGAACTATCATAACGGCAGTATTGCCCGAGCTTTTGTGCACGACTGGCCAGTTCAGGGCGCCAAAGCCAAACTCCCAAAGGACCTTGCACACTACCTCGAGGCCCTGCGCTAATTTCGTCGTGAACTTGGCGTTGCGAAGGCGTTAAAGCATCAGGTGTGGGTGGGTCAAGTCGACTCATAGCGATAACTCTTTTTGGTCAGTGTGCAGCCTTTCGGCAAGTTTGCCGAGTACCTAGTGGATACAGATCGTGCATCTACGGTAACATCCTACACAGTTATCGAGATTGGCAGAAGAGTAGAGCAGGCATTTGGAACTTACTGGCGAACAATATATCAATGCACCAAGAGAGCGTGTTTGGGAAGCGTTGAACAATCCGACTATTCTGCAGGCCTGTATTCTAGGGTGCGAAGAACTAGACAAGCTTTCTGATACTGAAATGAAGTCTGTCGTGCAAGCAAAGTTTGGCCCGATTAAAGCAAAGTTCAAGGCTGATATCAGCATAGAAGATATTGATCTTGCACGCAGTTGTACGTTGATTGGTAATGGTCAGGGTGGTGTTGCGGGGTTTGCGAAAGGCCGTGCAACGATCCAGCTTACGGATGACGGGGATGGTACCTTGCTGTGTTATCAAGTTGATTTTTCAGTTGGCGGAAAAATTGCTCAAATTGGCACTCGATTGTTAAAAGGAACTACAGTCAAAATAGTTAATCATTTTTTCGATACCCTCCCAACGCAGCTGTAAGACTAAACGTCGATTCTTGGAGCTATACCCAATTAGTCACGATTAGTTGATCAAGGCAGTAAATTCGCTGTTTCGCGCATAACGGCCTCTATCGTTCGGTGTTTCTGTGCATGCTTACGTTCGGTATCGCTCATCAGTTGCGCTTGTAGGTATGCACCGAGTTCGCGCGATCTATTGATCCATTCGTTGTTTAGCGGGTGTCGTTCACTATTGAATTGTTGCAGTGCATACGGTACATCATTGTGGACAGCTAACGACTTAGCCAATGCCATGCTATCTTCTAACGCTTTGGTGATACCAACACCGAGGTGGGGTCGAGCGGTGAAAGCAGCATCGCCAATGACCGCAATTCGATCATGTGCCATAGTTGTCGTTGTTAAATCGTATATTGGCTGTATAAACGGACGATCAAGCTTTAGCATTAGTTTTGCATGTTGTGGTGATAGCAGTCGAGATGCATCCTCACGCATGGCATTGATTACTGATGGGCGTACCTTATCCGGCGCGATCGATTCGCCATTGTTGTGGCCGTCAATGTCAGTCAGTAGTTCCTTAAGAACAGAGTCGATATGAGCTGGTCGATACCAAACTACGTTATAACGCCGCTGACCCTTATCGATCTGATGTTGTTCCCCAGCAATGGGGTAGCTGAGTACTTGTTCGCCATCGGGTAAGCAGAATGTGAAGTACGGGAAGAGGTTATGCATTTCATCGGCGCTAAGATCTGACTCGTCGATTAAACCACGCCATGCCATATACCCAACGTACTCAGGTTTTGCAGCAGGCTCCACCAACTCGCGAACGGTAGAGCGAATTCCATCTGCAGCAATGAGTAGTTCGCTTTTCGATTGAGTACCGTCTGAAAAAGTGGTAGTGACTGTATCGGTTTCCTGAATGCAATTTTTAAACGCTTTTTGTCTATGATAGCGCTCTGTGGGAAACTGATCTTTTAATAGTTGGTAGAGCCGCCCCCATGAAGTGGCGATCTGTGGAAGATTGATATGACCGACTACCGTGCCATCTCTGGCAAACGTTTTTCGATCATGAATCGCTACACCGATGTTTTCTTTGTCAGTGATGTTCAATTGATCGAATACATCGAACAACGCTTGGTGTGTTATGACACCAGCGCCTCGTTTTTCAAGTTCACCATGTGTGGCTTCGAATACTTGGACGTCCCAGCCTCGCTGTAACAGAGCCAAGCCAGCGCTTAGGCCTGCGATTGAGCCGCCAATAATAGTGACGCGTTTTTGGTGTCGATTCAAAGTTGGGCCCACGCTGAGTGTATTACCGGCAAATGTTCAGGCACCGTTACACCTCGCGCCATCCATCGGGTGTGTTGAACCGATGTCGTACAACATTTGGTTGGGCCAGTGTTTGTTCTATAAAGCAGCCCTTTTTGGCCGCATTAATTAATGTGATGATAGCCGCTTCATCACTGGGGCTATCGATGTCGATATCTATCTCGAATGACTCTGGTCCGGTTTCGTAAGTTTTACCGGTTTTCTGCCAATTCCAAATAACGCGTACATCAACGGTTAAGTCATTTAATTCAACGTCAAGGCGTTTTGCGAAAGCGCGAATTTGAGTCATGATGCAACCGGTTAATCCACTGACAAATAAAGCCAACGGCGGTGGTGCCGTTCCGTCGCCGCCGTGAAAGGGTCCTTCATCTGTGGCCATTTCGAATGATTCTTGCAGCGGTTGCACCATTGATACGGCAAGATCGTTACGCATTTTTCCCGTCGCTGTGCCTCGGCAGTCGAACTGCACTTGCATGCGATCACGTTCAAGAATAGATTTATCGCTCATAGTTAAATTACTTAATCGCTTGTGGGTTTATGGGGGAGCCTGCACCGCCTGGTAAATGCAATGGCGGTGCTGTGAAGAAAAATTCATAAACACCATCTTCGGCGCAGTCTTCGTCAAGCTCCTTTACATAGAATATTTCACCCATTGATATGCCAATAGCGGGGATAACGACCCAATGCCAGGGTTGATTGGCCTCATCGGTTTCGTTGGGGCGGACTTCGCAGCCCCATGTATCCGCACAAATAGCGGCGATGTCATGCTCTTTTATCCAATGTGCTGTTTCAAATGCTAGTCCAGGTGCATCGCCACCGGCATAGCCGCTCCAATCTTGTTTGGCCAAACAACGTTCTTGATGCCCTGTACGTACGATAACGAAATCACCTTTACGAATTTCTACACCTTGTTCTTTAGCGCATTGATTAAGATCATCGTTGGTAATGCCAATGCCATCGTCGAGTGAGTCAACGCCTTTAAATCTTGCAATGTCGAGTAACACGCCGCGTCCAACCATTTTGTCGCGAACGTTTTCGATGCCAAGTTTACCCGCACCTTGTACGGTGACTTCGGTGGCATCGTAGCCGTTGTACATTTTATCGTCTAGAAAAATATGTGCCAGCGCATCCCATTGCGTTGAGCACTGACAGGGTAAATTGATTCCGTCATCGGCATAACGTAAATACGCTCTCCCATCGCCGTCTTGTTTGCCAGCAACCGCATCGGTGCCGGTGGCCAGCATTTGGTGAATCGGATTCCAGCGTCCGCCAAACAAACCAGACTGAATAGGCTCCTTTAAACTCAGCCCTAACGAAAACACTTGACCTTTTTTTATCAGCGAAGCTGCAGCGACAACGTCCGCAGGTTCAATATTATTCAGTGTGCCGATTTGATCATCATCGCCCCAGCGCCCCCAATTTGAAAGTTGCTTTGCTGTTTCGTAGATTTTATCTCGCGTAAGCTTCATGTTAACCCCTGGTTCGGTCCTGATATTCGTGATTTATCTCTAGTAATTAACGCACTGTGTTGATCGTTATTATCAATGTGAATGCTAGTGTTGTATGGCTCGACGTACTGGTACGACGTTTTTCCAACCTTAGTTTCTCAGTTGAATTTTATAAATGCAAGTCGGATTTGCGCTGTGCTGTCTAGCATGAGATATTGGTAAAAATGGGAGAGTAAACTCAATGTCATGCTACTGGTACTCATCATATGAAAGCCCCTGATATTCGCTACGAATGCCCGCTGACGCTCGAGCACGCGTTGGAGGTTTTAGCGCATGAAGATAGCGATTCGCAGCCTTTAGCTGGCGGACAGAGCCTACTACCAATGATGCATCTGCGCTTAGCCCAGCCTGATGTGTTAGTCGATCTGAATCAATTGAAAGAGCTGGATTTTATCAATGATGAAGGTTCGTGTATTCACATCGGTTCTATGGTTCGTTACGCAACGCTTTTGGCATCACAGATCATTCGCGAACACATTCCCTTATTTACGCTGGCTCTGCCGCACGTAGCACATGAGGCAATACGTAATCGTGGAACCATCGGCGGTAGTAGTGCGTTGGCAGATCCTGCGGCTGAAATGCCAGCGTTACTCAAAGCGTTGAATGCCACGATCGTTGTCGTATCTAGAGGTGGTAAGCGTGAAATTACGGCGGACGATTTTTTTCTTGGAATTTATGAGACGGCCTTAGAAGAAGGTGAGCTGATTCATACCATTAGCATACCGAAGGCCAAGCCAAACCAACGATTTGGTTTTTACGAGCTTGCGCGACGACATGGAGACTATGCCATGGCAGGCGTTGCCATAAGTGCTGAGGCGACTGCGCCTTACAAAAATCTACGTATCGTATTTTTCAGTATTGGCGATCATGCCTTGCGAGCCACTTGCGCAGAAGCTGCACTTAATGGGAAAGCCTGTGATGACCAAGTTGCGCTAGAGCAAGCTCAGGCTGTGTTGTCTGAGCTTGAATTCTATGAAGATATGAACGCGTCGGTAACGACCAAAGCGCACTTGTCACGTGTGGTGCTAAAGCGTGCCTTGCTCGGCATGAACCAGGAGAATAACTGATGCCTCAATCTCAAGACATCGAACTCAGCGTCAACGGCGAACAAGTTCAAGCAAACGTTAAGGTCCGCACTAATTTGGTCGATTTTTTACGCGATCAACTTGGGTTAACCGGTTCACATGTGGGTTGTGAGCAGGGTGTTTGTGGTGCGTGCACCATGGAGGTGAATGGCGTAATGGTGCGTGGTTGCTTGATGTTAGCTGTGCAAGCCGATGGTGCGGTTGTTAGTACCATCGAAGGTTTTTCTGACAAGGTCACTGGGAAAAAATTACAAAGCGCGTTTGTACAACACAACGCGCTGCAATGTGGATTCTGCACGCCGGGCATGTTGGCCAGTTCCATTGAGTATATCGATCAAGGTGGGACGACTGATCGAGATGCGATTCGAAAACATTTATCGGGTAATTATTGTCGTTGTACAGGTTATCAATCTATTGTTGATGCGGTAGTTACCGTCATCGAAGAAGAATCGAGCACCGGAGCCGCACAATGAGTGGACCTTTGCATACCTTTGATAAACCCAATTCCTATATCGGTCGTTCTGTTGCCAGACCCGATGCCGCACGGCTGGTTGAAGGGCACGGAAACTACATCGACGATTTGCAATTGCCGCGTATGACCTATGCAGCATTTGTCAGATCCCCCTACGCTCACGCCAGTATTGTAAGCATTGATGTGAGCGATGCCAAAGCACTTCCCGGCGTTGTCGCGGTATTTACGGCCGAGGACATTAACTCGCAAGTGACCCCTTATGTTGGCACCCTAACGCACTTAAAGGGTTTGCGTTCACCACCGCAGCTACCGCTGGCCGAAAAAGTAGCTCGTTGGCAAGGCGAACCGTTGGTTATGATTGTTGCGCAGTCGCGTGCTGTTGCTGAGGATGCTTGTGAACTGGTTGAGATCGATTTCGATCCACTCGAAGCTATCTGCGATGCAGAACTAGCCGTACAGAGCAACGCGCCATTGATACATGCCGATATGCCCAAAAACATCGCTTGGGTAAAAGAGGTTGATGCAGGCAATATTGATTCGGCGATCGCAGCGGATGGCGTAACACTCGTTGAACGAACGTTCCAGTTTGGTCGGCATACCGGTGTAACGCTTGAGCCACGGTCCTGCGTGGTTGAGTTTCAACGATCTGATAATACATTAGTGTTTCATTATTCTGGGCAAGCTCCGCATATGATGCAAGCGGTTCTGGCAAAGCACCTTGATATGCCAGAAGAGAATGTGCGCGTCGTTGCGCGTGATGTAGGCGGTTCATTTGGAATAAAAATACACACCTATGGTGATGAGATGGCCACGGCGGTTGCCGCAAAGTTGTTGTGTAGACCAGTAAAATTTATTGCCGATAGGTTGGAGAGTTTTGCAACGGATATTCATGCACGAGATCACCGTATCCACGGCAAAATTGCGGTGAACAAAGAGGGTGACATCGTTGCGCTAGCCATTGATGATATCACTGGCATTGGTCCCTACAGCATGTATCCGCGAACCTCTGCGATTGAATGTAATCAGATACTCAATTTGACTGGCGCTCCCTACGACATAAAAAATTATCGTGCTAAGGGAACCGTGGTATTTCAGAATAAAAACTTGATGTGCCAGTATCGAGCCGTAGGTCATCCAGTTGCCATGGCGGTGTGCGACAGTCTTCTTGAAGATGCAGCAAACGAGATCAACATGGATGTGGTTGATATACGCAGGCGTAACTTATTCGCCGATGATGCCTATCCGGCGACATCTGCGACTGGTATGAAATTCGCTGACTTATCGCATCAAAAATCTCTTGAAACGCTCGTTGAATTAATGAACTATGACCAGTTACGCAAAGATCAAACTGAGGCGCGTAACGCCGGTGTCTATCGTGGCATTGGTTTAGTATCGATGGTTGAAGTGACCAACCCGAGTCCGATGTTTTATGGCATTGGAGGCGCACCGATTTCAGCTCAAGACGGTGCTACCATCCGGCTCGATGCTGCAGGTGCGTTGCACGTATCCTGTTCGATTACCGAGCAAGGCCAAGGCACTAACACCATTCTTGCGCAAATTGCCGCTGAGGTTTTCGGGGTGGATATTGCGCGTGTAAAAGTCACTACCGGCGATACATCTACCGTGCCTTATGGTGGTGGTACCTGGGCGTCTCGTGGTGCAGGGATTGGTGGGGAGGCGGTTCTGTTAGCTGCCGATGCGCTGAAGTTTCAGGTGCTTGATGTGGCTGCCAGTATTTTGCAAACCAGCGCTGATACGCTCGCGATTGAAGATGGAATGGTAGTTAATCAGTCCGATGGGGCTGAACGCATTGCGCTCGATGAACTGGGTCGTATTGTTTATTACCGGGCGAACGAATTGCCGTCAGATGTGCAACCAGAACTCGTTGCTACTCGGCATTATCGTGTGACCGATTTTCCATTTGTATTTACTAACGGTGCTATGGCTGCCCATGTTGAAGTCGATATAGAAACTGGCTTTATTAAAGTGTTGGATTTTTGGGTTGTTGAAGACTGTGGTCGGGTAATTAATCCGAAGCTAGTCGATGAGCAAATACGCGGTGGTGTGGTGCAGGGCATTGGTGGAGCATTGTATGAGGAATGTTTATACGATAATGATGGGCAGCTACTCAATGCCACCATGGCTGACTACTTAGTGCCGATGGCGGCAGAGATGCCAGATATTCATGTTGCGCATGTCGAGACACCAACGAGTACATCAACGCTTGGCGCTAAAGGTGCTGGAGAGGCAGGGACGGGTGGTGCGCCTGCAGCGCTACTTAACGCGGTGAACGACGCGCTACGCCCACTTAACGCCTCTATCTATCAGATGCCGATGACACCAGAGCGTGTATTAAAAGCGTTGTATCCGAACATGAGCTGAATTCTACTCAGCGCAGCTCAACTGAGCTAGCTCATTTGTGTCCGATACCAGTCACCTATCTCGCTGCCTGTCATCCAAGCTACGCTGTCGTGTGCGCCTATATAATCCAGAAGTTCTTCCAGATACCGAATCCGATGCGGTACACCGGTGATATAGGGGTGAACTGATATAGCCATGACGCGCGCATTGTCCGCTCCTTCTTGGTATAGACGATCGAATTGATCGCGGCCTCGTAGAAGCAGTTCGTCGGAACGATGATTTTGTAGTGCGTATACGGCAATGTCATTTGTTTCCACCGTATAGGGGATGGTGGTAATAGTGCCGAATGGCGTGTCTATATCCTGCGGTAAATCATCTATCACCCAGTCGGCGACAAACTCAATACCGTGCTCTCGTAGTAAATCGAGCGTTTCATCGGTTTCGGTCAGTCCCGGGCACTCCCATGAACGTGGCGCTGTTCCAGTGAAAGATTTTATCGCACTCACCGTATCGCTTATCGCTTTGCGTTGATCGGCAAGCTTATGCATAGGGCCTTGCAAATAGCCGTGGCCCATGAATTCCCAACCCGCATCCAAACCAGCTGATGCAACGCGTGGATACGCTTCGCAGACATGCCCGTTAATGGCCAAAGTGACTGGGATATTGCGCTCGGTTAGTGCTTTGTGTTGGCGCCAGAAGCCTGAGCGCATTCCGTATTCATGCCACGACCAGTTGGGAACATCGGGCAGTAACGGTTGCGCCATAGGCGGTGGCAATACCGTCCGAGGCATGGCATTTTCTATTTGCCATTCTTCGACATTAACAATGACCCATACCGCGATTCGTTTATCATCAGGCAGGGTAAGTTGAGGTCTGTCAACGATGGCTTGATATGGAATTCGATCCGTTAAGCGCACGCTGATTATGATGCAATGGCAGCGTTAACAATAGGCATCGTTTTTTCGGCAAGCAAACGCATTGATTTTTTACCCAGTTCAGGGTCAGCCCAGTCTTTGCCTGCATACATCAATGTACCAAAATCACCAACCTGTGCGCGTAGCGCTAAAACATCATCGGCCACCTTGTCTGGTGTACCCCATAGAACGCAGCGGTCAAGCACGTAGTCGACGGTTAAATCGTCATCGCTCATTTCTTGATCTTCTTTAAATAGATTTGAGCGACCATGTTTTTTCATTTTTGTGACTAGCTGACTGAAATAAAACCGGTAAGGACTGTTAAGACCATATACATAGTCTTTAGCAGTTTTCAGATCATCGGCAACAAAAATAGAACGTGCTACTCTCCAGTTCGCAGGGTCGGCAGGACGGCCCACACGTTCACAGCCTTCAACGTACTTAGGCCAATGCGAGGCGACCCATTGTGGTAGCAAGAAATTCGCTGATATTGGTTCCCAACCGCGTGCGGCGGCCTCTGTTATGCCCTTAGAAAATGGTGCGACCACCGTTACTACAATAGGTGGATGGGGCTGTTGAAGCGGTTTAGGCATAATGCCCTGACCAATCTCAACCATTTCTGTACGTTCGGTTGATACCGACCAGTACTTACCTTCAATATTATACGGAGGCTCACTTTCCCATATTTTCAGAACCGTATTGATGCATTCCTGAAACATCAAATTACGATCTTCATCAAGGTTGCCGAACGCTTCTGCATCAGTTGCCAAACCACCAGGAGAAATACCGAACATCAGTCGACCGTCGAGCATGTGGTCGAGCATAGCAATTTGACCTGCTATCGCAGCTGGGTGCGAATTTGGCATGTTGATCGTACCGGTGCCTAGCCGCATTTTTTTTATATCGTTCGCTATCCAAGATAAAAATGTGACGCAAGAGGTGACACGCTCTGCTTTATCGGTAACATGCTCACCAATGTAGGCTTCGGTGAAGCCAAGTTCATCGGCAAGCATAAAAGCTTGTCGATCTTCTTGTAGGCAAGTTCTCCAGTCTTTTTCAAGCGGGTGAATAGGCATAGTGAAAAAAGCCAGATCCATAAAGATTCCTAAGGTAATTTCAGTGTATTGTTGGTTTTACGATAAAGCGGTGTGTACGGATGAATTAAATGAGTAGATTTACAGAGTAAACATGGGCTCGCGAGTGCAAGCCCAGTGCTCACTAATTGCTATTGTTCTACTAATTCAATTTGTATTCGTGCGGCCACGCGTATCCCGTTTTGCCTACCGCTTCCAAATAGTTGGTCATGACTTCAGTGCCAGGCATTCCACGTCCGTCAGCTTCTTTAGCTTGTTTGCCAGGGAATGATGCGAGTGATTTGGCCCAGCCAGCACGTGCTTCCTCTGGTAACACTTTCATTTTTGCACCAGCTTCGGCTAAGCCTGCAAGTCCTGCAACTTGACGCGCATTCAAAGATGCACCGGCTTGATCTTCATAAGCTCTTCCGACTTCAATAATAATTTTCTGAACGTCTTCTGGTAGCTTGGCTAGTTTCTTCGAGTTCATTGTTAAGGCATTAACAGCCATCGCACCAAATCCAATTTGAGTGTAATGAGGTGCAGGCTCGTAGAACTTAAACCCGAGATAGGCAGAAGGGAACATTAACCAACCGTTGTAAACACCGGTCTGCAGAGATAGATAGCCATCAGGTAATGTAGATTGCACTGGCACAGCACCGGCAAATTCAAGCCACGGCAGGTTGGGTCCAGCACCGCCAATTTTTACACCCTTAAGATCTGTAACAGAATCCCATGGGTCAGTCGTACCTAAGTGATAGTTGTCCCAGCCGTGAAGGCCAAGAAGTTGCTGTTTGTATTCCTTTGTAAATACATCCGTTAACCATGGCGTTTTGTCGTAGACGGCGCGTGTCGCTGCCATTTGCTGTATTGAATCTTGTGGACCAAATGGGGCGTAGTATGGGAAGTTGTGTAGAAAAAGTTTTGCAGGCTCAAAGCAAATACAGTAAGCACCGATATCCAATATGCCGTTTTGAACTGCTTCGAGAGTCTCTGCAACGCCTGCGATTGCTCCACCGTATCCCTCTACGAATTCAATGGTGTGTTCGGTTTCAGCAGCCACGCGCTTTTTAACTTCTGGTACAAAGAAGTTTGCAGTGTCGGCAACATAGACTGCTGGTCCGTTGGGGTGCCCAGAGCCGATGCGTAATGTTATGTCTTCTGCTTGAGCAGTTAAGCTACTCGTTAATCCTAAAACACCGAGCAAACTCGCTGCGGCTACTGTTGTTTTCGACCGTGCTAAATTCATGTATTCCTCCGATTCCAAGTATTTACATCAGACTAAGGGAAATGGTAGTCGCCCTTAATTTGCGTCGTTTATTGTTTCGAACTGAATATAAAGCACACTCTAATATGTAGAGTCAAGTTCGCACGCCCACAAGCTAACAAAAATGCGGTTAGAACACGAAACCATTATTCCTAATGCCTACCATCAGAAAAGCTGATAGCAACACTTACTGTTAAAAAAAACAAGCGCTTAAATTCACCGATGAACTGGATAGCGAATCGTTTCATGCCTGTTTAGATATGTTTGGAAGTGCGGTATGCTCTGGTGGAATGCCTGAGCAGTAAGACGAGGCAACGCCAAATTGAGAGGAGAGAGTAACGGTGTCAATACCAATACGTTTGTCGCGTACGATTCATCTAGTTTCAGCGTTTTGGACTCTCGCACTGGCCGTGCTCATATTCCTAGATGTGTGCAGTCGCACGTTTTTCTCTCAACCGATACCTGGCACAAAAGAGATCGTTCAGAATTCCATTGTAGCGATTACATTTTTACAGTTGCCGCTTGCTGTCTATTCAGGATCGATGCTGCGCACCACCGTATTTGCAGATGCTGTGCCCACATCAATTAGGCGTTTATTGCGCACTCTAGGTTATACGCTTGGCGTGCTTATGTTCATCGGTTTAGTACTCAGTAGTTATGAACCTTTTCTTGATGCTTATCGCATCGGAGAATACGAAGGTGAAGGTTCGATGAGGGTGCCCGTATGGCCACTTCGTGGTCTTATTCTTCTAACGTCGGTTTTTGGCATTTTTGCGTACCTGTCAATGATCTACTACGACTGGTCTGGAAAATTAGTTGAGGAAAACGAAGCCCCGGGAAGTACCTACGAGAGCTCGAACTAGAATGCAGTGCAATAAGATTGAAGGACTAACACATTATGGGCGGTGATATAGCGCTATACATGCTCGCTTTGTTAATTGGGCTTATTCTGCTTGGTGTGCATATCGGTGTGGCGTTTGCGGTGTGCAGTGCTCTCGGCGTCTATCTGATGCTAGATAGTGCAGAGGCTGCACTGGCAATACTTGGAAACACCGCCTATGAAGCAGTGAGAAAGGAGGTGTTCGCGGTCATTCCGCTGTTTGTATTGATGGGAGACTTTATCGCACGATCAGGCGCTGCTTCTGATTTGTACCGAATATGCGATCGTGTATTGCATCGTGTACCCGGCCGCTTAGCTATTGCAACGATTGCCGGTAATACCGTTTTTGCCGCTGTTACCGGTGTATCGATTGCCGCGGCCGCAGCGTTCTCCCGTATCGCATATCCCGAAATGAAAAAGCACGGCTACAAACAATCATTCGCACTGGGTGCTGTTGCCGGTTCTGCATGTCTTGGTATGCTTATACCCCCCTCTGTGTTGCTCATTGTCTGGGCTATTCTGACGGAAATGAGCGTTGGTGCTTTATTCGTTGCAGGTGTGTTGCCAGGTATTTTGCTAGCGCTACTTTTTTCCATGTATGTCGTTATTAGTGCTATTCGCAACCCTGAGATTGCCCCGTCAATCAAGCAGAAGGCTGGTGCATTATCGGCGGCCGAGATTCGGTCAGAGTCTATCGGGGGTATCGGCATTCTTCTGCTGATCATGCTAGTTATTGGCGGCATCTGGTTCGGGCTGTTCACGCCAACAGAGGCTGCAGGATTTGGTGCTATAGGTGCTTTACTCATTGGTTTGGTCAAAGGTATGCGCGGCAAAGAAATACTAGCGGCGATATTTCAGGCCGGTAAAACCACAGCCCCGATCATGTTTTTGCTGATCACCGCGACAATGTATTCTCGACTATTGGCGATGGGTGGTGCGGTAAATTACATCAAGACTCTATTTTTTAGCTTGGGCGTCGACCCGATTATGATCATCGGGTTAATGGTGTTGATTTGGATACTGCTTGGCATGTTGATCGATTCGGTTTCTATCATCCTGCTAACGGTACCTATATTTGCACCGATAGCCCTAGCCATTGGTATCGACCCGCTGGCGTTCGCTATTTTTGGAATATTGGTTATAGAAGCAGGCTTGCTTACGCCGCCGTTTGGCTTACTGGTGTACACCGTGAAAGGCTCCGTCCCAGACCCTACCGCAACCTTAGGTAAGATATTTCTGGGATCGTTTCCGTATTTTTTATTGATACTGGTAGCGGCGTTTATCGTGCTATTTTTCCCGCAGTTGGCCAATTGGTTGCCGGCTTATATGCTCCGGTAGCGGCTCGCGGTTTCAAACATTGAATTGATAGGTCGCCGGTCGGAATGTAAATGCGGATTGCGTTTTCTCGACGTAACCGATTGACGGAAAAGGCAGATGAAAACCTATTACGGGCATGCTTTGGGTTGCAGCAGTTTCAAGTAATCTACGTCGAGTGATTGCCGCGGCAACCGGGTCGTCGTCCATAGAAAAGTGCCAGTCTGGATTAGTGAACGATGCAACGTAGTGAGCAACGGTGTCGTTAAGTATTAACAGCCGCTGCTGATCGCTTTCGAATTGAAATGCAAGATGCCCTGCAGAGTGACCGAACGCATTCACGGACGTTAGGCCAGGAGCAATGGTTTCACCGGGTTCTATGAATCGTATTTCTTGTTCAAGCGGTAACGCTACTTTTTTAAATAGTGCCTGAGTGGCTTTGCGCATGTCTGAAATATTCTCGCCGCGTTTCCAGTATTCAAATTCTGTTCGGCCATAAACAACTTTTGCATTTGGAAAGCTTGCAACTCCATCGGTCATTAGGTTGCCGATGTGGTCAGGATGGCTGTGGCTAATGACGACGATGTCAATATCGCTTACCGAATAGCCTGCTAAAGAAAGTGATTGATTAAACAATCCGGCGCTCGGCATAGGTGAGTTCTGACCGAACCCTGGGTCGAAGGCGATGAGATGCTCTGGTGTTTGAATGAGTGTGGTGACAAACCCATGCTCGAGCTTTGGATAGGGTATTCGATATTGTTTTGCCATGTCTGCAATTTCTGCTGCAGTTGCGTTAGTCGCAACAAATGGGTGCAGGTCGTCTCGACTGACAAAGCCTTCTAGCAAATTGGTTATGATCGAATCACCAAATTTGAATTGATAGACGGTTGGTCGGACTAATTTGGAATTACTAAGCGTCATAATTGTTATCTTAATTTATATAAAACCGTGGCAACTTTTATTCAGTGCCTTTGTTGAGTAGGCGGGCAACTGTTCTGTCGTCCTGTAACTCAGTTGTCCTGTATCAACAAAGACAACCAAATTTCAGGCAGAGTGTCTGCTGGTCCTTTGGTTGTAGTATTACTGACTATACAAGACTTTTGTAAGACTCTCGACTCTATGTAGATCATAGGAAGGCCCCCTCATTTGACAGCATCGAAGTGTTTGGAATAGGCTTGGTTGTGCTGCAGGAGTGGGAAGTGGAGTCCTGCACAAATTGTAGACGTTTGCGCGCGTAACTTAACAAGGCGGATTATTATGGGACAGCCACAGCTAATCGAGTCAGCCTCGCCCGGCGACAACCCTCGTGCACATTGGGGTGAGGACTTACAAAAAGAATTTGACGAAGCCGGTAGCAACGGTATCGTTGGCAGCGTTCTTGTGTCTGAAACCGAGCAGGTTAGAGTTTGGCATTTGCACTTGGCACCCGGAGAACGATGCCATTTTCACAAGCATGTATTACATTATTTTTGGTCTTGCCATTCGCATGGTACTGCTCGCGGGTGGTACGACGATGGACGTATTCAAGATGTAGTTCATACCCCTGGTGAAACCAATCATTTTGAATTTGCGAAAGGTGAGAGCTTCACCCATGCAATCATGAATACGGGGGATACCGATCTGTTGTTCACCACTGTTGAATTTAAAGATAGTCCTAATAAACCACTCTCTGTTCCAGACAGTGTTCGTTTATCGTAAGCATGCTGTCGCTAGATACCGAGTTTTGATCGACTCCTTGTGCAAACCTGCGATAGCTCCACTTGTAATGCATCGCTCAACAGTTGAGCTGCCGGTGAAAGGGTTTTAGATGACTGTTCAACTAGGACATAGGTCAATGACATGATGGGTTGGCTGATGGGATGTAAACTACGCTCCCCTGAATCTATATCGTCGATCAACAGGCAGCCGGGTAGAATTGTGGTCCAATCACTGCGGGCAACCAGATCAAGTGTGGCCATCATTGCATCGAGTTCCATAATACTTTTAACGGGTATGTTGTAAGTATTAATACACTCTTCCATTCTAGCTCTTCGAGCATTTTCAGGTCCAGGCAGCACAAGTTTCAACGGCTCCATTGTGGTTAAGTCGACAACAGATAAATGCTTCACTTGTTTGTTTGGTGCAGTTACAAAAACTTCTACGTCAGTTTCCAGTTGAGTGGAGCGCAGTCCGGCGCCTAAATTCGATGGTGGTACTACTGCAAAGTCCAGTCGTCCAGAGGTAACACCTGCACACAAATGAGCACTATAGGCCTCCTCAATTTTAACGTTGACATTGGGGTAACGACTGGCGAATTTTTCCAACACCGGTGCAATAACAGATCGTGTGGTTGTGGGCATGAGCCCTGCTGACACGGTACCCGTTACTGAATCTTCCAGCGCACTAACATCGCTTAGTAGTGCAGATGTTTCGCGCAGTATTCGTGTTGCCCTGTGATAAGCCAGCTTGCCGGCAGTGGTTGGCACGACGCCCGCGACAGAACGGTCGAACAACTGAGCATTCAGACTTTCTTCAAGTAATTTTATTTGTGCACTGACGCCTGATTGCGTAGCGTGCATCCGAGTTGCTGCAGCGGTAAAGGAACCTTCTTCTACCACGGCGACCAGGAAGCGTAGTTGGCGAAGCCGCATTATTCAGTCTCACAACAGAGGAGCTTGATACTATCAGAAATACGAGTGTTAGCAGAAGCTTGGAATAGGGCCATTCATGCATAAATTCACAACAATAAAACGATAACCAAAAAGCTTTAATCTTCCGAGCTAGCTAATTCAGTCAGTGCACCACGATGAAACACCAATGGCTTTTTCTCATTGAAGCTAATATCCATAACTTCACCCAGTAAAATTTCATGATCGCCACCTTCATAGCGACGATAGGTTCTGCACTGGAGCACAGCCAGAGCATCGTTTATTACAGGGGTATCCTCGTAGCCTGGATGCCAGTCAATGCCTTTAAACTTGTCATCTGCAGGTTTTGCAAACTGTGCACACGTTGATTGCTGATCGTCGCTGAGAATATTAATAGTGAAGCCTGGGTGGGTACGGAACGCATCTAAACTTGGAGCGTTTAGTGCGATGCTCCACAGAATGAGTGGTGGGTCGAGTGATACCGAGCTAAAAGAATTTATCGTCAGACCAACAGGTGCGTTGTTCTCGCCTCTTGTGGTTGCCACTACAACCCCTGTTGCAAAGCACCCAAGCGCTTGTCGTAATAGAAGGCTGTCGATTTTTGATCTGTTACCGGTCATCATTCAGTTGTATCGGTTTTGTCTACACCTGTATAAGACTACACATCAACAAATCTGGAAAACCATGGTTTTTGATCGCATCCAGCACAGAAAGTGATGTTTACTTTGAGAGAGTGTTCGATTGCTATTCAGGCAAGGTGAACAGTTTCACCTTTTTCGGCAGATTCGGTTATCGCTTCGAGTACTTCGATGTTGTGAATAAGCTGCTCATGGGTGTAAGGGTAGGCGGCCACGCCAGCGACTGCATCCGCAAACGCCTCTAGATTGGCAACAACGGTGTCTGTCCATTCGAATCGTTCAATGTGATGCGGTTGATCGGTGCGCGCTAGGACCAATTCGGCCATTCCGCCTGGCGTATCCGGGTGGGTATCATTGCGCACTTCTACCCAGGCATCTGACCCGAATACATGTAGTCTTATGAAATGGGGAGTGTATAGAATGGCGCTGAGCGTTGCAGTCATTCCAGCTTGAAACGTTAGCTGCACGCTAACGACATCGCCGGTCTCCCACCCTAGTATGCGATTGGCAGTGACAGCTTGAACAGTAACAACCTTGCCAAACAAAGCAATAAAATAGTCAGTCAGATGGATGCCCATTCCAGTCATGCCTGCAGCGGGCGCAGTTGCTTTCATGGTTCGCCAGTCCCCTGGTTTAACGGCAATCAGCTTGTCGTGACTAAAAGCGGATTCTGCATGCATTACTGTACCCAGTGATGCATCGTTAATCATTTGTTGTACCCGTTACATTGCAGGTTCGAACCGACGCTCATGACCAATACCTGCAATCACACCTGCTTTGTCACATGCTGCAACTGAACGTCGCGCACTGGCGCCGGATAATCCAAGCGGCTTTTCACAAAACACATGCCGACCGGCAGTGGCAATTTGCACAACTTGTTCTTCATGCACTGTGTTAGGCGTTGTCAGAATGAACGCATCAATACTTGAATCATTTAGCGCGGCTGATACGTCTGTAAACCGGAGCAAACCAGCCTCAGTGATCATTGCAGCTTTTGAGTTATCTGGCTCGACGATCGTAGCCACGCTAAATCGTGGGTGCTGCTGAAGCCGCTGCGCCATATGTTGGCCCCACCAACCGAAGCCTGCGATTGCTATTTTCATTGGCCTTTACCCTTGCACAGCGATTCCATCCCCAGCACTCTGGGGGAGTTTATAACGACTAACTGCTGTCTTATCAGATAGAATCACATACGACAAAATAAAACAACATTATCGCCATACCCAGCAATATGTATAAGCTTGTACCCGTGGGATGATGATTGTTCGAAATTAATGAGAAATTTCAGGAGATAAACGTGACCGCATTTAAATTATACGTCGCACCTAAAACTTGTGCGCGCGTTGCAACCATAGCGCTGGAAGAAATCGGCGTGCCGTTCGAGACTGAGCTCATACGTTTTCATAGTAAGCAACAAAAATCCCCTGAGTTCTTAGCGATTAACCCAAAAGGCAAAGTACCAGCCTTGATCGTTGATGGTACTCCAATGACAGAAAACGTCTGTATCTTAAGCTGGCTGAACGAGACGTATCCGGATGCACAGCTGCTGCCCAAAACGACCAATAGTTTTGAGCATTATCTACAAATGGGTGACATATCATTTATTTCTGGAACGTTGCACCCGTTCGTAACCCGCATTGCAATGCCGTCTAAATTTGCAAAATCTGACAGTGCCATAGCCGAGGTAAAAGAGGTTGCAATCGCTGAAGTGCGACCGTATGCCCAGCTCATCGATGATCGCTATGCAAGCGGTGAATGGTGGCATGGCGACCAATGGTCCATTCTTGACGCCTATGTTTTCTGGGCATGGACAAGAATGGCTGGCGAGGGTTTTCCTGAGGCGGATTATCCAAATGTTGTCGATCTTTGCAAGCGCATCCAGGAACGACCTTCAGTTCAAAGGGCTATGCAACGCGAAGCTGAGGCCACGGCCGTTATGGCGTCTGAAGCGAAACAAAAGAGTTAGACACGCTTCAACAAAAACTCGCTTGTAGTGGGTAGGGTGCTGTTCTTCAGCATCCCATCCAACATTCTCTGATGCGCCAACTCTTGACACAGTAAAGAATTGGCCATAATATGTAGTTGTGAGTGAATCTGAAACAAATCAAGGTCTGAACGATGTATCAGCAGCGCTAAGAGCTGCCGGTTTGCAGGTAACCGCTCAGCGGCTGGCTGTTTATCATGCGGTGAAAGCTATGCCTCACGCTGTTGCTGATGAGATTAGCCACGCTGTTAGATTAGAGTTAGGCGTCATCTCACGACAGGCTGTTTACGATGCGCTAAATGCGATGTCGGAACACGGCATTCTTCGCCGGATACAACCCGCAGGCTCTGCCGCACGCTATGAGCATCGCGTGGATAATCATCATCATTTGGCTTGCCGTAAATGTGGGAACGTTATTGACATTAATTGCGCGGTGGGTGAAGCGCCTTGTTTGGTTGCGGAGCACGATCATGGCTATCAGATAGATGAGGCAGAAGTTATTTATTGGGGCGTTTGCCCTGATTGCCAGAAACAACAAAAGAAAACCCCGCAGGCTGGTCAGTAAAATTGGTCAAATACTCTAGTCCTCGCATTGGTTAACAAAGACCAGAAAAATAAATACAAGTAATAAACACAAGTAATAAACACAACGCATTATCGCGTGGTAACGACACCCAACTACGCGTAACAATGAAATGTAATTTAACTTTTTTATTCCATAACGCACGATATTAAACAGGAGATTTTTATGGACGGTGAGATCGGAGGGGGTTGTCCTTTTGCCCACGGCGGTAACACATCACTAGATAAGCCCGTCACTAAGTGGTGGCCAAAAGCGCTTAATCTAGACATCTTGCACCAACACGGTGTTCGTACAGATCCGATGGATTTAGACTACGACCATCGTGCCGCAGTCAAGGCGCTTGATCATGAAGCGGTTAAAACTGACGTTAAAGCACTACTCACTGATAGCCAAGATTGGTGGCCGGCAGACTGGGGTCACTATGGTGGCTTAATGATTCGTCTTGCTTGGCATTCAGCTGGCTCGTACCGTATGGGAGATGGACGAGGTGGAGCAGGGTCGGGCAACATCCGATTTGCACCGTTGAATTCATGGCCTGACAATGCAAGTCTTGATAAGGCGCGTCGAATTCTTTGGCCTGTCAAAAAGAAATACGGTAACGCGTTGTCGTGGGGCGATCTGATCATCCTGGCAGGCAACATGTCCTATGAATCCATGGGTCTGAAGACGTTTGGTTTTGGTTTTGGCCGTAAAGATATTTGGGGTCCAGAGACTGATATTAACTGGGGTGTGGAAGACGAATGGTTAGCCGATAGCGCCAACCGTTATGACGATCTTGACGATGCATCTACTATGTATAACCCGCTTGCATCAGTACATATGGGTTTAATCTACGTGAATCCTGAAGGCGTTAACGGAAACCCTGATCCTGCACGCACAGCTATGCATGTACGTGAGACGTTCGCTCGTATGGCAATGAATGATGAGGAAACAGCAGCACTAACCTGTGGTGGTCACACGGTAGGTAAAGCACACGGCGGTGGCGACCATGCCAACATCGGTGCAGAACCAGAAGCGACCGGTGTTGAGGCGCAAGGTTTTGGTTGGGCCAACCCTGGTCACGATGCGAAAGCGACCAACGCATTTACATCAGGTATTGAAGGTGCGTGGACGAAGAATCCAACGCAATGGGATATGGGCTATTTTGACTATCTCTTCAACTACGAATGGGAATTAACAAAGTCGGCTGCTGGTGCAAATCAGTGGAAGCCTGTGGATATGCCAGATGATGCGAAGCCGGTTGATTCAACCGACCCATCTAAGCCTCAGAACCCTATGATGACTGATGCTGATATGGCGATGAAAGTCGACCCGATCTATAACAAGATCTGCCAGAAGTTTATGGCAGACCCAGCATACTTTGCCGATACATTCTCGCGTGCGTGGTTCAAGCTGACTCATCGTGATATGGGACCAAAAGCGAACTACCTCGGCCCTGATGTACCAGCAGAAGAGTTAATCTGGCAAGACCCTGTTCCTGCAGGTGGAACGTCATACGATGTCGCTGCGGTGAAGTCAAAAATTGCAGACAGTGGTTTGTCGGCTGTCGATATGATCGCAACCGCTTGGGACAGTGCTCGTACTTATCGTGGTTCAGATAAGCGTGGTGGTGCTAATGGTGCGCGTATTCGCTTAGCACCACAAAAAGATTGGGCTGCAAACGAGCCACAACGATTGAGCAAAGTGCTCAAAGCACTTGAGCAAATTGCGTCTGACACAGGTGCATCGGTTGCCGATGTGATTGTACTGGCAGGTAACGTGGGTCTAGAGCAATCAATTAAAGCGGCTGGTCATTCTGTAAGCGTACCGTTTACACAAGGTCGTGGTGATGCTACTGATGCACAAACTGATGCTGAGAGCTTTTCAGTGCTTGAGCCTATTGCTGATGGGTTCCGCAACTATCAAAAGGAGACTTACGCTGTTGGTCCTGAAGAGTTGATGCTTGATCGTGCTCAACTATTGGGTATTACTGCCGCTGAAATGACCGTACTGTTGGGTGGTATGCGAGTATTAGGTACCAATTACGGTGGTGCTAAGCATGGCGTATTCACTGATCGTGAAGGCCAGCTGACGAATGATTTTTTCGTTAACCTTACAGACATGAACAACAGTTGGCACCCGGTTGAGTCTGATGGCACATACGAAATCCGAGATCGTAAAAGTGGTGCGGTTAAGTGGACTGCAACCAGTGCGGATTTAGTATTTGGTTCTAACTCGATTCTTCGTGCTTATGCAGAAGTGTATGCACAAGACGATAACGCAGAGAAATTCGTTCGTGATTTCGTCGCAGCTTGGGCGAAGGTGATGGATGCCGATCGTTTTGATTTGCAAGCGTAGTGAGTTAGTTTAACTGGCATACGAAGGCAATAGTCTTAGTTTGGTAGTAGAAAAAGAGCCGCTCCTTGTTGGGGCGGCTTTTTTTATGTTTTTATTTTGACTACACCGTTAATAACTGCAACGCCGATGGTGCCTAGAATTAGCGCGAATAGGTTGTAAGCAGAGAGTGCTTCCTTTAACCAAATCCAAGCGAAAAAAGATCCGACTATAGGCATCAATACGCTGAAGCTTGCAGCGCGCGTAGATCCTAGTCGTCCGATGGCGATAGTGTAGAGCAGCACCGCAACAAAACCAGATAAGAACCCTTGTGCAACCACATTAAAAATTAATTGATCGGTGGTGAGCGGTAGTAGTTCTGTGCCCAGCACCAATTTGATGATTAGAATGATAAGCGTTGATGCTGTACACACCCATGCAGCCCCTTGCGCTGCCGAGAGTTCTGTGTGGCGAAAAGCAACGACATAACAAGCCCAGCCTGCAGCAGCTAAGAACATATAAGCAAGGCTTGGAAGAGTGGTGTTTCCGCCTAGAATTGCATTAACAATAACGAGTAATGCCGTGAGTGCAATTAGTATGAAACCAATCGTTTGTGCGCGTGTGGGTTGTTGATTAAAAAATAGTTTCTCAGCAATAACCGCAAAGATTGGCATTGTGCATGGAACAATGATCGCAAAGTAGACCACGCTGGATTCCTTTAACGAAGCCGTGACGAACCACAGGAACGGTGCGCCCCAACCCAGCAGGGCAACAATAGACCATAGTGGCGCTGTCTTGAGTTTGCGATACGTGGATAGCCAAACGGGAAGTAACAAAAGTGCCGGTACGCAATACCGCAGGAGTGCGACATCCAGCGGTGCAATGCCTTGTTGTGCCGCGACTCTCGTGGCCGACATCCACCAACCCCAAATGGCGACAGCGGTGATGACGCAGGCAAGTGCTAACCAATCTCGCTTTTTGCAATGTAAAGCTGCGATCTGAACTCTCCCCAACATTTTAGAGACAGTATAGGGTGCTAACTCACTACCTTGGGTTATCTTCTATGTCATCTGATACGCTGATTGCGCAACGGCACGGATGAGCGTCGCCATAGGCAAATGATACTCGCGAAAATCAATAGCATGAGCAATGGGTCTATTAATGCTTTGCCTGTTACGGTACGGCTGATGCTGCAACCATGGCCTTGAAGACCTGTGTAAATTACGCCACGAGAGGGTTCCAGTAAATCTGCTTCACTATTGTTATTGGTATCAGGAAGCGCCTGGCCAAGCGCCGGGTTGTTCGCGACTGCATCTGCGAAGCCATCGCCATTGGCATCAGGGTCGAACCGGTCAACGATACCATCGGCGTCGGTGTCATCACCGGCAACAACACTTGCGTCGAATTGGTCGTCTACCCCGTCTTCGTCAATATCATCGCCCAGAGTTACGTCTGCATCGACACTGTCTGGGATGCCATCGAGATCACCGTCTAGCGATGTTGGGTGTGTAGTCGAGTAGTCCGTTGGTAGTTAACGTTGCTGTGCCGTTCGACGGTGGAACCGTGATGGCATAGGTGTCCGTTGATAGGGTTGATTCATTCGCACGCAGATCGTTTGCAAACACTGTTGTGTTTGACGGTACGGCCACAGTATCGTCAACGGCACTGGGTGCTGCAAACCTAGGCATTGAGAGTAGGGACAACACCAGTGCAAAAAGCCTAGATTGGTTTGACGGACAAAGCCGACTTAAAGGTGCTAAGCGTATGTAGTTTTAAATTGGACCGGTTCCTCAGTTCATTCCAATGCGCTCAATTCCGCACCGTTTAATCAACGTCAAAGATCCAGCAAAACCCAGACCAGTTAGTTGTCTGGGCGACGGAATGGGTCGTTCGGGTAGGTTTCATCGTGCTTGGGTGCCAATTGGCCCTGATTTATACGGCAACAAAAGCGTTACATCGTAGGCTGGCAAGCTTTCAGCTAAGCGTTTGGCAATGTGGTTAGAACTCTAAATCACAATCCTTGTGCTTTTGATAATATCTCTGGTGCTTGATTTTGCGATTGGTTTAACCATCTATTCAGCATCAAGGACAAATCATCCATTAACACAGGTTTAGTGAGAAAGTCGTCCATGCCAGATTCAATACAACGTTCTCTATCACCCTTCATAGCATTGGCGGTCAGTGCGATGATCGGGCAACGAGCTTTGCCGTTTTGAATTTCGAAATCACGAATAGCGTGTGTTGCTTCCATGCCATTAAGGATAGGCATAGACACGTCCATAAAGACAAGATCTGGTGGATTCAAACAATAGTCTTCCAAACCTTCTTGTCCATTGTTGGCAATGTCTGGTGTTAACCCTAGCTTTTCCAGCATGCCCAGGATAACCATCTGATTAACTAGGTTGTCTTCAACGACGAGTATGCGGGCGGAATGTTGAGTTTGCTCATGCGTGTTTGAATTGACTAATTGGTTTTTCTCGTTCGGTACAGTGCCAGTGATCGAACTGGCTAAATTGTGTTGCCTATCAGATACTGTGCCGTTGGTTTTATTATTGGCGTATTGGTCGCTAGAAAGAGCTTTCGTAACTTTTTCAAATAACACTTCAGTGCGAACGGGTTTAACCATAGTATCGGAAAAACCTAGCTCGCGTACACGCTCGCCTTGTACTGATTGATCAACCGATGAGATGAGCACGATAGGAATACCTGCCAGAGCAGGGTCGGCTTTGAAAGCACTGCACAGTTCATGGCCATCCATTACTGGCATTTGAAAGTCTATTAAAGCTAAGTCGATGGTATGCTTCTTCGCTAACTCGAGTGCCTCCTCTCCGCTTAACGCAACGATAGGCTGCATCCCCCAAATTTGCATTCGGCGACTTAGAATTTCCGTATTCAAGGGTAAGTCATCCACTATTAAAACAGTCAGGCCAGCTAAATCAACATTGCTAACGGCGTTTTTTTCACGCAACTGGTTTTTATCAGCGGGTAAATCAAACTCGAAGGAGAAAGTCGAGCCGACGCCAGGCTCAGACTGCAAGCTGATATCAGTTCCCATGAGCTGCAGCAAGCGGCGAGAAATGGCCAAGCCCAAGCCACTACCTTCAAACCTTCTATTCGATGCGCCATCCACCTGTTCGAACATTCTGAAAACGTGTTCTTGCTTGTCCAGCGGAATACCAATACCAGTGTCGTTTATTTCAACACGCAGTTTGGTTAAATCAGATACGACAGCTTGATCGTTGATAACTGGCGTAACTTGTACCACGACATGACCGTTATCAGTAAACTTAACAGCGTTGCCCGCTAAGTTAGTAATAATTTGTCTCAGTCTGCCTTCGTCACCAATAAATCGCGCCGGTAAGTCAGGAGAATAATTCATCACCAGCTCCACACCTTTGGAATGTGTGCGGACCGCTAACATGGCTGCGACATCGTCAAACATTCTGCGCATGTCAAATGCTTGAGGATCAAGCTCCAACTTGCCAGCTTCTACTTTAGAAAAATCGAGAATATCGTTTATCAGGGTCAAAAGAGCTTGTGCTGAGGTGGATACGGTTGAAGCGTATCGTCGTTGATTATCTGTTAGATCGCTGTCTAACAGTAATTCTGTCATACCGACAACGCCATTCATCGGTGTGCGAATTTCATGGCTCATGTTGGCCAAAAATTCTGATTTTGACCGATTCGATGCTTGCGCCTCGTCTCGTGATTTTTCCAGCTCTCGTTCGCGTTCGGCCAGTGCAAACTCGTTTGACTTTAACGCTGTTACATCAGTACGCATTTCCACATGTTCGCCGTTCTCTAACTGCGCGAGTAAGACTTGTTGGTGCAGATCGGTTGCTTGATCATCGTTACTTTTATGCGATACGGTGATAGGTTCGCCGGATGCCGTGTGCTGTTGTCGAAGCAACATGGTTTGTATAATCCAAGCTTGCTTGTCAGCCAAGTCCGTAAAGCGCCGGTCTGCTGATTTCTTGATCAGTAGTGATTCCGACATGCCAGATGTAAGCTTAGTGCTACGTTTTTTGTGGTATTCGTAGGCTGATTTGTTGAACTGCACCACCTGCCGGTTTTTGTCGTAAATAATAAGAGACGCATCTACCACGTTGAGCGCAGAACGCAAACGATTGAAGCGTTTAAATAGTGTGTTTAGGTAAAGTGAAAGTATGACGCCGAATAGGAAAACACATGCGGCTGTAATAAAGGTTGCGCCAAACGCGACGTTCGAATCTACTGAATGTTTGGATGCCAAATACCACCAGACGGCGTACCCGGTAGAAATAGCGATAACGATCGGCGAAAATACGAGAACTATCCAAGTTCGACCATCGAGAAATCGTTCAATTCGTCGAAGCACTGAGGTGCTTGAGCTATGACTGTTTTTCTCCGCCGTTGCTATCTGGGTGTTGCTATCCATTTCATTTCCGAAGATTTAAAAATCTACACTAAATAAACGACGAATCGTTGCTGCTGATTTGATCGCGTCAATGAGTCATTGGCGGCTGATTTCATAGTCCATTGAAGGTTCAGCGGGGCTTGTTGTGAGCGATTTCGCATTTTTGACTGCCGCAACTTTATGTGGCTTCGTTGAGCCCAGATCGGAAGTGACTTGCATTGGAAGCGACCAATGAATATATAGCTGGCTAGTTGGATTTCAAAAAAACCGTTGAGCAAGGTTAATACGGTAGTTACTCAACTGTTTAATCGGTCTCAGATTCCTGCAGACGCAATGCGTGTGGGGATGGTTGTTCGGGTATCGCTGGGCATTGCGTGTTTACTGCCACTAGGCCTTGTCGTTTTACTGCTGCTGTCGTCAGCTGATGCTGTGTTCGGTGAAATTGTTCTGCAAACTTTCCATACAATTTTGGACGCAGTGAGCTGGCTTTGGTTGTTGAAGCTTGCCATGGCGCTGTGCTTGACGATAGCGTTGTTATCAATCGGGGTTGGTTGGAGCGGTTCTATTGAGTATAAGGAAGTTCTAGATTCTAAGGCCATTGACGGATTGGTAGCCAGTATTGTTCTTGGTGGGTTACTGATCATCTATGTCGCGTTCTTGTCTCTACAGGTTGAAAACTTAGTTGTAGGGGAATTGCCTGAGAACTATCGTGAAGCTGAGTTAATGGCGAAGTCAGGTTTTTGGCAGCTTTTCCTGCTTGCGGTACTCAATGTAGGACTGTTTTTTTTGTGTACAAAAAAACTGGCCGTACTGCTCAATGGGTTCTGCGTGCGTTCATTGTTGCATCGAGTTTGTTGATGATGTACACGAAACGAAATTGGCCCTTAGTTCAGAAGCATGGAGGCAGTGGCGCGAACAACAGATGAATAGATATTGCGATCGTGCTTGGTACGAAATGAATTTCTCTGCGGTTATGGCTTGCCGCTGAGTTTTGGGGGGGGCATTCGGTCAGCTCTAATTTGGACTTAGAATAGGTGTGCGTTACAATTACTTGGACATTATCCGAAGAACAAATTTAGGGCTGTCGTATTTTATGAACTATTTGCCTCCCCCAAATCAGCACGAGTATTACAACCAAGTCTGGGCTTTAGTGCAGCAAATTCCTTCTGGACGGGTTGCCACCTATGGGCAAATCACAAAATTACTTCCTCAGCCTGAAAATATAAGCGAGGAAGATTATCAGCTGTCGGCCTCTCGTTGGGTTGGTTTGGCGATGGGTGCCTGTCCTGACGATGTACCGTGGCAACGCGTGATCAATTCGCAAGGAAAGATAAGCCATAAGACTGAAGCGGCAAAGCAAAAATCGCTATTAAAGGAAGAGGGAGTGTTTTTTTCGAACGATAAGCTGAACTTAACGCAATACCAATGGAGCGGTCCAGGGCAAAGTGATGGGCCAAGACAAGAGAGCCTGTTTTAGTGCATGTATTTATCGAAGTGAAAGTCATTGACGGCCGGATTGGTAGACAGCCTTCTTATCGGTGCACACTTTCTTGCCGATGGATTAAGCGTAATAGCGAGCGTTAATTGGAGCTAGTATTACGCGAATCAAAGCCTTGTCGTAAGATGCTAACGCGGAAACGAATAAGCTGACAGCCCTTGCTCATCCGATACCGTTGTGATAACGGTGTTCTCATCAAATGCCACGACCTTTCCCGCGACCTTTACATCTTCTAACCGTTCTAACGTATTGGCATCAATTCTAATGACGCGTGCGTTGCGACCAATTTCGATCACGTCAGCGTTTATAGTAACCAGGTTAGGGCTAGTGTCAGGGTAAGAATACAGTTCATCGCCAGGTTCATAACGCTTCGTATCTTCCACTATACCAGTAGAAAGGCTGATTCGAAGAACAGCATGTTCGAAAAAAGCATAACTCGCAACAATCCAAGCGCTGTTGCCGTCGGTTACGGCACGAACCTGAAAGGCGCGAGAAAGATATTCGGTGTTGGCTAACGGCTCTTGTGCTGCTAACGTAAACGTTTGCGATGCATTGCCACTACCATCAAAATGATGAACCACCAGGATAGTGCGATTGCCGAAGGGAAATTCAGGCCCAGTGTTCTGTGCTCGATACAAAGAAATAGCAATATCTCCGTTTGGCGAGCTTGCGTGCTGCATGCGAGTAGGCAGTTGATTGAAACCATCGAGTGCTATCTGTGGAGCTGGGATGCGCGTAATCTCACCATTATCGGTAACTCTAACCGTGTCAGTCCACGTACGAAACTTTTCTGATTTATTTTCAAAGTAGAGAGAACCGTTACTGTAGAAAGAATTGTCGCAGACATCACTAGAAGTAGTAGCGGTGCTCAGCACATGGCGCCATCGAAGCTGTAAATTGTCTGCGCCAAAGCCGAAGGCCTCAACAGTGTTGGCAGTGACAGCGATCACTGAGTGAGTAGATTCGCCAACAATAACGTCACACAGCGTATAAGGAGTTGCATTGAGCATTTGCCCAAGTGTGTTCCGGGAAATCGAAGCCGTTATGCTTTCATCTGCTAAGCGCATCTCAATCAAGGGCTCATCACCGGTTGGATTTCGAAAATAGGTAGACGGTGTGGCGCTTAACCAACGTAACTGTCCGGGCATTGTTGTAGCATCGGTCAGTCGGTCGAAGCGCTCCGGACCTCTAATGCGCACTCCATTGAAACGCTCGATAAGCTCGGTGAGCTCAGGTTTTGAAAAAGAGACAGTTTTGGTTTCACGAGATAGTAGTGAGATACCGTCGTCTAGTTCAACGACGGCACGCCCTTTGACTTGTAACTCGTATCCAAGCCTCGAAGTTGGATTAATGGAGCGTTTGCCTGTCTGGTAAGTGTCGAAAAAAAGTCGGTCAGAGGCGTTATAGATAGTTTCAATAAGGACTGCATCATTTTCAGGCCATCGCACGTGTGCGATATAGTCATCTATACCAACAATTTCTAATGAAGTTGGAGCTTGCGGGGTCGGTACATTCGCACGTACTACGTTGGCATTTGAAATTTTGGCATCGCTAGTGGCGGCTTCAACCGTGTTTTGGCCAGACTCTCCGTTAAATACGCCGTCGGTTAGTCCAATCACCGTGTCGTTATCATCACCGCCGATAAACTCGCCACCAATTTGCCATTGAACAGAATCGTTGTCATCACCACCAAAAAATTTGCCACCAAATTGCCATTCAACGTAATCGTCACCCGCAAAACCATAGAAAACAATGTTGTCTTCCATAGGTCGATTCAACAATTTATCAGCCCCTGAACTGCCTAGAATCAATGAAGGTGCATCAGAGGGGAAAACCTGGTTCACTGTTTCTTGTAGGCCACTTTCAGACCCGGTAAATACTGGACGAGAGTCTTGAAGGCAGAAGACTCTTGGGGACTCCTTTCTATCGTCCGTGATTAAGTAACGATTAACGAGCCCGTCGCTGGTGTCTATGCCGGAGTTTGTGAACGCTGGTTCGTTCGTCGGTAAGTGCTGAGCAATCAAGAAGGCAACTTGTGCTGGTGGTAAATTAGTGACTTGTGCGCACGCCAAGACATTACTACTGAATTCAGTGGAGTCTGTTTCGTTTTCAGCTGTTGAAATGACTGGCGGTAGACGGAGGAACTTTATTTCGGCAAGTGCAGTATTGCGTTCACGGTAATGGAATCGAATGATATTACGACCGGCTTTAAGAGAAACACGCAAAGGATCGCTATCGCGACTTCGAACAATGTCCGTCTCAAAATAGCCGCCGTTAGATCGACCAACGTCGTAGATAACAGGTTTGCTATCGCCAACCGTAAAGTAAAATGAATCCTCGCGAATAGATGGCCCTGAGATTTCTGTTCTAATGAAGTAGTCACGATCGCTGTTGCTTTGAACACAGACCTCAATATAGTGCGCCTCGTCTTGACTGACCGTATTGCGTGCACGAATAGCATCAGTCGAATACTCATCAGTGACAAGAGCAAAGCCATTGGTGTAGCTCATCTCAGACGGCGTTATGACATCAAGATCGTATGAACATTGGGGTTCGGGGTTTGTAACGGCAGTGGTGGTTGTAGCATCAACGAATACACGGGCCTCTGAGTCGTCAATAATGAGTGGTTCTTTCGACGCGAACGGGTCAATACTTGTATCAGATGTAGGCATCAGATCTGACTGATTGCCAACCTGGACACCTTGATCACAGGCGACGAGAAAGAAGGTTGTACATAGAGTTAAGAGGATTCTGCTCTGCATTGTTAATATCCGTTTTCGCAATGAATTAATGGTAACACTGGCTAATTAATCTATCCTAGGTATTAGTGCCAGAGCGTGAAAAATGTCGACAAGGGCACAGAAATTCGCAATTACTAACATGCCACTCACGCTAATTCAAACTTCCTCTCTGGTGGGCGAATCAATTTAAAAGATAAGTGCGAAGGTCATCGTGACGATAGATTCAGTGGATTTTCGACGGTGTAGCTTCCTTATTGATCTGATTGGTGGCTTATCGTATTGTGTCATCTGATTATGTTGTTGCTGGTGTTGTTCAAATGGGATTGACGCATCGCCTGCCAAATCGATTGTGTTGGTAGGAATCGACCAGCGACCTATGCTAACTGTTAATGAAGTAACACGTGAATCAGGCCAGAGTGATGAGGTTCAACAAAAAATTAGAGAATAAATCAGCATTAATCACCGGTGCGGCAAAAGGAATTGGCGCTCAGGCAGCTCGATTAATGGCGCAACAGGGTGCGACTGTTTTTGTTGCCGATACGCTGACAGATCTTGCGCAACAGGTTGCATGTGACATTAATTCAGATGGTGGCCAAGCGACGGCAATCTCACTGGATGTGAGCTCTGAATCCAGTTGGAAAGAAGCTATTCAACAAATCACGAAAGCTGGTGACGGCAACTTGGATGTGTTGGTCAACAACGCTGGTTTCTTTTTGGGCAAGGGGTTTGAGGAGGCCACAATTGATGAGTGGCGAAAGCTAGTCGACGTCAATATGACCAGTGTGTTTTTGGGAACCAAGCTTTGTGCACCAGCCTTGCGTAAGGCCGCAGCACTAAGTGAACATGGTAGCGCCATTGTCAATTTGTCCTCTATTGCAGGGTTAGTCGCAGCCCCTAATGACCCGCTCTACGGAATGACAAAAGGTGGGGTCACCTTGTTCACCAAATCGACCGCCATAAGTTTTGCTAATAATGGTGATCGAATCCGTGTTAACTCTGTACACCCTGGCGTGGTCAATACTGAGATGGGTGATAAAGCAATCGCGTCACAAGCGAAAAGGCTAGGCATAGACGACATGGACCAAATAAAAAAGTTATCGGCTGATAGACACCCGCTGGGTCGACTTGCTGAAACGCAAGACATTGCTAATGCTATCTTATTTCTGGCCTCAGATGACTCTGCTTTTATGACGGGAGTTAGTATGCCAGTTGACGGTGGATTAACTGCACAATGATTTTGATCGGTGACAAGAAGTGAATCAATCAACGGATTACGACACAATTGTTGTAGGCGCAGGCTTCGCTGGCATGTACATGCTCCATCGCCTACATAAAATGGGTCACCGCGCGCGGGTTATTGAAAAGGGCAGTGGCGTTGGCGGCACCTGGTATTGGAATCGCTACCCAGGAGCTCGTTGCGATGTTGCCAGCATGGAGTATTCGTATCAATTTGATCATGAGCTTCAGCAAGAATGGAATTGGTCGGAAAAATTTTCTCCACAACCCGAAATCCTTCGGTACGCGAATCATGTTGTGGATAGGTTTCACCTACGACCGCATATACAATTTGATTCGACAGTGGTTCAGGCTGTATTTGATAATGAGGCAAATCAATGGAATGTTACTACTGAAGATCAAGCGGGCAATCAAACAACCATAAACTCAACATTTCTAATTTCAGCAACTGGCTGCCTATCCAGTCCAAACAAACCGAATTTAGCAGGTGCTGATCGATTTAATGGTCGTATCTATCACACTGGCGAGTGGCCCCACGAGCCGGTTGATTTTAGTGGTCTAAATGTCGGCGTTATCGGCACTGGTTCATCTGGTGTACAAGCAATACCCGTGATCGCAAAGCAAGCTGCCAAGTTAACTGTATTTCAACGAAGCGCAAACTATGCAGTACCGGCGCGCAACACGGCGTTGACTGCTGAAGTACGCAGTAAGATAAAAGCAGACTATCCAGCATTACGGAAAAAAGCGGCAACGACGCGAAACGGGCAGCTTACAATTCCAAACCCTCAGTCAGCCATGGCCGTCGGCGATAAGGCGCGTAATGAGCAATTTGAGGCTCGTTGGAGTGCTGGCGGGTTAGCGTTTATCGGTTCATTCAATGACTTAATAATTAACAAGGCCTCCAACAAAATTGCAGCAGAATTTGTAAGAGGAAAAATTCTGGGAAAAGTGGATGATCCGATAACAGCGCAACGGCTTTGTCCCACATCCATGATCGGATGCAAAAGATTGTGTGTGGATAGTGGTTACTATGAAACCTACAATCGGCCTAACGTATTCTTAATGGACATTAACGAGACGCCCATTGAATCTATTGAGCCGAATGGTATTAAAGTAAGTGGTGAGGTAGTGCCGCTTGATGTGATTGTTTGTGCAACGGGTTACGATGCAATGACTGGTTCACTCACCAAGTTAAATGTAAGTGGCCGAAACGGCATTACACTTAAAGATCGTTGGAAGGCAGGCCCTGAAACCTATATGGGCCTTGCAATGCATGATTTCCCAAACTTCTTTACCATTACGGGTCCTGGTAGCCCGTCAGTTTTGACTAATATGTTGCCAACCATTGAGCAACATGTGAATTTACTATCCAAGTTGTTCATTCATGCTCAGGCTAATAGTAAAAACCGGATAGAAGCTAAGCTAGATGCGCAGACAGCCTGGGTACAGCATGTTAACGACGTCGCTTCAAAAACGATTTATCCCGGCTGCAATTCTTGGTATCTAGGCGCAAACGTGCCGAACAAGCCGCGGGTGTTTATGCCTTATGTAGGATTTCCTGATTATGTAAAACGTTGCGAAGAGATGGTTGCAAATGGTTTTGAGGGGTTTGAGTTTACAAATTAAGGAATACCATCTTCATCCTCGGTTCATATTTAAGTGACCGGTCTGCGAGATGCAATGAAATTTCGATCTGGCATGACCATCCACGGTAGCCAATTATGTCCAAAAAATACATACGCTTTTTCATTGTAAGTTATCGCGTCTATATCGGGTTTGTCGTAGTCAAAGTGAACTTTGACTATTCGATTGTGCTTTATTTCGATGATTACCAAAGTTGAGTGATCTTCATCGATAAAGCCTCTCGCATAGACAACTTCATCGATGAGTTTATCTCCAGTGGCATATTCGGTCCATTGAATTGTGTCTCCGACTTGGTACTCAGGAAAATCAAGCAAGCTACCCCAGTAGAATTTGATTATTATTTCTCTGTCATTGTGCCGGGCATGTAAAACTGCACAGGTTTTTAGTTGAGAGTCGAGAGTGATTCCTTCATTCGCAGAGTTGTGGATATAAATTGGTCTTTGAAGTACGCAGCGCTCGAACAACGGGAAGGGGATAGAGTGGCGGTACTTGGATATAAGGTATAAGTACTTTATATTCTCATTCCAAACTTGAGTCATGCTATCTGTTAGATCAGGCAACATGCAATGATCGAACTCACCATTTTTAGCAGTGCCCAACAGTTGCGCCCACTGATTCTTAATCCAGCTAGCTTGGTAGTCGTCCCAGGAAATAAAGTCGTCTGAGATAAAGGGGCCTTGAAACGTGTATTTTATATTTTTTAGTAGAGTGGGTTGCAAAGAATGAATGCGATTATTTTTGATACAAATTAATGTATCGTTCGGCCGTTCATTACAAGCAGTGCAGCACAAGTCCGCTGTTGCGAATACATACACGGTCTCTAACTCTGGATACCCTAGTACATCTCCTTCCCAGCTAATTTCGTCGCCTACGACGTACTCTTTAAAATCGGTCAGTTGCCCCCATTTGAATTGGAAATGTACAAGCGAAATTTTACCGCATTGACAATCCATAGATTGACGAACATAGGCGTACTTGGTAATGAAGCGCTGTACATAATCAGTATAAACATCAACAGTGAAGTGCTCTCGATATGAGTTAACGAGTCGCGGTGGAATATTCTGGTATTTAATTTCTGTATGCAATTGCCACTCAGGAAAACGGTTTTCCTCAAAGACTGCTCTGATAGGGTCAGGTTTTGTGACAATTGGTAGCGATTGTCTTTCAATAAAATCTATACCTTCCCAAGAGTCGTAATGATTGGCGAGGGTAAGCAAGCAGTGCGTTGGGCTTTCTCTCTCTACAGCTTCTATTCCAACATTGACATAGTCTTCAAGACCGGTTTTCGGTTCATCACTTCGTCTATCATCTCTGATGCACAACAATCGATGTTTAATTTCTGGTAGATGATAAGGGGCATTGAATAGTCTTCGAAACGCATGAACTAAATGGGTAGGGCTAAGCTGATCTCGCGTACCGTAAACTGAAAAGCTGAAGTAAATTGAAAATGCAGTGATGTCGTCATCGTCAGTTAACTCAAACGAATACCCTTTAGATTCGACGTTGGATATATCTGCAGACCAGATGTTATGGTCATCTTCTGCATACAAACCGCTTCTGTTTGAAACTCCCCACAATAGTGGTTGATCAACTAGGTGTTGGTTGATATTTCTCAAAAGCCAGTCAGAGTAGTTCTCGTAGGAGGAATGCTGATTAACCTCTTCCAGCCAAATTTTTTCTGCATCGTAGGCAAACCCAAACTGAATCTCGGCATTGATGAGTTCTTCAAGGCGAGTCTGTCGCTGTGCAGCGCTTGGAGATAGCATCAATTGCAAGGAGCCGCGTGAATAGGTATCGCAAAGTTCCCAGTATTGAGTCGCCGGTAGCTTGCGTCGGGTCTCGGTGGAAAATAAGTTCATTGGCGCTTAGGCGATGATGAGTTAGCCTAATTGTATAATGATTAAGGTCTTCGTGTTTTGAGGGCAGTTCGATGGAACGTAGGTGCGCTGTGGCAATAGACATTTTTAGGAAAGTGAGAGGGTGCAACAATTGTTCTGCACTGGTGTTAACAACGGTCATTAACACAAAACGATGTGATGTTGAAGATCATCTAAAGCCCTAAATAGACTTTAGATGATCACAAGCATTGGAAGGGTATTACATTTTCCTAGTTACTAGACAATACACAATTATCGATCAACGTTTGATCTTCACTGTATAACAATGCCACCGCAAAAGTTGTATTTGCTGGTGCAGTGCCGTTCAGCGTGTAAGTGGAATAAGAACCGCCCGTTGCAATCTGCTTTGTCTTTGTATTCAAATTGTTGTACCCAGAATCAAGATAAGACAACTGTACGATGCTCCAAGGAGTACCTTGGCGGCTTGCATCACATGACAACGTGTAGTTTACACCTACAGTGACCGGTACTTCTTGATACAAACAACCTGGTGCTCCAGTGATTTCGAGCGATTTATTTCCTTGGCTTGCGCTGCGGCTGATAGCTAAGCTATCCGCACTAGCACATGATTGCCATTCGCGTAAATTTTGTTCAAATCCACCGTTCGCCAAGAGGTTTGTCGCAATCGGCTCTGGCTCTGGTTGCGGCTCCGGGATTGGTGCTGGCTCCGCAGCATCGTAGAGTGAACAATTGTCCACTAACATTTCATCTTCACTGTAGAGCAAGGCAACTGCATGCTTCGTGTTTGGCGGAGCTAAGCTCTCCAATGTGTAGTTTGCATAACCGCCGCCTGTGGCTACTTGTTTAATAGTTGTTGCTATATTGTTGTATTGCTCATCAAGATAGCTCAACTGTACGATGCTCCAGGGTGTACCGGTTCGAGTAGCCTCACACGACAATGCATAAGTTTTTCCAGCACTCACTGGTATGTCTTGGTACACACAACCGGCGTCACCGATGAAGCCAAGTGCCTTAGTTCCTTGGGCAGCGTTACTGCTCACTGAGATATTGTCCAATCCACCACAAGGATTCCATTGAAATACTCCTGTTTCAAAATCACCGTTAACGAGCAAATTCGTCGCAGCAGGGTTTGGCTCGGGTTCTGGCTCTGGCTGTGACGTGTAGTAGCTATTGCAGTTCAAGCGGTAGTCATCTAATGAGAAACGCTTTTTAATCGCACTAATTCGCAAGTCTTTCGCTGCCTGGCAGAATTGCTCTGGCTCAAGAAGGTATTCGGTAAGGAAAACGGGTTTGCCTGCATCTAGAAAGCCTGTGAAATATTGACATTCGTCAAATAGTACGCAGCTTTCAGTTACCACGAAATCAAACGCTTCGACTGTTCTAGGGTCTAACGCTTGATTGGTATTGTTCTTAAATCCAATAGCCATTCCACGTTCGCGAACCTCTCTTGATACCCAAGCATTGAAGTACATCTGATCTTCATAAGTGAGTGGAAAACCTGACGGATTATGCGAAGTGACGTCATAACCATCTATATTGTCAGGTTCAACTGCATCGCAACCGATTTGCTTTGCACGATCAAAACGCGCTTCTAATATTCGCGTCAGTGCAAGTCCAGTATTTGACTTGCTTGGGTTGACGTCTCGAATATCCAACCACTTTTCATTAGGAAATCGGTCATAGACGTTACCGAGGATGCTACGTGGGAAATCTGCCTCATCATCACGAAAATCTTCCCAAGCACCAACGTTGACATAACAGATGACTTTTTTACCGTAGCTCTGTAGCTCGGCCACAACGCCCGTTGTCTCGTTATCGAACATATCGACATCATAGATGCCAATCGTTTCATCATCGTTTAATTGGACTGGTGACTTTAGCTGCCAGTCCCATTTGGGAGGCTGTACATTGACATTAGGGTCTAGGGTTAGCCAATCAATGGCTAATGCATTGCCACTTGCGCCCAGCAGGAGAAATACACCTGCTAGCTGAGCGTGAATTCTTCGATTCATCATTTTTATCTACTCGCTTGGGAAAGTTCTATTGGCGAGCAAGATACCTAAGTCAGATTGTTCATTCGTTAACCTCAGTCACAAATTGATTTTTATTGCTGGTGGTTTGATTGTCAGTGGTGAGGCTGCGATAGGCCAGACAAATACGACTTGAAATAATGTGAACCAGTGCGCAATCGAAATTCTAGTCTGAATGCGATGCAGACAAAATGAGGGCAAGTAGTCGTTGATTCTAGAGTGAGGCCGCAGCATTTAGACTTCAGCTAAGTTTTGGGTTTCCCCCAGGGATTCTGCGCAGTACTGGCTGTCCGTTTAGAAGAGGCCAACGATGAGCGATTATCGTTACTGGCGTTTTTGTGATCTCGGCTATTTGAGCGACGACTGTTTTGATTAGCATGGTGATTGTCACCCGCACCCGCACTCGTGCCCTTACTCGCACTACTTCCACCTGAATTGGATTCATATTCTGCCGATTTCAGTTCACGCTTTTCGCGCAATCGCGCAGCGTCTTCCAAGCTCAACTCAGCTGGTTCTCCCGGTGTCTGATCATCTGGAACAATACGATCTCTAGGTGGGAGTTGATATTGATCGCGCGACGCTTTGGGGAGGTTTTTGTAGCTATACAGGTAAAATCCTTCAACCTTCTCACGAGCCCAATCTGTTTTTTTCAGAAACTTTACACTGGATGCAATGCTTGGGTTGTTGTTAAAGCAGTTAATATTTAAATACGCAAAAAGAATTTCAAATCCGTAGTGGTCTGATAGTTCTGTTAGCATTTTTTTCAACCCAACGCTGTGGAGCGGGTTGTTCTTGTAGTTGAGATCGTCATGCATAGTTGTGTTTATCTGGAACGTAAGTTTGGACTAAGTGCTTTCGAAACTGATTAAAATTAACTCGACTTCGTCAGCATACCGGGTGAGCTTACCGGTCTGCGAGGGAGGGTTAAGCACCCAAATACGTGTTCGTATTTCTCTACGGTTAACATTTTAACAGGGTTTGAACCGACAGGAGGCGAGCCGAGAATTGTCTGATCGGTGATGCGCTAACCCCCTAATTGGACATCGAACTGGCAGTGCGAGCGAAGTCTTGGCGAGCTTTCGCTGTGGTGGGAAGGCTCAGCCGATCGTCAGTTGAGCGTTGAAACTGTTTCAAAATGGCAAAGGAATTGCTTTTTTATACGAGGCAACTGACCCAAATCTGACTAATTTGAGTATTCATACAAAGGTTGTTGCAATTTTTTTTACCAACAGCGTACTCTTAAAGAAAAGTTGATTCATAAAGTCCCATGAATATATTGAAAATTGTAGGCATTTTAGTGGCGATAGGCGTAATCGTGTTCGCGGTGCTTCAATTTAGTCCTGCGGTATCAGACGAGACTCAAACTCAGCCGCAAGGCCAAAACAAGCTAACTGAAGCGGGCATTAAAAGACCGACTGATGGCGCTGAAAAACCAGTCGGCCAAGTTGATAGAAGCAATGCTGCGAGTGGCGATGGGAAACACACGGCTGGTGGTGAGAGCAAGAATGCAGCGCCGGGAGATTCAAAGAGTTCTACCCAAAATGCTGCCGGACGGCAGGCTGCTGGTGGTAGGCCTGGTGGAAGCACAGGTCGCCCGAGATCGACTCTCATTGTGAGTGCACCTGCGTCTGAGGCGGTAATCAATGATCGACTCAGTGCTGTTGGTAGTGGCACAGCAGTGTCTTCGGTGAGCGTTGTGCCTTTGTCCGCAGGAACACTAGTCGAGGTATTAGTGAAGCCAGGTCAGCTAGTCCAACAGGGCGACGTGCTTGCTCGACTGGACGATGAAGAGCAAGTGCTTGCACGAGATCGTGCAGCCCGCACCACGCAAAATGCCATCACCAACGAACAGCGCCTAGCAAAGTTATTTCGCAGCAGAACAGCATCAGCAGCCGATCTTGATAACGCCAAAGCAATACGCGCAGATGCAGATCTTGCGCTTCGTGAATCAGAGCTCAAGCTACAAAGAAGAAATATAACGGCTCCAATATCTGGCGTCGTGGGACTCATCGCGGTTGATTCGGGAAATTATGTCACTGCACAAACCGAATTAGTTACCATTGACGATCGTTCCACTATCATCGTGCAATTTTGGATACCCGAACGCTTTGCTAATCAAATTGCGATTGGTCAGTCTGTTGATGCGACTGCATTGGCTAACCCAGGCAAAGTGTATAAGGGAGTTATCAGTGGTATCGATAGTCGAATTGAGACCAACAGCCGAACGCTGCCGGTAGAGGCTCGACTTGATAATGCCTCTGACTCTTTGCGACCGGGCATGTCTTTTGAGTTGGAGCTAGCATTTGCAGGGCAGATGTTTGCGGCGGTTAACCCATTGGCGGTGCAATGGGATTCAAAGGGTTCGTTCGTATGGCGTGTGGTTGACGACAAAGCGCAACGCACGCCGGTCAGTATTATTCAACGTAACCCTGAATCAGTGCTTGTTGATGGTGATATCGCTGCAGACGATCAAATAGTAATAGAAGGCCTGCTTTCTCTTAGGCCAGGTGCAGCTGTTCGTGTGCAAAGCGCTGGCTCATGAGTGAGCCAATAGCCAAACCTCAGCATGCTGGCGAGGGTAATCTATCTTCTACCATCGGCGGTGTTACTGCTATTTTCGTTAGGCGACCTGTTCTAGCGTTAGTGTTGAGTTTGCTTATTATCGTTGCAGGCCTTGCGGCAATCGCGGGTGTGGAAGTTCGGGAACTTCCGGCTGTGGACCGGCCAGTCATTACTGTTACAACCAATTTTACTGGTGCCTCTCCAGAGACTATTGATCGCGAAGTTACCGCTTTTATTGAATCGGCTGCGGGTCGGGTTCCTGGGGTGAATTCCATTTCCTCTTCATCTTCATTTGGAAGAAGTCGAGTAACGATTGATTTTAATGACTCGGTTGATCTGGATATCGCTGCATCGGATATGCGCGATGCCATTGCTCGTGTTTCTAGAGATTTACCGAGTGCCGTTGATGACCCAACGATTGTGAAGGCCGATGCCGATGCGCAACCGGTTGTACGTTTGGCGCTAACATCTTCCACCATGAGTGCCGAGGCCATGACTTTAGTGGTTGAGAATCAGGTCGTTGATAACTTCACATCAATCAACGGTGTTGCCGACGTACAAGTATATGGTGATCGAGAGCAAGTGTTTCTCATTGATGTTGATCAGGCTAAGCTGGCTGTTCGAGGGCTGAGCGTGGCCGACATTTCTGCAACATTGTCAAATGCTGCATTTGATACTCCTGCTGGCTCCTTATCGAACGATACACAGGCTATCTCTGTACGAGCCACTGCAAACGTCGACACAGTTGAAAAATTCCAGCAACTTTTAATTAACGATCGAACGCGCATTGGCGATGTTGCGTCAGTGACGTTTGGTGCTGATGCGGGTGCAACTTCTTTACGCGCTAATGGGCTTACCGGAGTCGGCCTAGGTATTATCCGGCAGGCAGGATCGAACACCATCGATATTTCTAGAGACGTTCATGAAGCGGCGGCTGTATTAAACGAATCATTGCCTGAAGGCATGGAGATACAAGTAACCAGTGATGATGCTGTGTTCATCAATGGCTCTATAAGAGAAGTACTTAAATCATTAACGTTGGCCATTGGCATTGTTATCACGATCATATTTATCTTTTTACTTAATTGGAGAGCAACACTAATTCCAGCGGTGACTATGCCAGTTGCATTAATTGGTACAGTCGCTGGAATTTGGTTGGCTGGTTTTTCGATCAATATTCTAACGTTGCTTGCTTTGTTGTTGGCTACTGGCATGGTTGTGGACGATGCGATTGTCGTGCTTGAGAATATTGTTAATCGACGCAATCAAGGAATGGGGCCACGTGCAGCAGCTGTGCTTGGCACACGGCAAGTATTTTTCGCCGTTATAACCACTACCGCAGTGCTGGCCGCCGTGTTCATTCCATTGTCCTTTCTGCCGGGTACGGCAGGTGGTTTATTTCGCGAGTTTGGATTTGTGCTCGCGATCGCCGTCACGATCTCATCAATTGTGGCTCTGTCTTTGTGCCCGATGATGGCGTCAATATTATTGGTTGAAAAACCTGATTCGAATTCGTTGAGCATGTTTAACGCTCCAGCTAACGCCGTTAGACGTTTTGGTGATCTCTGCGCAGGTTGGTACGCCACTATTCTTAAGGCATTTCTGCGCGTACCGCTCGTCATTGTGACCGTGGCTTTGATGATCGCTGTGCTTGCTTGGTACACATTGTCTTTGGTGCCTGAGGAATTGCTACCATCAGAAGACCGTTCGGTTGCGTTGCTACGAGTCAGTGCGCCACAGGGGGTGAGTTTGGAATACACCACGTCACAGTTGCGAAAAATTGAAGCGTTAATTCAACCGATTGTGGACAAAGGTGAGGCAAAGAATGTGTTCTCTATTGTTGGTTTTGGTAATTCAACTAACAGTGGTTTCATGGTTATGACGCTTGTTCCGTGGGGTGAGCGTGTACGCAGTCAGCAGGAAATTGTCGCTGAAGTGAATGCTGGACTGCGATCTATTCCAGGGGTCCGTGCGTTTGCGATTCAGCCAAACAGTTTAGGTATTCGTGGTGCTGGCTCAGGTTTGAAAGTGGCCATAGCAGGTAACAGCTATGAGGAATTGGCGGTAACTTCAGATGCGCTTGCGAAAGCGTTAGAAGAAGACGGACGCTTTGGCCGCGTGCAGCAAAGCTATAAAACAGATCAAGCGCAGCTTTCTATCAGTATTGATCGAGAACGTGCAGCTGATCTAGGTATTAATATTGAAGGTTTGGCTGCATCAATGCAAGCGGTTCTTGATGGCCGTGATTTGGGTAACGTGTTTATCCAAGATCGTGCTGTCGCTGTGAAGTTGGTATCCAGTACTAACCCCGTCAACGACCCAACTGATCTTGCCAATTTATTCTTAAAGGCAAGTGATGGACGTATCGTTCCCATGTCAGCAATTGCCACACTGACAGAGTCTGCCATAGCGCCTTCGTTACCGCGCGAATCACGCGCACGCGCGATAACCGTTACGGCCAGCTTGAGTGAAGATATGCCATTGCGTGAAGGCATGAATGAGTTAGAACGATTGGCTGAACCTTTGCTTGGCCCCGATATGCGATTAATCCCGCTGGCAGAAGCGGCCACGTTAAATGAAACGTCCAGCGGTTTATTACTGACGTTTGGCTTTGCCGTAATTATCGTTTTTCTAGTGCTCGCTGCACAATTTGAGAGTTTTGTTAGTAGCTTTATCATCATGTTCACTGTGCCATTTGGTATAGCCAGCGCCATCTTTGCGTTATACCTGTCAGGCAACAGCCTCAATATTTACAGTCAAATAGGCTTAGTGTTACTGGTTGGGATCATGGCCAAAAATGGTATTTTAATCGTCGAGTTTGCAAACCAACTCAGAGACGAGGGTATGTCAGTGAGTGATGCTGCATTGCAATCAGCTACGCGCCGATTGCGCCCGGTAACCATGACCTTGTTTTCAACCGTGCTCGGTGGAATCCCGTTGGTATTTGCATCGGGTGCGGGTGCAGAGGCGCGCACGGCATTAGGTTGGGTTATCGTTGGTGGGTTAGGCTTGGCGACAGTATTTACTTTGTTTTTAACGCCCGTTGCTTATCGGTTGTTGGCAGGATTTTCAACACCTAAGGGTATTAGCGATCGGCAGCTCAATAGTGAGCTTGTGCAAGCAAACAATTATTGATATAACAGTACGAAGCAAATCCACAACGCAGATTCCGTGCATAGAGAAAGGTGTTATCAAACAAGTGTGCTTTGGCTTAAGGCTCAGAGCACATTGATAATGATCAAAATGGTTCTAATACGCCCACTCATAGCACTAGTAGGCGTGCTCGTTTTATTGCCTCAATCAACTTACGCTGCCGACCCTTTATCCATATCCATTTTATACCTTGAAGAAACGATTTCTCGGCCGCCGGTTCTTTCTCGATTAGTTTCGTGGCCTGAAGATGAAGGCGTGAAAGGCGCACAGCTTGGTGTCGATGATAACAACACCACTGGTAAGTTTCTAAATCAGCAATATAAGATTAAAGTGTTGATTATCCCTGAAGGCGACGTTGTCGATGAACCGTTCATCAATGCATTGTCAGAACCACAAGGGTTAGTAATCGCTAATGTGTCTAGCGAGACGCTACTTCGGATCAGCGCGCTACCAGAAGCTCAAGATGTCTTGTTTTTCAATGCGCGCGAACCGAGTGATGCTTTGCGATCTGCCGATTGTCGAGCAAATACATTGCACACGATGGCATCTCGATCAATGTTAAGTGATGCATTGATGCAATTTTATAGTTTGAGAAAATGGCGTGATGTCTTTTTGATTGAGGGCACGCATAGTGGGGATAAGGAATATGCGGATGCTTACAGACGTTCTGCCAAAAAATTTGGCTTAAAGATTAAACACGACAAAAAATGGCTGGCAAACGCCGACATACGTCGAACGGCAGCACAAGAAATACCCGTGTTTACCCAGGCACGAAAATATGATGCGCTAGTCGTCGCTGACGAACAACGCGATTTCGCGCCGTACTTGTTGTATAACACTTGGCTGCCACGGCCAATGGGTGGGGTGGTGCTGTACCGCTTTGGGGCGGTGAGGTTGCCAAGTTTGTTAGCTACTTGAACCAAGGTGGTTCTGTATGGACCTTCAAAATACCGAAAGCTTTGGCTTCCAAATAAGGTCGTAATCTGTTAAAAGTGAAGGGCCAGCTTATTTCTGGCCCTGTTTTTTAACTCGTTGTAGTGTAAGGATGCGAGCAATTGTCTGTGGCATTACAAATGACCGACCTATCAAAAGTACTCATCGTCGATGATCACCCCATGTTTCGGGTTGCTTTGAGTAGTGCAATAAAAACCGTATACTCTTCAGCAGAAACGAAAGAGGCATCCTCTATAGATGCCGCAAGTGAGTTACTCGATCGTGACCGCAATTTCGATATCGCCTTACTCGACTTAAGCATACCTGGTGTGAATGGTTTTGATGGACTGTTACGGCTGCGAGCTGAGCATCCTCGATTACCGATTTTGGTTGTCTCTGGCTTAGAAAATAAAGAAATTATTGAAGAAGCTTTGCGTTACGGTGCTGCGGGTTTTTTGCCTAAGTCTCATGGTGGCGATGAATTAGCCGCCGCAATTGAAACCGTTTTGCAAGGCGATGTTTATTGCCCAAATAACATTGAGCAAAATAATGATGGCATGCCGGAGGCTGAAAAACAAAAAACCGTTTTAATTGAACGCATGTTGAGCTTGACGCCACAACAACTCAAGGTCTTGTATATGTTGCGAGAAGGTCTGTTGAACAAGCAAATTGCACATGAACTCGATGTTGGCTCTAGCACCGTGAAAAAACATGTGTCGGAAATACTGCGTAAATTATGTGTTTATAGCCGTACTCAAGCCGTTATACAGGTATCTAAGTTAGATCAATCTGAAATGATTGATATTGAATCTCATTTCTGCAGTCAAACACGGTTGAACACTGTTTCCGATTAGCATCTGCTATATGCTCACAAGGTGAGTTATCAGCGCTCTGAGTTGCGCAGGCTTTACCGGCTTGAGCAATATTTCTATTCCGAATTCTTCCGCTTCCCGGGTCAGTTCTTTGGTTGGATTAGCGGTAATGATCACTGCAGGTATGTTTTCGCCACTTAGCGTATGTAGGTGACGAATCGTAGTTGTTCCAAGATCATCACCATCAAGATGTTGATCAGCAAGAATAATGTGTGGTTGCCAAGATGTATCTGCGGCAGCGTTAAGCGCTTGTTGAGTTGCAGTAGCCATGCGTAACTTGCATCCCCACTGTGTCAACAGCAACTCCATAGCCGATAGTACTTCTAAGTCGTTTTCTATCAGTAATATGTTGATGTTATGCAAGCCTTGCCCGACAGCGGCCTCATTACCTAGACGAAGGGATGCTTCATTGGTTGCAATATGTTTGCGTGCTTCAGCTCCCAGCATGGTTAGTTGAAAACAACTTCCGCGACCAACCTGAGAGTTTAACGTCAGCGAATGGTTTAGCGTACGAACCATGCGCTCAACAATCGCTAAACCCAACCCAAACCCGGCATCGGGCTTATCTTGTGTGTGTGGAATACGATTGCATCGATGAAACTCTTGGAATATTTTCTCGTACTGTTGCTCTTCAATGCCAATGCCAGTATCTGCAACTCTTATACGCACTCTATCGCGGTACTTGCCTGCAATTAATGCAACCCCACCTTCGTTGGTGTAGTAGATGGCATTAGCTATTATGTTTTGTAATATGCGACGCAGCATGGTCGGATCTGAATGTACGTGAAGATCTTTATGGGTAAATCTAAACTCGAGATTTTTTTGGCTAATCACGGGTTCAAAGTCAGACACAATCGATTCAAACAGTGTTTTTATCGAAACGCTTTGCCATTCTGGTTGTATGTCGCCTGCGTCTAACCTTGTGATATATAACAATGAGCGAAGTAGAACCGTCATTGTTTGCAGCGAGCGATCTATCTGATCGCATAGTCGTTGACCTTGGTCGCTGGTTTGTATCGTGTTCAGCGATGATACTAGCAGGGTAGCGGCATTTAACGGCTGCAATACATCGTGGCTTGCGGCAGCAAGAAACTGCGTCTTGGACAAGTTCGATCTGTCGGCGTTTTCTTTTGCGGTCTGAAGTTCGTGGTTGGAGCGCTCTAGATGGGCAAGTGTCGTTGAAAGCTCTTGCGTTCGTCGCTTAATCTGACCTTCAAGATTAATTGCCGTTTGAAAAATAGAAAATGCGTTGCCTTGCTGGTCCATTGATTGTTCGACATGAGCCATCAATGCCTGGTTAATTTTTTTAAGGCGACGTATCTCTTCGGCTTGCGATATTGCTGTTGGGTCGGTATTGCTCACGTTTGCAGCTTACCGAGGGTGGCCAAACGCAACACCAGTAAAGGTTTGATTAATATGCATAGAATTAAACTGTTCGCCGTAGGTGTTGAAGCCGACAAATTTGTGCTCTTGATAAAGTGATTCCATTCTACCAACCACGTTGCGATGTTGCGCATCGAGTTTTCGGTAAATGCAGTCAAATCCTAGCATCACGTCAATCTTACCAACTTGATGTTCGATACGCTCGATTGCAGCTTGTGTTGAGCGGACCATCCCCTCTGATCGTGCCACTGTGAGCACAACGCCATTGTCTATGGCGCAGAAGAATGTCAGTGATAGATCGTCATTGTGTTGTTGGATTGCTCTGCAATAATATTCGCCACCCACTCGGACAACCACGGCGTGTGACGCATAGTTCCTTGACGAGAGTTCTTCAGGGGCGAGCCCTATAGCATTAGCATAAGCAATGGCTGCAGGCTCGGCATTAAATTCTTTAACGGTGCGATGGTCAGGGTCTGATTCTGTTACGACGAGCTTGTGCGGTGTCGGTACAAAGTTGTTCTCGGTATAGAGTGAAAATGGTAGCAAGCACCGAGTTAATGTGACCACTGCTGCGCGGTGATAAGTCTCGCCATTGACGATTTGCGAGGTACTAGAAAACGCTAAATCATCTCCAGCTGATCCGCCGATGAGCGGGATGCTATCTAGACCGCGAGCTAAGGCTGCGGTAACAGGTTCTTCGGAATAGGTTAAGCCATCGATAAGCAGTGTTGCGTAAATATCGTCGGTGTTACTGGTATTAAGTTTTGCAAGGAAATTCGTCTTGTGTTCGGCCACTTGTTGCGAAATGGCGTGCATGCCGAGAGAATCTACTTGCTCAATGACTTGTATTGAAATTTGGAACCACCTTGCTGGAAGCAGTATTGCAATGGCGCCATAGTCTTGCATGCCGTCGGGTGTGATTTCGCCACACGTAGAACAGCCGAAAAAATGCAGCTTTGGTTGTGCTGCTGCTAAGGTCGTCGATACCAGAGCGGCATCGTGACTGCGTCCGGAGTAGTAGACAGTGCAGCCAGCAATAGCCTGATCATCACACTCTTTGGAAATTTGTTGGCAAAACGCCTGCGTATCAGAACTAGTCGTCCAGACAACCGTAATGCCGGTTTGGTATTGCCTTCGTTGAACCAATTTGGTGGAATCCGTTTGACAAATATTGCCATCAGCTAAAATGCCCATGGAACCTAACAGAAGTTTGACATAAAATGAACCTATACCCAAGAACATAAGCGCCTAACGGTGGAAATCGTCGGATGCGCTTTAATTGAAGGAATCATCGTGACATCGTTCCAAAGTTACAGAGCTTAGCGGCGGACAACAAAGGTTAATAGAATTAGTCCGTTCTACTCTGCATGGTCCGGATTTTCTATTACTTGATGAGCCCACGGTAGGTCTTGACCATGCTAAATGAATGGAATTTGTTAGCAGCGTTAAAGCTTTGTGTGGAGAAAAAAATGTTGGCGTACTCTGGGCTACTCATCTTATGGATGAGGTAGAGGATGCTGACTATGTTTACTTTTTACATCACGGAAAAATTATATTTGAAGGCGGGGCGGTTGAACTACTTGAGAAGCACGGCAAACAGAGCATTGCAGAACTGTACAGTTACTTAACCGGTGCACATGCCAATGAGCACGTCAGTAAAACACAACCATGAAACTAAGCCACGCGATATATTGTTTTAGAGGAATTCTAATTCGTGAGAGTTTGAGATTCTTAAAACAACGTTCGCGTTTTTTTGCAGCTCTGGTGAGGCCGCTTGTTTGGTTGTTTATTTTTGCCGCTGGTTTTCGTTCTGTACTAGGGGTGTCGATTATTGAGCCTTATCAAACTTATGTTCTCTATGAAGAATACATAGCGCCCGGTCTGCTTGGCATGATCTTACTATTTAGTGGCATGCAAAGCTCACTTTCAATGTTCTTTGCATCATCTGCATTGTATCCATTGTGGCGATTGCGCGAATCCAGTGAGTTGCTGTATTGGATTGCTAATTTGAATCCATTCACGCACGCAGTCGAGTTTGTACGCTTCGCGTTGTACTCTCAATTCAATTGGCAAGCTGGACTGATTACACTCTTGTGTACTATCGTATTTTTAGCCGTTGCCATACGGGGGTACGATCCACGTCGAGGTGCGTTGCCTCGAAAGGGTGGTGCGCCAGTTTAGAATAATCGCTAAGTAGTGGTTGATTCCAGTTCCAATCAAATGCCAGTTCCAACTTTGAAAAACTCAATAATTAGCCAGCACTTTGGCTCAGCTAGGCGCACAGTCATTAAGTGACTCTCTTCACAAGCTGTTCCCGCCACATCATGTACACACCTGACCCAATAATTAAACTTGCGCCCACAAGCATCAGAACACCCGGTTTCTCGTCGAAGACTAAGGTGCCTAAAACGAGTAAAAAAATAATTCGAGAGTAGCGAAATGGCATTACAACGGATACTTCGGCCGTACGGATCGCATAAATCAAAAGCATATATCCCATAGCACCTAAACCGATCATTGGTATCGTCACGTACCAGTTTAATTGCTCCGGAATAAGGGGTTCTCCATTGTATAAAACCCATGCAATGGTGAAGGGGGTTGCTGCAGCCATTGTGTAGGTTGCAAGACTTGCTGATGCAATATCGGGCGGTATTAATCGGATAGTGAGGTCGCGGACGGACAGCGACACCATGGCAAGTATTGCCCAAAGCACAGCAAAATTAAACTCCACGGCGCCTGGTTGAACGATGAGTAGCACGCCAATGAAGCCAATAATAATAGAGCACCAACGTCGCCAACCGACATCTTCATTTAAGAACAATACAGCGCCAACCGTCGCAAGCAGGGGTGTTGCTTGTGTGATTGCGCCCACAACGGATAGCGGGACATTGGTCAGTGCCATGACCATCCCTACCATGCCGGCAATTTCTGCCATATAGCGAAGCAATAGAATAGGGGAGAGCGCTCTGCGGTCAATTAACTGATCTCTTTGCAGGACAGCCATTAGCGTAAAAATTATTAATGTGCCACTAATGAGAATAAACATCACCTGTGCTGGTGAAATAACAGATGTTGAGACCTTGATTAGCGTATCGGCCACAGCGAATGCACCCATAGACATAATCATAAAAAGAATGCCGCGGGCGTTAGTGTCTTTATTCATAAACTCAGGCTGTGGTATTTAATATTTGAGGCAATGCTTCGAGGAACAAGATAGCTGCATTGTTCACGTTCAATTGTCTCACGTGTCCGTACTCTTCGCTTGGAAGCTCCAATGACGTTATTGACGGTTTGTGACTTGGCATGGTTGAATGGTTGATTATTATTTTATGTCGTCATTTAGCGGAGAAAAAAATTGTTCACTCATGTGATGTTGGGCGTTAACGATATGGATGCGTCGAAAAAATTCTATGATGCCACTATGGGTGTCCTTGGTTACTCGAAAGGTGTCATGGATCCCAAGGGTCGTTGTGTTTATCGCTCAGACAACGGGGTATTGTTGCTCTCTGTTCCGTTAGATGGAAAAGCGGCTTGTGGTGCCAATGGTGGTACCATCGGTTTTAAAGTGGATAGTAGCGAAACTGGCGATGCTTGGCATGCGGCAGGTGTCGCCAATGGCGGTACAGCATGTGAGGATCCACCAGGTCCACGTGGCGATCCGGCTACAATGTACTTGGCTTATTTACGCGACCCCACGGGTAATAAGATCTGTGTGCTGAAGCGGTTGGGATAGCACAATCTAGCACATTCAGTTTTGAACTGACAGAGACTGGCAATAGCCAGTTTCTGTCAGACACACATGAAACTTTCGCCTACGGTTTGCGCGTAGGTGGGAATTCGATAATATCGTTGAGCACGTTCGCTGCTTCCTCTAATATGATGTCGGTAACAGCGGTTTCGCTGTCATCATCATCATCGTCGGCACCAGATGCACCAAACGCAAGACGAAACAACTTCTGGCGTTTCTCCCGGTCAGTCTTCTGCTCGAGTATTTCCTTTTGCCTAACATCTTCAAGCAAAGTAATGTATCGCTGCTCTCTAGCTTCACGCTGAGATTCAAGCTCTTCGATGAGTAAGGTAAATGAATCGTTGGCTTTGTATCGCGATTCATGGAGAGATTGCACTTGCATGTAATCAGCTTCACCGGTCGTCCACGCATCAAATTTAGCAGCAGCTACTTCGGCCCAAGGCAGGGCATTGTCTAGCGCGCGTTCACCTTGTGCTTCAGAATCCAATGCAGTCGGAAACAAGATGTCTGGAATAACGCCTCGGTGTTGGGTACCGTCTCCATTGACTCGGAAAAATTGAGCCATGGTTATTTTTAATTGACCTAACTTGCCGTTCCGATCTAATGGTGCCACAGTTTGAACGGTGCCTTTACCAAATGTTGGTTCGCCAAGAACAACGCCGCGTCGATAGTCTTGTATAGCCGCTGCAAAAATCTCGGATGCTGATGCACTGTAGCGATCAACCAATACCGCTAACGGACCACTGTAAGCCACTGAGGGGTCATTGTCAGTTTCTGCTTCTACTTCACCATCGGTATTTCTGATTTGTACCACCGGTCCAGACTTAATGAACAACCCGGTTAAATTGGTTGCCTCAAGCAGTGAGCCGCCGCCGTTACCTCGTAGGTCTATGACGATTCCATCGACTCCGCCATCAGCGGATGTTAGCTCACCCAACAAACGTTTAACATCGCGTGTGGTGCTTCGAAAATCAGGCTGTCCTGCAGACATTGCAGCAGAATCAAGGTAAAACGTTGGCAAATCAATTACGCCAAAACGCTGCGTTTTGTCATCACGAACGACATCAACGACCGAGCTTTTGGCCGCCTGCTCTTCGAGTTTGATCTTGTCACGCACGAGGGTGATGATGGTTGGAGGAGAGCCCGCTGGTGCGTTTCCAGGCAATATTTTTAATCGTATGGTTGAACCCTTTGGTCCACGGATACGATCGACAACATCACTCAGCGGCCAACTCACCACATCAGTGATGTCATCATCATTATCACCGACACCAACAATTCGATCTTCAGCGCTTATCTGTTCGCTCATCGCAGCTGGACCACCGGCAATGACGCGCTGCACTACCGTGTATTCACCTTCGGTGCTTAGCGCGGCGCCTATGCCTTCCAAAGAAAGGCTCATATTAATTTTAAATTCTTCTGAACTGCGTGGCGAGAAATAAGAGGTATGTGGTTCGACTGACAGTGTGTATGCGTTAATGAAAATCTGGAATACGTCGTTTGCAGAGAGTTGACTAACTCGACGCTGCATACGCTCGTATCGCTCGTTCAGTGTGTCTGTTAACTCTTCGTTGGACTGTTCAGCCAAGCGTAAATTGAGCACATCATTTTTTACTCGCTTACGCCATAAATCATCTGCAGCTTTTTCATCTGTAGACCATGATGCATCCTCGCGATTGAAAGTGTAGTTTTCATCGATAGTGAAATCGAATTCTTGTTTTAATCGCTGTTTTGCAAATAAGGCACGTTCTTCAACTCTGACCCGAAACCGTTTGAAGATGTCGAAGACGGGGTCTAACTGTTCTTTTTTAAGCGCATCATCAAACTTTAATCGATATTGATTGAATTCTTCAACATCACTTGCAAGCAAGAAACTCTTTTGTGGATCGAGTGATTCCAAAAATCGATCAAATATTTGATCGGACAATTCGTCATCGACCGAAACAGTGCTGTAGTGATACCGCTGCATGAGATGCACGATAACCTCAGTCGCCGCTTTGTGTTCAGGCGAGGGGCTTAGCGAATCTAGAGTGATATCTCGGGTAGTGTCCGCAGTCGCTGTACAACCTAACAATACGCTGAGCGTAAAAATCAGGGCAGTGCTAAACGGCCGTAAGGCACGAGTACTGAGAAGGCGTTTATAACGACGAATTGTTTGCAACTGCATCAAATAATATTCCTCAACGGATTTACAGGTGTAAGAATAGCGGTTTGGCGTACGTCTTCATAGTGTAACTATCGCTATGGCTTTGCAAAACTAGCACCAAACTAATCAATGGCGTACATGCCTCTACTGATAAGACATCGTTCTAGACCAGTAAAAGTACGCAAAAACCAGATTCAGGCTACTTTTTCCAGCTCATTAACGCATCAACAGGCTTTTTGTCAAATTCTGGAACCGTTGTGTTATCTGCAGGATATCCAGCCACCAGCAGCAAAAATGGTTTCTCATGTTCAGGCCTATTGAGAATTTTTCGCAAGAAACTCATTGGACTCGGTGTGTGCGTTAAAGTTGCAAGTCCAGCATGGTGAAGTGCTGCTATTAAGAAACCTGTGGCGATGCCAACCGATTCAGGTGTGTAGTAGTGCTTGTGTTTATCACCATTTTCGTCAATCGTGAATTTTTGTGCGAATACAACAATAAGCCACGGTGCTGTTTGAAGAAACGGTTTATTCGCATCCGTTCCAAGCGGTGCAAGTGCTTCCAGCCATTCTTCCGAAGCGCGATGCTCATATAATTTTCGCTCCTCAATTTCGGCAGCTTGGCGAATCTGTTTTTTTACATCTTCGCAACGTATGGCGACAAAGTGCCAGGGTTGCATATTAGCGCCACTTGGCGCACTGCCTGCTATTTTTATAGCATTGGCAATAACCGACTCTGGCACATCGCGAGAATCGAATGATCGAACGGTACGGCGTTTTCTCATTAAGTTCAGAAATTGCTCAGAACGCTCAATTAGACTCGACTCATCTCGGAATTCGAATTCGAGCGGTGTGGAGCTGTGTACTTTGGCCATTAATTAAAACTCACGGAAAACTTGGTGATATATACGCGAACCTGCCTCTTTGGCTTTGCAATAAGTGTTTATAAACAACGCAATTTTCACTTCGAGCCACTGTCGGAAACGCGTCGATTTAAAGCTACTGTTTCGATGATTGCAACTGCGCTGTGCACCGCGTGTCTTATCATATCCTAGATAAACATATTCTCACCCATGAATACTAGCTAGGCATACTCTTGACCAGGAAACTTGATACGTTACGGCTAGCATAGTTGTTTTTAGTGCCACTTAATTCGTTGGTTCTTGCAATAGAAACTCCTTTCGGCGTGTATTAAGTTCGTGGCCTTTCCTGGAGGTGGAAGAATTCACTGTCTAATGCCGAACGCAGGCCGTGGTAAAGTTATTCAACAGCCACCGTTGTGCGAGGTTTGTGAGCGACCACGGTTGATGGATTTTAATAACGATAAATAAGGCTTCTACAATGGCTACTACCATTAGCACATTGACACGTTTTCCCGTCAAAGGCTTGAGCGGTCAGGTACTTGAGCAGGTGACGCTGGTAGCGGGTCAGGGATTTCCTGGTGATCGTCAGTTCGGATTTGCGCGTCCCAATAGTGGGTTTGATCCTGCTCACCCAAAACCGCTACCAAAAACGAAGTTCTATATGCTTGCGCTTGACGCATCTTTAGCGTTGCTCAGTACAGAGCTGAATGATGAAACTGGAGTCCTATCTATTAACGCGCCGCAAAATGCCGGTCAGTTTGACATCACAACCGAGGAAGGAAAAGAAAGCGCGAGCGATTTTATCAAAACATTTCTTTCATTACCAGATGATGAAAATCCTCAATTGTATGAAGCATCCCCACATCGATTCACAGACGTATCCGTTGTGTCTACAGAGATGATGAATGCTGTTTCTATTATCAATCTCGATAGTGTTGCTGAATTTTCTAAAGCATTAGGGCAGGACGTTGACGCTAATCGGTTTCGTGGCAATATTCACTTGTCAAACTTACCAGCGTTTTTAGAACTTGAAATGGTTGGGCGGCAATGTGCTATTGGAACAGCGCGTTTCAAAATAGTGAAGCGCACAAAACGTTGTCCTGCTACAGAAGTAAATTTAAAAACTGGTGAGCGAGATATTGAGACGCCAACGCGATTGCGTGAAAATTATGGGCATATGGATATGGGGATTTATGCCGAAGTTATCCAAGGTGGATTAATTGCGAAAGGCGATGCAGTTGAGTTTGATTAGAAACATTGTGCTTTAGCAAACCGACTGTATTGGGTTCATATCGAAAAAGAAACAAAGACTGCATCGGGTTTCACTCGATGAATCTCATAAGAGTATTCGCTGTTAACACAGGGGATGTCAGCACAATTCCATTGCTTATCTCTTGGTAATCAACTTCAGCTGTGTTGAGAAAATCGGCAACCACCTGTGGATCAGGCATCGTCAAGTCCATTCCCGCGACGCACGGTGTGTCGTCTTTGACGACGGTTTCGGGCAATAGGCCAATCGTTCGTGAAAAATTCGCTGCATCCATTATGCGCATAACGCCATTAGCTGTTTTGCATTGAAAGCCACCAGCAATAATCTCACTGCCACCATAGAGTGAACCAAACCGCGCTTTAAGTGCAGGGTGATGTTGTTCGCTTGCAACAATATTTACCCCGCAAATACCAGTCACCTTGTTTGGATGCTTCAGCCACTCTTTTACATAGATTAGTTCAGGTTTGTGTTGTTGGCATAGGAAAAAAGAGAGGCGAGGGAACTGCGCATCTGGTAGAAGTGCCAGTGTTGTTTTGGTGCGTCCTTCTGTGCCATCAGGCAACGTCACATCGCGGCCGAACTCTAGATGTCCGGCCACTGTAAATCCGGTAGCCTGTGCTCGTTGCGCATCAGCTTTAGAATTGGTGCTGTGCAACGCGGTAAGTGCAACACCTTCGCGGTTTTGAAGATGCTCATAGACATGTCGCCCAAATCGAAAATCACCGGCGGGAACTTCATCAATGAGGGTGTCATCATAAATACCCATGATTTCAATCAGACATCCGTTGAACATCGCCAAGCTGGTGCTGGTGCCCCAAGGGTGTTTGCCGATGGCAGTCATGTTGAAACCAATTGCCATTAAAAGGTTACGTAAGCTTTCAATATCATGCGTGGCAAGAAGTGGGTGGTCGATGCCGAATGATGCATTCATTGCTTTACTCCGGTTTTTGCAAAGCTAATGTGAGCGTCTCTGCGCTGTTGTGCTCTAACGCCTTCTGCAACAATAGCCCCTGTTGCGATATTACGCATGTTCGGCTCCTACAACACATAGCCAAAAGCTATTTTCGGAGTTACAGCACTATCTAGCCAAACACTTTTGGCGGAGGTATATTCCATCAATGCATCAGTTCCGCTAGAACGTCCAAAGCCTGAGTTCAAGGAACCACCAAAAGGTGACGATACGTGGATAGCTTTATAACTATTGATCCAAAAGGTTCCGGCACGCACAGTAGTAGCCATACGATGCGCACGGCCAACATCGTTGGTCCAAACAGCGCCTGCTAAACCAAAGGCGGTATCATTGGCCAAGGCAATGGCTTGGACTTCATCTTCAAACGGAATGGCGCTAACAACAGGACCGAAAATTTCTTCCTGAGCAGACTTCGCATTGTTGCTGAGTCCATTGAGAACGGTAGGTGGAACAAAATAGCCCTGGCTGTGCTTTTTCGTTCGCGATAAAACCGATGCACCGTCACTGGCAGCTTGTTCAATCATGTTAGTGACATGAGAAAATTGTTTGGCATTGCTGATCGGTCCAATTTCCGTCGCCTCATCTAATGGATCGCCCAATTTGATGTTGTTCATACCAGTGGATAACATATCAACCAGCTGACCATGAACTGATTGGTGCACTAATAACCGAGACCCCGAAACGCAGCTTTGTCCTGCACCAGAGAAAATGGCAGCTTGTGCGCCAAGGCAAGCGTGTTCAATATTGGCATCGTCAAAAACGATATTGGCAGACTTTCCACCCAGTTCCAATACCGTTGGTTTAAGCGATGCTGCCGCAGCCATCGCAACGCGTTTACCGGTTTCGGGGGAGCCAACAAAAACGACTTTGCGCACAAAGGGATGTTCAATGGCGCACTGTCCAGTTGTTGGGCCTAGCCCGCAAAGTACATTAACCAAGCCTTGAGGTAGACCTACCGCTTCGGCCAATTTAACTAATGCAACAGTGGTTACTGGTGTTAATTCACTGGGCTTAATCACCACTGCGTTACCCGTTGCAATGGCAGGCGCGATTTGCCATCCGCCAGTAAAGATGGGGGCATTCCAAGGCGTGATTTGAAAGACCACGCCCAGTGGTTCGCGTAGGGTGTAGTTGAGGTGTCCTGATGGCACTGGTATGACTTCGCCATGGAGCTTGTCAGCCCAACCAGCGTAGTAGGCGAACATTTCGGCGACCTTGGCAACTTCGATTCTGCAATCGCGGATAGGCTTGCCAGCCACGATGGCCTCAATTTGCGCCAAGGCTTCGGTGTGTTCTAGAACAGCGAGCGAAATCTTTTGCATCACTTGTCCACGAGAAGCAGCGCAGATGTTGTTAGCCCAGTTTGGCTGAGCTACTGATGCTGCGGTACAAGCTTGGGTTGCTAGATGTGTGTCGGCATCTGCATACGTGCATAAGGTTTCTTCGGTGTAGGGGTCGACCAATGTGATGTCGGCACCTTTACCGTTGACGAGCTGACCGTTTATTAGGCTTTGGACGGTAGAATTTAATCCAACAGCCGCCATTGCTTTATGCAGTTTTTCGGTTCGTTTAGACATCGTTGTTGCTCTTATGGTATTTCACGATTTCATTGAAATCTGAGTGGTCGGTGATGGTGCTTGACTGGTTCAGCCATATGTCGGCAATCCGCGCAAACCCATCTAGTTGAACATCAGATGATTTAGCCAGTTCAAGCGCTAAGCCGACATCTTTGCGCATAAGCCCCATCGTGAAGCCTGAATCGAAAGATTGGGTTAGCACCCATTTCGGAAAATTAACTTCGCTCACACCACTGCGGCCAGAGCCTGCATTAATGCCGTCGAGTAAATCCTCAGCGCGAACGCCCGCAGCTTCTCCTAAGCGTACGGCTTCGGCAACTAAAACTAGATTAGCTGCGCACAACATGTTGTTGGCAATTTTGGCTGCATGACCGGCACCTGAGGCACCGACGATCACCGTCTTTGCTGTGATGATATCAAGCACAGGTTTTAATGATTCGATAGCGGCGGGTGCGCCGCCCAAGAGCATTGTCATCGTTCCAGAATTTGCAGCTGCCGGGCCTCCACTGACAGGTCCATCGACAAATGAGAATCCGAGCTTTACACCTAACGCTGCCATTGCTTGTGAGGTTGCGGGTTCTGATGTGGATGTGTCGAGAATGATGGAGTTGGGTTGGATGCTTGGCAAAATCTTTAGCATAACCGTTTCAACCACTGCGGCTTTGGGCAGCGAAAGAATGATGACATTGGAAGATTCGGCCACGGAGCTCGCGGATGCGACTGTTGTTGCACCAAGCTCGTTCATCAAAGTGAGCCTGTCGTCGCTTGGGTCGAAGCAGCTTAGGGCAGTGTCTTTAGATAAAAGCTGCCTCGCCATGCCGCCACCCATGTTGCCGCAGCCGATGATTCCTATATGCACATTAAAATCCCGCTTTGTAGTTGTATTGGCACACTATAGCGCTGTTTAATAGCGTTTTGACGGGTTCGATCACAGGCCTTTTGTGTCTGGCCCTGATTTGTCTCCTGTTTATTATCATCCGCCGATGTCAAAAGATAGGTAGATGGTGCACTAGGGAGTTCATGGCCATTGTTCTGGATGGCGGGAAATCGAGTAATCTCGATTGACTGTATCGCATTATAGTTTGAACGCTTGGCGCATTTTCTCTGACCTACTGCACTCTCAAATTATCGAAATACAGCGTTACGCTTTTTGTAGGTCTAGGCACAATAAGTATCACTCTCGTGATTTTAGCTAAATTAGGTGAATCTCCATGCACCTCCATTGCAAGTTCCTCAAAAGACACGTTAATACTAGAATGTCCTGACTGCAAAACGCGGCGCGCAATCATGCTTTTAGTATTAGAACTTTCAATTGGCTGGTAGTCCACTCTTATAATTAGCCTGACCTCATCGGTTTGGCTGTTGAACACATCGATAGCCAAAGCACCGTAATTTGACCAATCTTTCACAATTTCTTCAAAGCGAATGTGAGGCCACTGAGAGGTTAGGTAAGTCACCATCAGGCTTTTGCCTTCACTAGATGGCCAAAGAGATTGATAGTTGCTAATGTTAGAAGTGGTGTTGTTGTTTCCGATCCTTGCGTCTGCTGCAAATTGATCAAAATGTGCAATGACAGGTAGTGGTGGCGTTAGCCACTTGTGAGCAAGAAGGTAGGCGGGCTTGCGTACACACCATGTGATTAGAACGATGCCTAAGAGTACAGAAACCAGCTTGATCGAAAGCCGGAATTTAATAATGCTGACCGTGCTGAAGCACATGCCGGCAACAATACCTACAGCATTTACAAGAATATCTTCAGCACTGGCGCCTCTTCCAATAATGTGCTGCACAGCTTCAATCAGTATGCCCAGTCCAAATAGTGTTATGGCAACCATGCTGAGTATTTTGAGAGTGTGCTGCGGTGATTTCCACGCTAATGTTGAAATGCTAAAGAACGCGGCGAAACACATGGCAAGGCCATGCCCAGCGTTTTGCATTGAGTTCCAAAAGAGGGTGTTACCTGGTAGTGTCGTGGCGGTAAAGACTACAAGTAGTACTAATCCTAGTCCGATATTCAGTAAAATAATATGACGCATGAACGCTTGACTATAGTAAAAAACGCAGTAAGGCTTGCTTAGTGAATTGGCCAGTCAAGCATATTTACGTAGTTGAATCGAAACGGCATCGATCACCAAATTTCGCTTTGCTCAGAAGAGTATATCGGCTTATTACACGCCTGCTGAAGCGTTATTTGTGGCAGGTTTAATGACACAAGGCGACTTATCCTTTGGCTTAGCGTTGCCTTGTTACCTGTGGAGCCGCGGCCCAAGTAGTATATAGAATAGTGCATAGATCTATGATGTGTGATCTATAGCCATACGGGTACGCTTATGGCGCTAGCTCAACTGGCGTCTGCCAAGAAAATTTGTCATGATGACTCATGAGCTTAAAGCTGCATTGGAATTCATACTAAAACAAGTCTATCAGCTCATACTATTGACAACAAACAGCTGGACTTACACTTCGGAGGAATAATGAAATGAGAATAAAATTAAAACGAATGGCTCTGGCGTTAGCCGCTATTACAACAGTGAGTGGTGTCGCCCAAGCTGATTTTCCCGAGCGGGAAGTATTGGGTGTCGTTATGTGGGGTGCTGGTGGAGCAACGGATACGGTAGCCCGTGCGATTAATCCAGCCGCAGAAGAAGCGCTTGGTAAGCCGATTGTTGTACTGAATAAATCCGGTGGGGCAGGTGCAATCTCTACTGCCTATGTTAACGCTGCACCTGCAGATGGCTATACCTTTCTATATGGTGCTGAGAATCCACAACTGCATTCTGTTATGGGTGTCTCTGATCTAGACTACAGCAGTTTCTACCCAGTTAATATCTTGGGGCGTGGTATTGGTGTGATCGCTGTCAACGCCGATTCCAAATATCAAACCATGGAAGAGCTTATGACAGATATAAAAGCGAATCCAGGCAAAGTGCTTATGGGATCAACCGGTCCTGGCGGATTGCCGAGTACGATTGGTGCGATTATTTCCAATTCGGCAGACTTTGATGTCACTGCAATTCCATTCGATGGTGAAGGTCCGGGTCTTACCGCCATGCTGGGTAACGAAGTTGATTTTATGCCGTCTGGTATTTCAGCTGCAGCGGAGCAAATAAAAGCGGGCAAAATGCGTGCACTTGCCGTTGTGAATACAGAGTCGGTTGATACATTGCCCGATGTTCCCCCTATTACAGACGCCATTCCAGATATGGCTAAGTTCTTACCTTGGGGGCCTTTCTATGGCGTCTTTGTTAAACAAGACGTGCCGGACGATGTGAAGGCCACGATGGTTGAAGCGTTTTCAACAGCGGCCAAAAGCGAAACGTTTCAAACGCTCATGGCGAACAAAGGCAATATCATTATGGACATCTCTGGTGATGAAGCGGCGACGTTTGTAAAGAAGTGGCAACAAGTTACTGCATGGGTATTGCAAGACACAGGTGCTGCAAAAGTGAATCCTGAAACGCTTGGAATAATGCGTCCTTAGTAGGGCTGGTTGATCAAGTCGTATTCAAATACTGACAATGTCTAACCCTTCGTCAAAGCAACAAGGAGAAACTGGATTCTCCTTGTTGCTGGTTGTGTTTAGTGTGACTGCGTTCTGGCAGTCCTATGCTATCTCTGGTTTCACAGGTTTGTCGACGGCGGGTGTGTTTCCGATGTTGGCGTCGGCAACGATGGTTGTTTCAGCCTTGTTTATTCTATTGCGTAGTGTGCGTCAATCCAGTTCATACAAGTCAGATAGTTTAAATACGCAAGGTTTTTTTCAATCGATATTGCCTTTACGACTCGTCATAGTCGTTGTGTTGATTACCGGCTACGTTATAGCAATGCCAATACTTGGTTTCCTATTGGCATCAGGCCTATTTTTGTTTTTATCTTTTAGTTACCTGTGGCGTAAGCCCGTGTTGATTTCAATAGCGATCACGTTGGTTTCTGTGGTATCTGTGTATCTAATTTTTCGCAAGCTATTTCAAGTGGTGTTACCAAAAGGCACATGGTTACAGGGCTGGTTTTAGAGTGGTTGAAGTACTCTCCAACTTATCCACTGTATGGACCGACCCGTGGCTATTGTTTCTTACAGCAATAGGTACACTTGCTGGAATATACGTGGGCGCTATACCGGGTTTGTCGGTCACCATGGCCACGTCCATTCTCATCTCCTTTACCTTTAAGTGGCCGGTTAATGATGCGTTGGCATTGATCACAGGCGTATTTATGGGAGGTGTTTATGGTGGTTCGCGCACCGCCATCTTATTAAACATACCCGGTGCCCCCAGCGCTGTGGCTACAGCGATTGAAGGTTATCCAATGGCCAAGCGTGGTGATGCAGGGGAGGCGACTGCTCTGACGACAGTGATGTCAGTGATCGGTGGTTTTGTTGGTATCGCGGCTTTGGCGATGTTCGCGCCTATTATTTCGTCGTTTGCACTCATGTTTAATTCGCGCGATTATCTTCTTCTAGGATTGATCGGTATTTTATTGGTTGGCACGTTGTCTGGAGAGAGCTTTGCCAAAGGTGCTTTCGCTGGTGCGTTAGGCGTGCTTATTGGTATGGTGGGTCTTGACCCGATGACAGCTGAGGGTCGTTTTACTTTTGGCAATGTGTCTATGATGGGTGGCATACCCTATATCGCTGCGATGATTGGATTTTTTGGTGTTGCAGAAGCACTGGCGCAACTCCATCAATTAGACGTCGCTGTTATTAAACAAAGGGTCGATCGCATTGTCCCTAATATGCGTGATGTAAAACGTTACCTAGGTCTTGCACTTCGCGCATCGGGTATAGGTACCATCATCGGAGCGTTGCCGGGTACTGGTGGCGATATAGCTGCTTTGTTAGCTTACGATCATGCTAAGCGTTCAACCAAAGACCCCGAAGTACCTTTTGGTGAAGGTTGTAAGGAAGGGTTAGTTGCACCGGAGGCTGCAAATAATGCAGCAGTTGGTGGTGCCTACATTCCGATGCTAACACTTGGTATTCCCGGTGACGCGGTTACCGCTGTCATCATCGGCGCATTGTTCATTCATGGACTCAAGCCTGGTCCTTTGTTACTCGTAGAGACCCCACATCTATTTTGGTTTATCGTCGGTGCGTTGAGTCTGGCCAATATCTGTTTGCTGGTATTTGGACTAACAGGCATTCGCATTTTTACCAAAATAGTAGAATGCCCGAAAGGCGTATTAATTCCACTTATTATCGTACTCTCGGCTGTTGGCACTTACGCTATACAAAACAATCCGGTGCACATTTACTGGATGTTGCTGTTTGGGGTTGTTGGGTATTTTATGAAGATGTATGGCTTTCAAGTAGGGCCGGTTATTCTTGGCGTAATTCTAGGCCCAATGATGGATTCAAACTACCGGCGCGCTATGCTTGGCGCTCGTGGCGATGTTGGTACCTTTTTCTATAATTTTGTGTCACACCCGATTACGTTCGTGCTATCTATAGCGTTAGTCACTATGTTGTTATCGCAGACACCACTGTTGCGATGGTTTAAGCGATGGCGTAGCTCAGCTTAAGTAATAACCAAAACGATTCGCTAAAACAAAGACACAGAGCTTGAGATTTCGCTCGACTCGACATTCGCTGATAAGCAACTACTAATATGACAAACAATGCGGTATCACTTGTTCTAGGGAGCGGCGGTGCTCGGGGGATGTCACATATTGGCGTGAATCATTGGCTTGAGGAAAGCTGGTACGATATTCGCTCGATCAGCGCTTTCTCGATTGGGGCGTTAGTTGGCGGAATACATGCTTGAGGTAAGCTTGATATTGCGGACCAAACTCTCGATGCTATGCAGGAGCGATTGCAAGATAAAAGCTCGCCGCGTACCCATCGCATCACACTACGATGAATGCGCGTGATGTCTGCGGTACCCTAGAGTTTGGTCGAATCGATGAAATGATCGAGCTTGGATATGTTACCGCTGCTCGAACTCTGAGTGTGATTTAACGCAGCACCGCTGCGCCGGCTGTAAGAACTCCTATTTTTTTACACAATGTCTGTGGATAATGCAGTTAACCTAAAGTAAAAGAGTGAACAATGAATCGTAAAAGTTGTGTAATGGATGTTAACCACCTAAAAGCAATCGCGACAGTGTTGTTTTCTGTTCTGTGCAGTCAAGCAACCATAGCAGCATCTCTGCCTATCTCTGATGCTCATTTACATTACAGCCACGATTCTGTCGAGCTCACGCCACCTGAACGCGTAATAGAAATTATGCGTGAAGCAAATTTAAAGCTCGCTTTGGTGTCAAGCTCTGATGACAATGGAACGCAATTACTGGTCGACTTAGCACCGGATATAATAGTGCCCGGTCTGCGCCCCTATACAAGGCGCGGTCAACTGAGTACTTGGTTTAAAGACCAGAAAAATCTCGACTATATTGAAGACTTGATCAGTAAAAACCGTTACGCCTCAATCGGTGAATTTCATTTATATGGGTCGGACGCAGACTTGGAAATACCAAGGCGCATTGTCGAGTTGGCTGCCGAAAACAATCTGATTCTTCACGCCCACTCTGATGCGGAAGCCGTTGAACGACTACTAGCTCAAGACAACACAGTGAAAGTACTTTGGGCTCATGCTGGTTTTGAAGAGCCTGAATTTGTATCAGAGATGTTAGCAAAGCATGATCGTCTTTGGACAGACCTTGCGTTTCGTAGTGAGGTTGGTAGTGGCGGACAGTTAAGCGCCGAATGGCGTGCGTTGTTTGAAGCTCACCCAGATCGTATTATGTTGGGTACTGACACTTACACGCCTGAGCGTATTCATTACATCCCATCGCACGCAGAAGGCGCGCGCGTGTGGCTTGCCACACTACCGACTCAACTGGCAGAAAATATTGCGTGGAAGAATGCTTATGATCTCATCATGCCGATGTGGCAAAAAAATTCAGCAGCTGTTGCAACCAGCGATGTTACTGTTTGCAGTGAAGCAGGATCAAACGCCTTGGCATTGGGTGAACACACAAAAGTCATTTTGGATCCGGTCAGCGATATTGAAGTAGGTCAAGTATTCTCGGTGATGCTCACAGTGTGTGGTCGTGATTTGGATGCTGCTGAGGTGTTGCTCGATGCAACCATGCCTGCCCACGGGCACGGTATGAACTACACGCCGGAACACCGTTTGGTATCGAACGAGTCTGACGTAATGCAGGTGCAAGTCGATGGTTTACGGTTGCATATGCCGGGCACGTGGCAATGGTCGGTTACCCTGCGCAAGGATGATGAGCGTGTACAGGCTAGTGATAACTTCGAAGTCAATTGATTTGAAGTTGGTTGTCGTCTTGTATTGAAAAAGCTGAGTTCCAATGCAATTGATCCTTAAAGTTCTATGTTGTGCACTGTTTTTTGTCTGCGTACAAGCTGTTGCTAAAGACGTGACGTTCACCGATAGAGAAAAATCGGTGATCAATGCCTTTGCACAGTGGCCGTTGAAGGTGCCTGCCGACCCAGGCAATGAGTACTCAGGGCACGCATGGGCCGAAATTCTAGGGGAAAAGTTGTTCAATGAGCCTGCGCTCTCTGCAGATCAATCAATCTCCTGCGCATCCTGTCACCAAAGTGATCATGGACTAGCTGATGGACGCGCACTGGCTGTCGGTGCGAAAGCGCATGTTCGAAACACGCAGGGTTTACTAAACGTTGGGTTCCAGCGATGGTTCGGTTGGGACGGAGGTGCCGATAGCCTCTGGTCTGCAAGCCTTCGACCTTTATTGTCTGAAATAGAAATGGCTGCCGATATTGAGACCTTGGCGTTGTGGCTGCGCAACACAAACTATATAACTGATGTGCTTAATCAAAACGATATTGATACAGCCAGCTTAGATGATGAGTCCTTGGTGGTGTTAGTGAGTAAATTCATGGGTGCGTATATGCGTACGCTGGTATCTGGTGAAACCAGCTTTGATCAATTTGTCTCTGTGTTATTGAGCGATCGCACCGATCAAAGTGCATACTCGTTATCAGCACAACGCGGCATGAAAACATTTTTTGGTGAAGGGAACTGTTTCGTTTGTCACTTTGGCGCCAATTTTTCAAACGGTGAATTCCATGACATAGGTCGACCCTTCTTCACCGGAGTGGGGCAGGTAGACCCTGGTCGGTTTGTGGGAATTCAAAGAGTACAAAAAGATCCCTATAGTCTTGAGGGCCGCTTTAACGGCACCGAGATTGATGCCGAAATAGTAAAAACAAGGACGGTGAAGTCTAGCCAAGACACCTTTGGTCAATGGCGAACACCTTCACTACGCAACTTGTTATCAACAGCGCCCTACATGCACGACGGTAGTCTTAAGTCTTTGCGTGACGTAGTGGACTACTACGCTGATATTGACCCTGCCAGGCTGCACACGAAAGGTGAGGCAGTATTAAAACCGTTTCAGTGGACAGAGAGTGAGCGTGAGGACTTGGTGGAGTTTTTGAGAACTTTGAGTGAGTAGCTAAATCGGGCGTGAAAAACGTATAGCTCATACTGATGACTATAATGTAGTTGGCAAACCATTACGCGAAAAAACTGAGGAATCCAAACAGCCATTTTGTAAATGCGAACGACAGTAACTCATTCAGTTAGAATTGGAGAGTAGCGGAAAGTATCTTAGCAGAAGCTTTGGTGCGAACGCCAAACAACGTGTTTTACTCTAGAACGACTAATTAAGAGGTGATTACTTTTGTTAGAGGCTATTAAACGCTTTTTCGCCAACTTACTCGGCCAAGAAGACTACGCTGTAGAGGTTAAACCTCTGAGTGAAGAGATGCGCGCGTTTCTAGCGCAAGAAGTCTCTTTCTATGCCGCTTTGAACGATGCTGATCGGTTGGTGTTTGAAAAGCGGATAGGTTTATTTCTAACGACAACCAATATTGTTGGCCACGATGTAGAGGTAACGGAGCAGGATGAGCTGCTGGTTGCTTCAGCCGCAATCATTCTGGTTTGGCGCTTTCCTGATTGGTATTACGTCAATCTTCATACCGTGTCGTTGGTGTCGGGTTCGTTCAACGAGAACTCAGAATTTGGAAAGCCTGATTCGTTAATAGCAGGATTGGTTGGAACCGGTGGAATGAAAGGCCAGATGATTTTAAGCAAGCCTGCACTTCACTATGGTTTTTCAAATGACCGGGATAAAAAGAATGTTGCCTTACACGAGTTCTCTCATTTATTAGATTTGGTTGATGGCGGTCACGATGGCTTTCCTGAGCGCTTATCAGATTACGCTCATGCTGTGCCTTGGTTTGATTTAATCCAAAAAGAAATGAGTCATATTCATGACAACAAAAGCAACATAAGAGCTTACGGCGGCACTAATCCAATGGAGTTTTTTGCTGTTGCAACCGAATACTTTTTTGAAAGGCCAGGCCTTCTATGCGACAAGCATCCTGAGGTGTACGAAGCTTTAAAAGAGTTCTATCAACAGGATGCTACAGCGATAAAAAAACAAATAAAGCCGAGAAAGAAATCGAAGTGTCCATGCGGAAGCGGGAAACGCTATAAACGGTGTTGTATGACTCCTCCAACGCACGCGTAGTGCAGGTTCGTTAAACGAATTCACTTGCGCAACCTTGTTAGTTATCGGTCGCGCTTGCAATTCATGTCATTTGAGTGCTGCAACGATAACGAGGGAAGGTTAACCAGGAGTTTTCCAAAGCCCGGCTCTTGCACCTTCAGTTAGCGCAAGGACAAGATGATAGAGCAGCCGACTGAGTGCTTCTGACCAGAGTGGTTTGCCCGTATTGTCCAGTTGATTCACGAACACTGAATGATTCGCAAAGTATTTATTAAAGACAAGCAACATTAAATGCTTGGCATTGTTAGCGTGCTCAGTCTGGTTTTTTCTGATGGCGAACGTTTTGATTGCTTCAGTCTGTGGCCAAAGTAGAAACTGGTCTTCGTGCCAGCTTGCATCTGACGATACAGCATCAAACGCTGCACCTTGCATAACACCATCTGGTGCGAAGCCATGATTGTCGGCAAATGCGAGTAGGTTGTTTGCGATATCGCACACACTGGTGTCTCCCCCGAGTTCTGCTTCACGGTAAAGCAACCAAGCCCATTCACACTGGTGGCCAACTTCACGCCGTTGGCCCTCTGGCTCTTTAAGCATGGTGAGATCTGATGCTATAAACTCGATAATAGTGCCGGTGGTGTGATCGTAAAAGTACTCAAGGCCTTTGATTCGCATCTGTCTGGCGCGATCTAGCCATATAGAACGTCCTGTCATTGCATAAGCTTGAAGAGCGGCTTCATAGAGATGCATGTGCGGGTTCTGCGCCCGTGGAGGCGCACTTTGATCGGTTGGGTTGATGAGGCTATCGTGTTCTAGTAGCAGACCAGTTGCGTTGTCAGTTAAGTTTGTCTCTAATGCCGACCAACATGCTTCTAGTTCGTGTTCAATGTTGTCATCTGGGTTCAGCTTTCCCCAAGTGCTAAGACCGAGTATGACAAAGCTTTGGTCATAGCTCATTGCTAGGCTATCGTCGATGTTGCCTGTGTGTTGTTTGTTTGCAGCGCGAGCACGGCTGTAGCAGCCTGGGGATTTCTCAAACGCGGGCAGTGCATCACGCGCAACACGCGCTGCACCATGAAAAACAGTGCTGCCGGTTATCGATGCTAAGTGTGAGAACGTAAACAGCAATCTGGCTTGTGCCAGAACGGTGCGTCTGTTGCGTTGCAATGGCTGGGCATGTTGGTCAAGCAGATCGTAGAAGCCAAAACCATCTGGGTCATGGGCATGTTCAATCCAATCTGGTAAAAAAGAGCCGTAAAACCAGTCTACCCATTCTTGAATCGAAGCAGTCTCGGCGAGTTGGTTTGGTGAGATCGAATGCACTTGGTTGGCGGTCCTCAAATTTCGTCTAAATTGTCTCTGTAACTGCACAAATGAAGTGGGGCGAGGCTGTGCAATTCAGTTTGCAGTGGTGAGTTTAAAGCGGAACTCACAGATAGCCGTATTGCGAACCTTGTTATAACGTTCCGCCGTTGTTCTTGTCAACTAGTATGCTAGTATGATAGTTTGAATTTCTTCGTTACCAATAAGGGAAAACAATGCGGCAAACGTGGCGTTGGTTCGGACCGAACGACGCGGTTTCCATCGACGATATGTTGCAAGCTGGAGTGCAGGGCGTGGTCACAGCCTTGCACCAACTTGCCCCTGGCGAGGTATGGTCTGTTGCGCAAATAGAAAAGCGCCAAGCTGAAATTGCACACATGGCTGATGGAACAGCATCAAAGCTTACGTGGGAAGTCGTTGAAAGCCTGCCTGTGTCCGAAGATATCAAGCGGCAAACGGGTAACTGGAAACAACACATACGTAACTACTGCCAAAGCCTAACCAATCTGAGTTCGCTTGGAATTGAAGTGGTTTGCTACAACTTTATGCCCGTGCTTGACTGGACACGCACTGACTTAACGTACCGTTTGCCAAATGGTGCAACCTGTATGCGTTTTGACTTGGTTGACTTTGCGGTTTTTGATATCCACTTGCTTAAGCGCAACGGTGCTGTTGAAGCTTTTCCAGAAGACATCGTTGAGTCAGCTCGTGTACGAATGGCAGCGATGTCTGATGCGAGGCAGGCAAAGCTGTTGAACAATATTGTGTGTGGCTTGCCTGGTGCTGCGACAACCATGTCTGTAGACGATGTACGTGAGCATTTGTCGGCGTATAACAACATTTCTGCTGATCGACTTCGAGCGAATCTAATCGACTTTTTGGCAGAGGTTGCACCGCATGCGCAAACCCTTGGGATGCGTTTGTGTTGTCATCCGGATGATCCACCATATCCATTGTTGGGCTTGCCGAGAATTATGTCCTCCGCTGTGCATTACCAGAAAATGCTGGATGCAGTTGATTTGTATTCAAACGGAGTGACGCTCTGTTCCGGTTCGTTAGGTGCACGCGCCGACAACGATTTGCCTGACATGATGAAGCGGCTTGGTGATCGTGTGCATTTTCTTCATCTGCGCAATATAAAGCGTGAAAGCGATGCACTGTTTGGTAGTTTTCATGAGTCCGAACATCTTGAAGGTGGTACAGACATGGTGGCGTTGATTGCGGCAGTGTTAAAAGAAGAACGTAAAAGAGAAGAAGCTGGTCGATCTGATTTTGTAATTCCATTCAGACCTGATCATGGCCAGAACATCCTTGATGATCATGGGCGTAACACGCAACCGGGTTACCCAGCTATTGGTAGGCTAAAAGGGCTTGCAGAGCTGAGAGGAATTGCAGCAGCTTTGAGCCATCCGGTTAATGGTGTCATTGGTTTATGAGTAATCGATTGACAGCTTTAAGCGATGTAGCCGGCCAGACGCAAATACCGAAGTACGTGCCCGAAGAACACGGTATTGGTATTGTTCATATTGGATTAGGCGCTTTTCATCGCGCACATCAGGCAGTAATGACCGATGACGCGCTAGCGCAACACGGTGGTGATTGGCGAATAGCGGCTATCAGTTTGCGCTCGAAAGATGTTGCGACAAAGTTGAATGCGCAGAATGGCTTATATACCCTGCTCGAAAAAGGGAACACAACCACGGCAAGAATTATTGCCGCGATAGATCATGTCATTGCAGCAGATCCTGAAGCGACGCTTGCGTTGCTAAGCAACCCTGCGATACGAGTGGTAACGCTGACGGTAACTGAGGCGGGTTATGGCATTGATCGCGAAAAACGGCTACCTGATATGAATGATTCGATCGTGTTGGCCGATCTGGCTAAACCTGCAAGCTCAGTCGGTGTTCTGGGATTGCTGGTCGCATCACTATGCCGACGACGCGAGTTGGGGTTTGAGCCGTTTGCCGTTCTGTCTTGTGATAATCTGCCGGAAAACGGCGCACTGGTTCGTGATGGTGTTATCGGTTTTGCAAAGCTGGGATATGGAGATGAGGTGGCATCGTGGATTGAAAGAAGCGTTGCCTTTCCATGCTCAATGGTTGATCGAATTACACCAGCATCGACGAGTGCTACCTATGCTGATGCCACTCGTTTAATCGGTTGTGATGACGAAGCAGCTATTGAAACAGAACCATTTTTACAATGGATTATTGAAGATCACTTTCCAGCTGGCCGGCCGTTCTGGGAGGCAGGTGGTGCAATCTTTGTTGATGATGTAACACCGTATGAGCGTATGAAGCTAATGTTGCTTAACGGCAGTCATTCGATGTTGGCTTATAGTGGGTTTCTGGTAGGTAAGTCGTACGTTAAAGATGTGATGAACGATGAACATCTCTCATTGCTAGTGCAAAGACATTTGAAAACAGCTGCCGCATTGTTGGCATCGTTACCAGGGGTGGATTACAACGAGTATGCGACAGCACTAATTGATCGTTTTACCAATCCGGCCATTGCTCATCAAACTTTTCAGATTGCCAGTGATGGAACGCAGAAATTACCTCAACGGATATTTCAGCCCGCGCTTGAAGCACTAGACGCAGATAAAGAGGTACGACCATTTGCCTTTGCAACGGCTATGTGGATGCGGTTTTGTCTGCAACAACATGATGATGGAACACGGTATGAATTGGATGATCCGCGTGCAGTTGAAATCGCACGAGTTATTAGTGGGGTTGGACAGGATGCATCATTGTTGTCCGATGCATTGCATGCCATGCCTGACTTTATACCGCAAGCGTTGTGTTTGAATAGTGCTTGGCGGGATTGTATTGCCGACGTTTTGAATATTGCGTTGAGTGATGGCTGTATTGCTGCAATTAAATTTGAGGCAGAGCTAATTGGTTAGATACCGAAAATGGACATGGATGGGAAACTACAAAGGTACAACACCCATCGGCAATTAATATCGTTTTAGTTACACACAGGTTTTACTGTGTGTAAAGTAGTACGGAGCATGATGTTAGCGCAACGTTTGTTCTGTAATGGCTCGAGTAATCGAAAAGCCATAGCGCTTGATCGCGGCATAGCCGCATAAACTGCAATTTGGAGAAGCTAGATGAGTATATTTAAATCGACGTTGAATGTAGCAAAGGTTGCGGCCGTTGCAACGGTATTGTCAACGATAACATTCACCGCCAATGCGGCTGATATGACGCTACGTGGCGCCAGCCTGTTTGATGAGAATCATGCCTACACCAAGACCCTAAGAGAGTTTGAACGTCTCATAGGCGAAGGGTACGAAGGTGATATTGAATTTGAAATGCATTTGAATGGCGAGCTAGGTGATGAGAGTGATTTTGTTACCTTCCTACAGCAAGGTGTTGCCATCGACTATGCGATTATGGCGCCGTCTAACATGGCGGTTTTTGCACCTGCAATTCCACTGATGGATATGCCTTTTTTATTCCGCGATCTTGATCACTGGAATGCTGTGCTCTCATCGGACGTATTGAAGCCACTTGAAGAGGAGCTCTACGAGAAAGCAGATATTAAAGTCATTGGCTATGCCGGTGGTGGTACTCGGAATCTGGCATCATCCAAGGCCATTGCCAATATGGATGAGCTCACGGGTCATAAAATGCGTGTTATGGGCGCACCGATTCAAGCTAAAATATTCGCAGCTATCAGTGCTGCACCGTCAGCCATTGCATACAACGAAGTGTATAACGCCATTCAAACAGGTGTTATCGCAGGCTTTGAGAATGAAGCTGCGTCAATTCAAAACCTGAAGTTTTATGAGGTGGCTCCAAACATCACACTAACTAAGCATGCCATTACTGTACGGCCGTTGACCATGAGTGGAAAAACATTCCGTAAGCTACCTGAAGATCTACAAGCAATTGTACTTGAGGCAGGTGCTAAAGCCGGTGCAATAGGTCGTGAAATTGAGAGCCGTGAAGATGGTGAAAAGCTCAAAGAAATGGAAGAAGCCGGACATATCATGGTCACTGAGTTCGAAGATCGCGATAAACTGCTCGATCTCGTCGTTCCAGTGCAGGATGAATTTGCAGCAGATCTTGAAGCAACAGAATTGCTGGAAGCTATTCGAGCAATGTAAGCAAACTGTTTAAGTGCATGTTTTAGGTGCCTTATTTTAAGCGCTCAATTTACGCACTTAATTTTAATGTTTTATTTAAGCGCACAATTAAATGCTTAGCTTATTTGCCTTATTTAGGTTCGCAGTTTACGTGCTCAATGTAGGTGTTTAGTGCAAGCGCCTTATGTTCTTGGCGTGTCACATTCCATGGCACGCCATTTAGTTTTAGTCACTCGGAGAATATTGCCTTGATCGGATTGCTGCTTGAGCGCTTCTGCATGGTGTTGCGTGTGTTAATTGGTGTGTTGACAATGGCATTGGCATTGCCAGTTGCCGCACAAGTGATTGCGCGATACACAGGCATCATTCCGGTTTACCTATGGACCGAAGAGCTGGCAACATTCATTTTCGTATGGGTTGTCATGATCGGTTCGATGATAGCGGTTTGGGACGGAACGCACTTTCATGTCGAAGTTTTGCCGCCGGCAAAGTCTCCATTGTTAAGACTGTTGCAAAACGGTTTTGTATTAGTTTTACTCATATTTTTTGGGCTGCTTTTTGCGTGGTACGGCATGGCCTATACGCAGTTCGGCTCTATTCAAAACTCAGTGATGATGGGGGCCAATATGGCTGTGACCCATGTCTCTGTGCCAATAGCCGGGATTGTGTGGGCTGTGTTTGCAACCTACAGGCTCACGGAAGCAATTCGTGAGTATCGTGACGCGAGGGTAGTCTCATGATGATTGTCTCTACAGCTATGGCCTGCGGCTTATTGGTCGGCGGGTTCCTTTTGCTAGTCATATTACGCGTGCCGGTAGCTTTTGCTCTTGGCCTTGCGACTATTCCAGTTGTGGTATTGGATTTACGTTTAACGCCGTTCATCCTGATTGACCGAATGTTCCAGTCATACAACTCTTTTATATTACTTGCAGTACCCTTTTTTTTGCTCGCTGCAAATTTGATGAACTCCGGCAAAATCACAGATCGGATGATTGAGCTGGCAAAAGTCATGACCGGTTGGCTCCCGGGTGGGCTTGGTCATGTCAATGTTGTGGTTTCCATGTTGTTTGCCGGTATTTCTGGCTCGTCCACGGCGGATGCTGCTGGTTGTGGAAAAATACTCATACCGGCAATGAAGCGTGAAGGTTTTGATCCGAGATTTGCCGTGGCAATTACCGCCTGTTCATCTGTAATGGGTGTCATTATTCCTCCGAGTATTTTGATGGTCGTGTGGGGCGGGGTCATGCAAATATCGGTTGGCGCACTTTTTCTTGCAGGTGCTATACCGGGATTGATGATCGGGCTTGCATTGCTGGGTACTGTGTATGGTTACGCCAAAGTCTACGGATATCCAACAACGGGTCGCCCGAGCTTTAAAGAATTCTGGAAAGCATTCAGTGGCGCAATACTGGCACTGCTCACACCGGTATTTGTTGTCGGTGGTATCGTTGGTGGAATTGTTACGCCGACAGAGAGTGCAATTATTGCCGCGGTCTATGCAATGGTACTGGGGCTGTTTGTTTATAGAACGGTTAGTTTTAAGCAGCTTGGCCATATCTTTTACGATACTGGACGTTTCGCATCGATCTCTTTATTTGCAATTGGTACGGCTACCGCATTTGGGTGGCTACTTGCCTACTACAAAGTGCCACGACTCATTGTGGAGTGGCTGACGCTTTTAAACGCGGGCCCGTTTGAAACAGGATTAATTATCGCGCTGTTGTTTTTACTGTTTGGTCTTTTTATAGACGCTATCCCAACCATCATAATACTGGGCACCGTTCTTATGCCTGTGGCTGCCGGTGCAGACATACACCCGGTTGTCTTTGCCATCATCGGCATTATTTCATTGGCGTTTGGTCTCGTAACTCCGCCCTATGGTTTATGTTTGTTGATCTCGGCGGCAATAGGCGAATTGAATGTTGTTCAAGTACTGCGCGATGTCGTTATTATATTGATCCCGATGCTAATCATATTGCTGCTAGTTATTCTTTTTCCTGAATTGGCTCTTTGGTTGCCTAGGCAACTAATGCCTGCAACATTTTCAGGTTGATGAGTTGATCGATGTTTTTGATCTTCCATTGACCTACAACGGATATGTATGAATTTTAAATTGCTTTGTGTTGCGCGGCTGATCAAACTTGCATCGAATAGTACTGGGGTTAAACCTGACTCTATTGCAAATTTGGCATGTCGTGCAATCACGCCACTTGAGAATATTAGATGCTGACCTTTAAACGTCTGGATATAGACGACGCTCATGTAATCATTGCAGCCGCCCGAGCCAAGGCAAATGAGATCGGCGAGCCGATGTGCATTGCCGTTACTGATGAAAGTGGCAATCTTATTGCTTTCGAGCGAATGAACGGTGCGAAACTGACCAGTATCAATTTGGCCATAGACAAGAGTTATACTGCGGCAGGGGTGAAAAAAGGCACGCATGTGTTGGGAGAGGTTAGTCAGCCGGGTAAACCGGTCTATGGGCTTTCTTCTACATTAGGGGGACGCATGGTGGTGATTGCAGGCGGCCTTCCAGTACTATCAGACGGAAAAGTCGTGGGCAGTATCGGCGTTAGTTCCGGATCACCAGCTCAAGATCTTGAGGTCGCTGAAGCTGGCGTTCGTGGCTTTACTTAAATAGAAAACATAAAACACATACACGAGGATAAGGAATTGGAAAAACCAACAGTTGGCTTCATCGGCCTGGGCCTTATGGGCGGCAATATGGCTGAATGCTTGCTGAACAACGGCTTTAAACTAAACGTAATGGGACGCAATAAAGACGCAGTTGCGGCCGCCACTACACTGGGTGCGATCGAGGTACACACTCCAAAAGAGCTTGCAGAAGTCAGCGATATCATCATGCTTTGTGTAACAACATCGGACGTAGTCGAAAGCTTAATCTACGGTGATGATGGTATTTTGGCCGGTGCCAAAAAAGGTGCTGTCGTGATCGATTACGGTACTTCTATTCCTGAGTCAACGCGAAAAATTGGTGCCGACCTTGCTGCAAAAGGTGTTGGTATGCTCGATGCGCCGCTTGGTCGAACACCTGCACATGCAAAAGACGGCTTGCTCAATATCATGGCAGCTGGTGATAAAGAGACTTTTGAGAAAATGAAGCCTGTGCTTGATGTTCAAGGTGAAAATGTTTTTTACTTTGGTGCTCTTGGAGCCGGACATGTTGCCAAGCTGATCAATAATTTTATGGGGATGACAACTGTGTGTGCTATGAGCCAAGCATTCGCTGTTGCAGAGCGTGCAGGCTTAGAGACTCAGCAACTTTTTGATGTGATGTCAGCAGGTCCGTCCAACTCACCGTTTATGCAATTTTGTAAAAAATACGCTGTGGATGATGTCAGTGATCTGGGTTTTTCTATCGCGAATGCGAACAAAGACATCGCTTATTTTGTGCAAATGGTCGACGACATGGGTACACGTGCGCAGATCGCTGAAGGCACAGCGGCTAACCTTCAGGCTGCGTTAGATTCTGGTATGGGTGATGGCAATGTTCCTGAAATATTCGACTACTTCAAAAAATTAGAGAAATAGTCTGAAGAGAGGGCCATAGCAGACGGCAGGGTGGTCCGATGGTCTCCATCACGAAAAAAGATATCAGACATCAGAAAAATTCGTTTTGTCGACTGATGACAATGCTGCACACTGTAGGTTGATTACTGTGCTGGAGATTAAATGTGGCGACGTCACAGACTGAATTCGACCCAAAAGACTTTCGTCGGGCTCTTGGCAATTTTGCGACAGGCGTAACTATTGTCACGGCTCGAGCACCGGATGGTACGAACGTGGGAGTCACAGCCAGCAGTTTCAATTCACTGTCGATGGACCCCCCGTTGGTTCTGTGGAGCAGTATTAAAGAGACGCCAAGCTGTAAGCTATTCGAGGAAGCATCTCACTTTGCAGTCAATGTTCTTGCATCTGATCAAATGGACATGTCAAACCATTTCGCTCGGCAGCAGGATGATAAGTTTGACGGTGTTGAGTGGGAAGAGGGAATAGGTGGTGCTCCAATATTTCCTCATTGTGCTGGACGATTTCAATGTGAAACTTATGACAAGCTTGATGGCGGTGACCATTGGATCTTTGTCGGCCGGGTTTTGTCATTCGATGATAACGGCCGATCACCGCTTTGCTTTCATCAAGGCTCGTACTCAATGGTTTTCAGTCACCCCGAAACCTATCCGAACGCTGAGAACGATGCCACCAAAAATGGCGACCAAGGGCGAATGGGGAATCACGAATTCTTTTTGATGTTGCGTGCGGTGCGTGCCTATCAGGAGCGTTATAGACCAAAACTAGCATCGCTTGAATTGAATCTTAGTGAGTCGCGCATGTTGTTGGTGTTGAATGACATACCTGGGCTAGGTGCTGAAGAACTTGCAGTGCATGCACATTCTCCCGTTGTAGAAGCTCGCGAAGCATTGCTCGGTTTGGCTGGTCGTGGGATGGTTGTAGCTAGTGGCAACGGATACGTTATCACTGACTTGGGTCGCACTAAGGCTGACCAATGTTGGAATATAGCTGAAGAGCATGCGAAGGCAACATTCAAACGCTTTAGTCCTGCAGAGGTTGACACTTTCACAAACGTTCTACGGCAACTGATTAGTCAGTGATCGATTTAATATTTAACTGCCATACTAGTTGACGCGTGTGGTGGTTAGACGATACAAGAAAGCATTACTAAAGAACGGTTGCCGGATATGATGTCTCTCAAATTGCTTCGTGTTGCTTGCTTGATCTTTTTTATCTCCATTAGCGCTCAAACTAATACGCAGGCTACTGTAAATTCCTCCTGTGATGCGAACGACGGACTTGTTATTGTTTCAGCCACTGACGATGGGCTGTACGAGGAGACTCATGGTCCGGAAAACACAATCGATGGTGATCTGGATGCTGATTCACGCTGGTCGAATGAGTCGCAGGGAGCACCAAAAAATCTGGTGCTTAATCTAGGGGCTGTTCAAACCGTTAAATCAATTAACATTGCTTGGCACAAGGGTGATAGTCGAAAATCGCAGTTTTCTGTTGATGCATCTAGTAACGGATCAGACTTTGAGTCGGTGATAGAGGCACGTCAGTCTGGTGGAGTATCACTGGATTTTGAGTCGTATCAGTTCAATGCTGTGCAAGCTCAGTTTCTGCGTATCAATACCAATGGCAATGAAGCTAACGATTGGAATAGCATTGTAGAAGTGTCGGCGATTGGATGTGGTGAGCTGGTTGAAAAACCGGCTGTAGCTGTTCTGACGGAGCGCCGCGGACAGGGTGTTATGGGTTTGCGCGTAGATAAAACTCCGGGTGAGAACTTTGATTTATCCGGCTGGTATGTAACTACACCAGCTGATGACGATGGAGATGGTAAAGCCGATAGTGTTTATGAAAACGAGTTAGTTGCTGGTTGGACAGACTCGCGATATTTTTATACCGATCTGGCTACTGGCGGTATGGTTTTTCGATCAACACCTGCAGGTGCTAAAACGTCCAAAAATACGAAGTACACACGTACCGAGTTACGCGGCATGCTGCGTCGTGGCGATGAAAGTATAGAAACTCGTGTTGAAGGTGGTATCCCAAACAAAAACAACTGGGTATTTTCTTCAGCGCCTCAGTCGGCTCAACTGAAGGCCGGTGGTGTCGATGGAATAATGAAAGCGACGTTGGCGGTAAATCAAGTTACACGCCTCGGTAAGGATTATCAGGTGGGGCGGATGATTATCGGTCAAATCCACGCCAAGGATGATGAACCCATTCGGTTGTACTATCGCAAGCTACCGCGCAACAAATTCGGTTCTATTTACTACGCACACGAACCGGCCAATGGCAAAGAGCAATGGATAGAAATTATTGGTAGTAGATCAGATCGTACATCTAATCCTGATGACGGTATTGCGCTGGATGAAATCTTTAGCTATGAGATCGAAGTCAAGGGTAAACAGGAAGGTGAAGTTACCGTGCCGATGCTCTATGTAAAGATTATTCGTGATGATGGAACGCAGGTGAGTGCAGAGCCATTTGATATGCGTGACAGTGGATTTAGTGTGGAAGACGATTTTATGTTTTTCAAAGCCGGTGCGTACTCAGGAAATAATTCCAGTCCTGAGCCTGAAATGGACTTTGATAAAGTTACCTTCTTTAAGTTGGACTATTCGCATTCACCCGTGCCCGAGGGTGTCGTTGTCGAAGGTGATGCCACTGCTACTGCCGAAGTAGCATCAACATCAGGCCAGCCTTCAGTACCGGGGGTATTATTTGATGATAGCTATGCGGATGGTAGCCGTGATAACGGTACTGATGAAAATGATAGCAACTGGTGGACTACCACCAACAGTAGTGCTATTGAAGTTGGTAATGGATATCTTGGGTTGGTATCAGGTGGTTCAGGCAGGGGTATTCGTACTACGTTTGAACCTCAGATTTTGGCGACAGGCTCGACACTACGCGCAACGTTCACGTTCACCACACCCCAGACGATAGGCGAAGACAGAGATTCGGCTTTTCGAGTTGGCCTATATAACAAACTGGACCGTACAGAACTCGAAGGCGATCTATCTGCATCATCCAAGAAACCAAACACGAATTATGATTCGCTGCCGGGCTACATGATCGACTTTGATATTAATCTTAAAGATGCAGCGGCAGCGAATATTGATGTCCGAAAGCACAGGATTGATACTCAAGGCCGGTTACTGGGTACGACCAAAGGTTATACACGACTTGGCGGTGGAGGTGACGCTTATACGTTTGACCCCGAGACCACCTACGTTGGAACAATGACTATTCAAAAGATAACAGACGGTGTAATAATTTCTGGTTCATTAAGCCAGGACGGTAAAAATCTAAGCGAATTTTCTTTTATTGATGAAGGCAGCGAGGTAAATGATTTTGGCATGCTGGCGTTTCATGTGAACAGTAAAACATTCGGTTCTTCTAAAAAGAAAGATACGCCAGATAATGGGTTGGATTTTACGAATATAAGACTGGAAGTATTTTAAGACCACTATTTTAAGGCTGACAAGATGGTGCATGATGTTATGGCCGTTGCGCCATTCATCTAAATCTGTACTTTCCGCATACGTACCCTTTAGACGATCTTGAATTGTGTAGAAATGATTGCTAGAGCATAGATTCGGAGTTCTCCAAAATTAAAGATTTGGCAGTCAAAACCTTAAGCGACCTGACGGTGCCTCAGGTTGCGGGTAATGGGTTATGCTCCGCAGTGGCGAATGTGGGAGCATACAACTGTAGTCTAACAACCGAGCGCATCTTTAGCTGCTTTTATCACACACACATCGGGCAGTGCTTTTTCATCAGCAGAGCTTGCCACGACAACAAATTCATCTGCTTTTGGAAATGCGTCTTTTAGGCGTTGCTCAGCTATATTGACGATTGGGTGAACTGTCAATAATGAACCAGCTTGAGCCTCGTTAGCAAGTTAAAAAATGGAAGAGTAGCTCAATTAGCAGTCTTATCAATGACACTCGCATACAGGATGCTTTAATGATATCTGTCTGGCTGATTAATATGGTTGGTGCTGAACGCAGCATAAATCAGCAATCATGTCTTCCGAGCCAATATCACCCGTCAACTTCATTCATTTGGTAATAATGTTAGTTGGCCATCAGCATTGAGATTGTATCTATCAAAGTCGCTTGCAATAAACAGGTTTCCTGAATACTCTCGCCTTGCCTCGTCCTGTAGGGTTTTGAGCTTATTAGAGTACCGCGCGCTAATGTGAGTCAAAATTAGGTTCGGAATAGATGCGTTCTGCGCAAATGATGCAATTAATCCAGCATAGCTATGGCCAACACTTTTAGCACTCTCACTCATGTCCTCTGCAAACGTTGATTCGTGTACTAGTACATCACAATCCTTGGATTCAAATTCGAGCAAATTCGGTTGATCGTTGTCACCACATATAATAATTTTTCTTGGTGGTCTTGGTTCGTCACAGAAGTCTTTCGATTTGTACACCATCCCTTCAAATTCAATGTCGTGACCCGCTTGAATCCTACCCCACAGAGGGCCTTGCGGAATTCCTTTGCTCTTGATATTTTCAATACTCAGCGATTGCTTAACATGCAATTCAGTAAAAGCGAATCCAAAGCAGGCTATTCGGTGTGACAGGGGGATTGAGGAAATAATAAACTGATCGAAACTACAATTGCCGACATCGTTTGGACTTATAAATTCAAGCTCGTATGGAAGATATAACTCAGACACTTGCTGTGTTAATTCTATCCACTGTTTGATTCCTTTTGGCGCGATGATTTTTAAAGGCTTAGTTCTGCCATTTAGGCCGGCACTGGCAAGTAAGCCTGGAAGTCCGTAGCAATGGTCTCCGTGTGAATGGGTAATGAATATTGTGGAAAGCGAATTTAAAGAGAGCTGCGAATGCAGAATTTGATGTTGAGTGCCTTCACCACAGTCAATAAGGTGCCAGGAACTTCCGACACTTTCAATAACTGCGATTGCACTTACATTGCGTGACTTTGTCGGTGTTCCCGCTGAGGTACCAAAAAACATTATCTCCATAGAAGGACTACAACCAATTCGCACGCTAATTGAGTGAGTAGCATAAGATATATTGAGATACAATGATCAAATAAAAGTCGCATTTTGTTGATAAATTCACCAGAAATTCTGATGGCGATGCTCACTATCAATGTAGTGTTTGGCAGCACGAAGCTGTGAGCGGAAAAATGAAAGTTATGGCTAATACACCAAGTAGTGACTTCGATCTTGTAGTGGTCGGTGCTGGTATGGTCGGTATGTCAACGGCACTATGGGCTCAAAAAGAAGGGTTAAAAACACTCGTCTGTGATCCTAACCCACCGGGCTCTGGAACAACTTATGGTTCGGCATGCACCATTGCCACCTATGCTTGTATCCCGGTTAATAGTCCATCCATATTCAGAACGTTTCCCTTTTTGTTAACTAGTCGTGAGAGTCCTCTTAGTTTCAACATTGGTCATGCATTTAAAAATCCTCGCTGGATGCTTGGATTCTTAAATAATTGTCGCGCTTCCCGGGTAAAACTCATAAGCGAAGCGTTGGGCCAATTTCTGCGCCATTCGGATGCAGGATTAAACCCTCTTATTGCTGAAGCCTGCGCTCAAGATCTTATCGTTAGTAATGACTGTCTTTATGTTTGGTCTAGTCGTGCTGGCTATGAAGGTGCGAGTGAGGGCAATGCCATGCGGGCATCGCAAGGCGTCGAGCTCGAAGAATTATCATCAGATGGCGTTCAGCAGCTTGAGCCTAATCTTCAGCAAACAATTTATAGAGGGCTACTTTTTAAAGGTGCTAGACACATAAGTAATCCGCTAGAGCTTGTCACCAGAATGCAAAAACGATTCGAAGCACTCGGTGGAACTTATTTGGCTCAAGGTGTTAATAGTTGCAAAGCAGATGATTCTGGTGTATCGGCGGATTTAGATGACGGCAAGCAAATCCGTAGTCATCAATTAGCGCTTACCGCTGGCGCACGCTCACGACAAATACAAGGCACAGGAGCATCGAAACTACCGTTAGGAACGGAACGCGGTTACCACGTGCTTTATAAGGAGCATGGGTCACAGTTGTCTCGTCCGGTTGGGTGGGCCGAAGCAGGGCTCTATGCCACACCAATGGCAGATGGATTACGCATAGCGGGAACCGTCGAGATCAACGCTATTGATGCTGCGTTCAATACAAAATGTACAGACTACTTGCAACGCAAGTCGTATGAAATGTTTGGTGACCTTGGAACACCTGATGACACTTGGTTGGGACATCGCCCGACAATGCCCGATGCTTTACCCGTTATCGGTCACTCGAAAAAATCGAAACGCATCATCTATGCTTTTGGACATCAGCATATAGGTCTAACATTAGGCGGTGTCACTGGAAAAATAGTCACAGACCTTGCTCAAGGGCGAGAGCCATATTGCAATATTAATGATTTTTCTCCGACCCGATTTGCTTGATAGGTTACCAAATGCTATGTGTTGAGAAACGATCAAGCAGACGGTGTTAAGGAGTTTAAGTTGTGTGCTGGAGGAAAATTTGCTGGATTTCCTTAAAATATTGTTGTTGAAAGATTTAATGCTAGTCAGTCAGTGGAATATTTTTACAGTCGTACTGAGATGGAGTTGAGTTATTGGCGATGTAGTGGGTGCCGCATTTTTACCATCAGATGGCCACGCGAATCCCGCTGACATAACCCAGGCATTAGCAAAGGGTGCTAGAGCCAAAGGTGCAGAGCTGCGTGAAAACGTTGCGGTGACAAAAATTTTAATCAAAAAAGGCCAGATCACCGGAGTGCAGTCACCGCACGGGGATGTGCATTGCGAAAAGCTGGTGTTATATTGCGGGCGTGGACACGTGAGTTGGCGAAGACCATCGGTGTCGTTGTGCCGTTGGTTTCTGTCGAACATCAATACATGGTACCCGAGCCGTTCGCCGTGCCATCTAATCTACCCACATTACGAGACCCAGATAGATTGACCTACTACAAAGAAGAAGTGGGTGGATTGATCATGGGTGGGTATGAACCCAATGGCATTCCGTGGGCCGTCAATGGCATTCCAGATCCTTTTGACTTTCAGCGGTTGCCTTCGAACTTTGATCATTTCGAACAACTAGTTGATTTGGCTCTGCCGCGTGTTCCTGCGTTGAAGACCGCTGGCGTCAAGGAACTTTTCAACGGCCCGGAAAGTTTTACCTCTGACGGTAACTTTATCCTCGGTGAAGCGCCAGAGATGGAAAAATGTTTTTATCGGTGCAGGTTTTAATGCGTTTGGTATTGCATCAGGCGGCGGGGCCGGTATGGCATTGGCTGAATGGGTTGCCAACGGAGCGCCGCCTTATGATGTGTGGTCAGTTGATATTCGGCGTTTTGGTCGTCCACATGCCGATGAAGACTGGGTACGCACTCGTACTTTAGAGGCGTATGGCAAGCACTACACGATGGCCTGGCCATCTGAAGAACACGACAGTGCTCGACCCTGTCGCCGTTCGCCGCTCTATGATGAGCTGTTAAAGGCGGGTGCGGTGTTTGGTGAAAAGCTAGGATGGGAACGCCCAAATTGGTTTGCACATGATGGCGAAATTGCTCATGACATTTATACGTTTAATCGTCCTAATTGGCATGAACCCGTCGGACGTGAGCATCGGTCTGCACGAGCGTCGGCTGCGTTGTTCGACCAAACTTCTTTTGCAAAATTTATTCTTCAGGGCCCTGACGCGACGGCTGCGCTGAACTGGATTGCATCGAACCATGTAGACAAACCTGTAGGCTCGATTATTTATACTCAGATGCTCAATGACAATGGTGGTATTGAATGTGATCTGACGCTGGTACGAACCTCCCACAATGCCTATTACATTGTTACCGGCACAGGCTTTGCCACGCACGATTTCAATTGGATCACGCGTAACATACCGAAAGAGATGAATGCACAATTAGTTGATGTGACATCCTCCAACGCTGTGCTCTCACTCTTTGGTCCTTGCGCTCGAGATATATCAAATGAGTGTACACGTGACGATGTTAGCCATGAGGAGTTTGCTTTTGGCCAATCGAAAACCATTGGCATAGCAGGATGCTCGGTATTGGCCATGCGAATTACTTACGTGGCTGAACTAGGATGGGAGCTGCATCTACCAGTCGAATACGCATCGACGGTGTATAAAAAATTACACAGTGTTGGCGCAAGCTATGGGTTACGTAATGCCGGTTACCGTGCGATCGAGACACTGCGCTTGGAAAAAGGTTATCGAGCCTGGGGTGCAGATATTGGTCCGGATCACACACCAGATGAAGCAGGCCTTGGCTGGGCTGTAAAGATAAACTCAACTATCGCGTTCAAGGGGCGGGAAGCCGTTCTGGCACAACGGGAAAATGGTCTAAAGAAAAAGATGGCTACGTTTTCCTGTGATGGAGATGTGATTCTGTCAGGCCGTGAAACCATCTACAGAAATGGGTTGCGTTGCGGTTGGTTGTCTTCTGCAGGCTATGGCCACACCATTCAAAAAAGTATTGCATGGGCTATGTGCGCAGCTCAGAGATTATCGATGAGGATTATGTTTTGTCAGGTGACTATGAATTGGAAGTGGCAACGACTCGAGTTAGGGCCCAGGTAACATTAGCACCGCTTATCGATCCGAAGATGGAAAAAATTAAATCGTGACATTGTGTCGTTTGCTTATTCAATCGGACGCTGTTTAAAGTTGCAATAGATTCCGTTGTTCAAACTTTCGTTGGCTGTTACCATCTTACGGATGGTCCGATGCTACTAATAAAATTAAAATACGAAATGAGCACTGCGATCTAACCTGTTTTTTAGATGAGTTTATTCTATGCGGCCATTCCTATGGTGGAATGGTCATCACTCAATTGGCTGATCGTATTCCCGAGAAGATTAAGGCCTTAGTTTATCTCGATGCGTTCGTGCCGGAGCATGAAGAGTCTCTTATCGACTTGATAGGCAAAGCCCAAGAACCGGAAATAGCCGAGCAGTTCATAGTCGGATTTCGTGGCGACGGTTGCACTACAAGCGATGGGATGATGCAGCCAATTCCTGCAGAAATGTTCGGTATTCTTGAGAAAAACAGACCTTGGATTGAGCGTCGTTGTGTTCCACAATCGCTTGCGACATTTGAGATGCCCGCGTTGATAGGTAACAACGCCGACAAGATAGCTCAGCGAATCTATATATTGGCTGACAACTGGGACCCAAGCCCTTTTCGACATTTCGCAGAAAAGTTATCATCGGATAAGTCTTGGAAAGTAATTAAAATGCCAAGTAGTCACGATGTCATGGTTGATATGCCGGAAGAGCTCGCTACTGAATTGGGGAAGCTGGCTTAGCTAATTAATCGTTAGCTACTAAAACTGGTTATAAGTGTCTCAAAAGCACTATAGAGTTGAGTTCGATGGGCGAAGAACTTACTTCGATAGGTTGACAAGGATAGCGACTGCTTTGTATCGTTGCTTGGTCAGTCGGTGTAATGGCACCGTCGCTTTCCTAGCGCGTAATAGCTACCTATATAGGTAATTGCCTTTACATCACTTCCGGTATTTTTGAAAATCAACAAAGCTATAAATTAATCAAGCTAAAACACCATATTTACGCAAGTTCCATTTGTTTCCATTGAAAATTATTAAGGAGAAATACCTATGAATAAAAAAACCGATGAGAATAATATCCACGATCTGTCATTTGACGAATATGACGAATACATTAATCCAAAACCAGATGAAAATGATTTTGATCGCATCTTAGACCGAGCCATGTCTAGACGTGATCTATTCAAAGGTGTTCTGGCTTTCGGGGGTGTAGCCGCTTTTGGTAATACCTTGATGTCCACACCAGCATCAGCCGCGCAAACGCGTTTCGCGTTCGACGCCATTGCTGTTAGTACCTACGATGGTGTCACTGTACCACCCGGGTATTCGTCTCATGTGGTGGCTAGGTGGGGCGACCCAATGTGGTCTGACGTGCCTGAATTTGATCACGAAACTCGAGGAACCGGTGCAAGCCAGGCACGAGCATTTGGTGATAACAACGACGGTATGGAGGTTTATCCGCACGGCGATAAATTTATACTGATTGCTAACAACGAGTACACGAACAGAGGTGTCATGTGGGGAAATCGCCCTGAAGGTAAATATGCGAACGAAGATGACATCCTGAAGGGAATGAATGCACACGGATTAACCGCCGTTGAAATTAAAGAAGAGGACGGTGCATGGTCCGTCGTTAAAGACAGTCCATTCAATCGCCGATTCACACCTGATGTTGAAATGGAGATTACTGGCCCCGCTGCTGGTCACGATCTGATGAAAACAAATGCAGACCCCGAGGGGAAAGTCGTGCGTGGCACTTTCAATAACTGCGGCAATGGTTCAACCCCGTGGGGCACCTATTTAGCTTGCGAGGAGAATTTCAACGGCTACTTTGCAACCGAAGACCAAGAGCATCCAGTTTCACCAGAAATGAAACGCTATGGTATTGCACCGGCAGGACGAGGATACGGTTGGCATGAAATTGATGATCGCTTTGACTTGGCAAAGGAGTCTAACGAGTACAATCGCCACGGCTATGTTACTGAAGTAGATCCCACAGATCCAAACAGTCGTCCCAAAAAACGCACCGCTCTCGGACGTTTTAAGCATGAAAATGCTGAGGTCGTTGTTAACGGAGATGGCCGTATCGTTGTTTATTTGGGCGACGATGAGCGCGGCGAGTTTTTATACCGGTATGTCTCTGATGGCGTATTTGCGCCTGGTGCAGAAACTGACTCTCTGCTCGAAGAGGGCAAGCTATACGCCGCTAAATTTAATGACGATGGAACGGGTGAGTGGTTGGAATTGTCACCAGAAGCTGCGGGAATGGGCGATATGGCTGAAGTGTGTATTCACACGCGAATGGCAGCTTCTAAGGTAGGTGCCACAACGATGGATCGGCCTGAGTGGGTCAGCGCAAATCCAATGGCCGCTGAAGTCTACTGCTGTCTAACAAATAACTCGAAGCGAGGCGTTGAACCCAATGCGGGTGGTGATGAAACACCAGTGGGTGGGCCTAATCCAAGAGAGGCAAACAAGTACGGTCAAATTGTTCGCTGGCGTCCCGAGTCTGCCGACCATACGAACAACGCGTTTGCTTGGGATCTCTATGTGCTGGCAGGTAATCCATCGGTTCACACCGATATAAGATCGGGTTCGGACAACATCTCTGAAGGCAATATGTTTAATTCCCCTGATGGTTTGAAGTTCGATTCTAATGGCATGCTATGGATTCAGACAGACGGAAATTATTCCAACGAAAAAGACTTTGCCGGGCAGGGGAACAATCAAATGTTATTGGGCGACCCGGCCACGGGGGAGATTCGTCGATTTTTGACTGGGCCAAAACAGGCTGAGGTTACAGGACTAACGTGGAGTCCGGATCGCCGTACGATGTTTGTTGGTATTCAGCATCCCGGTGAACGCGGTGAAGGGCACTGGCCGGATGGCGGAGAATCATCAACGCCGCGCTCAGCGATTATTGCTGTTACTCGAGACGATGGTGGGCTAGTGGGCTAGTTTGTATTGTTTCTTGTTTAAGCAATAAAAAAGTGTAACCAACACCATCTAGGGTGTTGGTTACACCTTAGCTCTAGAACGCGCATGAGTTTTTTTAACTTCATCTACTGGTAAACGGCCATCTGGCGGTAATATCATTAAAAAATACGGTAAGCGTGCTGATGAAAGCGGTCCTGCACGGAATGAATTATTCGAACAACTTTCCCCGCTTATTGACTGCAACGCTTGTATAAGTACTGATGAACACAAGCGTTATCTTGGCGTCATAAAAATCATATTCCTAAAGCCACACACCTGCAGTATAAATGTATCAAGCGATGTGTAACGGGCCAGGGAGAGCTTAAGAAAACCCAGTTCAACCGGCTGTTCAGCATCAATCACACACTTGCTATGCTGCGTACCAGATCAATCGACTGGCGAGGCGTACGTGGTACACAACCAAACTAAACGCACGACTGGATGATCATGTAGCGCTTTGCATAGATGTGCATAATCGAGAAATCATCAACTCTGGCGTAACGCGAAAAGGTACACAAACGCGTGGAGCAAAGCGGTGATGGATTGTTATTTTATCCGCAGCGAAGTAAGTTAGTTTGTGATTTTAGTTGGTAGTTATAGATCGTCCTATCAGTACTTTGACATGGTACTTCTATGTTTGCCCTGCGTGTGTGTACCAGTTAGATATAATACTGCGATTGAAGTTGCTGATTTTGTGTGGTTCCAGCCCCACACGTTTGTAGATCTGAATCAGAACTAACCTAACTGGAATTTGAAATGAAAAATAAATTAATTATTTTGCTGTCTACGCTGCTTCTTAGTGGCTGTGGCATATTTAGCCATCAGCAACAAACCTATTATGTTAAAGAGGACTTGAATAAGGGATTACTACAATCGGAACCAAACCTTCTCGTGCAAGTTGTCCCAACAACTGCAGCAATCCATATCCCGTTGTTATATTATTCGCGAAAATGGGGTGGTCCGTACGCTATTATATTTTCCGCTAATACGAGGATTGATGTGTGTACCCACTTCCTGTTACATTCGTTTAAATTTAAATCAGATAACAAGCTAATTGAAGAAAAGCAATTTCCTAGACCTTTGAAGCTGGACTTATGTGATCCGAAGCTTGGTTTTCAAAATAATTACGCACTGTATCGTCATCAGCTCGATGATTCGTTTCAATTTGTCAAAGACCGAAAGGTTGAGTTGGAGGTGGAGTTTGAGCGTCCGGATGGGACTGGTGTACAAACAATCTTATTGCGAGGAAAAGGTGAAGAAAAGAAAAGTAAGAGCTCTCTGTGGTCTGTCTATATGGGTGTGTGATATGAACTTGCTGATTCGGATCACGGTTAATGACACCACCAGAGATGTCTGGTGAGTTAGCGGTAAGTCCCGCCATCTCTAACGCTAGAGAACTGCACATATATACTGTGTTGTGTGACATCTTGAAGCGCGACAGGGTGAGCAGGTGAAATTTGGTCCAACAATTGTTTTGGCAAACTTCCCATTGGGTCACGCATGACCGGTCGCCACAGGCCACCTAATATAAGCGTCCCTGCGTTCGTCGTCGTTACGCCTGTTGCAACTGCTGGTAATAGTTGATCAAGCGTCGCCTCGTAACCGACACTCCAACCTAATGCTGACCTCCGCGGAGTGCCGATATCACCACTCTCATTAGTTAGTTTCTTGTCAGAGCAGTGTTGAATTGATCGGTCGTTCTTTAATGAATTTCCGAACAATGAACGAGATGCATCAATTGTTGCTGCTATTATTTCCCCGTCAAATAGTCTGGGGCTGACGGTTGTTGCGGAAGGTGTAGAGACGGAGGAACAGTTGAAGGCCATATTACAAATGCGCTGCGATAATGTTCAGGGGTATATTTTTTCAGCTCCGCTGTCGCGAGAAAAAGCCACTGCTTTACTGGCAGATTCGATGGTGTTGCGGCGTATATTGCGCCCGCTATCAGAGATAAAGCGAGAAAACCCACACGACACTATTATAGCTGCTGAAGGGTTGATCAACGAACTTAATGAAAGAGATTTACTCTCTCTTTCGAATCTGAAGGTGAGCCAACGATAAGAGTTATCGTGCTGTAATACTCTTGGGAGCTTCAATTCCGCTGTGTGAGAGCAACTCCTTCAACGCAGGCATAATAGCTTCGTGTAACAGCACCCCCTTTTTTAATTGCTCTCTTTTTAAAGCCAATCCTCTTTGACCTGGCATGCGAACCGGTGACGACGCGTTAGCAGGTTTGCTTGTGATGCACTGTTCAACCAGGTGGTCCATCTGCTTATGAAAAGCTTGCGTCTCGCCGAAGGCTTCAACATCGGTTACTTGAACGCAAACGTTAGCACCCCAAATATCAACCCCATCCGCTCGGCCAAAACCGGCAAGGCCGGATGTGAGTGCTTCAACAAACAAAGCCAGCCCATACCCTTTGTGGCCAGCATCCATTGCGCCTAACGGCATTAGACTGCCAGGTGGTTTTTGAAACATGACCGATGGATTGTTGCACGGCTTGCCAGCAGAATCTAACCACCAGTCGTGTTCTCCAGTTTGTCCAGCTTGATGAAGTCTGGCACTCATACCAACGGTGGTGGTGGATGCTGATATGTCGATCATTATTGGATCGGTAGAGGTTGGTATACCCCATGCCATTGGGTTAGGCGTAAACAGAGGTTCGGTTCCACCATAAGGTGCAACACCGGTAACGGATGGATCGCTGCAAACGATTTGAACAAGAAAACCTTCTCTGACAGGTTTCTCTAAATAGGCAGCAAGTGCTCCAATGTGTGAGCTTCGTCGGATGACAACTTGGCCGGTACCGTATGTTTTAGCCATTGTTGTTGCAGCGTCAATGGCACGCAATGTTAAGTGTGGACCGGCTAAGAAATTGCCGTCCCAGTTGGCAATGGCTGGTCTTGAACTGAGTTCTTTGACATCGCCAGTTCCTTGCATATGGCCTTTTTTGAGCGCGTCAAGATACGGCTTTAGCAACATCAAACCGTGAGTGTCGTGTCCAAGTAAATCACCTTCTGTGAGCACCGTTGCTACATCATGGGCGCACGAATCATTCATGCCGGCCTGTAAGCACAGCGCCTTGGCACAGTTAATAAGTGAATTGGCATCATAGCGTGTTTGCATGGGTGAATACTCTTAATCGCATCGTTAGTTCTTAGTCTATCAAACCAACGCAAACATCATCGTCTTCGGTTTTACGCATATTCGTTGCTGGTTTACCTTGAGGCTTTTGACGCAGGTGAGTGCGTTACCTATCTGGCAGATGAAAAACGCATGGAAAAGTGGTTTAGAGACTGGTGTTTCAACGACGGGCGAGGACTTACGCCTCCTATTGGAGACGTAAGTCCTGCTGAACATTAGCTTCTGCTAATAGTGATTACTGAATGGGTGTTGAAAGCGTTATCGCGGCTGAAGATGACGTATTGCCATCCGAACCTGCAGAGACGCCGTAGGTGTAGGCAGTGCCTGGGACAAGATCAGCGTCATAAAAACTACTTGCGCGTGAATTGGTGAGTACCAGTTCGCCGTTGCGAAAAACGTTATACAAAACATCAGCAGACGGTACGCGATTCCAGAATATTTCCAATGCCGTTTCTGAATATACAACGCCCTCTAAGTTAATTCGACCAATTTCTACAGGCTGTATTGGAGGGACTTCACCAGCAAGAGGATCGGATGGACAAGTGCCAGCAGCTGGCATAGGTTCAGAACCTGATCCATTGTCTTGAGTAGCCACGGTAACGGCTGCTCTGTCGATCACAACGTTATCCAGTATGTCGTAAAGACAATACGTATACTTTGTATTGGCATTAAGTCCAGATTCAAAGTAACTGGTACCTGTCGCGTTTTTTGTTAATAACAGGCCATCGCGAAAAAGGTTGTAGGTGGTTTTTGCATTTTCGTTACGACGCCAAAAAATTTCTGCAGCTGTTGATGAATAGACTTCAGCGGATAGTTGTGGTGTCACCGGTTGGGGTGGAAAACTGGGGCAAGTACCATTGATTGGCAGTTGCTCTGAGCCACTACCGTCATCAGCAGTAAATTTCGATATTTGACCTGCACTTACAAATTCCTTTTCTGCAAAAGCATAAACACAATACGTGTAGCCTGTGTTTGGTTTTAGCTCACCGTCAAAATGACTAAGTCCATTGCTAAATTGTTTGACTTGTTCACCGTTGCGATACACCTCGTATTTTACATTTGGGTTTGAGTTGCTAGGCCAGAAAATCTCTATGGCAGTCGATGAATAAACCGACCCGCTGACGTCCAGAATCAAGTATCCATCATCAGGAGGAGATGTTCTTGAAATGTCTTGTGCTGACAAGGCCATTGGTGAGATGCAAAGCGTTAAAGCGACAATCGTTCTTTTAACGATGCTTGCGTCCTTATGGGATGATCTGATGTTCACTGATGCGTTCCTTATGTTCTGGTTTTCATTTAACAGATGTGATTAGTTTACACTTTAAATGGGATATATAGCCCAAAATAGATCGCAAATTGCCGGGAAAATTACCAAGGATCCTAACAACTGCAGAGCAACTGATGGTTGAAAAGTCTGTGCTCGAGTTGTTGTTGGGGCAGTGGAGGCGGACGCCTATCGAGATTGTTCTTATCGGACCATGGTCTGCTACGACGTCAGAGCTTCGCTTACTGTTGAATTTGTATATTTTTCAATTTGGTGGCAAAACACAAATCGATGATTCAGAATCTAATGCTCGGGTTTTAAGGATACGACGAAACATGCATGACGAGGGGGATTCGGTAAAGTGGAAGTGGGGAACGGGTTTTGGGCGTGGAAAAGTAAAGAGCCGTTTTACAAAGAAAATCACAAGGAAGATAGACGGTAAGGAGGTAACCCGGAATGGCAGTAACGATAATCCAGCTTATTACATCATCGTTGAGGGCGCTAACAATGTTGTAAAGCTAGGTAGCGAGATTGAAAAAGACTAGCTCAGTTAGCCTTGGCGTCAGCCTCTAGGGCGGGGGTTGGATCGCTGTGTAATTATTGGATCATCTTGGTATCGATCGCATTCTGCTCCTACCGTTTCTACTATAGCCTACGTCTATTTGTGTCCAAAACGTTGAGCTGTAAAAGTTACAAACCGTGGCATGTACAGGTTATTCAGTTAGACTAATTCTGCTTATTCGGAGAAAAAGCATGCAACTGCACTCAACCCGGCTGAACGCATCGGCACTGATCGTAGCCACAATATTCTTGCACGCATGTGCTTTTAATAATTCCGCCGCCCCTGCTGTTACACGAATCAATCCATCAAGCACCTATCAACTTCCTTTAAAGTACGAGGATCATCAATCTTTGCAGCAACGCTTCGACTCAGTCAGCGGTGAAATTGCTTACACCGATCATGGCTCAGGCGAAGCGTTGGTGTTATTGCATGGTGTTCCTACCTCTTCCTGGATGTATCGAAAAATAATTCCGTCGCTACAAACCTCTTTTCGTGTCATCAGTATTGATTTACCAGGATACGGGAGCAGTGCCAAGCCTCAGGATGATAAAGCTGCCTACCGACCAGCACGTCAGGCTGATGTGGTGCAAGCGCTTCTCAGTGAGCTTGGTGTAGATCGTTATGTACTTACACTACACGATATGGGTGGATTGGTTGGTTGGGAACTTATGCGCAGAGGTGCAAACATAAGCGATCTGATTGTGTTTAATACAATCGTCCGAGATGAAGGTTTCGAACAACCAGACATTGAAGAAAGCTTGATGGCTGAGTTGCAAGCCGAGGCTATAAGCAATTCATTGACCAGTAAAATATTACTCAAAAATACCTTTGGGTCCTTGGGGCTGGATATGGACACAGATTTGACCGAGGATGAAGCTATGGGCTACATCACACCAGTAAAGGAGGGGAGTGATGAGGCCATCTATGCGTTTTATACGTCGATGGACTCGCAGTTCTTTTTGCAGTTGGAAAGCAATGCTGCTGTGTTCGATCTATTTGAAGGTGATACGCTCGTTTTGTGGGGAGGCAAGGATAAGACTTTAACCACTAGTCAAATTCCATTTTTGCAGGAACATCTGCGTATACCACCCGAACAGGTCATGATATTCGACAACAGCGGACACTTTCTCATGGAAGAAATACCGATGGTCATCAGTGAAGAGATTACGAACTTTCTAGACAACTAGGAAAGTTTGCCACTTCTGCATACTGCGCTACAAGATCCAAAACTGAAATAGTACGTTATGCCATAGACATCGACGCAGAGGTTGCACGGCAGGGTGGATTGGCGTGTACTGTGAACATAAAGCTTAATCTGCGGTAGTGAGTTTGCCAAGGCTAAGCTCAGTCATGTGTTTACTACTGCTAAATCTTTGCAGCTTGGGTTAGTTTATACATTTGTAGATAGGTCAATTCATGAGTCTTAATTTTACAAATACCGAAAATCTGTTATTTTGTGTGGAAGAATGTTTGATTCTATCAACCACCCTTTATCCTGAAGGCGCTGATGCCGATACCTCCTAACAACCACGCAATAGTTGTTCTCGTCCTTATACTAATTGCCTTGGTGCTTTTCTCTCGCCGGAACATACCGCTAGAGACAACTAGCCTATTGGTTTTAGTTGGACTGGCGTTAGTGTTTACTATCCAGCCGTTTACGGGGCCAGAGGGTACGTTTGATGCAGCTGATTTTTTTAGTGGCTTTGGCCACGAGGCGCTGATCGCTGTGTGCAGTTTGATGATTGTCGGGCACGGGCTTGTCAGAACCGGTGCGTTGGAACCGGTTGGGCGATTGTTAACGCAGATATGGACTCGGTCACCAAAGCTTGCCATGTTAGTCACGCTACTGGCTGCTGCTTTTTTTAGCGCGTTTGTGAATAACACGCCTATCGTGATATTACTGTTACCGTTGTTAGTGACGGTATCTACCCGAACCAACGTAAAAGCAGCGGATGTGTTGATGCCTGTTGGGTTCGCAACACTACTGGGTGGGATGAGCACGACGATAGGCACATCAACCAACCTGCTTGTGGTTAGCGTTGCGGCTGATCTTGGTGTGGAACAATTCTCGTTGTTTGATTTTCTACTACCCGCAAGTGTCGCAGCTGTTGCGGGCATTCTGTATCTCTGGTTGGTAGTCCCGCTGCTTATGCCAGATAGGAAACCCGCACTCAGCGACACATCGCCGCGCATATTCGAAGCGTTTTTATTGCTACCCGAAAATAAAAACAGAGACGATCAAACGCTGACAGAAATTCTGGCAAAGGCACCGGGAATGGTTGTAAGTCGGATAGTGCGATCAAATGATTCCTACATCACACCGCTGCCAGACGCAACCGTCCGAGCTGGCGATCGATTAGCCGTCAAAGACACACCAGAACGCTTGAAAGAATATGAGCGTGCATTGAGTGGCACGTTGTACACCAGGAATGTGAAAGTTTCGGAAGAGCACCCACTTTCGAATGCGGACCAACAATTAGCTGAGGTGGTTGTAACCGACGGTTCAATTCTCGCAAACAAGACAATACGACAATCTCGAATCAAGGACCACCATCAACTGGTGGTACTGGCATTGCACCGTAAAGGTCGTGCAATGCGATCGCTTCCTAACGGGCTACTAGATACAAGGCTCTACGCTGGTGATGTTGTCTTGGTGCAAACCAGTCGGGAAAACTTGGTTAGTATTCGCCGTGAAGGCACTTTACTTATACTTGATGCAACCAGCGATGTCCTGTTCACGAGTCGCGCACCATTAGCCATTGGAATAATGATTGCCGTAGTAGCCATTGCCGCGTTGGGCGTTTTGCCGATCTCCATCAGCGCAATTGCAGGTGTTGCGCTCATGCTACTGCTCAGATGTCTCCATTGGATAGATGTTGGACGGGCACTCAGCGCATCCGTCATTCTGGTGATAGTAGCAAGTCTTGCGTTAGCACTGGCAGCTGAGCGGACGGGTGCCGCTATGTATTTGGCACAAGTTTTTCTGTACACAACGGAAGGGTTTCCTCCTGCCATGGTGCTTTCAGCGTTGATGGGGGTTATGGCGATACTGACCAATATTGTGTCGAACAATGCTGCAGCCGTTATCGGTACACCGATCGCTGTCAGCATCGCTAACGATTTAGGGCTACCTGTCGAGCCGTTTGTATTGGCTGTGTTGTTTGGTGCGAACTTAAGTTTCGCTACGCCTATGGCTTACCAGACGAACTTACTGGTCATGAACACCGGAGGATATACTTTTGGTGACTTTGTGAAAATCGGTGTGCCACTCATGCTTCTCGTGTGGGCTGTTCTGAGTTGGCTACTACCGACGCTCTATGGATTTTAAAAAAAGGCTGATGGGGGCAAAAAAAGAACAACTGCGGCCCTCTCCAGTATTAGATACAGAAGCGAGCCGGTAGCAGTGGTGGAGGTGCTGGGTTGATGTCATCCTCCGTTATTAGTATTTTTTGTGAGAAATGCTCGATTGCTAACCCTGATTATCGTGCCATGTCGATTTACCGCCAGCGACTCTGAATACGCGCTAACGTCTCGCTACCTGGGTGAAGTTTACTGTAGGGCAGTGTTGCCATAGCTTGCTGACTTGAGCCAAGAACCGAATGCATCTCAGATGAGCTGTCTTCCAGATAAAGTAGGCCAGTAACCACTTCACCTTTTGCACGATGCTCTTCACAATCGGGGAGTAGGGGTTAGCATCGCCTTTTTTTGCGGTGCTACCGCGATCTGCACTGGCAGAGAACTGGCCTTTGGTTAAACCATAGACGCCGTTGTTCTCAAATTAAATACATCATGTTGATGTTACGGCGAATGGCGTGTCCAAACTGGCCTAAGCCAATGGAGAGTGAGTCGCCATCGCCCGATACACCGATGTAGTTCAGTTCTCTATTAGCCGCGTTAGCGCCTGTTGCAATAGAGGGCATGCGACCGTGTACCGAGTTAAAGCCGTGCGCACCGCCAAGAAAGTAGGTTGGTGTTTTACTCGAACAACCAATGCCAGACACCTTTGCTACACGGTGTGGCTCCATCGATAGGTCGAAGTAGGCCTGCATGATGGCAGATGAAATTGAATCGTGGCCACAACCTGCGCACAGGGTAGACATAGCGCCTTCATAGTCTCGAATAGTTAAACCGATATCATTCTTCGGTAACCCGGGGTGTGAAATTTTTGGTTTTTTAAGAAAACTCATTGAGTTAAATCCTGATTAAACGGTTATGCCGCATGGCCTTGTTTCATAAGATGCGATACGCCTTCTACAATGAAATTGCTACTAACAGGCATACCATGGTAAGAGAGTAGCGGAATCAAACGGTTTGGATCAATATCCAATTCAACCGTGAGTAGTTGTCTTAGCTGAGCATCGCGGTTTTGCTCTATAACAAATACTTGTTCGTATTGAGCGATGAAATCAGCAACATCTTTATGAAAAGGAAACCCCTGTATTCTCATGTAATTCAGGTTGTCCCCATCGTTTTGCAGAACACTAATATAATCGGCGTAGGAAAAAAGCCTGATATTCGGACAACACCAAGTCAATCAATATGTGTTGCCGCAAAGCTGGAGAATGGGTTAGTGGCAAGGTTAGCTTTGTTGTATTGCGTTTGCACCGTGCCAGGTGACGCGATCATTACCAAAAATATTGCAGCGTAACGAAAGTAGCGTCTGCCAAAGATTTATTAATTGCTATAGTTTGATCTTTCAATTTAAAGAAGGCACCGCTTAATTCAAGTTGTATCCGATCGTTTATTTCGTAGCCGATACTAAATATAGAACCACTACCTGAATCATCCAATTCTTCGCTTTCATCTTCAACAGATACATAGCCTTTGCCGCCCAGCGCGGACAAGTTAAAAAATGGGCTGTTTCTGGAAAAATAGTATGCCGCACCAATAACGCCTATGGCTATTGAGCCTTTACGATCGTCAATTGATACTGAACCAATCTTCAAGACAAACGGAAAGGCGAATTTGTTTGAAACACCGTAACCAAGTTGAAATGTCCCGGCAACGGTTTGTTCTGATTTGATTGATGAAGGTGCTAACCAGCTATTGTTACGGGGATAAGCTTTTTGCGTCCCAAGCCCAAGCCCAAGCCCAAGCCCAAGCCCAAGCCCAAGCCCAAGCCCAAGACCAAGCCCAAGACCAAGACCAAGCCCAAGACCAAGACCAAGACCAAGACCAAGACCAAGACCAAGACCA